>Ga0265797_10000004_pt1 | contig 609361 bp, 560 predicted proteins | sample P2T30metagenome_FD_192433 | JGI IMG/M metagenome (GOLD analysis project Ga0265797, IMG submission 192433) | Plant litter microbial communities from East Loma Ridge, Irvine, California - P2 T30 | ecosystem: Environmental > Terrestrial > Plant litter > Unclassified | place: USA: California...
ATCATCACCCGCCAGAACAGCTCCGGAAGCTTTTCGCTTCCCGCCCGTTCCGGCGACAAGAGGAGACATTACGCGGACCACCCCACCCCCGCAAAACAACCCGCATCCCGGGCGTGTCGCGACGGTCTCCGAGGAGATCACCCGATCAACGGCGCATTCATGCCACGGTGACGCCGGCGAGGGTCTTCTTGCCCCGTCGGATGACGGCGAAGCGACCGTGCAGCAGATCGTCCACGAGCGCGCCCGCATCGCCGACGGCGACGTTGTTCACGTACACCCCGCCCTGCGTGATCGCCCGCCGGGCCTCCCCCGCGCTCGAGACCAGACCCGTGTCGATGAGGGCCTGGATGACGGTGGTGCCGGGCGCGAGCTCGGCCGACGGGAGCTCGCCCAGGGCGGCGCGGAGCGTCGACTCGTCGAGGGCCGTCAGCTCGCCCTGGCCGAACAGCGCCTGCGACGCCGCGATCGCGGACTCGGTCGCGGCCTGCCCGTGCACCAGGGTCGTGACCTCCCACGCCAGCTCGCGCTGAGCCGCGCGCCGGAACGGCTCGGCCTCCACGGCGCGCTCCAGCTCTTCGATCCGGGCTCGGTCGAGGAACGTGAACACGCGCAGGCGGTGGACGACGTCGGCGTCCTCGGTGTTGAGCCAGAACTGGTAGAACGCGTACGGGCTCGTGAGCTCGGGGTCGAGCCAGACGGCGTTGCCCTCGCTCTTGCCGAACTTCGTGCCGTCCGAGTTGGTGATGAGCGGCGTGCCGATCGCGTGCACGGTGGCCCGCTCGCTGCGTCGGACGAGGTCCGTCCCGCTGGTGAGGTTGCCCCACTGGTCGCTGCCCCCGGTCTGCAGCACGCAGCCGTGCGCGCGGTACAGCTCGCGGAAGTCGAGCCCCTGGAGGATCTGGTAGCTGAACTCGGTGTAGCTGATGCCCTCGTCCGAGTTGAGGCGGGCGCTCACCGCGTCCTTCTTGAGCATGGTGCCCACCCGGAAGTGCTTGCCCACCTCCCGCAGGAAGTCGATGGCGCTGAGCGGCGCGGTCCAGTCGAGGTTGTTGACGATCCGCACGCCGTTGTCCCCCTGCGGACTGAGGAACCAGGACACCTGCGCCTGGAGTCGCCGCACCCAGTCGGCGACGGTCTCCGGGGAGTTGAGCGTGCGCTCCGCCGTGGGCTTCGGGTCGCCGATGAGGCCCGTCGACCCGCCCACGAGCCCGAGCGGGCGATGGCCGGCCAGCTGGAGCCGGCGCATGAGCAGCAGCTGCACCAGGTTGCCGAGGTGCAGGCTCGGAGCGGTCGGGTCGAAGCCGCAGTAGTACGTGATGGGCGGCCCCGAGAGCAGCGACCTCAACGCCTCCGGGTCCGTCGAGACCTGCACGTACCCGCGCCAGACGATCTCCTCCCACACGTCCGCGAAGGACGGGTCGTTGCGCTGGGCGGAGAGGTGGGCGGGGATGGTGTCGGGCACCCGCACACGGTATCAGCGGGGTCCCGTCGGGACCGCGGAGCGCGTCGCGCGTCCGCCGGATCCGCCCACCGTGGGACGACGCGGGGTCGCCGCTGTCGGTGGTGGCCGGGAGGATCGAGCCACGGGCCGGTCCTCGGATCAGGCCGTGGGGCTTGATCGGGGGAGATCAAGTGCCTAGCTTTGATGTGCGCGGGCGAGTCCGTCGGCGCGGAGGGGGTCCCGTGTTCGCCATCACCGCCGACCAGAAGTCGAGCCGCCGGGACGTCGACCGCGCGGGCACCGTGCGCGACGAGCTCGCCGAGCGCTACGACGGGCGGCTCGTCCTCCCGGTCGACCGCACCTCCGGCGACGAGGTGCAGGCGCTCGTCGCCGACGCCGCCACCGCGCTCGACATCGTCCTGCGGCTCACGCGCGCCGGGCGCTGGAGCGTGGGGCTCGGCGTCGGCGAGGTGCGCACGCCGCTCCCCCGCGCCACGCGCGAGGCCACCGGTCCGGCCTTCATCGCGGCCCGGGATGCCGTCACCGCCGCCAAGCGCAGCCCGACCCGGTTCGCCCTCGCGGTGGAGACCGGGGGTCCGTCCCCCCGGGCGACCGACGACGCGGCGCCGAGCGGCATCGCCGCGGGCGGCCTCCCCGGTCCCGCCGAGGTGGAGGCGCTCATCACCCTGCTGCTGCTCACCCGGGACCGCCGCACCCCCCAGGGCTGGGACGTCGTCGACCGCATGGCGGGCGGCGGGACCCAGCGCGACGTCGCGGCGGCGCTCGGGATCACCCCGCAGGCGGTGAGCACGCGGCTGCGCACCAGCGCATGGCGCGCCGAGCGCGACGCCCTCCCCGGGCTCGAGGCGCTGCTCGCGCACCTCGACGCGGGCGCGTCCGCCGGGGATCCGAAGTCGACCGCCATCGGAGGCCGCGCATGATCCCCGGGGGCACGCCCGCGGAGGTCGGCGCCTGGATCGGCCTCTGCCTGCTCGTCACCGCGAGCCTCGTGCTGGCGATCCTGTCCGCGCGGGTGCCGCGCACCGGCCCGGTCGTCGGCGCGGCCGGAGCGCTCGCGGCCGCCCTCGCGCTGGGCCTCGCGCTCCTCGGCCCGGCGTCGCCGCTCGTCGTGGGCTACCTCGGGATCGCGGCGGTCGTGCTCGCGGTGCTGGGCGGCGGATCCGCCTCCACCGTCGTGCTCGCCTCCGCCACCCGCGGATCGGTGCCGCCGGGCGCGTTCGGCGGGATCCTCGTCGCGCCCCGCGGGCAGGACGACGACCCGTCGGCGCTCCGCCGTCCCACTCGCGAGGTGCTGCGCGGCGGGGCGACCATCGGCATGCTCGAGCGGCTCGCCGTCGTGGCAGTGATCCTCGCGGGCTACCCCGAGGCCCTCGCGGTCGTGATCGCGATCAAGGGCGTGGGCCGCTTCTCCGAGCTGGGCGAGGCCGCGGAGGCGCGCGAGCGCTTCATCATCGGCACGCTCGTCAGCTGGCTGTGGGCGGCGAGCTGCGCGGCCGTCGTGCTCGTCGTCCGCTGACGCGGCCGGGTCCGGCTCAGCGGCGGACCCTGGGGACGTGCGCGCGGTACGGCGAGACCGTCGGGTCGCCGGGGATCCAGAACCGCCAGGGGAAGAGCTCCCCCGACCCTCCGGGACCCGACACCCCGACGCGCGGGCCCGAGGCGGGCAGCGCCAGCGGGACCGCGGGGAGGACCAGGGCGTAGGGCGCCGCGTCGAGGGGCGCCCCGTCGTCGGCCAGCGGGATGCCGAGCGCCACCGCCAGGCGCGCGGGGCCGCGCGCCAGGTCGCGGTCGCGCACGGCCGCGCCTCGACGCATCCGGGCGACGTCCGCGCCCTCGACGACCTCGCCGGCGCGGAGCAGGACGCCCGCGCTCGTGCCCTCGGGCCCGCACACGACGTTCGCGCACGTGTGCATCCCGTAGGTGAAGTACGCGTAGAGGCGCCCGGCGGGGCCGAACATCGTCGCGTTCCGCGCGCGCTTGCCGCGGAAGGAGTGCGACCCCGGGTCCTCGCCGACGCCGCGGTACGCCTCCACCTCCGTGATGCGGACGGAGACGCGGCCCTCCTCGGAGTCGCGCGTCAGCACGGCTCCCAGGAGGGCGGGCGCCACGTCGACCGCGTCGCCGGCGAGGAGCGCGAGGTCGCTCACGCGCGGATCAGATCAGCTCGCCGTTGAGGCTCGCGACGACCACGACGAAGACGAGCACCGCGACGGCCAGGCCGACCACGAGCGGCAGCAGCCATCGGTGACGCGGCTCGGGGCGCTCCGGGCGCCGGCCGTCCGAGAGCGTCATGCGGACGCACCTCCCGAGGCCGCCGCCCGGCGCTCCGCCGCCGCATCCGCCCGGGAGCGGAGCGCGGAGACGCGGCGCACCAGCTCGGCGCGCTGCTCGTCGACGCGGACGCGGGCGGTTCCGCCCACCCCGTCCCGGCTCGCCACGGAGCCCTCGATGCCCAGGACCTCGCGGACCTCGGGCACGAGGTGCGGCGAGACGCCCCGCAGGTCGTCGTCGGAGAGCTGCTCCAAGCCGACGCCGCGCGACTCGGCGAGCTTCACGAGCTCCCCCGTGATCTCGTGCGCGTCGCGGAAGGCCACGCGGTGCTTGACGAGCCACTCGGCCACGTCCGTCGCGAGCGAGAAGCCCTGCGGCGCGAGCTCGGCCATGCGGTCGACGTCGAAGCGGAGGGTCGCGATCATGCCGGTGAACGCCGGCAGCAGGACCTCGAGGGTCTGCACCGAGTCGAACACCGGCTCCTTGTCCTCCTGCAGGTCGCGGTTGTACGCGAGCGGGAGGCCCTTCAGCGTCGCGAGGAGCCCCGCGAGGTTGCCGATGAGCCGCCCCGACTTGCCGCGCGCCAGCTCGGCGATGTCGGGGTTCTTCTTCTGCGGCATGATCGACGACCCGGTCGAGTACGAGTCGCTCAAGGTGACGAACCCGAACTCGCGCGTGTTCCAGAGGATGATCTCCTCGCTCAGCCGCGAGAGGTCGATGCCGACCTGCGCGAGCACGAAGGCGAACTCCGCCACGACGTCGCGCGCGGCCGTGCCGTCGATGGAGTTCTCGGAGCTGCGGGCGAAGCCGAGGTCGCGGGCGACGGCCCCGGCGTCGAGGCCGAGGGTCGAGCCCGCGAGGGCGCCGGATCCGTAGGGCGACACGTCGGCGCGCGCGTCCCAGTCGGCCAGGCGCTCGAGGTCGCGGACGAGCGGCCAGCAGTGCGCGAGCAGGTGGTGCGCGAGGAGCACGGGCTGCGCGTGCTGCAGGTGCGTGCGGCCGGGCATGATCGCGCCGCCCGCCGCCTCTGCCTGCGCGCCCAGCGCGTCCACCAGCTGCACGAGCATCGCGTGGATGACCGCGGCGTGGTCGCGCAGGTACATGCGCACGAGCGTCGCGATCTGGTCGTTGCGGCTGCGGCCCGCGCGGAGCTTGCCGCCGAGCTCGGGACCGGCGATGTCCATGAGGCCGCGCTCGAGGGCGCCGTGCACGTCCTCGTCGGCCTCGGACGCGACGAGCGCGCCCGACGCGACGCGGTCCTCCAGCGTGTCGAGCGCCTGCAGCATGGCCTGCCGCTCCGCGTCCGACAGGTAGCCGGCCGCCGCGAGGGCACGGGCGTGCGCCCGGGATCCGGCGATGTCGTACGGCGCCAGCTGCCAGTCGAAGTGCGTCGAGCGGCTGAGCGCGACGAGCTCGGGCGACGGACCGCCGGCGAAGCGGCCGCCCCAGAGGGCGCCCGCCTCGCCCGCCCGGGAGGACGGATCCGTGCTCTCGGTCATGCGGCTACTCCGCGGCGGGCGCGGACGCGGACGCCGCGTCGTCGGCGGCCAGCGCGGCCTGCTCCACGGCGAGGTCGCGGCGGGCCGAGATCTTGCTCGGCAGCGACCACAGCTCGATGAAGCCCTTCGATAGAGACTGGTCGAAGGTGTCGCCCGTGTCGTAGGTGGCCAGGTCGAAGTCGTACAGGCTCGTGTCGCTGCGGCGTCCCGTGACGACCGCGCGGCCACCCCGGAGCGTCATGCGGATGTCGCCGGAGACGTGGCGCTGCGAGTCCTCGATGAACGCGTCGAGCGAGCGCTTGAGACCGGAGAACCAGAGGCCGTCGTAGACGAGGTTCGCCCAGTCCTTCTCGACGCCGCGCTTGTAGCGGCCGAGGTCGCGCTCGATGGTGAGGGACTCGAGCTCCTCGTGCGCCTCGATGAGCGTCATGGCCGCGGGGGCCTCGTAGACCTCGCGGCTCTTGATGCCGACGAGGCGGTCCTCGACGACGTCGATGCGGCCGATGCCGTGCGCGCCGGCGGCGGCGTTCAGCTCCTGCACGATGCGCAGCGGCGAGTAGCGCACGCCGTCGATGGCGACGGGGACGCCGGCCTCGAACGTGATGGTGACCTCGGTCGCCTCGCGCAGCACGTCGGGGTCCTGGGTGTACTCGTAGAGGTCCTCGATGGGGCCGTTCCACGGGTCCTCGAGGAAGCCGGTCTCGACCGCCCGGCCCCAGACGTTCTTGTCGATCGAGTACGGGCTCTTCTTGCTCTGCTCGATGGGCAGGTCGTGCTCGTTCGCGTAGACGATGGCCTTGTCGCGCGTGAGGGCGAGGTCGCGGACGGGCGCGATGGAGGTGAGGTCGGGCGCGAGCGCCGCGACGGCGGCCTCGAAGCGCACCTGGTCGTTGCCCTTGCCCGTGCAGCCGTGCGCGACGCTGTTCGCGCCGAGCTCGTGGGCGACGCGGGCGAGGTGCTTGGCGATCAGCGGGCGGCTGAGGCCCGAGACCAGCGGGTAGCGCTTCTGGTAGAGCGCGTTGGCCTTGAGCGCCGGGACGATGTAGTCGTCCGCGAACTCGTCCTTCGCATCCACGACGACGGCCTCGACCGCGCCGCAGTCGAGGGCGCGCTGCCGGATGACCTCCATGTCCTCGCCGCCCTGGCCGACGTCGACGGCGAGGGCCACGACCTCCTTGCCGGTCGCGTCCTTGAGCCAGCCGATGCCGACCGAGGTGTCGAGTCCGCCGGAATATGCCAGTACCACGCGTTCGGCCATGCCGTTCTCCGTTTCCGTTGCTGAGATGTCTGAGGTGTGCGGGCGCTACGCCTGGCGGAGGAGCCAGACGAGCAGGGCCTTCTGGGCGTGCAGGCGATTCTCCGCCTCGTCCCAGACCACCGATCGCGGGCCGTCGATGACCTCGGAGGCCACCTCGTACTCGCGGTCGGCGGGCAGGCAGTGCAGGAAGATCGCGTCGTCGACGGCGTGCGCCATGAGCTCGGTCGTGACCTGGTACGCGCCGAGCTCGGCGAGCCGCACGGCCTTCTCCTCCTCGCGGCCCATCGACACCCAGGTGTCGGTGACCACGACGTCGGCGCCGGTGACGGCCTCGACCGGATCCGTGAGGACGCGGACCGAGCCACCGGTGGACGCGGCGACGCGCTCGGCATCCGCCACGACGGACTCCGACGGCACGTAGCCGGCGGGCGCCGCGATGCGGACGTGCATGCCCGCGGTGGCGCCGGCGAGCAGGTAGGACTGCGCCATGTTGCAGGCGCCGTCGCCGAGGAAGGTGAGGGTCTGGCCGGCGGGGTCGCCGCGGTGCTCCCGGATGGTGAGCAGGTCGGCCAGCAGCTGGCAGGGGTGGAAGTCGTCGGACAGCGCGTTGACGACGGGGACCGTCGTGCCCGCGGCCATCTCCTCGAGGCCCGCCTGCCCGTAGGTGCGCCAGACGATGGCGGCGACCTGGCGCTCGAGCACGCGCGCGGTGTCGCTCGCGGTCTCCTTGCCGCCCAGCTGGCTGTTGGCGGTGCTGATGATGAGCGGCACGCCGCCGAGGTCCGCGATGCCGACCGCGAAGGAGACGCGCGTGCGGGTCGAGGACTTGTCGAAGATGACGGCGACGGTCTGCGGGCCGGCGAGGGGCCGCTCGGACCATCGCTCGCGCTTGAGCTGCACCGCCAGATCGAGCACCTCGGCCTGCTCGGCCGGGCTCAGGTCGTCGTCGCGCAGGAAGTGGCGGGTCATCGCATCGCTCGCTCTCGGGGGACTCGGGATCGGTCAAGCCTAGGGGACGTGCGGGGGCCGTCCGGTCCGGCGGCGGCCCCGCGCGGGGGCGCCGGCCGGACGCCGGGCGGGGTGCGGGTCCGCCCCGCTCCCCCGCCGCCCGGGGATCAGCGCAGGTGCGCCAGCGCGCGACCGAACCGCTCGCGGAAGTCGCGCACCTCGGCGTCGCCGACGATGAGCGGCGGCGCGATGCGGAGGCTGCGGGCGTTGGGCGCGTTGATGATCAGCCCCTCGCCGAGCGCGGCCGCCGCGATTCGCCCGCCGTCCTCGTGGTGGAGGCCGACGCCGATGAGGAGGCCGCGACCGCGGACCTCGGCGATGAGCGGCGACCCGAGGCCGGTGATGGCGGCGCGGATCTCCTCGCCGCGACGCGCGGCGTTCTCCACGAGCCCCGCGTCCTCGATCTCCGCGAGGACCGCGTTCCCCGCGGCCGTGGCGAGCGGGTTGCCGCCGAAGGTGGATCCGTGCTGGCCCTTCTGCAGGAGGTCGGCCGCCGCGTCGAAGGCCACGAGCGCCCCGATGGGGACGCCGCCCGCGATGCCCTTGGCGATGGTGACCGCGTCCGGCCGCACGCCCTCGTGCTCGTAGGCGAACCAGCGGCCGGTGCGACCGACGCCCGTCTGGATCTCGTCGAGGATGAGCAGCGCGCCGTGCTCGCGCGTGAGCTCACGCGCGCGCCGGAGGAAGCCCGCCGGGAGGTCGACGACGCCGGCCTCGCCCTGGATCGGCTCGAGGATGAGCGCCTGGACGGTCTCGTCGATCGCGGCCTCGAGCGCCTCCATCGTGGGCGCGATGTGCTCGACGCCGCCGGGCAGCGGGAGGAACGGCGCCTGCAGCGCCGGCTGCCCGGTGAGCGCGAGCGCCCCCATCGTGCGGCCGTGGAAGGAGCCCTGCAGCGTGATGACGCGCGTGCGCCGCGCGGATCCGTTGCGGCGCGCGAGCTTGAAGGCCGCCTCGTTCGCCTCGGCGCCCGAATTGCCGAAGTAGACGCGGCCCGTGTCCCCGGCGCCCGTGATGCGGCGGAGGCGCTCGGCGAGCGCGATCTGCGGCGGCGTCGCGAAGTAGTTGGAGACGTGCGCGAGCGTCGACACCTGCTCGGTGACCGCGCGGATGAGCGCCGGGTGCGCGTGCCCGAGCGAGTTGACGGCGATGCCGGCGAGGAAGTCGAGGTACTCGCGTCCGGTCGAGTCCCACACGCGGCAGCCCTCGCCGCGCACGAGCATGGCGAGCGGCGGCGGGGAGGAGCGCATCATCGCGGCCTGGAAGCGGTCGGACCACTCGCTCTCGGTCTGCGTGGTGCGCCGCTCTGGCTGGGTCGTGGTCATGCGGGCACGACCTCCGTTCCGATTCCGTTCGTGGTGAAGATCTCGAGGAGCATCGAGTGCGGGATGCGGCCGTCGATGATGGCGGCCTTGGGCACTCCGCCGTCGACCGCCTCGAGGCACGCGGCCATCTTCGGGATCATGCCCGACTCGAGCGACGGCAGCAGGGCGCGGAGCTCGTCGGCGCGGATGTCGGAGACCAGCGATCCGCGGTCGGGCCAGTCGCGGTAGAGGCCGGCGACGTCGGTGAGGATGACGAGCTTCTCGGCGCCGAGCGCGACGGCCAGCGCGGCGGCCGCGGCGTCGGCGTTGACGTTGAGCGACACGGCGGGATCGGACTCGTCGGGCGCGATGGAGGAGACGACCGGGATGCGGCCGGCGTCGAGCTGCGCGAGCACGGCGGTGGGATCCACGGACACCACGTCGCCCACGAGGCCGAGGTCGACCTCGACGCCGTCCACGACCGCGCCGCGCCGGCGCCCGGTGAACAGGCCCGCGTCCTCGCCGGAGACCGCGGCCGCCAGCGGGCCGTGCGCGTTGATGCCGCGGACGACGTCGCGGCTGACCTGGCCGGTGAGCACCATGCGCACGACCTCGAGGACCTCGGGGGTCGTCACGCGGTATCCCCCGCGGAACTCGCTCTCGATGCCGAGGCGCGTGAGCATCGCGCTGATCTGCGGGCCGCCGCCGTGCACGACGACGGGCCGGAGCCCGGCGTAGCGGAGGTAGACGACGTCCTCGGCGAAGGTGCGCGTGAGCTCCTCGTCGACCATGGCGTTGCCGCCGAACTTCACGACCACGATGCGGTCGTGGAAGCGCTGCAGCCACGACAGCGACTCGATGAGCGTCGCGGCCTTCGACTCGGCCTGCGCCTGGTCGCGCTCCGCGGCGTCCTGCGTGATGGCGGTCACGTCCGACCCGTCTGCGCCCGCCATCAGCTGGCGTACGCGCTGTTCTCGTGCACGTAGTCGTGCGTGAGGTCGTTGGTGAGGATGGTGGCCGTCGCGTCGCCCGCGTGCAGGTCGATGAGGACGTGCACGGCCCGCGGGTGCAGGTCGACCAGGTCGCGGCTCTCGTGCGGCTCGCCCGCGCGGCACACCTCGACGCCGTTGATGGCGACGTCGATGCCGTAGGGGTCGAACGCGGCGCCCGTCGTCCCGACGGCGGCGAGCACCCGGCCCCAGTTGGGGTCGTTGCCGAACACGGCGGCCTTGAAGAGGTTGCTGCGGGCGACCGCGCGCCCGACCTCGACGGCGTCGTCGTCGGAGGCCGCGTGCACGACCTCGATGGCGATGTCGTGGGACGCCCCCTCGGCGTCGGCCTGCAGCTGCGCGGCGAGGTCCGCGCACACCGCGGTGAGCGCGGCCTGGAACTCGGCGGCGTCGGGCACCACGCCGGATGCCGCCGAAGCCAGGAGCGTGACCTGGTCGTTCGTGGACATGCATCCGTCCGAGTCGAGCCGGTCGAACGTGACGCGGGTGGCCTCGCGCAGCGCGGCGTCGAGCGCGGCGGCGTCGAGGTCGGCGTCGGTGGTGATCACGACGAGCATCGTCGCGAGTCCCGGCGCCAGCATGCCCGCGCCCTTGGCCATGCCGCCCACGGTCCAGCCGGCGCCGGACGCGCGGACCGACTGCTTGGGCTTGGTGTCGGTGGTCATGATGGCGCGGGCCGCGTCGTCCCCGCCGCCCTCCCCGAGCGCGACGGCCACGCGGGCCACGCCGTCCTCGAGCTTGTCGAGCGGGAGCTGCTCGCCGATGAGGCCCGTGCTGCAGACGAGCACGTCGCCGCTGGAGACGTCGAGCGCGCGGCCGACCGCCTCGGCGGTGGCATGCGTGACCTGGAACCCGCGGGATCCCGTGTAGCAGTTGGCGCCGCCGGAGTTGAGCACGACCGCGCTCACGCGGCCGTCGCCGATGACCTGACGCGACCAGAGGATGGGGTTCGCCTGGCAGCGGTTGCTCGTGAACACGGCGGCCGCGGCCTGCGACGGGCCGGTGTTGCGGACGAGGGCGACGTCGAGCGCGCCCGTGGACTTGAGGCCGGCGGCGACCCCTCCGGCGACGAAGCCGCGTGCGGCGGTGACGCTCACGGGGCCACCCCGTCCACCGGGAGGCCGAGGTGCTCGGGGAGCCCGAGCGCGATGTTGGCGGACTGGATGGCGGCGCCCGCCGTGCCCTTGACCAGGTTGTCGATGGCGGTGACCGAGACGACGCGGCCCGCGGCCTCGTCGACCGCGAGGCCGACGAGCGCGGTGTTCGAGCCCGTGACGTCGGACACGGCCGGGAACGACCCCTCCGGCAGCAGGTGCACGAACGGCTCGTCGGCGTAGGCGGACTCCCACGCGGCGCGCACGTCGTGGGCGGATGCCCCGGGTGCGAGGCGCGCGGTGGCCGTGGCGAGGATCCCCCGGGCCATGGGCACGAGGACGGGCGTGAACGAGACGCTCACGTGCCGGCCTCCCGCCGCCTCCAGGTTCTGGCGGATCTCCGGCGTGTGCCGGTGCGTGCCGCCGACCGCGTAGGCGCTCGCGGATCCGAGGATCTCGCTCGCCAGGAGGTTCGTGCGGAGCGAGCGCCCGGCGCCGGACGGGCCGACCGCGAGCACCGCGACGATGTCCTCCGGCTCGATGACGCCCGCGCGGATGCCGGGCTGCAGCCCGAGGGTGATGGCCGTGACGTTGCAGCCGGGCACCGCGATGCGCTTCACGCCGGAGAGGCGCGTGCGCTGGGTGCCGCCCTCGCCCGCGTGCAGCAGCTCCGGCAGGCCGTAGGGCCAGGCGCCCGCGAAGTCGCCGCCGTAGAAGGCGTCCCACGCGGCCTCGTCGACGAGGCGGTGGTCGGCGCCGCAGTCGACCACGAGCGTGGAGTCGTCGAGCTCGGCCGTGATCGCGCCGGACTTTCCGTGCGGCAGCGCGAGGAAGACGACGTCGTGGCCGGCGAGCTGCTCGGCCGTCGTCTCCACGAACGTGCGGTCCGCGTACGACGTGAGGTGCGGGTGCACCTGGCGCAGCCGCTCGCCCGCGTTCTGGAAGGCGGTGAGCGTCGTGACCTCGAGCTGCGGGTGGCCGGCGAGCAGGCGGAGGAGCTCCCCGCCCGCGTAGCCGCTGGCGCCCGCGACGGCGACTGAGAATGACATGCCTCAAACCTACCGCCGGTGCCGACGGGGCCCCGCCGGGAGACCGGCGCCGGACGCACGCGCGGGCGGGCCCTCCCTGGGGAGGACCCGCCCGCGCGGAGCCGCGCTGCGGCGGACCCGCTACTCGCGGAGCGCGGCGCCGAAGCGGTCGGCGGCGAGCCGCACGGATCCGTCACGCGCCTCGCTGGCCTCGGCCGCGGTGAGCGTGCGGTCGGGAGCCCGGAAGCGGAGCGCGAACGTGAGCGAGCGGGTGCCCGCCTCCACGCCCGGGCCGCGGTAGTCGTCGACGAGCCGCGCGGTCTCGAGCAGGTCGCCCGCACCCTCGACCACCGTGCGGAGGATCTCCCCGGCCGGGATCTCCAGCGGCACGACGAGGCTGAGGTCCTGCGTGGCGACGGGCATGGAGGTGAGCGTGCGCACCTCCACGGTGCCGCCGGCGAGCGCGACGACCCGGTCGAGGTCGACCTCGGCGAGCGCGACGCGCTCGGGCAGGTCGAGCTCGGCCGCGAGCGCGGGCAGGAGCTCCCCCGCGAATCCGACGATGACCGGCCCGTCCGCCGTGACGACCTCGACCGCGGCCGTGCGGCCCGGGTGCATGGCGCCGTGGACGCCCTGCTCGAAGCGGACCTCGACGCCCACCGCGTGCGCGAGCTGCCGGACCGCGTCGAGCGCGTCGACGAGCCCCGCGCGCTGCGCGGGCGTGCCCGGCTGCTTGGGCACGGCGTCGCCGAGGATCAGCACGCCGAGGTGCCGCGGCTGCGGCGGGATGCCCGCGTCGAGCGCGCGCAGGGTCTCCGCGTCGGGACGGGCGGCGCCCGGCGGCATCTCCGGGGACCCGTACGCGACGCCCGCCGACGGCAGGAACACCGTGCCGGTCTCGAAGAGCGCCAGGTCGGTGGATCCGCGCGACAGGTTGCGCCGCGCGATGTCGACGAGCCCGGGCAGCAGCGAGCGCCGGAGCAGCGGGAAGGCGACGTCGAGCGGGTTGGCGAGCCGGACCGCGGGGGCGTCGTCGCGGTCGGCCGCGCCGAAGCGCGCGTTCTGCGCCTCCGATGCGAAGGGCGAGCCCATGACCTCGGTGAGCCCGCTCGCGGCGAGCGCGATGGAGGCCTGTCGACGGAGGCGCTGCGCCGTCGTGAGCCCGCGGCCGGGGGGCGCGACGGGCAGCACGGCCGGGATGCGGTCGTAGCCGACGATGCGGGCGACCTCCTCCACGAGGTCCGCGCGGTGGCGCAGGTCGGGACGCCAGGTGGGGGGCGTGACGAGGAGGACGCCGTCGCGCTCCTCGAGCGCGCAGCCCACGTCGGCGAGCGCGTGGCGCACCTCGTCGGCGGTGTAGTCGACGCCCACGAGCGACGCGGGGTAGCCGAGCGGCAGCTCGATGGCCGCGGGCGGCGCGGTCGTGTCGAGGATCGAGCCGAGGCCCTCCGCGTGCCCGCCGGCGAGCTCCTCGAGGAGCTGCACGACGCGCGCCGCGGCGGCGGGCGCGATCGCCGGATCGACGCCGCGCTCGAAGCGCTTGGACGCCTCGCTCGGCAGCTTGTGGCGACGGGCCGTGCGCGCGATGGAGACCGGCTCGAAGCCGGCCGCCTCGATCAGCACGCGCGTGGTGCCCGCGCCGACCTCGGTGGACGCCCCGCCCATGACGCCCGCGAGCCCGACGGGCCCGGAGTCGTCGGCGACGACGAGGTCCTCGACGTGGAGCGCGCGCTCGCGCCCGTCCAGCGTCACGAGCGTCTCGCCCTCGGCGGCGCGACGCACGACGAGGCCGCCCTGCAGCCGGTCGAGGTCGTACGCGTGGATGGGCTGGCCGAGCTCGAGCATCACGTGGTTGGTGACGTCGACCACGAGCGAGATGGAGCGGACGCCCGCGAGCGTGAGCCGCGACACCATCCACGGCGGCGTGGGCCGCGACACGTCGAGGCCGGAGACGACGCGCGTGACGAAGACGTCGGCGCCGACGCGGCCGCGGATCGGGGCGGCGTCGTCGACGCGCACCTCGACGCCCTGGACGGGCGCGTCGGCCGCGAGCAGCGCGAGCGCGTCGGCCGGGTCGGTGAACCGGGCGCCCGTGGCGTGGGCGTACTCCCGGGCGATGCCGCGGATCGAGAACGCGTAGCCGCGGTCGGGCGTGACGTTGACCTCCACCGCGCGGTCGTCGAGGTGCAGGAGCGCGAGCGCGTCGGTGCCGACCTCCGGGTCGAGGCCGAGCGAGGAGAGCACGAGGATGCCGTCGTGCTCCTCCCCCAGGCCGAGCTCGCGAGCCGACGCGATCATGCCGTCGGACACGTGGCCGTAGGTCTTCCGCGCGCTGATGGGGAACGGGCCGGGGAGCACCGCGCCGGGCAGGCTCACCACGACCTTGTCGCCTACACGGAAGTTGTGCGCGCCGCAGACGATGCCGCGCACGTCCCCGCCGCCGTCGGCCGCCGTGGCGCCCTCGGGCGCGACGCGGACGGAGCACCAGTTGATGGTCTTGCCGTTGGTCTGGGGCTCGGGGGTCGCCTCGAGCACCTGCCCGACGACGACCGGGCCCGAGATCGAGAACGCGTGCACGTCCTCCTCCTCGAGGCCGACCTGGACGAGGGCGGCGTGGACGTCCTCGGGCGCGACGCCCGCGGGGAGCTCGACGTGCTCGCCGAGCCAGCTGATCGGGATCCTCACGACTACACCACCATCCCGAACTGCGCGCCGAACCGGATGTCGCCCTCGACGATGTCGCGCATGTCGGAGAGGTCGTTGCGGAACATGAGGGTGCGCTCGGTGCCCATGCCGAACGCGAAGCCCTGGTACTCGTCGGGGTCGATGCCCGCCGAGCGCAGCACGTTCGGGTTCACCATGCCGCAGCCGCCCCATTCGATCCAGCGGGGTCCGCCCGCGGCGGCCGGGTGCCACACGTCCATCTCGGCGCTCGGCTCGGTGAAGGGGAAGTAGTTGGGGCGGAGCCGGATGCGCGCGTCCTCCCCGAACATCGACCGCGCGAAGTGCTCGAGCGTGCCGCGCAGGTGGGCCATGGTGAGACCGCGGTCGATCGCGATGCCCTCGACCTGGCGGAACGCCGGCGTGTGGGTCGCGTCGAGCTCGTCGCTGCGGAAGGTGCGGCCCTGCGCGATCGTGTAGACCGGCAGCGCGTCGGCGAGCAGCGTGCGGATCTGCACGGGCGACGTGTGCGTGCGGAGCACCAGGTGCGCGTCGGTCGGATCCACGTAGAAGGAGTCCTGCATCGCGCGCGCCGGGTGGTCGGGCGGGAAGTTGAGCGCGTCGAAGTTGAACCACTCGCTCTCGAGCTCGGGGCCCTCGTTCACCTGCCAGCCCATCCCGACGAAGATGTCGGCGATGCGCTCCTCGAGCATGGTGAGCGGGTGGCGGGCGCCGGCCCGCCAGCGGCTCGGGAGCGCGGTGACGTCGACGGCCTCGGCGACGAGGCGCTCGGCGGCCTCCTGCTCCTGGATCTCCGCCTCGCGCGCCTGGAACGCCTGCGTGACGCGGGCGCGCGACTGGCCGACGAGCTTGCCGGCGTCCTTCCGCTCGGCGGGCGGCAACGAGCGGAGCGATCCGTTCAGCCGGGCGAGCGGCGAGGCCTCGCCGATGTGGGCGGAGCGCGCCTGCGCGAGCGACGCGGAGTCGGTGGTCGCGGCGAGCGCGGCCATCGCCTCGTCCACGGCGGAGGCGACGCTCTCCTCGGAGATCTGGGGTTCGGACATGAGGCCCGAGTCTACCGATCGGACGGGACGCGACCCGCCCCGGCGAGGACGCACGACGGGCCCGCCGCGCGCACGCGACGGGCCCATGACGGGTGGCGGGGAGAGCGCCCCGCGGAGCGGCTAGGCCCCCTGCGAGGTCCCGACCGCGACGGTCTTCGCGACGCGCGGTCCGCGCTTGCGGGCGAGGCGCCGCGCGATCGTCGACACCGTGAGGTTGAGCACGAGGTACATGCCCACCATCACCACGAAGATCGGCAGCGAGTTGGCGCGGCTCGTGGCCTCGAGGATCAGCTCGCCCTGCTTCGTGAGGCCGACGAGGCTCACGATGGTGCCGAGCGCGGTGTCCTTGATGAGCACCACGAGCTGGGCGACGATGATCGGCAGCATCGTGCGGAACGCCTGCGGGAACTCGACGAGCAGCCGGTTCTGCAGCGGCCGGAGCCCGATGGCGAGGCCCGCCTCGCGCTGGCCGCGCGGGAGCCCGAGGATGCCGGAGCGCAGCGCCTCGCCGATGATCGCGCCGTTGTAGAGCGTGAGCGCCGTCACCACCGACCAGTACGGGCCGATGGGGAAGATCAGGTAGATGAACAGCATCATCAGCAGCACCGGCATGCCCCGGAAGAACTCGAGCACCACCGTGACGGCGTAGCGCACGACCCGGTGCTCGCTCATCCGGAGGAGCGCCAGCACCATGCCGAGCAGGATCGCGAGGACGGCGGCGACCGCGGCCGACTGCAGGACCACCCACAGCCCCTGCAGGAGCAGGCCCCACACGAGCGGGTCGTTGAGCACGAGCCAGCGCTCGGCGCTGAACTGGCCGGCCTGCTGCAGCTTCACGGCGGCGAAGGCGAGCACCGCCACGAGGACGACGCCCGTGACGACGGAGAGGATGCGCGACCGCCGGCGGGCGCGAGGCCCGGGGACGTCGTAGAGGACCTGGCTCATCGGGAGACCGCCACTCGCTTCTCGAGGTGGTCCGCCAGCTGGCCGAGCGGGACCGTGATGATGAGGTAGAAGAACGCGACGCCCACGAACACCCAGACGACCGCGTTCCCGTTGGCGTTCGCGACGTCGCGGCCCACGTTGAACAGCTCGTAGATGAAGTACGCGCCCGCGATGGACGTGTTCTTCGTGAGCGCGATGACCACGTTGATCAGCGGCGGCACGACCGTCCGGAGCGCCTGCGGCAGGATCACGTGCCCGAGCGTCTGCGAGAACGTCAGCCCGATGCTCCGCGCGGCCTCGGCCTGGCCGACCGGCACGCTGTTGATGCCCGAGCGGATCGCCTCGGCGAAGAACGGCGCCGTGTAGAGCGTGAGCGCGAGCACCGCGGCCGTCATGAACGGCAGCGCGCCCGAGATCGACGTGATCACGACGCTGAAGAACGTGAAGACGAGGAGCAGCGGCGTGTTCCGCAGCAGCTCGACGTACACGGTGGAGGTGGCGCGGAGGCTCGCGACGGGCGAGATCCTCATCGCGGCGATCACGACCCCGAGCGGGAGGGCGAACAGCACGGTGAGGCCGAGCAGGCGCAGCGTGCCGCCGAAGCCCCGCAGGAACACGTCGAGATTGTCGAGGATCACGTCCACGGCACACCTCCTGGATGATGCGTCCGGCGGACCGGACGACGGGCGGATCCGGACGCTCGGGCGCCCGGACGAGGGAGGGTCCCGCGCGCGCGGTCAGCGCACGCGGGACCCGATGGGACTAGTAGCGGTCGATCGCCGGCGGCTGCGGCGTCTCGATGACCGTGCCGGCCGTCGCCTCGAACAGGCGCGCCCAGGTGCCGTCGTCGTAGGCCTCCTGCAGCGTGTCGTTGATGAAGGTGCGGAAGGCCTCGTCGTCCTTGGCGACGCCGATGCCGTAGGGCTCCTCGGTGAAGGTCTCGCCGTCGCCGACGAGCTTGAACTCGCCCTCGTTCTGGTCGATGAAGCCGGAGAGGATCACGTTGTCGGTCGTGACCGCGGACACCTGGCCGTTGCGCAGCGGGTCGAGGCACTTGCTGTACACGTCGGTCGGCACGACGACCGCGCCGAACGTGGCCTCGATGTTCGCGGCGGGGGTGGATCCGGCGACCGAGCAGACCTGCTTGCCGCGCACGTCCTCGGGCGTGTTGATGGTCGTGTCGTCCGCGAGCACCATGAGCGCCTGGCCGGCGACGTAGTACGGTCCCGCGAAGCCCACGACCTCCTTGCGCTTGTCGTTGATCGTGTAGGTCGCGACGACCGCGTCGACCGAGCCGTTCTGGATGAAGGGCTCGCGGTTGGCGGACACCGTCTCCGTGAAGTCGATCCCGTCGAAGGGGATGCCCATCTTGCTGGCGACGAGCGCCGCGATCGCGACGTCGAAGCCGGCGGGCTTGCCGTCGAGGCCCGCGAGGCCGAAGAGCGGCTGGTCGAACTTGGTGCCGACCTTCATCTCGCCAGCCGCCGCGAGGCGCGCCATCGTCGTGCCCTCGTCGAAGGTCGGGTTCTCCGCGAGCTCGAGCTTGTACGGGCCGTCGCCGTTCTCGGGGGCGTTCGTGCCGGCGTCGACGGCGCCGCCGGACGCGCTGCCCGGGGTGCCGCAGCCGGTGAGGCCGACGACGACCGCGGCGGCCGCCGCGAGGATGGTGAGGTTCCTGTGCTTCATGGTTCCCGTTTCTCTGCTGGTGAGGTGGATGACGGATGCGACGTGTCGCGCGTGGTGCGGGTCGTGCGGTGGTGCGGGTCGTGCGGGCGCCCGGACGCGCCTGCCTCGGCGGCGTCCGGATGCGGCGGACGGGCGGCTCGGGCGGCCCGTCCGCGCGTCAGTGGGCGAGGATCTTCGAGAGGAAGTCCTGCGCGCGCGGGCTCTGCGGGTCGTCGAAGAACGCCTGCGGGGTGGTGTCCTCCTCGATGGCGCCGTCGGCCATGAAGATCACGCGGTCCGCCGCCTTGCGCGCGAAGCCCATCTCGTGGGTGACGACCATCATCGTCATGCCGTCCTTGGCGAGGCCGACCATGACGTCGAGGACCTCGGTGATCATCTCGGGGTCGAGCGCGGAGGTGGGCTCGTCGAGGAGGATCAGCTTCGGGTCCATCGCCAGCGCGCGGGCGATGGCGACGCGCTGCTGCTGGCCGCCGGAGAGCTGGGCGGGCATCTTCTGCGCCTGGTTCGCGACGCCGACGCGGTCGAGGAGCTCCATCGCCCGCTTCTCTGCCTCGGCCTTGCCCTTCTTGCGCACCTTGATGGGGCCGAGGGTCACGTTCTCGAGCACGGTCTTGTGCGCGAACAGGTTGAAGGACTGGAACACCATGCCGACGTCGGCGCGGAGGCGCGCGAGCTCGGCGCCCTCGGACGGCAGGTCCTCGCCGTCGATGGTGATGGTGCCGTCGTCGATGGTCTCGAGGCGGTTGATCGCGCGGCACAGCGTGGACTTGCCGGACCCGCTGGGGCCGATGACGACGACGACCTCGCCGCGGTTCACCGTGGTCGAGATGTCCTTGAGGACGTGGAGGTCCCCGAAGTGCTTGTTGACGTGGGATACGACGACCAGGGGCTCGCCGACCGCTGCTGCGGCGGGCGAGGCGGGGTCCGCCGTCGGGCTCTGCTCCATGCGAACACCATATCCATGACGGTGTTTCGTCCGCGTTTCCGCGGGGCATCGTCACCCCATCGTGACGCGCGTGCGGCGTTTGCGCCGATCAGGCCGGGTCCGCGCGCTCCGCGGGGAACCGATCGGACGTCAGGCGTCCGGACGGCGGACCGGACGCTCCCCGCTCAGGAGCGCTGCGCGAACGCCGACTCGTAGAGGCAGACGGACGCGGCGGTCGCGAGGTTCATCGACTCCGCCTGGCCGTAGATCGGGACGACGACGGCGCGGTCCGCCAGCGCGAGGTGCTCGTCCTGGAGGCCCCTGGCCTCGTTGCCGAACAGCCACGCGGTGGGGCCGTCGAGGCCGCCCGACGTGCGCTCGGCGAGGAGGTCGTCGCCCTTCACGTCGGCGGCGAGGACCTGCAGGCCCTCCGCCTTCACCCGCTCGAGCACGGCGTCGAGCTCGGGCATGATCGCGACCGGCAGGTGGAAGAGCGATCCGGTCGTGGCGCGCACGACCTTCGGGTTGTAGAGGTCGACGGACCTCCCGGTGAGCACGACCGCATCGGCTCCCGCGGCGTCGGCCGCGCGGATGATGGTGCCCGCGTTGCCGGGATCGCGCACCTCCTCGAGGATCGCGATCAGGCGCGGCCCGTCGCCGAGGATCTGCTTGAGCGACGTGGGGAACTGCCGGCACACACCCACGACGCCCTGCGGCGTGACGGTGTCGGCCATCGCCGCGATGACGTCCTCCGTGACGAACTCGAGCTCGACGTCCGACTCGCGGACGGCGCGGGCGAGGTCCGGGTAGCGGTCGAGCGCCGTGGGCGTCGCGAAGAGCTCCTGCACGAGGTCGGGACGGAAGGCGAGCGCCTCCGAGACGGCCTGCGGCCCCTCGAGCAGGAAGAGCCCGGTGTCGGCACGGGCGTCCCGCTTCGCGAGCTTGGCGACGCCACGGACGCGGGGGGAGCGGGGGTTGTCGAGCATGGCCCAAGACTAATGGCGCGCCCCCGAGCGGGGACGCGCCATCAGCGGTGGAGCGGGAGGTGCTAGGCGTTCGCCGCGACCTTGGGGGCCGAGGTGTTCGCGGGCAGCGCGGCCTTGGCCGTCTGGACGAGCGAGGCGAAGGTCGCGGGCTCGTGGACCGCGAGCTCCGCGAGGATGCGACGGTCGACCTGGACGCCGGCGAGCGAGAGGCCCTGGATGAGGCGGTTGTACGTGAGGCCGTTCGCACGGGCGGCGGCGTTGATGCGCTGGATCCAGAGGCGACGGAACTCGCCCTTCTTGGCGCGGCGGTCGCGGTACGCGTAGACGAGGGAGTGGGTGACCTGCTCCTTGGCCTTGCGGTACAGGCGCGAGCGCTGGCCGCGGTATCCGGCGGCGCGCTCGAGGATGACCCGACGCTTCTTGTGGGCGTTGACGGCCCTCTTGACTCTTGCCATTTCAGTTGTTCCTATTCGAGTTCAGGTGTCGCGGGCGACGAGGGGGTCTAGCGACCGAGGAGCTTCTTGGCGACCTTCATGTCGGCCTTGGCCAGGGGCTGGTCCTGGTTGAGTCGCGCCTTGCGCTTGGAGGACTTGACCTCGAGGTTGTGGCGCATGCCGGCCTGCTGCTTCATGATCTTGCCGCTGCCGGTGACCTTGAAACGCTTCTTGGCACCCGAGTGGGTCTTCTGCTTAGGCATTGTTCTCTTCTCTCGCTTCTCGTGCGCTCGCCTTGTTGGCGTCGCGCTTCGCGTTGGCCTCGGCCTTGGCCTCGGACTTGTTCTTGTGCGGTCCGATGACCATGACCATGTTCCGGCCGTCGATCGTGGGGGTGGACTCGACGCTGCCGAACTCGGCGACGTCCTCCGCGAACATCTTGAGCAGGCGCACGCCCTGGTCGGGACGCGACTGCTCGCGGCCGCGGAACAGGATCATGGCCTTGACCTTGTCGCCGTCCTGGAGGAAGCCCTCGGCGCGCTTGCGCTTGGTCTCGTAGTCGTGCTTGTCGATCTTCAGGCGGAAGCGCACCTCCTTGAGGATGGTGTTCGCCTGGTTGCGACGCGCTTCCTTGGCCTTCTGCGCGGCCTCGTACTTGAACTTGCCGTAGTCCATGATCTTCGCCACGGGGGGCTTGGAGTTGGGCGCGACCTCGACGAGGTCGAGGTCGGCTTCCTGCGCGAGACGCAGCGCGACGTCGATGGATACGACGCCGACCTGCTCGCCTGCTGGGCCAACGAGGCGAACCTCAGGAACTCGGATTCGATCGTTGGTACGGGGATCGCTGATGGACTGCTCCTATTCGTGTCTTCGGGTGGCCCGGCGGCGCGTGCGCCGCTCGGATTCGAGACGAGGAGAGTTCTTCACCAGGGTGCGACGGATCCGTCGTACTCGGCAACACGCCCGTTCCCCGCCGAGGCGGGGCTCCCGTCTGCCGGTTCCCCTGCGGGATCCGTTCGGACGGGGGAGCGAAATCGACCCGGTAACCTATGGAGGCGGTCAAGCGCGGGTGGGAGATCAATCCTCTTTCGAACCGGGACTGTGACAGCCCCGGAGCCGTCGATCAGCATAGCAGACGCCGGGTCCGTCCCGGAAGGGCGGGGATCGACGCCGCGGCGGGTCACCCCCACGGCCGCATCCGCTCCCCCGCCGCACCGCCCGCACCACCAGCGAAGGACAGACATGACCGACACCCCCCGTCCCGACTCCGCGCCGGACGCGCACGTGCACCGCTTCGAGGAGCCGGATGCCGCGGGCAGCACCGCCGGCACCGTCGAGGGGGCCGCGGGCGTCGCCGACGACGACACGGCCGACTTCGTCGCCGACCAGTACGCGCGGGACATCGCGGAGGTCTCCGCGGTCGAGGTCATCACCACCACCGCCGTCCACCTGATGAGCGCCGCCGCCGTCAAGTGCGGCCTCGCCGACGACCCCGCCACGCAGACCGACCTCGCCGAGGCGCGGAAGCTCATCATCTCGCTGGCGGGCCTGGTCACCGCCGCGTCCCCCGAGCTCGGCGACCAGCACGCGCGGAGCCTCCGCGACGGCCTGCGCTCGCTCCAGCTCGCCTTCCGCGAGGCGTCGCCCTACCCCGACGCCATCGGCCAGGGTCCCGGCGAGAAGTACACCGGCCCGGTCTCCTGACGCCGGGCGCGGATCGGCGGCCGGCGGATCCGCGAGGCAGCACGTGCGACGTGCGGCCGGACGGGCAGCCGCGCGGACCACGCCCCGCGACCGCTGCCGGCGGATCCGGGCGCCCGATCAGCCGGCGGAGGTGACGCGGAGCCCCATGCTGTCGACGCGGTCGGCGAGCACGGCGCTCCGCGACCACCGGTCCTGCACCCGCGCGAGGAGCGCGTCCAGCGCGGCCCGGTCGAGGCCGTCGACGAGCGCGAGCGTGATGAGGAGCTCCGGCCCCTCGAGCCGGGCCCGCGGATCCCCCGACGCGGCGCCGAGCGCCACGACAGCGGGCTCCTCCCGGACGCTCGCCTCGAGCTCCGCGACCACCTCCGGGTCCTCCGGGCTCGGGGTCCACGGCAGCGAGCGGGCGACGGCCCACACGGCCGGCCGGCGCAGCACGAACTCGGTCTCGGACATCGGGTCGAGCACGACGAGGTCCGTCTCCTCGCTCGCGGCGGCCAGCGCGACGCGCACGGCGTCCGCGGGCACCGGGCGCGCGGCCGGGTTCCAGCGGCCCATCGCGGCGACGGACGTGAAGACCGGCATGACCGTGCGTCCGTCGGGACCGGCGACCGTGATGATCGACAGCTCGGCGCTCTTGTCCACCTTCAGCCCGGTGTCGCCGACGCCCTCCTCGCCGAGGCGCGCCACCAGCGGGATGAGCAGGCGGGCGTCGCGGAGCGCGTCCACGACGGCGGACGGCCCCGCCTCGCCGCGTCCGTGCCGGGCGAGCGCCTCGGCCAGGGCGGGAGGCGCGGATCCGTCGTCGCCCGGGAACGCGGTCGGCTCGAAGGAGCGGCCGGCCCAGGGGGTCCCGGCGGAGTCGGCGTGCGGCGTGGAGCCCGTCATCACTCCCCGGCGACGTCGAGCGCCTGGCCGAGCGTGAACGCGCCCGCGTACAGCGCCTTGCCGACGATGGCGCCCTCGAGGCCGAGCGGCACCAGCTCGCGGAGCGCCGCGATGTCGTCGAGGCTCGAGACCCCGCCGGAGGCGACGACCGGACGCTCGGTGCGCTCGAGCACGTCGCGGAGCAGCTGCAGGTTCGGACCCTGGAGCGTGCCGTCCTTGGTCACGTCGGTGACCACGTAGCGGGCACAGCCGGCCTCCTCGAGGCGCTCGAGGACCTCCCAGATGTCGCCGCCGTCCTGGGTCCAGCCGCGCGCGGAGAGGGTGCGGCCGCGGACGTCGAGCCCGACCGCGACGGCCTCGCCGTGCTGCGCGATGACGCTCGCGGCCCACTCGGGGTTCTCGAGCGCGGCGGTGCCGAGGTTGATGCGCGTCGCGCCGCTCTCGAGCGCCACGTCGAGCGAGCGGTCGTCGCGGATGCCGCCCGACAGCTCGATCTGCACGCCGTCGATGGCCCGGATCACCCGGGAGATGACGGAGAGGTTGTCGCCCCGGCCGAACGCGGCGTCGAGGTCGACGAGGTGCAGCCACTCGGCGCCCTGCTCGGCCCAGTCGCGGGCGGCGTCGACCGGGTCTCCGTAGCCGGTCTCGGTGCCGGCCGCGCCCTGCGTGAGGCGGACGGCCTGGCCGCCGGCCACGTCGACGGCGGGCAGGAGGGTCAGGCGGGGCGTGCTGGTGAACTCGCTCATGGTCGCTCTCGTTCGGTCGTGCGGGCGGTCGGATGCCGTCGTCGACGGCGGGGAGGGCAGGCGGTCGAGCCGGCGTCAGGCGGCGCGGAGGGTGCCGAGCCAGTTGGCGAGCAGCCGGATCCCGGCCGCGCCCGACTTCTCGGGGTGGAACTGCGTCGCGGACAGCGGGCCGTTCTCCACGGCGGCGACGAACCGCTCGCCGTGCGTGGCCCAGGTGACGTGCGGCGCCGGCAGCGGCGGGAGCGGGTCGATGCCCCAGGTGCGCGCCGCGTAGGAGTGCACGAAGTAGAAGCGCTCGTCCTCGAGTCCGGCGAACAGCGCCGATCCGGCCGGGGCGTCGACGGTGTTCCAGCCCATGTGCGGGAGGACGTCCGACTCCAGCCGGTCCACGGTGCCCGGCCACTCCCCCAGGCCGGCCACGTCGACGTCGCGCTCGACGCCGCGGTCGAACATGACCTGCATCCCGACGCAGATGCCGAGCACCGGGCGCCCGCCGGCGAGGCGGCGGTCCACGACGCGGTCGCCGCCGGCCGCGCGGAGGGAGGTCATGACCGCGGAGAACGCGCCGACGCCGGGGACCAGGAGCCCGTCGGCCTCGTGGGCCCGCCTCGGGTCGCCGGTGAGCTCCACGTCCGCTCCCGCCAGCTCGAGCGCCTTGACGGCGGAGTGGACGTTGCCGCTCCCGTAGTCGAGGACCACGACCGACGGCCGCGTCACAGCGCGCCCTTGGTGGAGGGGATGCCGGACACGCGCGGGTCGAGCTCCTTCGCCTGGCGGAACGCGCGGGCGAACGACTTGAACTCGGCCTCCGCGATGTGGTGCGGGTCGCGTCCGCCGAGGACCGTGACGTGGACGGTCAGGCCCGCGTGGAAGGTGATGGCCTCGAAGACGTGGCGGACCATGGATCCGGTGAAGTGGCCGCCGATGAGGTGCATCTCGAAGCCCGCGGGCTCGCCGGAGTGGACCAGGAACGGGCGCCCGGAGATGTCCACGACGGACTGCACGAGCGCCTCGTCGAGCGGGACGAGCGCGTCGCCGAAGCGGGCGATGCCCGCCTTGTCGCCGAGCGCCTGGCGGATGGCCTGGCCGAGGACGATGCCCACGTCCTCCACCGTGTGGTGGACGTCGATGTGGGTGTCGCCTGTGGCCGTGACCTTCAGGTCGGTGAGCGAGTGCTTCGCGAAGGCGGTGAGCATGTGGTCGTAGAACGGGACCGACGTGCTGATCTCGGAGGCGCCGGTGCCGTCGAGGTCGAGCTGGAGCCCGATGCTGGACTCGCTGGTCTGCCGCGTGACGTGCGCGGTGCGCGCGAGGGTGCTCATGCCCTCCATGCTACCGAGCGGCTCCGGTTCCCCCGCTCGCTCCCGGCCGCCACCGGGAGACGAGCGGGCCCGTGGACACGTCGCCCGCCTGGGCGGGACGACGGACCGGGATCAGTGGGCGTACTGCGCCGGCACGGCGAGCTGCTGGCCCGCCGCGACGTCCGATGTGGGCAGCCGGTTCAGGTCGACCAGCGACGCGATGACGTCGCGGGGGTCGGAGGACGGCGCGATCTCCTCGGCGAGGTCCCACAGGGACTGGCCGCTCGAGACGGTGACGTACTCGAGGGTGGTGCCCGAGGCGTCCTTCGACGCGACGGCGGCGCCGCCGTTGAGGGCGACGAGCCCGACGCCGAGCGCGAGCGGCGCGGCGACGAGGGCCGTGAGGACGACGCGTCCCCGACGGGTGATGCGCAGGCGCGTGCGGGGCGCGACGGCGACCTCCGCGACGGCGGGCGTGATGGAGGGAGCGGTGGCGGCGGGGGCTGCGGTGTTCATGGTGACCTCTCGTGCGAGACGGTGGGGCGTCGATGCGACGCACCCGGCGGTGCAGTGCGGTGCGGCATGCGATGCGGGTCCGGCAGCTCGCACCCGGCTCTCGGCCGGGAGAGCCGGGTGCGAAGCTGTGTTCCGAACATACATTCGAAACCGGGGCTCCGCAAGCCCCCATCGCCTCGATCCCGTCGCCAGGGACGCGACACGCTCGAACAGGTGTTTGCCCGGGGTGCCTCGGCTGGATACAGTTTCGAGTGCCTGGTGTCCATTCCACCGGGCACCACCGACATCGCCCTCGCGAGCGCGTCGCCCCGCCGGGTCGCCGCCTCACGGAGGGCGTCGGCGACGAGAGGCGGGCCGTGGCATGACGGACGAGCGAGCAGCGGGCGGCGGCGCGACGAGGCGCCGCAAGAGCCTCAGCGAGAAGCAGATCTCGATCCTGGAGTTCATCCAGCGCACCATCGCCGGGCAGGGCTACCCGCCGAGCATGCGCGAGATCGGCGACGCCGTCGGCCTCGCCTCGCTCTCGAGCGTCACCCACCAGCTCAACCAGCTCGAGCTGTCCGGCTACCTCCGCCGCGACCCGAACCGTCCTCGTGCCCTCGAGGTGCTCATCGACCTGCCCGGCGGCGGCGCCGCCGAGAGCGGCGAGCCGTCCACCCCGGTGGGCGACGCGGCCATGGTGCCCATGGTCGGGCGCATCGCGGCCGGCATCCCCATCACCGCCGAGCAGATGGTCGAGGAGGTCTTCCCCCTCCCCCGCCAGCTCGTCGGCAAGGGCGACCTCTTCATGCTGCGCGTCGTCGGCGACTCCATGATCGACGCGGCCATCTGCGACGGCGACTGGGTCGTGGTGCGCCAGCAGAAGACGGCCGAGAACGGCGACATCGTCGCGGCGATGCTCGACGACGAGGCCACCGTCAAGGTGTTCCGCCAGCGCGACGGCCACACGTGGCTCCTGCCCCGCAACAGCGCGTTCGAGCCGATCCTCGGCGACTTCGCCGAGGTCGTCGGCAAGGTCGTCGCGGTCATGCGCTCCGTCTGACGCCGACAGGACGCACGAGAGCGGCCGGACCCCGAGGGGATCGGCCGCTCTCGTGCGTGCGGGTGGTGCGTCCGGCGCGGATCAGGCGGTGGGGACGACGGCGTACCGGGCCACCTGGGCCTGCTGCTCGGCCGTGACGAGCGCCCGCATGCGCGTGCCCTCCTCGACGTAGGACGTCTCGAGCACCTTCGCGCCGTCGTGCAGCATCGCGACGACCTCGCCGTGCTCGAACGGCACCAGCAGGTCGACCTCGATGGTCGGCTGCGGGAGCAGCTCGGCGATGCGACGACGCAGCTCCGCGACGCCCTCGCCCGTGCGGGCCGACACGAACACGCCCTGCGGCGCGAGCCCGCGGAGGACGACGCGGTCCCCGTCCGACGCGAGGTCGCTCTTGTTGAACACCACGATCTCGGGGATGCCCGAGGCGTCGACCTCCGCGATCACCTCGTGCACGGTGGCGAGCTGCGCCGCCGGATCCGGGTGCGACGCGTCCACGACGTGCACGAGCACGTCCGAGTCCGCGAGCTCCTCCAGCGTCGAGCGGAACGCCTCGACGAGCTGGTGGGGCAGGTTGCGGACGAAGCCCACGGTGTCGGCCAGCGTGTACAGCTGCCCCTGGTCGGTCTCCGTCTTGCGGACGGTCGCGTCGAGCGTGGCGAACAGGGCGTTCTCCACGAGCACGCCCGCCTTGGTCACCCGGTTCAGCAGCGACGACTTGCCGGCGTTCGTGTAGCCGACGATCGCCACCGACGGGACGGCGTTGCGGTCGCGGTTGGCGCGCTTGGTGTCGCGCGCGGGCTTCATGCCGGCGATCTGCTTGCGCAGCTTCGCCATGCGGGTGTTGATGCGGCGTCGGTCGAGCTCGATCTTCGTCTCACCCGGTCCGCGCGATCCCATGCCGGCGCCCGCGCCGCCGACCTGGCCACCGGCCTGGCGCGACATCGAGTCGCCCCAGCCGCGGAGGCGAGGGAGCAGGTACTGGAGCTGCGCGAGCTCGACCTGGGCCTTGCCCTCCCGGCTCTTGGCGTGCTGGCTGAAGATGTCGAGGATCACGGCGGTGCGGTCGATGACCTTGACCTTCACCACGTCCTCGAGCGCGCGCCGCTGGCTCGGGGCGAGCTCGGTGTCGGCGATGACCGTGTCGGCGCCCACCGCGGCCACGAGCGCACGCAGCTCCTCGGCCTTGCCGCTGCCGAAGTAGGTGCTGGGATCCGGCGTGGGTCGGCGCTGCAGCAGGCCGTCGAGCACCACGGCACCCGCGGTCTCCGCGAGGGCCGCGAGCTCGCGCATGCTGTTCTCGGCGTCGTCGACGGAGCCCTGCGAGTACACGCCGATGAGGACGACGTTCTCGAGGCGCAGCTGCCGGTACTCGACCTCGGTGACGTCCTCGAGCTCGGTCGACAGCCCCGCCACGCGGCGGAGCGCCTGGCGGTCCGCGCGCTCGGTCTGGTCGCCGTCGAAGCCCTGCTCGGTGTCGGGGGCCGCGGACAGCGCCTGCGCGCCGGAGCCGCGGAAGAGGGCGTAGCCGGCGGACCGGTCATCCGCCCGTGCGAGGACGCGCGCGACGACGTCGTCGTCCCCGGCGGTGCTCTCGGTGGACGTCGTCGTCGTGTCCGCGGGCTGGTCGTGCTCGTCGTGCGTGATCATGTGCTCCCATCGTAGCGTCGGCGTCCGGTATCGTCCCGTGCATGGCCGACGCGCATTACTTCTCCTCGTCGCCGGCCGGTCCCCTGCGCACCCGCGCGATCACGGTCGAGCTGGGCGGACGGACGGTCGACGTCGAGACCGCGGGCGGCGTCTTCAGCCCCGAGCACGTCGACCAGGGGACCCTGGTCCTGCTGCGGAACGTCCCCGCCCCTCCTCCGGAGGGGCACCTGCTGGACGTCGGTTGCGGCTGGGGTCCGGTGGCGCTCGACCTGGCGATGCGATCGCCGTCGGCCACCGTGTGGGCGGTCGACGTGAACGAGCGGGCGCTCGAGCTGACGCGGGCGAACGCCCGGTCCCTCGGTCTCGAGAACGTCAACGCCGTGCTGCCCGAGGATGTTCCCGCCGACCTCGCCTTCGCCACCGTGTGGTCGAACCCGCCCATCCGGGTCGGCAAGGAGGCGCTGCACGGCATCCTCGCGCACTGGCTCCCGCGGCTCGCGTCCGGGGCCGACGCGTGGCTCGTGGTGCAGCGGAACCTCGGTTCCGACTCCCTGCAGCGCTGGCTCGTCGAGACCATGCCCCCCGAGCTGGAGACGACCCGCGCCGCGTCCGACAAGGGCTTCCGCGTGCTGCGCGTGCACCGGGGCGAGCGCGGCTAGGGGCGAGCGCCCGTCGCGCGGCGCCCGGACGCGTTCGCGCCGGTCAGGCCAGCGCGACGACCCCGTCGAAGACGAGCTCGGCCGGACCCGAGAGGCCGACGTGCTCGCCGTCCTCCGCCGGGAACATGCGCACGCCGAGGACGCCGCCGGGCACCTGCACGCGCCACTGGTGCGGGGCCGCCGCGCCCGCCCAGTGCCGGGTCGCGAGGGCCGCGGCGACCGCGCCCGTGCCGCAGCTGAGGGTCTCGCCGCTGCCGCGCTCGTGCACGCGCATCGTGATGTGGCCGACGCCGTCGACCACGAGCGGGTCGGCGGGGACGACGAGCTCGACGTTGACGCCGTCCGCGGGCTCCGGATCCAGCTGGGGGACGAAGCCCAGGTCGGCCTGCGCGAGCTCGTCCTCGCTGGAGAGCGCGACCACGACGTGCGGGTTCCCGACGTCGATGCCGAGGCCGGGCCTCGCGACCTGGAGGTCCTTGGCGCGGACGAGGGGCTCGCCGCCCGCGAGGGCCCAGCGGCCGAGGTCGACCTGGAAGCCCGATCCGCTGCGCTGCACCTCGCGGACGCCGGCGCGGGTGCCGATCGGCACGGTCCGTCCCGGCGGCAGCTCGATGAGCCCGTTCTCGATGAGGAAGAGCGTGAAGACGCGGATGCCGTTGCCGCACATCTCGGCGGGGCTCCCGTCCGCGTTGCGGTAGTCCATGAACCACTCGGCGTCGGGGTCCTCGGCGAGGGCCGCCTGGCCCTCGGGGATCCGGCTCGACAGGACCGCGCGGATCGTGCCGTCGGCGCCGATGCCGAAGTGGCGGTCGCAGAGGGCCTGCACCTGCGTGTCGGTCAGCTGGATCTCGCCCGCGGGATCCGCGAACAGCACGAAGTCGTTGCCCGTGCCCTGGCCCTTGGTGAACTGCAGGTCTGCCATTCCGCCAGCCTAGGGGCGCATCACCGGGAGGGCGCCGAGGGCGTGCGCCAGGAGCTCGTCGTCGCGCGCGTCGAGCCGCACGGCGTCCGAGTAGCGGCCGAACCAGGACACCTGCCGACGGGCGTACCTGCGGGTGAGGGCTCGCGTCTCCTCGACGGCCTCCGCCTCCGTGACCTCGCCCGCGAGCTGCCGCGCCGCCTGCGCGTAGCCGATGGCGCGGGATGCGGTGACGCCCTCCGCCAGGCCCGCGGGCAGGAGCCCGGCCACCTCGTCGACGAGGCCGGCCGCCCACATGCCTCCGACGCGGGCGTCGAGCCGGGGGACGAGCTCCTCGCGCGGGAGCGTGAGGGCCAGGATGCGCGCGGGATGCCACGCCCTCGGCTCTGCCGTCTCGCGCGCCGGCTGGGCACCCGAGATCTCCACGACCTCGAGCGCCCGCACCAGGCGCCGGCCGTTGTGGGCGCCGATGCGCTGGGCTGCGGCGGGGTCGACCTCGCGCAGCCGGCGGTGCAGCATCCCCGGCCCGGTCTCGACGAGCTCGCGTTCGAGGCGCTGCCGGACCTCGGGGTCGGTGCCCGGGAACTCGTAGTCGAACAGCACGGAGGAGACGTAGAGGCCCGAGCCGCCGACGAGGATCGGGACGGCGCCGCGCTCGAGGATCGCGCTCACCGCGGCGCGCGCGTCCTCCTGGTACGCCGCGACCGTGGCCTCGGCCGTGACGTCGAGGACGTCGAGGAGGTGGTGCGGGATCCCGCGACGCTCCCCCTCCGGGAGCTTGGCCGTGCCGATGTCCATGCCGCGGTACAGCTGCATGGCGTCCGCGTTGACGATCTCGGCCGCACGCCCGTCGGAGCGGATCCGCTCGGCGATGTCGAGGGACAGCGCGGACTTGCCGGTGCCCGTGGCCCCGACGACCGCGATGATCGGGGTCACGCGCGGTGGCGGGGGTGGGCGGAGCCGCCCTCCCCCAGCGCCGCCACGCGGAGCGTGGGCAGCCCGAGCGAGACGCGCGGTGCCCCTCCTGCGCCGGGGCCGGCCGCGGGCGCGGCCGGCACGCCGCACGAGTCGGCCTGCGCGCGCTCGTACGCGTCCCCCGCACGCGTGCGGCGGATGCGCAGCGGGGCCCGGTCGACGGAGTCGGCGATGAGGTGGAACGGGGCTGCCCGCGTGATCTCGACCGTGACCGCGTCGCCGGGCCGCGGATCCGCGCTGCCCTCGGGCACGTCGAGGTGGACGAGGCGACCGTCCTGGGCGCGCCCGGTGACGCGACGGGTGTCGCCGTCCTTCCGGCCCTCGTGGGCGCTGACGAGCACCTCGACCGTGCGGCCGACCATGCGCTGGTTCTCCTCGTGGCTGATGCGCTCCTGCAGCGCGGTGAGCCGCGCGTAGCGCTCCTTCACGACGTCCGCCGGCACCTGCTCCTCCATGGTCGCGGCGGGCGTGCCCGGGCGGATGGAGTACTGGAACGTGAAGGCGGAGGAGAAGCGCGACGCCTCGACGACCCGCAGGGTCTCCTGGAAGTCCTCCTCGGTCTCGCCGGGGAAGCCGACGATGATGTCGGTCGTGATCGCCGCGTCCGGGATGCGCGTGCGCATCCGGTCGAGGATCCCGAGGAAGCGCTCCGAGCGGTACGAACGGCGCATGGCCTTCAGGATGCGGTCGGAGCCGGACTGCAGCGGCATGTGCAGCTGCGGCATGACGGCGGGCGTCTCGGCCATCGCGTCGATCACGTCGTCGGTGAAGGCCGCCGGATGCGGGCTGGTGAAGCGGATGCGCTCGAGCCCGTCGATGGCGCCGGCCGCGCGCAGCAGCTTGCCGAACGCCTGCCGGTCGCCGAACTCGACGCCGTAGGAGTTGACGTTCTGGCCGAGCAGCGTGACCTCGACGGCCCCGTCGTCGACGAGCGCCTGGATCTCCGCGAGGATGTCGCCCGGGCGCCGGTCCTTCTCCTTGCCGCGGAGCGCGGGCACGATGCAGAACGTGCAGGTGTTGTTGCAGCCGACGGAGATCGAGACCCAGCCGCTCGCGATCTCGTCGCGCTTGGTGGGGAGCGTCGAGGGGAACGTCTCGAGGCTCTCGAGGATCTCCAGCTGCGCCTCGCCGTTGTGGCGCGCCCGCTCCAGCAGCGCGGGAAGGGCCCCCATGTTGTGCGTGCCGAAGACGACGTCGACCCAGGGCGCCTTCTCGAGGACAGTGGCCCGGTCCTTCTGGGCGAGGCAGCCGCCCACGGCGATCTGCATGCCCTCGTGCCGTCGCTTCACGCTGGCGAGGTGTCCGAGGTTGCCGTAGAGCTTGTTGTCCGCGTTCTCGCGGACCGCGCACGTGTTGATGACGACGATGTCCGGCTCGGCGCCCTCGGCCGAGACGTAGCCGGCCGCCTCGAGCGATCCGGTGAGGCGCTCGGAGTCGTGCACGTTCATCTGGCAGCCGTAGGTGCGGACCTCGTAGGTGCGGGGCCGGACGTCGGTGGGACGGGACGCGCGGACGTGCTCGGCGACGGTGCTCATGATCGTCCAATCCTATGACCGGGCATGCGCCCGTCCCGCTGTCGTCGGATCAGCGGAACCGCACGCGCGAGGATCCCCGACGCGTGGCCAGCGCCGCATTGGCCGCGTCGCGCACGACGCCGCCGCCGTAGCCGCGGCGCATGAGGAACGACGTGAGGCGCCGCTCCGCCGTCTCGTCGTCGTAGGACGACAGCTGGCCGACGCGCTTCAGGGCGACCTCTGTGGCGCGGGACAGCTCGTCGTCCGGCTGCTCGGCCATCGCCTCCTCGATGACGAGGGGGTCGAGCTTGCGGCGGCGCATCTCCATCTCGACGGACCTGCGGCCGAGGCCCTTGCGGTCGAGGTGCGTGTGCAGGATCTGCTCGGCCAGCGCGGCCTCGTCGATGTACTGCAGGGAGACGTACCGGGCGAGGGTCTCCTCGGCGATGTCGGGATCGATCTCCGCGCCTTCCAGCACCTCGCGGGCCTCCGCGAGCGACAGCCCGCGGCCGCGGAGGCGGTTGGCGAGCACGTTGTCCGCCCGCCGACGCTGGCGCTCGGGCGTGCGCTCCGCCGCCCGCTCTTCCTCCGCCTCGGCTTCGCGTCGCTCGTCCTCGACGCGGTCCTCCTCCAGCTGGAGCATGTCGCGCCGGTAGGCCTCGTCCTGCTCGGCCTTCTCCCGCGCGCGGGTCGCCCGTTCCTCCTCCGCACGCCAGACCGCGGGGGTCTCCTCCTGCGCCGGAACGGGCTCGGGCTGCGCGACCGGCGCGGTCTCCGGTGCGCCCAGCGATCCGCGCGCCGCCTGCGCCTCGGCCTCCGCCAGCACGCGTCGCGCCTCCGCGATGCGCTCCTGCGCCGCCAGCGCGCGCCCGGCCTCGGACGCGTCCACGGCCGCGCCGATCGTGACGATGCCGTCGACCTCGGTCACGGTCCGACCGCGGGCGGGATGGGTGGGCTCCACACGAGGCCCAGGCGTCTCGACAGCATCCGGCGCGGACTCGGCCGCGGGCCGGGCCGCGGCGCGACGGGACCGTCGGTCGGCGAGGGACGCGACGGGCGCCACCTCGTCGGGACCGGGACCGGTGCCCTGCTCGTTCTCGGAGGGGAATCTGACCATGGTGCATCCGTCCTCGGGTGGTGCGTCCCCGCCTCGCGCAGGCGCGGAGGGCGGCGGACCGATGTCGTGCAGGGGGCGGGGCGCATCGGTGCGATGCGCCCCGCCGGGGTGCGCCGGGTCAGGCGCTCTTGCGTGCCGACGCCTTGGGCGCCACGGCCGCGACCGGCGCCGGCGCGGCATCCGCAGGGGCCTCGGCGACGGCGTTCGGGTCCTTCACGAGGCCGAGCTTGACCTTGATCTTCTGCTCGATCTCGGCGGCGATCTCCGGGTTGTTGAGGAGGTGCTTGCGCGAGTTCTCCTTGCCCTGGCCGAGCTGGTCGCCGTCGTAGGTGTACCAGGCGCCCGACTTGCGGACGATCTCGTGCTCGACGCCGAAGTCGATGAGGCTGCCCTCGCGGGAGATGCCCGTGCCGTAGAGGATGTCGAACTCCGCCTGCTTGAAGGGCGGCGCCATCTTGTTCTTCACGACCTTGACGCGGGTGCGGTTGCCGACCGCGTCGGTGCCGTCCTTCAGCGTCTCGATGCGGCGGATGTCGAGGCGCACCGAGGCGTAGAACTTGAGCGCCTTGCCGCCCGCGGTGGTCTCGGGGCTGCCGAAGAAGACGCCGATCTTCTCGCGGAGCTGGTTGATGAAGATCATGGTGGTCTGCGTCTGGTTGAGCCCGCCGGTGAGCTTGCGGAGCGCCTGCGACATGAGGCGCGCCTGCAGGCCTACGTGAGAGTCGCCCATCTCGCCCTCGATCTCGGCGCGCGGCACGAGCGCCGCGACGGAGTCGATGACGACGAGGTCGATGGAACCCGAGCGCACGAGCATGTCGGCGATCTCGAGGGCCTGCTCGCCCGTGTCGGGCTGGGAGACGAGGAGCGCGTCGATGTCGACGCCGAGCTTCTTCGCGTACTCGGGGTCGAGCGCGTGCTCCGCGTCGATGAACGCAGCGATGCCGCCGGCGCGCTGCGCGTTGGCGATGGCGTGCAGCGTGAGCGTGGTCTTTCCCGACGACTCCGGACCGTAGATCTCGACGATGCGGCCGCGTGGGAGCCCGCCGATGCCGAGCGCCACGTCCAGCGCGACGGAGCCGGTGGGGATGACGGCGACGGGCGCGCGCTCGTCGCTGCCCAGGCGCATGACCGAGCCCTTGCCGAACTGACGGTCGATCTGGGCGAGCGCGGTCTCGAGAGACTTCTCGCGGTCTGCGGATGATGCCATGGGGTGCTCCTCGTGTCGAAGGTGGGTTGCCTGCAGGCTGTCGCTCCGATGCCGCGGGCTGCGGGATCCGGTGCCGACAAGGCGACGGGTGATCTCCGCGAGGTGCACGTTATGCGGCCCCGCCGACATCGCTGCCGGAGGCGCCTGACCTGTGCAGTCCTCGCTTCGAATCGCTCCTGTGGGGAGACTACGCGCGTTCGAAGGGATATTCGAACGACGCGCCGCGTGTCGCGGGCGTCGTCCGGGAGCAGCGCCCGGGAATGGGTCAGGCGCGCGGCTCGGGCACGCCGGCGCCGTTCCACCGCGACCGCGGGACGTCCTGCGCGCGGCAGAGGGCGAGCCACGCCTCGCGGGCGGGGACGCCGTCCTTCAGCGCCTGCGCGCACGTGCGTCCGCCCAGCTCCCCGAGCACGAGGTCGGCGACGAGCACCGGCCCGTAGCCGGCGCCGAACTCGTCGGACACGGCCCGCTGGAACTCGCTCAGTCGCATGCCCTCACGCTACCCGCTGCTCTCCGACCGTCCACCCGACGTGGGCGCCGAGGCGGCCCCCGACGACGACGCCCCGCCCGTCGCGAGGACGGGCGGGGCGGGAGGTCGTGGGAGCGGTCGGGCTCAGCGCGCGACGAGGTCGCTGTCGAAGCCGGCGACGAGGTCGTCCGGGATCGTGTCGGGGATGGGGTTGAGCCCCTCGATGACGGCGAGGCGGTCGCCGACCTCGCGCATGATGACCGAGATGGGCGTGTCGAGCGCGTCGGCGACGGAGGCGAGGATCTCGCTCGACGCCTCCTTCTGGCCCCGCTCGACCTCGCTGAGGTAGCCGAGCGCGACGCTGGCCTTGCTGGCGACCTGTCGGAGCGTGCGCCCCTTCTGCAGGCGGAAGTCCCGAAGGACGTCGCCGATCTCCTGACGGACTAGAACCACGGGACCCTCCTCGTTGCGCCTGGTGCCTGATCGAACCGGAGGTCCGGGGCTGATGCGCGAGCATCTGGCCGAGGACCCAGGCTAAGCAGGGGCACTGGGCGTTGCTTGTGAACCTGCTTACGGCAACGCGGGACGTCCATCAGATGTTCCCATCGGATCCGAGCGCGTCCGCGAGGACCCGCAGCGCCTCGTGGACCACGCCCGCGCGCACCTCCTGGCGGTCGCCGTGGAGGTGCAGGGGGATGGCACGGGAGTCGCCGTCGAGGGAGAGCCCGACGAACGCGGTGCCGGGAGCCTGGCCGTCCTGCGGATCGGGCCCGGCCGCGCCGGTGGTGGCGACGCCCACGTCGGCCGGGCGCCCGTCGACCTCGCAGGCCTGGCGCACGCCGTGCGCCATCTGCCGGGCGACGTCGGGGTGGACGGCGCCGTGCACGGCGAGGATCGACGACTCGACGCCGAGGAGCGTGCGCTTGAGCGCGGTGTCGTAGGAGACGATGCCGCCGGTCAGCGCGCGCGAGGCGCCGGGGACCCCGACGAGCGCCGCGGTGAGGAGCCCTCCCGTGAGCGACTCGGCCACCGCGAGCCGTCGTCCGCTCGCCACCAGGGCGGCGATCACGCGGGCCGCGAGCTCCCCGTCGGTGGCGTCCGCGGTGCCCTCGACGCCCGTCACGACGCGCGCTCCGACCGCAGCGCCTGCCGCATGTAGTCGGCGCCGGACAGCACCGTGAGCACGAACGCGATCGACATGAGCACCGTGTTCACGACGTGCATGCCGTCGCCCACCACGTCCCACAGCGGGAGCAGCGCGACGCTGATCGCGACCGCCTGCGCGACCGTCTTGAGCTTGCCCCCGCGTGACGCCGCGACGACGCGGTCCCGGAGCACGGCGAAGCGGTAGGCGGTGATCCCGAGCTCGCGCACGAGGATCACGATCGTGACCCACCACGGGAGCTCGCCGAGCACGGACAGCATCACGAGCGCGGCACCCGTGAGGACCTTGTCGGCGATGGGGTCGAGCAGCTTGCCGAGGTCGGTCACCAGGTTGCGGCTGCGGGCGATGTGCCCGTCGACGCCGTCGGTCGCGATCGCGAGGATGAAGAGCGCCGCGGCCGCGTAGCGGAGCGGGCCGTCGGCGCCATCGTCCGCCGCGAGCAGCACGACGAAGACGGGGGCCAGCAGGATCCGCACGATCGTGAGGACGTTGGCGACGTTCCAGGGGCTCGCTGGGGAGTCGCCCGCGCGCCAGACGCGCGGTGCCCCGGAGGCGGCGCCCGATGCTCTCCGCTCGACCACGGCTCAGTCCCTGCCCGTCAGGCCCCAGGCGTCGTCGTCGCCCTCGGCCTCCACCTGCTCGTACGCGTCCAGGTCCTTGTGCAGCGGATCCGACGGGTAGCGGTTCCCGTCGTCCGCCTCGGCGGGAGCGGCGGGCGCCGGCGCGGCTGCCGGGGCGGCGGTCGCGGGTGCCGAGGGCGTCTCCCCGCGCAGCGTCGCGAGCACGCCCGGCAGCTGCTCCGCGGAGACGAGGACGTCCCGGGCCTTCGACCCCTCGGACGGGCCGACGATCTCGCGGGCCTCGAGGAGGTCCATGAGCCGACCGGCCTTGGCGAAGCCCACGCGGAGCTTCCGCTGCAGCATCGACGTGGATCCGAACTGCGTGCTCACGACGAGCTCGGCGGCCGCGAGCAGCACCTCGAGGTCGTCGCCGATGTCCGCGTCGATCTCCTTCTTCTCGGCGGCGACCGCGACGTCCTGGCGGTACTCGGGCCGGGCCTGGCGGGTGACGTGCTCGACGACCTTGGCGATCTCCGCCTCCTGCACCCACGCGCCCTGCACGCGGACGGCCTTGTTGGCGCCCATGGGGAGGAAGAGGCCGTCGCCCTGGCCGATGAGCTTGTCGGCGCCGGGCTGGTCGAGGATCACGCGGGAGTCGGTCATGCTCGACACCGCGAACGCGAGGCGCGACGGCACGTTGGCCTTGATGAGGCCGGTGACGACGTCGACCGACGGACGCTGCGTCGCGAGCACCAGGTGGATGCCGGCGGCGCGGGCGAGCTGGGTGATGCGGACGATCGAGTCCTCGACGTCGCGCGGCGCGACCATCATGAGGTCGGCGAGCTCGTCCACCACCACGAGGAGGTAGGGGTACGGGCGGAGGGTCCGCTCGCTGCCCTCGGGGAGCACGATGGACCCGCTCGTGACGGCCTTGTTGAAGTCGTCGATGTGGCGGAAGCCGAAGCTGGCGAGGTCGTCGTACCTCATGTCCATCTCCTTCACCACCCACTGCAGCGCCTCGGCCGCCTTCTTCGGGTTGGTGATGATGGGCGTGATGAGGTGCGGCACGCCCGCGTAGATGGTGAGCTCGACGCGCTTCGGGTCGATGAGGACCATGCGCACGTCGCTCGGCTTCGCCCGCATGAGGAGCGAGGTGATCATGGAGTTGACGAAGCTCGACTTGCCGGAGCCCGTGGATCCCGCGACCAGGAGGTGGGGCATCTTCGCGAGGTTGGCGATGACGTAGCCGCCCTCGACGTCCTTGCCGACGCCGATGGTCATGGGGTGCGCGCTGTTCGTGGCGGCGGACGAGCGGAGCACGTCGCCGAGGGAGACGATCTCGCGGTCGGTGTTGGGGATCTCCACGCCGATGGCGCTGCGGCCCGGGATGGGCGAGAGGATGCGGACCTCGTTCGACGCGACCGCGTAGCTGATGTTCTTCGCGAGCGCCGTGACGCGCTCGACCTTCACGCCGGGCGCGAGCTCCAGCTCGTAGCGCGTGACCGTCGGGCCGCGCGAGAAGCCCGTGACGGTCGCGTCGACCTGGAAGTTGGTGAGCACCTCGGTGAGCGCGCGCACCACCTCGTCGTTGACCGACGAGCGGGACTTCGCGGGCGTGCCCGGCGAGAGGGTGCTCGCGGCCGGCAGCCGGTAGGGCGCCTGCGGGGCGTCCGACTCCCCCGAGACGACGGCCGCGTCGGATCCGTCGTCCTCGAAGCCCGGGAGGACGGCGGGCTCGTCGTCGTCGCGGATGCCGGTGGGGTGCACCGGGACGGACGGCAGGACCGCGGTCGCGGTGGCGTCGACGGGCGGGTCCAGGTCGATGCGGCGGGTCGCGGCCTCGTCGCCCGCGAAGGCGCCGGGCTCGGGGCGGGCGGCGTCGGGATCCACCGTGCGGTCGATCACCGTGGTGGGCGCCTCCGCGGCGGAGCGGTCGACGACGTCGTCGGATCCGGCGTGCGGGGCGAGCACCGGGCTGTCGAACGCGGGGGCGTCCTCGCGCTGGCTGCGGTTGCGGCGCCACCACGGGAGGCTGTCGGTGTCGACCGGGCCCTCGTCGTCGAGCCCCTCGAGCTCGACCTGCTCGGTCGCCTGCGCCTTGCGGGCGGCGCGGTCCGCGGCGCGCTGCTCCTCGTCCACCGGCGGGGCGCCGAAGAGGTAGGAGTAGAGCTCGCGGAGGCGCGCGCCGACGCGGTTCGGCGGCGTGCGCGTGATGATGAAGAGGGAGAGCAGGAGCAGGATCCCCGCGACGATGCCTGCCCCGATCGACGTGATGAGCAGCGACAGCGGGGCCGCGAGCACCCAGCCGAGGACGCCGCCGGCGCGGGCCAGGCCGAGCATGCCGTCGCGCGGATCCGGGGCGCCCGAGAGGATGTGGCAGAGCCCCGCGATCGAGACCAGGAAGAGGGAGACGCCGACGCCGATGCGGCCGTTGTCGCTGACGGACGCCGGGTGGCGGAACAGCCAGAGCGCGAGGAGCACCATGACGATGGGCAGCGCGAACGCGACCCGGCCGAAGAGGCCGCCGAACGTGTAGGCGTCGAAGGCCATGGCCACGTCGTTGAGCGGGTTGAACCACTCCACGACGACGCCGGCGATCGCGAGCACCACGAGCAGGAAGGGGATGCCGTCGCGGCGCTCCTCCTTCGCGAGCTTCTCCGGGCCCAGGGCCCGGAAGAGCGCGCCGGTGGCGTGGGCGAGGCCCATCCACAGGGCGACGAGGGGGCCTCGGCCCTCGGAGTGGACGGGGTAGGCGACGGTCTGCTGCTTCGTCTCCGTGGCGCGCCCCTTCCGCGGGGGCGTGGCGCGCGGCGCGCCCGAGGAGGTCTTCCCGGCGCGGCTGGTCGACCTGGTGCTCGTAGCCATGCGACCCACGTTATCCCGCGCCGCCGTCACGGGCCGCGCGCCGGGCCGGGTGGGGCGCTCCCCGCCCGGCCCGGGCATCAGTACCGGATCGCGTCGATGACGGACACGCGCACCGCGACGAGGGCCGGCAGCAGGCCCGCGACGGCGCCCACGGCGAGCGAGGCGCCGAGCCCGAGGAGGGCCGCCGAGAGCGGGAACGGCGGGAACTCGGTGACGCCCGAGGCGACGAACGAGAGCACCCACGGGCTCTTCACGATCGCGACCGCGGCCATGACGCCCACCACGCCCGCGGCGACCGTGGCGACCACGCTCTCCATCATCACGGCGAAGAACACGCGGCCCGCGCTGGCGCCGAAGCTGCGCCGGACGCCGATCTCGCGGATCCGCTGCTTCACGGTCACGAGGGAGATGTTCACGAGGCCGAGCGCACCGAGGAGGAGCACGAGGCCGGCCACTCCCCCGACGAGGATCTTGAGCGACAGCAGCGGGTCGTAGTCGTAGGTGCCGTAGTCGTTCCGGCTGACGCTCGCCTGCACGCCCTCGGGGGCGGAGGCGGCGACGTCCGACTGGATGGCGGCGGTGAGCCCGTCGGACTCCTCCTCCGGGACCCACAGCTCCATCTGCGGGCTCATCGCGGCCAGGGACCCGGGGCTCATCATCCGCTCGGCCGTCGACGACAGGACGTACATGGACGGCGGGTCCTCGGCGTAGAGGTCGGGCACCTCGCCGACCACGACGGCGGTGAGCTCGCCCCGCTCCCCCTGCAGCGTGACGGTGGGGTGGGTCGCGACGTCGGGCGAGCCGAGCCGGGCGAGGAACGCCCGGTTCACGACGAGGGTCGGCGCGAGGAGGTCGGCGTCGCCGTCGTCGAACCAGCGGCCCTCCACGACGTCCACGCGGCGCATCTGCCCGTAGTCGGGATCCACCACGGTCGCGTACACCTGCTCCGCGCCGCCCGGCAGCTCGACGGCGAGCGGCGCGGAGCCGATGACGGTCGACCACGTGATGCCGTACCGGTCGGCGACCTCGGCGAGGAGCGCTCGCTGGTCGGCGTACGGCATGCCCTCCCCGCTCTCGGAGTACATGGAGACGGAGAGCGAGGCGGGGCGCCCCGACTGCCGCTCCATCTGCTCGGTCTGCGCCTGCTGCACGACCGCGCCGAGGCCGACGACGGACGTGATGGCCGTGACCGCGACGGCGACGCCGATGAGGGAGAGGAGCACCCGGGTGCGGTGGATCCGCAGCTCCGCCCAGGCCTCGACGACCGCGCCGACGAGGCCCGTGCCCGTGCGGGCGAGCCAGCCGCTCACGCGACGACCTCCCGCGTGAGGGCCTCGGCGGGCGCGAGAACGCCCGTCTCGAGGCGGTGGTGGCGGTCGGCGCGGGCGGCGACGGTCGGGTCGTGGGTGATGGTCACCAGCGCCGCGCCGGACGCGTGCGCGACCTCCGCGAGCAGCGTCATCACCGTGGCGCCGGTCTCGATGTCGAGCGCGCCCGTGGGCTCGTCGGCGAGGATCAACCGCGGCGACCGCACCAGGGCGCGGGCGATGGCGACGCGCTGCTGCTCGCCGCCGGACATCGTCTCCGGCATGGAGTCGATCCGGTGGCCGAGGCCCACCCGGTCGAGCATGTCCGCGGCGATCGACGCCCGCCGCCAGAAGGTGCGGCCGGTCGAGTAGAGCAGCGGCGTCATGACGTTCTCCCGGGCCGTGCGGCCCTGCAGCAGGTTGAACTGCTGGAAGATGAACCCGATGTCGCCCCCGCGGGCGCGGTCGCGTCGGGATCCCGAGACGCGGGCCATCGGCTCGTCGTCGAGGTACACCTCGCCGGTGGTCGGGGTGTCGAGCAGCCCGAGGATGTTCAGCAGCGTCGACTTGCCGGATCCGGAGCGGCCCACGATCGAGACGTGGTCGCCGACCGAGACGTCGAGGTCGACGCCGTGCAGGATCGTCAGCGGCTCGTCGTCCGGCCGCTGGACCGTGCGGGTCACCTGCTCCAGGCGGATGAGGCTCATCCGCCGTACCCGCCCTGCATCGTCATGGCGTCCTCCTCGGGCGCGGGCGCGCCGGGCACGAACTCGAGCACCATGTCGCCCTCGGCGAGGCCGGACGTGATCTGCACCATCTTCCCGTCGCTGATCCCGAGGCCCACGGCGCGCTCCTCCGGCTCCCCCGACTCCGCCGCGAGCCACACGTTGCCCGTGTCGGCGAGCCCCTCGACCGCGGTGGTCGGCAGCGTCAGCACGTCGGGCGCCTCGCCCGCGGGGATCGTGATCTCGGCCGCGAGGCCCGGGAAGACGCGCGTGCCCGCGGGGACGGCGCACGAGACGGTCGCGCCCGCGGACGACGACCCGGCGCCCTCGGCCGACCCGGCGTCGCCCGAGGTCCCGGCCGAGCCGGTCCCGCTCGCGGCGGCCGGCTGCCCGATCCGCAGGTCGCCGCACGCGAACGGCGCGGGCCCCGAGGTGATGGCGACGGTCGCCGACGTCGGCTGCGTGACGAGCCGGTACTGCTCCTCCGCGGTGAGCGGCGCGGTCGCGCGGAAGGTGGGCGGCGCGATGCGGCCGACCGCGTCGCCGACGGCGACCTCCTGGCCGACCAGCACGCCGAGCTCCACGAGGGATCCCGCCGCCGACGCCGTCACCGTCTCGGTGACGACCTTCGGCTTCGGCTGCGTGACCGTGCCGTCCGCGGCGACCACCGGGTCCACCGGCGTCTCCTGGCGGATCACGAGGATCGGGTCGCCCGCCTGGACCGTGGCGCCCTGCCCGGCGACGAGCTTCGCGACCTTGCCCTGCAGCGTCGCCTTGACGGGCACATCGGGATCCGGCTGGATGGCCCCCTTCACCGTCACGTCGTTGACGACGGTCGCGACGGAGGCGGCCACCTGCGACTGCACCACCGACCCGGTCGGCGTCTCGGCCGTGTCCTCCGCGGTCGTCCCGAAGAACGCCATCCGGACGAGCGCCACGGCGATCGCCCCGAGCACCACCAGCCTCGTGATCGGGAGGATCCATCTCCGCCAGACGCCCACAGCCGCTCCTTCCCCGGCGTTCCCCTGCGGCCCGTCCGGTCGATCCCGACGCTAGGGGCGGCGTCGTGCGCGCCGCTTCGTCCGCGGGGATGACGTGCCCACCCCCGACCGGGGGCCGCGAGGGGGACGGGAGCGGCACGCGCGGCGGAGGCGATGCGGCACCCGCGGCCAGGCGCCCCGGGACGACGCGAGGGGGCGGGGTCTCCCCCGCCCCCTCGGGACGTGCTGCGCGCGTCGGCGCGACGCGCTCCGGCCTACGCCTCGATGACCACCGGGATGATCATCGGCCGGCGGCGGTGCGACGAGTTGACCCAGCGGCCGACCGTGCGGCGGACGACCTGCGAGTACGCGTGCGTGTCCCGCGTGCCGTTGGCCGCCGCCTCCGTGAGCGCCCGGACGACGAGCGGCTTGACGCTGTCGAACACGCGGCTGTCCTCCGCGAAGCCGCGCGCCTCGATCTCCGGTCCGACGATGGCCTTGCCGGTCTGCGGCTCGACCACCACGAAGATCGTGACGAAGCCCTCCTCGGAGAGGATGCGGCGGTCCTTGAGGTCGGCGTCGGTGATCTCGCCGACCGTGGACCCGTCGACGTAGACGTAGCCCACGTCGAGCTGGCCCGTGACGCGCACGTGCCCGTCCTTCATGTCGAGGACGGTGCCGTCCTCCGCGAGGAACGTGTTGCGCTCCGGCACGCCCGTCTGGATGGCCAGCTGCTGGTTCGCGACCAGGTGCCGGTACTCGCCGTGCACCGGCAGGACGTTGCGGGGCTTCAGGATGTTGTAGCAGTAGAGCAGCTCCCCGGCGGCCGCGTGGCCCGAGACGTGCACCTTCGCGTTCGCCTTGTGCACGACGTTCGCGCCGAGCTTGGTCAGCCCGTTGATCACCCGGTACACGGCGTTCTCGTTGCCCGGGATGAGGCTCGACGCGAGGATGACCGTGTCGTCCTGCCCGATCTCGATCTGGTGCTCGAGGTTCGCCATGCGGCTGAGCACGGCCATGGGCTCGCCCTGCGATCCCGTGCTCATGTAGACGATCTCGTCGTCCCGCAGGTTCACGGCCTTCTTCGCGTCGATGAGGATCCCGTCCGGCACCCGGAGGTAGCCGAGCTCCGCCGCGATGGTCATGTTGCGGATCATCGAGCGGCCGATGAACGCGACGCGGCGCCCGTTGGCGGCGGCGGCGTCGAGCACCTGCTGCACGCGGTGCACGTGGCTCGAGAAGCTCGCGACGATGACCCGGCGCGGCGCCTTGGAGATGACCGCCTCGAGCACCGGTCCGATCGAACGCTCGGTGGGCGTGAAGCCCGGCACGTCGGCGTTCGTCGAGTCGGACATGAAGAGGTCGATGCCGGCCTCGCCGAGGCGCGCGAACGCGCGCAGGTCGGTGATCCGGCCGTCGAGCGGCAGCTGGTCCATCTTGAAGTCGCCGGTGTGCAGCACCCGGCCGGCCGAGGTGGTGATGGCGACGGCCAGCGCATCCGGGATGGAGTGGTTGAAGGCGACGAACTCGAGCTCGAACGGCCCGAGGCGCTCGCGGTCGCCCTCCTTCACCTGGAACGTGTACGGCGTGATCCGGTGCTCCTTGAGCTTCGCCTCGATGAGCGCGAGCGTGAGGCCGGAGCCGATCAGCGGGATGTCCTGCTTGAGCCGCAGCAGGTACGGGACCGCGCCGATGTGATCCTCGTGGCCGTGCGTGAGGACGATGCCCACCACGTCGTCCAGCCGGTCGGCGATGGAGGAGAAGTCGGGCAGGATCAGGTCGACGCCCGGCTGGTGCTCCTCGGGGAAGAGCACGCCGCAGTCGACGACGAGGATCTTGCCGTCGATCTCGAACGTGGTCATGTTGCGGCCGATCTCGCCGAGGCCGCCGATCGGCGTGATGCGGAGGATGCCGGGCTTCAACTCGGGCGGGTCGTAGACGGCCTGGGGCATGGATCTCCTCGGGTGGCGGTGCGGCGCGACGGCCGGCGACGGGATGCTCGGGCGCGCCTCAGCGCGTGGTGCCGGCGACCTGCGGCAGCGCTCCGCCGGCGGCGGCGTTGCGGTCGGGGCGGAAGTTGCGGAAGTCGACGCCGGGCACGTCGCGGACGAGGTCGATCTCGTCCTCGATCTGCGCGGCCTCCCACTCCTCCGGGCCCACGAGGGGCAGGCGCACGCGGGGGCTGACGATGCGGCCGAGGCCGTGGAGGATGTACTTCGCCGCGACCGTGCCGGGCACGTGGGTCATGACGGCGCGGACGAGCGGCTCCAGCTGCTGGTGCGCGTGCGTGGCGGCGGCCAGGTCGCCCGCGTTCACGGCGTCGACCATGGTGCGGTACGGCGTCGCCGTGATGTTCGCGGTGACCCCGATGAGGCCCGTGCCGCCGATGGCGAGCGTCGGCAGCGCGTTCGCGTCGTCGCCCGCGAAGTACATGAGGCTCGTCTGGTTGAGCACGCGGCTCGCCTGCGCGAGGTCGCCCTTGGCGTCCTTCACCGCGAGGATGTTCGGGTGCTTCGCGGCACGGAGGATCGTCTCGTACTGGATGGGGATGCCCGTGCGGCCGGGGATGTCGTAGAGGATGACCGGCAGGTCCGTCGCGTCCGCGATCATCCGGAAGTGCGTGAGCACGCCCGCCTGCGTGGGCTTGTTGTAGTACGGCGTGACGATCATGTTGCCGTCGGCGCCGGCCTTCTCGCTCTGGCGGGCGAGCTGCATGGCGTGCGCGGTCTCGTTGGACCCGCCGCCCGTGATGATCTTCGCCCGGCCCGCGCTCACGGAGCGGCCGACCTCGACGAGCTTGATCTTCTCCGGGTCGGTCAGCGTGCTGGTCTCGCCCGTGGTGCCGGTGACGACGATGCCGTCCGCGCCCGCGGTGATGACGTCGTCCATGTGCTTCTCGACGCCCGGCCAGTCCACCTCGCCGTCGGCGGTGAAGGGGGTGACGAGCGCCACCAGGACCTGACCGAAGGGATTCTCAGACGACACGGCTCCCATGGTAACGGTCGGCGGGCGCGCCATCCGGAGCGCTACGGCGCGACGCGGCCGTTCTTCTGGAAGGCCGCGTGCGTGAGGGGCATGAGCCGCGCGAACTCCGTCTCCATCTCCTCCGCGCACATCTCGATCTCGCGCTGGGGGAAGCTCGGGAAGGTCGAGTCCTCGTGCTTGGTGCGCAGGGAGAGGAAGTTCATGAGCGCGCGGGCGTTGAGCGTGACGTACATCGACGAGTAGATGTTGAGCGGCAGCACGATGCGGGCGACCTCGCGGGCCACGCCCTGCTCGAGCATCCGCTGGTACGAGGCGTAGGCCTCCTCGGACGTGCGACGCGTCTCCGCCTGCACGAGCTCGGTCTGCTCGGGGCTCCCCGCGTGGAACTCGTAGGCGCCGGGCTTGCCGACCTGCACGAGGTTGCGCTCGGGTCCGGGCACGTAGAACACCGCGTCGAGCTCCTTGTAGCGGCCCGACTCCTCGTTGTACGAGGCCATGCGGTGGCGCATGAACTCGCGGAACACGAAGATCGGCGCCTGCACGTAGAAGGTCATGGAGTTGTGCTCGAACGGCGAGCCGTGGCGGTCGCGCATCAGGTAGTTGATGAGGCCGCGGTCGCGCTTCACGCGCTTCTCCTCCGCCTCGGTGTCGACGTCGCCCTCGAGGGCGCGGTCCTGCCCGTCCGGCTCGTCGAGCGCGCGCTCGAGGGTCTTCTCGCCTGCGGTGGAGACGCGGGCCGCGAAGATCACGTCGGAGTCGTGGGCGCTGGAGCGGACGAGCTCCACGGTCATGTCGGATCGGAAGGCGATGTCGTGGGGCACGACGTCACTGTACGCGACCGCCGTCGCGCGGGACGCCGGGTGGGAGGGCCGCCCGGGACGATCCGCAGCGCTCCCCCGACGAGCCGCGCACGCCCCGCGCCCGGCTCCCGTGCGGCGCCGCGTCCTAGGCTGTGGGGCACCGACGAAGGGCGCCACCATGGCCGACAGCACCGCATCCCCCGCACCGCTCACCGTCCTGATCTCGGGCGCCGGCGGCACCATCGGCACCGAGCTGCAGGCCCAGCTGCACGACGCGGGCCACCGGGTCCGGAAGCTCGTGCGCCACGCGCCCTCCTCCCCCGACGAGCGCGAGTGGCAGCCCGCCGAGGGGCGCCTCGACCCCGCCGCGCTCGACGGGGTCGACGCCGTGGTCAACCTCTCGGGCGCGTCCATCAGCCGCCTGCCCTGGACGAAGCCGTACCAGGAGGAGATCCGGTCCTCGCGCGTGCAGGCGACGCGCACCATCGTCGACGCCATGGCCCGGGCCGCGGCGCCGCCCGCGGTGCTGCTCAACGGATCCGCCGTGGGCTTCTACGGCGACCGCCCGCAGCAGCGCCTCACCGAGGACTCGCCGCGCGGCGCCGGCTTCCTCGCCGAGGTCGTCGAGGCGTGGGAGGCCGAGGCGCACGAGGCGCCGACCGGCGTGCGCGTCGCGACCCTCCGCACGGGCCTCGTGCTGGCGCAGGCCGGCGCGCTCGCGCCGCTGCGGCTGCTGACGAACCTCGGGCTGGCCGGCAAGCTCGGCACCGGCGGCCAGGTGTGGCCGTGGATCACGCTCCGCGACGAGGCCGCCGCCATCGTGCACCTGCTGACGTCGTCGCTCTCCGGGCCCGTGAACCTCACCGGGCCCGAGCCCGTGATGGCCGACCGCCTCATGCGGCACCTCGCCAAGCGGATGCACCGGCCGTACCTGGTCCCCGCGCCCGAGGCGCTCATCCGGCTCGCCCTGCGCGACGCCGGCCAGGAGCTGCTCCTCTCCAGCCAGCCCGCCCGGCCGGAGAAGCTGCTCGCGGACGGCTTCGCGTTCCGGGACCCCACGGTGGAGCTGGCGATCGACCGGCTGCTCGCGAAGGGCTGACGCGCGGATCCCGCCGGGCGCCGGCGGACGCGTCGGATCAGGCGGCGGGCTCGCGCGTGCCGTGCAACGCGATCGCGCGGCGGATGGCGCCGCGCGCACGTCGGCGGTCGCCGCTCGCGTCGTAGGCGAGCCCGAGGCGGAACCACGCCCGCCAGCTCGCGGGCTCCTGCTCGACCTCGGCCTGGTAGACGGGGAACGACGCGTCGGCCGCGTCGCGCAGGGGGCGCCCGCTCGCGCGCGTCGGCAGGTCGTCGACCGGCAGGCCGCCCTCCTCCTCGAGGATCCGGGCGAGCCTCCCGCTGCGCACGCCGAACGCCAGCTCGCGGATGAGCGCCCACGCGCCGACGAGCGACAGGAGCACGAGGCCGATGCCGAGCAGGATCCCGACGGGCTGTCCCGACAGCACGAGCAGGACCGCGAACTGGCCGGCCACCGCCAGGTACAGCAGCATGAGCACGGCCATGAGGCCGACGCCGATGCGCGTCCCCATCAGGAGCTCGTGACGGTGGCGGCCTGGCCGCTCGGGCCGCCGTCGTCCACCGGGCCGGTCGTCGACGCGGTGTCGGCGGCACGGGCCGCGCGCTCGCGCGAGCCGTCGAGGTCGATGAGGCGGTCGAGCCCGACGCTCACGCCGCGCGCGGTGCGGGTCGCGCGGAGGGCGAGCAGGATCCCGGCCTCGTAGGCGCTCGGGGCGAGCGTGTCGTGGCTGATGGTGAGGACCTCGCCGTTGCCGCCGAAGACCACGTCCTGCTTGGCGACGACGCCCTGCATCCGGAGGCTGTGCACGGGGATGCTCGCGACCTGCTGGCCGCGGGCGCGCTGGTCCGTGTGCGGCGCCTGCACCGGACCGCGGGTGCCGCGGGCCTGCGACATGAGCTCCGCGGTGCGCACCGCCGTGCCGGACGGCGAGTCGATCTTCGTGGCGCCGTGCGCCTCGACGATCTCGATGGAGTCGTAGAACCGGGCGGCCATCTGCGCGAAGGACGTCGCGAGCACGCTGCCGACGGAGAAGTTGGGGATGATGACGACGCCCACGGCGAGGTTGCCGGTGATGCGGCGCTCGAGGCCCTGGATGCGCTCCCCCGTCCACCCGCTGGTGCCGACGAGCACGTTCATGCCGTGCGCGATGGCGTACTCGACGACGCCCTGGCTGACCGCGGGGAGCGTCACGTCGACCGCGATGTCGGCGCCGAGCATGTCCGACAGCTCGCCCTTCGAGTCGAGGCTGGCGACGAGCTCGAACTCCTCGCTCGCCTCGACGATCTGCGTGATCAGCTGGCCCATCCGGCCCGTTGCGCCGACGACGGCGACCGTGGTTGTCATCCGGCCAGCGTACCGGGGACGCCTCGGCGCATGCCCGGGCGACGGCCACCCGCGGACGGCGACCGGCGGTGCGGGTCGCAGCTCGGGGCTAGTAGGGCTGCTGCTCCGGCAGGCCCGTGCGCAGCTCGACCGGCAGGTGGCCGAGGTCGTTGTGCACGACGAGGACCGGCGGCTTCGCCGAGCGCACGCGGATGATGGTGAGGCCGCAGTTGGCCTGGTTGATCCCCATCCAGCGCCACTCCGGGGCGTCGAACACGTGCCGCACGAACCACGCGATGACGAAGTTGTGGGTGATGAGCAGGTCGTGCCGGTCGCCGCGGGCGGGCGCCAGGAACTCGCTCACCGCATCCGCCATCTGGGCGCTGCCGGCGTCGATCTCCTCCTCGGTGATCCCGCCGAAGAACGACTCGAAGGCGTGCGGCATGTCGGGCACCGGGCCGGACGGGATGCAGTCGAACAGCAGCGACGACGGCTCGGGCTCCATCGCGGGCATGCGCTCCGCCATGATCTCGGCCGTCTCCTCCGCGCGGGCGAGCGGCGAGTGCCGGACCGAGGTGAACGGCACGCCGCTCAGCCGGTCGGCGATGCACTGCGCCTGCCGCTTGCCGCGGCCGGAGAGCGGACCGTCCGGGAGGCCGTGCTCGGCGTCCTGCTGCTCGCCGTGGCGGACGAGGTAGATGTAGTGGGACACGGTTCCTCCTAGAGGAGCGAGGGGGTCGCGAGCAGCGGGGCGAACGCGTCGGCACCGACGGTGCCCACGGCGGCGATGGACAGCGGACGGGACGCGAGGTCGGCCGCGAGGGCGCGCACGTCCTCCGCGGTGACGCGGGAGAGGCGCACGAGCGTCTCGTCGAGGTCGACGAACTCGCCCGTGGTGATCTCGGAGCGGCCGAGTCGCGACATGCGCGTGTCCGAGTCCTCGAGGGCGAGCGCGGACTGGCCGGAGAGCTGGCCGAACGCGCGGGTCAGCTCCTCGTCGGTCACGTGCTCGTCGGCGAGGCGGCGGAACTCGTCGAGCATGAGGCGCGAGACCTGCGCGGTCTTGGCGGCCGTGCATCCGGCGTAGAGGCCGAAGACGCCCGCGTCGGAGTACGAGGCGCCGAACGAGTAGACGGAGTACGCGAGGCCGCGCTTCTCGCGCACCTCCTGGAACAGGCGCGACGACATGCCGCCGCCGAGCACGCTGTTGAGCATGGCGAGCGCCGGTCGGCGGTCGTCGGATGCGGCGAGACCCGGGACGCCGAGCAGGATGTTCGTCTGCTCGATGGGCCGGTCGACCACGACGAGCTCGCTGCCGCGCGTGATGGTCGGCGCGGCTCCCGTGCGGCGGGCGACGGGGGCGGCCTCGATGGAGAGGTCCCAGCCGGCGCGCTCGAGGCCCGCGATGACCCGGGCGACGAGGGCATCGTGGTCGACGGCGCCGGCGGCGGTGATGACGAGGTCCTGCGGCCGGTAGTTGCGGCGGTAGTGCGCGACGACCGCGTCGCGCTCGGCGGCCTCGATGTCCTCGGGGCTGCCGCCGATGGGACGGCCGAGCGGGTGATCCCCCAGGACGGCCTCGAAGAAGCGCTCGCTCGTGACGTCCCCCGGGTCGTCGTCCGCCATCGCGAGCTCCTCGAGGATGACCCCGCGCTCGGTCTCGAACTCCTCGGCGTCGATGAGGCTCGAGGTGACCATGTCGGCGAGCACGTCGACCGCCATGCCGAGGTCGCGATCCCGGACCTTGGCGTAGTAGCAGGTGTACTCCTTGGCGGTCACGGCGTTGTGCTCGCCGCCGACCGCGTCGAAGGCCACCGCGATGTCGAGCGCCGAGCGCGACGCCGTGCCCTTGAAGAGGAGGTGCTCCAGGAAGTGGGTGGAGCCGAGGTCACCCGGCTGCTCGTCCCGCGAGCCGACGGCCACCCACATGCCGATGGTGGCGCTGCTGCTGCCCGGCACGTCCTCGCTGAGGATGCGGACGCCCGACGGCAGGACGCTGCGCCGGACCTCGGATCCGCCCGCCGCGCGGATGGTGAGCTCGGGCTGGTCGAGGGGGAGTTCTACGGGGCGGGACATCATCGTCACCATACGCCACGGGCCTGACGCCGGATCGGTGGCCGCGACGGCCGGGCGCGCACGCGGATCAGCATCCGGGCCCGGCGTCCCGGGCCCCGCACGCGCCGCCGACCAGGACAGTGGACCCCTGCAGCACGTGGATCGTGACCGGCCCGGCGGTGACCGGCAGGGTGCCCGGGATCTGCTGCCACGCCCCGCCGTCGAAGCGGTAGGACGGCGAGTACGCGATGGTGAGCGACACCCGCCGGTCCCCCATCCGCCCGTAGACGTGGCTCGTGGGCGTGGCCGTGAACTCCTGCTGGCCGAGGTCGCGCCACGAGGCACCCGGACCCTGGACGGTGGTGGTCGTCCCGTCGCCGTGATCCCAGGCGAACGACACCGGCACGAACCGCACCTGCGCCGGCCGCCCGAGCAGCGTCCCGCCCACGACCTGCGCCCCGGCGTCGGTGAGGAGGTTGACCGGCGCTCCGACCAGCGCCCACCCGTTGGGCTGCGACCGGATGGACGCGTCGCGCGGCACGAAGCCGGCCACGTCGTCCAGGGTCACGCCGGGCGCCGCGGGAGCCGCAGGAGCCGGATCCGCGGGCTTCGCTGGCGCCTTCGCGGGCGGCAGGAAGACGTGGTGTCCGTCTGCGCACGACCCGGCGCCCGGCGTGCAGGGCGTGTCCGTGTCGGCGGTGAGGCGCCCGCGGGGTACCGGGGGTGGCGAGACCCTCTGGGCTGGCGTTGGTGTGACAGGCGAGCCGCTAATTGAATTCCTCGTACCAGAAGGAAGGAAAGTATTTTGCACGGCTCTTAGGTCCACACCGCCGGAAGCAATGGCACCAGAAGAACAAGGCGCACCCCGAGCGGCTCCGAGGCCGCAATAGCTCGAATCTGCGCGACTAACCGCTGGGACAGCACAAGATATAACAAGCCCTAAAAAGAGAACGACAAAGGATCCTGCTAGTCGCACGCGTGGGTCTCCTCATTACGAACAGAGTCACTTATCCGCCATGAACCATCATCGACCTTCACGGCTTTCATTTGCAACGCGAGACGCTGATCCCGAGTCGGCGTCACATCGGATCCGTTATTCGAAATAGTTCGCGTTCCACTCAAATCGAGACAGACCTGCGCTGTCATATAAGATTTACCCTGAGGATCCAATCCCCGGTCAGTAACACGAAAGCCAGATGATGTTGCCTTACCGATGATTCGTTGACCCTGGCCTGCAGAGTAGTCAAGCGAATCGATTTCACCCTGGAGTGCGGAACCAGTCAACAGAGGTTTAAGCTCGTCTCTGTTTTCCGTACTTAAGTCGATGTTGACGTAGCGGGCAAATACGTCCTGGAACGCCGCATCGTCCTGCTGCTCCTGCGTCAAGGACGGCGTCGGCGCGGGCGTCGGCTCCGGGGCCGCCGTCGGAGCGCACCCGCCGAGGCCCGCGGCTGACAGGGCCACCAGCAGGGCGGAAGCGGCAGCTCGGCGTCGGCGCGGCGCATCGCTCGGTCGTTCGTGCAAGGTCGTCTCCCCCGGGGCGTCGGATGCCGCGCGCGGACGTGGACGCGGAGGGCGTCGGCGTCGCGGTGGGGGAAAGGTAGCCGGGCGGGCGCCACGGGACGCGGCTCGATCCACATCCCGGGGAATCGGGAGCGGTGCGAGGGCCTGTGGGCGGACTACTCCGAGGCGCGGTCGAGGCGCGTCACGTCGTGCCGCGACAGCTGCACGTGCGCCGCCTGCACCAGGTCGTGCACCTGCTCGGGCCGGCTCGCGCTGGCGACCGGCGCGACGACGCCGGGCTTCGCCAGCAGCCACGCGAGCGCGATGGTCGCGACGCTGGTCGAGTGGTGCTCCGCGATCTCGTCGAGGGCGGTGAGCACGCGCAGCCCGCGCCGATTGAGGTACTTCGCCGCCCGTTGCCCGCGCGCGCCCTCGCGCACCGAGTCCCGCGTGCGGTACTTGCCGGTGAGGAAGCCGTTGGCGAGCGCGAAGTACGGCATCACGGAGAGCTCCTGGCCGCGCACGACGTCGAGGTAGTCCGCCTCGTAGGGCGCGCGGTTCACGAGGTTGTAGTGGGTCTGCAGCGCGACGAACCGAGGCGCGTCGTAGAGCCCGCCGAGGATCCGCGCGTGCAGCAGCCGCTCCGCCGCGTAGTTCGACGCCGCGAGGTAGCGGACCTTGCCCGACGCGATGAGGCGCCCGGCCGCGGCGAGGCTCTCCTCGAGCGGCACGTCGAGGTCGTCCCAGTGGAAGTAGAGGAGGTCGATCGTGTCGGTGCCGAGCCGGGAGAGGCTGGCGTCGACGGCGCGCTCGATGCGGGAGGAGCCGAGGCCCGGGAAGTCCTCGCTCTTGCCGATCTTGGTGGCGACGACCATGGAGTCGCGGTTGCGGCGCTCGCGCATCCACGACCCGATCATGTGCTCGCTGCGGCCGCTGGCGTAGGAGTCGGCCGTGTCGATGAAGTTGCCGCCGGCCTCCTGGTAGCGGTCGAGGATCGCGGACGTGTCCTCGGCTCCCGCGGTCCAGCCGAAGACGTTGCCGCCGAGGGCGAGGGGGAAGACGCGGAGATCCGTGTCGCCGATCGCGCGGCGTCGCGCGGGGTGCGGGATGCTGCCGCCGGCGAGGAGGCCCGGCTCCGCGACGGCCTCGAGGACGAGGGCGCCGGCGGCCTGGACGGTCGTCTCGACGACTGTGGGGGACGCGGTCGTGGGCTCCGCGGGCGAGCCGCGCCGGATGCCGGTCACCCCGCCGCGGCGACGTCGCGGGCCCGAGCCGGGCGCGACCGTCGGGGAGGTGGGAGGGGACGACGTCACAGCCCTGATCCTACCGCCCAGCATACGAAAGGTTTGCGTACCAACGGATCCGCGGCGCACCGCTTCGCCCTGCGGACACACGGCCTGCGAAGACGGCCGACGACGGGTCGGCGCACGGAGACGCGTGCCTCTCCGACGCGGGGTCCGCCGGCATCGCGTCGGATCCCTCGAGGTCCTCACGCCGGACGGCACGCGGAGCGCGCGGCCCGCAGGCCGCGCGCTCCACCGGAAGGGGTGCCGTGGATCCCCCGACCCCGGCACCCCTCGGCGGTCTGCATCCCCCGATGCGTCCCCCGGAGGCGGGCGGCCCCTCGGCCGATCCCGCGGATTCCACGCTAGCGAGCGCCCACCGACGAGACCCAGCCCCTCTTCGGGGGCCTGCCAGGCGTCTCGTCACACGTCGGATCCGCCCGCCGCCGCGCGAGCCGACCCCGGCCGACGCGGTCCGGCGGACGTGCTCGGCGCGAGGCCGGTCCGGCCCCTGGGGCGGATCCCGGCCGAGCACGATGCCACCGTGCGAGGCTGGTCGGGTCAGCACCACCGAGAGGACCCCACGTGACCAACGACCCGCTGCACCGCCTGCCGGACGCCGCACCCTTCCACCTCACCAGCCCCGACTTCGCCGACGGGGCGCCGCTGCCGCTCACCGCGCGCGGCGCGTCGCAGGGCGGAGCAGACCGCTCCCCCGCGCTCGCCTGGACGGGCGCGGCGGCGGAGACCCGGAGCTACGTCCTCACGTGCTACGACCCCGACGCCCCGACCGGCAGCGGCTACTGGCACTGGGCCGTGAAGGACATCCCCGCGTCGACCACGTCGCTCCCCGAGGGCGCGGGCGATCCGGAGGCGGGCCTCCTGCCTGACGGCGCCGTCACCCTCCACAACGAGTCGCGCGAGACGCGCTTCGCGGGGGCGACGCCTCCCGAGGGCCACGGCACGCACCGCTACTTCTTCACCGTGACGGCGCTCGACGTGGACTCGCTGGACGTGCCCGAGGGCGCGACCCCGGCGGTCCTCGGCTTCCTGATGCTCCCCCACGTCGTCGGTCGCGCCCAGCTCGTGGGCACCGCCATCACCGTCGCGGGCTGAGCGGGAGGGGGCGGACGTGACCGGGGAGGTCGAGGACGCGGGAGCAGGTGCGGGCGACGGAGCCCGGACCGTCCGCCCCCGCACGCGGGTGCTGATCGCGCTCGCGGCGGTGCTCGTCGTGGTCGCCGCCGTGATCGCCGCCGTCGCGATCGCGCGCAGCGGAGGGGACCCCCTCGCGCCCGTCCCGGCCACGAGCGCGCCGAGCACGACGCCGGGCGAGGGCGAGGATCCCGGCGGGAGCACGGCACCGCCTTCGACCGATCCCCCGGGCACCGCGACGCCGGCCCCGGAGCCCGCGCCCAGCCCGCCGACGAGCTCGAGCCCGGATCCGGAGCCGTCCTTCTCCGTCGGCCCGGGCACCACCGTGCCCTACCCGGGCGACCCCAGCGACGGCAAGTAGCCCTCAGCCGGCGCGGCGCCGTCGGCAGGGCGCCCGGGAACGACGGATGCCCGCCCCACCGAGGTGGGACGGGCATCCGGTCCGTTCAGCGTGCGTCGGGGACTAGCCCTCCGCCGGCTCGTCGGTGCCGTGGCTGGCGGCGTCGCGGCCCTCCTGATCGGCGGCCTCCTCCAGCACGGGAGCGAGCGACAGCTTGCCGCGGTCGTCGATCTTGGTGATCTCCACCAGGATCTTCTGGCCGACGCCGAGCACGTCCTCGACGTTCTCGACGCGCTTGCCGCCGGCGAGCTTGCGGACCTCGCTGATGTGCAGCAGGCCGTCCTTGCCGGGGAGCAGCGAGACGAACGCGCCGAACGTCGCGATCTTGACGACGGTGCCGAGGAAGGACTCGCCGACCTCGGGGTTCGTCGGGTTCGCGATGGCGTTGACCTGCGCACGCGCGGCCTCCGCCGACGGGCCGTCGACGGCGCCGATGTAGACGGTGCCGTCCTCCTCGATGGAGATGTCGGCGCCGGTCTCGTCCTGGATGGCGTTGATCGTCTTGCCCTTCGGGCCGATCAGCTCGCCGATCTTGTCGACGGGGATGTTGACCGAGATCACGCGGGGCGCGGTCGGGGCCATCTCGTCGGGGGCGTCGATGGCCTGGTTCAGCACGCCGAGGATGGCCGTGCGGGCCTCCTTCGCCTGCTTGAGCGCGCCGTCGAGGACCGACGTGGGGATGCCGTCGAGCTTCGTGTCCAGCTGGATGGCCGTGACGAACTCCGACGTGCCGGCGACCTTGAAGTCCATGTCGCCGAGCGCGTCCTCCGCACCGAGGATGTCGGTGAGGGCCGCGTAGCGGACCTGGCCGTCGACGGTGTCGGAGACGAGGCCCATGGCGATGCCGGCGACGGGGGCGCGCAGCGGCACTCCCGCGTTCAGCAGCGACAGGGTCGAGGCGCAGACGGAGCCCATCGACGTGGAGCCGTTGGACCCGAGGGCCTCGGACACCTGGCGGATCGCGTAGGGGAAGTCCTCGCGGCTCGGCAGGACGGGGACGAGGGCGCGCTCGGCGAGGAAGCCGTGCCCGATCTCGCGGCGCTTCGGCGACCCGACGCGACCGGTCTCACCGGTGGAGTAGGGCGGGAAGTTGTAGTGGTGCAGGTAGCGCTTCTTCGTGATGGGGCTCAGCGAGTCGATCTGCTGCTCCATCTTGAGCATGTTCAGCGTGGTGACGCCCAGGATCTGGGTCTCGCCGCGCTGGAAGATGGCCGAGCCGTGGACGCGCGGGATGACCTGCACCTCGGCGTCGAGCGGACGGATGTCGGCGAGGCCGCGGCCGTCCATGCGGATGCCGTCGCGGAGGATCCGGCCGCGGACGACGGTCTTCGTGACGGACTTGTACGCCGCGGAGAACTCGGTGAGCGCCGATGCGGGCAGCTCGCCGGCCTCGACCTTGGCGGCCACGGCCTCCTTGGTGCGGGTCTTGAGGGCGTCGTCGGCGTCCTGGCGCTCGATCTTGTCGGCGATCTGGTACACGCCGCCGAGGTCGGAGAGCGCGAGCTCGCTGACCGCGTCGTAGGTCTCCTGCGCGTACGGCAGGAAGACGGGGTAGTCGACCGTGGGCTTCGCGGCCTGCTGCGCGAGCGAGGCCTGCGCGGCGACGAGCTGCTGGATGAACGGCTTCGCGGCCTCGAGGCCCTGCGCGACGACGGACTCGTCGGGCTTGGTGGCGCCGCCCTGGATGAGGTCCCAGGCACCCTCGGTGGCCTCGGCCTCGACCATCATGATCGCGACGTCCTCGTTGCCCTCGGAGTCGGTGACGACGCGGCCGGCGACGGTGATGTCGAAGACGGCCTCCTTGAGCTGCGAGTGCTTGGGGAACACGACCCACTGGTCGCCGATGAGCGCGAGGCGCACACCCGCGATGGGGCCGGAGAACGGGATGCCCGAGAGCATGCTCGAGGCGCTCGCCGCGTTGATGGCGAGGCTGTCGTAGAACTCGTCCGGCGCGATGCTGAGGACGGTGATGACGACCTGGACCTCGTTGCGGAGGCCCGTGATGAACGACGGGCGCAGCGGCCGGTCGATGAGGCGGCAGACGAGGATCGCCTCGGTGGAGGGGCGGCCCTCGCGGCGGAAGAACGAGCCGGGGATCTTGCCCGCGGCGTAGCTGCGCTCCTCGACGTCGATGGTCAGGGGGAAGAAGTCGAAGTTGTCCTTCGGGTGCTTGCCCACCGAGGTGGCGGACAGCAGCATCGTGTCCTCGTCGAGGTACGCGGCGACCGCGCCCTGCGCCTGCTGCGCGAGGCGGCCGGCCTCGAACCGGACCGTGCGCGTGCCGTACTTGCCGTTGTCGAGGACTGCCTCGGCGAACTTGATCTCTGGACCTTCCATTGAGGTCTCTCTCCTTCGTGTTGCGCCTCTCGGCGACGCCCGTCGGGCGCTCGTCCTGCATCCCGTGTGGATGCGGACCTCCTACGACAGAGGAGGAGCGGGCGAGGCGACACGTCGGTGCCCGCCTGATGCGGATCCCGGGTGCACGTGCGCGGCTGGTTCCGCTCGTCGGCCGGTGGCCGACGGCGGCGGGCGCATGTCTGGCCATCAGTGGGAATGCTCCGAGCGACTCGGAATACCACCACCAACGACCAGCTCCTGCCGGCCAGCTCCATCTGTCGTGATCGCATCGTGACGCTGGGCGCCCGCTGGATCACTGCGGCCATGGTAGCACCCGGCCCCCCGCGGGCCCGGGAGGACGGCGATCGCCGGGTGTCGGGCGGACGACGCGCGCCTTAACCGCAGACGAGCCGCCACCCCGGAGGGTGACGGCTCGTCCGCTTCGCACGTGTGCGATCAGCGACGCGTGGTGCGTGTCAGCGGCGGATGCCCAGGCGCGCGATCAGGGCGCGGTAGCGCTCGATGTCGACGTTGGACAGGTAGCCGAGGAGACGACGACGCTGGCCGACCAGGAGGAGCAGGCCACGACGCGTGTGGTGGTCGTGCTTGTGCTCCTTGAGGTGCTCGGTGAGGCCCGTGATCCGCTTGGTGAGGAGCGCGATCTGCACCTCGGGGGATCCGGTGTCACCGGGGTGGGTCGCGTACTCGTCGATGATCGCCTTCTTGACGTCTGCTTCCAGAGCCATGTGATGATCCCCTCTCGTGTTCGTTGCGCGGCGCCCGTCACAGGATGTGCGAGCTCTCTTGATCCGCGGCCGTTCAGACGGCAACCGCACGAGCATACCAGAGGGGCGGGGCGTCCCCCGCGGGCGAGGACCTGGCGCGGGAGCGGCGTCGGTGATCTCGACTAGCGTGGAAATCCACCCTACAGAGACGACGCAGCGACACGTGAGCATCCCGCCCGAGACCTCCCCCATCCCGATCCCCGACGAACGGCAGGTCCGCGGCAGCCACTTCGTCGACCTGACGCCGCTCAAGGAGAGCCCGGCCTTCGCGCGGCTCTGGGCCGGCAACGCCATCGCGGGCATCGGCAGCCAGATGACGATCGTCGCGATCGGGCTGCACGTGTACGAGCTGACGGGATCCACCGGCGCCGTCGCGCTCGTGGGCGTGCTGTCGCTCGTGCCGATGATCCTCGCGGGCCTCTACGGCGGCATGCTCGCGGACGCGTTCGACCGGCGGAAGGTCGCGCTCATCGCGTCGTGCGCGGCGTGGGGCTCCACGATCGCGCTGGCGGCGCTCGCGTGGACGCACGCGGAGACGGTGGGGTCGCTCTACGCGCTGAGCATCCTCAACGCGGTGGCGGCGACGGTGATCGGGACGAGCCGGCAGGCGATCCTCCCCCGCATCCTCCCGCCGCACCTGCTGCCCGCGGCCAGCGCGCTCGGCGGGATCAGCCTCGGCGTCATGGTCACGGTGGGGCCGGCGCTCGCGGGCGTGCTCGTCGCGTCGGTCGGGTTCCAGTGGACCTACACGGTCGACGCCGTGCTCTTCCTCGCGGCGTTCACGGGCGTGCTCGCGCTGCCGCGGATCGCGCCCGAGGGCGAGGTGCAGCGGCCGGGGCTCGCGTCCATCCGGTACGGGCTCGGGTTCCTCCGGACGGCGCCGAACATCCGGATGTCGTTCATCGTCGACATCATCGCCATGACCCTCGGGCAGCCCCGCGTGCTGTTCCCCGCGGTCGGCGCGGTCGTGCTCGGCGGCGGGCCGGTGACCGTCGGCATCCTCACGGCGGCCGGCGCGGTCGGCAGCCTCGTGAGCAGCGTGCTGAGCGGGTCGGTCGGGCGCGTCACGCGGCACGGGCGGGCGATCCGGCTGGCCATCGTCGCCTACGGGCTCTCCACGGCCGGCTTCGGGCTGGTGCTCCTGCTCGCGTCCCAGCCGGGCGTGCTGCACGGCATCGGATCGCGGATCGAGGACGCGAGCGTGCCGGGCATCGTCGCCGCCTCGGTGCTGCTCGCCTGCACGGGCGCGGCGGACAACATCTCCTCGATCTTCCGCAACACCATGCTGCAGACCGCCGTGCCCGACAACATGCGCGGGCGGCTGCAGGGCATCTTCATCGTCGTCGTGACGGGCGGGCCGCGGCTCGGCGACGCCTACATCGGCATCGTCACGGCGTTCGCGGCGCTGTGGGTGCCGTCGCTCGTGGGCGGGCTGCTCATCGCGGTGGTGGTGTGGATCCTCATCCGCTCGCTCCCGTCGTTCGAGCGCTACGACTCCCGGGAGCCCACCCCGTGACCCGGCGGCGGAGCCGGAGGACGCCCGTGCTCGTGACGCTGGCGGCGCTCGTGATCGTGGTCGTCGCGGGGCTCGCGCAGTGGCATGGGGATCCGGCGCCGGCGCCCGCAGGCGGCGATGTCGCATCCGAGACCGGGCCCGGCGAGGAGCCGGGCGCACCCGGACCCGCGCGGCTCGCGCTCGAGGGCCTCGAGGTGCGCACCGAGGAGCGGGTCGAGGGCTACGACCGCGAGTCGTTCGCGTGGCGCACGGACGTCGACCGCAACGGCTGCGACACCCGCAACGACGTGCTGCGCCGCGACCTCGCCGACACCGCGATCCGCGACGGGACGCGCGGCTGCGTCGTGCAGTCCGGCGTCCTGACGGATCCGTACTCGGGCGAGCGCGTCGAGTTCGACCGGTCGCGGGATCCCGAGGCCGTGCAGATCGACCACGTCGTCTCGCTGTCGGACGCGTGGTCGTCCGGTGCCTGGCGCTGGGACGCCGAGTACCGCGCGGCGTTCGCGAACGACCCGCTGGAGCTCGTGGCCGCGTCCGCCGCGGAGAACTCGGCCAAGTCGGACGCGACGGCGGACGAGTGGCTGCCCGAGCACCCCGACGACGTGTGCGCGCTCGTGGTGCGGCAGGTGTCGATCAAGGTGCGCACGGAGCTCAGCGTCACCCGCGCGGAGCACGACGCGATGGCGCGCGTCCTCGACGACTGCGGGGACCTCCCGCTGCTGTCGTCCGACGACGTGCCGTGGCCGGCGCCCGCGCGCTGAGCGCAGCCCCGTCCGCGCTCAGGGACCCGTCACCTTCGCGGGCGAACCGATCGTGCGCCCGGTCCGAAGACACTGCAATGCGCCGGACCCCCAGAGACGCGATGCACCACGGGTCCGGATGTCATGGGGAGAGCGGTCGCACGGACGGCGCACGTAGAGGGGTCTCTGCGCCGGGACCACGACCGCAGGGCCGGCCCGTCATCGGGTCGGCCCATCTCCCTGCCCGCGGGTCGACGCCGCAGGGAGCGGAGAGCGGGCCGGCTCAGGAGAGCAGGCCGAGCACGCCCATCCACGCCGTGCCGACGACGCCCCAGATGACGATGAGCACCACGGCCATCACGAACCCGACGCGGAACCACTCCCTCGTCGTGACGTAGCCGGATCCGAAGACCACGCCGGACGGCCCCGACGCGTAGTGCGAGATGCCGCCGAAGAGGTTGCCGATGAAGCCCAGCACGAGCGCGGCGAACAGCGGCGGCGTGCCGGTCGCGACCGCGGCGCCGAGGAAGACCGCGTACATCGCGACGATGTGGGCCGTGTTCGACGCGAACAGGTAGTGCGAGAAGAAGTAGACGAGCGCGAGCACCGCGAACGCCCACGGCCAGGGCAGGCCGCCGACGGATCCGGAGACGGCGCCACCCACGAGGTCGATGACGCCGAGCGCGTCGAGCTGGTCGGCCATGCCGACGAGCACCGCGAAGAAGATGAGCGTCGACCAGGCGGACGCGTTCGCCGCGAGGTGCGACCACTTGAGGACGCCCGTGACGAGCAGCACGGCGATGCCGCCGAAGGCCGCGGCCGTCGCGGGGATGCCGAGCAGGGATCCGCCGCACCAGAGCACGAGCAGCAGCACGAAGGTCGCCGCCATGATGCGCTCGTGTCCGGAGAGCGGGCCGAGCCCGCGCAGCTCCTCGCGCGCGTGGGCCGGCGCCTCGGGCGTGCGGGTGAGCGTGGGCGGGTAGACGCGCGCCATCGCCCACGGCACGACCACGAGGCTGAGGAGCCCGGGCACGAGCGCCGCCAGCGCCCAGCCGCCCCAGGTGACCTCGACGCCGAGGTCGGCGGCGGCCTTCTGCGCGACGGGGTTGCCGGCCATCGCCGTGACGAACATCGCCGACGTGACCGTGTTGACCTGCACGCTCGTGAGCGCGAGGTAGGAGCCGAGCCGGCGGCGCGACGCGTCGGACTCCGGGGTGGACCCCTGCACCCGGCTGAGCGACGCGACGATCGGGTACACGACGCCGCCCGCCCGCGCGGTGTTCGACGGCGTCGCGGGCGCGAGCACGAGGTCCGTGAGCGCCATGCCGTACGCGAGGCCGAGGCTGGATCCGCCGAGGCGCGACACGAACGCGAGCGCGATCCGGCGGCCGAGGCCCGTGACGAGGAAGCCGTCGGCGATGAAGAACGACGCGACGATGAGCCAGATCGTGGGGTTGGCGAAGCCGACGAGCGCCTCGCCGTCGGTGGTCATGGTGCCCGTGAGCATCGCGACCGCGAGGCCGACCAGCGCGACGGGCGCGGTGGGCAGCGGCTGCAGGATGAGCGCGAGCACCGTGCCGACGAAGATCCCGGCCATGTGCATGCCGCGGGGGTCGACGCCCGCGGGCGGCGGGACGAGCGCGATGCCGATCGCGACGGCGACGATGACGACCACCTGGATCGCGCGCGTGCGGCGCGCGGCGCGGGCGGCGTCCGCGGTCGCCTCGGCGGCCGGTGCGTCGGGTGCCGTGGGCGCCGCCGGCTCGTCGGCGACCGAGGCCACGCCGCCGGGCGCAGGATCCGCGTCGTCCCGCGGCGGCCCTCCTGGCGCCGGATCCGTGCCGGTTCCGGGGGCGGACGAGGGGCCGGGGGCTGCGGGAGGAGGGGTCATGACCGGCCCATCCTCCGCGCGTGCGGGGCCGCGTGCCACTTGTCTTCATAGTGTTCACGCGGGCGCCGCGGGCCGGTCGGACGGCGGCCCGCCGGCACCGCGGATCAGGCGGCGAAGCCCGTGGAGGTGACGATGTGCAGGCGCTGAGTGGGCCGCGTCATCGCGACGTAGAGGCCGGCCGCGCCGCGGGACGTGTGCGCGAGGACCTCGTCGGGCTCGGCGATCACGACCACGTCGAACTCGAGGCCCTTCGCCTCCTGCGAGCCGAGCACCGCGATGGGCCGGCCGAGGCCGCCCACGCCGATGCCGACCGCGGATCCGAACCGCTCGGCGAGCGCCCGGTGCAGCTCCACGACGCGGTCGTCGCGGGCGATGACCGCGAGCGTGCCGGTGTCGCCGCCCTCGCGCTCCTCGTCGACCACGTCGACGACCGCGGCCACGACCTCGTCGGCCTGGACCTCCACGGTGTCGATGGGGTGCTCGCCCTCGCGGACGGCGCGCGAGCGGGTGACCGGGAGGCCGTGCGCGAGGGCCATGCGCTCGGCGGCCTCGGCGATCCGCGCGGGCGTGCGGTAGTTGACGGTGAGCTCCTCGAGGCGCCACTCGCGGCCGAGCACCGGGCCGAGCGCGTCCTGCCAGCTGGTGACGCCGACGGCGGAGCTGGCCTGCGCGACGTCGCCCACGATCGTGAACGACCGCAGCGGGCACCGGCGGAGGAGCACGCGCCACTGCATGGGGCTGAGCTCCTGCGCCTCGTCGACCACGATGTGGCCGTAGGTCCAGGTGCGGTCGGATGCGGCGCGCTCGGCGGTGGTGCGGCGCGCGGCCTGCTCGGCGAAGCCCTCCGCCAGGCGCTCGGCCGTGACCATGCCGCCGACGCCCATGTTCTCGATGGCCTGCTCGGCGTTCTCGATGTCGCGGAGGCGCTGCTGCTCGCGCTCGCGCGCGCTCGCGTCGGCCTGCGCGCTGAACTCGCCGAGGAGCTCGGCGGCCTCGTCGAGCAGCGGCACGTCGGCCACGGTGAAGGGCGCGTCGCGGTCGCGGCGGAGGAGCGCGCGCTTCTCGGGGCTCCAGCGCGGGGTGAGCGAGGCGAGCCAGTTCGGCCGGGCGTAGAGGTCCTGGACGAGCTTCTCGGGGGTGAGCGGCATCCACGCGGTGTTGAGCGCGACCTTCACGTCGTACGAGGTGCGGAGGTCCTCGCGGAGCATCGCGAGGTCGCTGTCGTCGAGGGCGCTGCCATTGCGGCGCATCTGCGACGCGAGGACCTGCGCGAGGGACCCGAGGGCGGCCTTGTTGAAGACCACACGGGCCTCGTTGTGCGGCTTCCGGCTGTCCTGCGCGCGGCGGAGCGCGCTCGCGACGAGCGACGGCTCGAGGACGATGCGCTCGCCGTCCACGTCCAGCGTGACGGCCTCGGTGGGGACGACCTGGCGCGAGCGGACGGCGCGCTGCAGGAGGCCGGCCATCTCGGACCCGCCCTTGACGGCCGCGACCTCGGGCGCGTCCTCGCCGGCCGCGTCGATGCCCGGGTAGAGCTGCCCGACGCTCGCGAGCACGACGCCCGTCTCGCCGAGGGACGGCAGCACGGCCTCGATGTACTGGAGGAACGAGCGGCTCGGCCCCACGACGAGCACGCCCGAGGACGCGAGGCGGTCGCGGTGCGAGTAGAGGAGGTACGCGGCGCGGTGCAGGGCGACCGCGGTCTTGCCGGTGCCCGGCCCGCCCTGCACGACGAGCACGCCGCGGAGGTCGGAGCGGATGATGCGGTCCTGCTCGGCCTGGATGGTGGCGACGATGTCGTTCATCCGGCCGGTGCGCCCCGCGGCGAGCGCGGCGAGCAGCGCGCCCTCGCCCTGGAGGCTGGTGCGGCCCTCGTCGAGCAGCGTGGGGTCGAACACCTCGTCCTCGACGTGCACGACCTCGCGGCCGCGCGTGGTGAGGTGGCGGCGGGCGCGGGCGCCGAGCGGGGTGGCGGCGGTGGCCTGGTAGAAGGCGCTCGCCTGGGGCACGCGCCAGTCGAGCAGGAGCGGCTGGAGGTCGTCGTCGCGGAGGCCGATGCGGCCGATGTACCGGTAGACCGGATCGCCGTCCCCCGCGGCGCGCGCGGGCGCGGCGTCGCGCGGCTCGTCCTCGGGCAGGTGCCCCGCCTCGAACTCGAGGCGCCCGAACACGAGGCGCTCGTCGACCTCGCGCAGCGCCTGCAGCCGGTCCTCGTAGATGCGCGCGAAGGCGTCTCGCTCGGACCGGTTCTGGTGCGTGCCCCCGGTGGGGCTGTCCCGCACCGCGACCAGCTGATCCCGGGTCTCCGCCCGCACCGCGTCGAGTCGTCCGTAGAGGCGCGTGACGTACGCGCGCTCGCGCTCCAGCTCCGTACCGGTCACCTGCACACCCCTTGGAATTCCGGCGTCAATCCTATCGAGGCGAGGGGGCGCCTCCCGACCGCGGGCGCCCCCGGCGGAGGCGGCGCGCGACGGCCGGCGCAGGGGTCAGCGGCGCGTCCCGACCAGGCGCTGCGGGCCCGTCGCGGCCGGTCGCGCGCGCTGGCGGAGGGCCCGGCGCCGGGCGTTCTCGGAGCGAGCCGTGAGGATCAGGACCACCACCACGCCGATGAGGGCGCCGAGGCCGTTGTGGACGATGTCGCGCACGTCGGAGACGCGCGTCGGGAGGAACGCCTGCGCGGTCTCGATGAGGGCGGAGAGGCCGACCCCGAGCGCGATCGCGAGCCACCAGCGGGATCGGCCGAGCAGGAGCACGAGGAACATGCCGACCGGCAGGAACATCGCGACGTTCGCGGCGCCCTCCACGGAGGAGTACGTGATCCACGAGGTGCCGTCGTGCCGGTGCAGCGCCCGCAGCGCGCGGAAGAGGAAGCCGTCGATGCGGCGGTCGTAGGGCTCCGGCGACAGCGTGATCCACGCGACGAGCCCGAGGTACAGGGCCGTCGCGGTTCCGAGGACGGGGTGGCGGAGGAGCATCCGTCCATCATCCGGGCATTCCCCTGGGTGCCGGATCCGCCGGAGGTGCCGGTTCCGTGACGTCATGTGGCGATCCGGCCCTCCTCGGGGATGAGGCCGTGGCACCCTGTGCGTGCAGCGCATCCGCGAAGCCTCGCGTCCCGTCCGCATCCGTGACCGGGACACGCCTGCGATCAGTTCCCGCTCGCCGCGGGCGGTCGTGCAGGCCGCCCGACGGCACGAGAGACCCGCGGAGGTCCCCATGCCCGACAGCACAGACCGGATCCTGACGTCCCACGCCGGCAGCCTGCCCCGGACGGACGCGCTCATCGCCGCCAACGCGGCCCGCGCCGAGGCCCGGAAGGCCGCCGCGCGGCGACCGGACGCGGACGTCATCGGCGGCCCGGACGCCCCACCCGGCGACGACCTCGACGACGTCCTCGCCGACGCGGTCGACGGCCTCGTCGCCCGCCAGCGCGAGGTGGGGATCGCCCTCCCGGGCGACGGCGAGTACGGCAAGGCCATGTCGAGCGCGATCGACTACGGCGCCTGGTGGTCGTACTCGTTCCAGCGGCTCGGCGGCCTGGAGCTCGTGCCCGGCGGGCCGTTCTCCTCGGAGCCCGTGCGCAGCTCCCCCGGCCACGTGCGGCTGACGACCTTCCCCGACCGCCGCGACTGGACGACCTTCGCCGACGCCTACCGGGATCCGTCGAGCGGCATCACGGTCGGCGACGCCCCCCTCGACTTCCCGAGCGCCACCGGGCCCGTCTCCTACACGGGGCACGCGGCGATCCAGGCGGACATCGCGCACCTGAAGCACGCGCTCGACGCGAACGGGTACGAGCAGGGCTTCATCACGTCCCTCTCCCCCGGCAGCGCGTCGCGCATCGGGAACCTGCACTACGCGACCGAGGAGGAGTTCATCTGGGCGTGCGCGGACGCGATGCGCGAGGAGTACGTCGCGATCCTCGACGCGGGGCTCGTGCTGCAGATCGACGACCCGTCCATCGCGGAGAACTGGGACCAGATCAACCCGGAGCCGAGCGTGGAGGACTACCTGGCGTTCACGCGGATCCGGGTGGAGGCGCTCAACCACGCGCTGCGCGGGCTGCCGCAGGAGAGGATCCGCTTCCACCTCTGCTGGGGCTCCTGGCACGGACCGCACACGACCGACATCGAGTTCCGGCACATCGTGCGGACGATGCTCGACATCGACGCGGGCGCGTACTCGTTCGAGGGCGCCAACGCGCGGCACGAGCACGAGTGGCGCGTGTGGGAGGACGTGGAGCTGCCCGACGGGAAGGTCATCGTGCCGGGCGTGGTGGGGCACGCGACCAACGTGGTCGAGCACCCGGAGCTCGTGGCCGACCGGATCGAGCGCTACGCGCGGCTCGTGGGGCGCGAGCGCGTGGTCGCGTCGACGGACTGCGGGCTCGGCGGGCGGATCCACCCGCAGATCGCGTGGGCGAAGCTGGAGAGCCTGGCGCAGGGCGCGGAGATCGCGACCCGGCGGCTCTGGCGCTGAGGTCGCCCGGCGGGTGGAGCCCGGTGGACGAGGGCCGGGCGCGTCGCGCGTCCTGCCCTCGGTCGCGCGGACGCGTCAGAGCGCGATGATCGCGTGCACATCCCGGCCGGCGAGCCTCGCGCGACCGCCGAGGCCCTCGAGCTCGAGCACGACGCCGATGCCGGCGACCTCGTAGCCCGCGCGCTCCAGCAGGCGGGCGGCCGCCTCGAGCGTGCCGCCGGTCGCGAGGACGTCGTCGAGGAGGAGCACGCGGGATCCGGGCGCCAGCTGGCCGGGGTGCAGCTCGATGGCGGCCTCGCCGTACTCGAGGTCGTACGTCTCTCGCAGGACCTCGCCCGGGAGCTTGCCGGCCTTGCGGACCGCGAGGGTGCCGACGCCGGACGCGTAGGCCGCGGCCGCGGCGAGCAGGAAGCCGCGCGCCTCGACGCCGGCGACGGCGTCGACGGGACCGCCGGCGGCCACGAGGTCGTCGACCACGGCGCGGAGGGCGGGGCCGTCGGCGAGGACGGGGGTGAGGTCGCGGAACAGGATCCCGGGCTGCGGGAAGTCCGGGACCGTGAGCAGCAGGGAGCGGACGAGGTCGGATGCGGGGGTCTCTGGCACCCGACAACGGTAGTCGGTGGGCGGGCGGCGGCCGGCCGTCAGGTGTATGTGGTGGGCTGGGCGCTCCCCGCCCGCACCCGCACCCGCACCGCACCGCACCGACCCGAGGAGCCCATGGACCCCGTCGAGATCCTGCGCGACCTCGTCGCGCGCGCGACCGCCGTCGAGGCGCCGCTGGAGGCGGGACCCGCGCTGGTCGCCGTCGCGCTCGCCGCGGTGCTCGTCCTCGTGCCGGCCGCCTGGCGGATCACCCGTCACGCGGTCACGATCGTGCACGAGGGCGGCCACGGGCTCGCGGCGACGCTGAGCGGACGGCGGCTCGCCGGGATCCGCCTGCATTCCGACACCTCGGGCCTCACCGTGAGCGTCGGCCGGCCGCGCGGGCCGGGCATGGTCGTGACGCTGCTCGCCGGATACCCCGCGCCCGCGCTCGCGGGCCTCGGCGCGGCCTGGCTCGCCGGGCAGGGACGCTCGGCCGCCGTCCTCTGGCTGTGGCTCGTGCTGTTGGCGCTGGTCGTGATCCAGGTGCGCAACTGGTTCGGGCTGTGGTCGTGCCTCGTGGCGGGTGTGGTGGTCGGCGTGATCGCGGGCGTGGCGCCGATCGTCGTGCAGGGCGTCGCGGCCCACGCGCTCGCGCTCTTCCTGCTGCTCGGCGCGCTCCGGGCGACGCTCGAGCTGCAGCGCGCCCGGACGCGGCGGGGCGGCGACGCGTCCGACGCCGACCAGCTCGGGCGCCTGACGCACCTCCCCGGGATCCTCTGGGTCGGCGTGCTCGTCGTCGTCGCGGCCGCCTGCCTCGTGGGCGGCGCGCTGCTGCTGGGGATCCCGACGCTCCTCGGCGCCTGACGCGGGCCGTCCACCCCGCGGACGACGCGGCCGCCGCGGCCCGGGGGACGCGACGGCCGCGGATGCCGGGACGGGTCCCGCTACATCTCCTCGTGCGTGTCCGGGTCGCCGTCCCAGAGGCGCGACTGCGGTCCGGATCCGATGAGGCGCACCTCCTCCTCGGTGAGCTCGAAGCCGAAGACGTCGAGGTTCCGCCGCTGGCGCTCGGGATCCGTCGACCGCGGGATGGGCAGCGCGCCCGACTGGACGTGCCAGCGGAGGACCGCCTGCGCGGGGGTGACGCTGTGCGCCTCCGCGGCCGCCACCACGTGCGGGTCCTTCATCAGCTGCTCGCGCGTGCCGAACGGCGACCAGCTCTCGGTGACGATGCCGCGGCGCGCGTGCTCCGCGCGGAGCTCGGCCTGCGTGAAGGTCGGGTGCAGCTCGACCTGGTTGACGACCGGCAGCACGCCCGTCTCGTCCTCGAGGCGCTGCAGGTGCGCGGGCGTGAAGTTCGAGACGCCGATCGAGCGGACGAGGCCGCGCTCCTTCAGCTCGATGAACGCGCGCCAGCTGTCGACGTACTTGTCCACGCTCGGGTTCGGCCAGTGGATGAGGTACAGGTCCACGTGGTCCACGCCCAGCGACGCGCGCGACTCCTCGAAGGACGCGAGCGTCTCCTCGTAGCCGTGGTGGCGGCCGGGCAGCTTGGTGGTGAGGAAGAGCTCCTCGCGGGGGACGCCGGAGCGGCGCATGCCCTCGCCCACCGCGGCCTCGTTGCCGTAGTTGAGGGCCGTGTCGAGCAGGCGGTACCCGGCGCCGATCGCGCCGGACACGAGCTCGGCGCCCGCGTCGTCGTTCAACCCGTACGTGCCGAGGCCGATGGCGGGGATGCGGTTCCCGTCGGACAGTTCCAGTGTGGGGATCGTGGTCATCCCCTCACGCTACGCCCGGGTCAGGCGCGGTCGACGGGAGCGGATCCCGCGCCGGTCGGGGCGTCGCCCGCGGCCGCGTCGTCCGTCTGGGCCGCGTCCGCGTCCGCCGCGTGGCGCCCGTCGGCGGCGTGGTCCCGGCCGAAGACCATCGTGACGGCCCACGCGATCATCCCGCAGACCGTGAGGATGTCGGCCACGTTGAAGACCGCGAACCACTCGACGGCGATGAAGTCGACGACGTGCCCGGACAGCGGCCCGTCCTCGGCCCGCGTGATGCGGTCGAACAGGTTGCCGAGCGCGCCCGCGAGCACCGCGGCGAGCAGCAGCACCTGGAGCGTCGAGGCGCGGTGGCGGATCTGCCAGCCCACCCAGACGGCGAGGCCGAGCGCGAGCGCGATGATCCCGACGGTGAGCAGCGGGCCCACCTCGGCGCCCATGCCGAAGGAGACGCCGGGGTTGTAGACGAGGGCGAACCGCACGGTCGGGACGAGCTCGATCTGCCGGCCGCCGCCGAGGGCGTCCACGGCCCAGCGCTTGCTGATCTGGTCGAGGACGAAGCCGACCACCACCACGACCGCCGCGAGCGCCACGACGACGGGGCGGGAGGTGCGGGGACGGCGTGCGGCGGGGGGTGCGGTGGTCACGCGACGAGCCTAGGCGGTGGGCGCGGCGGGATCCTCCGGGCGGTCGTCGTCGGCGAGGGGCGCGGCGGCGGCGCGGTCGCGGATCCGCGTGGCCGCCTCGCGCGGGAACGTGCTGCGGACGAGGTGCCGCGTGCCGTCGGCCGACTCGAGGGAGACAGCGGGCCCGGCGTCCAGGAGGACGGCCGCTCCCCCGCCCGGCAGCGCGCGGACGCCGATGCCGCCGACGGTCCGCGGCCGGAGGTGGTCGACGACCGTGCAGTCGGCGATGGCGGCGTACGGGACGCGGATGCGGCGCAGCGGGACGAGGGCCACCTCGACGGCGTCGGCGTCCAGCGTGATGCGGATCCGGAGCGACCCGACCACCGCGCCGGCGGCCAGGAGCACGAGGCCCGCGACGATCCCGACGGCGCCTCCGCCGGTCGCGACGACGACCACGAGTCCGAGCGCCGCGACCACCAGCCCGCCGAGGCGGATCGCGCGCGGGGCGGGCGTGGTCTGGCGGAAGCGCGCGTCGGGTGAGGGCGTGGTCACGCCCTCACCCTAGGTGCGCGGGCCCTCCTGCCGGAGGTGCCGCGACGGGTCAGGCGCGCTGCTCGTCGTGCTCGCCCTCGGCGATCTCCTCGACGAGCTTCGCGCAGAACGCGGGCAGGTCGTCGGGGTTGCGGCTCGTGACGAAGCCGCTGTCGACCACGACCTCCTCGTCGACCCACTCGGCGCCCGCGTTGCGGAGGTCGGTGGCCAGCGTCGGGAACGAGGTCATGCGGCGGCCGTCGACCACGCCGGCCTCGATGAGGATCCACGGCGCGTGGCAGATGGACGCGACGGGCTTGCCCGCCGTGAAGAAGGCCTTGGCGAAGGCGACCGAGTCGGCGTCGACGCGGATGTCGTCCGCGTTCACGACGCCGCCGGGCAGCACGAGGCCGTCGTAGTCGGCTGCGTCGGCGTCCGCCACCCGCACGTCCACGTCGAACGTGTCGGCCTTGTCGATGTGGTTCAGACCCTGCACGGTGTCCGACTTCGGGGACACCAGCACGGGGGTGCCGCCGGCCTCCTGCACGGCCTTCCACGGCTCCGTCAGCTCGACCTGCTCGAAGCCGTCCGTCAGCAGGAAGGCCACCTTGCGGCCCTGGATGCTCTCTCCGGTCATGTGCGTTCCTCCTCGTGAGAGTGGTGCCGCCCGGTCGGACGGCGATCTCGACGCTACGCGCGTGCGCCGCCGCCGACCACGGTGCGGAAGACGTTCACGGGTCGTCCGGAGACGTCCGTGTCGATCGCGAAGACGCCGCCCGAGAGCGGGTGCTCCTCGAGCTGCTCCTCCGTCATGTTCTCCCGCGCGGTGCCGATGACGAGGGTCCGGAGGTCGGGCCCGGCGAACGCGACCGACGTCACGTTCGGCGCGGGCACCTCGATCTCGAGGTCCTTCGAGCCGTCGGGCGCCCAGCGGATCACCTTGCCGCCGCCGTAGACGCCGTTCCACGCGTAGCCGTCGACGTCGAGGGTGAGGCCGTCGCTCATCTCGCCGTGGATCCAGCGCTCGAGGTCGCCGAGCTCGCCGTCGGCCGAGTAGGGCGCGCGGTAGACGGTCCGCTCCGACGTGTCGGTGAGGATCATGGTGCGACCGCCGTCGGTCCACTCGAAGCCGTTGGTGACGGCGAAGCCGCCGAGGAGCGTGCGCAGGGTGCCGGATCCGTCGATCGAGTAGACGGCCGCGTCCGGCTCGCCCTCGGTGACGTCCATGGAGCCGATGACGAAGCGGCCCTCCGGATCGACCTTGCCCTCGTTCATCCGGATGCCGTCGTGCGCGTGCGCGACGCGCGCGAGCTCGCGCGTGATCCGGCCCTCCCGGTCGACGAGCACGATCCGGTCGCCGAGCCCGGCGACGTAGCCGCCGTCGTCGGCCGGCTGGAAGGACGCGAGCGGCGGCGGCAGCTCGAGCACCGTGTCGTCGGATCCGTCGACCGCGCCGGTCCACGGGCTCCGGTGCAGCGTGCCCGCGGTGATGTCGTTCCACATCACGTCGCCGGCGGGATCCCACCAGAGGCTCTCGACGAGGATCGCGCGGGCGTCGCGCAGGACGCGGAGGTCGGAGGTGAGGGCGCTCATGGATCCAGCCAAGCACCGGGAGCGGGCGACCGTCCGGCGCGGTGGCGGACGGCGGCTCGGCGCGGTGGCCGACGGACCGCTCGTCCGCCGAGCGAACCGCCGGCCGCCCTGGCTGGACGCGCACTGTGAGCGCACTCACCGTTCGTGCGACTCGGATCCGGCGGGCGTACCGTCGAAGGCAGGCCGGACGTCGCGCGAACGCGCGCCCGGCCCACGCGGGCCCGTCCCACCGGACGCCGCGCCGCACGGATCGGGAGACCCCCGACCCCACGAGAACGAGAACCGAGGAGTCGCACATGACCACGACCGTCGAACGCCCCACCGCCACCTCCGAGAAGGCCACGCAGCCCGAGGGCTCCAAGCCCACCAAGCGCCAGAACGCCGAGCGCGGCTTCAAGGCCAGCCAGCAGCTGCACGAGAACATGCAGAAGGTCCTGGTCGACCTCATCGAGCTGCACATCCAGGGCAAGCAGGCCCACTGGAACGTCGTCGGCAAGAACTTCCGCGACCTGCACCTGCAGCTCGACGAGATCATCGAGTCGGCGCGCGAGTTCAGCGACGACCTGGCCGAGCGGATGCGCGCCCTGCACGCCACGCCCGACGGCCGCAGCGACACCGTCGCCGAGAACACCACGCTCCCCGAGTACCCGCAGGGCGAGGTCGACACGGCCGAGACCGTCGACCTCGTGACCCAGCGCCTCGAGGCCGCCGTGCACACCATGCGCGAGGTCCACGACGACGTCGACGAGGAGGACCCGACCACCGCGGACCTGCTCCACGGCTTCATCACCGCGCTCGAGCAGTACGCGTGGATGGTCTCGGCGGAGAACCGCCGCGTCGGATCCGCCGCCGAGTAGCGAGCGGCACCGACATCACGACCCGAGGGCCGCGCCACCAGGCGCGGCCCTCGTCGCGTCACGACCGCGACACCGCATCGACCGCCCGATCAGGGCACAGGAAGGAGACCGGGATGGACCTCGGGATCACAGGGAAGACCGCGCTCGTCACGGGCGCCGACTCGGGGATCGGGTGGGAGACCGCCCGCATCCTCCTCGCCGAGGGCGCGACCGTCGTCCTCAGCGACCAGGACCAGGGCTCGCTCGACGAGGCCGCCGCGAAGCTCGACGGCGGCGACCGCGTGCACGCGTTCGCGGCCGACGTGACGAGCGTCGAGTCGCTCGCCGCGCTGCACGACAAGGTGCAGGAGGCCGTCGGCGACATCGACATCCTCGTGCAGTCCGCGGGCATCACCGGCGCGCAGGGCCTCTTCCACGAGATCGACGACGCGGGCTGGACGAACACCATCGAGGTCGACCTCCTGGGACCCGTGCGCCTCGTGAAGCAGTTCCTCCCCTCGCTCCGGAAGGGCGGCTGGGGCCGGATCGTGTTCCTCGCCTCCGAGGACGCGGTGCAGCCGTACGACGACGAGCTCCCCTACTGCGCCGCCAAGGCCGGGATCCTCGCGCTGTCGAAGGGCCTCTCGCGCAGCTACGCGAAGGAGGGCCTGCTCGTGAACGCGGTGTCGCCCGCCTTCATCCACACGCCCATGACCGACGCGATGATGGAGAAGCGCGCCGACCAGCTGGGCACCTCGAAGGACGACGCGATCGAGTCGTTCCTCGACGAGGAGCGCCCCTACATGGAGCTCAAGCGCCGCGGCGAGCCCGCCGAGGTCGCCAACGTGGTCGCGTTCCTCTGCTCCGACCTCGCCTCGTTCGTCAACGGCTCGAACTACCGCGTCGACTCCGGATCGGTGGCGACGATCTGATGGCCGGCCTCTCGAAGGGCGACCACGTCACCTGGAACACGCCCCAGGGCGAGACGCACGGGAAGGTCGTCGAGGAGAAGACGAAGGACTTCCAGCACGACGGGCAGCGCTTCACCGCGTCGGCCGACGAGCCCGCGTACATCGTGGAGAGCGACAAGTCCGGCAAGACCGCGGCCCACAAGGGATCAGCGCTGACGAAGAAGAAGTAGAGCCCTCCCCCGCGGGTACCGGCGACCGGTACCCGCGGGGGGCGATCCGCTCTCGGACCCGCGCCTAGGCTGTGGCCGATGGACACCGGGACCGCCGAGACGACGCACGCGCGCGCGCCGCGCGCCCCGCGGCACCGCGACGGCGCCGAGGTCGCCGTGGACGCCGTCGTCGGGATCGTGCTCGCGGGCATCGCCGTGCGGCCGCCGCTGGACGTGCAGGAGGCGGGCCTCCCCGTGGCCGCCCTGGTGGTCCTCGCCGTCGTCGTGCGCTCGGCGCTCCCCGGGGTGGCGCTCGCGCTGGCGTGGGTGATGGCGCTGGCGCAGTGGCAGCTGGGCGAGCGCCCCGGCTTCGCCGACCTCGCCCTCCTCCTCGTGCTGTACTCCACCGCCCGGCGGGGGTCGCGCCCCACGGTCATCCTGGGCGGCGCGTCCGCGGTCGTCGGCGGCGTGATGGCCACGGTCTACCTGCTGCACACGGGCGCCCGCTACTCGCTCCTCATCAGCCCCGGCGGCCTCGGCGCGATGATCTTCGTCGCGGCACCGGTCCTGATGCTGCTCCTCGCCTGGCTCACCGGCCTCGTGGTGCGCGTCATCCGCGCCCGCTCGACCGAGTCGCGGCTCCGCGTCCAGGCCGAGGACACCGCCGTCAAGGCCGTCGACCTCGCACACGCCGAGACGCTGCGGGCGAGCATGGCGCGCGACGTGCACGACATCGTCGGGCACTCGCTCGCGGTGATCATCGCGCAGGCCGACTCGGTGCAGTTCCTCGACGACGAGGAGCGGATCCGCGGCGTCTCCGCCACCATCGCCGACACCGCGCGCCGGTCGCTCGCCGAGGTGCGCGAGGTGCTGAGCGGCACGAGCACGGCCGAGTCCGACGACGGGCCCGAGGACCTCGACGCCGTCGTGGCGCAGGTGCGGGCGGCCGGGGTCGACCTCGTGCACGAGGTGCGCGGCCAGCGCCGCGCGGTGGATCCGGCCCGCCAGGTCGTCGTGCGCCGCGTCGCCCAGGAGATGACCACCAACGCCATGCGGCACGGCGCCGCCGGCGGCCGCATCCGGCTCCGCGAGACCTGGCGCGCGGCCGACGTGGTGCTCGAGGTCGAGAACCCCGTCGTCCCGCCGAGCGCCGTCCCCGACCGCACGGGCCCGCTCGGGCTCGAGTCGCTGCGCCTCGGCACCGGCGTCGAGGGCATGCGCGCCCGGCTCGCGGCCGTCGGCGGCGACCTCGAGGCCGAGGCCGTCGACGACCTGTTCACCGCCCGGGCCAGGATCCCCCTGCCGGACGCCCGCCCCCTCACCGTGCCGGGAGGCCGCCCGTGATCCGCATCGTGCTCGTCGACGACCAGGAGCTGTTCCGCGGCGGCGTGCGCGTCGCCCTCGACGCCCAGCCCGACCTCCAGGTCGTCGGCGAGGCCGGGGACGGCAGGCAGGGGCTCGCGGTGATCGACGAGGTGCGGCCCGACGTCGTGCTGCTCGACATGCGGATGCCCGTGATGGACGGCCTCGAGACCGTGCGGGCGCTCTTCGACGGCTCGCGCGCCGAGCCGCCGCGGGTCATCGTGCTGACGACGTTCGCGCTCGACCGGGCCTCCGCCACGGCCATCCGCGGCGGCGCGAGCGGCTTCCTCCTCAAGGACGCGACGCCCGCCTTCCTCGCCGCGGCGATCCGCGCGGTCCACGCGGGCAGCGCCGTGCTCGCGCCCGACGAGCTCACGCAGCTCTTCACGTCGGACGCCGCCGCCGCGCCCGCTCCCCCGGCGCCGCCCGCGTTCCGCTCGCTGAGCGCGCGCGAGAAGGACGTCTTCGGTCACGTGGCCAGGGGCCTGTCGAACGCGGAGGTCGCCGCGCTCGAGTTCGTGAGCGAGTCGACGGTGAAGACGCACGTCAGCAGCATCCTCGCCAAGCTCGCGCTCCGGGATCGCGTGCAGCTCGTCGTGTACGCGCACGACCACCGGCTCGTGGAGCGGTCGGGGGCGTAGGCGCCACCGGCCTGCCCGGCCGATTCGACCGGCGCGAGCGGCCCGCGCGGCCCGCGACCCCGGCGTCAGCCGCCGAGCGCGCCGCCGCAGCGCTGCAGGTCGGTCGCGAGCGCGTCGACCTCCGCGCGCGCGGACTCCGCGGGGACGGACGGATCCACGTCCTCGGCCCAGATGGTGAAGGCGACCTCGGTGCCGTCCTCCGCGTCGGCGATGCCGGTGAGGCCGTGCATCCGCTCGAGCGTGCCCGTCTTGCCGCGGATGCGGCCGGCCGCCGCGTCCTGCTCGCCCGTGAACCGCCCGCCCTCCGCGAGGGTGCCCGTGCGCCCGGCGACGGCGAGGCCGGCGTCGACGATCGCGAGGTCGTCGACGTGCCGCGCGATGCGCGCCATGAGCCGCGTGAGGAGCTCGGCCGGCACGCGGTTCGCGTCCGACAGGCCCGACCCGTCGACCAGCACGACGTCCGCCATCGGCAGGTCGAGCGCCGCGAGCGCCTCCGGGGTGCCGCGCTGGATGTCGGTGGCCGCGCTGCCCGCGCCCGTCTCGATCGCGACGAGGCGCGCGAGCGGCTCGGCGAGCGTGTCGTCGGAGTGCGTGAGCATGTGGCCGACGAGGTCGCGCACGGGCGCCGACTCGACCGTGGCCAGCACGGCGGATCCGGGGGCGGCCGTGACGAGCGGGCCGTCCGCGGCCACGTCGTCGCCGAGGAGCGCGGCGAAGGCGTCGGCGGCGCGCGCGACGGCCGCGTCCCCGCGGCGGGAGTACGGGACCGCGGGGTCGTCGCGGTCGCCGTCGACCATGAGCGCCGTGATGTTCGACATGGATCCGCCCCGCCGTGCCGCGAGCGGCCACTCCGGCAGCCAGGCGGGCCCGGTGAAGAGGCTGCTGTCGACCTGGAGGCGGCGGATCGGGATGCCGGCGGTGGCGGGATCGGCGCGCCGGGCGTCGTGCACCTGGCGCGTGAGGTCGTCGAGGTGGGGCGCGCCCGGGTAGACGCCGTCGGTGCCCGTGGGCAGGCGGCTGAGGGTGGGGTCGCCTCCGCCCACGAGGACCACCGTGTCCGGGCGCGGGCCGGCGACGACGCGCGTGGCGATGCGGCGGTCCGGGCCGAGCGCCTCCACGGCGGCCGCGGCGGTGAGGACCTTCATGGTGCTCGCGGTGGGGGCCGGCACGTCGCCGCGCACGTCGACCAGCGCGGCGCCCGCGTCGTCGCCGGCGTCCGCGGCGCTCAGGTGCAGCGTGCCCGTGGACCACCCGGCCGTGAGCGCGTCGACGGTGCAGGTGTCGGGGTCCGCCGACGCGCCGACGAGGGGCGCCGGGAGGATCCCGGTGGCGAGGCCCGCGCCCACCACGGCGGTCGCGACCACGGCCGCGAGCAGCGCGTCCCGGCGACGGTCCACCCGGCCGCGGGGACGCCGGCGCGGCGCGGCGCGGGCGGCGCGGGATCCGGTCATCTCCCCAGGGTAGGAAATCCGTGTCGCGCGCACCTCCGCCGCGGGTGCCGCTGGCTCCCCCGCGCGGACGATACGCCGCGGCTCAGCGCAGCAGGCCGCCCGTGCGCCCCGACTCGGCCCAGGCCAGCGCGCGCGTGACGACGCGCTCGCTGACGTCGAGCACGCGGGCGATCTCGCCGGTGTCGCGCCCCTTCGAGCGCTCCTCGACGGCGATCTGGAGCTTGCGCCGCGTGATGCCCTTGGGCAGCGACGGCAGCTGGGGCGCCGTCGGCGCGGGTGCCGCGGCGGGCTCGGCGGCCCGGCGGCGGCGCTTCTCCTCGGCGGTGACCGCGTCCACCGTGGCGAGCGCGAGCGTGACCGCGAAGAGGCCGCGGCCGGCCTCGGTGCCCGCCTCCAGCCCGTCGCGGACGGCGCGGAACGCGATGCCGCGCGCCTCGAGGGAGTTGAGGATCCGCACGACGTCGGCCGATCCCGGCCCCAACCGGTCGAGGCTGACGACGAGCAGCTCGTCGTTCTCGCGGAGGTAGTCGAGGGCGTCCTGGAGGCTCGGGCGCGCGGCCTTGGGACCGGCGGCGACGTCGACGAAGATGCGCTCGCAGCCCGCCGCGTCGAGGGCGTCGACCTGGTCCTGGTACGACTCGTCGGCGCGCGCGACGCGCGCGTACCCCACCAGCGTGGTCATGCGCCCTCCCTCACGACGTGCTCCCCCTGCTCCCGCTCCCCCGACCCCACGCGACGACGGGCGGACGCCGCGCGGCGCCCGCCCGTCCGCTCACGCGCGGATCAGCTCGCGTCGTCGGACTGCGGCGACGCGGTCTCCTTCTTCTCCTGCAGGCGCTCGATCTGCTCGCTCGCCTCCGCCTTGTTGAGGTCGGCGGGGATCTCCTCGCCGGCCTGCGAGGCGAGCGAGTCGAGGTAGCTGCGCTGCGCGCCCGTCATCGGCTCGTCGCCCGTGACCCACGTGCTCGGGTCCTTCTCGGCGCTCTGGGGCGGCGTGGGCGTGGAGGAGCCGAGCATCTCCTTCTCGTCGCCGCCGGTGGTGTCCTGGTTGGCATCGCTCATGATCGTGTCTCCTCGTGGTCGTGGCTCCGACGCTACTCGCGACCCCCGACGTCGTGCCGGCCGGGCGGCGTCGCCCCGCGCGATCGTCGCCTGGCGGCCATCGCCCGCGCACCCGGCGCTCCCGCCGCGCTCGGCGGATCGGGAGGCAGCGGGCGGATCAGCGCCGGGCGCCGCCGAGGAGCGCCTCGCGGTGGTCGGTGACCGCCCGCAGCAGCCGGCGCTCGTCGTCGAGGTGCCCCGCCTCGGAGCGGCCGGACGCGGCGGGCCGCTCGGACAGCATCCGCTGCCGGGCGAAGGCGAGCCGCGTGGCGTCGCGCGTGAACAGCCCCATGGCCCGGCCCGCGTCGCCGCCGCGGGTGCGCGCCCACAGCCGCGCGCGCCGCCGGCCCTGCCACGTGCTCAGCATCTCGACCTCGGCGGGCGTGAACCAGCCGACGGCCGCGTATTCGCGGAGGCGGCGGCGCGTGAGGTGGATCTCGTAGCGGCGCAGCAGGATCACGACCGTCACGAGGAACGCGAAGATCGGCACCTGCAGCAGCACGTAGAAGGAGAGGAAGTCGCCGGTGATGGTGACGCCCGTGTTCCAGAGCGCGTGCAGCACGATCGCTCCGACCAGCCCGATCGCGCCGGAGCCGAGCGCGGCGCCCGGACCGCGGCGCGCGCCGTAGCCGATGGCGATGCCGGTGATCATGGTGAAGGTCACGTGCGCGAAGGGCGAGAACAGGCCCCGCAGCACGAAGGTGCCGACGAGCTCGCCCGTGGTGCCCTGCACGAGCGGACCGCCGAAGTAGACGATGTTCTCCGTGAAGGCGAAGCCGGCCGCGATGGTCGCGCCGTAGACGACGCCGTCGACCGGCCCGTCGAAGTGGCGGCGCGCGACCCAGAACACGAGGAGCAGGCCGAGCGCCTTCGCGGACTCCTCCACCACGGGCGCCTGGACGGCCAGCTGCAGGAACTCCGTGTACCCCGTCGGCACGCCCACGGCGAGGCGCGCGTACTGCACGACGAGGTCGAACAGCAGCGCGATGGCCACCGACGCGGCCGCGCCCCAGAGCAGCGCGAACAGGAGCGCCAGGCGCGGCTCGGGCTCCCAGCGGTCGACCCAGCGGATCGCGAGCAGCACGCCGGCCAGCGGGACGAGCGCGAGGAGGGCGCAGATCGCGACGGCCTGGATCCCGAGGCTCAGCACGAGGTACGCGGCGACGACGAGGCCGACGAGCAGCAGCACGGCGACGCCCACGACGCCGAGCACGGCCGACGCGGTGATGCGGCGCGGCGCATGCGGCGTGGGGAGCTCCATGGCGCGCGGCGGCGAGGAGGGCGACGGGCGGTGGACGGTCACGGGGACGGACGGGTCGGTCACGACGGCCCTCTCTTCGGCGGATCGGCGTCGCCAGCCTATCGACGGGCCCGACGGCCGTCCGAGCCGGCGACGCGCGCGGACATGCGGGCGTCGCGGGGTCGCGGATCCCCCGGTCAGGCGGCCTTGCCGGGGTTGAGGATCCCCTGCGGGTCGAACACGCCGCGGATCCCGGCGGCGAGCCCCATGACGTCGTCGCCCAGCTCGTCGGCGAGCCAGCGCCGCTTGAGCAGGCCCACGCCGTGCTCGCCCGTGAGGGTGCCGCCGAGGTCGACGGCCGCGCGGAAGAGGAGGTCGGCCGCGCGCCAGACGTCGTCGGGGATGCCGCTCGCGTCGCCGTCGGGCGTGGTCGGGTCCTCGGGGATGCAGAAGTTCGGATGCAGGTTGCCGTCGCCCGCGTGCGCGACGGTGGGGATGCGGAGGCCGGTCGCGCGCTCGATCTCGCGGATCCGCGTGAGCATGTCCGCGAGGCGCGACCGCGGCACGGCCACGTCCTCGATGAGCACGCGGCCGCGGGCGGCGAGCGCCGGATGGAAGGCGCGGCGGATCGCGAGGAGCCGCTCGCCCTCGTCGGCGTCGTCGGTCACGTCGGCCGTGCCGCCGCCCGCGACGACCACGTCGACCACGCGCGCGGCCTCCGCGGCGGCGTCCGGGCCGTCGCAGCGGACGAGGAGGTGCGCGGATCCGCGGGAGGAGTGGTCGGTGCCGAGGAACGCGTCGATGGCCTCGAGGGCGCCCGCGTCGAGCAGCTCCATGGCGGCCGGGCGGATGCGCGCGGCCGTGACGGCGGACGACGCGGCCGCCGCGGAGGCGGAGTCGGGGAAGAACGCGGCGACGGTCGACGGCGTCGCGGTCGGCAGCGGGCGGAGGCGGACGGTCGCGCGCACGATGACGCCGAGCGTGCCCTCGGAGCCGATCATCAGCGCCGTGAGGTCGTAGCCCGTGACGCCCTTCACCGTGCGATGGCCGGTGTCGACCACGCGGCCGTCGGCGAGCACGACCGTGAGCGCGAGGACGGCCTCGCGGGTCACGCCGTACTTGGCGCAGAGGAGGCCGCCCGCGTTGGTGGCGATGTTGCCGCCGATGGTGGAGATGGCCTTGCTCGCGGGATCCGGCGAGTACCAGAGGCCGAGCGGCGCGAGCCGGGCGTTGAGGTCGTCGTTGAGGACGCCGGGCTCCACGACCGCGAGCTCGTCGGCCTCGCTCACCTCGAGGATCCGGTCCATGCCCCGCACCGACAGCACGATCTCGCCCGCGGTCGCCGTCGCGCCGCCCGCGAGGCCCGTGCCCGCGCCGCGCGTGACGACGGGCGTGCCGGTGGCGCTCGCGATGCGCAGGGTCGCGACGACGTGGTCCACCTCGGTCGCGCGGACGACGGCGATCGGATCCGCGGGGCTGCGGTAGCCCGACCGGTCGCTGCGCGCGTCGTCGAGGGCGGCGGGATCGGTGGCGACGACGTCGCCGAGGGCCGCGACGAGCTCGGCGCGGACGGCGTCGGCATGGGCACCCGGATCGCGGGACGGCGCGTCGGCGGAGGGGGCGATGGCCGCGTCGTCGATCATGCGATCCACCCTAGGTCGGCCGCGCGCCCGGGTCGCCGGTCTCGGGCAGGCTGAGGGCATGGACTCCCCCGGCGCCGCCGCCCACGTCGCCCGCACCGTGCTCGACGTGCCCGCGCCCTTCGACGGCGGCGGCGTGATCCGCTTCCTCTCCTGGCACGCCGTCACGGGCGCCGAGGAGGGCGACGCCACGACGTTCACGCAGTCGGCCCGGCTCGCGCACGGCGCGGGGACAGTGACCGTGCGGCTGCTCGACGCGTCGGTGTCCGACCCCGCGCCCGACGCGGCCACCCGCCTCGAGGTGACCACCCGCGTCGAGCACGCGGATGACGCCGCCGAGCTCCTCGCCGGCACGCGCCGCCTCCTCGGCCTCGACGTGGACTCCGCGCGCATCGACGCCGACCTCGCCCGCGACCCCGCTCTCGCCGCGGCCGTCCGCGCGACGCCCGGCCTGCGGATCCCCGGCACGCTCGATGCGCGCTCCACCCTGTTCCGCACCATCGTCGGCCAGCAGATCTCCGTCGCCAGCGCCCGCGCCACCCACGGCCGCATGACCGCCGACCTCGGCGAGGACCTGCCCGCGTCGGTCGCGCATGGATCCGTGACGCGCCTGCCGCCCACGGCCGCGCGCATCGCCCGCGACGGCGCCGAGCTCCTGCGCGGGCCCGCCCGGCGCACGGCGACCCTGATCCGCCTCGCCGAGGCCCTCGAGACCGGCGAGCTCGTGGTGGAGCACGGCATGCCGCGCGCGGAGCTCCGCGCCGCGCTCGTCGCGTTCCACGGCGTGGGCCCCTGGACCGCCGACTACGTCGCGATGCGCGCGCTCGGCGAGCCCGACATCCTGCTCTCCGGCGACCTCATCGTCCGCCGCGGCGCCGCCGCGCTGGGTCTCCCGGACGAGGCGCGCGCCCTCGACGCGCGCGCCGCCGCGTGGTCGCCGTGGCGCTCCTACGCGACCCTGCACCTCTGGCGCGTCATGACCGACGGGATGCCGGCCGCGGGCTGATCCCTACGCGCTCTTCCTCTCGGCGGCCGGTGCCTTCGCGGTGCTCGCCTTCTTCGCGGTCGTGGACCTCTTCGCCGTCTTCGACTTCGTCGTCGACTCGCCGTTCGCCTTCGTCGTCGACTCCTTCGCGGAGGACCTCGCCGGTGCCTTCTTCGCGCTGCCCTTCTTCGCCGGGGCCGCCTTCGCCGGCGCGTCGTCCTCGTGCTTCGCCGACCCCGCCTTCGCCGCCGGCGCCTTCTTCGCCGCCGGCGCCTTCTTCGCGGCGGATCCCCCGCCCCGACTCCGCTCGATGCTCCGCTTCAACGCGTCCATCAGGTCGAGCACCTCGCCGCCCGAGTCCTCCTCGTCGCCCTCCCCCTCCCCGAAGGTCGCGTCGGTGTCGAGCGAGTCGCCCTGGGCGAGCTTCGCGTCGATCAGGGTCTTCAGCTGCTCCTGGTACTCGTCGCTGAACTTCGACGGGTCGAAGTCCTCCGCGAACCCCTCGACGAGCTGCGCCGACATCTTCAGCTCCCGCGGCGAGACCTTCGGCGCGGCGTCGAGCGACGGGAAGTCGGCCTCGCGCACCTCGTCGTCCCACAGCAGCGTCTGCAGCATGAGCACGTCGCCGCGCACGCGCAGCGCCGCGAGCCGGGTGCGCTGGCGGAGGGTCACGTGCACGATCGCCGTGCGGTCCGTCTCCTGGAGCGTCCGGCGGAGGAGGGCGTACGACTTGGGGCTCGAGGAGTCCGGCTCGAGGAAGTAGCTGCGGTCGAGCATCACGGGATCCACCTGGTCGCTCGGCACGAACTCGACCACGTCGATCTCGCGGCTCCTCTCCTCGGGGAGGGAGGAGAGGTCCTCCTCCGTGATCACCACGGTGCGGTCGCCGTCGTCGAAGGCCTTGTCGATGTGGGCGTAGTCGACGACCTTGCCGCACACCTCGCAGCGGCGCTGGTACCGGATCCGCCCGCCGTCCGCGTCGTGCACCTGGTGCAGCGGCACGTCGTGGTCCTGCGTCGCGCTGTAGACCTTCACGGGGACGTTGACGAGGCCGAAGGTGACGGCGCCCTTCCAGATGGCTCTCATGGGTCGAGTGAACACCCGCGGGGCCATGCTGGAGCGATGGCGGGCGCGAAGCAGCAGGTGGAGGTCGAGGGACGGCGGATCACGCTGTCGAACCTCGACAAGGTGCTGTATCCGGCGACGGGCACGACCAAGGGCGACGTCATCGCGTACTACGCCGCCATCGCGCCGCACATGCTGCCGCACCTCCGCGACCGGCCGGTGACCCGCAAGCGCTGGGTCGACGGCGTCGGCACCGACGAGCACCCGGGGAAGATGTTCTTCCAGAAGGACCTCGACGCGCACACGCCCGAGTGGGTGCTGCGGCGGGCGATCCAGCACCGCGACCACGCGAACGACTACCCGCTGGCGAACGACGTCGCGACCCTCACCTGGCTCGGCCAGGTCGCGGCGCTCGAGCTGCACGTGCCGCAGTGGCGGTTCGGCCGCACGGGCGACGAGCGACGGCCCGACCGGCTCGTGCTCGACCTGGACCCGGGTCCGGGCGCCGGCCTCCCCGAGTGCGTGGAGGTCGCGACGGCGGCGCGCGCGATCCTCCGCGACATGGGCCTCGAGCCGTACCCGGTGACGAGCGGGTCCAAGGGCATCCACCTCTACGCGGCGCTCGACGGCAGCCACGACGCGGACGCGATCTCCCAGGTGGCGCACGAGCTCGCCCGCGCCCTGGAGGCCGACCACCCGGACCTCGTGGTGAGCGACATGAGGAAGGCCCTGCGGCAGGGCAAGGTCCTCGTCGACTGGAGCCAGAACAACCCGAACAAGACGACCATCGCGCCGTACTCGCTGCGCGGACGCTCCCGGCCGACCGTCGCCGTGCCGCGCACCTGGCGCGAGCTCGCGTCGCCGACCCTGCGGCACCTGGAGATGGACGAGGTGGTCGCGCGGATGCGGAGGCGCGCGGATCCGCTCGCACTCGTGGAGGAGGGCCACCGCGAGAGCCTGGAGCCGACGCCCGAGCGGCTCGCGTCCTTCGCGCGGAAGGAGCCCGACGCCGCCGACGACCGCCTCGCGACCTACCGCGCCAAGCGCGACGCCGCCAAGACGAGCGAGCCGGTCCCCGCCGACGCGCCCGCGCCGTCCGAGGGCCGCTCCTTCGTGATCCAGGAGCACCACGCCCGCGCGCTGCACTGGGACTTCCGTCTGGAGCACGACGGCGTGCTCGTGAGCTGGGCCCTCCCCAAGGGCGTCCCCACGGAGCACGGCACGAACCACCTCGCGGTGCAGACGGAGGACCACCCCGTGGAGTACGGGTCCTTCGAGGGCACCATCCCCGCGGGCGAGTACGGCGGCGGCGAGGTGACCATCTGGGACGCGGGCACCTACGAGCTGGAGAAGTGGCGCGACGGGAAGGAGGTCATCGCGACGCTGCACGGCCGGGGCTCGGGCACCGGCATCGACGGGCCCCGGCGGTACGCGCTCATCCACACGGGCGGGCACGGCAAGGCCGACGCGAACTGGCTGATCCACCTGATGGAGCCCGCGGACGCGCCCGCGAAGGCGCACGCGAGGCCGGCCCGCGCGGCGGGGCTCGCGAAGGCGGGCGGGCGCACGCGCGTCGGCGCGCGGCGGAAGGGCGGCGCCGCATCCGCCCCCGCGCCCATGCTCGCGACGGCCGCGACCGGCGCCGGCCTCGACCCCGACGAGGAGTGGGCCGTCGAGATGAAGTGGGACGGCTACCGCGCGATCGCCGTCGTCGCGGACGGCCGCGCGACCATCACGAGCCGCAACGGCGTCGACCTCACGGCCGCCTTCCCCGAGCTCGCCGAGCTGCCCGACGCGCTGGACGTGGACGACGCGGTGCTCGACGGCGAGATCGTGGTGCTCGGCGACGGCGGCCGCCCCGACTTCGGCCTCCTGCAGACGCGCCTCGGCCTCACGGGCGAGAAGGACGTCGCCCGCGCCCGGAGGTCCGCGCCCGTGCACCTCATGCTCTTCGACGCGCTCGCGATCGGCGACCGCGTGCTCGTCGAGGAGCCCTACCGGGAGCGCCGCGCCGCGCTCCTCGACGCCGTGCGGTCGCCGGGCCGCGGCCGGATCCAGGTGCCGCCCGCCTTCGACGGCGACCTCGACGGGGCGCTCGCCACCAGCCGCGAGCTCGGCCTCGAGGGCGTCGTCGCCAAGCGCGTCGACGCGCCCTACGAGTCGGGCCGCCGCTCCAGCGCCTGGATCAAGGTCAAGCACCACCGGGCGCAGGAGGTCGTCGTCGGCGGGTGGCGCCCCGGATCCGGCAGCCGCGCGTCCGGCATCGGCTCGCTGCTGGTCGGCGTCCCCGGCCCCGACGGCCTGGCGTACGCCGGCCGCGTCGGCACGGGCTTCACCGAGCGGGACCTCGCCGACGCCCTCCGCCGCTTCCGCCCGCTCGCGCGGAAGACGAGCCCGTTCGCGGACGTGCCCGCGGCCGACGCCCGGGACGCGCACTGGATCACCCCGCGCCTCGTCGGCGAGGTCGAGTTCGCCGAGTGGACCTCCACGGGCCGCCTCCGCCAGGCGTCCTGGCGGGGCTGGCGGCACGACAAGTCGCCCGACGAGGTCGTCCGCGAGGACTGAGGCGCGGCTGCGCGCGCCCGCGGGTGAGGCGGACCTTCCCATGCACGTTATGACCGCAACGGCGGTCGACCGCGACCGCCCGATACGCTCGGGGTCATGAAGTTCGCCCACCTGCTCGCCGACGACGGCGTGACCCCCCGACTGGCCGCGATCGTCTCGGAGGGCCAGGCGCTCTTCCTCGACGAGGTGCTCGACGACTCGCCCCGCGACCTCCAGGACCTCATCGAGCGCGGCGACGAGGAGATGGCGCGCGTCCGCGCCACCGTCGAGCGCGCCGTCGCGAGCCGCACCAGCACCACGCCGGTCGACGGCCTCACGCACGCCTCCGCCGTGCTCCGCCCGCCGGCCGTCTACGCCGTGGGCCTCAACTACTCCGCGCACGCCGAGGAGCTCAACATCACGAGCGCCTCCGCCCCCACCGTCTTCGCGCTCTGGCCCAACTCGCTCTCGGGCCACGAGGGCACCACGAGCTGGCCGCGCTCGCTCAGCGAGGAGGTCGACTACGAGGTCGAGCTCGGCGTGATCATCGGCCGCGCCGCCCGCGACGTGTCCGAGGCCGACGCGCTCGACCACGTCTTCGGCTACACGGTCGTCAACGACATCACGGCCCGCAACCTGCAGTTCTCCGAGCAGCAGTGGAGCCGGTGCAAGAGCTTCGACGGCTTCTCCCCCACGGGACCCGTCGTCGTCACGCGCGACGAGGTGCCGGATCCGCAGGACCTCCGCATCACGACGGTCCTCGACGGCGAGACGGTGCAGGACGGCCGCACGAGCGGCATGGTGCGCACGGTCGCGCGCCTCGTCTCGTACCTCTCCACCTCGTCCACGCTGCAGCCGGGCACGCTCATCTCCACGGGCACGACGAGCGGCGCCGGGTACTCGCGCGACCCGCAGATCTTCCTCAAGGACGGCAGCACGGTCACGGTGTCGGTCGAGGGCGTGGGCTCGCTCACGACGCACACGCGCATCCTCTGACCGGGGCCGGGCGGGTCGGGGGCCCGCGCGTAGGCTCGACCGCATGACCGACCGCGCGCAGGACCCGATCCACGACCACTCCATCCCCGAGGACGCCGACATCTCCGCGCCCGACGCGGCGGATCCCGAGACGGACGAGCTGCACGACGCCACCGGCCGCCGGGATGACGCGGACGCGTAGCCCCTCCCGGCCGCCGCACGCCCGGCGCGTCTAGGCTCGACGCATGATCAACCGTCTCCTCTTCCTCGCCGGCATCGGCACCGGATACGTCCTCGGCGCACGCGCCGGACGCAAGCGCTACGAGGGCATCGCCCGCACCTCGCGGTCCGTGTGGTCGAGCGAGCCCGTGCAGCGCGGCGTCCGCCAGGCGCAGACCGTGCTCGACGAGAAGGGCCCCGTCGTCGTCGAGCGCACGGTCGAGACCGCGCGCGAGGTCGCGGACTTCGTGGGCCACGCCGTCCAGGGCGCCGCGGTCGCCGTCGGCCGCACCGCGCACACCGTGGGCGAGCGCATCGGCGCCACCACGCAGGACGTGGCGGGCCGCGTCGGCAGCACCACCCAGGACATCGCCGGCCGCGTCGGCGACACCGCCAAGGACCTCGGCACCCGCACCGCCGACCAGACCAAGCACGTCGTCGACCGCGTCGGCCAGCAGGCCACCGAGGTCGGCCACCGCGTCGCGGAGACCGCCGAGGACGTCCGCGGCCGCGTGGTCGAGGGCGCAGAGGAGGCGCGCACGCGCGTCCAGGCCACCGCCGAGGACCTCCGCGAGCGCGGCGAGGAGGCCGGCCGCCGCGCCGTCTTCACCGCGGCCGAGGCCCGCGACGAGGCGCTCGCGTCCTTCGACGACGAGGACGAGACCGGCCCGGTGGCGATCCCCGACGCCGGCGCCGCCCGCGCGGGCGAGCAGGACGCGTCGGCCGACGGCGCCGAGGACGAGGCCGACGAGGACCTCGACACGCTGGGCCCCGACGACCTCGGCGAGCCCGCCGCCGCGGACGCGCCCGCCGCCGCGGCGATGCCGACGCCCGTGAAGCCGAAGGCCGCCCCGAAGAAGCCCGCCGCGAAGCCGAAGGCCGCGCCCAAGGCGACGACGCCCGCGCCCTCCGCCGGGCACGTCCCCACGCCGGGCGACATCGCCGGATCCGTGCACCGCGAGGAGCCCGCGCACCGCGCCCCCGCCGACGACGCGACCGGCACCACCCCGGCCCGCACCGCGACCGACCCGGACGCGTAGCGCGCCACCGCACCGCACCGCACGCCGCGCACGACAGCGCGCCGCAGCCCTCGGGCCGCGGCGCGCTGTCGTGCGGGGGGCGCGCGTCAGTTGACGGCGCCGCCCTCCTCGGCCGCATGCGCCGCGAGCATCTCCGGCGTGATCACGGTCATGGCCGCCGTCACCGGCTCGAGTCCCGAGAGCCGGTCGGGCGCGAGGATCTTCTCCACCTGCGTCCGCGTCATGAGCCCGGCCTCGACCACGAGGTCCGGGATCGACGCACTCGTCATCAGCGCCGTCTTCGCGAGGCTGGAGGAGGCCGCGTAGCCGATGTACGGCGTGAGCGCCGTGACGACGCCCACCGACGACTCCACCTGCGCCGCGAGCCGCTCGGTGTTGGCCGTGATCCCGTCGATGCAGTTCACCCGCAGCGTCTTCGCCGCGTTCCGCAGCCAGCTCAGCGACTGCAGCAGCGAGTGCGCGATGACCGGCTCGAACGCGTTGAGCTGCAGCTGCCCGCCCTCGGCCGCCATGGTCACCGTCACGTCGGCACCCGCGATGGAGAACGCGACCTGGTTGACGACCTCGGGGATCACCGGGTTGACCTTGCCGGGCATGATGCTCGACCCCGCCTGCCGCGGCGGCAGGTTGATCTCGCCGAGGCCCGCCTGCGGCCCCGACGACAGCAGCCGCAGGTCGTTGCAGATCTTGGACAGCTTGATCGCGCCGCGCTTGAGCGTCGAGGACAGGGTCATGAAGACGCCCGCGTCGCTCGTCGCCTCGATGAGGTCGCTCGCGGTCACGAGCGTGTAGCCCGTGATGGCGCTGAGGTGCCCCCGCACGGCGGCCGCGTAGTTCGGATCCGCCGTGATGCCCGTGCCGATCGCCGTCGCGCCGAGGTTGATCTCCGACAGCAGCGGCACGAGCTCGCCGAGCCGCGCGTGGTCCTCGCCGAGCGTCGTGGCGAAGCCGTGGAACTCCTGGCCGAGCGTCATGGGCACGGCGTCCTGGAGCTGCGTGCGGCCCACCTTCAGCACCTGCGAGAACTGCGCGCCCTTCGCGAGGAACGACCGGCGCAGCAGGTCGAGCTCGTCGAGCGTCTGCAGCAGCGAGTGGATGAGCGCGACCTTGAGGGCGGTCGGGTACGTGTCGTTCGTCGACTGGCTGCGGTTCACGTCGTCCAGCGGGTGCATGTGCTGGTAGTCGCCGAGCGCGTGCCCGGCCTTCTCGAGGGCGCGGTTCGCGATGACCTCGTTGGTGTTCATGTTGGTGCTCGTACCGGCGCCGCCCTGGATCACGCCGACGACGAACTGGTCGTGCAGCTGCCCGGCGATGATCTCGGAGCAGACCTCGTCGATCTGCTTGGCCTTCCGCGCATCGAGCACGCCGATCTGCACGTTGGCGCGCGCCGCGGCCTGCTTCACCTGCGCGAGGGCGACCACGAACTCGGGGTAGACGCTCAACGGCCGGAGGCTGATGGGGAAGTTCTCGAGCGCCCGGGCCGTGTGGATGCCCCAGTAGGCGTCCGCGGGGACGTCCAGGCTCCCCAGGCTGTCGGTCTCGGTGCGGACGGGGTGGCCGTCCGGCGTCGGGATGCGGTCGTCGTTCGGGCTCACTGGTGTCATGGGAGGCTCCATCGTCTCGTCGCTCGTGGCAGGAGGATCCCTCGACCCTACTAGCGGCCCGGAGCCCGCCCGGGGGTGCCCGGGCGCGCGGATAGGCTCGACGGATGCGCCGCTTCCTCGGGATCGACCTGGCCTGGGCGGAGGGCACCGCCGCCCGCCCGGCGCGCGAGACGGGGCTCGCCTGCATCGACGGATCCGGCCGGGTGCTGGACCTCGCCACCGCCCGCGGCGTCGACGAGGTGGTCGCCTGGATCGCCCGCTGGGACGGCCCCGGAGCGGTCGCCGCGGTCGACGGGCCGCTCGTCGTCGCCAACGCCACGGGCAGTCGCCTCGCGGAGAAGGAGGTCGCGTCGCGCTACGGCCGGCTCGGCATCTCCGCCTACCCGTCGAACAGGGGCCTGCCCGCCCAGGGGGCGGTCGCGCTCCGGCGGCGGCTCGAGGACGCGGGCTGGGAGTACGACGACGGCTCCCCCGCCGACCGCGCCCCCGACGTGCGCACGATGCTCGAGTGCTACCCGTACACGACGCTCGTCGGCGCCCCCGAGCTCGGCTTCGACGGGATGAAGCCACGGTACAAGCGCCTGGCGCCGCTCCTCCCCACCGCCGAGCGCCGGCCCGCGCGCGCCGCCGAGTTCCGCGTCGTGCTCGACCGCGTCGGGGGGCTGGCCCAGGCGGATCCGCCCCTCGACGTGTCCACGCATCCCGCCGCCGCCGCCCTCGTCGCCGACGGCCCCGCGATCGTCGAGCGGCAGCACAAGCACCTCGAGGACCTCCTCGACGGGCTCATCTGCGCCTGGACCGCCTCCTACTGGGCGCGCCACGGCACCGCCCGCTCGCAGGTGCTCGGCGCGACCGACCCGGTGGTCGACGAGCTCGGGCGGCGCGGCACGATCATCGCGCCGGCCCGGCCGCACCAGCGGGCGCCGCACGACCCGCTGCACGCGCCCGCCGCCTGAGCGCGAGCGGCACGGGCGCGGGCGGGTCCGCCCGCGCGGGCGGCGCGGAGGTCAGCCCCGGCGGAGCCCGAAGCGCAGCTGCAGCACGAGGAGCAGGTTCTTGACGAGCGTGTCGCTCGGGATCTTCGACTCGCCCTCGGTGCGGTCCATGAACACGATGGCCACCTCGGTCGGCTGCGTCGCCTCGCGCAGGGCGCGCTGCTTCATCTCGATCTGGAAGCCGTAGCCCGTGGTCGTGATGGTCGAGGGGCGGATGCGCCGCAGCAGCCCCGTCTCGTAGAGGTTGAAGCCGCCCGTGTAGTCGGTGATGCGCGAGCCGAGGAACAGGCGCGTGTAGAGGTTGCCGCCGACGCTGAGGAACCGGCGCTTGAGGTCCCAGTCGGGCGTCGCGCCGCCGCGGATGTAGCGCGAGGCCACCACGAGGTCGGCGCCGCCGCGGACGCGCCGCAGCATCTCGGTGATGTAGGCGGGGTCGTGGGAGAGGTCCGCGTCCATCTGGAGGATGTGCGTGGGCGGCTCGTCGGATCCGAGCAGGAGCTCGAAGGCCCAGATGTACGCGGCGCCGAGGCCGGCCTTCTCGGCCCGGGTCTCGACGCGCACGGAGAACGTGTCCGTCTCGACGCTCGGCGCGAGGGAGCGGACGACGTCGGCGGTGCCGTCGGGCGAGGAGTCGTCGACGACCATCGCGGTGATCGCGAAGTCGGGGTTCTCCGCCGCCATGGCCGCGAGGCGGGGCAGCAGCTCCCCGACGTTGCGGGCCTCCTCGTAGGTGGGGATGACGATCGTGAGACTGCTCAAGCTGGTGGTTCCGTCTCCGAGTCGAGGGCGTGACCCGGTCTCGGGCCCCGACGAGTCTAGCCAGCCACCGTGCATCCGGCCGCGAGCCCCTGCGCGCGCCCGTTATGCGCTTGTTACACTCGTCACGGCTCGGCGCCCTGACGCCGTGAGCGTCCGCCGATCCGAACGGCGACCACGCCGGATGCCGGGAGGACGCGCGTGACCAAGCTCCTCGCCGACCGCCGCGTCCGCTTCCTCGTCGCCGGGCTCCTCAACACGGCCCTCGACTTCGTGCTGCTCAACTGCCTGATCCTCCTGGCCGGCATGCCGGTCATCCCGGCGAACCTCGTGTCGGTGACGGTCGGCATCACCATCTCCTACTTCCTCAACCACTTCTTCGTGTTCCGGCACGGCGAGCCCGTCACGCTCGGGCGGTTCCTCCGGTTCCTCGCCATCACGGGGTTCAGCTCGCTGCTCCTGCAGAGCGGCGTCATCTGGCTGTTCGAGCAGGGCTTCGACACGACCTTCGGCCGCTCGCTCCTCACGTTCGGGACGACCGCCGAGATGGAGTTCCTCGAGATCAACGTGGCCAAGGCCACGGCCGTGCTCATCGGCCTGGTGTGGAACTTCACGCTGTACCGGCTCGTCGTCTTCAAGACGCCGGCGACGGGCGACGGCGACGGGGCCGGACCCGCGGGCGCGCCCGCCGTCGACGGGGCCCCCGCGGTCCGCGCCGGCGCCTCCGCCGACTGAGGCGCCCCTCCGCTAGAGGAGCTTCCCCACCTCGGTCACGAGCTGCTGCACGCCGAGCACGACGAACAGCAGCGCCGACAGGCCCATCACCGTGTTGCTGAGGGGCCGGTTCCGCCACGCGCGCGGCGTGCGGTCGGTGTTGAGGAGCACGAGCAGCGTGATCGCGAGGAACGGCATGAAGAGCGCGCCCAGCACGCCGTACGCGATGATCAGGCCGATCGGCTGGTCGAGGAAGAGCAGGCCGATGGGCGGGATCGTCAGCCAGAGGATGAACCCCCGGTAGTAGCTGCCGCCGAGGCGGCGGCGCGGGTCCTCGACGTCGAGGCCGCGGACGTTTCCGAGGAAGTCGGCGAACATGAGCGAGACGCCGTTCCAGACGCCGAGGATCGACGAGAACGACGTCGCGAAGAAGCCGAGCAGGAAGAACCACGTCATGAACGCGCCGTAGCGCTCCCCCAGCACGTCGGCGAGCTGCACGAGCCCGCCCTCGCCGTCGGCCAGGGCGATGTCGGCGGAGTAGAGGAGCTCCGCGCCGACCACGAGCATCGAGAGCACGAAGACGCCGCTCATCACGTAGGCGACGGAGTTGTCGATGCGCATGACCTTCATCCAGCCGGGCGCCACCCAGCCCTTCTCGCGCAGCCAGTAGCCGTACGCGGCGAGGGTGATGGTGCCGCCGACGCCGCCCGCGATGCTGAGCGCGACGACGAGGCCGCCCTCGGGGATCGTCGGGACGAGGCCCGTGAGGAGCGCCGGCACGTTCGGCAGCGTGACGATCGCGGCGCCCACGACGGTCACGAACATGAGGCCCACGAACACCGCGATGATCCTCTCGAACGCGGAGTAGCGGCCGAACCAGACGACCACCGCGCCGACGAGGCCGCACGCGATCGCGAACACCTTGAGGTCCACGCCGGGGAACAGCGCGGCCAGCGGGAGGGCGGAGGAGCTCATGGCCGCGGCGCCGTACACGAGGCCCCAGATGAGGATGTACGGCCCGAAGTACCACGTGGTCCAGCGGCCGACGCTGCGCCAGCCCTCGAAGATCGTGCGGCCCGTCGCGAGCGAGTACCGGCCGGCGCCCTCCACGAGGAAGATCTTGATGATGACGCCGAGGACCGCGGCCCAGAGCAGGGCGTAGCCGAAGCGGGATCCGGCCACGAGCGTCGCGACGAGGTCGCCCGCCCCGATGCCGGTGGCCGCGACCACGAGGCCGGGTCCGACGATGCGCCAGCGCTTCGCGGACTCCTGGGGTTCGCGGACGTCGCCGCGGGTGTCGAGGTCGGTCATGAGCGGGCTCCCGTGCGTCGTCGAAAGGGGGTCCCGTCCCACCTTACGCACGGCTGGGCGCGTCGCGACGGCGGGGGCCGCCGCGGCGGGCCCGGATCAGACGCCCAGCAGCTGCTCGATCGGCCCGCGCGCGAAGAAGACCAGGAAGCCCGCGGAGACGACCCAGAGCAGCGGGGATACCTCGCGCGCGCGGCCCGAGAACGACCGCACCAGCACCCAGGAGAGGAAGCCGACGCCGATGCCGTTGGCGATCGAGTACGTGAGCGGCATGACCAGCACCGTGAGGAACACGGGCAGCGCCACCGAGAAGTCGGTCCAGGAGATGTCGCGGATCTGCGACGCCATGAGCGTGCCCACGATCACCAGCGCGGCGGCGGCGACCTCGAGCGGCACGACCTGCGTGAGCGGCGTGAAGAACATCGCGAGGAGGAACAGCACGCCCGTGACCATCGACGCGAGGCCCGTGCGGGCGCCCTCGCCGATGCCGGAGGCCGACTCGATGAAGACCGTGTTCGACGAGCTCGACGTGGCGCCGCCCGCGACCGCGCCGAAGCCCTCGACGACCAGCGCGCCCTTGAGGCGGGGGAAGTCGCCGCGCTCGTCGGAGAGGTCGGCCGCCTTGGCGAGGCCGGTCATGGTGCCCATCGCGTCGAAGAAGTTCGTGAAGACCAGGGTGAAGACGAGCATCAGGCTCGAGATGATGCCGATGCGGCCGAACGCGCCGAAGTCGAAGGCGCCCACGAGGCCGAGGTCGGGCAGCGACACGGGCGCGCCCGGCAGCACGGGCGCGTTGAGGTTCCAGCCGGTGGCGCCCGAGGTGTTGGACGGGCCGATGTGGAAGACCTGCTCCACGACGATCGCGATCAACGTGGTGGCGACGATGCCGATGAGGAGCGCGCCCGGCACCCGGCGGGCCATGAGCACGCCCATGATCACGAGGCCGACGATGAACACGACGGTCGGCAGCGAGGCGATGGAGCCGTCGATGCCGAGGGCGAGCGGCGAGGCCGGGACGCCCGTGCCGCGCACGAAGCCGGAGTCGACGAAGCCGATGAAGGCGATGAAGAGGCCGATGCCCACCGTGATGGCGGTCTTGAGCTCGCGCGGGACGGCCCGGAAGATCAGGGTGCGGAGGCCCGTGGTGGCGAGCAGCACGATCACGAGGCCGTTGATGACCACGAGGCCCATCGCCTCCGACCAGGTGACCTGGCCCACCACGCTGACCGCGAGGAACGAGTTGATGCCGAGGCCCGCCGCGAACGCGAACGGGAGGCGCGCGACGAGGCCGAACAGGATCGTCATCACGCCCGCGGTGAGGGCCGTGGCGGCGCCGACCTGCGTGGCGCGCAGCCAGTTCCCCTCGACGTCGAGCGTGGCCGCGTCGGCGCTGAATCCGCCGAGGATCAGCGGGTTGAGCACGACGATGTACGCCATCGTCACGAACGTGAGGACGCCGCCCCGGATCTCGCGGGCGTAGGTCGAGCCCCGCTTCGTGATCTCGAAGAACCGGTCGAGCGCGCCGCGCCCTCCGGAGGTCTCGGGGGCGGGGGACGACGTGCGCGCTTCGGTCATGGGCTTCTTCCGCGAGGGGTCGGGTCGGGCGACGGGGAGAGGAGGAGCCGACGACCTTGTCGGGACGGGATCGAGCCTAGGGGCGGGCGCGCGGACGGGACCAGCCCGGATCCGCGGCGCCGCGGGTCAGGAGTGCAGGGCCGGGACGATGAGGTACACGCCGTAGAGCACGGCGAGGCCGCTCAGCGCGAAGCAGACGTAGCCGCCGACGGTCGCGGCCTGCGGGCGGATGCCGGTGACCGACACCTTGTCGCCCTCGTCGTCGTACTCGGTGCCGACGGCGAGCAACCGCACGCCGAGGGAGAAGAGGCAGACCACCGCGACGGCGCCCACGAGGGCCGCGACGGCGACGATGAGGAACGCGCTCCAGTCGATCATGCGGCCTCCCTGGCCTTCCGGGCGGCCTTGGTGGCCTTGCGACCGCGGACGGCGAACCCGGCCGCGTCCACCTCGACGATGGCGTTGCGCGCGTGCACGGCGTTCCGGCGGGAGCGCCAGAAGATCCCGACGATGACGGCCACGCCGACGACCGCGTCGATGACGAAGCCGACCGTGCCGGTGCTCGCGACGAACGCGGCGATGGCGCCCACGATGGCGGCCGACGGCAGCGTGAGGAGCCAGCCGAGCGCGATCTTGCCGACCGTGTTCCAGCGCACGGACGCGCCGCGGCGCCCGAGGCCCGAGCCGATGACGGATCCGGACGCGACCTGCGTCGTCGAGAGCGCGAAGCCGAGGTGGCTGGACGCGAGGATCGTGGCCGCGGTCGACGCCTCGGCGCTGAACCCCTGCGCGGGCTTCACCTCGGTGAGGCCGGAGCCCATCGTGCGGATGATGCGCCAGCCGCCCATGTAGGTGCCGAGCGCGATGGCGACCGCGCACACCGCGATGACCCAGAACTCGGGGCCGGAGCCGGCCGCCTGGAAGCCGCCCGCGATGAGCGTGAGGGTGATGATGCCCATGGTCTTCTGCGCGTCGTTGGTGCCGTGCGCGAGGGCGACGAGCGAGGACGTGAAGATCTGGCCGTAGCGGAAGCCGCCGCGCTCGTTCGGGCCGCTCGAGCGGCGCGTGATCGAGTACGCGAGCTTCGTGGTCGTGTACGCGATGAGGCCCGCGATGGCCGGGGCGAGGAGGGCCGGGAGGATGACCTTCGACATCACGACGCCGAAGTCGACCGAGCCGAGGCCCGCGCCCACGACGGCCGCGCCGATGAGGCCGCCGAACAGCGCGTGGCTGGAGCTCGACGGCAGGCCGCGGAGCCAGGTGACGAGGTTCCAGACGATGGCGCCCATGAGGCCCGCGAAGATCATGGTCGGCGTGATCTGCACGCCGCCGTCGCCCTCGCGGATGATGCCGCCGGAGACGGTCTTCGCGACCTCGGTGCTGAGGAAGGCGCCCACGAGGTTGAGGACCGCGGCGATCGCGACCGCCACGCGGGGCTTCAACGCGCCGGTGGCGATGGGCGTCGCCATCGCGTTGGCCGTGTCGTGGAAGCCGTTGGTGAAGTCGAAGAACAGCGCCAGGACGATGACCAGGACGACGATGAGGGTGAGATCCACTACCGGATCCCTCGAGCGGATGTCACAGTCGTCGATCCTAACGGCTTGCACACGGGCAGCCGGAACGGGCGACCTGCGGATGGCGGGCGGGTGAACGCCCGGGGCCGGATGCCGGTCAGATGTGCGGCACGAAGTCGCGCCAGGCGACGCGGCGGTCGGCGTGCGGGTCGTGCTCGACGCGGTCGACGACGTCGAAGACGTACGTGGCGCGGCGGCGCGGGCCGCTGTCGCGGATGCCGCCCGGGCGGATGCGGGCACGCAGGCCGGTGCCCGCGCCGGGGCGCGACGGGCCGCGCTCCCCCGCGGATCCGGTGCCCGCGGTGACGTCGTCGGCCTCCTCGAGGTCGCGCGCGACGTCCTCGTCGTCGCCGACGTAGGCGGGCCACGACTCGTCCACGGTGCCGTCCTGCGCGAAGCGGAGCCAGGCGATCCGCATGCGCTCGCCGGCCGCGACGAACGCGCGCCGGCCGCCCAGCAGGGTCATGCCGCGGCCGATCAGCGAGTCCATGCGGTCGAAGAGGGCGAAGAGCTCCAGGCCGTGCGTGGCGTCGAGGCCCATGAGGCGCACGAGGCGCGGGGCGACGTCGAAGCGGTAGAAGTGCACGGGCGCGTGCCGGGCGTGGCGCTCGGCGACCTTGATGGACGGGAACCAGAAGGCGTAGTCGCCGCCGAAGTCGAGCGCGGCCCGGCGCTTCGGGAGGCCCGGGTACAGGGCGGCGAGCTCGTCGCGGTGGCCGTCGTCGGTCTTCGCGAACACCGCCTCGATGCGCGACGGCGTCGTCGCGAGGATGTCGAGCCGCCCCGTGAAGAGCGACCCCTCCCGCTCGTTGGTGCCGATGATGAGCGGCACGCGCGCGGCCCGGCCGTGCTTGAACGCGTCGAGCGGGCGCTCGGGCAGGACGTCGCCGTCGATGACGGGGCTGAAGGTGATCGTGCCCGGATCCTCGTCGGGCGTCCGCACCATGAGCTCGTTCGCCGCGGCCGAGAGCGTGGACGAGCTCGCCGTGGTGAGCAGCCGCACGGCCTCCGCGTCGTCGGGCGCGCGGCCGGCCCGGTCGGCGAGGAGGGCGACGAACCGCTCCGCCCAGCGCGCCGTCTGCTCGGCCGGGTAGACGGCGTTCGTCGGCGAGCTCTGGGCGATGGCGCGGGCGAACAGCCCGTGCGCCGACGGCGTGGCCATGAGCGTGGTGACGGCGTTGCCGCCCGCGCTCTCGCCGAAGACCGTGACGTTCGCGGGATCCCCGCCGAACGCGCGGATGTTGTCGCGCACCCACTCGAGCGCGCGCACCTGGTCGCGGAGGCCGAGGTTCGACTCGATGGGCCGCTCGGGCGTGGAGTACCGGCTGAAGTCGAGGTAGCCGAGCGCGCCGAGCCGGTAGTTGAAGCTCACGTAGACGATGCCGCCCTGGCGCACGAGGCCCTCGCCCTGCACGGGGACCTCGCGCGAGGATCCGACGACGTAGGCGCCGCCGTGGATGAAGACCATGACGGGGCGCAGCTGCGACTCGCGGTTCACGCGCGCGGCGCCGGGGCTCAGCCCGGACGGCGCGATGACGTTGACGGTGAGGCAGTCCTCCCCCATCGGCGTGCCCTGCGGCGCGCCCATGAACGCGCCCGCGCTGACCTGCGGCGCGACCCGGCCGAAGTGCTGCGCGAAGCGCGCGCCCTCCCAGCCGACGACGGGCTGCGGCGCCCGGAAGCGGAGGTCGCCGCGGGGCGGCGCCGCGTACGGGATGCCGCGCCACGCCTCGACGCCGCGCTCGCGCACGCCGCGGACGGTGCCGCCCGTGACCGCGACGTCCAGCTCCGACGGGTCGTACGCCGGGGTCGGCGGATCGGCGTCGGGAGTCACCCGTCGAGCTTACGTGCCCGCCTCAGGCTCCCGGGACGGGCGTCGCGAGCAGCCGCTCGACGGCCCGCTGCGCCCGCCAGAGCGCCGACTCCGTGCGGAGGCGCTCGGCCTCGTGCAGCACGCCGAGCGCGAAGGCGTCCTCGCCGCGGGCCGCGAGGCGGCGCGCCTCGTCGCGGAGGACGCGCTGCATGGCGAGGCCGTCGCGGTGCTCGCCGAGCTCGTCGTGGACCTCCTCGGCGGCCGCGGCGAGGCGCATCGTCTTGCGGCCGAGGATCGGCGCCGTGCGGCCGCTGACCTCCTCCGCCGCGTAGCGCAGGCGCTTCGCGGCCTTGCGGACCTCGTGCAGCGCCTCGACGCGCGCGGCCTCGCCCGGCGCCTCCTGCGCGACGGCGGCGCGGCGGCCGACCCGCTCGGCGTCGCGGCGGAGGGCGGCGTGCAGGGCGGGCCCGGCGGGCGCGCTCGCGTCGTGCGTGAGCGGCGGATCCGCGACGAGCCGGTCGAGGTCGTCGAGCAGCGAGACGTAGCGCGCGGACGAGAGCGCGCGGACGACGCGCTCGCGGGCCCGCTGGTACCGCTCGTCGAGGACGTCGTGCAGGGCGTCGCCGACGTGGTCCGCGACCGTCGCGGCGTCGTGCTCGACCACGGACCAGACGACCCGGTCGCGCAGCACCTCCATGTCGCGGGCGTCGCCGAGCACGACGCCGAGCGCGGTGAGCTCGGCGCGGACGGGCGCGGTGGCGGCGGGGTCGACGACGTCCTGGTGGGTGCGGAGGGCGCTGCGGAGGCGGCGGACGGCGACGCGCATCCGGTGCACGGAGTCGGGCTCGTCGGCGCGCACGTGCGGGTCGGCGGCGATCAGGTCGCGGACGCCGCGGGCGAGGATCGCGCGGGCGACGTCGGACGCCGGGCTCTCCTTCGTGAGGGTGGCGGGGTCCGGCAGCGCGGGTCCCGCGGGCGCCTGCCGGCCGAGCGCGTCGGCACCGAGGGCGCGGGCGAGCTTGGAGGCGCTGTCCGAGGGGCGGGCGCCCGCGTCGAGGACGTGCCGCTCGATCCGGTCGAGGAGCGCCGTGCGCTGCTTCCGCTTCGCGGGCGCGTCCGGCAGCAGCTCCACCTCCCACTCGTGCCAGGCGCGCACGGTGCCGCCGCGCACGTCGGATCCGGTGACGCGGTCGTCGGCGAACTCCGCGACCGCGCGGCCCTCGTCGTCGTGCAGCGTGACGGTCGTGCGCACGGTCTCGAGGCGCGCGAGCGGCGTGAGCTCGCGGCCGCGCACGTGCGCGGCGACCTGGTCGAGCACGGGGCCGGGGATCGCGCCGCCGTCGTCGTCGCCGTCCGCGAGCGGCCAGCCGAGCTCGGTGCGGCCCTCTCCCCCGTCGGCCGGCAGCTTCACGTGCCAGCCGGCGTCGTGCCCGCCCTCGCGACGGCGGAGCACCATGCGGCGGTCGGCGAGCGCGTGGTCGGCGGTGTCGAGGTAGATCGCGACGAGGGTGACGGGATCCGCGGGCCGGGCCTCGGCGACCCCCTCGATCCCCGTGAAGGCCGGGACGGGGACGCCGTCCGGCACGTCGTACTTGCGCTCGATCTCGACGGACTGCGTGTGCACCATCCCCCCTGTGTAGCGCACCCGCCGGGGCGCGGCCAGCCGCTCCGCGCCCCGGGAGCGGCGGGGGCGCCCGCGTGGGTCAGACTGGCGGGCATGCCCCTCCGTCCGCGCGCCGCCGCGACCCGCGCCGCCGACCTCGCGCGGGAGCGGGTCGCCGCGGCCGGCGCCGCCGGTCGCACGGGACGCGACGCGGCCTCGGCCGTGCATCCGGGCGGCGAGGTCGACGACCGCGCCCTCCACCGCCGGCAGCGGATCGGCCGGGAGCTCGGCTGGTACGCCTGCCGCCGCGCGGTCTACGGCTTCATGAAGCACCGCGGCATCGACATGGCCGCGAGCCTCACCTTCTACTCCACGCTCTCGCTCGTCCCCGCCGCGGTCGCGGTGCTCAGCCTCATCGGCCTCGTGGGCGACACGCGCGCCGGCGTCGACGGCGTGCTGCGCGTGCTCACCGCCGTGCTGGGCGACTCCGCGGTCGACGTGATCCGCGACCCCGTCGAGCAGCTCGCCGACGGCCCGAGCTCCGGCATCGCCTTCACCGTCAGCTTCCTCGGCGCCCTCTGGACCTCGGCGGCGTACGTCACGGCGTTCGGCCGCGCGATGAACCGCGTGCAGGAGACCGAGGAGGGGCGCCCGCTCGTGAAGTACCGGGCGCTGATGCTCGTGGTGACGATCGTGCTGCTGGTCGTCAGCGTCGTGATGGTCGGCATGCTGCTGCTCACCGACGAGGGCGCCCGCGCGCTCGGGCAGCACCTCGGCCTCGGCGACACGACGCTCGTGGTGTGGGCGGTCGTCAAGTGGCCGCTGCTCGTGGTGCTGCTGACCGGGATCATCGGGGTGCTGTACGCGGCGACCCCGAACCTGCGCCGCCGCCGGGTGGACCTGCTCACCTGGGGCAGCCTCGTGGCGATCGTCGCGTGGGGCCTCGGCACGGCCGGGTTCGTCGCCTACGTGACGCACGTGGCCACCTACGAGTCGACCTACGGCGTGCTCGGCGCGGTGATCGTGCTGCTGCTGTGGCTCTACATCGGGAACCTGTCGCTCGTGCTGGGCGGCGAGCTCGACGTGGAGATCATCCGCGCCCGGCAGCTGCAGGCGGGCATCCCCGCCGAGCACGCGCTGCGCCTGCCCGTGCGGGACACGACGCGGGCGGAGCGCCTCGCCCGCCGCCGCGCGCTCCTCGAGGACGAGGGGCGGCGGCTGCGCGAGGCGCGGAACCCGCAGGTCGCGCCCGGGGACGACGACGGGGAGCGCCGGGCGGACGCGCCGCCGACGCTCCCCGAGGACGACACGAGGGAGGTGCGGGTCAGGCGGAGGCGCTGGTCCGCACGACCATCTTCCCGACGTTCTCGCCGCGCATGAGGCCGGTGAAGGCGTCGAAGGCGCGGTCGATGCCGTCGATCACGGTCTCGTCGGCCGTGATGCGGCCCTCGGCCAGCCACGGGCCCATCTTCGACGCGAACTCGGGCGCGAGGTCCTGGTGGTTGCCGAGGGTGAAGCCGCGGAGCGTGAGGCCGCGCGTGACGATGCGGCCCGTGTTGCGGATCGCGATCTCCTCGCCCGTGGAGTTGTAGGTCGAGATCGACCCGCAGTTGGCGACGCGGCCGCCGTCCTTCAGGGCGCCCAGCGCGGCGGAGAGGTGGTCGCCGCCGACGTTGTCGAAGTAGAGGTCGATGCCGTCGGGCGCCGCCTCCGCGAGCTTCCGGTCGAGGTCGCCGCCGTGGTAGTCGAAGGCGGCGTCGAAGCCGAGGTGCGACGTGAGGCGCTCCACCTTCTCCGCGGATCCGGCGCTGCCGACGACGCGCGAGGCGCCGAGCAGGCGGGCGATCTGGCCGACCATCGAGCCGACCGCGCCGGCCGCGCCGGACACGAAGACGACGTCGCCCTCCGTGATGGACGCGATGCGGGTGAGGCCGACGTAGGCGGTGAGGCCTGTGAGGCCGAGCACGCCGAGGTGCGCGGAGGACGCGACGCCCGGGACCTCGGGGACGGGGCGGAACGCGCCCGCCTGGCCCTGGGCGACGTCGCGCCAGCCGAGCATGTGGCTGACGAGCGTGCCGACGGCGAGGTCGTCGGAGCGGGACTCGACGACGCGGCCGACCGCGGATCCGGTCATGGTCTCGTCGAGCTGGAAGGGCGGCACGTAGGACGGGACGTCGTTCATGCGGCCGCGCATGTAGGGGTCGACGGAGATGAACTCGTTCTCGACGCGGACCTCGCCGTCCTGGAGGTCGGGGAGGTCGACCTCGACGCGGCGGACGTCGTCGGGGGTGGGCTCGCCGGTGGGGCGCTTCGCCAGCTGCCACTGGATGCTGCGTGCAGACATGGGTCTCCTTCGTTCTCGGGTGCGGGCGGTCGGACGGCCGACCCGCGGCGCTCGTGGCGCGGCCCCACCCTTCCACCGCCCGCTGGATGCGGCACCCAGCGAGCCGTGGCCTCGTGACGGGGCGGCCGGGCGCGTCGCCGCGTCCGCCGCCCCGTCGGGCACCCGGCGGGTCGCGGCTAGGCGGCCGTCGCGGTCGCGCGGCCGGCGACGTGCGCGGCGAGCACGTCGCGCACGCCCGTCCACGTGTGGTCGCCGAAGCGCTCGCGGTCGACGCGCAGGAGCTCCGCCTCGCCGCTGTACATGCTCACGAGGTACTGCATCCCCTGCCAGGCGGGGAAGGCCTCCTGCTCGTCGCGGCCCACCCGGCGCATGACCTTGCTCGCCGCGGAGAGGGCGCCCGTGGATCCCGCCCACTGCAGCGCGAAGGGCGTGCCGGTGACCTCCGTCATGATCCGCGCGAGGTCGCGCGCCGTGACCCGGTCGCCCGCGACCTCGACCGCGCGGGGCGCGTCGTCGTCGAGCGCCACGAGCGCGACCACGCGCGCCGTGTCGTCCTTGGTCGTGAAGTCGAGCACCTGGTCCGCGGACGACCAGTAGAGGACGCGGCGCCGGTCGAACAGGACGATGGGCGCCTGGCCGGTGAGCATGTCGGCGAAGGCGCCGATGAAGACCGAGGTCGCGCGCACGGGCGCCGCGTCGAGGTCGGCCGCGAACTCGCGCCGGAGCTCGAAGTTGCGGTTGCTGCCCGGCGTGACGCGGCGGTAGTCGGCGGAGTAGTCCGAGGGGACGAACCGCGGGACCCCGGCGGCGACGGTCGCCGCGAGGAGCGCGCGCTGCGCCCCGACGATGACGGCGCGGGCGCCGCTGACGGCGGAGACGACGACGCGCGCGCCGGCCACCGCGCGGATCAGCGAGGCCCGGTCGGTGTACGCGGCCTCGACGACCTCGACGCGGGGATCGTCGCCCCACGCCTCGGCGGCCGCGGCGCTGCCGGGCCGGGTGAGGACGCGGACGCGCGCGCCCGCCGCGAGCAGCTCGCGGACGATGCGGCGGCCGAGGTCGCCGGTGGCGCCGGCCACGACGACGGGGCCGGATGCGGATGCGGGGGAAGAGGTGGTCACGAGGGTTCTCCGTCTCGAGGGGTGCGGCGCGCCGGTCGGCGCGAACGATGGGGGGCGGCGACGGGCTGCTCGAGGCGCGCGGCGTCCGCGTGCTCGGCGGCGGGGCCGGCGGGCTCGCCGACGCTGAGGGCGACGCGGGCGAGGAGGCGCCGGAGGGCGACGCGCTCGTCGGGCGCGAGGTCGCGCATCAGGCCGTCCTCGACCTCGCCGAGCGCGACCCGGGCGGTCGCCAGCAGGGCGCGTCCGGCATCCGTCGCGACGACCTGCCGGATCCGGCGGTCCCGCGGATGCGGCTGCCGCTCGACGTGCCCGCCCGCGGCGAGCGCGTCGATCACGTACGTCATCTGCGTCTTGTCGATGCCGAGGCGCTGCGCGAGCGCCAGCTGCGACGAGGCCTCCTCCGTGGTGATCGCGACGAGCACCTGGTACCCGCGCGGTCCGCCCGGCACGTCGGCCACGGCGGTCTGCGCGGTGCGCACGAACCCCTGGTAGACGGCCTGGATCGACCAGCCGAACTGCGTCTCGATGCCGCCGGAGCCCCAGTCGATGCCGACGGCGTCCACGTCGGGGTCGGCGCAGTCGTGGGCGCGGGTCGCGGCGGAGGAGGTCATGGGGAGAACGTATCCCGAAGAGATCGTCTTGCGCAAATACGATCTCGGCGCGCGACGGATGATCGAGGCAGGAGCGCCGCCCGGATCAGCCCCCGAACGGCCGCAGCGACACCGACTCGACCGTGCCGTCGCGCGTCTGGTCGACGACGAGGCGCACGGCGCGCGCGACCGACGCGGGCTCGAGGTACCGCGTCTCGTCGTACTCGCCGCCCTCCTTCGCGCGGAGCTCGCGCTGCATGTCGGTGGCGACGCGGCCGGGGTGCACGCTCGAGACGCGCACGCCGTGCGGGCGCTCCTCCTCGCGCAGGGCGTCGCCGAGCGCGCGGAGGGCGAACTTGGATCCCGCGTAGACGCCGCCCGTGGGGTTCGCCGTGAAGCCGGATCCGGAGTTGACGAGCACGACCTGCCCCTTCGCCGCACGGAGCGCGGGCAGGAGCGCGCGCGTCACCTCGGCGACGGCGAAGACGTTGACCTCGAAGACACGACGCCACTCGTCCACCGGCGTCGAGGCCACGGCGTCCCCGCCGATCACGCCGGCGGAGTGCACGAGCACGTCGAGGCGGTCGAGGCCGGGCACGAGGTCGGCGAGGCCGCCTACGGCGAGGTCGGCGGCCCAGCCGACGGCGTCGGGCAGGGAGGCGGCGAGCGCGTCGACGGCGTCGCGGTCGCGGCCGTGCACGATCACGCGGTGCGTGCGGCCGAGGTCCTCGGCGACGGCGCGGCCGATGCCGCGGGTGGCTCCCGTGACGAGGGCGACGGGGCGGGCGTGGTCGGTCATGGATCCTCCTGGGTCGCGGTCGTCCAGGCTACCGACGGCGTCCGCCCACCCGTCGGGCCGCGCCCGTCCGCCGAGCGCCACCCCGTCGGGTGCTGCCGGGAGCATGACGTAGCGTGAAGGGGTCCGCCGGTCGGCGGCCCGCCGCCCGAGAGGATCCGCCCGTGCACGCCCGCTTCCCCGCCAGCCTCGAGGTGCTGCGCCAGGAGGCCCGCGACGAGCTGGACGCCGTGATCGAGCACCGCTGCCGGAACGGCGACGACCCGTGGGAGGTCATCCCCCAGCTGCCGACGGTGGACGAGCACGTGGTCGCGACCCTCCGCCAGGACGCGCTCGAGGCCGAGGGGATGGCCGAGGAGCTCGCCCGCGTGCGGCATCCGTCGACCGAGCCCGGCGTCGTGGCGCGCTTCGAGTACCGACTCCTGCGCGGCATCGCGCTGGAGCACCCCGACCTCTCGCGCGCGGTCTGGACCCTCATCGGCCGCATGGAGCGCGACCTCCGCCGACGCTGACGAAGAGGTGGTGAGAGCCGCATTCGCCGTCGGCGAACGCCTTGGCACTCCCCCAGGCCGAGTGCTAATCTGATCGCAGTTGAGCCGAGGGGGCTCAACCCACAGATCACCGATCAGAGGAGTCGAGCATGAACATGGCCTTCGATCCGTTCCGCGAGCTGGACCGCGCGATGGGCGCGCTGGCCGAGACCCGCCAGGCGAACCGGCCGATGCCCATCGACCTGCACCGCGAGGGCGACACCTACGTGCTGGCCGCCGACCTCCCGGGCATCGACCCGGGTTCCGTCGACATCGACGTGGACGGCCAGCTGCTGACCATCCGCGCCGAGCGCACGCTCGCCGGCGACCAGAACGTGCGGTGGCTGACGCGCGAGCGCGTCGCCGGCACGTTCCTCCGCCAGCTGACGCTCGGCCAGGGCATCGACACCGAGCGCATCTCGGCGCACTACGCGAACGGCGTGCTGAGCGTCACCATCCCCGTGAGCGAGCGGGCGAAGCCGCGCAAGATCGCGGTCACGTCCGACGAGCCGCAGGGCCAGGAGGGCCGCACTCTCACGGTGGAGCAGGGCGCGCACGCCGCGAGCTGATCCGCCGGGCGCCGCATCGGCGCCGCCACGACGAGGAGCCGTCGTCCGCATCCGCGGGCGGCGGCTCCTCGTGCATCCGGGCGCGTGCCCGGCCGGCCCGTCGCGTCAGCCGATCCGCGGCCGCAGCCCCCGATGGATCGCGAGCGGGTTCCGCAGCGAGCCGTGGATCTGCATGACCGGCGCCTGCAGGTCGACCATCCGCCGGTTGTCGCGCAGCTGCAGCCGGTTGAGGCAGGAGCGGTCGAAGGACGGCGCGAACAGGTCGAACCGGGCGACGTGGTCCGCGAGCTCCGGGTGCGCGCGCTCGTGGTCGGCCAGCGCCTCCGCCGCCACGCGCCACAGGCCGTCGGGGCCGAGGTCGTCGCGGTCCTCGACGAGCGCGGCGGCGAAGCGGAGGAAGCCGTCCATCACGTCGGTGAAGACCGTGAGGGTGCGCTCGTCCTCGGGGATGTCGAGGCGGATCCGGCGCACGTCCTCCGGCAGCTCGCGCTCCAGGTCGAAGAGGGCGACCTCCTCGGCGATGTCCTTCATCAGCACGCGCACGACGACGTGGTCGCGCAGCACGAGGATCACGTTCTCGCCGTGCGGCATGAACGCGAGGTCGTGCGCGATCAGCGCGTGCGCGAGGGGCACGAGATACGCGTCGAGCCAGCGACGGATCCACGCGGCCGCGCCGATCCCGGACGCGTCGATGAGCGCGCCCAGCACGGTGTCGCCGTGGGCGTCGACGTGCAGGAGGCTCGTCATGCTCATCAGCCGCTCGCCCTCCGCGAGGCCTGGCATGGGCGACTCCCGCCAGAGCGCCGACAGCATCTTCCCGTGGGAGTGGCCGGGCGGCAGCGCGGAGTCGACCCGGGCGTCCCGCACGCCGACCGACGCGACCTCGCGGAGGATCCCGAACCCCCGCCGCGCGAACTCCTCGTCGCCCGTCACGAGCGCGTGCACCCAGTCGTTGATCGCGGGGGTCACGGCCATGTACGCCGGGGACAACCCGCGCGTGAAGCCCATGTTGAGGATCGACAGCGACGTCTTCACGTAGCAGCGCTCCGGGGTGGTGCGGTTGGCCCAGGTGCGGATCGACTGCTGGGCGCCGTACTCGTCGTCGCCCGTGCCGAGGAGCACGATGTCGCGCGTCGCGACCAGCCCCGCGAAGGTGACGGTGACGACGTTCTCCCACTGCCACGGGTGCACCGGCACGAGCACGCGCTCCGCGGGGTCGATGCCGAGCTCCTCCATGCGCGCGCGGAAGCGGGCGCGGGCGGATGCGCCGAGCTCGGCGTCGAGGAACGCCTCCCGGTCGAGGCCCTCGATGGCGGCGAAGTGCGCGAGGCGCTCGTGCACGGCGAGCCAGAGGATCCGCACGTCCTCCCCCGCCTCGGGCGCGTACCGGTCGTGGTCGTCGAGGTCGAAGCCGATGCGGCCGTTGGTCGCGACGAAGCAGGGGTGGCCCTCGTCCATCGTCGACTCGACCTCCGCGTACGACGCGGTGAGGAGGCCCCGGGCGTCGGGCACGTCGCGGAGGCGGGAGAACGCGGCGGCCGAGAGCGTGCTCTGGATCTCGTCGAGGTAGACAGGCAGGACCTCGTCGGTGATGCCGAGGCGGTCGCGGAGGTCGAGCACGAGGTCGACGGCGTCGAGCGCCGCGGGCTCCCCGTCGACCGTGCGGCGGATGCTCGCCTCGTCGACGTCCCAGTGGTCGAGCTCGAGGACCCGGGCCCGGTACGCGTACGCGCTCCGGCCGTCGGCGCTCGCGACGCGGTACTCGGCCCACCGCCTCGGGTCGTGCGGGGTGCGGGGCGCGCCGGGTGCCCGCTCCGGATCCACGCGCTCGGGCTCGACGAGCAGCTCGTGCGCGAACTCGGCGAGCGCCTTGCGCACGAGGTGGCGCGTGGCGGCGGCCCAGGCGTCCGGGCGGAGGTGGTCGGCGCGGTGGACGCGCGGGTCGGGCTCGGGTGCCGCGGGTACGGCGTCCGCGGGCGTCGCGGCCGTGCCGTGCTCGGCGCCAGCGCGCTCGGTGCCCGCGGGACGGTCGCGGTCGCGGTCGGTCGCGGGGTCGTGGATCAGGGTCATCGGATGTCCGTCCGTCGGAGGGGTCTGCGGGAGGAGGGCGTCGTCGCGGTCGACGACGCTGAGGAGCGCGTGCTTCGAGCCGAGGTCGACGACGCGGAGCGGCCGGAAGCCGACGCGCGCGTTGAGGCGCTGGATCGCCTCGTTGCGCACGTCCGGCTCGACGACGAGGCGCCGCACCGCGGGATCGCGCAGCAGGTGCGCGACCACGTGCCGCATGACGGCCGTCGTGAAGCCGGGCAGCGGGTCGCCGGCCGGCGGGGCCACGAGCAGGTGCATGCCGCGGTCGCCGGGCAGGGGGTCGAGGTGCGCGCCGACGGGGTCGTCGGCCGGGTCGTAGGCCTCTACGAGGAACGCGGGGACGCCGTCGTGCAGGCCGATCCAGGCCTCGCGCGCCGGATCCGCGACGATGGACGCGTACTCGGCCCGCACCTCGTCGAGGGTCGCGTGCTCCATCTGCCAGAAGCGGGCGCGCGGTGCGGTGACCCAGGCGTGCACGAGCGCCGCGTCGCCGTCGGCGTCGAGCGGGCGCATCGCGAGCGGGTAGCGGGGCTCCGCGGCGACGCCCGGAACCACCGCGGCGGTCGGCGCGGGCGCGCTCACGCGAGCACCCCCGATCCGGCGACGGGCGCGTCCTCCGGCAGCCCGAACTCCTGGAACGCGATCCGCTCCTCCACGGCGTAGTCCTCGCGCCCCGTGATCGCCCGGAGGATCCGCGAGTTGCGGTGCGCGGTCATCCCGAGGTCGGGCGCGACGAAGCCGTGCGTGTGCACCTCCGCGTTCTGCACGAAGAGCGTGCCGGCGTCGTCGACCGTGTGCTCGCGCGCCACGTCGAGCCGGCCGCGCGCGTCGCGGTGCACGCGGTCGCCGAGCCCGTCGAGGATCCCGGGGGCCGACGCGTCGTACCCGCTCGCCATGATCACCGCGCCCGTGGGCCAGTCGCGCTCCGCGCCCGTCTCCGCGTGCCGGAGCCCGAGGACCGCGCCGCCGTCGGGCGTCGCGCGCGCCGAGACGACCTCCGCGTTGGTGAGGAGCCGCGTCGGCACGCCGGATCCCGCGTCGCCGCCTGTCCCGATCCGCCCCTCGGCCCGCAGGGCGTCGAAGGCCAGCCGCTTCCGGTAGAGCGTCTGGAAGACGTCGTCGATGAGCTCCGAGTCGATCCCCTTGTAGAGGTTCCGCTGCTCGCGCAGGAGCACCTCGCGGGCGCCCGCGGGCAGGCCGAAGAAGTGGTCGCTGTACTCGGGGCTCGTCATCTCGAGCGTGAGCCGCGTGTACTCGAGCGGGAAGAACCGCGGCGAGCGCGTGATCCAGTCGAGCCGGTAGCCGCGGGAGTCCACGTCCTCGAGGAGGTCGCGGTAGATCTCCGCCGCGCTCTGCCCGCTGCCGACGACCGTGATCGCGTCCCGCTCCTGCAGCGCGTCCTTGGCGCCGAGGTAGCCGGAGCTGTGCACGACGCCCGGGAGGTCGCGCACGGCCTCGGGCAGCCAGGGCGGAGTTCCCACGCCGACCACGAGGTTCCGTCCGCGGTGCACGTGCGCGACGCCCGCGGCGTCGACCGACTCCACGACGTACGCGCCCGCGGCCTCGTCGAAGGAGACCGCCCGCACGTCGCGGTCGAGCTCGATCCCCCGCGCCCGCTCCGCCGCCCACCGGCAGTAGGCGACGTACTCGCTGCGCAGGACGAAGAAGTCCTCGCGGATGTAGAAGGAGTACAGCCGCCCGGTGTCCTTGAGGTAGGCGAGGAACGAGAAGCGCGAGGTCGGATCCGCGAGCGTCACGAGGTCGGCGAGGAACGGCGTCTGCAGGTGCGCGGTCGGCAGCATCATGCCGGGGTGCCAGTCGAAGCGGGGCTTCCGCTCCAGCACGACGAGGTCGAGGTCGAGCGGATCCGCGAGGCACGCGAGCCCGAGGTTCGCGGGGCCGAGGCCCACGGCGACGACGTCGTGGACGCGGTCGGGGGCGGCGCTCATCGGGTCGCCTCCGCCGAGGTCACGGGCGCGGGCGCGGGCACGGACTCGTGCGCGGTCGCGGTCGCGGTCGCCTGCGCCGCGTCGTCCAGCCCGGCGTCCAATGCGTCGCCCGCCGCCACGACCATCCCGAGGATCTCGCGGATGTGCGCGTCCGTCGTCGCGGGGTTCAGCAGCGTGAGCTTCAGGTGCGCGCGTCCGTCGACGCGGGTCGCGGCGACCATCGCCCGGCCGGAGTCCTGGATCGCCTGCCGGATGCCGCGGTTCACGGCGTCCGAGCGGATCCCCGCGCAGGTCCCCGCGGACCCGTCCCGCTCGGCGGCTGGCACGTACCGGAACACGAGCGCGCTGATCTCGGGCCGCACCACCACCTCGAGCGCCGGATCCCGCCGCATCGCGAGCCAGGTGCGGTCGGCGAGCGCGATGACGTCGTCGAGCATCCGCCCCACCCCGTCGGCGCCCACCGTGCGGAGCGTGAGCCACAGCTTCAGCGCGTCGAAGCGCCGCGTGGTCTGCAGCGACTTGTCGACCTGGTTCGGGATCTCCTCGTGCGCCCGATCGGCCGGGTTCAGGTAGTCCGCGTGCAGCGTCGCGTGCCGGAGCGTGCGGCCGTCGCGCACGATCAGCGCGCTGGAGCTCACGGGCTGGAAGAACGTCTTGTGGTAGTCGACCGTCACGGAGTCGGCGTGCTCGATCCCGACGAGCAGGTGCCGGTGCCGGAGCGAGGTGAGGAGCCCGCCGCCGTACGCGGCGTCGACGTGCAGCCGGATGCCCTCGCGGCGGCAGACGTCGCCGATCGCGGGCAGCGGGTCGACGCTGCCGAAGTCCGTGGTGCCGGCGGTCGCGACCACGGCGATGGGCAGGAGGCCGGCCGCGGAGCAGCGCGCGAGCTCGCGCTCGAGGGCGTCGACGCGCATCCGCATGGCGTCGTCGGCGGGCACGCGGATGACCGCGTCGGGCGCGAGCCCGAGGATCCGGGCGCTCTTCTCGACGCTGAAGTGGCCCACCTCGCTCACGAGGATCCGCATCCGCTGCCGGTCGTCCATCGACAGCCCGTGCAGGGCCGCCGCCTCGTCGCGCGCGAGCAGCAGCGCCTGCAGGTTCGACTGGCTGCCGCCGCTCGTGAAGACGCCGTCCGCGTCGGCGCCGAGGCCGATGCGACCTGCCGTCCAGTCGATGAGCGACCGCTCGATGAGGGTCGCGCCCGCGCTCTGGTCCCACGTGTCCATTGACGTGTTGACGCTCGAGAGGATGAGCTCCCCCGCGATCGCCGGGATCAGGATCGGGCAGTTGAGGTGCGCGACGTACGAGGGGTCGTGGAACCAGACGGCGTCGCGGAGGTAGAGGTCGTCGAGCTCGTCGAGGGCGTCGTCGAGGCCGCCGAGCGGGCGGTCGAGGTCGAGGCCGGCGAAGGAGCGGCGGAGGCGGTCGGGCGTGATCCCCGTGAACGGCCCGTCGGCGCGCCGGGCGGCGGTGCGCACGTGGGCGGCGGCCGACCGGAGGGCGGCGTCCCAGCCGGGGAGCGTCCGGTCGGAGAAGAGCTCGGCGGCGGGATCCGGATCCGGCGCGATGGCGGCTGGACGGTCGTCGACGAGGGTCGAGGCGGTGGGGAGGGAGGCGTGCGGAAGAGGAGACATGGGTCCTTCGCGGTCGAGGTGGAGCCGTGTCCGGGTCACGAGCTGGCGTGCGAGTTAGGTAAGGCTCACCTACTATCGGGGTGGTCGGGCGCGAACGCAACCCGGCCGACGCCGACCCGCGGGGACCCTCCGCGGGGCACTCGCGCGACCCCGATTCGGGGGCGCGGTCGGGCTCGTCGGCGCCCGTCAGCGCTCGTAGGGTGGGTGCATGAGCGATCGCGACGACCCGACCGACGGCATCCGCACCGGGCGCGGCTCCGGCGATCCCGACGGGCTGGTGACGGTCGACGACGTGGTCGCGGCCGACGGCGCTCCCGCCGGCGTCGGCGACGCGGTCCGCGAGCCGGAGGGCACGGGCTACGGGCACGCGGAGGAGGACACCCTCGAGGTGGAGGACGCGGATCCCGCGAGCGCCGAGTACCCGGAGGTCCCGGACAACCGCTCCGTCACCGCGGCCGACTCGCACATGAGCGCCCCGGCCGACGACGCCGCCGGCCACGTCGACCCCGAGGGCCGCTGACATGGCGGATCAGGCAGCGGACGCCCCGCGCCACCCGCTCGCCGAGCCCGCGCCCATCGACGCCGACTCGATCGCGGAGCAGGCGGAGGCCGCGGAGGAGGACGCCCGCGAGGACGCTCCCGACCCGTTCGGCGAGGGCCCGGACGACCAGTGATCCGCCCCGGGCGGCCCCGTCCCGCCGCCCCCGGGGACGTCACATGAGCGTTGCCTGAGCGCCACCACACAGCCCTCGGGGCCGAGCGTAGCGTCGAGCGCATGGACACCGACGACCCGCGCCTCCAGCCCGCGGACACCTCAGACACCCGGCAGGACAAGGACTTCATCTCACCCAGCGAGGACGACACGCAGGTGAAGCAGAGCGAGCAGATCGTCGAGAGCGAGGGCGTCTCCGACGACGTCCCCGCCGCCGGGGACGACGTGCAGGTGCTCCCCGGCTCGGGCGGACCCGACGACGTCGGCGAGATCGACGTCGACCCCGACGAGCTCAACCTCAGTGGCGACTCGATCCCCGGCCACTCCAAGCCCGAGGCGGGTGAGTGACCGTGACCGGCGCCACCTCCACCACGCCCGCTGACGACGCCACCGGCGACGACACGGCCCTCGACACCGAGGCGCTCGCGAACGACACGGTCGTGAACGACGCCGTCGCCGGCGAGACCGTCCTCCCCGACACCGACGAGCCCGTCGAGCAGATCGACGAGGACGACGCCGTCGCGGCCGCCGACGCCGAGCCCGAGGCCGACGCCCTGGGCGTCGACGGCGAGGCCGAGCCCGCGCTCGCCCCGAACGACCTCGCCGGCCAGGACATCGACCTGGACGACACCCCGCCGAGCTGACGCCCGGCGTCCACCCTTCCCCGCAGCACGCAGCACCCAGAACCAGGAGAGCCATGAGCACCGACCAGTACACGTTCCAGGACCCGACCAAGATGTACGCCGACATCGAGCCGAAGGCGCAGCAGCAGGACGGGCCCGGCCTCGACGCCGACCTGGACGCGAGCGCGGACCGCGGCGAGAAGACGTACCGCGGATCGAGCCGCCTCGAGGGACGCAAGGCCCTCGTCACCGGCGCCGACTCCGGCATCGGCGCCGCCGTCGCGATCGCCTACGCCCGCGAGGGCGCCGATGTCGCGCTCTCCTACCTCCCCGAGGAGGAGGAGGACGCGAAGAAGGTCGTCGCCCTCATCGAGGAGGCCGGCCGCAAGGCCGTCGCCATCCCCGGCGACATCGCGACCGCGGAGTTCAGCCGCGAGCTCGTCGCGAAGGCGGTCGAGGGCCTCGGCGGCCTCGACATCGTCGTCAACAACGCGGGCAAGCAGCAGAACGTCGACGCGCTCGAGGACATCTCGGACGAGGAGTTCGACCTGACCTTCAAGACCAACGTCTACGCGATGTTCTGGATCACCAAGGCCGCGCTCCCCCACCTCAAGCCCGGCTCGTCGATCATCAACACCTCGTCGATCCAGGCCTACGCGCCGTCGCCGAACCTCGTGCACTACGCCACGACCAAGGCCTCGATCAACGCGTTCTCGAAGGGACTCGCGGGCCAGCTCGCGCCCAAGGGCATCCGCGTGAACGTCGTCGCGCCCGGCCCGATCTGGACCCCGCTGCAGACCGCGGGCGGCCAGCCCGAGGACGCGCTGCCCGAGTTCGGCGAGCAGACCCCGCTCGGCCGCGCCGGCCAGCCCGCCGAGCTCGCCCCCGCCTACGTGTTCCTCGCCTCGAACGAGTCGAGCTACGTGATCGGCGAGACGCTCAACGTGAACGGCGGCATGCCGACGCCGTAGCGAGCCGCGCTCCGGCGCATCGCATCACCGCCCGACGCCCGGGCCGACCAACTGGTCGGCCCGGGCGTCGTCGCGTCCGGACGCCGGACGCGCACCGGAATAGGGTCGGAAGATGACCGGCACCCCGGCCCGCGTCGGCGGGAACGTCCTCGCGGGGCTCGTCTCCGCCGTCCGTCTCGTGCGTCGGCCCAGGCCGCTGCATCCGCACGGGGTCGCGCTCGCCGGGACGCTGACGCCCGTCGCGGGGCGTGCCGCATCCGGTCTCGCGTGGCTCGACGGGCTCGACGCACCGCTCGACGTCGACGCCCGCTTCTCCCGCGGCGGCGGCCTCCCCGCGGCGCTGCCCGACGTGCTCGGCCTCGCGCTGCGGATACCCGACGGCGGCGGCACCACGGTCGACCTGCTGCTCGCGTCCACGGGCCTCTCGCCGATCGGCCGCTTCCTCCTCGCGCCGCGGCGCGCGCTCTCCGGGGCGCGGCTCACCACGCTCATGCCGTACCGCGGCTCCGCGGGGCCGGTGCTCGTCGGCGTGCTGGTGGACGCGGATCCGCCGTTGCCCGCCGGCGCCGCGGACCTCGGGCGGGCGCTCGCGACCCGGTCCGTCGGGATGCGGCTCGTGCACGCGACGCCCCGCGACCGGTGGCACGTGGTGGCGCGGATCGAGCTGGGGCACGACGCGACCGGCCCGCTCGACACGGCGACGCGCGCCGATCCCGTGCTCGCCGCCCCGCCCGGCGACACGACGTATCCCTGGACGCGCCGGCTCCGGGCGCCGGGGTACCGGACGGCGCGGAGGGGTCGGCCGGTCGCGTCCCGGCACGCGGCGCGCGATCCAGACGCCTGACCGGCGGGACTGCGGGAGCGCGCATGCCGAGCGGGACGACCGCATGACCCGGGGACGACGAGACGGGCCGGAGGAGGATATCCCCGGCCCGTCGGGCCGTGCGAAGAGCGCCGATGCGCTCAGGAGGGGCCGGAGGGGTTCCGGCCGGGTGCCTGCCGCGCGACCGTCAGCGGCCGCAGCGCGACTGGAAGGCGTCGGGGAACACGACCGTGTATCCGCCGGTGACGTTGCAGTCGCGCCAGTCCACCATGCCCTGTCCACGCCGGAGGACGTAGGAGGCGACCGTCACGCAGGCCCTCCCCGTGTGGTTCGCCGTGCAGATCTGGACCGCGAGCTTGTCGGGGTCCGTCAGCCCGTACGCGAGTCGCGCGAGGTCGTACGGCGTGACGAAGAAGGAGCGGTTGACGAGTCCCGCCTGGCTCGCCGTGATCGAGCCGGCGTCCGCGGTGGAGGACGAGGTCGGCGCGGCGGGGGCGGCGGATGCCGAGCCGGCCGGCGTGGAGACGGAGACGCCGAGACCGACGACCGCCGCGAGGACGGCCGTCGCCAGGAGGCGGCGAGAGGTGCCTCGCGGGGTGGTTCCGGGGCGAGAGGGCATGTGGACTCCTTGTGGTCCGCGGCGACCGTCGCCGGGGAGCGATCGAACCGTAGCGATGCGCCGCGCCGCGCCGGACCTCCTGTGGACGGGCGGGCCGGGACGTGAGACGGGAGCCGCGCGCGCCGTCGCGGCATCGGATCCGCCCGCCCGGCCTTGCCACTGCTCGCCCGCAGGCGTTGCCTGGGAGCAGAGCGCCGACGGCGGCGCCCCAACGGACGGAGACCCCATGCGGGAGCTGAAGCTCGTCGCGGCCATCGCGAAGATCGAGGACGCCGAGGCGCTCGACCCGATCGTGGATCGCGTGAAGGGCGTCGTCACGGCGCTGCTGAAGCCGCGCGCCCTCGCCGACCTGCTGCACGGCGTCCCGTTCGGGCACCCGCTGCACCCGGTCGCCGTGCTCATCCCCACCGGCGCGTGGGTGTCCTCCGCGGTCCTCGACGCGCTGCCGGGCAACGCGAAGGCCAGCCAGGCGCTCGTGGGCGTCGGGATCCTCAGCGCCGCGCCCTCCATCGTGTCCGGCTACGCGGACTGGTCGCAGCTGCACGAGCAGCAGATGCGCGTCGGCATCGTGCACTCCGCGGCGAACGCGCTCGCGACGGGGCTGTACGGCCTCTCCTGGATCCAGCGCGCCCGCGGCAAGCAGACCAGCGGCAAGGTCCTCGGCCTCGCGGGCCTCGGGCTCGTGTCCGCCGGCGGCTTCCTCGGCGGCCACCTCGCCTACCGCCAGGCGGCGGGCGCCAACCACGCCGAGGACGTGCCGCACCGCTTCCCCGCGGGCTGGCAGGAGCTCGGGCAGCTCGACGACCTGCCCGACGGCCGCCTCGCCAAGCGCGACATCGCGGGCCTGCCGGTGCTCGTGCGCCGCCACGGCATGACGGTGGAGGCGCTGAGCGACACCTGCAGCCACCTCTCCGCACCCCTCCACGAGGGCGAGCTCGGCACCGACCCGAAGACCGGCGAGGCGTGCGTCACGTGCCCGTGGCACGACAGCGTCTTCAGCCTGAGGACCGGCGAGGTGATCCACGGGCCGGCGACCGCGCCGCAGCCCCGCTTCGAGACGCGCGTCACCGCGGGGCTCGTGGAGGTGCGGCTGCCGAACGCGGGCTGATCGACCTGACCGGAGCGCCCGTCCCCGGACGGGCGCTCCGGCGCGTCCGGGGCCGGCCGCACCCGGCACGCGGTGGCGGCGGCCCACCGTGCGCTCGAGGCGGGACCGCCCTTCGCGATACCCCGGTGCACGACGATGCGACCAACGGCACATTGCATCGGAGGTCGTCGGCGACTTCTCGATGGAGAGATCGCGCGCGCCCCTCCACGCATTTCCGAGAATGCGCCCCCGCACCGCGCCCCCGTTCATCCGCATTTCGTGTGCACAATGGCACATGTCGATCCGGCCATTCGACGGGAGATGCCAGGAAATACGCGGGGAAGCCGCCGGGACAGGCTCAGGAATGCCTTCCGGACCGATTCGACGACCCTGGTCGCATTCCCGCCCGAGGTGATACGTTCGGCCTACCGGAGCCCCCAGCCCCGCCATGCGGACGCCCCTGTCCGTGAGCATGAGAAGAAGGAGGTGAAATATGAATTCAAACATTGAGCTCGCCGACATCGACGCCATGTTCGACGGGATCGACATCATCGAGCTGGATGAGACCGTGACCCTCTCGGAGACGGCTGCTTCATCTGCGAGCAGCTCCTGCGTGAGCTGCTCCTGTTGCGCCTCGACGTCCTGCTGCAGCGCGGTCGTCAATCTGTGAGAACGCTCGAATGAATGCGGGGGCGGCGACCAGAGCCGGTTCGCCGCCCTTGCATCGGATCAGGACGGAAGAGACGTGAGAATAGTCAATCTGACGAAGCGCTTCGGGGACGTGACAGCGCTCGACGACGTGACGCTGGACGTCGCCGACGGATCGATCGTCGGCCTCATCGGACGCAACGGCAGCGGCAAGACGACGCTGCTGGAATCCATGATGAAGCTCGTCCGTCCCGACAGCGGCTCCATCGAGTACGGCTTCGGCATAACCGACCGCGACCTCCGTCAGAAGATGGGCGCCATCCTGCAGCAGACCGCCTACTACGAGCAGATCAAGGTGAAGGAGATACTGCGTCTCTTCGCCAGCTACTACACGCAGGTGGCGGACGTCCCGTCGCTGGTCGAGGCCCTCGACCTCGAGCCCTATCTCGACAAGTACGTGTCGCAGCTCTCGGGCGGCACCCAGCAGCGGGTCAACCTCGCGCTCGCCTTCATCAACGAGCCGTCGCTCGCGATCCTCGACGAGCCCACCACGGGTCTCGACCCGCTGTCCCGGGAGTACTTCTGGACCGCTCTGCGCGCCATCGCGCCGGGCTCGACGGTGTGGCTCTCCACGCACTCCATGGAGGAGATCGAGGTGAACTGCGACCAGCTGGTCGTGCTCGACGCCGGCCGCGTGGTCTACTCCGGCGAGATCGGCGGGTTCGTCGCCCTCCAGCACGCCGGCAGCCTGAACGAGGCCTACATGCGCATGGCCACCGCGTCGTCGACCTCGAAGGTGACCCGATGATCCAGCAGCTCCGCGTCGAGATGCTCGTCTACCTCCGCCAGCCGATCTACCTGCTCTTCAGCGTCATCATGCCCGTCCTGATCTTCTCGCTGTTCGGCAGCATGCTGGGCTCGTCGTCGTTCGGGGGGAACTCCTTCTTCGACCAGTACGTGCCCGCGTTCATCACGCTCATCCTGTTCGCCTCCGCCGTCTACAACATCGGCAACCAGGTGGTCAACGACAAGGTCCGCGGCGTCTACCGCCGACTCCTGGTCACCCCCATGCCCCTGTGGCGCGTCCTCGTCGCGCTGGTCGTGAAGGCGGCGCTCACGGCCCTCGTCGGACTGGCGCTCGTCCTCTCCGCCGCCGTGCTCCTCTTCGGCACCGACATCCCCGCTCTGCCCGCGTTCGTGCTGACGTTCGTGGTCGCGCTCCTCTACGCCCTGGTGTTCGGCTTCGGCGCGGGCGTCGTGTTCGACCGTCTGAACACCTACGCGGCCGTCATGATGTTCGCCTTCATGCCGATGTTCTTCCTCAGCGACGCCGCGTGGCCGCTGGCGGCCCTGCCCACGTGGCTGTCCGGCCTCGCCGAGTTCAACCCGCTGTACCACCTCGTCAAGCTCATGCGCTGGGGCTGGGACCCGTCCGCCTCCGTCTGGTCGGAGCAGCACCTCGGGATCTCGGTCCTCGTGCTCCTCGGGCTGCTCGCGGCCTTCCTGCCCGTCGTCCTGTGGCGGTGGCGACGGGTCAGCCGGTGAGCGTGGAGGAGCTCCCCTTCTCGCTCACCCGGCATCCGCTGCGCCTCCACTCGTTCTTCGGGGACGACCTGTCCCCGCTCGACCAGCGCGCCACGGACGCCGTGGACGCCCGGAGGCGACTGGCGGAGGTGGCGCAGGACGTGCGCGCCCGGCTGGCGTCCACCTCGTCCCGCCCGACGTCCGCGGAGCGCGCGCAGCGACGACGCCTGCAGCGCCTCGACGCCGAGGACCTCGCGGAGTTCGCCCCCGAGGGCCTGGATCCGGTCGAGGGCGGCTCCCTGCGTGCCGCGGCCCGCGCGGACGTGGCCGCCCGGAGCCGGCACCGCGCGCTCCACGCCGCGTCGACGGACGCGGCGCGCGCGGCGCTCCTCTCCCACCTGCGTGAGCACGAGGAGCTCGTCTGGTCCCTGCGCTCGCTGGGCTCCGGCGTCGCGGTGTCCCTCGCCCGCCTCACCGGTCGATCCGTCGCCCCCGACGCCCGAGCGCGGAAGCACGAGCTCGTCTTCACGCGCGTGCTCACCCGGGCCGGCATGAAGACGTCGCCCATCTCCCGCTTCGCCCGCATCGAGGTCAACTCCCCGACCGCGGAGGGCGTCCGGGTGCATCCGACCCGGTTCTCCCTCAACAACGCCGCCCTGTTCGAGCTCTTCGAGGCCGTGGCGCTGTCCGACGACGGGATCGACCACTTCGCCTGGGAGGCGCGGCCGTACACGTCGGTGGTCGACGGGCGCGTCGTCGCGTACACCGAGGAGTGGAACGGCGATGCGGCGCCGGTCTACCGCACGCGCGACGGGGCCGTGCGCCTGCCGTCGTCGCCGCTCTTGGTGACGCTCATCACGCCGGGAGCCCCGTGGACCGTGGGCCGCATGACCTCCGAGCTCGGGCTCTCCGCGGAGGCGGCGCGCACGCTCCTCCGGCGGCTCGTGGAACGCAGCGTGTTCCGCCCCGCTCCGCTCCCGTCCGACCGCCGGGATCTGGCGCTGTCGATCGCCGAGCTGGTCGAGGAGCGGATCGCCCGGGTCGGCCCGTCGCCGGCCCTCTCGTCGGTGGCCGACGCGACGCGACGCGCCTCCGCCCTGCTCGCGCGGGTCAACCACGAGCCGGAGCTCGAGAACCTGCGCGCGCTGGAGGACCTCCTGGCGGAGGTCCGGGATGGCTGGCACGCCCGAGGGACCCGGACCCCGGCGACCCTCGTCTACGAGGACAACGTGGGCCTCGGCCCGGCGCACCGCCCCCTCGGCCCGGACAACGCGCGCGACCTCGCCCGTCTCCTCCGCCTGTGGCCGCTGTTCGACATCAACGTCCGGATGCAGCTCTCCTTCGCGCGGGATCGGGATCGGTGGCACGGGACCTCTGCGGTGGCCCCGGCGTTCTTCACCGCAGCGGCCGAGCTCGCGGACCGGTACCGCCCGTTCTGGACGGCGCCCTGGACCGCGATCCCCACGGACGCACCCGACGTCCAGGCGCTGGACGACCTCCGCGCCGAGTTCGTCGAGGGCCTCCGGAGCAGGATGCGCGCGGATCCCGACGCCGAGGAGATCGCCGTCGACGGCGACCACCTCGACTCCCTGGCGGCGCGCATGCCCGCCGACGCGGCCGCGCTCAGCGCCTCGTACACGGTGTTCAGCATGACCTCGGGCGCGGACCTCGTCGTGAACAAGCTCTATCCCGGCCACCTGGCGTTCCTCAGCCGCTTCCTCCGCCACACGTCCGCGGCGGACGACCACGCGGACCTCTTCGACCGCTTCTACGCGGACGCCGGCACCGAGGTCGCGGACGTCTACGAGACGAACGGCTTCAACGCGACGGCCCGGAGCGCCCCCTTCCTCCGGCGTCGCCTGGTCTCGCCGTACACGCGGGATCGCGACGCGGACACGGGGTACCGCGCCCTGACGGACGTGTCGACGGCCCATCTCGACCTGAGCCGGGTGCGTCCCCTGCTGGTGTCCGAGGACGGGACCCGAGTGCAGCCCGTGGTGACGTCGAACCTCCTGCGCACGTTCCTCCCGCCCTACACGGCCTTCACCGCGAACCTGTACGGCAACATCAACCACCTCGGAGACCTCGCGGTGGCCCTGCTGCCCGAGGTCATGCCGGCCGAGGGCGCCGCGACGCCGCGCGTCCGCATCGGCTCGGTCGTCGTCGAGCGACGGCACTGGTTCGTCCCGGCCGACGTCGTCCGTCGCGCGACGACCGCGCCGGGCGACGAGGCCGACCGGCACGTCGAGCTCGTCCGCGTCCTGACCGACCTCGGACTGCCCTTCCGCTTCTTCTTCCGCACACGAGGGACCTCCATGCCCGCCTCCCCCATCACGTCGATCACCGCGCAGTTCGGCAAGCCGCAGTACGTCGACGTCCGCAACCCCCTGCTGGTGTCCGTGCTGCGGAACGCGGCCGTCGACGCGGAGTGGGTGGTGGCCGTCGAGGCCCTCCCCGATGCGCCGCACGCCTGCGAGAGCGTGCGGGAGTTCAAGGTCGAGGGGCGCTGACGTGCTGCAGCTGACCGTCCCCCTGAACGCCTCCCGCGGGGCGAAGAACGTCTTCGTGGCGGAGCGCCTCCTGCCGTACCTCCGCGACCGAGGGGTGGAGCACTACGTCACGCGCCGGGTCATGCAGGTGCCCGTCGCCGTCGCCTACATCAAGGAGGGCGCGGCCGCCGCCCCGTCGGTGCGCGAGGAGGTGCAGCGCATGCTGGACGCCTTCGTCGCGGACCAGCCGCCCGAGGAGCTCGTCCCCGCCGCCGACTACGAGGAGATGTGGGGCGACATCTCCAAGATCCACCGCCTCGACGGCGCCGTGGTGGCCGTGGACCGCGTCGTGGAGTGCGTCCCGATCCGGCGCATCACCCGCTCGGGCGCCTACTACCGGCCCGAGGACGCCGAGATCTACACGCACTTCCTGTTCGCCGTCCAGCCGCTGATGCAGCGCACCCTCGCGTACCTCGAGCAGGACCGGGCACGGCGCGAGACGCCGTTCCTGGTGGGCCTGTTCCTCGTGACGTCGCGGCTGTTCCGGATCGACGGCGAGGTCCGCGGCCACTTCTCCTTCAAGTCGCACGTCCTCGGCTTCTTCAGCCACCCGCACGAGCTCCTCCCGGCCTACGCCGCGCGGTTCCAGGCGGCCTACGTGCAGGCGTCCGACGCGCTCGACGCCCTGCGCAGGAGGGTCGAGGCGGACGACGCCGACCCGGACGGGGATCCGCTCGTCCTCCTCCTGCGGGACTGGGACGAGCACCTGCACGACCTCCAGACCGCGCTGTTCGCCGTGCGCGACGTGCGGCAGCGCTCCGTGGTCACCGCCCTCCGCGCGCAGGTCGACTACCTGCAGTTCCGCCGGCTCAGCTCCTTCCACGCGAAGGCGTTCGGGCGGAGGGGACAGCGCACCATCTCGTCCCGCGCGTTCGGCGCCTACCGGATGTGCGTCAACTTCGTGTACCTCGTCCTCCCCGCGCTCGGCCTCAGCTCGCGCAAGCGCGTCCTCGCCGGCTACCTGCTCGTGCGCACCTTCGAGAAGCAGCACGACTTCCTCGACGAGGTGGTCGGGCGATGACCCGCGTCGTGTACCGGGGCAACACGTCCTTCGAGGACGTGCCCGACGGCACGCTGCTGACCGTCGGCCGCCAGCAGGCGGTCATCCCGAGGCACCTGGCCTCCTCGCGCGAGCTCCGCGAGGCCGCCTTCGACCTGGTGGAGGCCCGGGACGAGCAGGCGACGGCGCTGACCCCCGCCCTGCGGGTGCTCGACCGGATGGGCGCGCTCGCCCGGACGGAGGGCGGGCACGCGCACCTGCCGGGGTGGGGATACGCCCTGCGCCACGCCCAGGATCCCGACGCCGCCATGCGCGCGCTGTCGTCCTGGTCCATCTCCCGGGAGGCGCACGCATCCGGGCTGCCGGAGGCGGACCGGGAGGTCCTCCGGGCATCCCTCGGCATGTTCGGCACGTGGACCCACGGCCGGCGCGTCGTCGGCGTGCTGCTCGGTCCCGGATCCCGCGGACCGGCCGACCTGCCCCCCGGCGACCTCCACCTGTTCGTCGACCCGCGGGTGGGAGCCGATCGCCCCGCCACCGTGTGGATCGCTCGCGATGCCCGGCGGGCGCGCGAGCTGTGGGCGCTGCGGCACGCCGCGCGACACCCCGCCGCGGACGTCCGCGAGGTCGGCCCCGGGACACCGCTGCGCCGGCTGCTGCTGGTCCTCGGGGCAGCCCTCGTGGTCGACGAGGTCTCGGGCATGCGCCGTCTGCGGAACGCCTACGCGGTCGGGGACGACCTCTCCGTCGCCAACGTCGACGTCCCGGATCGCGCGCCGCTCCAGGTCGGCGCACCCCCGAGCGCGGAGACGCCGCCCGACGGGCTGGTCGTCGACCGCCTCATCCGCCATGCCGCCGTCGACGCCCGGATGGCCGGGCGCCTGGACGTCGCCATGACGGACGCCGGACCGTCTGCCGCCTGCGAGTGGTGGTTCGCCGGTCGGCGACGACGGGTCAGCGCGACGGGCACGAGCGCCGGAGCCGCCGGGGCGGAGGCCGTAGCGCGCGCGGTCGCCGTCTCGCTGCGCATCCGGGGAGCGCGGGGGCTGCGCGTCTCCGTGGGATCCGCGACGGTCGAGCACGGCGACACCACCTCCCTCGTCCCCGTCGACTCCGTCGCGCTGCTCGGGACCGCCGACGTGCGGATCGCCCTGCTCCCCGACGCGGTCGACGAGGGAGCGCGGCATTGAGCGCGGCGTCGAGCCGGGCTGCCGGCGTGGGCCGCGCGCCCGTCCCCGGGGGCTTCGTGCACGGGGAGGCCGTCGTCCGGTCCGGCGCGGAGCGGGTCGCGGGTTCCGTGCGGACCGCCATGGTCCGGAACGGCCGCGTCCGCGGCGCCGATGCGGCGCCGCCCCCGTCCGACGCCTTCTCGGACGCCGTCGCGGAGGCGTGGGTCGCCTGCGTCGAGGACGCCGCCCCCGGGCCGCTCCGGCGGTGGATCGGGGACTCGCACCAGGCCACGGCCGCGGTCGTGGCGCTCGCCACGGGGGCCGCCGCCGCGACGCGCGACGACCCGGCCGCCTCGGAGCGGACGGCGGGTGCGACGGGCCGCATCTCCGGGCCGCCCGACACGGGGCCGCTCAAGCGCGAGCTCTACGACCCCGTCACGGGGGTGGTGACCAACGTCTTCCGCGACATGTCGAGCACGACGACCGCCATCGCCGGGGTCGAGTTCCGCTACCACGGGCAGGTCGTCACGTCCTTCGGCCGGGGGACGACCTTCGAGGACGCCGAACGCGTGGCCCTCCTGGAGATGCTGGAACGGCACGCCGCGCACGACGTCGAGGGGGCCGTCCACCGCGCCGCGCACCCGCTCGGCGACCCCTCCTACGTGGATCCCCGGACCCTGCTGCGCTTCGCGGTGCCCGCGTCGGAGACCCGGGAGCGCGTCGCCTGGGACCCCGAGGACCCGATCCTGTGGATCGCGGGGATCGCCGCGCGGACGGGGCGGCGGCGCCACGTGCCCCTGCAGGCCGTGGAGCTCGGCCACGTCGACGAGAGCCGGTTCCTGCACGACAGCTCCAACGGATGCGCGCTCGGCTCCTCGCTGTCCGAGGCCCGGCTCTTCGCCCTGCTCGAGCTCGTCGAACGAGACGCCTTCCTCGTGTTCTGGCACCTCCGCCTCCCCCTCCGGCGCCTCGGCGCATCGGGCATGCCCCCGGAGGCGCTCGCGCTCATCGACGCCCACGGCTCGCCCACGCGCCGCGTCGAGGTGTTCGAGCTCACCGTCGACGTCCACGTGCCCGTCGTCCTCTGCCTGGTCCGCGACGAGTCGGGCCCCGTGCACACGTACGTGAGCACCGCGGCGCACCTCGATCCGACGACGGCCCTCCTGGGCGCGATCCAGGAGGCCGTCGTCGGCCGCGAGATCTACGCGACCAACCCGACGCTGCGGGACGCGCCCTTCGGGGAGGACGACGAGGTGGTCGACATGTTCGACCACGTCCGCCGCGCCGCGCACGCCCGGTTCCTCCCGACGTACGACTTCCTCGACGACGGCCCCGTCGTGCCCTTCGACGAGTGGGCGGCCGGATTCCCCGGGCCCCCGGCCCGAGCGACCGCGGCGGACATGACCCGCCGGCTGGTGGAGGACCTGCCCGATCCGGACGACGTCACCTTCGTCGACCTGACCAAGGACGCCTCCCTCCGCCACGGGCTCCATGTCGCCAAGGCGGTCGTCCCCTCGCTGATGTCGATCACGTTCGGGCACGCGCACCGCCGCCCCGACCCCGAGCGCCTGGCGACGGCTCTGGCCCGGGCGCCGCATCTCGCCGACCGGGCGCGGGCCGGAGGGGGCAGGATCCATGACGATCCGCATCCGTTCCCGTGACGAGCTCCTCGTCGACGAGCTCCTCGTCGACGAGCTCCTCGTCGAGCGGCATGCGCGCTTCGACGGGGGCTGGGACGGACCCGACCTGCGACGTCACCTCGCGCTGCAGGCCGGCGTCCCCGACGCGCCGGCGGCGGACGACGCCGTCGCGGCCCTCCTCCGGGCGTCCGTGATGCCGCGCTGGTTCTCGTCGGACGGCCCGTACCCGGTGCACGCCGTCGCACCGTCCCCGCGGAGCCGCGAATGGAGTCCCGTCGTCGTGCGCACCCTGGACGGACCGCCGACGGCGTGGCTGCACGACCCGGCCTCGGGGACGCTCGGCGTGCTGTCGCCCGGCCCCGGCATCGGGGCGTCCGCGACCCTCGACCCGGCGGCCGGCGACCGGGCGGCGGCCGGCGACCGGGCGATCGAGCTCCTCCTCGACCCGCACGCGCTCACGCGCCTCTACGGGGACTTCGCGGTCACCCTCGCGCTGCTGCAGGGCGGCCACATCCTCTACCAGTGGGCGTCGGCGGCCGCCCGGATCGGATGGCACCTGTCGCATCGGGTGCTCACCGCGTCGGAGGTGCCCGCGGCGCGGGGCGCGGTCGCGCTCGTCACGGCCGAGCTGCGCCGGAGTGACGGCCCCCCGCTCGCCCCTGTCGCCCCGACGCGGGCGGGCCGTGCCGAGGCGACGGTCGCGACCCCCTTCGACGCGACGTGGCGCCGCGCGGTGCGGAGCCCCGCCCTCGCGCGCTCCATCGACGAGCGGGAGCTGGCCGCCCGGTCGGACCGACGCGCCGTGCGCCTCACCGGGCCGCACGGGATCACGACGAGCGACGCTCGACGACGCCTGCCGGACGAGGAGAGGCGCACCAGCGCGCAGGGCTTCGGTCCCGTGTCGTTCTTCGGCCCCGCCCTGACCCGGTCCGAGTCGCACCACCTGCTCGAGGAGGCCGCGACCACCCTCCGGGCCTTCTCCTGCACGGGCCTCCGCGTCGTCGTCCACCGGCCGCTGCCGGACGGCGGCTGGGCCGCCGAGGGCGCCGGGGACGACGCCCCGGTCGACGCCGGGTTCCCCGACGGCCTGCTGACCGACGGGGACGCGGGCCTGCGGTCGGCGGCGTGGATCGCGGTGGTGCTCCGCGAGCTCCCCGGCGAGGTCGACTTCTTCGACGGCCTCGTCATCGCCGGGGCCGTGGGCCAGGCCATCTGCGTCGCCGCCGCGGGGCTCGGCCACGCGGCGCATCCGCTCCGCTCCGTGGACGAGCGGCGGGCCGCGTCCGCGTTCGGACCGGGGCTCCTCCCCCTCTACGTGATCGCCGGGGGGCGCCCCACGCGGACGCAGACGAGATGGGACCTCGGCGCATGACGGGCTCCTCCGGACCGTGGCTGTCCCTGCACGTGCACTGCCACGAGGTCCCCGCGCAGGACGCCCTCGTCCTCGCCCTCGCGGATGCGCTGGACGCCGGCGGGCACGAGTGGTTCTTCATCCGCTACTGGCTGCACGGCCCGCACCTGCGCGTCCGGGTGCGCGATGCGGACGCGGCCGCGCAGGTGCGGACCGTCGCCGCGGCGTTCTTCGCGGGCCGCGAGGTCTCGAGCCTCGAGCGGGAGGGCCACTACGACCGGGTGCCGGCCGGGCTGCGCGAGGGGATCGACGTCGAGGCCGACACGACCTGGCGCGCCAGCGGGGAGGTCGTCTCGGCGCCCTACGTGCGGGAGCTCGAGCGCTACGGCGGCGAGGGGCGGATCGAGGCCGCGGAGGCGTGCTTCGTGGCCTCGACCCGGATCTGCGTGCTCGTCCTCCGGCAGGCGGCATCGCGCCCGGCGCGCGTGGTCGCCGCGGCGTACGTCATGCGCGAGCTCGTGGGACGCCTGGGGCTCGCGCCGCGGTTCGGACGCTACGGGAGCTACTGGGCGGACGGGTCGGACGCCGCGCCACCCGTGCTGCCCCGCGCCGCCGTGGCGGTGGCCGCTGACCTCCGCCGCCTGCCCGCCATCGACCCGTGGCTCGCGGTCATGGGCGACCGCCTGCGGGAGTCGCACGGGGGGACGCCGACGGATGCCGACGCGCTCGTGGTGGCGTCGCAGCTCCACATGACGAACAACCGTCTCGGCATCCCCGTCTCCTGGGAGGCGAGCCTCGGCGAGGCGCTCTGGGGCGGCCCCCGTGGCTGAGTGGCGCAAGGCCGCACCCGGTCCGTTCCGGCGGCTGGGCACCATCACCGGCTTCCTGCGGGACAGCGCGCTCGATGCGCACGACCTGGTCGAGACGGCCCCGCGGACGGTGCGCCCCCCGGCCCCGCCGCCGCGTGCCGAGGGCGTGGCCCTCCCGCCGCCGGGCGGGTCCCTCGGCGGCTCGACGACGCTCGACGAGGTGCGCGCGGCGCGCACGTCCGCCTGGCCGGACGCAGGACGCCCTCCCCTGACCGCGACCGAGGTCGCCACCCTGCTCCACGCGGTCTTCGGCCCGCCGACGCCCGACGCCCGGGACGCCGATCGGCGCGGCTACCCGTCGCCCGGACGGGCGTACGCCGTGGAGCCCTGGGTGTGGGCGCCGTCCGTCTCGCCCGGCACCGTCGGCCCCTACGACCCCGCGTCCCGCACCCTCGTGACGGACGTGCCGACCAGCGTCGCCGGCATCGACGCCCTGACTCCGTCCACCCGGTTCGGCCAGAGCACGTTCGCGACGGCCGGCCTCGTCGTCTTCCTCGTCGGCCGTGTCCCCGCGCTGCACCCGCGGTACGGCGCGCTCGCGCTCCGCCTGCTGCTGCTGGAGGCCGGGCACGTCGGGAGCGCGCTGCAGACCGCCGCGACCGCGCTGCGTCGATCCTCGATGCCGCTCGGCGGCTTCTTCGACCGGCTCGTGACGGAGGAGCTGCGCCTGCGCGACGGGGAGCACTGCCTCTACGTCTGGAGCATCGGATGACGGGCGACGTCGGCACCGTGCTCGTGAGCGGACGCGACCGCCTCATCGTGCAGGACGACGCCGACATCGTCGTGTTCGACATCGGAGCATGGCGACCCGTCTCGCGCACGCGGGTGGGTGCGAGCCTGGCCGCACGGATCGCGACCTGGAACGACGTCCCCGAGGACCCGGACGCGGCCGGGGTCCGCGCGGCCATCGCCGCGCGGCTGGGGAGCGCGAGCCCCGTGGCGCTCGCGCTCGTCCCGCTGGACGACGCGGCCGCTGCCCTGCACTCCCGGCGCATGGACCGGGCCCGCGAGTTCGCGCGATGGTCCGAGTCCTCCCTCCCGCTGCCGGGGTGGCACCGCCTCGGACTGGCCAAGCGGGCCCTGTCCCTCCAGGAGCACGTGGCGTGGGGGGTGCCGGGCGCGCGGGCGGCCTTCCCGCATCTCGACCTGACCGAGGTGCCCGCGGATCGGATGCTCCCGATCCGTCCCGGCGCCGTGCACCTGATCGACGACCTGCGCGTCGACCCCCGGCTGCGGGCGGACTTCGAGTCGGAGGCCTCGTCGCGGGGCGCGTCCCGGCTCTACTTCGGCGACGACGGCGACGTCCTGAGGATCGGCCCCTCCGTCCGGGCCCGCGGCGTGACCGTCCCCGCCCCGCGGCCGGGGATCCCCGTCGCCCTGGCGCCCCTGGCGGTCGCGCTCCTCGAACGGGAGCTCCTGCTCGCCGACGAGCGCATCGCGGGCGGACTCACCGGGGACGCGAGCATCTCGCTCGGCAAGGTCTTCTCGCTCTCGTGGCGCACCCTCGCGGCGAGCGAGGAGCGGCTGCCGCGCCCGGACGGCGCGGCCCGACCACCGGGGTGACCGAAGCCGGCCGGGCACCTACCCCGATCAGGCCGGTCGACGCCGGCGCGACCGGAGCGCGCGCACGAGGGTCGCCACGACGTCCACGAGCGCGATCACGGCGATGATGCCGAGCAGGGTGGCGTCGACGAGACGCGCGAGCGGGCTGCCGGCCACCAGCCCGAGCCGTTCGTGGATGCCGGCGTCCAGCACCGAGCCGCCGAGGAGCATGAGGACGGGGACGGTCACGGCCGCCACCTGGAGCACCGCGTTCACCCCGGCGAAGAGGAGCGCGCGCGCCGGCAGGAGCCGGGCGGCGACGCTCCGGACGATCTGCAGGGCCACCAGGCCCACCAGCACGGGCAGGGCGGGCGGCCAGCTGTCCGGCGACAGGACGGGCAGGATCTGCCCCTCGCCGTCGGACACCCGTCCGACGGAACCCTGCAGGACCAGGGCCGTCCCGATGAGGGCCAGCGCGAGCACGGACACGATCGTGGACGCCAGCGCCGGACGGTGCCAGGCGGCAGGGGACCGCAGACGTCCGGCGTCCCAGGGGGGAGGCGGCTCCTCGCCCCGTCGGCGGTCGACGACGAAGCAGACGGCGGTGACGGCCGCGGCGACGAGCACGGCCCACAGGCCGGCGGATCCGCAGGCGCGGCGGGCGGCGTCGCCCAGGTCCTGGCCGAGCGCGAGCTGCCCGATCGCGGCGAGGACGAACACCGCGCCCGCGGTGACGAGCGGCAGCGGCACGATGAGCCGGCGGAACACGGGACGCATGCGCGGGGAGAGGAAGTCGAACCGCGATGTCGAGTACCCGGCCGCCAGGACCTCCGGATCGCCCAGCTCGCTGAGCGCCTGCTCCTCGGCCCGCTCCGGGGAGACGCCGTCGCCGGCCGACCGGATGCCCTGCTCGATGAGGTCGCGCAGCTCGCTCTCGACGTCGGCGCGCTCGGACGGCCGGACCTGGCCCATCGCGATGGCGACGTACCGCTCCGTGAGCGACGCGCTCATGCGCGGGACCCCCGCAGCGCGTCCACGGAGTCCGCGAGGTCCCGGAAGGAGCGCAGGAGCTCGTCACCGAGGGCGGCGCCGTCGGGGGTGGTCGCGTAGTAGCGCCGCGCCCGGGCTCCCGACCTGTCCCACGTGCTGGTCAGGGCGCCCTGCGCCTCGAGGCGGCGGAGGAGGGGGTAGACCGTGTTGCCCTCCACGCTCAGCCGCGCGTCGCCGAGCCTGGCGAGCACCCCGTAGCCGTAGTCCCGCATGCGGAGCGCTTCCAGGCACGCGATGACGAGCACCCCGCGTCGGAGCTCCTGCCGGTAGTTGTCGAGCGTGCTGGTGTCCATGGCCCGAGGATACTGTGCGACGCACACCTTGGGAAGACGTGGCACGGGATCACGTCGTGCCGGCGCGCCCGGGTCGCAGGCGCTCGGACCGCACGGGCAGGACCGGCGACATCCACGCCACCCGCGGGGTGTCGTCCTGCGCGTACGGCGCCTCGGAGAGGACCGCCAGCTGGTAGCGCTCGTGCTCGGTCGCCTCGACGCGGCTCTCGGCCATGTCCCGCAGGAGCAGCAGGGGCACGAAGCCGTCCAGCTCCCCGGGCGGCAGCGATCCGACCAGGGTCAGCTCGCGGCAGATGTCGACGAGGGCGTGGACGCGGCGCCCGTCGGGGAACCAGATGGCGTCCAGGGCGCGCCGTCCCCGCGGCGGATGCATGCGCCGCCACCCCGAGGGGAGACCATCCGCGTCCACCCACCGGACGATGGGCACGAGGTCGGCGACGAGCGGACGCGGGGCGAAGAACCTCCAGTCCGGCAGGAGGGAGCGCAGGACCGGGACGCGCCGGAGGCCGTCGAACTGGCGCTGCGGATGCTGGGCGAGCACGGTGGACGCGATCCACAGCACGAGCGCGGCGCGCACGAGCGCGTCGGCGCCGCCGCGATCAGGACGGGACATCGCCCACGCTCCGGCAGATCCCCACGATGAGCTCGGCGAGCTCGGATCCGCCGCGGGGGGCCAGCGCGGCCCGCGCGCTCGGGAGCCAGGGCGGGGAGGCGAACGACGATCCGGCACGCACCGCCTCCGCCTGCCAGTGCCGGGCGAGGTGCGGCGAGGCGAGGCGGGACTGCCGGCTCATGAGGACGGTCGCCGCGCGCCCCGGCACCAGCAGGCCCGCCAGGGTCGCGTCCTCCCGGATCGCGCTCCCCAGCTCGCGGCGGGATGCGGCCCAGACGGCCGGGTCGCGATCCGTGCCGCGGATGGTGCCGCGGTCCTCCCGCGAGAGGGTCCGCAGCTCCGGTGGGGTGACGCGGAGCGGCCCTCCCCCCGCGCGCAGCGTCCACTCGGTGAGGCCCATGTCGACCACCCTGCCGGTCGCCCTCGCGTGCAGGTCCGGTGCGTGCGCGCGCCAGTCCCCGACGAGCATCGGGTCGACGAGCACAGTGTGCGCGACGGCCCGCTCCCGTTCCATGGCCCCCACGACGAGAGCGCCGTACCCGAAGCCCACGACGACGACGGGACGCCCCCGCGGGAGCGACGCCGACCGGAGGGAGGCCGCGGCCGCAGGGCCCGGCCCCGCTGCCGGGCGCATGCCGCGCCGGTCCCCGAACCCCGCCCGGTCGGCCTGCGCCGCGTCGATGCCGCGCTCGCGCAGCAGCCGGACGAGGCCGCGGACGTCGGTCCCCGTCTCGCCGATGTCCGGCTCGATGAGCACCACGGGGCCGGTCCGCTGCCGCCCGCCGCGCAGCGGGTCGGGGCCGACGGGGGGCCGCCGCAGGGCAGCGCGGAGGAGGCCGTGCTCGCGTCGCCGGATCGCGTGCTGCACCGCAGCGGAGGAGGCAGCGGCCCCGACGACCGCGCACGCCGATGCGACGGCGAGCCTGCCGACGGGCGCCCGCCGCGCGTGCGCCCCGGCGGACACGTGCACGAGCGCCGGATGGAGGGCGGAGAACGAGAACGTGAAGCGGTTGAGGCCCATGACGGCGGCGTTGACGCCGTGGAAGCCGCGGAGGAGCACCACGATCCCGGAGGCGACCCGAGGGGGGACGACCAGCGCCGCCGGCGCCGCCGCCTCGGCGAGCAGGACGCCCCAGGTCAGGATCCTCCCGATGCGCGACGAGCGGTCCACCCACCGCGACGCCCTCTCCTCGCCGAACGTCGCGGTCCTCAGCACGGAGGGCACCGCGGTGCCCGTTCGCCACTCCGCCCCCGCGAGCTTGCCGAGGGCCGACGCCCCGTAGGAGAGGACGGCCTGCACGGCGAGGGCCTCCACGATCGACTCCGCGTGGCGGGGGGCGATCCGCGCGAGGGCGCACGCCGTCTGGGTGAGGATCGCGACCTGGTCGGACCCGTCCGAGCCGTAGTGCTGCCGCGGGGCGAGCAGGGCGGCGGACCCGGCGAGCACGAGGCTGGACCCGGCCCGGACTCCGGGGGGCGTGCCCGGCACGAGGAGGGGCACGGCGGCGGCGATGCGGAGCACGTGCACCGCCCGCTCCACGGGCTCCCGCGCCAGGACGTCGAGGATCCGGACCAGGCCCGGGACCCGCCCGCGCCCGACGGTCGACGCGCGACGGACCGTCGGCCAGTGATGCGGTCCGCCTCGACGCCTGTCCTCGGGTGCGCGCAGCCGTTCCGCGCTCGACAGCGCGTGTCCGAGGGCGCTGATCGCCTCCATGGAGCGGAGCGCCGGTGCGGCCGACGCCGGCATGGACGTCGGCGGACGACGCGGCTGTCTGATCCGCACTGTCCCTCCCGACCGCGAGTGCCGGAGCGCGCCCTGTCCGCGCTGCCGGGCGCGGATTCGGTCCCCGCGTCGTCAACGTAGCAAGCGCGTCGGCGGGCGGCTGTGGCCCCTTCGTCGCATTGCCCTCGCGCTCGCGCGGCGGCCGCCTGCGTCCCGGTACGCCGATCCCGCCGCGGGACGGGTCGGCCGGGACGCGCGGGCCCGCACCGGCTCGACGCGCCGCAGCCGCTCACCGTGCGACGACGGGACCGCGCAGGGACACCGCGGCGAGGACCGCGCAGGCGACGAAGACGAGGGCGCCCGCGCCGGTCGGCACCGCGATGCCGGCGGACGCGAGGGCGCCGCCCAGCGCGGATCCGATCGCGAGGCCGAGCAGGCTGAGGACGCGGCCGGCGGCGCCCACCCGGCCGAGCAGCGGATCCGGCACCAGCTGCTGCCGGAGCGAGGTCGCGCAGACGCCCCAGACGACCGCGTGCAGGATGTAGAGCGCGAGCAGGACGCCGGCGACGACCGGATCCCGCGTGACCGCGAGCCCGGCGAGGCTCGCGCAACCGAGCGCCAGGGCCGCCGTGATGGTCCAGCGGGAGCCGAGGCGGGAGCGCAGCGGCGCGGCGATCGCGGATCCGGCGAGGCCGCCGAGCGCGGACGCCGCGAGGAGCACGCCGTAGCCCGCCGCGTCGAGGCCCAGCCGGTCGCGGGCGAAGAGCACGAGCACCGAGAAGGGGAGCATGTAGCCGACGCTCGCCAGGCCGCCGAGGAGGGCGAGGGATCCGACCACGCGGTGCCGGGCCAGCCAGCGCACGCCCTCGGCCGCCTCGCGGAGCACGGAGGGACGCGGATCCCCGGCCTCGGCGGGCCCGGTCGCCTCCCGGGTGCGCCGCGGCAGCGCGAGCGCCACCGCCCCGGCGGCGACCCACAGCCCGCCGGTGGCGTACACGGGCACGGCGGCGGCGAGCGCGAACAGGATCCCGCCGAGCGGCGGCCCGACGAACTCGTCCGCCACGAGCTGCGTCCCCGCGATGCGCGCGTTGGCCCGGTCGAGGCGGTCGCGCGGCACGATCGACGGCAGCACGGCGACCGCGGCCCCGTCCGCCGCGCTCTCGAGCACGCCGACCACGGCCATCACCGCGTAGAGCACGACGAGCGAGGCGACGCCCGCCTGGATCGACGCCGCGAGCCCCAGCACGGCGACGCCCCGGAGGAGGTTCGCGACGACGATCAGCGTGCGCCGGTCGAGCCGGTCGACGTGCACGCCCACGGGCAGCGCCACGAGGAGCCGCACGAGCGCGTACGTGGTCGCGAGCCCGGCGACGCCGCGCGGATCGTCGGTGACGCCCGCCGCGACGAGCGGCATGGCGACGAAGACGAGCCCGTCCGCGAGGTTGGAGAGCGCGTTCGCGCCCCACGACGCCCCAAACGGGCTCGTGCGTCTCACGCCGGGCTCCCCGGGGCGGCGTGCGCCCCGAGGAGCCCGGTCATCGGGATCAGATCCCGGCGCCCTCGGACGCGGCCGTCGCCGGGCCCACGTCCGTGGCGGTCGCGCCGGCGCCGGCCGTCGCGCCCGCGGCCGACGAGCCGAGGAACGAGCTCAGCGCCGTGGCGACGTCGATGCCCGTGGTGTCCTTGAGCAGCTTCGGCAGCGTCGCCATGTTCTCGGCCACCGAGCGGTTGAGCGCGTTCGCCCCGTCCGCCGAGATGATCGTCATGTTGTCGACGTTGGCGAGCGGCGCCGCCATCTCGCGGGCGATCTCCGGCATCGACGCGATGATGCGCGCCTGCAGCGCCTCGCGCGACAGCTTGTTCTGCGCCTCGGCGAGCGCGGCGGCCGCCTCGGCCTCGGCCTGGCCGCGGGCCTGGATCGCGTCGGCGTTCGCCTTCCCGAGCGCGGTGATGGACGCGGCCTCGTTCACGGCCGCGGTCTTCGCCGCCTCGGCGTTCTGCGTGCGCTGGTAGACCTCCACGTCGACCTTCGCCTTCTCGGCGTCGCGGGCCGCCTGCGCGTCCTGGACGGTCGCGTACTTGCGGGCCTCGGCGGGGAGCTCGACGTCGATGCGCAGGCGCTCCTTCGAGACCTCGGCCTGCGCGGCGACGGCGGTGCGCTCCTGGTCGGCGACCAGGCGGTCCTGCTCGGCCTTCGCCAGCTCGCCGGCCGCGTACGCGGTGGCGTTGGCGCGGTCGGTGTCCGCCTTGATGGCCGCGCGGCGCAGGTCGAGCTCGAGCTGGCGCTCGGCGGTCTGCTGGTCGTTCTCGATCGCGGCGAGCGCGGAGATCCTCTTGTTCTCGGCCTCCGCGACCTCGGCGATCTGGCGGGCGCGCGCGGCGTTCGAGCGGGCCCGGTCGTCGAGGTAGGTGCTGCCCGGCGTCGTGATCTCGCGGACGTTGAGCGTCTCGATCTGGAGGCCGAGCTCCGCGAGGTCGTTCTTCGTCTGGTTCACGGCCTCCTGCGCCACGACGGAGAAGCTCTTCACGAGCTCGTCCACGGGCCGGTCGCCGATGAGGCCGCGGATCGCGCCCTCGAGCGACTGCCGCACGATCTCCGGCAGGGCGTCCTGCTGGAGGAGGTAGCGCTGCACGGCGCGGCGCACGCCGTCCTCCGTGCCCGTCACCTTGAAGTTGACGGTGGCGACGACGGCGGTGTTGATGAAGTTGGCGTCGCGCGCCTCGGCCGTGACGCTCGTCTGGTACTGCTCCAGGGAGAGCGTGAAGCCCTCCTGGAAGATCGGCCAGATGAAGGTCCGGCCGCCGATGATCACCTTCTGCGGGCTGGAGAACCCGGCCCCGCCCTCGCTGCGCTCGGCGTTGCGGCCGACGATGACGAGCGCCTGGTTCGGCGGGACGCGGCGGACGCGGGAGGCGATGAACGCGACCAGCGCCACCAGGATGACGATGACGACGATGACGGCGATGGCTGTCGTGCCGCCGGATATCAGGTCCACGGGATGGTTCCTCTCGTTGGGACGGGTGCTGCTAGGTGATGGGGTCCGCGTCGGCGTCGGGCTCGACGTGCACGCGGAACCCGTCCTCGGCGACGACGCGGATGCGGGTGCCGACGGCGAGGCGCTCGTCGCTCGTGGCGAGCCGGCGCTCCAGCTCGCGGATGTGCTCGAGCCGCACCTCGCCGCCCGCGGAGGACGTGGGCGAGGTGACGACGCCGACCATGCCGACGGGCGAGTACGAGCCGCCGCTCTCCTGCTTCGCGACGAAGCGGACGGTGAGCTGCACCACCACGAGGGCGACGAGCGCGAGGGCCACGGCGATCGCGATGGCGCCGCCGGATCCGATGCCGGCCTGGTCGGCGAGCACGCCGCCGACGCCGTAGATCGCGAGGGCCGCCCCGAGCGCGACGCCCGAGACGAGGCCGTCGCCGCCGCCGATCGCGTCGAGCAGGTCGCCGAGCACGATGCTCGAGAGGAGCAGCAGGAGGCCCACGGCGCCGACGACCAGGAAGACGATCACGCGGCGCCTCCCGGGCAGGCCGCCGCCGGCGAGACGTGCGCGCCGTCGTGGTGCGTGGTCATGCGGGGCCGATCTGCCGTGTGCGTGTCCCTCGAACGTACCGGCTGATCCGCTCAGCGTCGCGTCCTCGTCCGGGGGCCGCCCCACCGCCTATGCTCTGCCCGGCCCGCGTAGCCTCGGGAGGTGATCCTCCTGTTCGGCACCCGCGCCCGCGACGCCCTCATCGTGATCGTGACGTTCGCGTGCCTCCGCTGCGGGGTGACCGCGCCGCAGCGCGTGCTCCACCGCACCCTCCGCTTCACCCTGTTCTTCGTGCCGCTGATCCCGCTGCGCTCGACGTACCGCGTGGCCTGCCCGACCTGCGGGCTCGAGACGCGGCTCACGAAGGACCAGGCGATGCACGCGCTCGAGTGGGCCGTGCGGAACCGCGGCGCGCGGCGCTGACCCGCGCCGCCGATCCCGCCGCCCGCCGCGCGCGCCCTCCGCCCGCGCACGCTCCTCCCGCGCCCCCGGACGGGTGCTCCCGGGCGCCGTCCGCCCGGCTCCCAGGAATCCCGACCAGGGGTTAGGAATAACTTTCGCGATCCGCCTAGAGTGATCGGACGGCGCCACGCGCCGATTCCATCGACGACGACGGAGGGGATGCGACGATGCATTCGATCAGCAGGAGACAGGCTCTGGGGGTGGGGGCCGCCGCGGCGGGGACGCTGGCCCTCGCGTCCTGCTCGGCACCGGGCGGGAGGCTGGTCAACTCCGACCCGCCGATCCCCGCCGCCGCGCCGGGCGAGAAGGTCACGCTCACGTACTGGGCGTGGCTGAAGGACCTGCAGAAGGTCGCGGACGTCTGGAACGCGCAGAACCCGGACATCCAGGTGGAGGCCGTCTGGATCCCCGGCGGCAACGCCGGCGGCTACAACAAGATGTACTCGGCCATCACCGCGGGCGGCGGACCCGACATCGGGCAGGTCGAGCTCCGGCAGCTCCCCGAGTTCCTCCTCGCGAACGGGCTCGTGGACCTCACCCGCTACGGCGTCGAGGAGTACCGCGACCGCTACGACGAGGCGCTGTGGAAGCAGGTCAGCTTCCAGGACGGCGTCTTCGGGATCCCACAGGACTCCGGCCCCATGGCCTTCTACTACCAGCGCGAGCTCCTCGACCAGGTGGGCGGCCAGCCGCCCGCGACGTGGGACGACTGGGCCGCGCTCAGCGCCGAGGTGCGGAAGACCGGCGCCGGCAACTACCTCGACTGCTTCCCCGTCTCCGACGCCTCCGTGTTCACCTCCTACGCCACGCAGGCCGGGGCGAACTGGTTCAAGGTCGACGGCGAGCGCTGGGTCATCGACATGCTCGACGAGCGCACGATGGAGGTCGCCGCGTTCTTCGACAGGGCCATCGACGACGACGTGGTCAACACCTCGTACACGGCCTTCTCCCCGCCCTGGACCGCGGCCGCCGCGGACGGCAAGGTCTTCGGTGTCACGAGCGCCAGCTGGGGCGACGCCCTCATCCAGTCGGTCTCCGGCGGCGAGGGCAAGTGGAAGGTCGCGCCCATGCAGACGTGGAGCTTCGACGGGGCCTACGGGTCCAGCTACCTCGGCGGATCCACCGCGGCCGTGCTCGCGAACAGCAAGCACCCGGTCGAGGCGCTGAAGTTCATGACCTGGATGACGACCTCGCCCGAGGGCATCGACGCGATGATCCAGAACTCCGGCATCGGCTGGTCGCCCTCCCCCGACTACATCGGCGCCGCCCGGCAGGAGCCCAGCGAGTGGTTCAGCGGCCAGAGCTACAACGAGGAGGTGTTCGCGCCCGCGGCGAAGGAGCAGAACCTCGAGTGGACCTGGTGCCCGCTCACGCAGTTCACGCTCAACACCCTCCAGGACGAGTTCCGCCGCAAGCTCACGAGCGGCCAGACCCTCGTCGAGTCCCTCCCCCTCGCGCAGGAGGCCGTGATCGAGGCCTTCCAGAACAAGGGCCTGCGCGTCGAGGCGGCCTCCGCATGAGCGTCGACACGCGACCGGAAAGCGGCGGGCGCGCCGCCACCCGTCCCGTCCGCGCCCCGCGCTCGGGCGTCTCGAAGGGGCAGCTGAAGAGGTCGCAGACCATCGCGCCGTGGATCCTGCTCGCGCCGTTCCTCGCGGTGTTCCTGCTGACGTTCGTCCTCCCCATCGTCTACGCGGTGTTCCAGTCGTTCACGACCGTGCGGCGGGAGGGCCTGTTCGGCGAGCAGGGCGTCACCACCGTGTTCGCGGGGCTGGAGAACTACGCGCTCGCGCTCGCGAACGACGCCTTCACGGCGTCCATCGGCCGGGTGCTGCTGTTCGGCATCGTGCAGGTGCCGGTGATGATCATCCTCTGCACGATCCTCGCGCTCCTGCTCGAGTCGGCGTCGGCGAAGTGGCCCCAGTTCTTCCGGGCGGCGTACTTCATGCCGTACGGCGTGCCGGGCGTCATCGCGACGATCCTCTGGGGCTTCCTCTACATCCCGGGGCTCTCGCCCATCATCGACATCGGGCAGATGCTCGGGATCCAGCTCGACTTCCTCGGCGCCGGGACCGTGCTGTGGTCCATCGCGAACATCGTGACCTGGACCTACACGGGCTACAACATGCTCATCATCATCGCCCAGCTGAAGTCGATCCCCGGCGACGTGTACGAGGCCGCGCGCATCGACGGCGCGGGCGCCTGGCGCACCGCCATGTCGATCCAGCTGCCGCTCATCCGGCCGGCGCTCATCCTCGCGAGCGTGTTCTCGATCATCGGCACGCTCCAGCTGTTCGCGGAGCCGCAGGTGCTCGCCACCTCGGCGCCGGCGATCGACTCGCAGTACACCCCGAACCTGTCCGCGTACACGACTGCCTTCTCGTACAACGACTATGGCGTGGCCGCCGCGCAGTCGGTGATCATCGCCCTCGCCGCGTTCGTCCTGTCGTTCGCGTTCCTGGGGCTCACGAACCGCACGCCCAAGGAGGAGCGGGAAGCCGCCGCCGCGAAGAAGAAGGAGGCGCGCGCATGACCGCCACGGAGATCCGACCGACCACCGGCGGCGACGCCGAGGAGAAGGCGGAGCAGAAGCGCCTCGCGCAGGCCGCCGAGGCGAAGGTGAGCCGGCCGTCCAAGGCAGGGAGCACGCCGGGTGCCGGCACGAAGCCGGCGACCCGGATCATCGTCACGGCGATCCTCGCCGTCGTCGCGCTGTACTTCCTCGTCCCCGTCTACTACGTCGTGGTCGCGGCCACGAAGACGACGGCCGACCTGTTCAGCACCAACGGGTTCCTGTTCGCGAACATGAACCTCTGGCAGAACCTCACGATGGTGTTCACGTACGACGACGGCATCTTCGTGCGCTGGTTCCTGAACTCGGTGCTCTACGCCGGGGTGGGCGCGCTCATCGCGACGTACTTCGCGGCCGCCGGCGGGTACGCGCTCGCGAAGTACAAGTTCAAGGGATCGAACATCGTGTTCGGCACCATCCTCGGCGGCGTGCTCGTGCCGGGCACCGCCACCGCGCTGCCGCTGTTCCTGCTGTTCAGCAGCATGGGGCTCGCGAACACGTACTGGTCGGTGCTCATCCCGTCGCTCGTCTCGCCGTTCGGCCTGTTCCTCTGCCGGATCTACGCGCAGGCGTCGGTGGAGGACGCGGTGATCGAGTCGGGCCGGATCGACGGGGCGAGCGAGCTGCGGATCTTCCACACGCTCGCGCTGCGCTCGATGACGCCCGCGCTCGTGACGGTGTTCCTCTTCCAGCTCGTCGGCATCTGGAACAACTACTTCCTGCCGCTGATCATGCTGGCCGACGACAAGCTGTACCCGATCACGCTCGGCCTCAACAACTGGCGGAGCCAGGTCGACCGGCTGCCCGAGTTCTACCAGCTCACCACGGGCGGCGTGCTCGTCTCGATCATCCCGCTCATCGCGGCGATGATCGTGCTCCAGCGCTTCTGGCGGGGCGGTCTGACCGACGGCGCCGTGAAGGGCTGACGCCCGGACGCGACGGATCGCGGACGGCCGGGCGGGGCGACCTGCCCGGCCGTCCGCGCATTCGGCGCGGCGCCCCCGGACCCACGATGATGGATGCGCGGCACGTCGCCGCCCCCGCCCACGCGCAAGGAAGCCCATGACGCACGCCCTCCCCTACTTCGAGGACTTCGCCCCCACGACGGGCCCCGCCCGACGTCCCCGTTCCTGCCTGCACTCGGATGCCCCCCGCATCGTGCTGAACGGCGACTGGCGGTTCCGCCTCTCCCCCACCCCGCGCGGCCTCTCCGACGAGATGGCCGACCCGGCGTTCGACGACTCCGGCTGGGACGAGATCCCCGTGCCGAGCCACTGGGTGCTCGGCCAGGACGGCCGCTTCGGCCTCCCCGCCTACACGAACGTGCAGTACCCGTTCCCGGTCGAGCCGCCCTTCGTGCCCGACGAGAACCCCACGGGCGACTACCGCGTCGAGGTCGACGTGCCCACCGACTGGGAGTCGCTCGAGCGCGTCGTGCTCCGCTTCGAGGGCGTCGAGTCCGCCTTCAAGGTGTGGCTGAACGGCGACGCGGTCGGCACCGCCATGGGCTCGCGCCTCTCGCACGAGTTCGACGTCACCCAGTTCCTCCGCCCGGGCGTCAACGTGCTCGCCGTGCGCGTGCACCAGTGGTCGATCGCCAGCTACCTCGAGGACCAGGACCAGTGGTGGATGCCCGGCATCTTCCGCGACGTCACCCTCCTCGGCCGCCCCCAGGGCGGCATCGACGACGCGTGGACCCGCGCCGAGTACGACCACGAGACGGGCGCCGGCACGGTGCACGTCGAGGTCGACGCCGAGCCGAGCGCCTTCCCCGTCACGTTCGAGGTCGAGGATCTCGGCATCCACGTCACGTGGGAGACCCCGGCCGACGTCGCGCCCGTGCACGTCGACCGCGTCGAGCCGTGGAGCGCCGAGAGCCCCACGCAGTACCAGGGCTTCCTCCGCACGAACGTCGAGGCGCTCTCCATCCGCCTCGGCTTCCGCACCGTGCGGATCGAGGGCGACCGCTTCCTCGTCAACGGCCGCCGCGTGGTCTTCCACGGCGTCAACCGGCACGAGGCCCACCCCGAGCGCGGCCGCGTCTTCGACGAGGGGCACGCGCGCGCCGACATGCTGCTGATGAAGCAGCACAACGTCAACGCGATCCGCACGAGCCACTACCCGCCGCACCCGCGCGTGCTCGACCTCGCCGACGAGCTCGGCTTCTGGGTCATCGACGAGTGCGACCTCGAGACCCACGGCTTCGAGTTCGGCGGCTGGGTCGGCAACCCCAGCGACGACCCGCGCTTCGCCGACCACTACCTCGACCGCATCGAGCGCACCATCGAGCGCGACAAGAACCACCCCTCGATCGTCATGTGGTCGCTCGGCAACGAGGCGGGCACCGGCCGGAACCTCGCCGCCATGTCGGCCTGGGTGCACCGCCGCGACCCCGGCCGCCCCGTGCACTACGAGGGCGACTACACGGGCGAGTACACCGACGTCTACTCGCGCATGTACTCGAACCTGCAGGAGACCGAGTCCATCGGCAGCGACGTGATCCCGGGCGACCTGCTCGGCTGCACGCCCGGCGAGGGCATGCGCCAGCGCTCGAAGCCCTTCATCCTCTGCGAGTACGTGCACGCCATGGGCAACGGCCCCGGCCAGATCGGCGAGTACGAGGACCTCGTGCTCCGCTACCCGCGCCTCCACGGCGGCTTCGTGTGGGAGTGGCGCGACCACGGCATCCTCACCGAGACCGCCGACGGCGAGGCGTTCTACGCCTACGGCGGCGACTTCGACGAGGTCGTCCACGACGGCAACTTCGTGATGGACGGCATGGTCCTCCCCGACGACACCCCCACGCCCGGCCTCGCCGAGTACAAGGCCGTCGTGCAGCCCATCGCGTTCCGGCTCGAGCGGGAGGGCGGATCCGCGTCCCTCGTCGTGGAGAGCCGCTATCACTCGATCTCCACCGCGCTCACGAGCCTCGTCTGGGTGCTCGCGGTCGACGGCGACGACGTCGCGACCGGGGTCCTCGACGCCGCGCCCGTCGCGGCAGGCGACACCGTGCGGATCCCGCTGCCCGCCGACGCGCTCGACGCGGGCGACCTCGCGGGCGACGCCGACGCGGGCTCCGCGCCCGAGGTCTGGCTCACGGTGCAGGCGATCCTCCGCGACGACGAGCCCTGGGCCGAGGCCGGCCACGTGGTCGCCGTGGAGCAGTTCGACCTCACGCCCGCGCCGCGCCCCGCCGTGCCCGCCCGCTGGGTCGACGCCGACGAGGAGGCGTACCCCGACTCCGGCGCCACGCGTCTCACCCTCGGCGACGGCGAGTTCGACCTCGCCACCGGCCGCCTCGTGCGGCTCGGCTCGCTCGAGGTCGACGGCCCGCGCCTCGAGCTGTGGCGCGCGCCCACCGACAACGACCGCAGCGACAGCAGCGGCTCCTACGAGCTGGCGGATCCGCGCCTCACCTTCGGCAAGGGCGTCCCCGGTCCGTCGAGCGAGGCGCGCTGGCGCCAGGCCGGCCTCGACCGGCTGACCCACCGGGTCCGCTCGGTGAAGGTCGGCTCCGGCTCGCTCACGGTGGTCGTGCGCACGAGCGCGGCGCAGTCCTTCGACTCGGTCGACACGACGTACTGCTGGACCGAGGGCGCCGACGGCGCGCTGGGCCTGCGCGTCGACATCGTGCCGAGCGCCGGCTGGGCCATCACGTGGCCGCGCGTCGGGATCCGCATCGACCTGCCCGCGAGCGTCACGAACGCGGAGTGGTTCGGCACGGGACCGTTCGAGTCGTACCCCGACTCCCGCCGCGCGGCGCTCGTCGGCCGGTTCTCGTCGCTCGTCGACGACCTGGGCGCCGTGTACTCGCGGCCGCAGGAGACCGGCCACCGCAGCGACCTGCGGGAGCTCGAGCTCGGCACCTTCGACGGCGAGGGCGGCATCGTGATCCACGCCGCCCCCGACACCGCGGGCCGCCGCCCCGGCTTCACGGCCTCGCGGCACACGCCGCAGGAGCTCGACCGGGCGGCGCACCCGCACGAGCTGCCCGCCAGCGAGGCGGTGCACCTGTACATCGACGCCGCGCAGCACGGGCTCGGCTCGCGCGCGTGCGGGCTCGACGTGCTGCCCGAGCACCAGCTGTGGCCCTCGGCCCGCACGCTGGAGCTCACCATCCGCAGCCGCTGACGCGGAGCGGGACCGGGTCGCCCGTCCGGGCGGCCCGGCGCCCGCCCTTCTCCCCGGAGGGCGAGCAAGCTGGAGACGACGGCGTCCGATGGCGGGCGCGAGGAGGACGCATGACCGACACCATCGAGCAGGGCACCGCGGGCACCAACTGGGCCGGCAACTACGCGTATCGGGCCCGCGAGGTCCATTCGCCGACGAGCGTCGAGGAGCTGCGGACGATCGTCCGCGAGGCGACGCGCATCCGCGTCCTCGGGTCCCGCCACTCGTTCAACGACATCGCCGACTCGGAGGTGCTGGTCTCGCTCGCCGAGCTGCCGGCCGACCTCGTGATCGACCGCGACGCCAGCACCGTCACCTTCTCCGCGGGCCTCGCCTACGGGAAGCTCGCGGAGCTCCTCGGCGAGGAGGGCCTCGCGATCCACAACCTCGCCTCGCTGCCGCACATCTCGGTCGGCGGCGCCATCGCGACGGCGACCCACGGATCCGGCATCGGCAACGGCAACCTCGGCACGGCGGTCGCCGCTCTGGAGATGATCACGGCCGACGGCGAGACGGTGACGTACCGCCGCGGGGACGACGACTTCGACGGCGTCGTGGTGGGCCTCGGCGCGCTCGGCGTCGTCACGCGCGTCACCCTCGACGTCGAGCCCGCCTACCTCGTGCGCCAGCGCGTGTTCGAGGGCCTGTCGTGGGACGCGTTCGACGAGAACCTCGAGGACGTCTTCGGCGGCGCCTACAGCGTCAGCGTCTTCACGCGCTTCGGCGAGGCCACCGACCAGGTGTGGCTGAAGAGCCGCGTGCAGCTCGACGTCGACGGCCAGCCCGAGGACGAGGTCGTCGTGGCCGACTACTTCGGGGCGCCCGCCGCCACCGAGGAGCGCCACCCGATCCTCGGCATCGATCCGGTGAACAGCACGTCGCAGCTCGGGGTCGTGGGCCTCTGGTCCGACCGCCTCTCGCACTTCAAGATGGGCTTCACTCCGAGCGACGGCGAGGAGATCCAGTCGGAGTTCCACGTGCCGCTCGACCGGGCCGTCGAGGCCGTGCGGGCGCTGCGCGAGATGGGCGACCGGATCCGCCCGATCCTCCTCGTCTGCGAGCTGCGCGCCGTCGCCGAAGACAGCCTCTGGCTGAGCCCCCAGAACGGGCAGGCGACCATCGGCCTGCACTTCACGTGGAAGCGCGACCAGGAGGCCGTCGAGGCGCTGCTCGTGGAGCTCGAGGCGGCCATCCGGCCCTTCGGCGCCCGCCCGCACTGGGGCAAGGTCTTCACCGCGACGGCGGCCGACATCGCCCCGCTGTACCCGCGATCCGGGGACTTCCTGGCCCTCGTCGAGCGCCTCGACCCGACGGCCAAGTTCCGCAACGCCTGGTTCGAGCGCGCGCTCCTCGGCTGACCCGCATCCGCCGCTGACCGGGACCGCACCCGGGATGCGCGACGCGCCGACGCCCGCGTCAGCGCGCCGCGGATCCCGGGTCGGCGGGGAGAACGGCGCGTAGGGTGAGCACCATGGCGCCCGAGACCTCCTCCTACGTACCTGCCCCCGGGCGGATCACGATGTTCTCCACCACCTGGTGCGGCTACTGCCGCCGGCTGAAGTCGCAGCTCGACCGCGCGGGCATCGGCTACGACGAGGTCGACATCGAGCAGGTGCCCGGCACCGCGGAGCTCGTGGAGGCCATCAACGGCGGCAACCAGACCGTCCCGACCGTGCTGTTCCCCGACGGCTCGTCCGCCACCAACCCGTCGCTCGCCGACGTGACCGCGAAGGTGGCCTGAGCCATGCAGCACCACGATCTGAGCGAGATCCCCGACTTCCTCGCCGCGTGGATGCGCGAGCAGCGCTGGTTCGCCTCCAAGGGCACCGAGCCGCGCCTCGAGCGCATCGGCGGCTGGAGCTTCAGCGACGAGGGCTGGTTCGCGCGCATCGAGACGCACCTGATCATCGACCACGGCAGCGCGAAGCCCGTCCTGTACCAGGTGCCGCTCACCTACCGGCAGGCGCCGCTGGAGGAGCTGAAGCCCTTCCACATCGGCACGACGGTCGAGGACGACGGCGTCGAGCTGCACGTCTACGACGGCCCGCACGACCCCGCGTACGCGTGGGCGCTCATCCGCACGATCCTCGACGACCGCGAGGCCGACGTCGACGAGACCTCGCTCGGCGCGACCGCCCGCGGCCAGCGCCAGCCGGGCGTGGAGATCGCGACCGTCGTCGGATCGCACGTGCTCTCGGGCGAGCAGTCGAACACGTCGATCATCTACGACATGGTCTCCGCCGACGGCCAGGCCATCAACCCGATGATCGTCAAGGTCTTCCGCGCGCTGCACCACGGCGAGAACCCCGACGTCGTGCTCCAGTCCGCCATAGCGGGCGCCGGATCCCGGCTCGTCCCGCAGACCATGGGCAGCGTGCTCGCCCAGTGGAGCGACTCCGGCCGCGAGGAGGGACGGGCCATCGGCCACGTCGCCTTCGCGCAGGAGTTCCTGCCCGGCGTGACCGACGCGTGGCGCGTCGCGCTCCGCGCCGCCGAGGCCGACGCCGACTTCCAGGCCGAGGCCCGCGCGCTCGGCGAGGCCACCGCCGACGTGCACGCCACGCTCGCCGCCGCGCTCCCCACCGTCGAGGCCACGCCCGACGTGATCGAGGGGATCATGGTCAGCTTCCGCCGCCGCCACGCGACGGCCGAGCGCGAGGTGCCCGAGATCGCCGCGTTCCACGACGCCATCGCGAGCGTGTACGACGCCGCCGAGAAGGGCGAGTGGCCCAAGCTGCAGCGCATCCACGGCGACTACCACCTCGGCCAGGTGCTCTCGGTGCCGAACCGCGGCTGGGTCCTCCTCGACTTCGAGGGCGAGCCGCTCCGGCCGATGCACGAGCGCTCGCTGCCCGACGTCACGCTCCGCGACGTCGCCGGCATGCTCCGCTCGTTCGACTACGTCGCCGGCTCCTACGCGCTCGCGCACCCCGGCAAGTCGGCCGCCACGTGGGCGTCCGCCGCCCGCCGCGCGTTCGTCGACGGCTACATCGCCCGCTCGGGCACCGACCTCCGCGCGAACCGGGCCCTGCTCGACGCGTTCGAGATCGACAAGGCCGTGTACGAGGCGATCTACGAGGTCCGCAACCGACCGGGCTGGCTGTCGATCCCGCTGCAGGCCGTCGCGCGCCTCGCCACCCGCTCGAGCACGCTCGGCGCGGCGACCACGCCGGGCGCGACCGGGCCGCGCGAGGCGGGGCCGATCACCTCCTGATCCGCGGGGACGGCCGGGCTCCGGACGTGCCCCGTCGGTAGGCTGGCGGGATGACCGACCCCGCCGTCCCGGCCGTCTCCTCCCCCGCATCCGACTCCCCCTCCACCCCGCCCGTGGCGGAGCAGCGCCCGATCGAGCGCACCTTCCACGGCGACACGTTCGTGGACCGCTACGAGTGGCTGCGCGACAAGGACGACGCGGCCGTCATCGCGCACCTCGAGGCCGAGAACGCCTACGCGGAGCAGGCCACGGCGCACCTGGAGCCGCTGCGCGAGGCGATCTTCACGGAGATCAAGGACCGCACGCAGGAGACCGACCTCTCGGTCCCCGTCCGCGAGGGCGACTGGTGGTACTACGCCCGCACGGTCGAGGGCTCGCAGTACGCGATCCGCTGCCGCCGCCCCGTCACAGGCCCCGACGACTGGACCCCGCCCGCCGTCGAGGCCGCGGGGGACGGCGCCGCGACGCCCGGCGAGCAGGTCCTGCTCGACTCCAACGTCGAGGCCGACGGCCACGAGTTCTTCTCGCTCGGCGCGTTCGAGCTGAGCCCCGACGGGTCGCTGCTCGCCTACTCGACCGACACCGAGGGCGACGAGCGGTTCACGCTCAAGATCCGCGACCTGTCCACGGGCGAGGACCTCGCCGACGAGATCCCCGGCACCAGCCACGGCGCCACCTTCTCGGCGCACGGCGACCACCTCTTCTACGTCACGGTCGACGACGCCTGGCGGCCCGACACCGTGTGGCGCCACCGCGTCGGCACCCCCGCGTCGCAGGACGTGAAGGTCTTCACCGAGCCCGACGAGAGCTACTTCGTCGGCTTCGGCATGACCCGCAGCCGCCAGTACCTCGTGATCGAGGTCGGCTCGAAGATCACCACCGAGGTGCTGCTGCTCGACGCCGGCGACCCCACGGGCGCGTTCCGGCCGGTGTGGCCGCGCCGCCACGGCGTGGAGTACGACGTCGACCACGCGGTCATCGACGGATCCGACCGGCTCCTCATCCTGCACAACGACGGCGCCACCAACTTCGAGCTGATCGACGTGCCCGCCGACGACCCGACCTCCATGACCGACCGCCAGGTCGTCATCCCCCACGACGACGAGGTGCGCCTCGAGGACGCCAGCGCGTTCGCCGACCACGTCGTGGTCTCCTACCGCCGCGAGGGCCTCACGCGCGTCGGCGTGATCCCCTTCGACCGCGTCCTCGACGGCGAGCAGCTGCACGAGATCGCGTTCGACGAGCCGATCTACACGGTCGGCACGGCGGGCAACCCCGAGTTCGCGCAGCCGACCATCCGCCTCGGCTACACGAGCCTCGCGACGCCGGCCACCACCTACGACTACGTGCTCGCGACCCGCGAGCTCCGCCTCCTCAAGCAGCAGCCCGTGCGCGGCGGCTACGACCCCGACGACTACGTGCAGACCCGCGAGTGGGCGACCGCGGAGGACGGCACCGAGATCCCGCTGTCGGTCGTCTACAAGCGCGGCCTCGTGCACCCGGGCACGCCGGCGCCGCTCCTGCTGTACGGCTACGGCTCGTATGAGGCGAGCATCGACCCGTCGTTCTCCATCGCGCGGCTGTCGCTGCTCGACCGGGGCATGGCGTTCGTCATCGCGCACGTGCGGGGCGGCGGCGAGATGGGCCGGCGCTGGTACGACGAGGGCAAGACGCTCACGAAGAGGAACACCTTCACCGACTTCGTCGCGGCCGCCGACCACCTCATCGCGCGCGGGTGGACGAGCCCGGAGAAGCTCGTGGCCGAGGGCCGCAGCGCCGGCGGGCTGCTCATGGGCGCGGTCGCGAACATCGCGCCCGACCGGTTCGCCGGGATCCTCGCGGGCGTGCCGTTCGTGGACGCGCTGACGAGCATCCTCGACCCGTCGCTGCCGCTCACCGTGATCGAGTGGGACGAGTGGGGCGACCCGCTGCACGACCCCGAGGTCTACGCGTACATGAAGTCGTACACGCCGTACGAGAACGTGCGCGAGGGCGTGGAGTACCCGCGGATCCTCGCGGTCACGAGCCTCAACGACACGCGCGTGCTCTACGTCGAGCCCGCCAAGTGGACGGCCCGCCTCCGCGAGGTCGGCGCGCCCGTGCTGCTGCGCACCGAGATGCAGGCCGGCCACGGCGGCAAGTCGGGCCGCTACGACGCATGGCGCGAGCGCGCCTCCGACTACGCGTGGGTGCTCGACGTGGCGGGGCTGGCCTGAGGCGGGTCGCCGCGGTGTCGCCCTAGCTATCCTCGGGCGTGATCGCCTCCGTGATCGCCTCCGTGCTGATCGGCGCGGGCATGGCGGCGGCGGTGACGGCGGGGCTCGGCTACCTCACCCGCTTCTCGATGTTCGACGCCCTCTACGGGGAGATCGACACGTCGCTGTACCTGCGCATCACGGGGGTGACGTCGTTCGAGAAGGCGGCGATCCTGCTCGGCCTCGCCGCCGCCCTGATCGGCGTGGTCGTCGCGATCACGCGGGCCGTCGCCCTGCGCCGACCGCGAGCACGTGAGGCCGGACGCGGGGGCGACCGCCGGGAGTAGGTGCGCTCGCCCGCTCCCCCTAGGGTGGATCCCTGACACGGGGTGCCCACGAGGGCTGAGATGAGACCCGTCGCACCTGATCCGGTTCGCACCGGCGGAGGGATGTCACCATGAGCGCTGCGCGCCCATCAGCCCACGAGACCACCGGGACGGGGACCGCATCGGCGGACCTCCTCCGCCTGCTGCGGGAGCGCACGCCGCTCGTGCAGTGCATCACCAACGCGGTCGTCACCGGCTTCACCGCGAACGTCCTGCTCGCGCTGGGCGCCGCGCCCGCGATGACGGACGTGCCGACCGAGGCGGGGCCGTTCGCGCGGATCGCGTCGGGCGTGCTGCTCAACCTCGGCACTCCGCACGCGGAGCAGCGGGAGGCCGCCGTCGAGGCCGCCCACGCGGCGCGCGAGGCGGGCACGCCGTGGGTGCTGGATCCGGTCGCCGTCGGCGCCCTGCCGGTGCGCACGCGGCTCGCGCACGAGCTCGTCGCGCTGTCGCCGACGATCGTGCGCGGCAACGCGTCGGAGATCATCGCGCTCGCGACCGGCGGCGCGGGCGGCCGCGGGGTCGACGCCACCGACGAGGTCGAGGCGGCGCTCGACGCCGCGACGCTGCTCGCGCGCACCTACGGGACGGTCGTCGCGGTCTCCGGGCCCGTCGACCACATCACGGACGGCAGCCGCCTCGTGCGCGTGCACACGGGAGACGCGCTCCTCACCAAGGTCACGGGCGGCGGCTGCGCGCTCGGCGCCGTGATGGCGGCGTTCGCCTCGACGGATCCGGATCCGCTGCGGGCCGCCGTCGCCGCGACGAGCGTCTACACGATCGCCGCGGAGGTCGCCGCCGAGGGCGCCCGCGGGCCCGGGTCGTTCGCCGTCGCGCTGCTCGACGCGCTCGACGCCGTCACCCCCGAGCTCGTCGCCCAGCGCGAGCGCCTCTCGTGAGCGGGCTCGACCTCTCCGTCTACCTCGTCACCGACCCGGCCCTGTGCGGCCCGCGCGGCGTGCCCGCGGTGGTCGCCGCGGCCGTGGCGGGCGGGGCGACGGCCGTGCAGATCCGCGACAAGCACGCGAGCGCGGCCGAGCTGCTCGCGACCGTGATCGCGGCGGCGGACGCGATCGACGCCCACGCGGCCGCGCACCCGTCCGCGCCCCGACCGGTGCTCCTCGTCGACGACCGCGTCGACGTGGTGCTCGCGGCCCTCGCGCGCGGCGCCCGCGTCGACGGCGTGCACGTCGGCCAGTCCGACGTGCCGGCCGACCTCGTGCGCCGGATGCTCAACGCCGCCAGCCCCGACCGGCACCTCGTGCTCGGCCTCACCGCGAACGCGCCGGCCCACGTCGAGGCGGTGCGCGCGCTCCCGACCGGCACGGTCGACTACCTCGGCGTCGGCGTGATCCGCCCCACGACCACCAAGCCCGACCACCCCGCGCCGCTCGGCCACGACGGCTTCGGGATCATCGCGGGCCTCTCCCCCGTGCCGTGCGTCGCGATCGGCGGCGTCGACGTCGGCGACGTGGCCGCGATCGCCGCGGCGGGCGGGGCGGGCACGGCCGTCGTGTCGGCGATCTGCGCGGCCGAGGACCCGGAGGTGGCGGCGCGCGAGCTGGCGGACGCGTGGGCGCGGGTGCGCGCGGGGGCGGCCGCCGGCACGGGCGCGGACGCCGACGCCGACGCGGACGCCGACGCCGACGCGGCGAGCGCCGAGCCGACCCCGCCCGCCACGGCGGCCGACCCCACCCGCGTCCCCCGCGTCCTCAGCATCGCGGGCACGGATCCCACGGGCGGCGCCGGCATCCAGGCCGACCTCAAGTCCATCGCGGCGAACGGCGGCTACGGCATGGCCGTCGTCACGGCGCTCGTGGCGCAGAACACCCGGGGCGTGCGGGAGATCCACGTCCCTCCCGTCGCGTTCCTCCGCGCGCAGCTCGACGCGGTCTCCGACGACGTCACGATCGACGCCGTGAAGATCGGCATGCTCGGCTCGGCCGCGGTGGTCGACGAGGTGGCCGACTGGCTGCGCGCGGCGCGGCCGCCGGTCGTGGTGCTGGATCCGGTGATGGTCGCCCAGTCCGGTGACGCGCTCCTCGACGCCGACGCGACCGAGGCGCTCCGCCGCCTACTGCCGCTCGCCGACGTCGTCACCCCGAACCTGCCCGAGCTCGCGGCGCTCCTCGGCGAGCGCGAAGCCGACGGGTGGGACCAGGCGCTCGCGCAGGGGCGGACGCTCGCGGCCCGCCACGGCGTCCGCGTCGTCGTGAAGGGCGGGCACCTCCGCGCGGACGACTGCCCCGACGCGCTCGTGACCCCGGGCGCGACCGGAGAGGAGAGCGCGGTGCACGTCGTCGACGGTCCGCGCATCGCCACCACCAGCACGCACGGCACGGGCTGCTCCCTCTCGAGCGCGCTCGCGACCCTGCACCCGCGCCGCGGCGACTGGTCGGCCGTGCTCGCGGAGGCGAAGTCGTGGCTGACGGGATCGCTCGCGCACGCGGACGACCTCGACGTCGGATCCGGCGCCGGCCCGCTCGACCACCTGCGCGCGCTGTGGGACGCCGCCGGCACGCACGCGGGATCCATCGCGGCGGAGATGTGGGCGGGATCCGCCGACCTCCGCCGCGAGATCGACGACCTCCCGTTCGTCCGCCGGCTCGGCGACGGCACGCTCCCGGAGGCGTGGTTCTCGCACTACCTCGCGCAGGACGCGATCTACCTGCGCGCCTACTCGCGCGTGCTCGCCCGGGCGAGCCAGCTCGCGCCGACGCCGGACGCGCAGGTCACGTGGGCGCGGGCCGCGGCCGACGCGATCGCCGCGGAGTCGGCGCTGCACGCGGAGTGGCTGTCGCGGCACCCGGCGCCCATGGTCGCCGGGCCCGTGACGCGCGCGTACGTCGACCACCTCCTCGCGCACGCGGCGACGAGCGACTACGCCGTGCTGGTCGCATCCCTGCTGCCCTGCTACACGATCTACGCGGACGTCGGCACGCGGCTCCGCGCGGTGGGCGAGGCCGCGACGGCGGCCGGGGACGCGCATCCGTACGGCGCGTGGCTGGCGACGTACGCGGATCCGGCCTTCGCCGAGGCCACCCGGCGCGCGGGCGAGCTGGTGGACGAGGCCGCCGTGCTGGCGGGGCCGACGCGGCGGCGGGAGATGCTCGCGGCGTCGCTCCTGTCGTCCGCGTACGAGCGCGACTTCTTCCGCGCCCCGGAGGCGCTCGGCTGATCCCTGGGGACGCCCGGCCGCGTTCCCAGCCGCACCCGCGGGAGGATGCCCGTGCCCCGACGCGACACCGCGCCGGGGCTCCCCGTTCCACGACCCGGGCACCCGCGTGCCCGACAGAGAGGACACCGCATGCGCGTCCAGGCCGAGACCCCCGCCGTCACGATGCCCGCCCACCAGTTCACGGGCGAGGTCCGCCTCCGCTGGCTCTCCACCCCGCAGACCGCCGACCAGCGCGCGGTCGTCGCGGCCGTGTCCTTCGCGCCGGGCGCCCGCACCGTCTGGCACTCGCACGTCCTCGGGCAGACCCTCCACGTCACGTCCGGCATCGCCCGCGTGGGCACGCGCGACGGCGGCGTCGTCGAGGTCGCGCCCGGCGGATCCGTGTACATCGAGGCCGGCGAGGAGCACTGGCACGGCGCCACGGCCCACGCGCCCATGGAGCACATCGCGGTGCTGGAGGACGGCGACGACCCCGTCGCCGCGACCGGCTGGGGCGCGCACGTGACCGACGAGGAGTTCCTCCAGCCGGCCGTCCCCGCCTCCGTCGCGACGCCGACCGCCACCCCGGCCGCCGGGCACCACGTGCCGCTCGGCGCCCCCGTGCTCGTGCACGCGCTCCGCTACACGGCGATGTACGGCGAGAAGCCGTTCGACGAGGCGCTGCTCGTGTACCTCGACAACGGCTCCTACAAGATCCTCTCGCCCGGCGAGGAGCACTACGGCAGCTACGTCTCGGCGTCCGAGCCGGGCGTCGCGCCCCGCCACGTGGCGTTCCTGTCCTGGCCGTCGGACGACTGGCACCGCAACGTCGCCAGCCACACGCTCACCTTCTCGGACGACACGGGCGCCTTCATCCAGTCGCTCGTGCTCCCGGGCGACGCGGTGCCGCGGGCGCAGCACGGCTTCGCCGAGGTGGTCGCGGATCCCGAGCGCGTCGACATGACGGCGTCGTGGGACGCGCTGCGGGTCACCCACGCGGCGGCGTTCGAGCGACTCGCGGAGCGCGTACGGGGGCTGTGACGTCCCGGGGCGGGCCTCGGCCCGCCCCGGCGCTACGCTCGACCCACCGCGAGCGCCGCCTCCCACCCCGCGAGGCGCGCGACCGACCCGAGCGCCCTCCCGGAAGCCAGGACCATGACCACCACCACCTCGCCGCGCACGCGCGCCCAGCGCCTCGACGGACTCCCCTGGACCCGCGCGCACTCGCGCATCCTCGGCGGCAGCGGCGTCGGCTGGGCCCTCGACGCGATGGACGTCGGCCTCATCTCGTTCGTCATCGCGCAGCTCGCCGTGGTGTGGAAGGCGGATGCGGGCCAGCTCGGCCTCGTCGCGTCCGCCGGGTTCCTCGGCATGGCGATCGGCGCGAGCGTCGGCGGTCTGGTCGCCGACCGCATCGGTCGGCGCCAGGTGTTCGCCCTCACGCTGCTCGTCTACGGCGTGGCCACGGGCGTCTCCGCGCTCGCGATGTCGGTGGGCGCCCTCATCGCGCTGCGCTTCGTCGTGGGCCTGGGGCTCGGCGCGGAGCTGCCCGTCGCGTCGACGCTCGTGAGCGAGTTCTCGCCCGCGCGGATCCGCGGCCGCGTCATCGTGATCCTCGAGTCGTCGTGGGCGGTCGGCTGGACGGCCGCGGCGCTCATCGGCTACCTCGTGATCCCCGCGAGCGACGACGGCTGGCGGTGGGCGCTCGCGCTCGGCGCCGTGCCCGCGGTATGGGCGATCGTCGTACGGCTGCGCCTGCCGGAGTCGGTGCGGTTCCTCGAGTCCCGGGGGCGGCACGCCGAGGCCGAGCGGGTGGTGCGCGCGATGGAGGCGGCGGCCGGACGGGCTCCGGCGACCGGCGCCGACCACGCGGCGATCCTCGCGCCGGATCCGGCCGACAGCGCCGCCGCCGACGCCGCGCCCCGCGAGCGCCTCTTCGGCGCGCGCCTCCGCCGCCGCACGCTCTCGCTCTGGATCGTGTGGTTCTGCGTCAACTTCGCCTACTACGGCGCCTTCATCTGGCTGCCGACGCTGCTCGTCGCGCAGGGCTTCTCGCTCGTGCGGTCGTTCGGGTACACCCTCCTCATCACGCTCGCGCAGCTGCCGGGGTACGCCGTCTCGGCCTGGCTCGTCGAGCGGTGGGGGCGGCGGGTCACGCTCGCGGTCTTCCTCGCCGGATCCGCCGTGTCGGCCGGCCTCTTCGGCACCGCCGACTCCGTCACGACGATCCTCCTGTTCGGCGCCCTCATGTCGTTCTCGAACCTCGGCGCGTGGGGCGCGCTCTACGCCGTGACGCCGGAGCTCTACCCGACCCGCGTGCGCGCGACGGGCGCCGGCAGCGCGGCGGGCTTCGGCCGCCTGGCCTCCATCGTCGCGCCGCTGTGCGTGCCGCCGCTCCTCGCGCTGGGCGGCGTCGCGCTGCCGTTCGGCGTCTTCGCGGCGGTCTTCGCGCTGGCCGCGGCCGCCGCGCTCACCCTCCCGGACCTGCGCGGCGCGGCCCTCGAGGACTGAGCGGACGCATCGGGTCGGTACGCTCGGGAGTCCCGACCCGAGGAGCCCCGTGGTGCCGTCGATCCTGCTCTACCTGGTGTTCATCCCGATCGTGATCCTCCTCGTCTTCGCCGTCATCGGCACCCGGCGCTCGAACCCGACGCAGGACGCGCAGGACGCCGTCGCCCGCGAGCGCCGGGCTGCCCGCAAGGCCGAGCGCGCACGGCGGAAGGCCGAGCGCGACTAGCGCCTCCACCGCACGCCGACGCCCCCGCGACCAGCAGGTCGCGGGGGCGTCGTCGTCGAGCGGATCGCGGGTCAGCCCGCGGCCAGCGCCTCCTCGAGCAGGTGCGAGAGGGCGTCGAGCTGCACGGACGTGGATCCGGCCTCGTCGAAGTCCTCGCCGTCGAGCGCGCGCGCCGCGAGGCCCGCCTTGCTGTCGATGAGCTCGGCGATCTTCGCGTCGATCGTCTGCGCCGCGATGATCCGCCAGGCCGTGACGGGCTCCTCCTGGCCGATGCGGTGCACGCGGTCGATGGCCTGCGTCTGCTCCGCGCTCGTCCAGCTGAGCTCGGCGAGCACCACGTTCGACGCGGCCTGCAGGTTGAGGCCGACCCCCGCCGCGGTGAGCGAGCAGACCACGACCTGCACCTCGGGGTCGTTCTGGAACGCGTCGATCGCGTGCTGGCGCGCCGCCGGCGTCTGGTCGCCGCGGATCGAGACCGAGCGGATGTCGCGCTTGGCGAACGTGGCCTCGGCCTGGTCCATCACGTCGACGTGCTTCGCGAAGAACACGACCTTGCCCACCGAGCGCGCGAGCTGCGCCGCGTAGTCGGCCGCGAGCACGGCCTTGGCCTGGCCGATGCGGCGGACCATCGTGAAGACGTTCTCGCCCGTCTTCTGCGCCTTGGCCTCGTCGAGCTCGGACTGCGCGACGAGCCGCACGAGGCTCGCGCGCTCGGACGCGGGGCCGTCCATGACGTCGGGGACGGTCGTGCCGCGGGCGCCGACGAGCGCCGTGAAGCGCTTCACGAGACGCGCCGCGAGCTCGCGCTCGGCCTGCCGGATGGAGCGGCCCAGGTCGTCGTCGAGCTCGACCGGCAGATCCGCGATGCGCTTGGACGGCAGGTCGGTGGCGACGTCGATCTTGCGTCGGCGCACGATGCCGAGGTCGATGACCGCGCGGCGGGCCTCGGCGAAGAAGCCGGGATCCGCGGGCGTGAGGCCCGCCTCCTCGAGCTCCGCCATGAGGCGCGACGAGGGCTTGTCGCCGTCGATCCAGCCGAGGAGCTGCCAGATGGCGCGGAAGTCGTCGATGTCGTTGATGAGCGGCGTGCCCGTCAGCGCCATGAGCAGCGGCGCGGACTGGCGCTGGCGGATGCTCTCGGCGAGCGCGAGCACGAACTTCGAGCGCTGCGACTGCAGGTTCTTGATGAAGTGCGCCTCGTCGACGACCATGCCGCGGAACCCGAGGGTGCGCAGCCAGCCGATGTGCCGGTCGAGCACCTCGTAGTTGACGATGACCACGTCGGCGAACGCGTCGAGCGCGGCGCCGTCGCCGTGGATGACGGTGGCGCGGCGGTGCGGCGTCCAGCGCTCCACCTCGCGCTTCCAGTTCATCTTCACGACGTTGGGCACGACGACGAGCAGCGGGTACGCGTCGGCGACGGACGCGGCGAGCAGCGCCTGCGCGGTCTTGCCGAGGCCCGGCTCGTCGGCGAGGAGGAACTCGCGGTGGCCGAGGCGGACGCTCTCGAGGAAGCGGGCCTGGTGGCGCATCAGCTCGAGGCCGTGCGGCGACAGGCGGTCGATGCGGGGGCTCTCGGGCAGGTCCATGCTCGCGATGCCGCCGCCGGCGCCGTACTCGAACGACTTGAACAGCGGGCCGAGCAGCTCCCAGTTGGCGAGCAGGCGCGCGGGCGGCGCGGCGGGCGCGGGCCGGTCGAGGTCGGGCTCGAGGAACGGGTTCGCGAGGACGCGGGCCTTCACCGACGGCGGGACCACCTGCCGCTCGACGAGCTTGGCGAGCGCCGGATCCTCGGGCTCGGGCTCCGGCTCCTCCTCGACGACCATCTCCACGCCGCCGTCGAACAGCATGTGCTTGCGGAGGGCGCGGGCGGCCTCGGAGAGCTTGGCGTCCGGATCCAGCAGCGGCAGCACCGAGGTGTCGCGCGCGGCCGTGCGGGCGAGGATGCTCGCGATGCCGTCGAGGCGCTTGAGCGTCTCGGCGCGCTCGGGATCGCTGAGCGGGGTGGCCGGGTCCTTCGCGTGCGTGCGCTCCTCGCGCATCAGCACCGCGATGACCTGGAACTTCGTGCGGTTGACGGGCTTGAGCTTGCCGCGCTGCGCGGCCTGCTCGATCTCGCGCACGGCACGGGCCAGCACGGGGATGAGCCCCTCGTTGTCGATCGTGCGCGTGCGGGCGGAAGACCGCCGCTGGCCGGTGCGAGCCATGCAACTCCTCGTTCACTGCCGGGGCCAGGCGCTGCCTGCGCTCCCGGATCGGAAGGACTCACGCCCGTCGCGCACGGTGAAGCGTGCGGTCGGACGGTGGCGAGGGGACCTGCCTCGAGCAACCGGGGTTCCGGGTCGGGGATGGGATGAGGGTCCGCCGCCTGCGCCCGGCCGCCTCGGGGAGGACGGGCACACGGAGAGTTTAGGGCACGCCGCGGCCGCCGCGCGCCGGTGTGCGCGGGGTGGCTCGGCGGGTCGCGGCGGGGTGGCTCGGCGGGTCGCCGCGGGCCGGCTCGACGGGTCGCGGCGGGGCACCGAGCGGGGCGGCCGGTGCGGGTCGGCCGGCGCGCGACGCGGCCCGGTCGCCGCGGGTGGCCCGGCCTAGGGTGGATGCATGACGGATCAGGCGACACCCACCGGTACCAACGAGGCGGGCGCCCCCGGCCGCTACGTCGAGGAGGGGGAGTTCACCCGCGACACGAACTACATCGAGGACCGCATCCTCCGCGACGGATCGCAGGGCTGGCCCGTCGAGGCCGGCCGCTACCGCCTCGTCGCGGCGCGCGCGTGCCCGTGGGCGAACCGCTCGGTGATCGTCCGCCGCCTGCTCGGCCTCGAGGACGCCATCTCGCTCGGCCTCCCCGGCCCCACGCACGACGCCCGCAGCTGGACCTTCGACCTCGACCCCGACGGCCGCGACCCGGTGCTCGGCACCGAGCGCCTCCAGGAGTCGTTCCTCGCGCGCTTCCCCGACTACCCGCGCGGCATCACGGTGCCGGCTCTCGTCGACATCCCCTCCGGCCAGGTCGTCACGAACGACTACCCCCAGATCACGCTCGACCTCTCCACGGAGTGGACCGAGCACCACCGCGAGGGCGCGCCGGACCTCTACCCCGTCGCGCTGCGGGCGGAGATCGACGAGGTCGCCGACCTCGTCTTCCGCGACGTGAACAACGGCGTGTACCGCTGCGGCTTCGCCGGATCCCAGGAGGCGTACGAGAGGGCCTACGACCGCCTGTTCTCGCGCCTCGACTGGCTGAGCGACCGCCTCTCGACGCAGCGGTACCTCGTGGGCGACACGATCACCGAGGCCGACGTGCGCCTGTTCACCACGCTCGCCCGCTTCGACGCCGTCTACCACGGGCACTTCAAGTGCAACCGCCAGAAGCTCGACGAGATGCCGGTGCTCTGGGCGTACGCGCGCGACCTCTTCCAGACGCCCGGCTTCGGCGACACCATCGACTTCGTGCAGATCAAGCAGCACTACTACCTGACGCACACCGACATCAACCCGACGCGCGTCGTGCCCGTCGGCCCCGAGACGTGGGGCTGGCTCGAGCCGCACGGGCGCGAGGAGCTGGGCGGCCGCCCGTTCGGCGACGGCACCCCTCCGGGCCCGGTCCGCGAGGACGAGCGCGTGCCCGAGGGCCACGGCGCCGTGCCGCGCGGCGGACGCGCGACGCGCCCGTCGGAGGCGCGCGCCTCGGTCTCCGGCACGCCGGTGCCCGGATCGGCGGACGCCGCCGCGGACCGCTCCTGATGGCGGCGCGCACGACCACCGGCACGCTCACCCCGCGGCGCCGGATCCTCGGCCTCGCCATCCGCCACGTCCCCGCCGTCGCGCGCTCCCTCCGCGGCACGCCCGCCGCGGGCACGCGCGTCGTCCGGTTCCCCGCCGGCCGGCAGGGTCCCCCGCTCGACGTGGCCGTCTGGACGCCGCCCGGGCACGACCGCTCGGCGACCGGATCCCCCGTGCTCGTCGTCCTCGCCCGGCACGACGGCGACTGGCTGCCCTCGACGCTCGCGAAGGACCTCCGCGCGGTCGTCGTCACGATGGCCCCGGAGGACGACGCGCAGGCGCTCGCCGGTCTCTCCTGGATCGCCTCGCACGCCGCCGGCTGGAACGGGACGCCCGAGCGCCTCGGCATCCTCGGCGACGGGCCCGGCGCCGACCGGGCCCTGCGGATCACGGCCCTCGCGCGCGACGCCGACGGACCGGCCGTGCTGCGGCTCGTGCTCGTCAGCCCCTCGGGCGACGTGCCGAGCGAGCGGGCGGCCGACCGGCAGGGCCACGGCCTCGACCGGCTGCCGGACGCGCTCGTGCACGTGGGCGCCGCGGATCCGCGCATCGACCACGTCGTGGAGGGCGTGGCGGCGCTCAAGGCGGCGGGCACGAAGGCCCGGCTCGTGCGGATCCCGCGCGCCGACCAGGGCTGGCTCGCCTACCCGGCGGCGGATCCGGGCCTCGCGCGCCGGTCGCTCGACGAGATCGTCGCCTACCTGCGCCGCGGCCTCACCGAGGAGCGCGCGTTCGGGGTCGGCCCGGCGTAGGCGCGTCCTCCACCGGGACCTTCACGAGGATCCCGGCGGCGATGAACACGATCGCGGCCACGTACTGCAGCGACTGCCACGTGACGGCCTCCACCGGGATCACGGCGACGGGGTTCCACATCACCGCGACGGCCGCGAGCAGGGCCGCGCTCCACCAGCTGCGGGCGCGCACCGAGAACACGATCATGATGAGCGCGAGGATCGCGACCGCGAACCGGACGACCGTGAACAGGTCGCCGTCGATCACCGCGAACCCGGCCAGCAGCACGATGGCGCCGAGCAGCCCGGGCGCGAGCGACGGACGGGTGAACGCGGGGGCGGCGGGGGTGCGGGTCACCCGCCCAGTCTGCCAGCGGGCGCCGGGCGCGAGCCGCGCGCGCCTCCCCCACGCAGCAGGACGCCCCGCCCCGAACCCGGATCGGGTCGAGGCGGGGCGTCCTGCGCGCGGGTCGTGCTACTTGATGGACTCGACCGCGGTCTTCACCTGCGCGGCGACCGTCTCGGACAGCGGGGCGGCGCCGGCCTCGTCGGCCGCGACCTGCTGGCCCTCGGTGCTGGTCACGTAGCCCAGGTACGCCTTGACGAGCTCGCCGACGGCGGGGTCCTTGTACTCCTGGCAGGAGATGAGGTAGCTGACGAGGACGATCGGGTAGACGCCCGCGGCATCCGTCGTGTAGTCCAGGTCGAAGACGACGTCGTTCTCCTCGCGGCCCTCGGCCTCGGGCGACGCCTCGACGACGGCCGCTGCCGCCTCCGGCGAGAAGCCGACGAACTCGTCGCCGACCTTGATCTTCGCGACACCCAGGTCGCCGGCGCGCGACGCGTCCGCGTAGCCGATGACGTTGGTCCCGCCCGTGACGGCGTCGACGACGCCCGAGGTGCCCTGGGCCGCCTCGCCGCCCTCGTAGGGCCAGACGCCCTTGGGCTCCGCGTCCCAGACGGACTCGGCCGTGGTGTTGAGGTACTTGGCGAAGTTCTCGGTGGTGCCCGAGTCGTCCGAGCGGTGCACGGCGGTGATGGCGGCGTCGGGCATCGTGGCGTCCGGGTTCAGGGCCGTGATGGCCGGGTCGTCCCACTTCGTGATGGTGCCCTTGAAGATGCCCGCGGCGGTGGCCGGGTCGAGGTTCAGCTCGTCGACGCCGTCGATCTGGAAGATCATCGCGATGGGCGAGATGTAGGCGGGGATGTCGATCGGCTTCGTGCCGTCGGCGCACTGGCCGAAGGTGCCGGTGAGCTCGTCGGTCTTGAGCGCGCGGTCGGAGCCGGCGAAGTTGGCGTTCTGGCCGCCGGCCATGAAGGCCTCGCGTCCGGCGCCGGATCCGTCGGGCGAGTAGTTGATCGTGACGCCGGTGTTGGCCGTCTGGAAGGCCTTGGTCCAGGCCTCCTGGGCGGAGCCCTGCGACGAGGCGCCGATGCCGTTGAGGGTGCCCTCGAGGGTGGAGCCGGATGCGGCGCCTCCCTCGGCGGGGGCCTCGTTGGACGCGCAGGAGGAGAGGGCGAGGGCGACGGCGGCGGCGAGGGCCGCGGCGCCGGTGAGGCGGGTGCTGTTCACGGGGGTGGAGCCTTCCAGGTGGATCGGGTGGTGGTCACTCGGCCGGTGCGGGGCCGTGGGCGACGCTATGCAGGCGGATCCCCGGGGTGGGGTACGGGAGGTGGACGCCAGGTGGACGCGAGCTTTCCCGCAGGTGCGGGAAAGCCGATCGGGCCCGTGGATCCGGGGCACGCCCCTCGAACTGGGGGCGTCGCGTGAGCGCCGGCGGCGCTCCGATACCGTGGACGGGTCCGTCGCGCACCGGTGATCCGACGGACTCGCCGACCCCGAGGAGCCCCATGCGCGCCGTCGTCTACGAGGAGTTCGGGGCGACGCCCGTCGTCCGCGAGCTGCCCGACCCCGTCCCCTCCCCCGCCGGCGTCGTCGTCCGCGTCGAGGCCACGGGCGTCTGCCGCAGCGACGCGCACGGCTGGCTCGGGCACGACGACGGCATCGCCCTCCCGCAGGTGCCGGGGCACGAGCTGGTGGGGCGGATCCACGCGGTCGGCCCCGAGGTCACCCGCTTCCACGTCGGCGACCGCGTCACCGTCCCGTTCGTCTGCGCGTGCGGCCGCTGCGAGGAGTGCCGCGCCGGGAACGGCCAGGTGTGCCGGGACCAGACGCAGCCCGGCTTCACGCACTGGGGATCGTTCGCCGAGCTCGTCGCGCTGCACGACGCCGACGTCAACCTGATCCCCGTGCCCGACGGCCTCGACGCCGGAGCCGCCGCGCTCCTCGGCTGCCGCTTCGCCACGGCGTTCCGCGGGCTCGTGCACCGGGCGCGGATCCAGCGCGGCGAGCGCCTGCTCGTCGTCGGCTGCGGGGGCGTCGGCCTCAGCGCCGTCATGATCGGGGTCGCGGTCGGCGCGGAGGTCATCGCGGTCGACATCGACCCGGCCGCCCTCGCGCGCGCCTCCGAGCTGGGGGCCGAGTACACGATCGACTCGTCCGGCCTCGCGGAGCCCGGCGTGCTCGACGCGATCCGCGCCGTCTCCCCCGACGGCGTGCAGGTCTCCGTGGAGGCCCTCGGCCGCGAGTCCACGCTCCGGATCAGCCTGCTCGCTCTCGCGCCGACCGGCCGGCAGGTGCAGATCGGGCTGTTCGCGAGCGAGCCGACGGTGCCCCTGCCGTTCGTCATCAGCCAGGAGCTGAGCCTGCACGGCAGCCACGGCATGCCCGCGCACGACTACCCGGAGCTGATGGCCATGGTCGCCTCGGGCGCGCTGAAGCCCGAGCTGCTCATCGAGCACCGCATCCCGCTGGAGGAGGCCCCGGCCGCGCTCGAGGCGCTCGCGTCGGGCGACCGCTCGGCGGGGATCACGCTGGTCGAGGTGGGCTGAGCGCAGGCCCCGCCCTGCCCGACCCCGACTTTCGCGGCGCGTCGAACCAGGCGGCGACCGCGGCGGTGATCCCGGCGGCGTCGACCGCGACGTCCGGCACGATGGGCACGCCGTAGCGCTTCCCCGTGCGGTCGGCGTCGACCGCGACCGTGAGGTTCACGATCGCCCCGTCGACCAGGGTCCGGGGCGCGTTCGCGGTGCTGAACCCGTAGGTCGGCTGCCCGAAGGAGCGCACGCCCGCCTGGCCGACGAACGCGATGGCGGCGGCCTCGCCGGAGCTCACGGTCGTCCCGTCGATGAGCACCGCGATCGGCAGGCCCGCGGGCACCCGGCCCGCGTCGCTCGTCGCGACGACCCGCCCGTCGTCCGCGACGGCGCCCTCCTGCACCGTGACGGGCTCCGCGCGATCCGCGTACTCGAAGGACATGACACGGCCCTCGTCGAGGAGCGGCGACAGCGCGGCGAGCATCGGCCACATGTCGCCGCCGTGGTTCCCGCGCAGGTCCACGACCCAGCCGCGGGTCGTCGCGGGCACGGCGGCCACGAGCGCCGGGGCGCCCGCGTCGACGTAGCGCTGACGGGACGCCTCGTCGCCGCCCAGGAGCCCGGGGAGGACGATGGTCGTGATCCCGTCGGCCGTCGTGACCGTCGGCCGCGGCTCGGCCGCGGCCGACACCGGCGGGTCGTCACCGAAGAGGGCCGCGGCATCCACGGGTCCGAGCACGGAGCTGTGCTCCCCGCCCAGCTCCTTCGCGGCCCCGGAGAGCGCCGGTACGTGCCCGCGTAGGTGCGCGCCCGGGCCGCCTGCGCGTCCACCTGCGCCCGGACCTCCGCGACCCGCGCCGGATCCGCCTGGAGCCCGTCGACCATGAGGTCCACGGCCATGTCGGCGTAGCGCTGCGGCGAGGGCGGGACGTCGAGGAGGCCGGCGCGCTCGAGGGACGGCGCGGCGGCCACGGTCCCCGCCAGCAGCACGACGACGAGGACCGCGAACGAGACGGGAACGCGACCCAGGATCCGGGATCGACGCGCGGGCACGCGCCCACCCTGCCCGATGCGCACGCGGGCCGACGCGTCGTCTGCCCCGCCGTCGGGCTGCGATGCTGGCGGGGTGACCCGATCCCCCGCACGCCGCGCCCCGGGCGCCCTCCCGCGCCTCGTGCGGGTGGCCTACGGCGTCGCCCTCGGCGGCCTCGTCGTGCTCGACGCGGCGGTGTCCGGATCGCTCGGGCAGTGCATGTACCTCGTGGCCGTGGTCGCGCTGGCGGCGCTCGTCGCGCGCGGGCGGGTCGCCGCGTGGACGGTCGGCGCCGTCTCGGCGGCCGCGACGCTCGTCACGGTGCTGCTCGCCGCATCCGGGATCGCCGCGCCCTTCGCGCTCAGCGAGGGGCTCGTGCTGCTCGTCGCGGTCGTCACGACCACGCGCCGGGCCGTCGGCGCGCGCGGCGCGGCGGCGGTCGCCCTCGTGGCGCTCGCGACCGTGATCCTCCCGGTGCGGCTGCTGTCGGCGGACACCGCCACCTTCGGGATCCTGCTGGTCGCGGTGGTCGCGTGCGCGCTCGCCGTGGGCGCGACGCTGCGGAACGCGGACGCCGAGCGCCGCCTCGCCCTGGCGGTCGCCACCCAGCGCGAGCGCGACGGCCTGGCCCGCGACCTGCACGACGACTTCACGAACCGGGTGACCGGCATGATCCTCCTGGCGCAGGCCGCGCGGCGCCGCGTCGACGCCCCCGGCACCGAGCTCGACGCGGACCTCGCGCGCATGGAGGAGTCCGGCGGCGCGGCGCTCGCGAGCATGCGGCGCTGGGTCCGCACGCTGCGCGACACGGGCGTGGAGCGCGATCCCGAGCTGGCCGACGGCGCCGAGGCGCCCGAGGACGCGATCCGCGCGCTCCTCGTCGGGTGGGAGGCGTCGGCGCCCGGCCGCCGCGCCGAGCTCCACGACCGGACCACCGCGCCCCTGCCCGTCGACGTGCGCGCGACGGCGACGCGGATCGTGCAGGAGTCGGTGACGAACGCGACCCGGCACGCGCCCGGCGCCGACCGGATCCGGGTGACGCTCGCCGAGGATCCGCATGCCGACGCCGTCGTCCTCACCGTCGTCAGCCCGCTCGACGCCACCGGCCGGGAGGGCGCCGACCCCGTGCCCGGATCCCCGGGCCTCGGCCTCGTCGGCATGCGCGAGCGCGCCGCGATCCTCGGCGGACGCCTCGACGCCGGCCCCGTCGCGGGCACCTGGACCGCGCGCGCCGTGCTCCCCCGGGACGCCGGCGCATGACGATCCGCGTGCTGCTCGCCGACGACCACCCCTCCGTGCTGCGCGGCCTCGAGGGGATCCTCGCGCGCGAGCCCGACATCGAGGTGGTCGCCTCCTGCGGCGACGGCCTCGCCGCGCTCGAGGCGGCCCAGCGCCTCCGGCCGGACGTCGCGGTCGTCGACATCCGCATGCCGCGCATGGACGGGCTCGAGCTCACGCGGCTGCTCGCCGGATCCCGGGCGCGCGTGCCCGTGAAGGTGGTCGTCGCGACGACCTTCGACCTCGACGAGTACGTCTACGGCGCCCTGCGCGCGGGCGCCTCCGGCTTCCTCCTCAAGGACGCCGGGGCGGCCCTCCTCGTCGAGGCCGTGCGGGCCGCGCACTCCGGCGACCAGCTGATCAGCCCGTCCGTCACGGTGCGCCTGCTGCAGCACCTCGCGCCGCGCTCCGCCGCCACGCTGCACCCGGACCTGACCGCCCGCGAGCTCGAGGTCGCGGCGCTCGTCGGTCGCGGCCGGACCAACGCGGAGGTCGGCGCGGAGCTCGTGATCTCGCTCGGCACCGTGAAGTCGCACCTCGGCTCCCTGCAGGCGAAGCTCGACGCCCGCAACCGCGTGGAGATCGCGGCGTGGGCGTGGAGCTCGGGGCTGCTGCGGCCCTGAGGCGGTGGCCGGGTGGGTGCGTCCGAGCGGGCGCGTCCGAGCGGGCGCGTCCGAGCGGGCGCGGGCGCGCGGCCGGTCCGCGGAGACCGGCCGAACGGCCGATGCCGCCCCGCGCGCTGGACTCGAGCATGGACCACGGCGGTCGGCCCGAGACGCGGGCCCCGCCGACGAGAGGCCCGCATGACCACCGCCCGCACGCATCCGCCCGCGACACGTCCCGCCCCCGGCCCCCGGGAAGGCGGCCCCGGCGCGACCCCGCGCTCCGGCATCACCCGCCGCGTCGCCGCGCTCGACGTGATCCGCGGCGTCGCCCTCTGCGGCATCATGCTCGTCAACATCGGCCCGCAGACGCGCTTCGGGACCGCGGCCGGCTTCTACGAGATGGCCGCGCTCGGATCCACGAGCGGCTGGCTGCAGCTCCTCGTGCAGCAGCGCTTCTTCCCCGTGTTCGCGCTGCTGTTCGGGATCGGGTTCGCGCTCATCGTCGAGTCCGCCGAGCGCCGCTCGGCCCGACCGCGGCTCGTGCTGCTCCGGCGCCTGCTGATCCTGCTCGCGATCGCGATCCCGTTCGAATTCCTCCAGCACGGATCCGCGCTGCTGCCCTACGCGCTCGCCGGCCTCGTCGTCCTGCTGCCGAGCACGTGGCTGCCGCGGGCGCTGACGGCCGTCGCCGCGATCGCGCTCGTCGTGATCAGCGTGGTCGTGGCCGGCGGCGGGCTGACTCTGGTCCCGGGCATGCTCCTCCTCGGGTCGGCCCTCACCCGCTACGGCGTCGTCGCGGCCATCGGCCGCGCGCGCCGCGGATCCGCCGTCGTGCTCGTCGTCGCCCTCGCGGCCGCCGTGCCGCTGGTCGCCTGGCAGGTGACGACGATCGCCGACTCCGGCTTCAGCACGGAGTCGGCCGCCGCGGGGCTCGCCCTCGCCGCCGCGTACGTCGCGCTCCTGTCGCTCCTGATGACGACGCGCGCCGCCCGCGCGCTCGAGGTCGCGTTCGCGCCGCTCGGCCGGATGGCGCTCACGAACTACGTGCTCGGCGCCCCGCTCATGCTCGCCGCGGGCGCGCTGCTCGACCTGCCGCACGCGACGTCGTGGACGCCGATGCTCCTCGCGGTCGTCGTGATCCTCGTGCTGCAGGCCGTCGCGAGCGCCCTCTGGCTGCGCGCGTTCGCGCAGGGTCCGCTCGAGTGGCTCTGGCGCTGGGGCACGTGGGGCACGCGCGGGCCGTTCCGCCTCGCGCGCTGATCGCGAGGTCGGGCGTGCGCGGATCTGCCGACGCGCGCAGGAGCCGGGCGCGACGACGCCCGGCTCACGCGATCACGCAGCGATCAGAGCGCGCCCTGGATCTCGTCCCCGGCCGGGATCGGCACCAGCTTCGTGACGACGGGCGGCGCCTGGAGCAGGCCCGCGAGCGACGCGTTCATCCGCGCGACGACCTCGCCCGCGCCGTGGGCCGCGAGCTCCTCGCCGGAGGACCACTTCTCGAGCATGACGATCGTGCCATCGGGCGCGTCGTGGATGGCGTACAGCTCGCAGCCGGGCTCGCCGTGCACCTCGGCGATGCCGCGGGACAGCGCCGCGACGGCCTCGTCCCGCCTCCCCTCGGCGGGCGTGAAGACGGCGGTGACGACGACGGGCTCGGACATGGTTGCTCCTCGGTTCGGGTGGTGGTCTCCAGGATGGCGGACGCGCCGCCCGCTCACGGCCGCGGGATGTTCCGCAGGTTCGAGCGGGCGAGCTTCACGGCCTCGCCGACGCCGCCGTTCATCACGATCTTCGACATCGAGAGCGCGAAGCCCTTCACCTGCGCGGCGCTGATCTCCGGCGGGATGGACAGCGCCATCGGGTCGGTCACGAGGTCGACGAGCGCGGGCCCGTCGTGCGCGAACGCGGCCTCGAGGGCGCCGCGGATGTCGGCCGGGTCCTCGACGCGCTGCGAGTGGATCCCGAGGGCTGCGGCCACCGCGGCGTAGTCGACCATGGGCACGTCGACGCCGAAGTCCGGGATCCCGTCGACGAGCATCTCGACCTTCACGAGCCCGAGCGTGGAGTTGTTGAACACGACGACCTTGACGGGCAGCTGGTAGGCCGCGACCGTCACGAGCTCGCCCATCAGCATCGCGAGGCCGCCGTCGCCCGATACCGACACGACCTGCCGCTCGGGGTACGCGACCTGCGCGCCGATCGCCTGCGGGAGCGCGTTCGCCATGGACCCGTGCACCAGCGAGCCGATCATCCGGCGCCGTCCGTTCGGGGTGAGGTAGCGCGCGCTCCACACGTTGCACATGCCGGTGTCGCTCGTGAAGACGGTGTCGTCGCCCGCGACCTCGTCGAGGATGCTGGCCGCGTACTCGGGGTGGATGGGCGTCAGCTTCTCCGCCTTCGACGTGTACGCGCCGACGACCTGCTCCACCTTCTTGTCCTGCTCCTTCAGCAGCTTCTCCAGGAAGCGCCGGTCGGTCTTCCGCTCGACGAGCGGCAGCACCGCGCGGATAGTGGAGAGGGCGTCGCCGTGGATCGCGATGTCGACGTCGGTGCGGCGGCCGAGGCGCTCGGGCGCGATGTCGATCTGCGCCGTGCGCACCTCCTTGCCGGGCAGGAACTGGTCGTAGGGGAAGTCGGTGCCGATGAGGATCAGCAGGTCGGCGCCGGAGATGCCCGCGGCTGCCGCGCCGTAGCCGATGAGGCCCGTCATGCCGACGTCGAACGGGTTGTCCTGCTGGATCACGTCCTTGCCGCGCAGCGAGTGGCCGACCGGCGCCGCGATCTTGTCCGCGAGCTCCATGAGCTCGGCGTGCGCTCCTCCCGCGCCGCGGCCCGCGAAGATCGCGACGCTCTCGGCCTCGTCGATGGCCGCCGCGAGCGCGCGCACGTCCTCCTCGGCCGGCACGATCGCGGGACGCCGCGGCAGCGAGAACGCAGGCGCCTCGCCCTCCGCCTCGAACTCGGCCACGTCGCCGGGCAGCGTGATGACGCTGACGCCGCCGAGCGCGAGGGAGTGACGCATCGCCTGGTCGACGACGCGCGGCGCCTGGACGGCGGTCGAGATCATCTCCGTGTAGTGCGAGCACTCGACGAAGAGGCGGTCGGGGTGCGTCTCCTGGAAGTAGCCGGAGCCGATCTGGTTCGTGGTGATGTGGCTCGCGATGGCGAGCACGGGCGCGCCCGAGCGGTGCGCGTCGTAGAGGCCGTTGATGAGGTGGAGGTGGCCGGGGCCGCAGGATCCGGCGCACACGGCGAGCTTCCCGGTGAGCTGCGCCTCGGCGGAGGCGGCGAACGCGCCGGCCTCCTCATGCCGCACGTGGATCCAGTCGATGCCGCCCTTGCGGCTCCCGCCGGTGCGGCGCACCGCGTCCACGATCGGGTTGAGGCTGTCGCCGACGACCCCGTAGATCCGGCTCACCCCCGCCTCGATGAGCTGGGCGATGAGCTGGTCGGCGACCGTGCGTGCCATGGGAGCGTCCTTCCGTCGGTGCGTCCAGTCAATACCCGCCCGCCTCCACGCCGCATCCGCGCGGGGCGCGCTCCGGGAATGCGACCGCGCCGGACGCGTTGACCCTCACGTGACCGACACGACGACCGATCCCACCCGCTCCACCGCCGCCGACCCCGACGCCCTCGCCGCATACGAGGCCTGGCACCGCGCCCGCCTCGCCGCCGTGACGAGCCCGTTCGGCAGCCTCGCGCTCATCCAGACGACGTGGCTCGAGCCCGGCCGGGAGGTCAGCGACCTCGAGGCGCTGGAGGGCCAGCCCGACACCGTGCAGCTCACCCGCATCGAGCGCATCTCGCTGGAGACGGGCGAGCCCGAGCACGGCTACCGCCTCTGGGACTCGGCGAGCCCGAAGAACCGCGCGTTCGAGGACATCGAGGTCTACCCGTACGCGCCCGAGTGGATCCTCCAGGGCCGCTTCGAGCGCGTCGATGACGACCGCGTGATCCCGTTCGAGCACATCGCCGACGCCGGCCGCACGCGCGAGCTGCCCGTGCCCGGCGACATCGTGGTGGAGATCGAGGGCGAGGAGGTGCGCCTCAGCGCCTTCGCCGACGGCGACCGCCTCCAGCTCGTCTTCGCCGACGCCACCACGGGCCGCGAGAGCTACGCGCCCAGCCGGTTCCTCTTCCTCCCGCGCCCCGACGGCGACGGACCCGTGACCCTCGACTTCACGCGCGCCGTCGTCCCGCCCTGCGGCTTCTCCGACTGGATGAACTGCCCGCTCCCGCCCGCCGGCAACCGCCTCGCGGCGGCCGTGCGCGCCGGCGAGCGGCGCGTGGTCTACCGCGACGAGGCCTGAGGCGCGGGCGGCGGCAGCTCGGCGCCCGCCGCCCACACGCGGGAGACCGCGAGGTCGGGTGACAGCGCCACGACGTCCGCCGCGTGTCCCGCGCGCAGCAGGCCGAGGCGGTCGTCGAGGCCGAGCGCCCGCGCGGGCACGAGGGTGAGCGCCGCGACCGCGTCCGGCAGCGCCAGGCCGACCTCGCCCACCGCGATCCGCAGCGCCTGGTCCTGCGTGAGCGTCGAGCCCGCGATGGTGTCGGCGCCCGCGAGCCGTGCGACGCCGTCCCGCACGTCGACGTCGAGCGCCCCCAGCCGGTAGCGCCCGTCCGCGGATCCGGCGGCCGCCATCGCGTCCGTGACGAGCGCGACCCGGCCGGGAGCGGCGCGCAGCAGGAGCGCCGCCACGGACGGCGCGACGTGCACGCCGTCGAGGATCAGCTCCAGCGTCACCCGCTCGTCGGCGAGCGCCGCCATGATCGGCCCCGGTTGACGGTGGTGGATGCCCGGCATCGCGTTGAACGCGTGCGTCAGCACCGTCGCGCCCGCGTCGAAGGCCGCCGTGGCCAGGTCGCCCGAGCAGGTGGTGTGGCCGACGGCCGCGACCACGCCGGCGGAGACCAGGCGGCGGATCGCGTCGAGCGCGCCGTCGAGCTCCGGCGCGATCGTGACCTGCCGGAGCACGCCCTCCCCCGCCTCCAGCAGGGCGTCGATGCGGGCGGGCGTCGGATCCACCAGGTGCTCGTGCGCGTGCGCCCCCGCCGCGTGCGGCGAGAGGAAGGGCCCCTCCAGGTGCGCGCCGAGCACGAGCGGGTCGGCGGCCATCACCTCGCGGATCCCGGCGAGCGACCGCGCGAGGTCCGCCACGGGGTTCGCGACGAGGCTCAGGACCGACCGCGTGGTGCCGTGCCGCCGGTGCAGGGCGAGGGCCGCGCGGATGCCGTCGGGCCCGTCCTCGTGGGAGGCGCCCGCCCCGCCGTGCACGTGCAGGTCGATGGAGCCGGGCGTGAGCGTCGCGTCGCCGAGGTCGACGGTGCGCTCGGCCGGGGGCGCCGCGCGTCCGCTCCCGACGGCGGCGATGCGGTCGCCGTCGAGGAGGACCCACGCGTCCTCCTCCGTGCCGCGCGCGTCGACCGCCCGGGCCGCGCGGAGCAGCGTCGTGCCCGTCACGAGACGCGCTGCCAGTCGGGCTTGCCCACGTACGTGTGCCGGTAGTGGTCGGCGAGCACGAGCCGCGACGCCGCGGCCTCGTCGACCACGACCACCGCGTGCTCGTGCAGCTGCAGCGCGCTGCCCGGCACGAACGCGGTGAGCGGCCCCTCGACGGCCGCGGCGATCGCGGCCGCCTTGCCCTCCCCCTGCGCGACGAGCACCAGCCGGCGCGCCTCGAGGATCGTGCCGAGCCCCTGCGTCATGCAGTGCGTGGGCACGTCGTCGAGGGAGTCGAAGAAGCGCGCGTTGGCCGCGCGGGTGTCGGGCGCCAGCGTCTTGATCCGGGTGCGCGACGCGAGCGACGACGTCGGCTCGTTGAAGCCGATGTGCCCGTTCGCGCCGATGCCGAGGATCTGCACGTCGATGCCGCCGGCGTCGCGGATCGCGCGGTCGTACTCCTCCGCGGCCGCGCCGAGGTCCGCCGCCCGGCCGTCGGGCACCCGCACGCGGGACGGGTCGAAGCCGAGCGGCCCGACGACGTCACGCGCGATGACGCTCGCGTACGACTCCGGGTGCTCGAGCGGGATCCCCACGTACTCGTCGAGCGCGAAGCCGCGCGCCCGCGCGAAGGAGATCTCCCCCGCGTCGACGCGGCGGCGGAGGTCGGCGTAGAGCCCGGAGGGGCTGGATCCGGTGGCGAGCCCGATGACCGCCTCCGGATCCCGCGCCACGGCGTGCGCGACGTGCGCGGCGGCGGCGCGGCCGACCTCCTCGGCCGTGGGCAGGATGATCACCTCCACGCGCGCACCGCCTCGGGGCGGACGGCGACGGCCGGGCGGACGAAGGCGCCCGCGGGCGCAGACGCAGGCGCGAGCGCGACGGCGCGGCTCACGAGGCGATGCTCGCGACGATGCCGTCGATGTACGCCTGGCGCTCCTCGCGCGTCGCCGGCCGTCCGACGACGCCCGGCCGCGTCTGCCAGGGCAGCGGCCCGGTGTCGCGCCGGTACTCGACCCCCACCGCGTCGAGCCGCGCGAGGTGCACGGCGAGGCGCGCGCGGAAGTCGTCCACGTCGCGCGCCCCGCCCTCCGGTCGCGGCGACCAGACGGCCTCGGCGAGCGCCGTGAGCCGCGGGAAGACGAGGTAGTCGATGGTGCGCGGCGAGTCCATGTGCTCGGTCCAGACGTTGGCCTGGCCGCCGAGCACGTGCTCCGCCTCCTCCGGGGTGAGCGCGTCGGGCACGGGCTCGAAGGCGAGCACGTCCTCCAGGGTGAGCGGGATGGAGACGGGGATGGGCTCGTCGGGCCCGTCGGACTGGCGGTAGTCCAGGTACACCTGGTCGTCCGGGCAGGCGACCACGTCGTGGCCGCGGCGCGCGGCCGTGACGGCGCCGGTCATGCCCCGCCACGACGCGACCACCGCGGAGGAGGAGACCTCGCCCTCGAGGATCTCGTCCCAGCCGTACATGGTGCGGCCGGCCGCCGTGATGTGCGCGTCGAGCCCGCCGATGAACCAGCTCTGCAGCTCCAGCTCGTCGGTGAGGCCGCGCTCGCGCATGAGCTCCTGCGTGCGCGGATCCTGCGCCCACTGGTCGCGCGGGCACTCGTCGCCGCCGATGCCGACGTACCGCGACGGGAACAGCTCCATCACCTCGTCGAGCACGCCGCGGTAGAAGTCGAGCGTGGACTCCTCCATGTTGAGGACGTCGTGGATGATGCCCCAGCGCGTGTGCACCGCCCGCGGCTGGTCCGCGCCGCCGACGCCGAGCTCCGGGTACGCGGCGATGGCCGCGAGCGAGTGGCCGGGCACGTCGATCTCGGGCACCACGTCGATGTGGCGCGCCGCCGCGTAGGCGACGACCTCGCGGATGTCGTCCTGCGTGTACCAGCCGCCGTGCGGCCGGCCGTCGCCGGGGGCGTCCGCCGTGGCGCCGACCTGCGTCTCCGTGCGCCACGAGCCCACCTCGGTGAGCCGCGGGTAGCGGCGGATCTCGATCCGCCACCCCTGGTCGTCCGTCAGGTGCCAGTGCAGGGTGTTGAGCTTGTGCATCGCCATGAGGTCGATGAAGCGCAGCACGTCGTGCTTCGGCAGGAAGTGGCGCGCGACGTCGAGCATGGCCCCGCGCCACCGGAACCGCGGGGCGTCCTCGATCGCGACGGCGGGCACGGTCCACGCGACGCCCGCCACGGGCGCCCGGCGGAACACCTCGGGCGGCAGCAGCTGCAGGAGCGTCTGGCACGCCGCGAACACGGCCGCCTCGTCCCCGCCGCGGATGCGCACGCCCTCGGGCGTCGCGTCGAGCCGATGCGCGCCCGCCGCGAGGTCGGCGTCGAGCGCGAGCGAGATGGCGCCCGGCGCCTCCTCGGCGGTCGACGCGAACGGGAACCCGGTCGCGGGGCGGAGGGCCGACTGCAGCCACGCGACGGTGGCGGCGAGCGCGTCGGGCGCCTGGATGCGCGTGCCGGCGTCGAGCGGCAGGGAGCCCTGTCTGGGCACGAGCGAGACGGGCGCGGGGATGACGGAGAGGGGGATGGTCATGCGGGTCAGCCCTTCACGGCGCCGGCGGACATGCCGGACACCAGGTTGCGTTGGATGATCATGAAGAAGACCACGACCGGCAGCGAGAACAGCACCGATGCGGCCATCTGGGCACCGAAGTCGGTTCCGGTGGTCTGTGTGGTGAAGGACGCGAGCCACACCGGCAGCGTGTAGTGCGACTGGTCCTGCATGAACGTGTTCGCCACGATGTAGTCGTTCCACGCCGCGATGAACGCGAACACGCTCGAGGCGATGATGCCGGGCATCACGAGCGGGAACAGGATCCGCGTGAGCACCTGCCAGGTCGAGCACCCGTCGATGCGCGCCGCCTCCTCCAGCTCCACGGGGATCGCGAGGAAGAAGCCGCGCATCACCCAGATGGTGAACGGCAGCACCGCGCCCACGTACGCGAGCACCAGTCCGAGGTACGTGCCGATGAGGCCGATCTGCGTGAAGATCAGGAACTGCGGGATGAGGAGCGCCGTCGCCGGCAGCATCTGCACCACGAGGATCGCCACCATGATCGGCCGGCGCCCGCGGAACGAGAACCGCGAGAGCGCGGCGGCCGCCAGCAGCCCCAGCACGATGGAGAGCACGACGGCGCCCGCCACCACGATCGTGGAGTTCCGCAGGTAGAGCAGGAAGTCGCCGTTCGTGAACGCGGCGACGAAGTTCGAGACGGTCGGGTCCTGCGGGAGGAAGCCGGGCGTCCGGCTCATCGACTCCGAGCGCGGCTTGAACGCCGTGTTCACCATCCAGTAGACGGGGAAGATCCACACGACGCAGAACACCGCGGCGATCGAGTTCCCGAGCCACGGACGGCGGCGGCGCCTCCGGGAGGAGCGCGCGACGCTCCGGCGCTCGCGGCCGCCGCCGGCGACGACGGCCCGGGCCTCCTCCGCGGTCTCGGGCGCCTGGGCGCCGGTCCCCGCGGGTGCTGTCGTGGTCACAGGTCTTCTCCCGATCGGATGAGGTTGCGGATGTAGAACGCCGTGAGCACCAGCAGGAGCAGGGTCGTGACGACCGAGATCGCCGCGCCCTGCCCGAGCTCGAAGCCGACGAACGCGGTCGTGTAGGTGAACACGCCGAGCGTGGAGGTCGCGTCGTCGGGGCCGCCCTGCGAGACGAGCCAGATCTGGTTGAACACGTTGTAGTCCCAGATCACCGAGAGGATCGTCACGAGCAGGAGCGTGGGCTTGAGGAACGGCAGCGTGATGGTGCGGTACACCGCGAGCTCCGAAGCGCCGTCGAGCCGCACGGCCTCCTTGAGCTCGGGCGGGATCTGCGTCTCCGCCGCGTAGAGCGTCAGCGCGATGAACGGCACGGCCTGCCAGACGATGAGCATCCAGATGGACGTGTACGCGAGGAACGCGTCGTTCGCCCAGTCGACGTCGGTCATGTCGCCGAAGACGCCGACCCGCGTGAGCATCCAGTTGACGACGCCGTAGCCCGGCTGGAACAGCCACTTCCACACGAGCGAGGAGGCGACGTTGGGCATGGCCCACGCGAAGATCAGCACGATGGTGACGGCGTAGCGGAACGGCGTGCTGATCCGCGTCATGAGGTGCGAGACGCCCGTGCCGATGACGACGCTGCCGATGACCATGGCCGCCGTGAAGACGATGGTGCGCACGAGCGACGCCCAGAACGCCGGCTCCTGCAGGAGGTCCGCGTAGTTCCCGAGGCCGACGCTCTGGTACGCGCCCGTGTAGAGCGTGCGCTGGTCGGAGTCGGTGGTCGACGTGACGACCAGGTAGACGATGGGCGCCACGAGCACCACCAGCAGCACGAGGCCGGCCGGCGACAGGAGCCAGGCCGGGGCGGAGCTGCCGCGGCGGGGGGACGGGCGGCCCGGGGGACGGGGGGATCCGGCGGGTGTCGTCGGGCGCGTGCCGGTGAGGGCCACGGTGCCTCCTTCGGGTGGTGGTGCGGGTCTCGCGGACGGCGGGCGCGCGGGGCGCTGCGGTGGAGCGGGGCGGGGCGCCGGCCGGTCGACCGGCGCCCCGCCGGGCGTCACTTCGAGTTGAGCTTCTCGTCGGCGGCGGAGTCGAAGTCCGCGGCCGCGGCCTCGGGTGCCTTCGAGCCGGACGCGACGGAGGAGAACAGCTGGTTGATGCTCTTGTCGCCCTCGAGGTCGGCCCACGCGCCGCTCGCCGGGGTGGCGTTCGAGCGGAGGGCGGCGTCGAAGAAGCCCTTGTCGAGCGGGGACAGTGAGCTCGACGCGGCCTCGACGGCCTCGGTGCTGTTCGGGATCCACGTGTCGTTGCCGAAGACCCATTTTGACTGGACGTCGGGGCTGGCGGCGATCTTCGCCCACTGCAGCGCGAGCTCCGCGTTCTTCGACTTGGCGGCGATGCCCCAGTCGGATCCGCCCAGCATCACCGGCTGCGTCTCGCCCGACTTGCCCGGCAGCGGGAAGCTGCCGAGGTCGTCGTCGGTGAGCGCGGGGTTCGCCTTCTTGATCATGTCGATGTAGCCGTTGGAGGCGAGGATCGCGCTGGTCGTGCCGTCGGCGAAGACCTGGGTCTGGTCCGGCGCCGTGGTGTCGAGCGTGCGCGACGCCGCGGTGGAGTACGCGTTCTGGAACTCCTGGAAGTCGGCGAGGCCCTGCTGCGCCTTCGCGTCGCCGAACGCCGGCGTCCACGTGCCGTCGTCCTCGGTGGCGATCTGGCCGCCCGCGTCCCAGACGAACTGCATGCCGGCGTACCAGTACTGGCCCGGCATGTAGAAGGGCGAGAAGCCGTCGGTGGAGGAGTTCGCCGCGGCCACCTTCTCGAGCGCGGCGGTGAGCTCCTCGTAGGTGGTCGGGGCCGCGGTCACGCCGGCGTCCGCCCACATCGTCTTGTTGTAGATCACGGCGCGGGCGCCCGCGAAGCCGGGCACGGCGTAGAGCTTCCCGTCGACGGTGGCGGGCGCCTCGAGGCCCTCGAGCCAGGTCTGCCCCTGCGCGAGGTCGTCGCGGTACGAGGTGAGGTCGAGGAGGCCGCCGTTGGCCGCGTAGCTCGCGACCTGCGTGTTGCCGATGTCGAGCACGTCCGGCGGGGTGGACGTGGAGAGCGCGGTCGCGACCTTCGTGGTGATGCCGTCCCACTGCTGGGTCTGCACCTCGACCTCCGCGCCGGTGGCGGCCGTGAACTCGTCGTTGATGGCCTTCATCGTCTCGTCGGTGTAGTCGCCGGTCATGACCCAGACGTTCAGCGTCTTGCCGTCGCCCTTCGTGGCCGCGACCTCCTGGGCGGATCCGTCGCCGGCCGCGGTCGTGCCGCCGCTCGAGCAGGCGGTGAGGGCGAGGACGGCGGCGAGGCCGAGGCCGGCCGCCAGTTTCGTGTGTCGCATGGTGCTTCTCCTGGGGTTCGGTGCGGTGCGGTGCGTGTCGGGATGGAGGGGGATCAGTAGACGCCGAGCTCGCCCTGGAGCATGAGCGAGGCGCCGCCCAGCAGGACGAGGTCGTCGTCGTCGTCGCGCATGCGCAGCGAGAGCGCGTCGCCGACGGGGGCGAGGGTGCGGGCGCGGATGGTGGCCACGGTCGCGTCGCGGAGCGGCCCCTCGATGAGCTCGCGGGGACCGGTGACGACGACGTGGTTGAGGTTGAGGGCGCTGATCACGGGGGCGATGACCGTGCCGAGCGCGCGTCCGGCGTCGCGCAGCACGGCGTCGCGGGCGTCCGCGTCGAGGCCGTCGATGCGGCGCGCGAGGTACCGGGCGCCGATGACCGTCTCCAGGCAGCCGGATCGTCCGCACGTGCAGGGCTCGCCCCGGTCGGGCTCCCCCACCGTCACGTGCCCGATCTCGCCGGCGGAGAACTGCTCGCCCTCCACCAGCGCGCCGCCGATGACGAGGCCGACGCCCACGCCGTCCTCGATCGTGACGACCATGACGCTCTGCCCGGGCACCTCGGCGAACATGTGCATGCCGACGGCCGAGAGGTTCGCGTCGTTGGCGATCCGCACGGGCACGCGGAAGTGGTCGGCCAGCCGGTCGCGGAGCGGCACGTCGGTCCACTCCAGGTCGAGCGCCTTCCGCACGACCCCGGCGTCGTCGACGATGCCGGGCACCCCCACGGCGATCCCGAGGAGGCGGCGGCTCGTCTGCGCCACGAGGCGCTCGGCGAGGCGGACGACCCGGCCGACGGCCGCGTCGCCGGTGGCGCCGTCGACCTCGAGGGAGGACTCCGCGAGCACCTCGCCGCGGAGGTTCATCACGGCGCCGACGAACCGGCGGCCGTTGGAGAGGTCGAGGGCGACGATGTGGAAGGAGTCGGCGTCGATCTCGACGAGCTGCGCGGGCTTGCCGACCCGGGCGTCCTCGCGCTGGCCGACCTCCGCGACGATGCCGTCCGCCGCGAGCTCGCCCACGAGGACGGAGACGGTGGGCCGCGTGAGGCCCGACTCGCGGGCGAGGTCCGCCCGGCTCATGGCGCCGCGGTGGAACAGGGCCTGCAGCATCATCGTGCGGTTGTGCAGGCGGGCGTGCTGCGGGAGCGACTTCGACACGGGGGGCCGGGTGCGGGCGCCCCCTGCGGAGGCGGCGGGGGCCAGTTCGGTGGGCATGCGCGCCATCTCCATTCCATCCGGTCGTCGTCGACTGCTTGGAGCGTTAGTAAATCCTCCTTACAAACACGTGTCAAGCATTCGGGGCGGATCCGGCCACGAAATCTCCCGGAAACACGGCCCCGCGCGGCTGTACCGGCGGCCAAGGACCTTGTGGTCGTCGGGTTTGTAATGTTTACTAACGAACGCGGCGCCGGCGCCTCCGCCGGACCCCGGCACTCCGGGACCCGCAGGAGGGACACCGGTGCGCATCGGACTCGACATCGGCGGCACCAAGGTCGAGGCCGTCGCCGTCGACGCGTCCGACGCCGTGGTCTCCTCCCTGCGTCGCCCCACGGGCCACGGCGCCGCCGCCGTGCTCGACACGGCCGCGGAGGCCGTCGCCGACCTCGTCGCCGGGCTCGGCAGCCCCGCCGTGGAGTCCGTCGGCGCGGGCATCCCCGGCATGGTCGACCCGCGGACCGGCACCGTGCAGCACGCCGTGAACCTCGGCATCGAGGGCTTCCCCTTCGGCCGCGAGCTGGAGGCGCGCGTCGGCGTGCCGGTCGCGGTCGAGAACGACGTCAACGCGGCGGCCCTCGGCGCGGCGCGGCTGCTCGGCCTCCGCGGATCCCTGGCCTACCTCAACGTGGGCACCGGCCTCGCCGCCGGGCTCGTCACCGACGGCGCGCTGCTGCGCGGCGCCCGCGGCGGAGCGGGCGAGATCGGGCACGTGCCCGTCGACCCCGCGGGGCTCCCCTGCCCGTGCGGCCAGCGCGGCTGCCTCGAGACCATGGCGTCCGGCGCGGGCATCGCGCGGCAGTGGCGCGGATCCGGGGCGCACGCCGCCTCCGCCGTGTTCGCCGCCGCCGAGGCCGGCGACCCGGTCGCGTCCGGGATCCGGCTGCGCCTGGCCGAGGGCATCGCCGCCGCGGTCCGGATCCTCGTGCTCACCAACGACGTGGACGCGGTGGTCGTCGGCGGCGGCGTCAGCCGGCTCGGCGCGCCGCTGCTCGCCGACGTGCTCGCCGTGCTGGCGACGCAGGCGGCGACGTCGCCGTTCCTCGCGAGCCTCGACATCCCCGACCGGGTGCGCCTGCTGCCGCCCGACCTCCCGGCCGCATCCGTGGGCGCCGCCCTGCTGCGGCCCGCGCACGAGCTCGACCTGCCCCTGCCCCGCTGACCCCCCGCACCGCCAGCTGTCCCCCGATCGATGAAGATGGAGAGATGACATGACCGACCCCCGACCCGCCGGCGACCACCCGCTCGGCGCCCGTCCCCTCAGCCGCCGGGCCCTGCTCGGCGGATCCGCGGCCGCCGTCGGCACCGCGCTCCTCGCGGTCCCGCAGGCCGCATCCGCCTCCGGCCCGCTCCTCGGAGCCCCGGACCTCGGCTCGCCCACCGCATCCCGCGCGCTCATGCGCAGCGCCGCCTCCGCGTACGAGTTCCTCGACGGCCGCGTCGACGAACACGCGACCGGCAGCCAGCTCCGCCTCCCCCGCAGCTACCAGGGCGGCTTCTTCACCACGCCGACCTTCGACTTCGTGTCGTCGTTCGCGTACGACGACGCGCTCGTGATCCTCGCCTACCTCGGCCGCGGATCCCGTGCCGACGTCCGCCGCGCCACGGTCCTCGGCGACGCGCTCCTGTTCGTGCAGGCCCACGACCCGATCGGCGACGGCCGCACCCGCGCGTCCTACCAGCCGGACACCTTCCCGGCCACGGGCGCGCCCTCGGGCGCCCTCGACATCGGCTCCCCCGCCGCGTACACCGGCAACCAGAGCTGGGTGGGCATGGCGCTTGCGCGGCTCTTCGTCGTGACGGGCCAGCGCCGGTTCCTCGACGGCGCCGTGCGGCTCGGCGAGTGGATCCGCGTCCACGCGACCGACACCGCCCGCGCCCCCTTCGGCTTCACGGGCGGGCGGGACGCGGACGACCGGCCGATCACGTTCAAGTCCACCGAGCACAACATCGACGTCACGGGCTTCTTCACGCAGCTCGCGAAGCTCACGCGCGACGCGTCGTGGGCCGCGGACGCCGCCGTCGCGCGGTCCTTCGTGGAGGCCATGCAGGATCCGGCCGACGGCCACCTCTGGACCGGCACCGACCCCGACGGCGTCACGATCAACCGCACGGTCGTGCCCGAGGACGTGCACACCTGGGCCTACCTCGCGACCCTCGACCCGCGGTACTCCCGCTCGCTCGACTGGGTGGTGGCGAACCTGTCCGCGGTCGACGGGCCGTACACGGGCCCCTCGTACAGCGACACCGACACGAGCAAGGTGTGGTTCGAGGGCTCCGGTCACCTGGCCCTGTGCCTCCGCATCCGCCGCGCGCCGGGCGACCGGGCGCGCGCGATCGAGCTGTTCCGCAGCATCGAGGTGGCGCAGGCCGAGCAGCCGGACGGGGACGGGAAGGGCGTGGTCTCCGCCTCGAGCGACGGCCTCGACACCGGGTTCGGCGACATCTACTACGCGAGCCTGCACACCGGCGCCACCGCGTGGTTCCTCCTCGCGGCCACGCTCACCAACCCGTTCCGCCTCGGCGGACCGCGGTCGCGATGAGCGCCCCGGGCACGGGCGCCGGCACGGGCGCCGGCGGCGTCGACGGCCGCGGGACGATCTCGCGCCGCGCCGCCCTCCTCGGGGCGGCGGGCCTCGGCCTCGCCGGCCTCGCCGCCGCCGCTCCGCTCCCCGTGGGCGCGCCGGCGGCCCGGGCCGCGACGGCAGCCGCCGTCCCGTCCGCCGCCTCGATCGCGAGCGCCTTCGGGTTCCTCGCGGCGAAGCTCGACCAGCGCGGATCCGGATCCACCCTGCGCGTCCCGCAGAGCTACACGGGCGGGAAGCCGGGCGCCGCCGGCTTCGTGTCGAGCTTCGCGTACGACGACGCCATCATGATCCTGGCGTGGGTCGCGCGCGGCACCGCGGACGACCTCCAGCGCGCGACCGTGCTCGGCGACGCGCTGCTCTACGCGCAGGCGCACGACCCGATCGGCGACGGCCGCACGCGCGCCTCGTACCAGCCGGATCCGTTCGTCACCGCGAGCGGGGCGCCCTACATCGGCTCCCCCGCGGCGAACACGGGCAACCAGGCGTGGGTGGGCATGGCCCTCGCGCGCCTCGGCCGGGCCACCGGGCAGGGCCGCTTCCTCGCGGGGGCGGTGCGGCTCGGCGACTGGATCCGCGTGAAGACGCTCGACACGACCCGCGCCCCGTACGGCTACACCGGCGGGCGCGACGGCTCCGACGCGCCGTACGCCTTCAAGTCGACGGAGCACGCGATCGACGTCTTCGCCTTCTTCACCATGCTCGCGACGCTCACGGGCGACGCCGCGTGGACCAGCCGCGCGGCGACGGCGTCCTCGTTCATCGCCGCGATGCGGGACGGCGGCGACGGCCACCTCTGGACGGGCACCGACGTCGACGGCACGACGATCAACCGCACGCCCATCCCGGGTGACGTCCAGAACTGGGCCTACCTCGCCACGGGCAGCAGCGCGTACTCGCCGGCCGTGACCTGGGTCATCGGGCAGCTGGCCGCGACCGACGGCGGGTTCACGGGCTCGTCGTACAGCTCGGCCGACCGCTCCAAGGTGTGGTTCGAGGGCACGGCGCACCTCGCGCTGGCGGTGCGGGCGCGCGGGGCATCCGGGGATCCGGCGCGCTACGCCGACCTCATGGCCACCCTCGAGCGCGCCCAGGCGCAGGCGCCCAACGCGGACGGCCGCGGCCTCGTCGCCGCCTCGAGCGACGGACTGGTCACGGGCTTCGGCGACACCTACGACGCGAGCCTGCACACGGGCGCCACGGCCTGGTACCTGCTCGCGGCGCTGGGCGCGAACCCGTTCCGCCTCTGACGGGCGGACGCGCACGGGCGGCGGGCGGTCATCCCGCCCGCCGCCCTCGCCGGTGCCCCTAGCCGAGCACCTCGGGCCGCACGAAGTCCTTCCCGTGCACGTGCTGGTCGAGGAACGCGAGCACCGTGCGGTACCAGACCACCGACTGCTGCGGCTTCAGCACCCAGTGGTTCTCGTCCGGGAAGACGAGGAACCGGTGCGGCGTCGTGCCGTCGTCGGCCGCGTGGTGCTCGGCGAGCTCCGACCACAGGCGCAGGCTCTCGCCGATCGGCACGCGGTAGTCGCGGTCGCCGTGGATCACGAGCATGGGCGTCACGATGTCGCGCACCGAGTGGTGCGGCGAGTTCCGGTCGAGCCCCTCGTCCGAGAAGATGCTCTGCCAGTACTGCGACGAGTCCGTGGTGGGCCCGAACTGGTCGAGCGCCCACAGGCTCGCGTGGCTGACGATGGCGCGGAAGCGGTCGGTGTGGCCCGCGACCCAGTTGGCCATGTAGCCGCCGAACGATCCGCCCAGCGCGGCCGTGCGGGTCGCGTCGACGTCGTCGCGCGCCTCGACGGCGTCGGTGATCGACATGAGGTCGGTGTACGGCGCCTCGCCCCACGCGTCCCAGCCGCGCGCGATGAAGTCGAGGCCGTAGCCGGTGCTCAGCGCGGGATCCGGGAGCAGCACCGCGTAGCCGCGCGCCACCATCACCTGCGGCGTCCACCGCCAGCTCCACGCGTTCCAGCTGTTGAGCGGACCGCCGTGGATCCATAGCAGCAGCGGCGCGGGCGCCTCGGCCGACGCGCCCCCCGGCAGCATCAGCCAGCCGCGCACGCGCGCGCCGTCGGCGGCCGTCGTCTCGACCTCGGTCATGGTGCCGGTGGTCGCGGGGACGGGCGCGGGCGTCGCGAGCTCCGTCACGGATCCGTCGGCCGCCGACACGCGCACGGGGTGCGCGGGCGCCATCCACGAGGAGCGGAGCGCGAGCACGTCGCCGGTCTCGCGGTCGACCCTCACGTCGGCGTAGGCGTGGTCGTCGGTCGTGAGCTGCGCGACGGACCCGTCGAGGCCGATGCGGAACACGGGTCCGCGGCCGTCCTGGTCGGCCGTGACCACGAGCGCCTGCGAGTCGGCGTCGAACTGCAGGGACGACGGCCAGCGGTCCCAGTCGGCGGCGACGCGGCGGGCGTCGGATCCGTCGAGCGCGGAGACCCAGATCTCCTGCTGCGTGGGCGCGGCCGGCGTCGCCCGGTCGGTGCGCACGTAGGCGAGGAGGGCGCCGTCGGGGCTGATCGCCGGCATCTCGAGATCGGCGCCCGGCAGGTCGAGGAGCGTGGTGCGCTCCCCCGACGCGACGTCGATCGACACGAGCGCCTGCCGGAAGCCGCGGCGCTCCTTCACGCCGACGGCGGCCACGAGCGTGCGGCCGTCGGGGCTGATCGCGGCGGTGGCGTGCTCGAGCGTGCGACCGGGCCGGGGCGTGAGGTCGCGCGGGCGCGGGAGCGACGCGGGGTACGGCTGCGCGGAGGCGCCGGGCGCGGACGCGGCGGATCCGCCGTCCTCCGCCTCGGCCTCGGCGGCGAGCGCGGCGGCCGCGTCGGCGGCCGTGGGCCGGGCGGGCTCCTCGACGAGCGCGCCGGCGAGGTCGAGCGCGAGGAGGTGCGTCTCGGCGGGGCCGAGGTCGTGGTCCCAGTACCGCACGGGGTAGCTCTCATGCAGGATCGCGTTCACCTTCAGGTCGGCGCGCTTCCTCCGCGCCACGGCGTCGGCCTCGAGCGAGCCGGATCCGGGCAGCAGCGGAGCCTGGAGCACCACCGTGGCCGCGTCGCGCGCCACGGCCGCGATGCCGTCGACGCCGCCGGCGAGCCGGGTGAGGGCGCGGGCCTCGCCGCCGGCCGCGGGCAGGATCCACAGCTGCGCGGCCTCTCCCCCGTCGGCGTCGTCGGCGTCGGGGCGGGAGGAGACGAAGAGCAGGTCGCCGTCGGCGGTGAAGGCCGCGCCGCCCTCGCTCGTCGCGGAGCGGGTGAGGCGCTGCGGTGCGCCGCCGCCCGCCGCGGGCGCGACCCAGAGCGCGTGGCGGTAGCCGGTGCGCGCGGGGTCGAGGGTCGTGACGGTGAGCACCGCGCGGCGTCCGTCGGGGGAGAGCACGAGGCCGCCGAGGCGCGGGATGGCGATGAAGTCGTCGAGGTCGGAGAAGGGGATGCGGGAGTCGGGCATCCTCCTACGCTAGCCGCGGCCCCGACGCGGGTCCGGGCACGCGCCGCGCGGGGGCGCCCCGGCGGGCGACGGTTTGCGCCCAAACCGTCGGCGGCGAGCCGGTAGGATCGGGCGCATGGAGCGGCGAGCCGGTCGGATCGGGAGGCCCGCGCGGGTGTCGCGGAGGCTCATCGCCGAGGCCGCCCTCGAGGTCGGCCTGAGCACGCTCACCCTCACCACGCTCGCGCACCGGCTGGGCGTCGACCACTCCACGCTGTACCGCCACGTGGCCAGCCGCGACGACATCGTGCTCCTCGCCTGCGACACGGCCATCGCCCGCATGGACTGGCCGGACGTGCCCGACGTCCCCGACGCGGCGCTCCGCGAGCCGGGCGACGCGTCCTGGCGCGCGTACCTCGAGGAGGCCGTCGAGCGCGTCTGGGACATGTACGACCTCTACCCCGGCCTCGCGGGCGCCATCCACCACCTGCACGCGGCGCCCGACCAGGTCGTGCTGCGCTTCACGGGCGCGATCCGCGACCTCGTCCGCCTGGGCTTCGCCGAGGCCGAGGCGGTGCTGGTCCTCGACACCGTGATGGACATCGCCGTGGAGTCGTACGTCGCGTGGGAGCGGGCGCTGGCGCTCGACGCGGGCGGCGACGCGGCGGACCGCCCGGCCTCCACCGCCCCCATCGTCGACGCCGCCTCGTCGGCCTCCGTCGGCAGGGGCCTGCTGACGCGCGCCTCCGGCCGGATCGCCGCGGACCGCGTCGCCGAGGAGGACGCCGCGCACCCGCCGCACGCGTCCCGCCGGGGCGGCCCCGCGCACTCCGCCGGAGCGCCCGACGCCGGGCACGCGCGCGAGGAGGAGGCCCAGCGCGACGCGCTCGGCACGATGGTCCGCGTCACGGCGCGCTTCGCGGGCGAGGTCGCGACGGGCACCGCCACGACGCCGCGCGACTGGTGGCGGCGGAAGCTCGCCGTGATCCTCGCGGGCGTCGCCGAGCTGCGCGGCGCGGGCGGCGCGGCCGAGGTCGACGCCGCGGCGACCGCGCGTCGCGACGCCTGATCCGGAGCGGGCGCTAGGAGGCCGGGGCGTCCCCCGCGGGCGCGTCGTCGCCGTCCGCGCCGCGGCCGTCCGCGAGCACCGCGGCCAGCGCCTCCCGCACCGCGGCCGCGCCGTCGGGCCCGAGGTGCAGCCGGTCGTCCGTGAACGCCGGGTTGAGCTCGCCGTCGCCGAAGCCGAGCACCGGCCACAGGTCCACGTGCTCCGCGCGCACGACGGGCGCGAACTGCCGGAGGTGGATGTTCACCACGCGGATCCGCTCGGCCATCTCGCGCCCGCGCGGCGGCACCGAGAGCACCACGAGTCGCGCGGTCGGCAGGTCGCGGCGGAGGTGGGCGAGGATCGTCTCGAGCGCCCGCACCGTGGGCTCGGGGCCGCGGCGGAGCCGGCCCAGGTCGTGCGTGCCGACCGAGAGCACGACGGTCGCGGGATGCGCGGCCACCACCTCCGGCAGGAGCGCGAGCACGTCGTCCGTCGTCTGGTCGGCGCGGCCGAGGTCGGTGGTCGCGGCGGCGTCGTCCGCGTCGCCGGTCGGGAGGAGGGCGCTCCATCCGCCGTCCCCGGTGAGGCTGTCGCCCAGCAGGACGGTGGTCCGCGTGCCCGGTGCCATGGTGTCGCCTCTCGTCGTGCCCATCATGGACCCCGCCCTGGGCGATGTCACGGGGCGGCGCTCCCGGCTAGCCGCGGTTCCGACGCAGCGCGCCGCCCCAGCGACGTCGCCTACGGGGGCCCGCCACGAGCGCGGCCACGGCGACCACTACGGGCAGGCTGAGGACCGTCGCGAGCAGCGCGCCCGCCTGGCCCGGGGTGATCCGCAGGCCGAGCACGTCGAGGGTCACGCGCGTCGCGGCGTGCTGCGTGAGGTCGGTGATGCGCCCGCCGTCCGCGGCCTCGGCCGGCAGGGGCGTCCACGCCTCGGAGGGCGTCGTGCGCGGCTCGGGCCCGCGTGCTGCGCCCGCTCCCGCATCCGATCCGCCGAGGAGCGCGAGGTCGGCCTGCGCCTGAACCGGCGCGGAGACGCTCATGGTGACGGCGGTGGCGAGGCCCGCGGACGCGAGGGCGATGCCCACGAGGGTCAGGAGGATGAGGCCGATGCGCGGCGCCCCGGTCCGCCGGCTCACCGGGCGGCCTCCGCGGGCGTCCGCTCCGGCTCCCGGGCGCGCGTCGCCGCGAGCGCCTTCGCGGTGATGCGGTTCGCCATCGAGGTGAAGATCACGCCGTGGAACGGCAGGATCGAGAACCAGTAGAGCCGGCCCGCGAGCCCGGACGGGAAGAAGATCGCCCTCTGCCGGTACTCGCTGCCGCCGCCCTCGCGCGGCGTCGCGCTGAGCTCCAGCCAGGCCTCGCCCGGCAGCTTCATCTCGGCGCGGAGCCGCAGGCTGGTTCCGTGCTCGATGTGCTCGACGCGCCAGAAGTCGAGCGCGTCGCCGGTCTGCAGGCTGGTCGCGCTGCGGCGGCCGCGGCGGAGGCCCACCCCGCCGACGAGCTTGTCCATGTAGCCGCGGGCGGCCCAGGCCACGGGCAGGGAGTACCAGCCGTTGTCGCCGCCGATCGACTCGATGACGGCCCACAGGTCCGCGGGGGCCGCGTCGGTCGAGCGCTCCTTGAGGTCGAGGTAGACGGTGTGGCCCGACCAGTCCGGGTCGCTCGGCAGCAGGTCGCTCGGCGCGCCGACGACGGCGGAGTCCTTCCAGCTCGTCTCGACCACGCCGTCGCGCATCCGGCCGAGGGCGAGGCGGACCGAGCGGCGGTAGCCCGTGAGGCCGCCCTCGGGATCCGGGATGAAGGTGGAGATGTCGTGCTCCCCCATCACGCAGTCGTACTGCAGCGACTCGATGATCGGCACGGCCAGCGTGCGCGGGATCGGCGTGACCACGTTCACCCAGTGGGCGGCCAGGCGCGGGGCGAAGACCGGGATGGAGGCGATGGGCCGCTGCGGCAGGCCCGCCTCGACCGCGTATCCGTTCATCATCTGGCCGTAGCGGAGGACGTCGGGGCCGCCGATGTCGAAGGTGCGGTTGAGGTCGGCGGGCAGGTCGGCCGCGGCGACGAGGTAGTAGAGGACGTCGCGGATCGCGATGGGCTGGATGAAGTTGCGCACCCAGCCGGGCGCGGGCATGAAGGGCAGCACCTCGGTGAGGTGGCGGATCATCTCGAACGACGTGGAGCCGGATCCGATGACCACGCCCGCCTGCAGCGCGATGGTCGGCACGCCGCTCGCGAGGAGCACGTCGCCGACGGCCTTGCGGCTCGCGAGGTGCTTGGAGAGCTCCTCGGTGTCCGGGTGCAGCCCGCCGAGGTAGACGATGCGGCCGACGCCCGCCGCCTTCGCGGCCTCGGCGACGTTGCGGGCCGACGTGCGCTCGGATGCCGCGAAGTCGCCCTTCGCGCCCATCCCGTGCACCAGGTAGTAGAGGACGTCGACGCCGTCGACCGCCGGGCCGAGGGTGGACGCGTCGGAGAGGTCGCCCTGGACGACCTCCACGTCGCCGCGCCACGGGACGTCCGTGAGGCGGCGCGGGTCGCGGACGAGCACGCGCACCCGGAAGCCGGCCTCGATGAGGCGCGGCACGAGCCGACCGCCGATGTAGCCCGTCGCTCCGGTCACGAGGGCGAGACGGGAGGCGACGCTCGGCGATGTCATTCCCTCACGCTAGGCAATCAGCCTGGCAAGCGGCTCCCAGGAGCCGGGACGCCGCGTGGACGACGGCCGGGGATCAGCCCTCGGCGGACTCGAGCTCGGCGAGGTACCGGCGCCAGGTGGAGCCGTGCTCCGCCTCGCACGTGGACCAGTCGACCGGCATGCCGTGGACCAGGTCCTCCAGCAGGTCGAGGTGCAGGCGCCAGCTGGCCTTGAGCACGTTCGCGATGCCCGAGGGCAGCACCCCCGAGACCGTCACGACGAGCTCGGTCTGCCGGTCGCGCGGCCCGCCGGGGACGTCCTCCAGGCGGAAGTGGAAGTGCGCCGTGACCTCGCCCTCGTGCAGGAACGTGTACTGGATCTGGCGCTCCTCGTCGAAGCGGCTGACGATCCCGCCGGCGGCCGAGGAGAGGCTCCGGTCCGGCACGGTCATCCACTCGAACCAGAAGTCGCCGCCCTCCCGCGGCTCGACGGTGGCCTCCGCGAGCCAGCCGGAGAGCATGTCCCCGTCGGACACCGCGTCCCACACGATGGGCGCGGGCAGGTCGACGAGACGGCGGAAGACGAACTGGTAGGGCAGGAAGACGGTGGACGCCTTGGCCTCGTCGAGCAGCGCGCCGGCGAAGGACGGGAAGCGGGCCCGGGTCTCGGTGACCTCGTCCTCGAGGCCGACGGAGGCGGGCATCCCCTCGTCGAGCTCGCGGGAGGCGAGGCGCGCCTCGGTCGCGTCGGCGAAGTCGAGCGCGGGAGCGGTGCCGCGGCGCGCGGGTGCCGCGTGCTCGGAGCGCGGGTCGGAGGGCTCTCTGGGGGCCTGTCCGGGAGTGTGATCGGGATCCACGTGCCGAGCCTAGGCGCGGAGCCGCTGGTCGGCCCATGAATTCCACACAGGTGTCAGGGCACCCGGGCCGGCGGAGGCTCCCGTGCGGGCCGCGCGTCTCCGGGCGGGGCGCGCGCCCGCCCCTATCCTGGACGCCGGTGGCCGGGTGGATCCGGGACCGGGACAGGACGAAGATGCCTCGCACGCTCGCGCTCGCCGTCGACTTCGGCGGGACCAAGGTCGACTCCGCGCTCGTGGACGACGCCGGCCGCGTGCTCGAGGGGAGCCGCTTCCGCGGCCCCACCGGCCCCGAGCGGTCCGCCGACGAGCTGCTCGACTCCGTCCTGGGCGTCGCCCGGAAGGCGCTGGCCGCGCTGCCGGCGGACGCGGAGCTCGTGGGCACCGGGCTCGCGGCCGCGGGCCCCGTCGACGTCCGCGACGGCCTCGTCTCCCCGCTCAACGTGCCCGTCTGGCGCGACTACCCGCTCCGCGACCGCATCGCCGAGCTGACGCCCGACGTGCCCGTGACCCTCCAGGTCGACGGCCTCGCCATCACCCTCGCCGAGCACTGGGTCGGGGCCGGCCGCGGATACGACGACGTCATGGGCATGATCGTGTCCACCGGCGTCGGCGGCGGCCTCGTGCTCTCCGGCCGGACGGCCGCGGGCGCCACGGGCAACGCCGGCCACATCGGCCACGTGGAGGTCGCGGGATTCGACGACCCCTGCAGCTGCGGCGGCCAGGGCTGCGTCGAGGCCGTGGCGTCGGGGCCGCGCAGCGTCGCGTGGGCGCGCGCCCGCGGCTGGACCGGATCCACCGGCGAGGACCTCGCGGCCTCCTACCGCGACGGCGACGAGACGGCCGTCGCGGCCGTGCGCCGGGCCGGCCTCGCGATCGGACGGGCCATCGCGTCGGCCAGCTCGCTCGTCGACCTCGACGTCGTCGCGATCGGCGGCGGCTTCAGCCGCGTCACGCCCGACCTGTTCGACATGATCCGCGAGCCGCTCGCGCTCCGCACGCAGTTCGGCTTCGTCATGAAGACGCGCGTCGTGCCCACCGGCCTCTCGGAGGACGGCCCCCTCATCGGCGCGGGCGCGCTCGTGCACCGCCAGGAGATGGTCCCGAGCTTCTGAGCGGGACCCGGGTGCCGGCCGGCGCGGCCGGCACCCGGATCCGCGCGGCCTAGGACAGCTCGGCGTAGAGCGGGCTCGTGTAGAACCAGAGGTCCTCCCACGGGTCCGCGTCGCCCACCACGTCCATGGCGGGGCCGGCCGGGTCGATCGCCGCGCCGAGGAAGCCGGGCTGCTGGCGCTTCCCGTCGGTGCCGCGGAGGCGCACGTAGAAGCGGTCGCCGGGCGGCGTGATCTCGAGCGAGAGCCGGTATCCGCCGGCGATGGGGGCGAGCTGCGCGACCGGGAGCTGCGCGACGACGCGGGTGTCGGGCGCGGTCACGGCGTCGCGGTCGGCGGCGGGGCCGTCGATCCGGCCGACGATCACGTCGACGCGCGCGAGCTCGGGCACGAATCCGGCGCGGTTCGGGCGCGAGGCCGTCATGATGTCCGCCGTCACGGTGACCTTCCGGTCGCGCTTGCCGATGAGCGTGCCGCCCAGCGGGATCGTGCGGCCGCGCTCGAGGACCAGGCGGACGTCGAGCGAGTCGACGAGGCCGCCGTGGTCGACCCACACGCGGCCGGCGCGGATCGCGTCGAGCACGGACGTGTGGTCCTGGCGGACCGCGCCCACGTGCGTGCGGCTGTAGTGGCCGGGCCAGAAGTCGTTCTCGTCGGTGTCGACGCCGCCGCGGTAGACGGGATCCACCATGCGGCCGTCACGCTCGTAGTCGCTCCCGGGGCCGGTCTCGGTCGTGTCGAGGTAGACGTTGTGGCTGTCGCTCGTGGCCGTGACGACGAAGCGGCGGCCCTCGGCGAGCATCGAGTCCCAGACGCCGCCGACCGTGGCGGTGACCCAGTCGAAGCCGCCCCAGGTGCGGTACGACTCGGCCGGGTAGCCCGGGAACGAGTACGCGCTCGCGGCGTTGCCGTAGAGGCCGCGCGCGCCCACCGTGCTGTGCGGCGCGGGGAGCCCGCCCGCCTGGTGGCCGGGCGCGCCCTCCATGCCGAGGACCACGCGCGGACCGGCGTCCTGCCACGCGCGCAGCTCGTGCGGGGAGTCGATGCCGAGGCGCGAGGGGTGGTTGGGGAGCATGGCGGCGTCCTTCACGCGCCGCGAGGCCACGGCCTGCTCGAGGAAGCGGATCCCCTCGAGCGCGAGCGCCTCGTTCGCCGGGGTCCCGTCGCGCGTGCCCTTCACCCGGGCGTCCCAGCGGTCCTCGATCTCCTTCAGCACGCCGACAGCGTCGCCCTGCGGGTGCACGAAGACGGTCGCGTGCTCGGCGCCGGGGATGTTCCACTCCAGGCCGTGGAAGATCACGATCTCGGAGCCGAACTCCTTCCGCGCCTCCTCGAGGAAGGGGACGATCGCGTCGACGCTGCCCTTCGTCGAGTGGGCCGTGTTGCCGTGGTCGGTGAGCACGATCCACTGCACGCCGTTCGCGACGGCCTGGCGGATGTGGTCGCGGACGCGGTACTTGCCGTCGTTGCTGAAGAGGGTGTGCACGTGGTGGTCGCCCTCGAGCCACAGGTAGCCGCCGAACTTGGCCGGTGCGCCGGCCGCGCGGGCCGCGGGGGTGGATCCGAAGGCGGCGAGCGCCGCGCCGGCACCGACCCCGGCGCCTCCCTGGAGCAGGCCCCTGCGGCTCACCGTCGTGCGTGCGTCGTGCGTCATCCGTGTCCTCCGAGTCGCTGTGCGGGTACATTTCCCACCCTGACGAATCAAGGCGACGCGGGATGGACGCGCGGTGACGGGGAGGCGGTCGGGAGGTGAACGCGACGGGCGTGCGGCCGGGGGCTCCGGCGGCGGGTCAGCGGACGCGCGCTGCCTCGTCGCGCGCGGCGCGGTCCCAGGTGTCCTCGAGCATGCGCGGCCGGGCGAGGTAGAAGCCCGAGGCGGAGGCCACGGCCACCAGCGAGAAGAGCATGAGGAGCGGCACGGTCCAGCCGCCGGTCGCCTCGTGGAGGATGCCGAACAGCAGCGGCCCGAGGGCGCCGATCGAGTAGCCGATGCCCTGCACGAATCCGCTGAGCGCGACCACTCCCCCGTGCGTGCGGGTGCGCAGGTTGATGAGCACGAAGACGAGCGGGAACAGCAGCGGCCCGGATCCGGCGGCGGCCACCCACAGCAGCGGCGCCGCGGCGGGCGCGACCAGGAGGCCGACGTAGCCGACGACGAAGAACAGCACGCCGACCTGGATCAGTATGCCGACGTTCCTCATGCGCGCCGCGAGGATCGGCATGACGATCGCCGCGGGCAGCCCCATGAAGCCGAAGACGGCGAGGAGCGCGCCGGATGCGACGGGCGACTGGCCCGCCGTGTCCTGCAGCAGCGCGGGCAGCCAGGCGAACATCGCGTACGCGTTGAACGACGAGGCCGCCTGGATCCCGACGAGCGCCCACGCGACCGGCGAGCGGAACACGCGGCCGGTGACGGCGGCGGGCGCCTCCTCCACCCGGTCCGCGCCGGCGAGCGCGGCGGCGCGCTCGCGCCGGGCGTGACGGTGGTGCTCCACCAGGAGCGCGACCCACGGGACGAGCGCGACGACGGCGACGAGGGCCCACGTGCCGATGGCGACGCGCCAGCCGGCGCCGTCGGCGAGCGGCGCGGCCACGAGCGACGGGACGCCCGTGCTGATCGACATCATCACGGTGGTGACGGAGGTGAGCGGGCCGATCCGGCCGGGGAAGTACTTCTTGACCAGCGGCGGCAGCAGGACGTTGCCGAGGCCCATGCCCGCGAGCGCGAGGATCGTGCCGACGCCGAACACGACCACGTGGGAGGAGCCGGCGCGCACCAGGTGCCCGGCGATCATCGCGGCGAGGCCCACGACCACGGTGAGCTCGAGACCCAGGCGGCGCGAGATGGCGGGCGCCAGCAGGCCGAACAGCGCGAAGCAGACGGGCGGCAGGGCGCCGAGCACGCCGATCGACACGGTGTCGAGCGGCACGTCGCGGCCGATCTGGTCGACGATCGGCGAGAAGACGGCGACGGCGGTGCGGAGGTTCAGGGCCACCAGCACGATGCCGACGAGGGCGAGGAGCGCACCCGCGCGGGGAGCGGCGGGAGGAGTCGTCACCACCAGATTCTACGGCGGCCGGAATAGGCTCTCGGCCATGAGCGAGATCTCCCGTCACCTGCCCCTCAGCCAGCGTCCCTCCGAGCCCGAGGCGCGCGTGACGGGCGTGTGGAGCGCGGAGATCGCGGACGTCCTCGACCGCACGGCCGACCTCCTCGACTCGCTCGACGCGGACGGCTGGGAGGCCGCCAGCATGTGCGAGGGCTGGACCGTGCGCGACGTCGCCGGGCACGTCGTGTGGCGGGTCGGCGCGAGCAACGCCGCCATGGTGCGCACGGCCGTCGGGTCGCTACGCCGCCGCCCGCACCTGAACCCCATGCACGTGATGGACGACCTCAGCGCCGACGAGGCCGCCCGCTCCCCCGAGGAGCTCGTCGCCCGGATCCGCGCCATCGCCGCCGACAAGCGCGCGGGGAAGGGCCGCAAGCGGCTCCCGGAGCTCCTCGAGGTGGTCGTGCACGCCTTCGACATCGCGCACGCGCTGAAGGCGGACCTCGAGCTCGACCACCGGTCGACGGGCGCCGTCGCGGTGGCCCGCGCGGCGATCGCCCCCGCCGCGATCCGCGGGGTGCTGCGCGCCCGGACGCTCCGCGCCTCCGACGCCGGCTGGAGCGTGGGCCACGGTCCCGCCATCGAGGCCACCGCGTCGACGCTGATCATGTACCTCTTCGGCCGCACGCCCCGCCCCGAGGGCGACGCCGCGGCGAGCCCGGCCGCCGGGGCCGGCGACGCGGCCTAGAGGCCGAGCACCGACCGGGTGCGCACCACGTCGTCCGTCATCTGCGCGATGAGCGGCTCGCGGCCCTCGTAGGCCACCATCCCGCGGATCCGGCCGACGAAGACCACCTCGACCTCGTGGTCGTAGAGGTCGAGCGTCTCGTCGAGCACGAAGGCCTCGACGACGCGCGGCCGGACGCCCGCGAAGGTCGGGTTCGTCCCGACGGAGATCGCCGACGGGTACGTGCGGTCGCCGTCGCGCAGCCAGCCGGCGTAGACGCCGTCGGCGGGGATGAGGCCCTCGGCCTCGGGCGACAGGTTGGCCGTGGGGAAGCCCAGCTCGCGGCCGCGCTTCTCGCCGTGCACGACGAGTCCGCGGACGGCGGGGGCGCGGCCGAGGAGCTCGGCCGCGGCCTCGACGTCGCCGCGATCCATGAGGTCGCGGATCCACGTGGAGGAGACCTTGCGGCTCCCGTCGGGCATGACGTCGCCCACCACGACCGTGCGGAAGCCGTGGCTCTCGCCGAGCCGGGTGAGCGTGGCCGCGTCGCCCGCGCCCTTCGCCCCGAAGCGGAAGTCCTCGCCCACGAGCACGACGCGGGCGTGCAGCGCGTCGACGAGCACGGTGCGCACGAACTGCGCGGGGTCGAGGCGGGAGAGGCGCTCGTCGAACGGGAGCATGAGGGTCGCGTCGACGCCGAGCTCGGCGAGCAGCTCGATCTTCTGCCGGTTGCTCACGAGGCTCTGCGGACGGGCGGCGGGCGCGAGGAGCGCGGCGGGGTGGCGGTCGAACGTGATGACGGCGGACGACAGCGACTCCTCGGCGGCGATGCCGAGGAGGCGACGGATCACCGCCCGGTGCCCCGCGTGCACGCCGTCGAACTTGCCGATGGTGACGGCGCTCGGCCCGAATCCGCCCGGCACCTCGGCCGGGTCGTGGACGACGATCACGTCAGCGGTCCCCGCGCACGGGGCGCTCGTCCACCGCGCTCACCCGCGAGCGCCCGCCGCTGCGGAGCCACCACAGGCCGAGCACCGGCAGCACCAGCGGGATGAAGACGTAGCCGTAGCCGTAGACGGACCACACGCTGTCGTGCGGGAAGAGCTGGGCGTCGACGAGGCTCAGCGTGCCGACGACGAGCACGCCGACGAGCTCGAAGGCGATGGTGGCGAACGCGATGCGGTACCAGCGGCGCGCGGCCTCCGGCGTCCTCGCCGGCGCGACCAGCGCGACCGTCGCGACGATGTAGACGACCGCGGCGAGCGCCGAGAGCGCGTAGGCGACGGGGGCCTCGTCGAACTTGGTGAGGATCTGCGTCACGGAGCGCCCGGTCGCGGCGAGGGCCAGCAGCCCGTAGAAGAAGACCAGGACCCGTCCGAGGCCGGTCATGCGCGAGTTCCGGGAGTCAGTCATGGCACCAGCGATTATCCCCTACCGGGGGAACGCCGCGATCACGCGGACTGCACGTTCCAGATGACGTCCATCCGGTAGACCATGATCGCGATGGCGAGGCACGAGGCGCCGAGGATGATCGTGCTCCAGCGGGTGCGCTCGACCAGCGCCCAGAAGATCGCGAGCGGCGGGATCACGAGGCCGCTCAGCAGGTACGCGTAGTACTCGACGAGGTTGCCGGACGGCGGGTTCCCCACGGCGGGCGCCGCGATCGCGACGACGAGCTGCACGACGAGCAGCACCTCGACGAGCGCGGTCGGCAGCACGGTGAGGTCGCTGGGCTTCCGCCCGACCGCGCCGACCGCGAGGCAGAGCACGCCCGCCACGACGGCCACGGCGATCTGCGTCACCGTGAGCCACCCGATCACGAGGCGCTCCGGTCGTCGGCCGGGAAGTTGACGATGGAGGTGCCGGTGCGTCCGCGGAAGCCGACCAGCCCCACGAGCCGGCCGTCGGGCGCGACCGCGGCGAGCGGCTCCTCTGTGGGCGCCTCGTCGGGCGTCGTGAGCTTCTTGCCGTGCCCGAGGTCGACGGCCTCCTGCTCCGTGAGGTGCAGCACGTCGAAGAGGCGCGCGGCGGCGGCGGCCGGCGGGATCAGCCGGTCGGCGACGACCATGTCGTCGATGGCCACGGCGTCGTCGACGTGGAACGGGCCCACGCGCGTGCGGCGCAGGGCCGTGAGGTGGCCCCCGACGCCGAGCTCCCGGCCGAGGTCGCGCGCGAGCGCCCGCACGTACGTGCCGGAGGAGCAGGTGATGCGGACCTCGAGGTCGAGCTGCGCGCCGTCCTCCTCGCCCTCCTCCGCGTCGACCGCCGCGAAGCGCAGCACGTCGAAGGCGGAGACGGTGACCTCGCGGGCGGCGAGCTCCACGTCCTCCCCCGCGCGGACCCGGGCGTAGGCGCGCTTGCCGTCGACCTTGATGGCGCTCACGGCGCTCGGGACCTGCGAGATGGTGCCGCGGAGGCCGGAGATGGCGCGCTCCACGTCGGCGACGGCGAGGTCGCGGACGGTGCCGGGCTCGGCGCGCCACACGACCTCGCCCTCGCGGTCGTCGGTGGTGGTGGCGCGGCCGAGGCGGATCGTGGCCAGGTACTCCTTGTCGAGGCCGACGAAGTACGTGAGCAGGCGCGTGGAGCTGTTGACGCCCAGGATCATGAGGCCCGTCGCCATCGGGTCGAGCGTGCCCGCGTGCCCGACCTTGCGCGTGCCGGCGAGGCGGCGGGTGCGCGCGACGAGGTCGTGGCTGGTCCACTCCCCGCGCTTGTCGACGAGGAGCAGGCCGCTCGCGGTGGACGGCGCGGCGCGGGGGGTCGGGGATTCCATGGCCTGACCATCATGCCGTGCCCGGCCGCGTCCCCGGATCCGCGCAGGCGGCCCGGCTTAGGATCGGGTGTCGAGGGAGGGCCTGTGCTGATCGGGGTCGTGGGGGCCGGCGCGGTCGGAGGGACCGTCGCCGCGCTGCTGGAGCGAGCGGGCCACCAGGTGGACGTCACCGCGCGCGGGCCGCACCTGCGCGCCATCCAGGACCGCGGGCTGCGGCTGGCCGGCGGATGGGGCGACCACGTCGCGCGCGTCGCCGCCGCCGAGCGCCTCGGCCGGCCGCCCGAGCTCGCCATCGTCGCCACGAAGATCGCCGACGCCCGCGACGCGATGCGGGAGAACGCCGGCTGGCTCCGCGACGTCCCCGTCCTCGTCGTGCAGAACGGCCTGTCGGGCCTGCGGATGGGCGCCGAGTGCCTGCCGCGCTCCCAGGTCGTGGGCGGGCTCGCGCTCCTCGCCACCTCGTTGACGGAACCGGGGCTCGTCACCGTCACGGGACCCGCGGGCATCCACATCGGCTCGGCGGACGGCCCCGACGGCGCCGGGGTCGAGCTCGTGCGCCGCGTGCTGGATCCGGTGATGCCCGTGAGCGTCGCCCCCGACTTCCGCGGCGCGCAGTGGACGAAGCTCGTCGTGAACGGGATCAACGCGGTGCCGGCGGTCACGGGCCTCAGCGCGCAGGCGGTGATCGCCGACCCCGTCATGCGGCGGGTCGTCACGCGCGCCATGCAGGAGACGGTCCGGACGGGCCTCGCCCGCGGCGTCGTGTTCGGCGCGCTCGCCGGCCTCACTCACCGCCGGCTGAGGGCCTTCGCGTCGATGCCCGTCGGCCTCGCTGGCCGGCTACCCGTGTCGCTCGCGCGCGCCATGGGGAGCGTGCCGAACCCGGGGTCGACCCTGCAGAGCATCCGCCGCGACCGGCCCACGGAGATCGACCACCTCAACGGCGCCGTCGCCGCGCTCGCTCCGGGGGCCGGCCAGGACGCGCGCGTGAACGCCGCGCTCGTGCAGCTCGTGCACGGGGTGGAGGCGAGCGGACGGCACATCTCCCCCGCCGAGCTCGTGCGGCTCGTCCCGCGCTGATCCGGACGCGGGCGGCGGCCTCCCGGGCGGCGGCTTCCTGGGCGACGGAATCCCGGCCGGCGGACTCCCGGCCGGCGGCGTGCGCGGCCGACCGGGTCAGCAGCTGTCGGCGAAGACGCGGCGAGGGAGCTCGGGGGCGGTGACGTCGACGATCATCGTCGCCGCGCGCCGCGGGTTCACCGCGCGGACGTAGCGCGCGTGGGCCTCCTGCGCGGCGGATCCGGCGTCGCCGCCCGTGGTCGCGAGCGGCTCGTCGGGCAGCAGCAGGTAGACGACCGCGTTCCAGAGGCCGCGCAGCTCGGGGGCCTGGAGGGCGTCGCCCGCGACGACCAGCACGGCGTCGTCCGGGGCGTCGGTCACGGGATCGCCCCCGGGCTGCAGCGCGAAGGGCACGCCCGGCCGGCGGAAGGGGCGCACGAGGCCGTCGCGGAGCGCGTCCGCCTGCCCGCCGCCGTCCCCGCCGCCGTGGTCCGCGGCCTCCGCCACGTACGCGCCCCGTCCCCCCGTGCGCAGCACGTCGGCGAGGTCGCGCGCGAAGCCGGCGGGATCGGCGAGCGGCCCGCCGTCGACCGCGAGGAACGCGCGCCCGCGGCCGTAGTTGTGCAGGAACTCGTCGGCGAGCGAGGCCAGGACCTCGGCGCGGGAGGCGCGGTACAGGGGCATGGATTGAGCGTAGGCCGCGTTCTCGTACGCTGGCCGCATGCCCGAGACCGCCCTCGCCCGAGACGTCAACGCCTGGTTCCGGGAGAACGCGCGGGACCTGCCGTGGCGGCGCGACGGGTTCGGATCCTGGGGCATCCTCGTCAGCGAGTTCATGCTCCAGCAGACGCCGGTCGTCCGGGTGATCCCGCGGCTCGAGGAGTGGCTCGTGCGCTGGCCCACGCCCCAGGCGCTCGCCTCCACGCCCGCCAGCGAGGCCGTCCGCGCGTGGGGCCGGCTCGGCTACCCGCGCCGCGCGCTCAACCTGCACGCGTGCGCGGTCGCGATCACGGAGCGGCACGGCGGCGAGGTGCCCGAGGACGTGGACGCCCTGCTCGACCTGCCCGGCGTCGGCCCGTACACGGCGCGCGCCGTCGCCGCCTTCGCGTTCGGGCACCGGCACCCGGTGGTGGACGTCAACGTGCGGCGGGTGCTCGCGCGGGCGGTCGCCGGCCAGGGCGATCCGGGTCCCGCGCGGACGGCCGTCGACCTCGCCGCCATGGAGGCGCAGCTGCCGGCCGACGTCGCCGAGGCGCGCGTCTTCAACGCGGGGACGATGGAGCTCGGCGCGGTCGTCTGCACGGCACGGGCGCCCCGCTGCGGGAAGTGCCCGATCCGGGACCTGTGCGCGTGGCGGGCGGCCGGGTACCCGGCCTACGACGGGCCGGCGCGCGCAGTGCAGAAGAAGTACGAGGGATCCGACAGGCAGGTGCGCGGCCTCCTGCTCGCCGAGCTGCGGTCGAGCCACTCCCCCGTGAGCGCCGCCGACCTCGCGACGGCCTGGCCCGAGCCGGTCCAGCGCGACCGCGCGGTCGCCGGGCTGGTCGCCGACGGGCTGGCCGTCGTGCAGCCCGACGGCACGTACGCCCTGCCGAGCTGAGGCGCGCCGCGTCGATCCGCCGGCGGACGCGAAGAGGGGGGGCGCGTCCCTCGACGTGCGCCCCCTCTTCGGTGCGGGATCAGCGCCGGCGCCGGATCGACGTGGGCGGCGGATCAGCGCCGGCGGGGATCAGTGCGCCGGGGTGTACCCGGGCGCCGTCGGGTCGCCGAGGTCGTCGCCCTCGTCCTCGTCGTCGTCCTCGTCGAGCTCGTCCTCGTCGTCCTCCAGGACGCGCGGCTTGACGTACGGGTCCTCGTCGCCCGCGTACACGCCGGACTTCGCCTGGGCCTGCACGTCGGCGTCGCGACGGCGCGCCTCCTCGAGGAGGGCGTCGATCGCGGCCGCGTTCTCCGGCACGCCGTCGAGGATGAACTCGAGCGACGGCGTGAGGCGCGCGGTGATGTTCTTGCCGACCTCGCTGCGGAGCATGCCGGTGGCGGACTTGAGGGCGGCGGCCGTGTCGGCGCGCTCCTCGTCGGTGCCGTAGACCGTGTAGAAGATGCTGGCATGCTGCAGGTCGCCCGTGACGCGGACGTCGGTGACGGTCACGAAGCCGAGGCGCGGGTCCTTGATCCCCCGGTCGAGCTTGCGCGCGACGATCTCCTTGATGCGGTCGGCCATCTTCCGGGCCCTCGCGTGATCGACCATGGTCGACGTCCTTCCGTGACGGATGCGGCCGGGCGCGGCCCGGCGTCGTGCTGGCGCCCCGCGGGTGGCGGGTGCGTCCGGACGCGAGCGCCCGGCTGGTGCTGGCGTCCCGCGGGTGGCGGGACGGGGAGGGCCCCGCTCCCCGGGTGGGGAGCGGGGCCCGGATCGGCCGGGGTCAGACCCGCGGCTTCTCCTTCATCTCGATCGTCTCGATCTCGTCGCCGATCTGGATGTCGTTGAACTTGCCGAGGCCGATGCCGGCCTCGTAGTCCGTGCGGACCTCGGACACGTCGTCCTTGAACCGACGCAGCGACTCGATCGCCAGGCTGTCGCCCACCACCACGCCGTCGCGGATGACCCGCGCCTTGGCGTTCCTGGTGATGGTGCCCGAGCGGACGATGACACCCGCGATGTTGCCGAACTTCGAGGAGCGGAACACCTCGCGGATCTCGGCGACACCGGACTGGACCTCCTCGTACTCGGGCTTGAGCATGCCCGTGAGGCTCGACTCGATCTCCTCGAGCGCCGAGTAGATGACGCTGTAGAAGCGGATGTCGACGCCCTCGCGCGCCGCGCGGGCGCGGGCCTTCGGGTCGGGGCGGACGTTGAACCCGATGATGATCGCGTTGTCGATCGTCGCCAGGTTGACGTCGCTCTCGGTGACCGCTCCGACGCCGCGGTGGATGATCCGCAGCTGCACGGAGTCGTCCACCTCGATCTTCATGAGCGACTCCTCCAGCGCCTCGACGGCACCGGACACGTCGCCCTTGATGATGAGGTTGAGCGACTCGACCTTGCCCTCCTCCAGCGCACGCGTGAAGTCCTCGAGGCTGATGCGCTTGCGGGCCTTGGCCAGCTGGGCGTTGCGCTCGACGGCCTCGCGCTTCTCGGCGATCTGACGGGCGGTGCGGTCCTCCTCGGTGACGAGGAAGGTGTCGCCCGCGCCGGGGACCGACGAGAGGCCCTGGACCTGGACGGGCCGCGAGGGGTACGCCTCGTGGACCGCGTCGCCGTTCTCGTCCATCATCGCCCGGACGCGGCCGTAGGCCGTGCCCGCCACGATGGCGTCGCCCACGCGGAGCGTGCCCGACTGGATGAGGACGGTCGCGACCGCGCCGCGGCCCTTGTCGAGGCGGGCCTCGATGGCCACGCCGCGCGCGTCCTTGTTCGGGTTGCTGCGCAGGTCGAGGCCGGCGTCGGCGGTGAGCAGGACGGCCTCGAGGAGGTCCTCCACGCCCTTGCCGGTGAGCGCGGACACGTCGACGAACATGACGTCTCCGCCGTACTCCTCGGCGACCAGGCCGTACTCGGTGAGCTGCTGGCGCACCTTGGCGGGGTTGGCCCCCTCCTTGTCGACCTTGTTGACCGCGACCACGATCGGCACGTTCGCCGCCTGGGCGTGGTTCAGGGCCTCCACCGTCTGCGGCATGATGCCGTCGTCGGCCGCGACCACGAGGATCGCGATGTCGGTGACCTGGGCACCACGGGCGCGCATGGCGGTGAACGCCTCGTGGCCCGGGGTGTCGATGAAGGTGATGGCGCGCTCGTAGCCCTCGTGCGGCGCCCAGACCTGGTACGCGCCGATGTGCTGCGTGATGCCGCCCGCTTCGCCCTCGATGACGTTGGCGTTGCGGATGGCGTCGAGCAGGCGCGTCTTGCCGTGGTCGACGTGGCCCATGACGGTGACGACGGGCGGCCGGATCTCCAGCACGTCGTCGTCCTCGTCCTCGAGCTCCTGGTCGAGGTCGATGTCGAAGCCCTCGAGCAGCTCGCGGTCCTCGTCCTCCGGGGAGACGACCTGGATCTTGTAGCCGAGCTCCGTGCCGAGCACCTCGAAGGTGGCCTCGTCGAGCGACTCGGTCGCCGTGGCCATCTCACCGAGGTGGAACAGCACGGTCACCAGGTTGCCGGGGCTCGCGTCGATCTTGTCGGCGAAGTCCGAGATGGACGCGCCGCGACGCAGGCGGACGACGGTGTTGCCGTCGCCGCGGGGGACGCTGACGCCACCCAGCGACGGGGCCTCGCGCAGCTCGAACTCGGCCCTCTTCGTCCGCTTCGACTTGCGCGACTTGCTCTTGCCGCCGCCGCGCCCGAAGGCACCCGCCGTACCGCCACCGGGGCCGCGACCGCGACCGCCGCCACCGGGACGACCGGCGAAGCCGCCGGCCGGGCGCTGGAAGCCGCCGGCGGCGGGGGCGCCGGGGCGTCCCGCTCCGCCGGGTGCGCCGCCGGGGCGACCGGCGCCCGCGGGGCGCTGGCCGAAGCCGGCAGGACGTGCGCCCTGGCCGACGCCGCCGGGACGCGGGGCGCCGGGGCGGGGGGATCCGGGACGGGGAGCGGCCGGACGGGGGCCTGCGGCTCCCGCGGCGGGGCGCTGGCCCATGCCCTGGTTGCTCGCGAACGGGTTGTTGCCCGGGCGGGGCTTGGTGCCCATGCCCTGGTTGCTCGCGAAGGGGTTGTTGCCGGGGCGCGGGGCCGCCGGACGCGGGATCCCGGGACGCGGGATGCCGTTGGAGGGCGCCGGGGTGCTGCCGGCGTCCGGGCGCGGGGCGCTCGGCGTCGACGCGGCGGGGGCCTCGGGGGTGGTGGACGCGGCCGACTTCTCGGCCTGCGCCTTCTCCTCCGCGGCGGCCTTGCGGGTCGCCTCGGCCTGGGCCTGGCGCTCGGCGACCGTCAGCGGCGCGGCCGGAGCCGGCATGTCGGACGCCTCGGGGGCCTCGGGCGCCGGAGCCGTGGGCTGCGGGCCGGGGGTGGGACGGCCGCCGGGCTTCGGGGCCGAGGAACGGGCGCCGGGGCGCGGCGCGGACGACGGCGTCGCGGCGGGTGCCGCGGCCTGTCCGGTGAGGCCGGCTGCCTCGAGCGCCGCCTTGAGCTTGCGGGCCACGGGGGGCTCGATGCTCGACGACGGTCCCTTGACGAACTCGCCCATCTCCTTGAGCTTGGCGAGTGCGGTCTTGCTGTCGACGCCGATCTCGGCGGCGATCTCGTGTACGCGTGGTTTTGCCACTGTTCTCCTGTCTGGGGGTCCTCTCCCAGGCAGGAGGGGACCGCTAGTGCTGGACGGATCTCATTTCGAGCCGCTCATTAGTTGTCCATGTGCCGTTCAGCCTGTTCTCTCGGATGCTCGCGCGCTCGGCTGGGCCGCGAGCCGCTCTCGTAGTCCCCCAAGAGCTGCGGGGTCGAGCGCCGCCTCGCTGCGCAGGGCCCGCCCGAAGGCGCGCCTCGCGATGGCTCGGTCTATGCACTCGATGGTCGGATGGATCCACGCGCCCCTGCCGGCCATCACCGCGCGCTCGTCGACGACGAGGGAGCGGGTGGGGGGATCGGCGACGATCCGCTGGAGAGCGGACCTCGGGGCACGCCGACGACAGCCGACGCACGTTCTTACCGGCTCCATACTACCCCCTCCGTCCGGCGGCGGCGAGGCGGGGTCCCGGCGGGCGGCGCTCAGTCGTCGCCCTCGAGGATCGAGTCGGGCTGGATGTCGATCTTCGCGCCCGTGAGCTTCGCGGCGAGGCGGGCGTTCTGGCCCTCCTTGCCGATGGCGAGCGACAGCTGGTAGTCCGGCACGAGCGCGCGGACGGCCTTGGTCGCCTGGTCGATGACGAACGAGCTCGTGACCTTGGCGGGCGAGAGCGCGTTGCCGACGAAGACGGGCAGCGACTCGGAGTAGTCGACGATGTCGATCTTCTCGTCGTTGAGCTCGGCCGTGACGGCGCGCACGCGCTGGCCCAGCTCGCCGATGCAGGCGCCCTTGGCGTTGATGCCGGGCTCGGTCGCGCGCACCGCGATCTTGGTGCGGTGGCCGGCCTCGCGCGCGAGCGAGACGATCTCGACGAGGCCCTGCGCGATCTCCGGCACCTCGAGCGCGAACAGCTTGCGGACGAGCGACGGGTGCGTGCGCGAGACCGTGATCTGCGGGCCCTTCGCGCCGCGGGACACGCTCGTGACGTAGACGCGCAGGCGCGAGCCGTGCGCGTACTTCTCGCCGGGCACCTGCTCCTCGGGCGGCAGGATCGCCTCGATGGTGCCGAGGTCGACGTGGATCATGCGCGGGTTCGGCCCCTGCTGCACGATGCCCGCGACGATGTCGCCCTCCCGGCCCTTGAACTCGCCGAGGATGCGGTCGTCGCCGATGTCGCGCAGGCGCTGGTTGATGACCTGCTTCGCGGCGAAGGCGGCGATGCGGCCGAAGTCGCTCGGGCTGTCCTCCGACTCGCCGACGACGAGGCCGTCCTCGTCGAGCTCGGGGACGTGCACGGACACGTGGCCGGACTTGCGGTCGAGGTGCACGCGGGCCGGGGGCACGCCGTCGGCGACGGGCTTGGCGTCGGCCTGGTCGGTGTGCTTGAGGTAGGCGGTGAGGATGGCCTGCTCGATGATCGAGACGAGCTCCTCGAACGGGATCTCCCGCTCGCGCTCCATCATGCGCAAGACGCTCAGGTCGATGTCCATGGGCCACTCCTCTATTCGGTTGGAAGGATACGAGGCTACCCGACCGCCGGGGGTCGGGCAGCCCCCGCGGGGGTGCGCGCGGGATCAGCCGGCGGTGAGCGCGCCCACGACGTCCGCGAGCGCGACCGGGGTGCGCTCGTTCGTGCGGCGGTCCCAGAGCTCGGCCATGCCGTCGGCGGCGCCGCGGCCGACGATGACGATGGTCGGCACGCCGATGAGCTCGGCGTCGCCGAACTTCACGCCGGGCGAGACCTTGGGGCGGTCGTCGAAGAGCACGTCGAGGCCGGCGGCGTCGAGCGCGTCGACGAGCTCCTCGCTGGCCGTCCTGACGCCCTCGTCCTTGCCGGTCATCACGACGTGCACGTCGAACGGGGTGATGGACGCGGGCCACAGGAGGCCGCGGCCGTCCTGCGTGGCCTCGGCGACGAGCGCGAGGTTGCGCGTGATGCCGATGCCGTACGAGCCCATCGTGACCGTGACGAGCTTGCCGTTCTCATCGAGGACCTTGAGGCCGAGCGCCTCCGCGTACTTGCGGCCGAGCTCGAAGACGTGGCCGATCTCGGTGCCGCGGGCGGTGCTGATGGGGCCGGATCCGTCGGGCGCGGGGTCGCCGTCGCGCACGTCGGCCGCCTCCACGGCGCCGTCGGGCGTGAAGTCGCGGCCGGCGACGAGCGAGAGCACGTGCTTCCCGGCGACGTTGGCGCCCGTGATCCACGCGGTGCCGTCGACGACCCGGGGGTCGACGAGGTAGCGCACCTTCGTGGCCGACGTGGATCCGAGGACGGGGCCCTCGGGCGACCACGGGCCGATGTAGCCCTTCACGAGGCCGGGCTGCTTCTGGAGGTCGGCCTCGGTGGCGGGCTCGACCTCGGCGGGGAAGAAGGCGACCTCGGCGCGCTTGAGGTCGACGTCCCGGTCGCCGGGGATCCCGACGACGACGAGCTCGCGCGTGCCGTCGAGGTGGGTGAGGGCGAGGACGATGTTCTTCAGCGTGTCGGCGGCGGTCCAGGGACGGCCGTCCTCGCGGGGCTCGCGGGCGTTCGCGAGGTCGACGAGCGTCGCGATCGTGGGGGTGTCGGGCGAGTCGAAGACGCGCGCGGCGGGCTGGCCGTCGATGGGGATCGACTCGGGCACGAGCGTCGTGTACGCCTCGACGTTGGCCGCGTAGCCGCCGGGCGAGCGCACGAAGGTGTCCTCGCCGATGGGCGTGGGGTGCAGGAACTCCTCGCTCTTGGACCCGCCCATGGCGCCCGCGTCGGCGGCGACGATGACGTACTCGAGGCCGAGGCGCTGGAAGATCCGCTCGTAGGCGTCACGCTGGGCCTGGTAGCTCACGGACAGGGCCTCGTCGGTGACGTCGAAGGAGTACGCGTCCTTCATCGTGAACTCGCGGCCGCGGAGGATGCCGGCGCGGGGGCGGGCCTCGTCGCGGTACTTGTCCTGGATCTGGTAGATCGACAGGGGCAGGTCCTTGTAGCTCGAGTAGAGGTCCTTCACGAGCAGCGCGAAGAACTCCTCGTGCGTGGGCGCGAGCACCATGGGCGCGCGCTTGCGGTCCTCGAGGCGGAACATCCCGGGGCCGTACTCGTCGTAGCGGCCGGTGGCCTGGTACGGCTCGGCGGGGAGCAGCGCGGGGAAGTGCACCTCCTGGGCGCCGATGCGCTCCATCTCCTCGCGGACGATGGCCTCGACCTTGTTCTTGACCCGGAGGCCGAGCGGCAGCCAGGCGAAGATGCCGGGGGCCTGGCGGCGGATGTAGCCGGCGCGCACGAGGAGGCGGTGGCTGGCCACCTCGGCGTCGACGGGGTCTTCCCGGAGGGTGCGGACGAAGAGCTTCGAGAGGCGTGTGGACACCGACACAGCCTAGCGATCCGGGCGCGTCGGTCCGGCCCGGTCGGCGGGCGCCGGCGTCCGTCGGCGTCGGTCAGCGGCCGGCGGATCCGCCCGTCGCGTAGGAGAGGCGGAGGCGCTCGAAGCCCTCGTCGAGGGAGACGGCCGGCGTCCAGGCCAGGGCCCGGCGGGTCTCGCGCTGGTCGAACCAGTGCGCGGTGGAGAGCTGCTCGGCGAGGAAGCGGGTCATGGGCGGCTCGTCGGATCCGGGGCGCACGGCCCAGACGCGCTCGACCGCTCCCCCCGCGGCGCGGGCGAGGGCGGCGGGCACGCGGATCCGCGGCGCGGGCACCCCGGCGGCCCGGCACATGCCGGCGAGCAGCTCGGCGACCGGGCGGGGCTCGCCGTTCGTGACGACGTACGCGCGGCCGTGCGCCGAGTCGGCCGCGGCGAGCGCGGCGACGATCGCGTCGGCCGCGTTGTCGCGGTACACGGTGTCGATGAGCGCGGCGCCGTGGCCGAGGAGCGGGAGGCGGCCGCGGGCGGCGCGGTCGACGATGCGCGCGACGAGCTGCGTGTCGCCCGGGCCCCACACGAGGTGCGGGCGGACGGCGAGGACGCGCATCGCCGGGTCGTCCTCGGCCAGGGCGATGAGCTCGCCCTCGGCCTTGGTGCGGGCGTAGTCGCCGCGGGCGCGCACGGGATCCGCCGGCCCGGCGCCGTCGCCCACGATGGAGAGGCCGGTGTGCGCGACCGACGGCGAGGAGACGTGCACGAACCGGGCGACCCCGGCCGCGCGGGCCGCGGCGAGGAGGCCGCGCGTGCCCTCGACGTTGACGGCGCGGAAGTCGGCCGGGTCGCCCGCGAGCGAGACCTTGGCGGCGAGGTGGACGACGGCGTCGACGCCGTCGAGCGCGCGGGCGACGGCGTCCGGGTCGGTGACGCTGCCGCGGAGGTCGACGACGGACCCGGGCACCGGATCCACTCCGCTCGACGCGAGGCCGGACGGCTGGCGCTGGAAGGTGCGGACCGCGTGCCCCTGGGCGGCGAGCCGCTCGGCGACGGCGCGGCCGAGCATGCCGCTCGCGCCCGTGACGAGGACGGTCACGGGGCGCTCACCCGGCCGCCCGAGAGGATGCCGGCGGCCCAGCGGCCGAGGCGCGCGCGGTCGACCTTGGAGTTGTGGCGGACGTCGGTCGGCAGCACCGGGACGACGATCACCGCGGCGACGGGCACGTCGACCGCGGCGCGCACGGCGGCCGCGAGGTCGGGGTCCGCGAGGCCCACGCGGCGCGCGGCGGGCACGGTCTCGACCACCAGCACGAGCTGCTGGACACCGGCGGGCCCGACGCCCACGGCGGCCGCGCGTCCGACGCCCGCGGCGGACTCCGCGCGCTGCTCGGGGCCGACGGGCGTGAGCACGCCGTCGGCGGTCGTGATGACGTGCGGGAGCCGGCCCTCGATCCAGAGCGCGCCCATGGCGTCGAGGTGGCCGACGTCGCCCGTGCGGTGCCGGCGGATCCCGTCGGCCGAGTCGCGCCGCGCGGCGCGGTCGGTGACGTGCAGGCGGTCGTAGCGCTCGTGGACGTGCGGCGCCTGCGCGACGATCTCGCCCGTGACGCCGGGCTCGGACGTGAGCGCGCCGGTGGCGGCCCCGGCCCGGTCGAGCGGGCTGATGCGGATGTCCACCGGGTCGACGGGCGTGCCCACGCAGACGCCGGCGTCGCCGCGGCGGGCGGCCTCGCGGATCCCGTCGAGCGTGACGTCGGTGAGCAGCAGGCCCTCGGTCATCCCGTAGGGCGTGTGCACCTCGGCGGCCGGCACGAGCGCGGCGGCGCGCGTGAGCAGCGCCTCCGACAGCGGGGCGCCCGCGGAGAGCAGGGAGCGGACCCGGCCGAGCGCGGCGCGGTCGTCGGCGGTGAGCGCGTCGGCGGTCGCGACGACGTTCGCGAGCGCGGCGGGCGAGGCGAAGACGACGGTCGCGTCCGCGGCGCGGGCCGCGGCGGCCAGCGCGGACGCGGTGAGGTCGCGCGGGCGGGTGACGTCCATGTCGGGCGTGACGCTCGTGGCGCCGAGGGCGGGTCCGAGGAGCGCGAACGGCGCGAAGCCGGCGACCAGGCCGGTGCCCACGCCCACGTCGAAGCGACCGCCGAGGGTGTCGCGCAGCGACGCGAGCTGGCGGTGCGTGTAGACGACGCCCTTGGCGGGGCCGGTGGATCCCGAGGTGAAGAGGATCGCGGCGTCGTCGTCGGCCGCGGGCTCCGGCGGCAGGACCTGCGCCCGGCCGTCGCGGGCGATCTCCGGGAGGCTCGCGGCGACGCCGAGCGCGCGGGCGACGGGCGGCGCGAGAGTCGTGACGGAGATCCGCTCCCCCGGCCAGCCGAGGGCGCGCGCGAGGGCGAGGCCCGCGGGGATGCCGACGACCATGTCCGGGCGGGATCCGGCGACCGCGCGTCCGAGGCCCTTCACGCCGAGGCCCGCGTCGGCGACCACGACGATCGCGCCGATGCGGAGGCACGCGTAGAGGAGCGCCGTGAGGTCGGCGCCCGGCGGCACGAGCAGCGAGACGCGGTCGCCGGCGCGGAGCCCGCGCGCGTGCAGGCCGGCCGCGATCTCGCGCACGCGGCGGGAGAGCAGCCGCCAGGAGACGGTGCGCGGGCCGGTGCCGCCGCGGGGCGCCATCTCCACGAGCACGGGCTCGTCGCTGTCGCGCAGCTCCTCGAGGAGCGCGCCGAGCGGGCGGATGGGCGCGGGCGTCCGCGGGGCGTTCTCGGCGGGGGCGGTTCCCGGCATGATCCGGTCGGCCAGCCAGTCGAGCGCGGCGGAGGCGTAGTCGTGGTCCTCCGCGACCAGGTGCCCGGCGCCCTCGACGCGGTGCACGTCGGCGTGCGGCAGGCGCTCGAGGAGGTCGGAGAGGTACACGTCGGAGAAGATCGGGTCGCGCGGACCCCAGACGAACAGGGCCGGGAGGTCGAGGTCGCGCAGCCCCTCCGCGATGGCGGTGAGCGTCGCGTGGCTGGGGTGCGCCGGGCCGACGGGGATGTCGGCGACGAAGCCGCGGATCCCGGCGCGACGGTCGGCGCCGCGGTACGGCGCCGCGAAGGCCCGGCGCACGGCCGGGTCGAGCGGCGGGTGCGCGAGGGCGAGCGTGGTGGCGAGGAAGCCGGGCGTGCCGCGGGTCGCGGCGTCGTGGATACCCGTGGCGAGCGCCAGGCGCAGCGGCCACGGGATGGGCACGCCCTCCTCCTGGTGCACGGCCGTGTTGAGCGCCATGACCCCGGCGAGCACGTCGCGGTTGCGGAGCGCCCAGCCGAGGCTGACCACGCCGCCCCAGTCGTGGCCGAGCGTGACCACGGGGCCGGTGGCGCCGGATCCGGAGAGGCCCAGCTCGTCGGTCAGCGCCTGCAGGTCGTCGAGCCGCGTCGGCAGCGTGCGGGCCTCCCCCGTGCGCTCGGAGAAGCCCATGTCGAGCTGGTCGACGGCGACCACGCGCCAGGCCGGTGCCGACGGATCCCGGTCGGCACGCGCGAGCGACTCCGCCGCGATGCGCCGCCAGAGGTACGACCAGGTCGGGTTGCCGTGCACGCAGAGGATCGTGCCGGCGACCGGGGCGCCCGTGGCCGCGAGCCGCTCGCCCGTGTCGAGGAGGTGCCAGCCGTGGCCGCCCGCCTCCACGACGCGCGACCACGCGGGGTCGAGGCCCGGCAGCGGCTGCCCGTCGTCGCCGGGCACCGGGACGGTCGCCGCGTCGCCGCGGACCTCGCGCGTCACGGCGCGGCTACCAGAGGATCTCGGTCATGGCCGTGTTGAGGCCGGAGCCCACGCCCATGCAGAGCACGCGGTCGCCGCGGCTGAGGCTGTCGGCCTGGTCGGCGAGCGTGATCGGGATGCTCGCGGGGCCGACGTTGCCGTACCGCGGGTAGGTGAGCGGCACGCGCGACTTGTCGAGCTTCGCGGCCTTGACGATGGCGTTCGTGTGCACGTCGGAGACCTGGTGGAGGATGTAGCGGTCCATGTCGGACCACTGCCAGTCGTCCCCGGCCGCCTCCTTCCACGCGTCGACGACGAGCTCCATGCCGCCGCGGAGGAGCTCCTTGGTGTCGGTGAACATGCCGTCCACGTCGCCGATGCAGAGCTCGTGGTGCTGGGTGGCGGCGCGCGTGACGCCGCCGAGGATCCGGTGCCCCTCGGGGTGGTCGCTCGTGCGCCCGAGGACGGCCGCCGCCGCGCCCGCGCCGAGCGTGAGGCTCGGGAACTCGCTGAGGAAGTCGGCGCGCGTGGTCTCGGGGCGGAGGAGCCGGGCGACCGTGTTGTGGCGGATCTCGCCGGCGTCCTCGCCGTCGACGATCATCGCGTACTCGATCTGGCCGGAGTCGATGAGGTGCCCGGCCAGCGTCATGGCGTTGACGAAGCCGAGGCACGCGTTGGCGATGTCGAAGTTGAGCGCCGACGACGGCAGGCCGAGGCCGTTGTGGATGCCGACCGCGACGCTCGGCTCGAGGTGGGCCCGCGTGACGGACGTGTTGATGAGCAGCCCGATCTGCGACGGCTCGACGCCCGCCTGCGCGAGCGCCTTCCGGCCGGCCTGCGTGGCGGCGGCGTCGAAGGACATGGAGGCGTCCCAGTTGCGGCGCTCGAGCACGCCGGCCACGCGCTGCAGCAGGCCCGTGGGGAGACGGAGCCGGGAGAGGACGGGCTTCAGGCGCTCGTCGATCTCGACCGAGGTGACCGTGTGCGGGGCGAGGACGCTGGCGAGCCCCAGCAGGGAGGTGTTCCGATGCCGGAAAGTGGCGTTACCGTTCAACAGCATCCTCAGTTCGTGGGCGGTCCGCCGGGCGGACGACTAGCAGAGCCTACGCGCAGGCGGCGCGCGCGGACGCACGGCCGCCGCGCGGGCGGGTGGGGAGGGTGGGACTAGACGAGGATCTCGGGGCTGCCGATGGATCCCGCGGGCATCTCCGCGGCGAGGCGGTTCGCCTCCTCGATGAGGGTCTGGACGATCTCGGCCTCGGGGACGGTCTTGATGACCTCGCCCTTGACGAAGATCTGCCCGCGGCCATTGCCGGACGCGACGCCGAGCTCGGCCTCGCGGGCCTCGCCGGGTCCGTTCACGACGCAGCCCATGACCGCGACGCGCAGCGGCACGTTGACGTGCTTGAGGCCCTCGGTGACCTGCTCGGCGAGCGAGTACACGTCGACCTGCGCGCGGCCGCAGCTCGGGCAGGAGACGATCTCGAGCTTGCGCTCGCGGAGGTTGAGCGACTGCAGGATCTGCAGGCCCACCTTCACCTCCTCCGCCGGGGGCGCGGAGAGGGAGACGCGGATGGTGTCGCCGATGCCCTCGGACAGCAGGATGCCGAACGCGGTCGCGCTCTTGATCGTGCCCTGGAAGGCGGGGCCGGCCTCGGTGACGCCGAGGTGGAGGGGCCAGTCGCCGCGCTCGGCCAGCAGGCGGTAGGCCTTGACCATGATGACGGGGTCGTTGTGCTTGACCGAGATCTTGAAGTCGTGGAAGTCGTGCTCCTCGAAGAGGCTCGCCTCCCAGACGGCGGACTCGACGAGCGCCTCGGGCGTGGCCTTGCCGTACTTCTGCAGCAGGCTCGGGTGCAGGGATCCGGCGTTGACGCCGATGCGGATGGAGGTGCCCGCGGCCTTGGCGGCCTTCGCGATGGCGCCCACCTGGTCGTCGAACTTGCGGATGTTGCCGGGGTTCACCCGCACGGCGCCGACGCCGGCGTCGATGGCCGTGAAGACGTAGCGGGGCTGGAAGTGGATGTCCGCGATGATCGGGATCTGGCTCTTCTTCGCCAGGATGTGCAGCACGTCCGCGTCGTCCTGGTGCGGCACCGCGACGCGCACGATGTCGCAGCCGGTGGCCGTGAGCTCGGCGATCTGCTGGAGCGTGGCGTTGATGTTGGTCGTCTGCGTGGTCGTCATCGACTGGACGCTGACCTGGGCGTCGCCGCCCACCTTCACCTTGCCGACGCTGATCTGACGGGTCTTGCGACGGGGCGCGAGGACCTCAGGGACCTTCGGCATTCCGAGATTGACTGCTGGCACGGACAAGAGCCTACGTCCGATTCCTGCGTGCCTGGTGCGGCGGGGGCGCGGGCGGCCCGCCCTTCCCTGATCAGGTCAGGCGTACGGGGTTCACCAGGTCGGCGAAGATCAGCAGCGCGCTCATGGCGCCGAACAGGATCACGACCACGAACGTCAGCGGCATGAGCTTGGCGACGTCCACCGGGCCCGGGTCGCGGCGGCCGAACGCCTTCGCGAGGAAGCGGCGGACGCCCTCGACGATGGCGCCGAGCACGTGGCCGCCGTCGAGCGGCAGGAGCGGGAGCAGGTTGATCATGCCGAGCGCCACGTTGAGCGACGCGACCAGCCCGATCATGGCGGAGGCGCGCGACGCGACCGGGGTCTCGTCGAGGCTCGCGATCTCGCCGGCCACGCGGCCCACGCCCACGACGCTCATGGGGCCGTTGGGATCGCGCTCGCCGCCGCCGAAGGCCGCGCGGCCGACGTCGACGAGGCGCTGCGGGAGGTTCAGGATGAGGTTGCCCACCGCGGCCATGTTCTCGCCCGTGGTGGTGAAGGCGGCCGACAGCGGCTGCTGCTGCACGGCCTGCGTGGGCGTGAAGCCGATGAGGCCCACCTGCTGCGTGACCGGGCGGCCCTGCTCGTCGACCTCGGGGGCGCCGCGGGACCCGATGACGGCCTGCTCGGAGAGGACGGGCGTGATCGCGAGCGTCTGCCGCGCGCCGCCGCGGTCGACGACCACGTCGAGCTCGCGGCCGGCGGACGCGCGCACGGTGCTCGTGACCTGGTCCCAGGCGGTGACGGGCGTGCCGTCGATGCTGACGATCGTGTCGCCGGGCTGGAGGCCGGCGGCCGCGCCGGGAGCGGCGGGGGCGCCCGCGGGGCACGTGGCGGGATCGGCCGAGGCGGCGGATCCGGCGGGGACGATGCACGCGTTGACCTGGCCGACCGTGGTGGTGGGCTGGGTGACGCCGAAGCCGCAGAGCACCACGGCGAACAGCACCACGGCGAGGAGGAAGTTCATGGCCGGGCCGCCGAGCATGATGACCATGCGCTTCGGCACCGGCAGCTTGTAGAAGGCGCGGTCCTCCTCGTCGCCGACGCTCTCGGCGCTCGCCTGGCGCGCGTCCTGCACGAGGCTGTCGAAGAAGCCGCGGCCGGCGCGGTCGTCGGCGGGTGGGGATCCGCCGTCGGCGCCGGGCTCCGCGCGGGCGTCGCGGCGGGGGTCGGATCCGACGAGCTGCGCCAGCCCCGTGCTGCTCTCGCCGGCGCGCGAGCTCTGCGGCGGGAACATGCCGATCATGGAGATGTAGCCGCCCAGCGGGATGGCCTTCACGCCGTACTCGGTCTCGCCCTTGCGGCGGCTGAAGATCGTCGGCCCGAAGCCGATCATGTACTGCGTGACGCGGACGCCGAAGAGCTTGGCGGGCACCAGGTGCCCGACCTCGTGGAGGCCGATGGACACGGCGACGCCGACCACGATGATGAGCACCCCGAGGATGTAGAGGAAGACGCCGTCCATGGTGGGAGAGGCTACCTCCCGCACCCTGGGCGGACGCCCGCGGCGACGGGGATCCAGGGGGCGGTGTCCGCTCCGCGCCCGCCGCTCCGTCCCCGCTCCGCCCCCGGCGCTCCCACGCGGGTCGCGCGGCGCGGACGGCGGTCTCCCGGGAGCCCCCGGCTAGTCTGGGAGCCCGCGACGAGAGGTGGCCCCATGCCCGGAGAACGGACCGACGGCCTCGCCGGAGCCCTGCTCGGCGGCCGCTACCGCATCAGCGGCCTGCTCGGACGCGGCGGCATGGCCACCGTGCACCGCGCCGTCGACGAGACGCTCGGCCGCGAGGTGGCCGTCAAGGTCTTCGCCACCGACTCCGCCGACCCGAACGAGGTCGAGCGGCAGGAGGGCGAGGTGCGGATGCTCGCGGGCCTCAGCCACCCGGGGCTCGTCACGCTCTTCGACGTCGGCGACGACGTGGTCGGCGACCGCGCGCTCGCCTTCATCGTGATGGAGATCGTCGACGGCACCACGCTCGCCGACCGGATGAAGGAGGGGCCGCTCCCCGGGCCCGAGGTCGCGCGCATCGGCGGGATCCTCGCCGACGCCCTCGGCTACATCCACCGCCGCGGGGTCGTGCACCGTGACGTCAAGCCCGCCAACGTGCTCCTCGCCCGGCCCGAGGAGCCCGACGAGCCGGCCGCCGCCAAGCTCACCGACTTCGGGATCGCGCGGCTGGTGGACGGCACGCGCCTCACCTCCACCGGGTCCATCGTCGGCACCGTCAGCTACCTCAGCCCCGAGCAGGCGCTCGGCGAGGCCGTGGGCGCGCCGACGGACGTCTACGCGCTCGGCCTGGTGCTCCTCGAGTGCCTCACCGGACGCCGCACCTTCCCCGGCACGGCCGCCGAGTCGACCATGGCGCGCGTCGTGCGCGATCCCGAGATCCCCGCGCGGCTCGGCGCGTCGTGGGTCGACCTCCTCGGCCGCATGACCCGGCGCGACCCCGCGACCCGGCCCACCGCGCGCGAGGTCGCCGCGGAGCTGCGGACCGGACGGGCGCCCACGGCGGCCGTGGACGACCCGACCGCGACGTCGACGCGGGTGATGCCCGCGGCGGCCGCTGCTGCGGGTGCTGGCGCGGCCGGCCTCGGCGCCGGAGCCGCGGGCACCGACGCCGACGCGCGCACGGAGCGGTTCGCGGCCTCGGCGGATCCGGACGCGCGCACCGAGCGCTTCGCTCCCCCGCCGGCCGACCGCGTCGATCCGACCGCGACCGGCCGCACCGCCGCGGACCGCGAGCCCGCGAAGCGCCGCGGCACCCGCGCCCTCAGCATCGCGGTCGTCTCGGTCCTCGTCGCGGCGGCCGCCGTGGTCGGCGTGGTCACCGTCACGTCGTTCCAGGACCGCGACACCTCGTACCCGTCCGTCCCCGGACCCCTCGGTGCCAGCCTCGAGGAGCTGCAGAAGAGCGTGGAGGACGCCCCGTGATCCGCACATCCACCCCTGCCACCGGCACCGGCACCGGCACCGGCCGCCCGGTCGGACGCTCGCTGCGCGGACGCGCCGCGGTCGGCCTCGCCACCGCGACGACCGCCGTCCTCCTGCTCGCGGGCTGCGCCGGATCCTCCACCCCCGAGGGCCGCGCGCTCGACGACCTGCAGCAGCGCACGCTCTCGGTCACGCAGTCGTCGGCCGACGGCGACTACGCGAAGGCGCTCGCCCAGCTCGAGGAGCTGCGCGCGGCCGTCGAGGCGGACCTCGCCGACGGGTCCATCGACCAGGCGCGGCACGACGAGGTCATCGCGCGGATCGACGCGGTGCGCGCCCAGCTCGAGGCCGCCCAGGAGGCCGCGAAGTCGACGCCGTCGCCGACGCCCTCCTCCAGCCCGTCGCCGTCGCCCTCCCCGTCCGCCACCCCCACGCGCACCCCGAGCCCGACGCCCACGCCGACCCCGACCCGCACGACCCCGCCCACGCCGTCGCCCAGCCCCTCGCCGGGCGGCGAGCAGGGCGGTGGGAACGGCGGAGGGAACGGCGGCGGTGCGGGGAACGGCGGATCCGGGAACGGCGCGGGCGACGGCAACGGCAACGGCAACGGCGGAGGGAACGGGAGCGGCGGCTCGAACGACGGCTGAGCGCGAGCCGGTCGTCGGGAAGCGGGCGTCGTCCCTCGGCTGATCGGAGTCGACCGCCGGCCGGACGGCGTCCTTCGCGTCAGCCTCGCCTCACCGGGCGCTCGACCTGCTGACGGCGGATGCGGCGGTCTCATGGGCCGCCGTCGGCCGCAGCCGGGACGTGCGCCCGGTCAGACCCCCAGGACGCGGTCGGCCTCGGCGCGCGCCCAGCGCTCGGCCTCGGCGAGGGACTCGCGGGTGAGCGCGCCCGACGCCGGCTCGTGCGCGTCCACGACGCGTCGGATGGTGTCCACGATGTCGAGGAAGCCCGCGCGACCGGCGTGGAACGCGTGCACGGCCTGCTCGTTCGCGGCGTTGTAGACCGCGGGGTACGTGGATCCGGCCCGGCCGACCTCCTTCGCGAGGAGCACGGCGGGGAACGCCTCGTCGTCGAGGGGCTCGAAGGTCCAGGTGGCGGCGCGGGTCCAGTCGATGGGCACGCCCACGTCCGTCATGCGGTGCGGCCAGTTCAGGCCCAGCGCGATGGGGAGGCGCATGTCCGGCGGCGACGCCTGCGCGAGCGTGGAGCCGTCGATGAACTCGACCATGGAGTGCACGAGCGACTGCGGGTGCACGACCACGTCGATGCGGTCGTAGGGCACGTCGAAGAGGAGGTGCGCCTCGATGACCTCGAGGCCCTTGTTGACGAGCGTCGACGAGTTGGTGGTGATGACGAGGCCCATGTCCCACGTGGGGTGCGCGAGGGCCTGGCGCGGCGTGACGTCCGCGAGCTCGGCGCGCGTGCGCCCGCGGAACGGGCCGCCCGACGCCGTGACGACGAGGCGCCGCACCTCATCGGCCGTGCCGCCGCGGAGCGCCTGCGCGATGGCGGAGTGCTCGCTGTCGACGGGGACGAGCTGGCCCGGCTTCGCGATCGACCGCACCAGCTCACCCCCGACGATGAGCGACTCCTTGTTGGCGAGGGCGAGCGTGCGGCCCTCCTCGAGCGCGGCGAGCGTGGGGCCGAGCCCGACGGATCCGGTGATGCCGTTCAGCACCACGTCGGCGTCGACCGTGCGGATGAGCTGCTCGGCCTCGTCCGCCCCGAGGGCCGTGTGCTCGACGCCCGCGACGCGGGCCTGCTCCGCGAGCGCCTCGCGCTTGCTGCCGGCGCCGAGCCCGACCACCTCGAAGAGCTCCGGGTGGCGCGCGACGACCTCGAGGGCCTGCACGCCGATGGAGCCCGTGGATCCGAGGATGATGACGCGGCGCACGGCGGTGACCCCTACTTGCCCGCGGGGGCGGGCTGCGTGCCGAGGATGTCGACGACGAACACGATGGTGTCGGTGCCGCCGATGTCGTCGCCCTGGCCCTTGTCGCCGTAGCCGTCCGCGGGCGGGATGATCGCGATGACCTGCGAGCCGACCTTCTGGCCGACGAGGGCCTTGGTGAAGCCGGGGATGACGCCGCTCGTCTGGAACGAGACGGGCTTGCCGCCCTTGTCCCAGCTGGAGTCGAAGACCTTCTTGGTGTTCCAGTTGATGCCCGTGTACTGCACGGTGACGTTGGCCCCGTCGGTGACCGTCTCGCCGTCGCCGACCTTGAGGTCCGCGACCTTCGTCTCCGTGGGCGGGTCGGCGTCCGGGATCGTGATGGTGGGGGCGCCGTCGTCGCCCAGGGAGACCGTGGGGAAGCCCTCGGGCGCCGGCTGGTCGGCGCCGTCGGCGCGCGTCGGCACCTGGCTCAGCACGTCGACCACGATGACGATGGGGTCGTCGGCGCCGAGGCCCAGCTGCGAGGCCTGCTCGGCGGCGAAGCCGTCGGCGGCGGGGACGACCGCGACGATGCGCGATCCGACCGTCGTGCACTCGACCGCGCGGACCACGCCGGGGACGAGGGCGCTGTCGTCGAGGTTCGCGGGCAGCGGCGAGTCGCCGTTGTAGGCGAGCTGCGGCAGCGCGGCGCCCGTCGTGCCGTTGTAGCCGGCGAGCGCGATGTTCGCGGTGGTCCCGGCGCCGACCTCGGCGCCGTCGCCCTGCGTGACGACGGTGCGTTCGGTCGTGTCGACCTTGAGCGGGCCGTCGACCGTGACCTCGGGCGCGGACCCGAAGTCGCCCGACACCTTCACCGACTTCGACGCGTCGCCCGACTGGGTGTCGATGCAGGATGCGCCGGCGGTGCGCGCGCCCGCCGTGGGGCTGGCGGACGGGTCGGCCGTCGGCGTGCCGCTGCCGGAGCAGGCGGACAGGGCCAGGACGGCGGCCGCGGCCAGGGTGAGGGGGATGCGTCGCTTCACGGGAGTCGCTTTCATCGGCGCGCCGGACGCACCAGGTATGTGGGAGGGACGCCGACAGTCTGCCCGATGCGGCCGGACGGCGCCTGACAGGGACGACAGGCGACCACCGGGATCCGGCCGCTCAGGCGGGCGCGACCACCGTGCGCGGCTCGTGGTGCACGGGGAACGCGACGCTCGAGGCGATGAAGCAGCGCTCGGAGGCGCCCTGGTGCAGGGAGGTCGCGAGGTCGACCTGCGCGGCGTCGCGCACGGTGACGACGGGATGCAGCGTGACCTCGACGAAGTGCCCGCCTCCATCCGCGGTCTGCCGCATCGTGCCGGTGGCCTCGTCGGCGTAGCCCACCACGACGACGCCGGCCGCGGCCGCGGCGTGCAGGTAGCTGAGCAGGTGGCACTGCGCGAGCGCGGAGAGGAGCGCGTCCTCGGGGTTCCACCGGTCGGCGTCGCCGCGGAACGGGCGGTCGGCGGATCCCAGGAGGTCGGGCTTGCCGGCGATGCGGACCACGTGGTCCCGGCCGTAGGAGCGGTGGTCGGAGGTGCCGGATCCGCGGTCGCCCGTCCACTCGAGGGACAGGGCGTAGCGGTGCTCGAAGTGCATGGGACCACGCTAGCGGCCGGGCCGCGGGGCCTCCCGGATCCGGGCTGCGGGCCCTCTCGGATCCGGGCCCCCGCGCGGGTAGGCTCGCCGGATCATGACAGACACCCTGGACTCCGCCCTCGTCGGCACTCCTGCCGGCTCCGCCTCCGACTCCCCCGCCGCGCCCGCGACCGCGGCCGCCGCCCGCCCGCAGGTGCCGCAGGAGCGACGCATCGTGACGGAGATCCCGGGGCCGCTCTCCCGCGAGCTGCACGAGCGCCGGAAGCGCGTCGTGCCGCCCGGGGTCTCGTCGCTGCTGCCCGTGTACGTCGCCCGCGCGCACGGCGCGATCGTGGAGGACGTGGACGGCAACCGGTTCATCGACCTGGGCGCCGGCATCGGCGTGACCACCGTCGGCCACACGCGCCAGGAGGTCGTGGACGCCGCCACCGCGCAGCTCGGCGACGTGATCCACACCCTCTTCACCGTGACGCCGTACGAGGAGTACGTGCGCGTGGCGGAGCTGCTCGCGGAGCACACGCCCGGCACGCACGAGAAGCGCACGGTGCTCGTGAACTCGGGCGCGGAGGCCGTGGAGAACGGCGTGAAGATCGCGCGCAAGCACACGGGCCGCCGCGCGGTCGCGGTGCTCGACCACGGCTACCACGGCCGCACCAACCTCACGATGGCCATGAACTACAAGGCCTCGCCCTACGGCACGGGCTTCGGGCCCTTCGCCGGCGACGTCTACCACGCGCCGAGCTCGTACCCCTATCACGACGGCCTCTCCGGCGCCGAGGCCGCGGCCCGCACGATCTCGTACCTCGAGAAGCGGATCGGCGCGACCGACCTCGCGTGCGTCGTGGCCGAGCCCATCCAGGGCGAGGGCGGCTTCATGGTGCCCGCCGACGGCTTCCTCCCCGCGCTGCAGGAGTGGTGTACGGCGAACGGCGTGGTCTTCATCGCCGACGAGATCCAGTCGGGCCTCGCGCGCACCGGCCGGTTCTTCGCGAGCGAGCACCTCGGCCTCGTGCCGGACCTCGTGCTCACGGCCAAGGGCATCGCGGGCGGCCTGCCGCTCGCGGGCGTGACCGGCCGCGCCGAGATCATGGACTCCGCCCTCCCCGGCGGGCTCGGCGGCACGTTCGGCGGCAACCCCGTCGCGGCCGCGGCGGCAGTCGCGGTCTTCGAGGCGATCGAGGCGCACGACCTGCTCGCGGAGGCCACGCGCATCGGCGAGCACCTGCACCGCGCGCTCACGGAGCTGCAGGCGGAGCACGACATCATCGGCGACGTGCGCGGCATCGGCGCGATGATCGCCATCGAGCTCGTGCAGCCGGGCACCGGATCCACCACGAAGGAGCCGAACGCCGACGCGGTCGCGGCCATCGCCGCGCACTGCCACGCGCACGGCGTGATCATCCTCACGGCCGGCACGTACGGGAACGTTCTGCGCTTCCTCCCCAGCCTCGCCATCTCCGAGGAGCTGCTCGACGACGCGCTCGGCGTGCTGGCCGACGCGTTCCGGGCGCTCTGATGGCGGCGACCGTCGAGACGATCCCCGTCCAGGGCGCCGTGGAGCTCGCGGTGCTCGACCGCAGCGGCTTCGTGGAGTCGCGCCACGTCGGCGCGGCCGTCGTGCTGTCGGGCGAGGGCGAGGTGCTGCGCGAGGTCGGGGACGTCTCCACGCCCGTCTTCCCGCGCTCGAGCATGAAGCCGTTCCAGGCGCTCGCGGTGCTCGCGAGCGGCGCGGAGCTGACCGAGGAGGAGCACGTGCTCGCCACGGCGAGCCACGCGGCGACCGCGCGGCACGTGGAGGTGGTGCGCGGGATCCTCGCGAAGGCCGGGCTCGACGAGTCCGCCCTCCGCTGCCCCGCGGACTGGCCGCTCGACCATGCCGCGCGCGACGAGCTCGTGCGCGCGGGGATCCCCGCGTCGCCGGTCTACATGAACTGCTCCGGCAAGCACGCCGCGATGCTGCTCGCCTGCGTGACCAACGGCTGGTCGACCGAGGACTACCTGCACCCGGACCACCCCCTGCAGGTGCGGATCCGCGACGTGGTCGAGCGCTTCACGGGCGAGCGCATCGCGACGACGGGCGTGGACGGCTGCGGTGCGCCCGTGCACGCGATGTCGCTCACGGCGCTCGCGCGCGGGATCCACCGCATCGCGACCTCCGCGCCGGGCTCGCCGTTCGCGCTGTACCGGCACGCGTCCGCGCTCACCGCGGCCGTGCGCGCCCAGGGCTGGGCCATCGACGGGCCGGGTCGCGCGAACACCGTCGTCATCGAGCAGCTGGGGCTGTTCGCGAAGGGCGGGGCCGAGGGGATCATGATCATGACCGCCCCCGACGGCACGACCGTCGCCTCGAAGACCCTCGACGGCAGCCTGCGGGCGTCCACCATCGTGGCGCTCGAGCTGCTCGCCGAGGCCGGCGCGATCACGCGGGACGACGTGGAGCGCGTGCGCCCCGACCTCGACCTCGTGGTGCTCGGCGGCGGCGTGCCCGTCGGCGCGATCCGGGTCTCGCCGACGCTCATCGGCTGACCGCGGCATCGGCGGGGGCCGACGCGGGCGCTGCCGGCGGCTCGGGCCGCGCCGCTGACCCGGGCGGCTCGGGCGCCGGGGCGCGGCGCCAGGACCGGCGCTCGACCGCGCCGTCCGGCGTCACCGACCAGACCCGACCGGGGACAGGCGCGAGCGGCGGCGGCACCTGGCGGACGCGCAGGAGCGTGCGGACGTCGCGGGCCGCGCAGCCCTCGAGCACCACGCTGCCGGCCCGCCGGATGTCCGCCAGCAGGGCACCGCGGACGAGCCAGGCGTCGGGATCGCCGACGACGACGCGCGGGGCGTCCGCGGGCGCCCGGATCCCGGGCGCCGTGTCCCGCTGATCCGCCGACCACCCGAGCGGCAGGTCGAGGAGCTCGACGGCGTCCACGCCCTCCGCCCGGAGCCGCGCGGTCGCCTCGGCCGGGGCGGAGGCGACGAGCGCGTGCACGGGGCCGACCTCGAGCACCAGGGGCGGAGCGGGATCCGCGGACGCGGACGCGGACGCCGTGGGCACGTCCGCATCGTCGCCGGAGGACGGTCCGGCGGGCGGCAGCGCCACCTGGATCCGCATCCCGCGCCACTCCCCCGCGCCGGGCGCCGCGGACGGATCGAAGAGGGACGACTCCCCGCCGGCGAGCACGTGCTCCTGGCGCGTCGGCAGCGCGAGGACCACGGGCGGACCCGCTGCGGCGCCGACGGCCTGCAACGCGCCGCCGGGCCGCCTCCCCGAGGCGGCGAGCGCGACACCCGCGTGCGGACCCTCGCGGACCAGGGCCGCGACCAGGTCGAGGAGGGCCGCCTGGTGGTCGGGTCCGAGGCGGGAGACGGCGACGTCGAGATCGTCGGCGAGCACGACCAGCGGCGCCGGGCGCGGGCCCGGCCGGCGGACGCGCGCGACGACGTCCGCGAACACGTCCCAGCACCCCTCGGGATCGCCCGGGATGCGTCGCACGCGGACACCGCCGGCCCCGGCCGACGCCGCGAGCGCGCCCAGGCAGGAGCTGCGTCCGGACCCCGGCCCGCCGAGGACGAGCAGGTGCCCGTCCGTCGCGGGCCGCCACGTCGCGACCGCGCGGCGCTGCTCGGCGGGCAGGTCGACGAGCGCGAACGGCAGGGCCACGGCACGATCGTCGTCCGCGGACGGGGATGCCGACGGGGATGCCGACGGCGCCGACCCGAGCGGCGGGAGGCCCGCGAGCGCGGCGAGCGGGACGGCCGCGGGGAGCGGGTCCAGCCACGGACGGCGGACGGGCCGCCGCGGCATGCGCTCCGCGGCGATGCGCGCGAGGTCGTCGGCCGTGGTGACGGCGACCTGGAAGGGGCGCGCGGGTCCGCCGTGGGCGCCCAGGAGGCAGCGGCCGACCGGGACGGCGGGAAGGTGCGCCGCGTCGGGCACGCCGAGGAGCGCGCGGCTGTCGGCCTCGTTGTTGACGCGGAGCGACAGGCGGAGGTCGCAGTTGGCGAGGACGGCGTCGCGGACGACGCCGGCCGGGCGCTGCGTGCACAGGACGAGGTGCATGCCGAGCGACCGGCCGCGGGCCGCGATGTCGGAGACCACCTCGTGCAGGCCGTCCTGGTCGGCGAGGAGCGCGGCCAGCTCGTCGACGACGATGACGAGCCGGGGCAGGACGCCGGCGGCGCGCGGGTCGTCGACGTCCCGGGCCCCGGCCTCGCGCAGGGTGCGCTCGCGGTGGCGGATCTCCGCCCGCAGGCTCTCGAGGGCGCGGCGCGCGCCGTGGCCGTCGAGGTCGGTGACCAGCCCCACGGCGTGCGGGAGGACGAGGAGCGGGTCGAAGGCGGCGCCGCCCTTGAAGTCGACGAGGAGGACCGTGACGTCCTCGGGCGGATGCGCGGCCGCGAGCGCGGCCATCCACGTGACGAGGAGCTCGCTCTTGCCGCTGCCCGTCGTGCCCGCGACGACGGCGTGCGGGCCGTCCGCCACGAGGTCGACGACGACGGGGCCGTCGTGCCCGACGCCGACGGCGGCCGCGAGTCCGGATCGAGGACGGGACGACGCGGGGAACCCGGCGGCGGGGCCCGCGAGGGTGAGGTCCGTGGCGGGGAGGTCGGAGGCGGTGAGGTCGGAGGCGGGGAGGTCCGTGGCGGTGAGGTCGGAGGCGGCGGCACCCACGGCGGTCGCGACCTCCGCGAACGGGACGCGCGCCGGCAGGGGCGCCCGCGCCGAGTCGAGGCCGCGCCGGCGGGCGAGGGCGGCGAGCTCGTCGGCGAAGCGCGACGCCTCCGAGAGGGAGACGAGCTCGGGCCGGACGAGGCCGGCGCGGGCGACGGCGGCGGATGCGGCAGACGGCTCGTCCCCGTCCGGGGCGGTCGCCCCCGCACCGGACTGCGCCGCGACCGCCGCATCGGGCGCCGGCGCGGGCGGTCGGGCGGGATGCCCCGTGCCGACCTCGGCCGCCGCATCCACCGCGAGGAGGAGCGCCGTGCCGGGGCCGCGCAGGTCGAGCACCGTGCGGCACGCGGCGGGCAGCGACTCCACCCGCGACGCGGCCGCCAGGACGACGGGGCGGCCGCGGAGGGTCAGGTGCACGGCGACGGCGTCCTCGTCCGGATCCCGACGGGCGGGCGCGGGGACGGGGACGCCGGGAGCGTCGCGGGAGGAGTGCGGCAGGCGGTCGAGCCACGCCCACTCCGCGCCCGACGGCCGCCCGTCGATGCGGAGGTCGTCCGGCGGCAGGGCGTGCACCAGCTGCACGATCGCGCCGCGGAGCACGGGGGCGACGAGGGCGACGGGGCCGCGGAGGCCGAGCCCGCCCGCGGAGGAGGCGAGGACGGGCGCGTCGGGGATCCAGCGGACGTGCTCCGCCCAACGCACCGGATCCGCGGGAGCCGACCGCCCCACCGGGCGGGGGCCGGACCCGCGGAGACGGGCCACGAGGCGCGCGGGAGCGCGCCCGCGGGCGCCCGGGAGCGGCTCGGCGGGGAGCACGGCGTGCGCCTCGCCCCGCCAGACGAGGCCGCTCGGCACCGCCCCGGATCCGACGACGAGCGGCGGCGCGGGCCCGTCGGGACCCGGCTGGGCCCGCCACAGGAGGGCGGGGTTCGCCCTCCCGTCGAGGATGTCGCGGGCGGACGGCGCCCGGGCGAGGAGCGACCGGCGCGCGGCGCAGAGGCGCGCCGCCACCTCCTCCCGCAGCCGCAGGAGGGCGACGGCGCGCTCGCGGGCGGCCCGGCGCCGCGTGCGCCGCCCGGAGATGCGCTGGTCGGCCACGCCCGCGACCGCGACGACGGGGCCGAGGGCGGCGAACAGCAGGGCGTAGGGCGACCGGGTGACGGCCCACACCGCGACGCTGACGACGAGGGGAGCCGCCACGCCGAGCACGGGGAACGGGGGCGGCGGGGCGGGCGGCGGCGAGGGCGGCGGGGCGATGTCCACGCGGACAGGGCACCACGGCGGGGCGACGCTCGCGGGCGGCGGGGACGACGACGTGGAGGGATCCGCCGGGACCCGCCTGGGGAGGGCGCGACGCCCGCCCGCCCGCCGTCAGCGCTCCGAGCGCGTGCCTCCCGCACCGCCCGACCCGCGACGCCCGTCCGACCCGCGACGCCCGAGCAGCCCGCGCCCCTCGCGCGCCCCGCCCCGCCCGACCCGCAGCGACGCCGTCGAGACGAGCGCGCGCAGCCGCTGCCGTCGGGTGCGCCCGGCGTCCATCCGCGTCGCCAGCTCGTCCGCGCGGCGCCAGGCGGCGTCGGCGAGCGGATCCGGCACCTCGCCGGGCGCGAAGACGGACTCGTCCGCGACCTCCGCGAGGCCGCGCGCGCCGCCCACGCCGGCCATCCGGGCGACCTCGCGGCGCGTCGCGGCGACGGGCGGCACCAGCCCGCGGTCGAGCGCGCCGTCGCGGAACTCGTCCCAGGCGCCGGCCACGCGGTCCCGCGCGACGGGCGCGCGCCGCCGTCGCCGGCGCCGACGGACCTTGGCGCCCACGATCGCGAGGAACGGCGAGGCCGCGAGCCCCAGCGCGAGGAGCGTCCAGCCCGCGACCCGCACGGCGGCGAGCACGGCCTGGAGCGTCGGATCCGCCTCCGGCCGGTCGTCGCGGCTCGTGTCCGGCGGCGTGCGGTCGTCGGGCTCGGCCTGCTCCTCGACGGGCGGCGGCAGGACGGTCTGCGGGCGCGCGACCTCGGTCGGCTCGTCGGGCAGGGCGTCGGGCACGTCGCGGACGGGCGGGTTCGGATCCACCGCGACCCAGCCGGAGGACGCCGTGTCGATCTCGATCCAGGCCGTGACGTCGGATCCGGTCACCGCCACGGGCCCGCCCGCCGCCTCCCGCACGGTCGCCTCGCCGGGCGCGAAGCCCAGGACGACGCGCACCGGGAAGCCGAGGTCGTCGGCGAGGAGCGCTGCCGCGACCGCGTACTGCTCCGCGTCGCCGAGCATCGGCTGCGCGGTGAGGAGGTCGGCGATGCGCTCGGCGGAGTGCCCCGAGCGGCTGAAGGGCGCGTCGCCGACGCCGTGGCTGACGTAGCCGTCGGCGCGGAGGGCGGAGATCGCGGCGACGAGCTGGGCGCCCGGGGACGAGGAGGTGCCGACGCCCGCGTCCGCGCCGCCCGCGGTGGACCCGTCCGGCGCCGCGGTGGACGCGTCGACGCGCTCGCCCACCGCGTCGGGGACGCCCGTCGGCCGCGGGGCCACGGCGTCGCCCGGCCGCTCGTCGGCGAGCGCCTCGAGCGGCGGGGTCGCGGGGACGACCGCCTCGATCCGGTACGCGTCACCCTCCGCGAGCCCGCCGACGACGGCGCCCGTGGCGATCGCGTCGTCGTAGTAGAAGGAGTCGGCGAGGCGGCCGGAGTCCGGGCCGTCGAAGCCGATGCGCTCGAGGCGGCCCGCGCCCGGCAGCCACACGCCGCGGTACGAGCCGATGACGACGTCGAGCGCGACGTCGTCGCCCGTCGCGCCCCGCTGGTCGAGCCGGTACGGCACGCGCGCGAAGGTGCCGGACGCCTGGCCGGTGCGAGACGCGTCGCCGCCGCGCGCGCCGCCGACCCCGTAGACGACGCCGTCGTACGTGTCGAGCGCGGCCAGCCGGATCCGCCCGCCCGCGGGCAGGCCGGACACCGTGAGCAGCGTCGCGTCGACGGCCGGCTCCTTCCAGTAGGTGCGGAACGCGGAGAGGGGGCTGATCTGGTCGCGCGGGTCGAAGGGCTGCTCGACGGCGGAGCGGAGGCCCGTGCGCGCGACCTCGGGCGGCAGGGCGTGCGCGGCGGCGACGCCCGCGACGAGCGCGACGCCGAGCACGGCGACGGCCGACGCCCCGGCGCGCGTGCCCGAGCGGCGGCGGTCGGCCGCCGACTCGAGCGGGACGCCGGATCCGCGGCCCAGGCGCTGCACCGCGCGGTGCCGGCGGCGCCAGCGGCAGCGGGCGATCCAGAGCAGGGCCGTCGCGAGCCAGGCGAGCGCGACCGGGACGAGGAGGCCCGAGGCGTCGGGCGCGTCCGGGCCCTGGCTGCGGTCGGGGCCGAGCGCGGCGCCCACGACGAGGACGACGAGCGAGGGGATCACCGCGAGCTCGGGTCGACGGGAGCGCAGCGCCACGGTGGGGCCGATGACGGCGGCGAGCAGCAGGAGCGCGAAGGCCGGCACGAGGAGCGCCTGGTAGTCGCCGACCGGCAGCGCGATCGTGAGGAGCCGCACGATCCCGAGGGACGCGCCCTCCACGAGGTCCGCGAGCCCGTCGAGCGTGGGGCGCCAGCCGTCCGCGGCGCGCGTGGGCACCGCGAGCGGGACGCCGAGGAGGAGGAACAGCGCCACGACGACGCCCGCGACCACCGCGCTCCCCCAGCGGAGGCGCGCGCCCGCGACGGCGACGGCCGCGCCGACGGCGATCGTGATCCCGGCCATGCGCAGGAACGACGCGTCCTGGTGCACGGGCCAGAAGGCGGCCACGCCGAGGCCCGTGAGGAGGGCGAGCGCGAGCACGGGGACGAGGGTGCGGCCGGGGTCGCGTGATCCGGCGGGGACGCGGGGGCGGCGGGAGCCGACGGCGGGCCCGGCCGCGCTCACGACCCGCTCCGCTGCAGGGCGCCGCGCAGGTCGTCGAGGTAGCCGATGGTGAGCACCGTGAGGTCGCCGGGGCGCCGGAGGCCGGGCTCCGCCTCGGGATCGCAGACGACGGCGACCACCTGCACGCCGGGCGGGAAGCCCACGGCGGCGTGCCGGATCGACGCGGACGACGCTCCCGTGCCGCAGACGAGGAAGACGACGGAGACGCCCGCGACCTCGTCGGCCGCGGCGCGCGCGACCTCGACGAGGGACGCCGCGCGGTCGGTCGCGCGGATCTCCGCCAGGTCGTCGAGGAGGCGCGTGGGCGTGACGGTCGCGAGGCGGCGGAGGCGCGGCGGGCGGGTTCCGGATGGGCGCGGGCGCGGGCGCGGGCCCGGCACGTCGCGGACGGCCCCGGTCGTCGTCGGCGCGGCGGGCACGCGGCCCGCCCGCGCGCGCCCGGAACCGCGCCCGGAGCCGCGCCAGGATCCGCCCCCGGCCCCGCGGTCCGCGCTCGCGACCACCGACACCGAGCGGGCGTCGACGATGGCGCGCGCGCCGAGGGATCCGACGACGCTCACGGCCAGCTCGAACTCGGCGTCGGCGGTGGATCCGGCGAGCGCGCCGTCCGCGCGCCCGGCGGCCACGGTGGTCCCGCCCGCGGGGCCGGCCGCGACCGGATCCGAGGCCGTGCCCGCGCCGGTCGCCTCCCGCTCCGGGTCCCCGGCCCCGTAGTCCGCCGCGTGCAGCGACAGCGCGACCATGATGTGGCTCCGTCGCGTCTCCTCGAACCGCCGCACCATGTGCACGCCGGTCTTCGCGGTCGACCGCCAGTGGATGTGCCGCATCTCGTCGCCCGGCACGTACTCGCGCAGCGACTGGAACGAGACGTCGCTGTCGGTGAGGTCGCGCGTCGCCCGGCCCTCGAGGTCGCGCACGAAGCCCGTGCTGGTGCTCGGCATGGCGAGGGTGCGCGGGTGCACGAGGAGGCGGGTCGCGCGGGCCTCCGTGGACTCGCGGCGGACGAGCCCGAGCGGGTCGCCGCGCACGATGCGCGCGGGGCCGAGGGAGATGACGCCGCGGCGCACGGTGGGCACGACGAAGACGTCCTCGTGCGCGTGGCCGTGGCCGAGGGAGGGGACGTGGATCTCGGCGAGGCCGGATCCCACCGGCACCTCGACCGTGAGGCCCACGGCACGGCGGCGCAGCGGGTTCCGCACGGAGACCGTGGCGGGCGCGCGCTCCCCCGCGACGACGCGGTCGCGCGGGAGGCGCAGCGCGACCTCGACGCCCGCGGATCCGACGAGGTGCAGCACCGCGAGCACCCCGAGCGCGACGGCCGTCCACGCGACGGCGACGAGCTCGCGCCAGCCGAGCGCGTACCCGGCGGCGCCCGCCGCGACGGCCGCGAGCGCGACGAGGCGACCGAGCGGCGTGACGACGCCGACGAGCCGCAGGAGCGCGTTCCGGGGCGGCGCGGCGACGCCCTGCGGGTCCTCCCCCGCCGAGGTGGACGGGGAGGCGGCGGGCGCCGGCGGGGCGCCGGCCGCGGGACCGGCGGGGACCCGCATGGGGTCGGGTCCGCCCCCGGGAGCCGCGCCGGCGGGGCCGCCGACGTCGGCGACCGCGCTCATCCCGCGTGGCGCGCGCCGGCGCCGCCCGGGCCGGGAGCGCCGCCCGGGCCGACGGCGGGAGCGCCGCCCGATCCGTCCGCGCCCGCGTCGCCCGCGAACGGCGCCCCCGCGTACCGGTCCCGCGGCGGCGCGGTCTCGATGAGGATCTGCGACAGCACGCTCGTGGCCGTGACCCCGTCGAACTCGGCCTCGGGATCCAGCAGCAGGCGGTGGGCGAGCACGGGCTCGGCGAGCGCCTTGACGTCGTCGGGCACCACGTAGTGCCGGCCGTCCGCCGCGGCCCAGGTGCGGGCGGCGCGCAGGAGGGCGAGGGCGCCGCGCACGCTCGCGCCGAGCCGCACCTCGGGCGCCTGGCGCGTGGCGTCGACGAGGCGCACCACGTAGTCGGCGACCGCGGGATCCACGTGCACGGTGCCCGCGCGCCCCTGCAGCGCGCGCACGGACGCGGCCGTGGCGACGGGCGCGAGCGTCACGTCGTGGGCGCTGACGGAAGCGCCCTGCAGGATCCGCAGCATCGACTCGTGGTCGGGGTACCCGATGGAGGTGCGCAGCAGGAACCGGTCGAGCTGCGCCTCGGGCAGCGCGTAGGTGCCCGCCTGCTCGATCGGGTTCTGGGTCGCGATGACCATGAACGGGTCGCCCACGTCGTGGGGCGTGCCGTCGACCGTGACGCGGCCCTCCTCCATCACCTCGAGGAGCGCGGACTGGGTCTTGGGGCTCGCGCGGTTGATCTCGTCGGCCAGCACGATGCTCGCGAACACGGGCCCGCGGTGGAACTCGAACTCGCCCGTGCGCTGGTCGTAGACGCTGACGCCCGTGATGTCGCCCGGCAGCACGTCGGGCGTGAACTGCACGCGGCTGTGCGTGCCGTCGACGGTCTGCGCCATGGCGCGCGCGAGCGAGGTCTTGCCGGTGCCGGGCACGTCCTCGAGCAGGAGGTGCCCGCCCGTCACCATCGCCGTGAACGCGAGCCGCACCACGTGCGACTTCCCGAGCAGCACCTGCTCCACGTTGCGCACGAGCGCGGCGAACTCGTCCTGGAAGGCGCGGGCCTCGTCGGCGGTCATCGTCATGGGGGCGTGCCTCTCGGGTGCGGACGCGGGGCCGGATGCGGTCCCGGGCGCGGGGGCCGCGGGGTCGGCCGTCATCCGCGGTGGGCGTACGTGTACAGGGTGCCCGAGTTCGCGGTGACCCGCACCTCCAGGATCCGCTCCGCGCCGGCCGGCAGGGCGCAGGATCCGGCCGCGCCGGAGGAGCCGTCCGTCCACGCGCCCTCGCCGCCGCAGCGCCACTCGCTCCGGGCGTAGCCGCCGCCGGCCGCGACGCGCCGGCCGGGACCCGCGGCGGGCGGCGTCGAGGTCCACGAGACGACCGTGCCGCCGGCCGCATCCGCGTCGAACCGCACGTCGCCGGCGCGCGCGTCGACCGCCGTGCCGACGTCCACCGCGTCCGACCAGCCGCTCGAGCGCGGCCGACCGTCGCCGTGGTCCTCGACGACGCGCACCTGGATGCTCGCGCCGACGCCCGGGCGCGGCAGCGTGATCTCCTGGCCGACCCCGATCGGCACCCCGTCGCCCTGCCCGTCGACCCGGTACAGCAGCTGCGCCGAGGCGGACGCGCTGCCCGGCCGGTAGCGCGCGTCGGCGAGCGTCGCGCGGAAGACGCCGTCGGTCCCCCGGTCGCCGCGCGGGAGCGAGACGGTGACGGCGGGCGTGGAGGGCGCCGTGCGCGGCGTGAGCTGGCCGGCCTCGACGACCGTGCAGCCCTGGCTGTTGGCGGCGAGCACCGCGAAGGCCACGGGCTGATCGGGCGTGAGGCCCGTGAAGACGTGGCTGGTGGCGCCGCCCACGTCGACCGCGGGGCCGTGGTCGGCCGACCACGGCGTCACGCCCTCGGTGGCGACGGAGCAGCCGGGCGCGGACCCGGGGGCGTGCGCGGCGACGAGGTAGCGGATGCCGTCGACGCCCGGGCCCTGGAAGGCCGGCCACGAGACCGTGACGCGCGTCTCGTCCGCCGGGTCGGCGACCGCGGAGGGCGTGCCGGTCGCGGTGGGCGCGCCGCGCGGCGTGCCCGTGATCGAGGCGGCGAGCCACGCGGATCCGTCCTGCACCTGGGCGCTGTTGCGGGCGGCGACGCTCACGGCGACGGGCACCTCGGCGACGAGCGACGGATCCCGCACCTCGACCGCCGTGGCGTCGGCGGGCACCTGCCGGGTGACGCCGCCGACCGTCACGACGTACTGCGTGACCGGGCTCGAGGACGACGGCACGGCCGACGGGTCCCACGACACGCGCAGGCCGTCGGCGAGCGGCTGCGCGGCGAGGCCGGCCGGGGCGGCGGGCAGCACGTCCGACCAGAGGCCGGAGACCGACGTCGGATCCGAGGCGCCGACGCCGTTGACGGCCCGCACCTCGACCTGCACCGCGGACGACGGGCCGTTGCCGGGCGTCGGCACGGTGCACGTGGTGGACGGGCAGGTGGCGGTCGCGGTGACGACGCCGCCGCGGAGGACGCGCACCTGGTAGCCCGTGATCGGGGATCCGTTGAACACGCCCGGCTCGAACGCGACCGTGAGCGCGCGGTCGGCGAAGCCCGTGGCGCGGAGGGCGGTGACGGGCCCCGGGCGGTCCTGCACGTGGATCACGACGGTGCCGAACGCCGCCCGGCCCGCGTCGCCCGTGGCGTCGCGCACCTCGTACTGCACGCGCACGTCGCCCGGCACGGCGTCGGCGGTCGCGGCGACCGCGAGGGTCGCCCGGTCGGCCGACGGCGTCACCGTCACGCCCGCGGGGAGGCTCGCGCCGTCGGCGCCGCGGATGGACGCGACCGTGAGCGGCGTGCCGGGGAAGGGGTTGCCCGCCTGGTCGTTCGCGAGCACGTCGACGGTGGTGGAGGATCCGCGCGTCACGGTGCCCTCGTCGGTCGCCGGCTGGGCGAGCGGCCGCGTCGACGGCACGACCCGCAGGTCCACCCGGCCCGCGCGCCCGGTCTGCGTCGCGTCGCGCACGCTCACGGCGAAGGACGCGGCGACGCCCGTCTCCACGCCCGCGTCGGCGGAGAGGCGCAGCGTGCCGCCGTCCACCTCCGCGCGGAAGCCGTCGCCCACGGCGCCCTCGATCGCGTACGCGAGCTGCCCGCGGTCGTCCTGGTAGGGGTAGGTGGTGAGGCGGCCGAGGTCGATCTCCTTGGACTGCCCGGGCTCGAGGTCGATGACCGCGCCCGTGAACACGGGCGGCTGGTTCTCGGTGGGCGTGACCGTGATCGGCAGCACGAGCGCGGCCGTGCGCCCGCCGCCGTCGCCCGCGGAGTCGGTGACCGTGAAGGAGATCGCGGCCGGGCCGAAGTACCCGGGCTCACTGCGGTACGCGACGGTGTCGTCGTCGACGAGCTCGACGGGTCCGTCGGCGTGCGTGGCGGAGAGCGAGTTGGGGTCGGCGATGCGCACGGCCCGGCCGCCCGCGGCCACCACGTGGTCGTCGAGGTCGACGACGAGCCGCTCGCCGCTCGCGACGGTCGGCCGGGGCTCGCCCACGCGGAGCTGCGGCAGCGTGTCTTCGAAGCCGGGCACCCAGATGAAGGCCGTCGCGCTGACGCCCGCGTCGTCCGGCTGCGCCACCGTGAACGGCACGATGCGGCGCGCGTCGCCGACCTCCACGCGGATCCGGCCGTCGGGCGTCACGCGCGCCACGTCCTGGTAGCCCGCGCCGACGGAGAGCACGAGCGCCGACGCGTCGCCCTCCGCCGAGAAGACGTTGCGCATCACGTCGACGTCGACGCTCGTGCGGTCGAGCACGTCGGAGAGCTGGAGCACGGTGTCGCGCGCGATCGGGCGCGTGGGCGGCGCGGCCGGATCCACGATGACCGAGAGGAACGCCTCGTCCGTGCCGCCGCGCGCGTTCCGCACGCCGTAGACGAAGCCGTAGCGTCCGGCCTCCTCGGGCGCCACGACGCGCACGGTGTCGCCGTCGAGCCCCGCGACGAGGCCCGCGGACTGCGGCTGCACGGAGACGAGCGAGAGCGCGCCGCCGTCGGGATCCGTGTCGTTCGCGAGCACCTGCACGCGGAGGACCCGGCCGGGCCGCACGGTGACGACGTCGGCGGTCGCGACGGGGTTCCGCGCCCCCTCCACGCGCGGGCTGATGCCCACGCGGATCGTGCCGGTCGCGCGGGCGCCGAGCCCGTCGACGACGGCGTACGCGAACGCGTCGGTGCCGGTGGAGTAGTCGCCGGCGCGGTAGTCGATCCAGTCGGGCCCGACCTCCGTGACCTGGCCCTTCTCCGGCCCGGTGTCCTGGCCGAGGAGGCGCACCGAGTCGCCGTCGGGGTCGATGCCCGTGAGCGGCACGGGGATCCGCACCGTCTCCCCCGCGAGCACGCGCGCCGTCAGCGGCCGCGGCACGGGCGCCGTGTTGGTCGCGGCGTCGGCCTCGCGCACCGAGACCGTGAGGGTCGCGGTCGCCCACTGGCCGTCGGGCGCGACCGCGCGGTAGACGGCCGTGTAGTCGCCCGTGCGGTCGGGCGCGAGGTAGCGGAGGCGGTCGTCGCTCGCGAAGAGGAGGCCGGCGCCCTCGGGCAGCGGGTCCACGAGCACGGGGTCGAGGCGGAGCGCGTCGCCGTCGGGCTGCTCGTCGTTGGCGAGCACGGGGATGTCGACGGCGTCGCCCACGCGCACGGCCACGCGGTCGTCGGTCGCGACGGGCGGCTGCCGCACGGCGGGCTCGGGCACCTCGATCACGGTGACGACGCCCGTCGCCTCCGCGACGCCGTTGCTCACCCGGTACCCCACGTCCACGGGCCCGTCGAGCGGCCGGGTGAGCGTGATGCGCACGAGCCGCTGCCCCACCACCTCCGCGCGCACGCCGACGGCGTCGCCCGGCGAGGTCGCGTCGGTGATCACGAGCACGCCGCCCGCGGGGTCGAAGTCGGTCTGGAGCACGTCCACGTCCTGCGCCTCGAGCGCGCGCACGAACACGGTGTGCGGCACGGTCACGGGCCGGCCGTCGGACTCGGGCGCGCCGCGCACCTCGACCCGCACGACGCCCGTCGCGGTGACCCGGCCGTCGGTCACGGCGTACTCGAGCAGGTGCGTGCCGGTCTGCGTACCCTGCAGGCGGAAGGTGCCGGCCTCCAGGTCGGGCGTGACCTGCACCCCGGGGCGCGCGGGCACCGACGCCAGCCGGATCGCCCCGCTGCCGCCGCGCGCGTGCGCGAGCGGGTCCACCGTGATCTCGCGCCCGACCGACGCCTGCACCACGAAGCCCTCGGCCACGAGCGGGACGTCGCCCGCCCGGCGCACCGTGACGACGAGCGTGCCCGCGCCCTCCTCGCGCCCGTCGGACACCTGCAGCGCGACCGTGCGCGTGTCGCCACCGGCGCCCGCGTCCGTGTAGACGACGCGGCCCTCGGGCTTCCAGCTCACGGCGTCGGGCGCCGGGACGCTCGCGCGCGTGAGGTACGTCGGATCCCCGTCGGGGTCGTACCAGCCGCCCAGCACGTCGGTCTGCAGCCGGCCGCCCTCCGCGACCGTGCCGGTGGCCGGCCGCGTCTGCACGGGCGGCGAGTTGTCGTCCGCGTCGCGCACGGCGACCCGCACGTCGGCGGTCGCGGTGCCGCCGCGGCCGTCGCTCACGACGTAGGAGAGGCGCACGGTGCCCCGGGCCGTCGGTGCGAGCGCGAGCTGGAGGCCCTGGCCCTCGTCCACGACGTCGACCGCGCCGACCGCGGCGTCCACGGGCGTGACGGAGTCGATCACGAGCACGTCGCCGTTCGGGTCGTGGTCGTTGAGGAGCACGGGCAGCGGGCTCGTGCGGCCGGGGCGGGCGCCGAGGTCGTCGTCGACGGCGACGGGCGGCTGCTGCACGCGGTCGGTCTCGGGCGGGGTGTCGGCGGTGTTCTGCTCGACGACCCGGTCGGAGCGCTCGCGGTCGATGAGGTCCGACCAGTTGTCGATGATCCCCGCCCCGCGCTGCACGGCCCACGCGGCGCCGCCGCGCACGTCGTTGAGCACGACGCGCGGGCCGTCGACGAGGAACCGGAGCGCGGCCTGCGCGGACACGCCGGCGATGTCGGTGAGGGCGCCGGCCGGGGTGCGCCGGGCGTCGCCGCCCTCCGCGCCGCCGGTCGCGGCGGACCCGGCGGTCGCGGCGGTCGCGGTCGGCGCGGCGTCGAGGCAGCGCTGCCAGGAGGATCCGCCGGTCCAGCCCGCGAACTCGCAGCCGGCCACGCGCACGGGCCGCGCGGGCGCGCCGGACGCGCGGTCGGCGACGACGACCGGATCGCCGCCCCCGACGGGCACCTGGAGGAGACCGCCCGTGTGGGCCACGAGCACGGCGTCGCCCGCGGAGGACGCGCGCTGGAGGGCGACCTGCGCGTCGGCCGCGACGGATCCGCCGAGGTCGACCGCGCGCCCGTCCACGAGGAGGGCCCGCGCGTCGGCGTCGTAGAGCGCCCAGTGCCCGTCGACCCCCGTGAGCGCGAGGCGGCGCGCGGCCGGGCGGCCCGCGACCCCCGCCTCGACGGTCTCGCCCGAGACGGCCGTGGCGGGATCCGCCGCGGGGTCGCCGCCCGCCTCCTCCGCGGGCGCGCCGACGGGTCCGACGTCCTCCGTCTCCTCGACGGTGTCGTCGGTGGCCGCGCGGATGCGCGAGAGCGCCCCGGAGGTGGCCGAGTACACGAGCAGCGTGCCGTCGTCGTCCATGGACGCGACCGCGTCGGCGCCGAGCGAGAGGGTGGGGGCGCTCATCGCGTCGAAGGCGGCGAGGCCCGCGACGGGCACCAGCCAGAGCTGGCCGGTGGCCGGCACGAGGATCGCCACGCGGGATCCCGCGAGCATCACCTCGGCGCCGGCGGGCAGCGGCGCCGTGTCGACCACCGCGCTCGTGGCGTCGTCCACCACGTCGAGGCGCGAGGCGCCGCGGTCGGCGAGCAGCACGGTGGATCCCGCCTGCAGCACGTCGATGTCCTCGCTGCGGGAGTCGACCACGCTGTCGAGCTCGAGCACCTGCGTGTTGGCGCGGCCGATGGCCTGCTGCGCGGCGTTGACGACCCACACGGATCCGTCGTCGAGGTCGATGCGCTGGGCGTCGTAGCCGTCGGAGACGAGCGCGAAGCCCGTGAGGAGCGCGAGCACGACGGCGCCGCCCGTCAAGGTCGTCGCGGCCTGGCGGTGGCGGCGGATCCAGTCGCGGATCATCGCGGCAGCTCCGCGCACTTCTCGGTCGACGGCCGGCCGGCGATGCCGTCGCGCGTGACGGTCACGGTGACGCAGGCGCGGTCGCCCGCGCCGGTGGCGCTCGCGGCCCCCGCGGCCCCCGACGTGACGCGGAACGACGTGTCGCGCTGCGTGCTCGGCAGGCCGCCGTCGCGCACCACCTGGTACGCGTCGTCGGCGCCGAGGCCGGGGTCGTCCCAGGAGAAGAGGACGCCGTCGGCCGTCGCGGAGGCCTCGATGGCGCCGACGACCGGGATGTCGCGCGCGCCCGTGCCGCCGCCGGATCCGCCGAGGAGCACGCCGACCAGCGCGCTCGCGACGACCGCGCCGGACGCCGCCGCGAGGAGCGCGACGCGGTGCCGGGCGAGGAACGACCGCGGCCCCGGCGCCGGCGGACGGCCGGAGCCGGAGGCGCCGACGGGCCCGGACCCGGAGCGGCCGAGGGACGTGGACGCGGATCCCGCGCGCACCGGCTCCGACGCGACGGAGGGACCCGTGCCGCGCGCCGAGGCCGATCGCGCGGACGCGGCACGTGCCGACGCGGCACCGGACGGCCGCGTGCCCGCCGCCGCGCCAGCCTCCGCTCCCGCGCGCCCCCGCGGGGCGCTCGCCGTCGACGTCGCCTTCCGCCGCACCCGGCGGACGGCCGCGCGCGCGCCCGCCGCTCCCGGATCCACGTGCACGATGCCGCGCACGCGCGTCGGGTCGTCGTCCTCCTCGACGCCGGCCGCCACCGCGGACGCCCACTCCTCGCTCGCCACCTCGAGCGGCGTCTGCGCCAGCTGCAGCTCCGCCTCCACCGCCTGCAGCTCGCGCACGAACGCGAGCGCCGACCCCGGCCGCGCCTCCGGCTGGCGCGACATCGACCGCCGCAGCACGAGCTCGAGCCGCTCGGGCACGTCCGCGCGGCCGGTCGGCAGGGGCCTCGCCCGCTGGATCCGGGCGACGAGGTCCGCGGGCGCGTTCTGCCCGCCGGGCACCTCGAACGGGCTCCGCCCGGCGAGCAGCGAGTACACGGTCGCCGCGAGCGACCACACCTCGCTCCGCACCGTGCCCGGGCTCTCGTCGGCGAGCACCTCGGGCGCCGACCACGGGATGGACAGGCCCACGGCGTCGGTCGCCGCGGCGTCCTCGAGCGTGGAGGCGATGCCGAAGTCGCTGAGCACGGGGTGCCCGAACGCCGTCGTCAGGATGTTCGCCGGCTTGATGTCGCGATGCAGCACGCCCGCGCGGTGCGCGGTCTCCACGGCGCTCGCGATGCGGATCCCCACGCGCAGCACCTCGGCGACGCCCAGCGGCTCGCGCCGGTACCGGTCGCTGAGGCTCGACGAGCACAGCTCCATCACGAGGTACGGCCGTCCGTCGGCCGCGACGCTCGCCTGGTGCACCGTGAGCACCGACGGATGCGCGCTCAGCTGCGCCATGAGGTCGGCCTCCGCGCGGAACATGGCCCGCAGCCGGTCGGTCGCGATCTCGGCGAGCATCACCTTGACCGCCACCTGGCGCCGCGGCATGTCCTGCTCGTAGAGGAACACGTCGGCGAAGCCACCGGATCCGAGGACCGTCACGTAGGCGAACCCCGGCAGCACCGGCGGGGACGACGGCAGGCGTCTGGCCATGGCCCCCTCTTCGGGTTCGGACCGACGGCAGGGGCTGGTGCGGGCGGTGGCGGGTAGTCAGGTCCCGTCGAGTCTAGGCTCCGGATCCGCGCGGGTACACGGATCCGGCGCCCTCGGACGCCCCCTGTTCGGGAGCGCCCGTCGCGCGCTCCGCCGGGAGCGCGCGGTCAGTCGCGGGGCGGCAGGTCGCGCGCGGGCTGGCCGATGTAGAGCTGCTGCGGCCGGCCGATCTTGGTGGCCTGGTCCTCGTTCATCTCGCGCCAGTGCGCGATCCAGCCGGGCAGGCGCCCGATGGTGAACAGCGCGGTGAACATGCGCGTGGGGAAGCCCATGGCCTTGTAGATGACGCCCGTGTAGAAGTCGACGTTCGGGTACAGCTTCCGCTCGATGAAGTAGTCGTCCGCGAGGGCGACGGCCTCGAGCTCCTTGGCGATGTCGAGCAGCGGGTCCTGGATGCCGAGCGCCTCCAGCACCTCGTCGGCGCTCTCCTTCACGAGGCGGGCGCGCGGGTCGAAGTTCTTGTAGACGCGGTGCCCGAAGCCCATGAGGCGGACGCCGTCCTCCTTGTTCTTCACGCGCTCCACGTAGCGGTCGACGCCCTCGCCGGAGTCGCGGATGCGGCCGAGCATGGAGAGCACGGCCTCGTTCGCGCCGCCGTGCAGCGGGCCGAAGAGCGCGCCGATGCCGGCCGAGACGGAGGAGAACATGTTCGCCTCGGTGGATCCGACGAGCCGCACGGTCGACGTCGACGCGTTCTGCTCGTGGTCCTCGTGCAGGATGAGCAGGCGCTCGAGCGCCCGGCTGACCACCGGGTCGACCTCGTAGGGCTCGGCGTTGTTGCCGAAGTTGAGGCGGAGGAAGTTGTCGACGAACGACAGCGAGTTGTCCGGGTAGAGGAACGCCTGGCCGAGGCTCTTCTTGTGCGCGTACGCCGCGATGACCGGCAGCTTCGCCAGCAGGCGCAGCGTGGAGATCTCGACCTGCTCGGGGTCGTGGACGCTCAGCGAGTCCTCGTAGTAGGTGGAGAGGGCGGACACCGCGCTCGACAGCACCGACATGGGGTGCGCGTTCGTGGGCAGCGCGCGGAACAGGCCCTTGAAGTCCTCGTGGAGCAGCGTGTGGCGGCGGATGTCCTCCTCGAACCCGCCGAGCTGGTCCGCGGTGGGGAGCTCGCCGTGGATGAGGAGCCAGGCCACCTCGAGGTAGCTCGACTGGCGCGCCAGCTGCTCGATGGGGTAGCCGCGGTAGCGGAGGATGCCCTGCTCGCCGTCGATGTACGTGATGGCCGAGCGGGTCGACGCCGTGTTGACGAAGCCGTTGTCGAGCGTCGTGAGGCCCGTCTTCTTCGTGAGCGCCGAGATGTCGATGCTGGACGCGCCGTCGACCGCGGGGAGGATGGGGAACTCCACCCGGCCGCCGGGGTACGTCAGCGTCGCCGTGGGCTTCTGCTCCGCCTGGGGCTCGTCCGCCTTCGGCCGGTCGTCCGCCTGCTGCCCGCCATCGGTCACGGCGCCTCCTCGAGTCTGGGTGGGTGGCCCGGGGGGATGCGCGCCGCCGGGCGCTCGTGGCGCCCTCGCGGCGTCGGGATCCGAGCCGACTACAGCCTAAAGGGCCGACCGGGACACTGTCGCCTCCGCCAGCATCCGGGCGGATCCGTTGGAGGTCGTGCTACGTGGAGGAGGCGGCGCGCAGCCGCGCCGCCGCCGCCTGGATGCGCTCGTCCGTCGCCGTGAGCGACAGGCGCACGTGCTCGGGCGACGCGTCGCCGTAGAAGGGGCCGGGGCCCGCGAGGATCCCGAGGTCGGCCAGCTCCGCGATCCCCTCCCAGGCGTCGCGGCCGCGGGTCGCCCAGAGGTAGAGGCCGGCCTCGCTGCGGTCGATGCGCCAGCCGGCGTCCTCGAGCGCGGGCCGGAGCACGTCGCGGCGGGCCCGGTAGAGCTCGCGCTGGGCGCGCACGTGCTCGTCGTCGCCGAGCGCCACCGTCATGGCGTGCTGGAGCGGCGCGGGCGGGAGCAGCCCCGCGTGCTTGCGGACGCGGATGAGCCGCGAGATCACGTCCCGGTCGCCGGCCACGAGCGCGGCCCGGTACCCCGCGAGGTTGGACTGCTTGCTGAGCGAGTAGAGCGCGAGGACGCCCGTGTGGTCGTCGCCGACGACGCGCGCGTCGAGGATGGAGGGCGTCGGCCCGTCGGCCCACTCCCCCTCCCAGCCGAGCTCGGCGTAGCACTCGTCGCTCGCGATCACGGCGCCGAGCTCCCGGGCGCGCGCGACGGCGGCCCGCAGCTCGTCGACGCCGAGCACGCGGCCGTCGGGGTTGCCGGGCGAGTTGAGCCAGACGAGGCGCGTGGACGCGGGCCACTCCGCCGGGTCGTCGGCCGGCACGCTCTCGGCGCCCGCGAGCGCGGCGCCGATCGCGTAGGTGGGGTACGAGACGCGCGGGTGCACGACGGCGTCGCCCTCGCCGAGCCCGAGCATGAACGGCAGCCAGGCCACCATCTCCTTGGAGCCGATGGTCGGCAGCACCTGGTCGACGTCGAGCGTCGCGTTCCGCCGCCGGGCGTGCCAGTCGACCATCGCCCGCCGGAGCTCCGGCGTGCCGACCGTGGTCGGGTACGCGTGCGCGTCGGTCGCCCAGGCGAGCGCGTCGCGGATGAGCGTCGGCGTCGGATCCACCGGCGACCCGATGCTCAGGTCGACGATGCCGTCCGCGTGCCGCCCCGCCCGCGCGGCGTAGGGCGCCATCTGGTCCCAGGGGTAGTCGGGCAGCTCGCCGAGGGCCACGCGCGTCAGCCGTTCTGCGGCGGGAGCGCGGAGACGACGGGGTGGTCGGAGTGCGTCACGCCGACCTTCGTGGCGCCGCCGGGCGAGCCCATCTCGGCGAAGAACTCGACGTTGGCCGTGTAGTAGTCGCTCCACCGCTCGGGCAGGTCGTCCTCGTAGTAGATCGCCTCGACGGGGCAGACCGGCTCGCAGGCGCCGCAGTCGACGCACTCGTCGGGGTGGATGTAGAGCGACCGCTCGCCCTCGTAGATGCAGTCCACCGGGCACTCGTCGATGCAGGCGCGGTCCTTGACGTCGACACAGGGCAGGGCGATGACGTAGGTCACTTCGGGCGGGTCCTTCCGGGAGCGGTGCAGCCCGTCGAGTCTACGCGGCGCCCGGGGTGCGGCCGGCCGGGGCGGCTTCCGTGGACGGCGCCTCCCCCGACGCGGCTGCGGGAGCGGGCGCCCGGTCGATCGCGGGCCCGGTCGCGGATCCGGCGTCCGGGCGGGAGCCGCGCGGCGCGAACCGCGGCCACACGACGACCACGGCCACGAGGATCGCGGGCGCGACCGCCCAGGTCTGGCTCACCCAGTCGGCCGGGAAGAGCACGGAGCCGCCCGGCCCGCTCATGCCGAGCACCGCGACGGCCGCGACCGCCCCGAGGCCGAGGCACAGGGCGTGCAGCCGGTCGACCAGGAGCAGCCGGAAGGCGACGAGGAGGCACGCGAGCGTCACGAGGGCGAGCACGAGGCCGACGGGCACGCCGACGCCGCCGACGGCGAGCGGCGCGCGGTGCGCGACCGTGCCGATGGTGCCGACCAGGAGGCCGAGCACGAGGGACGCGGCCGCGGTGCCGATGCGCTGCAGGCCGCGCGGCGGGCCGTCGGCCTCGGCGTCGTCCGCGACGCCGGCGGGGTGATGCAGGCGGAAGAGCTCGACGGAGCCGATGGGCTCGCCGATCCCGTGCGACAGCGCGAACTCGTCGCCGTCGACCACGACCTGCGTGCGGTGCGCGGCGATGGCCCGGGTCTTCGCCTCCCGCACCTCGGTGACGTCGACCGCGAGGTCCACCGCGTCGTCGGGCAGCACGAGCATCCCGGCCGGATGCGCGTCGGGCGCCGGGAAGCGGCCACGCGCGGCCACGCGCTCGTGCGCCTCGCGGGCGGACGACTCGGTCGTGGTGATGAGGTACGCCGGCACCCCGGCCTCCTCCGCCGCCCACGTGGCGATGACGTGCACGCGCTTGTGGTCGGGGTGGCCGTAGCCGCCGTGGTCGTCGTAGGTGATGACGGTGGTCGCGTCGACGTCGGCGATGACGGCCAGCACGTCCCGCGCCTCGTCGGCCTCGTCGCCGGCGGACAGCGAGTCGGGGTCGAGCGGCCGGAGCGCCACGGGCACGCCGTCGTCGCCCCACTCCATGCCGGAGTCGACGTACCGGCGGGGCTCGAGGCCGCGCCAGCGCGCGCCGACGTCGCCCAGGAAGCGGTGGTCGACGACCCCGAGCGCGGCCATGGCGTCGGCCAGCTCCGTCACCCGGTGGTCGGCGAGCGCCCGCAGGTCGCCCTCGAGGTGGCGGAGCTCCTCGGGGATCACGTCGCCCCGCTCGCCACGCGTGCAGGTGAGCACCGTGACGGGGACGCCGTCGCGCACGAGCTTCGCGATGGTGCCGCCCGTGACGATGCTCTCGTCGTCGGGGTGGGCGTGCACGAAGAGGACGTGCTCGCGCGCGGGACGGGAGGTCGAGCCGGGGATCATCGGGCGATCCTATCCGCGCGTGCGACGCCGCTCGCTGGACGCCGCCGATCCGTGCGGCCCTTCCCGGGTCGCCCCCGGGGGACGACGGACTGGACGCTTCCCGGCCCCCGCGCTACTGTGCACGAGGTAAGGCAAGCCTCACCTACATTTCCCCACATCAGCAATAGGGTGCGCCCCGACGCGCCCGCCGCCCGGAGGCGCACCCGTGTTCGCGAACTACCTGATCGGCCTGCGCGAGGGCCTCGAGGCCGCGCTGGTCGTCACGATCCTCATCGCCTACGTCGTCAAGATCGGCCGCCGCGACGTGCTCGGCCGGCTGTGGCTCGGCGTCGGGCTCGCGGTGCTCCTCGCGCTCACGGTCGGCGCGGTCCTCACCTACGGCGCGTACGGGCTCACGTTCGAGGCGCAGGAAGCCATCGGCGGATCCCTCTCCATCGTCGCGACGGGCCTCGTCACCTGGATGGTGTTCTGGATGCTGCGGACCGCGAAGGACATGCGCTCCGAGCTGCAGGGCGCCGTCGACCGCGCCATCGCCGGCGCCGCGTGGGGCCTCGTCGCGGTCGCGTTCCTCGCGGTCGGCCGCGAGGGCATCGAGACGGCGCTGTTCCTCTGGTCGGCCGTGCAGGCCACGGGCGCCACGACGCTCCCCCTCCTCGGCGCGGGCCTCGGCATCGTCACCGCCGTCGCGCTCGGCTGGCTCGTGTACCGCGGGGTGCTGCGCATCGACCTCGCCCGGTTCTTCACGTGGACGGGCGCGCTCCTCATCGTGGTCGCCGGCGGCGTGCTCGCGTACGGCGTGCACGACCTCCAGGAGGCGGGCATCCTCCCGGGGCTGGGCGCGCTCGCGTTCGACGTCTCGGGCGCCGTGCCGCCCGGATCCTGGTACGGCACTCTCCTCAAGGGCACCGTCAACTTCTCCCCCGCCACCACCTGGCTCGAGGCGATCACCTGGGTGCTCTACGTCGTGCCCACGCTCGCCGCCTACCTCACGCTGTCCCGGCGGGGTCGCCGCCCCCGGGGCGACGCGGGCGGATCCGCGCCCGCCGTGCCCTCCGCGTCCGCCGCCGCCGCCGCGCAGCCCGCCGCCTCCCCCGCCCCCGCGGACGCGCCCGCCGCCCGCTGATCCCGCCGCACCCCCGTTCCCCGCCCGTCCGCCCCATCCCGCCGGCACCGCCGGCCCGCTCCCCCACGAGGACCCATGAAGCGCTCCACCCTCCCCGCCGCCGCCCTGCTCGCCGGCGCCGCCCTCGCCCTCTCGGGCTGCGTCGCGAACGCGCCCTCCGGATCCGCGGGCGACGGCGCCGCCGCCGCGCCCGGCGTCACCCAGCTCACGGTCGACAGCTCCGCGGACGCCTGCACGGTGTCCGCCGCGACCGCACCCAGCGGCACGGTCTCCTTCCACGTCACGAACTCCACCGACCAGGTCACGGAGTTCTACCTCCTCGCCGACGACGGCCTCCGCATCGTCGGCGAGGTCGAGAACGTGAGCCCGGGCATCGAGCGCGACCTCGTGATCACGGCGCAGCCCGGCAGCTACTTCACGGTCTGCAAGCCCGGCATGGTGGGCGACGGCGTCGGCCGCGCGCCCTTCACGGTCACGGGCGACCAGGTCGCGCTCGCCGGCGACGCCGAGCAGCAGGGCCGGGACGCCGCCGCGGCCTACCTCGCCTACGTCAAGGACCAGGTGGGCCGCCTCCTCCCCGCCACGCAGGAGTTCGCCGACGCCTACCTCGCGGGCGACGACGAGAAGGCGCGCTCCCTCTACCCCACCGCCCGGTCGTACTACGAGCGGGTGGAGCCGGTCGCGGAGTCCTTCGGCGACCTCGACCCGGAGATCGACTTCCGGGAGGCCGACGTCGAGCCCGGCACCGAGTGGACCGGCTGGCACCGCATCGAGAAGGACCTCTGGCAGCCCGCGCCGGACGCGAACGGCGGCGACGTGTACGTGCCGCTCAGCGCCGGCGACCGCGCGCACTTCGCGCAGGAGCTGACCGCCGACACGCAGCGCCTCTACGACGCCGTGCACGCGGACGGCTTCTCGGTCGACGTCTCCACCATCTCCAACGGCGCCGTGGGGCTCATGGACGAGGTCGCGTCCGGCAAGATCACGGGCGAGGAGGAGATCTGGTCGCACACCGACCTCTGGGACTTCCAGGCGAACCTCGAGGGCGCCCGCGTCGCCTACGAGGGCGTCCGCGACATCGTCGCCGCGAAGGACCCGCAGCTCGTCGCCACGCTCGACGGCGAGTTCGCGAAGCTCGAGTCCGACCTCTCCGCGTACGGGTCGCTCGAGAAGGGCTTCACGGCCTACGACGCGCTGACGAAGGATCAGGTCAAGGGCCTCGCCGACGGCGTCAACGCGCTGGCCGAGCCGCTGTCGAAGCTCACCGGGACGCTCGTCGGATGACCGACGGAAACGACGGCGCGGCCGTGCGCGACACCGCCGACGCCCTCGAGGACCCGAGCGCCCCGACGGCCCCCGCCGCCCCACGCGGCGTCTCCCGCCGTGGCGTCCTCGGGCTGCTCGGCGCCGGGGCGCTCGGCGGCGGCCTCGTGGGATCCGCCGGCGGCGTCATGGCCGACCGCGCCTTCGCGGGCGCGCGCCGGGCAGCCGGCGGCGCCGCCTACGCCTTCCACGGGGCGCACCAGGCCGGGATCACCACGCCCGCGCAGGACCGCCTGCACTTCGCCGCGTTCGACGTGGCGGACATCGACCGCGACGGCCTCGTCTCGCTCCTGCGGGACTGGAGCGCCGCCGCGGCCCGGATGACGGCGGGCGGATCCGCGGGCGCGCTCGGCGCCGTCGACGGCGCCTACGACTCCCCGCCGGACGACACGGGCGAGGCGCTCGACCTCCCGCCGGCCGGCCTCACCATCACCTTCGGCCTCGGCCCGTCGCTGTTCACCACGGCCGACGGCGTCGACCGCTTCGGCATCGCCGACCGCCGCCCCGCCGCCCTCGTCGACCTGCCGCGCTTCCCCGGCGAGGCGCTCGTGCCGCAGGCGACGGGCGGCGACCTCTGCGTCCAGGCCTGCAGCGACGACCCGCAGGTGGCCGTGCACGCCATCCGCAACCTGTCGCGCATCGCGTTCGGCCGCGCCTCCCTCCGGTGGTCGCAGCTCGGCTTCGGCCGCACGTCGTCGACGAGCCGCGCGCAGGTCACGCCGCGCAACCTCTTCGGCTTCAAGGACGGCACGGCGAACGTCAAGTCCGAGGACACCCGCGTGGTCGACGAGCACGTGTGGGCCGACGCCGGATCCGCGCCGGGCGAGGCCTGGATGGAGGGCGGCTCGTACCTGGTCGCCCGCCGCATCCGCATGACCGTCGAGACGTGGGACCGCTCGACGCTGCGCGAGCAGGAGCGGGTGGTGGGACGCACGAAGGGATCGGGCGCCCCGCTCAGCGGCGGCGAGGAGCACACGGCCCCCGACTTCGCCGCCACCGGCCGCGGCGGCGCGCCGCTCATCGACCCGGCGTCGCACGTGCGCCTCGCGCACCCGGACGCGAACGCCGGCGCGGTGCTCCTGCGTCGCGGCTACAACTTCGTCGACGGCAACGACGACCTGGGCCGCCTCAACGCGGGGCTGTTCTTCCTGGCGTTCCAGCGCGATCCGCGGACGCAGTTCATCCCCATCCAGCGGAGCCTCGCGAAGGACGCCATGAACGAGTACCTGCGCCACGTCGGCAGCGGGATCTGGGCCGTGCCGCCGGGCGCGAGCCGCGACGGCTACGTGGGCGAGACCCTCTTCGGGTCGTGATCCCGGCCCTCGCGGGTCGCGGGGCCACGCGGCCCCCGCGGTCCGCGCGCGGGCACGCCGCGGCGCTCAGGCCGCCGGCAGCACGACGTACGTCGCGACGGGCGACCCGAGGTCGGCCGAGACCGTGACGATGACCGTGTAGGCATCCGTCGTGAAGCGCCCGTACCCGCTCGTGTCGTCGCCCGCGACGTCGGAGTCGGCCGTGTAGCCGGCGGCCTCGAGCCGTGCCCGCGCGTCGGCGAACCCGCTCGCGACGTCCGGCACGGCGACCTGCGCCACCCAGCCGGCGCCCTCGGGCGCGGCCCCGCCCCCGAGCAGCTTCCCCTCGGCGAAGGGCACGGCGTCGCGGGGGAACGACGGGGGCACGGCGCCGTCCGTGGACACCTGGACCTTGCCGAGCGTGTCCCCCACCACGTCCTCGACGCTGTGGCGCACCTGCTCGGCCCCCTCGTGGGCGGCGTCGCGCACGGCGTCGCCCACCGCGCTGCATCCCGTGAGCACGAGCCCCGGGACGAGGACGAGCCCGGCCGCCAGCCCCCTCCTGCGGAGGGACCGGGCGGACGGGCTCGTCGCGGTCATGCTGCCTTACGCGTTCTGCTTCTTCAGCCGCGAGGTCTTGCGCTGCCTGGCGTTGGCGTCCAGCTCGACCTTCCGGATCCGGACGAACTCGGGCGTGACCTCCACGCACTCGTCCTCGCGGGCGAACTCGAGGCACTCCTCGAGCGTCAGCTTCCGCGAGGGCGTCATGCGCTCGAAGGAGTCGGAGGTGGACTGACGCATGTTGGTCAGCTGCTTCTCCTTGGTGATGTTCACGTCCATGTCGTCCGCGCGCGAGTTCTCGCCGACGACCATGCCCTCGTAGACCTCCTGGGTCGGCTCCACGAAGAACGACATGCGCTCCTGCAGGGCAACCATGGCGAACGGCGTGGCGACGCCCGCGCGGTCGGCGACGATCGAGCCGTTGACGCGGGTCGTGATCTCGCCCGCCCACTGCTCGTAGCCGTGCGACACGGCGTTGGCGATGCCCGCGCCGCGCGTGATCGTGAGGAACTCCGTGCGGAAGCCGATGAGGCCGCGCGACGGGACGACGAACTCCATGCGGACCCAGCCGGTGCCGTGGTTCGCCATGCCCTCCATGCGGCCCTTGCGGGCGGCGAGGAGCTGCGTGATCGCGCCGAGGTACTCCTCGGGCGAGTCGATGGTGAGGTGCTCGTACGGCTCGTGGACCTTGCCGTCGACCTGCTTCACGACCACCTGCGGCTTGCCGACGGTGAGCTCGAAGCCCTCGCGGCGCATCTGCTCCACGAGGATCGCGAGCGCGAGCTCGCCGCGGCCCTGGATCTCCCACGCGTCCGGGCGGCCGATGTCGACCAGCTTGATGGACACGTTTCCGATGAGCTCGCGGTCGAGGCGGTCCTTGACCATGCGGGCGGTGAGCTTGTGGCCCTTGACCTTGCCGATGAGCGGGCTGGTGTTGGTGCCGATGGTCATCGAGATGGCCGGGTCGTCGACCGTGATGGTCGGCAGGGGGCGGACGTCGTCCGGGTCGGCGAGCGTCTCGCCGATGGTGATGTCCTCGATGCCGGCGACGGCGACGATGTCGCCGGGGCCCGCGGACTCGGTCGGGAAGCGGTCGAGCGCCTTCGTGATGAGCAGCTCGGTGATCTTCACGTTCTTGACGGTGCCGTCGTGCTTGACCCAGGCGACCTGCTGGCCCTTCTTGATCGTGCCGTTGAAGACGCGGAGGAGGGCGAGGCGGCCGAGGAACGGCGACGCGTCGAGGTTCGTGACGTGCGCCTGCAGGGGGTGCGCGTCGTCGTAGGTGGGCGCCGGGACGTGGTCGAGGATCGCCTTGAAGAGGGGCTCGAGGTCGTCGTTGTCGGGCAGCTCGCCGTTCGCGGGCTTGGTGTCGCTCGCGGCGCCGTTGCGGCCGGACGCGTAGACGACGGGCACGTCGAGGATCGCGTCGAGGTCGAGGTCCGGGTGCTCGTCCGACATGTCGGAGGCGAGGCCGAGGAGCAGGTCCTGGCTCTCGGCCACGACCTCGTCGATGCGCGCGTCGGGGCGGTCGGTCTTGTTGACCAGGAGGATCACGGGGAGCTTCGCCTCGAGCGCCTTGCGGAGCACGAAGCGCGTCTGGGGCAGCGGGCCCTCGGACGCGTCGACGAGGAGCACCACGCCGTCGACCATGGACAGGCCGCGCTCGACCTCGCCGCCGAAGTCGGCGTGGCCCGGGGTGTCGATCACGTTGATGACGATGGGCGAACCGTCCGCGTGCTTCCCGTTGTAGAGCACCGCAGTGTTCTTCGCGAGGATCGTGATGCCCTTCTCGCGCTCGAGGTCGTTCGAGTCCATCATCCGGTCCTCGCCCTCGAAGTGGGCGTCGAACGAGTTCGTCTGCTTGAGCATGGCGTCCACCAGGGTGGTCTTGCCGTGGTCCACGTGGGCCACGATGGCCACATTGCGGAGGTCGTTGCGCGCGACTAGCGCCATAGTGCTGTCCTTCAGTGGAGAGGGTGCCGGCCTTGTCATCAAGGGAGGAGGGCGAAGAGCCGCCGTCTGCTATTCCCAGCGACACACAGCCTACCGTGCCGATGCAAGCCGGACTCAGGGAGCGTCGGAGCGGAGCGTCCAGCGCCAGGCGTCGTCGAGGATCCCGGCCTGGTGCGCGGACACCTGCACGCCGTCGACGCGAGCCGACGTGGCCGCGACCGCCGGGTGCTGGAAGAGCGGGAGGCCCGCGCGGTCGCCGTACATGCGGCGGTCGAGGCGGAGGAGGAGCTCGCCGCGCGCGTCGGCGTCCTCGGTGCGGCTGAGCGAGGAGAACAGGGTGGCCACGTCGGGGTCGGCGGTGGCCTGGCCGTCCCTCGCGTCGGCGCGGTCGTCGTGCAGCGCGCGGATCCCGGACACGGAGGGGTACGCGTCCTCGGGCCCGACGAGCGCCGCGTCGTAGGCGCCGGCCTGGCCGAGCACGTCCTGCCACTGCGGCGTGGAGCAGTCGGTCACGAGGAAGCCGGCCTTCGCGGCCGAGTCGCGGATGGCCGCGAACTCGGCGGCGCGGCGCGCGTCGGCGGGGTCGTAGAGCACGCACACCTCGGGCGCCGGCTGCCCGACGGACGCGAGCAGCTGCCGCGCCTCGTCGAGGTCCACGTCGTCGAAGCGGCTGGATCCGTTGGCCCGCACCTGGTCGTCGTAGCCGTCGGTGCCGGGTGCGAGGACGAACGAGTCGCGCGTCGATCCGTCGCCGCCCGGCCCGCCGAGGTCGCGGGCGATGGTCTCGCGCGGGACGGTGGAGAGGAAGGCGGTGCGCACCGTGGCGTCGGCCATGGCGCTGTTGCGCGCGCCCAGGGTCTGCAGGTCGAGGCGCTCCCACGAGGCCGACGAGCCCATGACGGTGCGCGCGCCGTCGACGTCGCCGAGGGCGTCCAGCACGTCCGCGTCCGCGTCGGGCGCGATCACGTCGACGTCCCCGGCCGCGAGCGCCGCGACGGCGGCCTGCGGGTCCTCGATGGTCGACACGACGACGCGCTCCACCGACGGCCGGTGCGTCCCGGTGTAGAAGCGGTTGGCGCGGAGCGTGATGGACGTGCCGGGGTCGATGGACTCGATGGCGTAGGGCCCGGATCCGACCGCGCGCTCGGGGTGGGCGGCGACGTCGGCGACCCCGAAGCCCCGGTTCCACGCGTCGGAGATGGGCGAGAGCAGCTCGGGGGCGCGGTCCTGCACGGCGTCCACGAGCGTCTGCTTGGCGCGGCCGGGGCTCGACATGTCGAGGCCGAGCTGCGCCACCGCGTGCGCCGGGAGGCCGATCTCGAACGCGAGGCGCCAGTCCGGCGTGTACTCGTCGAACACCATGGTGATGGACCGGCCGCCGTCGCCGATCTCGGGCGTGCGGGTGACCTCGGCCAACGCCTCGTCCTCCGCGGCGTCGAAGTAGACGGTGTCGGCGGGCAGGGCGCCGGTGTAGCCGCCGGTCGACTCGTCGACGTAGCCCGCGGCGTCGAAGCCCGGGGTGTCGAGGGCGCGGGATCCGGCGGCCCAGGAGAGCAGGAGGTCGGCGGCGTCGACGGGCTCGCCGTCCGACCAGCGGACGCCCTCGGCGACCGTGTACTCGACCGTGAACGGGTCGCGCGAGACGATGCGCGCGGATCCGAAGCCCGGGTCGGACGCGACCGTGCCGTCGGCGGCGACCTCGGCGAACCGCGAGTTCGTGGCGTGCACGATCTCGCGGTTGCCGTCGGTCGCACCCGTGCGGGACTGCGCGTTGTAGGAGGTGAACGTGCTGGGCAGCGCCGCGCGGATGGCGGTGTCGGCGACCAGCCCGGTGGTGGGCGAGCACGCGGCCAGGCCGGCCACGAGGGCCAGGGCGACCGCCGCGGAGGCGCCGCGGACGAGCCGCCGCATGCCCCGCGGGCGCCGGGCTCGTGCGGCCACGGGGCCTCGCGTGTCGCTGTCCATCGCCGTCGATCCTACGCGAGCGGCACGACGAGGCCCGCCGCCCGCGCGCCCCCGGGAGGGGGTGCGACGGACGGCGGGCCGGGTCGTGCGGGTCGCGGATCAGGCCGCGGGCGGCTGGTCCCGCAGGGCCTCGCGGAGCTCGCGGCGCTCCTTCTGCTGGTCGGGATCCGGCAGCGGCACCGCGGCGATGAGCTTCTGCGTGTACGGGTGCTGCGGGTTGCGGAGGATCGACTCGGTCGGCCCCTGCTCCACGATCTTGCCGTGGTTCATCACGACGATGCGGTCGGCGAGGAGGTCGACCACCGCGAGGTCGTGGCTCACGAAGAGGCACGCGAACTGGAGCTCCTTCTGGATCTCCTGCAGCAGCTGGAGCACGCGGGCCTGTACCGACACGTCGAGCGCCGAGGTGGGCTCGTCGGCCACGAGCACCTTCGGCCGGAGCGCGAGCGCCCGGGCGATGCCCACGCGCTGCCGCTGTCCGCCGGAGAGCTCGTTCGGGTAGCGGTTGCGGAAGCTGCGCGGCAGCTCCACCTGCTCGAGGAGCTCCTCGACCCGGTCGCTCTGCTGCTTCTTCGAGAACTGCCCGGAGAGCTCGAGCGGCTCGCCGATGCTCTGGCCGATGGGCCAGCGCGGGTTGAGCGAGGAGCCCGGGTCCTGGAACACGATGCCGATCTCGCGGCGGACGGCCCGGAGGTCCTTCGCCGAGATGCCGGTCATGCGGCGGCCGGCGACCGTGAGCTCGCCGCCCGCGACGGGCAGGAGGCCCACCGCGGCGCGCGCGATGGTGGTCTTGCCGGATCCCGACTCGCCCACCACGCCGACGACCTCGCCGGGGTGGATGTCGAAGGACGCGCCCGTGACCGCCCGGAACGCCGGCACGCGACCGAGCTTCGGGTAGTCGATGTCCACCTCCTTGAGGGAGATGGCCGGCTCCGTGGTGCGGGCCGCGACCTCGACCTGGGCGGCCTCGCCCGTGCCGAGGTGCGGCACCGACGCGAGCAGCTGCTTCGTGTACGGGTCCTTCGGCGACTGGAAGATCTCGCGCACCGAGCCGCGCTCGACGATGCGGCCGCTCTTCATCACGATGACGTTGGTCGCGAGGTCGGCGACCACGCCCATGTCGTGCGTGATGATCACGATCGCGCTGTTGAGGCGCTGGTGGAGCTTGCGCAGCAGGTCGAGGATCTCGGCCTGGATCGTCACGTCGAGCGCCGTGGTGGGCTCGTCGGCGATGAGCATGTCGGGGTCGCACGACAGCGACTGGGCGATCATGGCGCGCTGGCGCTGGCCGCCCGAGAGCTGGTGCGGGTAGGAGTCGAACGCCTTCTCGGGGTCCGGCATCTCGACGAGCTTCAGCAGCTCGAGCGCGCGCACCTTGGCGGCCGACGGGATGATCGAGTTGTGGACGCGCAGGGCCTCCACGATCTGGAAGCCCACCGTGTAGACCGGGTTGAGGGCCGTCATCGGCTCCTGGAAGATCACGGCGATGTCGTTGCCGCGCGCCTTCCGCAGGGTCGCCTGGTCGGCGCCGACCATCTCGACGCCCTTGAGCTTCGCGCTGCCGCGGACCCTGCCGTTCTTGGGCAGGAGGCCGAGCAGCGACATGGAGCTGACGCTCTTGCCGGAGCCGGACTCGCCGACGATCGCGAGGACCTCGCCCGGGTTGACCTTGTAGTCGAGGTCGACGGCCGCGGGGATCCACTCGTCGCCGACCCAGAAGTCGACGCCGAGTCCGGAGACCTCGAGGATGGGGACGATCGCGTCTGACCCGTTCGCGTGAGCGCTCATGCTGCGTACTCCTGGCTGGTGGAAGGGAAGGTGTCGAAGGGCGTGGATGCGGGCCGTGGGACGATGTGGCCATGGACCAGCCCGTCGTCATCCGCCCGTCGTTCGGCCGCCTGCTGACCGTGATCGTCTCGGCGATCGTGGTCGTCGTGCTCGTGAGCACGGTGGTGGGAGGTCGTGCCGACCTGCTCCCCACGACCGTGTGGGGCCCGCTGCTGCTGGCCTACGCGGCGTGGCTCGTCTTCTGGGCGCCGCGCGTGCGCATCGCGATCGAGGGCGTCGAGATCCGCAACGTCTTCCGCACGCACGAGATGTCGTGGCCCGCGATCCGCGAGGTCGACACCAAGTGGGCCCTGAACATCACGACCGCGCACGAGCGCGTCACGGCGTGGGCCGCTCCCGCGCCCGGCCGGCACTCGAACGCCTACATCACCACGAAGGAGGAGCGGTACCAGCCGGACCTCAGCGCGATGATGCAGGACGCGCGCCGTGGCGACCTGCCCCGCACCGACTCGGGCGATGCCGCCACGGTGATCCGCCGGCGCCTGGCCGACCTCGCCGAGGCGGGCCACCTGGGCGGCCCGGTCGAGGAGGAGGGTCGGCGCGTCCGCACGCACTGGGCGGAGATCGCCGTGCTCGCGGTGCTCGCCGCGGCGACGGTCGTGACCGCCCTGGTCTGAGGCCGGGAGCCGCGTCCCGGCGGGAGACGGGCCGGCGACCGCCGACCCGTCCGACGCGACGACGGTCATCGACCGTCCGTGCCGTCCGGCGCGGTGCCGTCGGCGGGACCGTCGGCCTGCGCGTCCGGACGCGCCGACCCGACGGGCGGCGGGACGCGGACGCCCTCGGCGCCGGAGCCGGTCGTCGGGCCCTGCTCGCGGCGGGTGCGGCCGGTGAGCATGGCGAACATCTGCTTGTACGGGCCCTGTCCGCCCGGCATGCGCCGCTGGCGCGGGTCGAACGCGTCGCGCAGGCCGTCGCCGATGAAGTTGATCGACAGCGCGATGATGATGATGAACAGGCCCGGGAACCAGAACAGCCACGGCCGCGTCGCGAAGGCGCCCTGGTACTCGTTGATGATCTGTCCGAGCGAGACGTCGGGCTTGACGATGCCGAAGCCCAGGAACGACAGGGCGGCCTCGAGCAGGATCGCCGCGCTCATGAGCAGCGTGGTCGACACGATCACGACGCCGATGGCGTTCGGCAGGATGTGCCGGAACACGATGCGGCTGTTGGATGCGCCTGCCACCCGCGCCGCGTCCACGAACTCGCGCTCGCGGAGGCTGAGGAACTCGCCGCGGACCAGGCGGGCGAGCGACGGCCAGCCGATGAGTCCGAGGACGATGCCGAGCACCACCGCGCCCAGCCCGCCGAAGGTGCGGCCGAGGACGGCCGCGATCACGATGACGGGGATGACGATGATGAGGTCGGTGAAGCGCATCAGCAGCGAGTCGATGCGGCCGCGGAAGAAGCCGGCCACGGCGCCGATCACGATGCCGATGAAGGCGGCGATGATGCCGTACAGCACCATCACGACGATGGACTGCTGCGTGCCGCGCATGACGCGGGCGAAGATGTCGCGGCCGATCTCGTCCTGGCCGAAGGGGTGCGTCCCGAACTGGAACGGCAGCGTCCACGTCGGGTTGCCGCCGTTGACGATGGGCGACGCGTCCTCGTAGCCCCACATCCACCAGCCGGGGATGCGGACGCCGAAGAACTGGATGCCCACGGACGAGTACACGAGGATCGCCATCAGGAGGAGGACCACGAGCGCGGTCATCGCCCCCTTGTGGCGGAGGAACCGACGGCGGACGACGGTGCCCTGGCTGAGGCCCTCGACCTCCCGCTGCTCGATCGTCAGCTCGGAGTTCGCGCCGCCCTCGGGGAGGTGCGGGTCGTTGTGGGGGTCGTTGGGGTTCCCCATCAGTGCGTTGGACATGTGTCAGCTCACCCGGATTCGAGGATCGAGGACCGAGTACAGGATGTCGGCCAGCATGTTGAAGATGACGGTCAGGATGCTGGTGATCAGGATGAATCCCATCAGCGGATTGAGGTCGGTCTTGGTCAGGGCGTCCTGGAACACGGAGCCCATGCCCTTCCACGCGAAGATCGTCTCCGTGATCACGGCGCCGCCGATGAGCCCGCCCACGTCGAAGGCGATGACGGTGGCGACGGGGATCATGGCGTTGCGGAACGCGTGGCGCATGATCACGGTGCGCTCGGTGAGGCCCTTGGCGCGCGCGGTGCGCACGTAGTCCTGGTTCATCACCTCGAGGAGGCTGGCCCGCGAGTAGCGGGAGTAGCTCGCGACGGAGATGAGGAGGATCGCGATCGTCGGCAGCAGTAGGTGGGTGTAGCTGTCGAGCATGCCCTGCCACACGGAGCCGTTGAGTCCCGGGGTCACGGCGCCGACGGTGGCAATGGGGCGGCCGCGGGTGTTGGTCACGTAGTCGGGCCACACCTGCATGACGCGGTCGACGATGATCAGCAGCGCCACGAGGCCGCCGGTGATGCCGGCGCCGCGGGCGACGATGGGCTTGTCGTTCTGGCCGACGACGTAGCCGACGACCACGCCGACCACGACGAACGCGACGATGAGCACGATGGTGATCCACCAGGGGGCGGAGACCGTCAGCACGTACTGCAGCGGGTACCAGAGCGCGGCGCCGAGGACGGCCATGGCGAGCGCCGAGTAGAACGCGCGCCGGTTGCGGAGCCCCGTGGACAGCGACGTGATGAGCACGGCGATCAGGGCCCCGAGGGCGCCGATGAGCACGATGCCGAGACCCGGTCGAGCGAACCAGTCGGTGACGAGCAGGTAGACGAGCACGGCCGCGGTGATGACCGTCGCGGAGCCGAACACGATGAGGCGCGGCTTCGGGTCGCCGCCGATGATGCTCATCCACACGAAGCCCGACACGAGCGACAGGACGACGATGAGGACCGGCGGGATCGACGGGTTCACGAGGAAGTCGTTGAAGCCGATCGCGACGTACTGCTTGAGCAGCACGGCGACGAAGAAGATCGGCAGCGAGAAGAAGAGGAACGACGCGAAGGTGACCGTGTAGTCGTAGCCGCTGTACTGGCGGAGCGCGGTCGTCATGCCGATGGAGACGCCGATGAGCACCGCGATGATCGTGGCGATGGTCACCAGCTGGATCGTCTGCCCGGCCGCGTTGGCGATGAGGTCGTTGACCTCGCGGCCGTCGATGGCCCTGCCGAGGTCGATCTGGCCGATGAAGACCTTGAACACGCCGCCGAGCCACAGGAAGTAGCGCAGGGGCGACGGGACGTCGAGGTTGAGCAGCTCGGTCCGCGCGGCGATGAGCGCGTCGCGGTTCGGCGACGGGTTCTCGCGCAGGTCCCCGAGGGGATCACCCGAGTTGGCCGCCAGGTTGTAGATGATGAAGCTGGCGCCCAGGAGGACGAAGAACGACGCGACGAGGCGTCTCAAGACGAAGGTAAGCACAGGGCGACGACGTCCCTTTCTGTGTTCGGCCAGGGCTCGTGACCCGACCCGACGAGAGCATACGCGGCCGGATCCGAGGATCACGAATCGGCAACGGACATGGAGAGGGTGCCGAGGCCAGGCGGCCTCGGCACCCTCGCACCCTCCCGTTCAGGGGACGGCGCTCACTGCTGTCGTGCTACTGCGCAGCTGCCTGCGCCGGGGCCCACTCCCAGTAGTTCCAGAAGTAGGTCGGCGAGAGGAACGCCGGCTTGACGCCCGTGACGGTGTCGCTCCAGGCGGTGAGGCCCGGGAACTGGTAGATCGGCGTCGTCCAGCCCTGCTGCTGGATGATCGTCTCGGCCTGGATGACCAGCTCCTGCTGCTTCTCCTTGTCGGTCTCGGTGTCCAGCTGCTTGAACAGCGAGTCGACCTCGGGGTTCGACCAGCCGTAGTAGTTGTTGATGCCACCGGTCTGGTAGTTCGGGCCGGACTCGCCGACGCCGAGGCTGACCGACTGCCACCCGAAGAGGGCGATGTCGTACGAGTCCGTCTTGCTGGACAGGTCCGCACCCCACGTCGCGCTGTTCACGTCGATGAGGTTGAAGCCGGCCTGCTGCGCCGACTGGCGCATGAGCTCGAACTCCTGCTGGCGGCGGGTGTTGCCCTGTCCGTAGAGGACGCGGGCGTCGATCGTGCCCGTGACGCCGGCCTGGGCGAGGAGCGCCTTGGCGCCCTCGATGTCGACCGCCTGGTCCTTGTAGCCGTTCTTCTCGACCGAGGCCTCGTACTCCGGCGTGCCGGGCACGTAGACGTTCGAGTTGCGGAGCTCGGCGTCCGACTGGAGGGGCTTGATCAGCTTGTCGAGGATCTCCTCGCGCGGCAGCGTCTTGAAGAACGCCTGGCGGACGAGCTTGGCCTTCTCGGCGTCTCCGCCGTACTTCGCGGGGTCGAACGGGCCGCCGTTGGTGGCCTGGAGGTCGACGTGCTCGTACGTGCCCTCGGCCTGGCCCTTGTACTCGATGCCGCTGAGTCCCTGGACCTGCTGGAGGAGGTCGGCCGTGGGCTGACCGGACGCGATCTGGACCTCGCCGTTGGAGAGGGCCTGGATCTGCGCCTGCGGGTCCGAGATGAAGCGGACCGTGATCTTCTCGTACTTCGGCTTCTTGGAGCCGGTGTACTCCTTGTTGGCCGTCAGGGTGATGTACTGGTCGGCCTTGAGGTCGGTGATCGTGTACGCGCCGTCGCCCAGGGTCTTCTGCGGCTCCGTCGGCATGTCCGAGTAGCGGTAGCCGTCGTTCCAGACCTTGGAGACCGGGGCGAGGACGCTGGCGTCCTTGTCCTGGATCGCCGTGATGAGCTTCTTCTTGGCGTCCTCGGCCGAGAGGTTCTCGTCGGGGAACGCGAGCTGCGTGGTGCCGTGCGCGGAGACGCCGACGCCGTTGCCGGTCGCGATCTCCCAGTCCACGTAGGGCTGGTCGTACGTGTACGTGAGGCTGCGGCCGTCGTCGCCGATCTCGGGGGTCTTGGTGACCAGGCCGAGGCGGGTGTCCTTGACGGCGCCCGAGTTGAAGAAGACCTGGTCGTCGCCGGTGGAGACCGTGCCGTCCTCGTTCGTGGTGACGTCCTCGGTCGTGTTCACGTTCGTCGTGTTCGCGGCCCAGTTGAGCAGCATGTCCGCGGCGTCGACGGGGGTGCCGTCGCTCCACTTGACGCCCTCGTTGATCGTGAACTTCACGACGAGCGGGTCGTCGGAGACCTTCTCGTAGGTGCCGAAGTCGGTGTTCTTCTGCAGCGACGGGCCGTCGTCGTAGTAGTTGAAGGACTGGTTCGTCAGGTACACGATGTTCGTGTTGGCGGTGGCGTTGCCGGTCGCCGACGCGTTGTTGTACTCGAGGAACGGGTCGTTCCAGGCCACGGTGATCTCAGTGCCGGCGATGACCTCGGACTCCTGGGCGGGCGCAGAGCAGCCGCTGAGGACGAGGGCACCGGAGACGATGACGGCACCAGCCGCTGCGAGGCGTCTGATTTTCAAGGTTCCTCCTGTGCATGGGAATGGCGCGGACCCACCGTGCGTGCGGTCGACCGCGCAGATAAGAATGACCCTAGGTACGGCTGGGAGTCTTTGCAAAAACTGGGCCCAAACGTTACATACCGGTAACTCGGACGCGCGGATCCGCGCGTGGGGGTCCGGATCCGTGCGTCTGGACCGTCGGGATCGCGCGCGATCGTCGGCCTGGACGACGGATCGCGTCGTCCGGGGCGCCGTCGGCCACGGGCCCGCCGACAGCCGGGGTCCGGGCGGCCGCGCCTAGGATCGCCCCGTGCCCGACGCCCCCTCCCCCGCCGCGAGAACGCTCGCCCGACCCCCGGCGCCGCGGCCCGCGGTGCGTCGGCGCATCCGGATCGAGATCGCCCTCGTGCTGGGGCTCTCGCTCGGGGCGAGCGCCGTGTACTCCGTGCTCCGGATCGTCGACCTCTCGACGCGGCCGGAGGCGCTCGGATCGCAGAGCGCCACGATCAACCGGAGCCTGAACGACCGGCAGGTCTTCGACCTGCTCTACCAGCTGCTCGACATCGCGACCGCGCTCGTGCCGGTCGCCCTCGTGCTCTTCCTACTCTGGCAGCCGGGGCGGAGCGCGTTCCGGCGGATCGGCCTCGACCTCACCCGTCCGGGCCGCGACGTCGCCGCCGGGTTCGGCCTCGCCGCGCTCATCGGGGTGCCCGGACTCGGCCTGTACTTCGCCGGCCGCGCGCTCGGGATCACGGTCGACGTCGTGCCGACCGCGCTCGACTCGTACTGGTGGACCGTGCCGGTGCTCGTGCTCGTCGCCCTGCGTGCGGCGCTGCAGGAGGAGGTGATCGTGGTCGGCTACCTCTTCACCCGGCTCCGCGAGCTCGGCTGGGGGCATGGCCGGATCGGCGCGTGGAGCGTGGTCCTCGTGGCGGCCGTGCTGCGCGGGAGCTACCACCTGTACCAGGGCTACGGGCCGTTCCTCGGGAACGTCGTGATGGGCGTCGTGTTCGGCTGGTGCTACGTGCGCTTCGGCCGGACGGCCCCGCTCGTGGTGGCCCACCTGATCCTCGACGTGGTCAGCTTCGTGGGCTACCCGGTCGCGCTGCAGCTGCTGCCGGGACTGTTCGGCTGACGGGTTTCCGGGCACGACCGGGGGCGCGACCCTGGCGCATCCGCCCGACCTGTGCCTAACCTGGGAACGCCGCACGACGAGGTGCGGCCTCATCTCGAGGAGATCCCATGGGCGACGCCGCTCATCCGACCGGGGACCCCCGGCCGGCCGTCGACTACCTGGAGGTCGAGGACTCGGCCCGGTTCCGGGAGCTGAAGCGGGCGCACCGCGGCTTCGTCTTCCCGCTCGCCGTCGCGTTCCTCGTCTGGTACTTCGCGTTCGTGCTGCTGTCGGACTATGCGCACGAGTTCATGTCCACCCCCGTCATCGGCAACGTGAACCTCGGGATCCTGCTGGGGCTCGCGCAGTTCGTCACGACCTTCGCGATCACCACCTGGTACGTGAGCCGGGCGAACGCGCGGTTCGACCCCGCGGCCGCGGAGATCCGGGCCGACCTGGAGGAGCGCGAGCGCGTCGCGCTGGAGGGGCCGCGCGGGTCCACTCCGCCCGAGCGTCGGACGGGCGGCCGGAGGTGAGCGCCGCGACCTCGGCCGTCATGGCGACGACGCCCACGACCGACACGGGCGACCCCGTCCTCAACATCTCGATCTTCGGCGCCTTCGTGGTGATCACCCTCGTGATCGTGTTCCGGGCGAGCCGGAACAACTCGACCGCGGCGGACTACTACGCGGCCGGCCGCTCCTTCACCGGGCCGCAGAACGGCACCGCCATCGCGGGCGACTACCTCTCGGCGGCGTCATTCCTCGGGATCGTCGGCGCCATCGCGATCAACGGGTACGACGGCTTCCTCTACTCGATCGGGTTCCTCGTCGCGTGGCTCGTGGCGCTGCTGCTCGTGGCCGAGCTGATGCGCAACACCGGCAAGTTCACGATGGCCGACGTGCTGAGCTTCCGGCTCAAGCAGCGGCCCGTGCGGCTGGCCGCGGCGACCACGACGCTCGCCGTCTGCTTCTTCTACCTGCTCGCGCAGATGGCGGGCGCGGGCGGGCTCGTCTCGCTGCTGCTCGGGATCGACGACCGGCTCGGGCAGTCGCTCGTGATCGCGGTGGTCGGCGCGCTCATGATCGTCTACGTGCTCGTCGGCGGGATGAAGGGCACGACCTGGGTGCAGATCATCAAGGCGTGCCTGCTCATCGCGGGCGCCGCCGTGATGACCGTGTGGGTGCTCGCGATCCACGGCTTCAACGTGTCGGACCTACTGGGAGCCGCCGCCGCCGCGGCGGACAAGCCCGTGCTCGAGCCCGGCAACCAGTACGGGGCCACGGGGATCACGAAGCTCGACTTCCTGTCGCTCGCGCTCGCCCTGGTGCTCGGCACGGCGGGCCTCCCGCACGTGCTCATGCGCTTCTACACCGTGCCGACCGCGAAGGAGGCGCGTCGCAGCGTCGTCTGGGCGATCTGGCTCATCGGCATCTTCTACCTCTTCACCCTGGTGCTCGGGTACGGCGCGGGCGCGCTGCTCGGGAGCGAGCGGATCCTCGCGGCCCCCGGCGGCGTGAACTCCGCCGCTCCCCTGCTGGCGCTCGAGCTCGGCGGGCCGATCCTGCTGGGGATCATCGCGGCGGTGGCCTTCGCCACGATCCTGGCGGTGGTCGCCGGGCTCACCATCACGGCGGCGGCCTCCTTCGCGCACGACGTGTACGGCAGCGTCATCAAGAAGGGGCAGGTCTCGGCGAACGGCGAGGTGCGGGTCGCGCGGATCACGGTCGTCGTGATCGGCATCGTGTCGATCCTCGCGGGCATCGGCGCCAACGGGCAGAACGTGGCGTTCCTCGTGGCGCTGGCCTTCGCGGTGGCGGCGAGCGCGAACCTGCCGACCATCCTCTACTCCCTCTACTGGCGGCGCTTCTCCACGCGCGGCGCGGTGCTCAGCATGTACGGCGGGCTCGGGACGGCGCTCGTGCTGATCGCGTTCTCGCCCGTGGTGTCGGGCGCGGAGACGTCGATGATCCCGGGGGCCGACTTCTCGTGGTTCCCGCTGAGCAACCCGGGGATCGTGTCGATCCCCGTCGGGTTCCTGCTCGGCTGGATCGGGACCGTGACCTCCACCCGCGAGGAGGACCCGCTGGTGGCGGCCGAGATGGACGTGCGGTCGCTCACCGGGCACGGCGCCGAGAAGGCGACCGAGCACTAGGCGCGGATGCCCGGGCGCCGGTCGACGGCGCCCGGGCGGAGGCCGGGGCCGGGCCGGCCTCAGTCGCTGAGGTTCTCGCTGAGGATGGTGAGGACGCCGGCGCGCGCGTCGGCGGCGGTCGCGCCCAGCCGGTCGGCCACGATCTCGACGAGCGACTCCAGCACGATGACGTGCGGGATGCGCGAGGTGCGCTCGACCTCGTGCCGGAACCCGGCCTTGGCGGGCGCCACCACGAGGGCGACGTCGGCGAGCGCCCCGAGCGGGGACGTCGCGAACGAGGTGACGGCCACCACGGCGGCGCCGGCCGCGCGCGCCGAGCGGGCACCGCGGAGGCTCAGCTCGTTGGCGCCGCTGCCGCTGATGACCACCACGACGTCCTCGGGCGAGAGCCGGCTGACCGCGATCTGCTGGCCCACCGGATCCGCGACGAACTCGGCGGGACGGCCGACCGCGGTGAGGCGCATGGAGAGGTCGAGGGCGAGCGGGGACGACAGGCCGCTGGCGACGACCACCAGGCGGCGAGCGGCGACGACGCGCGCGACCGCGTCCTCCACCTCCGCCTCCCCGAGGACGCTCGCGACCCGCGGGAGGGCGGCGGCGAGCGCGTCGAGGTCGGAGCGGATCCGGCCGAGCGCGCTGGGGCCGTGCGCGCCCTCCCCCGCGGTCGCGGCCGCGCGGGCCGAGCTCCGCGCGAGCTCCCGGGTGAGGGCGACGCGCAGCTGCGGGTAGCCGCGGTAGCCGAGGCTCTGGCACGAGCGGACGACGGTGGACCGGGCGACGCCCGCGCGGTCGGCGAGCTCCTGCGCGGTGATCTCCACCACGCCCTCGGTGTCGTCGAGGATCAGCTCGACCACGCGGCGCTCGCTCGGCTGCAGGGCGTTGACCACGGTCGCGATGCGCGTGGTGGGCCCCACGTCGTCACTCCACTGCACGGACCCTCGCCCCCTCGGTGATCCGGCGGCGGATCCGGCCGGAGACGGCGTCGATCGACATGGTGACCGCGACGACGACGATGAGGAGGACGCCCACCGTGGGCCACTCCCGGTACTGAGTGTAGGAGGTGAGCATGTCGCCGATCCCGCCGACGCCGATGAGGCCGAGCACCGCCGACGCGCGCACGTTGATCTCGAACCGGTACAGCCAGAAAGAGAGGAAGTCGGCGCTCGCCTGCGGCCAGACGCCCCAGCGGATCAGCGACCAGGCGCCGCCGCCGGCCGCCCGCACGGCCTCGAGCGGACCGCGGTCGACGCCTTCGACGGACTCGTAGCCCCACTTGCCGAGCGTGCCGACGCTCGAGACGCCGAGGGCGAGCGCGCCCGTCAAGGGCGTGAGGCCGGTGACCGAGAGGATCACGATGGCGGTGATGATTTCGGGCACGGCGCGGATCGCCGAGAAGAGGATCCGCAGCGGCCAGCGCACGGCCGCGGGCGCGAAGCCGCGCGCCGCGAGGAAGGCGAGCGGCACCGAGACGACGACGCCGATGACCGTGCCGACCCAGGCCATGAGCACCGAGGTCCACGTCTGGCGGAGCGCCTCGGGGAGCTTCGACCAGTCGGGGCTCGAGAACATCAGCCAGAGGTAGCGGACGAGCTCGGCGGGCAGGTCGGCGATGCGGTCCCACGCGATGTCGGCCGACCAGCAGGCGACGACCACGACCGCGGTGACGGCCGCCACGGCGACGACCCGGGCCGGGCGGCGGGGGCGGACGGGCACGGCGAGGCTCATGCGATCCTCTTCCTGATCTCGTTCGAGACGAGGTCGATCACGATGACGATCACGAGGATCTCGAGCACGATCAGCGCGAGCTGGTCGTAGCGGTAGAAGGTGCGCACGGCGTCGATGAGGAGGCCGATGCCGCCGGCGCCCACGAGGCCGAGGACGGTGGACGCGCGCACGTTGAGCTCGAGCACGTAGAGGGTCTGGCCGACGAAGCCGGGCAGGACGTCGGGCAGCGCGACCGCCCGGTCGACCTGCATCCGCGTGCCGCCCGCCGCGCGCCCCGCCTCGAGCGGGCCGGGGTCGTTCGACTCGATGGCCTCCGACACGAGCTTCACGATGATGCCCACGTTGAAGAGGACGAGCGCGAGGATGCCGGGCAGCGCCCCGACGCCCACCATCGCCACGAGCAGCGCGGCGTAGAGCAGCTCCGGCACCGCGCGCACCACGTTGAGGACCGCGCGGATGGCGCCGCGGCTCACCGGGTGCGGATTCGTGAGGCGCGCGGCCCACAGGCTGAGCGGCAGCGCGACCGCGGCCCCCGCGACGGTCGCGATGACGGCCATGGCGAGGGTCTCGAGCATCGGGGCGACGGTGCGGGGGAAGAACGCCCAGTCGGGCTCGAACAGGCGCGCGAGCTTGTCGGCGCCGTTCCGCCAGTTGCGCGCGATGGCGTCGAACCCGAACGCCACGCCCACCTGCGGGCTCATCGCGACGGCCGTGATGACGAGCACGACGGCGAGCGCGGCCCACGGCCGCCATCGGCCCGCGGGGCGCGGCGGCAGCTCCCGGATGCTCATCCGAGGGTGTCCTCGGGGCGGATCGACCGGCCGTAGATGGCCTCGAAGACGTCGTCGCCCGCGGTCGCGGCCGGGCCGTCGTAGACGACCTCGCCGGCGCGGAGGCCGATCATCCGGTCGCCGTAGCCGCGCGCGAGGTCGAGGAGGTGCAGGTTGGTGAGCACCGTGATCCCGAGCTCGCGGTTGATGCGGCGGAGGTCGCCCATGACGCCGTGCGCGGTCGGCGGGTCGAGGCTCGCGACCGGCTCGTCGGCGAGGACGAGGCGGGGGCGCTGCGCGAGCGCGCGGGCGATCGCCACGCGCTGCTGCTGGCCGCCGGACAGCGTGGACGCGCGGTCCCACACCTTGCCGAGGATCCCGACGCTCTCGAGCGCCTGGAACGCGATCTCGCGGTCGGCCGCGCGCGGCAGCCCGAGGAACGTGCGCCACCCGGGCGTGTGCGCGAGCCGGCCGACGAGCACGTTGTCGAGGACGCTCGCGCGCTTCGCGAGGTTGAAGCCCTGGAAGACCATCCCGATGTCGCCGCGGAGGCCGCGGAGGCGGCGTCCGGCGAGGCCGTCGACGAGCGTGCCGCCGACCTCCACCTCGCCGGAGGTCACGGGGACGAGGCCGTTGATCGTGCGGATGAGGCTCGACTTGCCGGATCCGGACAGCCCGACGACCGAGACCATCTCCCCGCCGGCGATGTCGAGGGAGACGTCCTTCAGCGCGACGACGCCGTTGGGGTAGCGGACCGTGACGCCGGCGAGGCGGACGGCCCACGGCGCCGAGGCCGGCGCGAGCGCGGCGGCCTCCGACAGGGAGGTGGCGGCGGCCACGCGCTAGCGCAGACCGAGCGACTCGGCGGCGCGCGCCACGACGTCGAGCGACGACGGGTCGGCGGGCGCGAGCTTCGTGATGGAGTACACGGCGGTGAGGGCCGCGGAGCCCTCGGGCGTGGCCGAGTAGTCGAGCAGCGCCTTCGTGATCCGGTCCTGCAGCTCCGGCGACAGCGAGCCGGAGACCGCGACGCCGTCGTTGGGGATCTCGTCGGTCATCGCGAAGACGACGACCTTCTTCCCGACGTCCGGCTTGTCCTTGGCGACGATCGTGCGGGCGTCCCAGAAGCTGAAGCCGACCTCGGCGTCCCCGTCGTAGACCGCGAGCACGGAGGCGTCGTTGGCCGTGACGGGGATCCGCTGGATGTCGGAGTCGATGTCGAGCCCGGCGTCCTTCAGCGCGAGCATCGGGTAGATGTAGCCGGCGGGCGACCCCGGGCCGAGGACGGCGACCTTCGCGCCCTTCACCCTCGTGATGGAGTCGAGGCCCTGGGGACCGGACAGCGCGTCCGCGCCGTTGCAGAACAGCATGCCGTCGCGCTCCACGGGGGCGTCATCGCAGTACTTGTCCGGGTCGTTCGTCATGAACTGGGCGGGGTAGGTGATGTTGCCGTTCCGCTCCGTCTGCAGCACGACCTTCGCCTGGTACATGTCGCTCGCCTGCCAGAGCTGCAGGGAGGGGAGGAAGCCGATCTGCGCCTGGTCGGCGCCCATCGCCTCGACGGCGGCCTGGTAGTCCTTCGCCACCACGCCGGTGACGGGGATCCCGAGGGCCTTCGTGAGCATGTCGGTGAGGGGCGCGGCGGTCTGCACGAGGCCGTCCTGGTCCTGGGACGGGACGAGCGCGAGCGTGAGGGACGTCGGATCCGCGGAGCCGGACGCGGCCGCGCCGGACGCGTCGCCGGCCGACGAGCATCCGGTGAGCGCGAGGGCGGCGACGGCCCCGATGACGAGGAGCGGGAGGGCGGGCTTCTTCATGCGTGCGTCTGCTTTCCGTGGGGAGCGGCGAGGGAGGAGGTGGCGGGCGAGGGGGTGCCGTCGAGCCAGGCGCGGATGTCCGCGTACAGCCCGGCGACGGTGGCGGCGCGGTACGTGGCCCGGTCGTCGGCCGATGCGGCCGGTCCCACGAGCGCGGTGCGGAAGCCGCGGGCGTGCGCCGGCTCCAGGTCGTTGACCCAGAGGTCGCCGACGCTCAGGAGCCGGGCGGCGGGCGGACCCGCGGCGGGGCCGGGGTCGAGGCGGTCGAGGACGGCGCCCATCCCCGCGGGCTTGCCGGCGCCCGTGACGACCTCGTCGAACGCGCCGGCGATCCCGAGCGCGGCGAGGGCCTCCGGGATCCGGACGGCGGGCGAGTTCGTGACGAGCACGCGGATCGCCCGGCCCTCGAGCCCGCGGAGGAAGCAGCCGAGTCCGGCGGGCGCGACGACGGGCGCGTGCGGGCCGCCGAGCTCCGCGCGGCTCGCCAGGAAGGCCGCGGAGAGGAGCCGCTCGGGCACCTCGTGCCGGGCGGCGAGCCCCTGGACGAGCGCGTACCCGTCGATGGCGCCGTGGGGCCGGCCGATGTCGCGGAGGCCGGCGGCGACGGCGGCGGCGAACCGCGTGCGCGCGTCGTCGCCGGGCAGCGTCTCGGCCACGTGGTGCGCGTAGCGGAGCACCGGGCCGTCGCCGAGGGAGACGGTGCCGTCGAAGTCGAACACGAGGGTCCGGCCGGGGGTGGTCACGGGGGCGCTCGTCTCCGCGCCCGGGTCGTGGATCCCGTCGGGGATCCTGTGGACGCACCGTCCACGATAGGTAGCCATCGTCGACGCTTCGACCATCTCCGGTGGACGGGAGGTGAACGCGGACGGGCGAGCAGGGGCGGGACGCCGCGAGGGCGGCGGGACCGGGTGGTCCCGCCGCCCTCGGCGGTGGTGCGGTGCGGCGCGCGGGGCGCCGCGGATCAGCCGCGGATCAGGCGAACGCCTCCGGCGGCGGGCAGGCGCAGAACAGGTTGCGGTCGCCGTAGGCCTGGTCGATGCGGCGCACCGGCGGCCAGTACTTGTCGCGCACGAGCGTCGACACCGGGTAGACGGCGCGCTCGCGCGTGTACGCGTGCGTCCACTCCCCCGCGATGACCGACTCGGCCGTGTGCGGCGCGTTCCGGAGCGGGTTGTCGTCGGCCGGCCACTCGCCCGCGGCGACCGAGTCGGCCTCCTGCTTGATGCCGATCATCGCCGCGATGAAGCGCTCGACCTCGGCGAGGTCCTCGCTCTCCGTGGGCTCGACCATGAGCGTGCCCGGCACCGGGAAGCTCATGGTGGGCGCGTGGAAGCCGTAGTCGACGAGGCGCTTGGCCACGTCGTCCACCGTCACGCCGGTCGCGGCCGTGAGCGGGCGCAGGTCGAGGATGCACTCGTGCGCGACGAGGCCGTCCTCCCCCGCGTAGAGCACCGGGTAGTGGTCGCGGAGGCGCGCGGCGATGTAGTTCGCCGAGAGGACCGCGGCGCCGGTGGCCTGCTTGAGGCCCTCGGCGCCCATCATGCGGACGTAGGCCCAGCTGATGGGGAGGATGCTCGGTGACCCGTACGGCGCGGCCGACACCGGGGCGCCGCCGTGCTCGATCGTGGAGACGACCCCGTCCTGCACGAGCGCGTGGACGTTGCGCTGCGCCTGCGGGTGGCCGGGCAGGAAGGGCGCGAGGTGCGCCTTCGCCGCGACCGGGCCGACGCCGGGTCCGCCGCCGCCGTGCGGGATGCAGAACGTCTTGTGCAGGTTGAGGTGCGAGACGTCGCCGCCGAAGTCGCCGAAGCGGGCGAAGCCGAGGAGCGCGTTGAGGTTCGCGCCGTCGACGTAGACCTGGCCGCCGGCCTCGTGCACGGCCGCGCAGATCGCGCCGACCTCGTGCTCGTAGACGCCGTGGGTGGAGGGGTACGTGATCATCAGCCCGGCGAGCTCGTCGCGGTGCGCGGCGATCTTCGCGCGCAGGTCGTCGAGGTCGACGTTGCCGAGCTCGTCGCACGCGACGACCACGACGCGCATGCCGGCGAGCACGGCGCTGGCCGCGTTCGTGCCGTGCGCGCTCTGCGGGATGAGGCAGACCGTGCGCGCGTCGTCCCCGTTCGCGAGGTGGTAGCCGCGGATCGCGAGGAGGCCCGCGAGCTCGCCCTGGCTGCCCGCGTTCGGTTGGAGGCTGACGGTGTCGTAGCCGGTGACGTCGGCGAGCCAGGTCTCCAGCTGGAGCACGAGCTCGAGGTAGCCCTCGACGTCGTCCGTGGGCGCGAAGGGGTGGATGGCCTGGAACTCGGGCCAGGTCACCGCCTCCATCTCGGTGGCCGCGTTGAGCTTCATGGTGCAGGAGCCGAGCGGGATCATGCCGCGGTCGAGCGCGTAGTCCTTGTCGGAGAGGCGCTTGAGGTACCGCATCATGCCGGTCTCGGAGCGGTGGGTGGAGAAGACGGCGTGCGTGAGGTACTCGCTCGTGCGGATCGACCGCTCGGGGATCGACGAGAGGTCGCCGGTCGCGCCCTCGTCCTCCGCGAGCTCGGCGCCGAACGCGCGCGCGACGACCGCGAGGTCCTCGGGGCGCGTGGCCTCGTCGACGCTGAAGCCGAGGGTGTCGGCGTCCACGCGGAGCAGGTTGACCCCGCCCTCGGCGGCGGCCGCGAGGATCGCGTCCGCACGGCCGGGCACGGAGACGCGCACGGTGTCGAAGAACGCGGCGTGCAGCGGCTCGACGCCGACCGCCTGGAGCGAGCGGACGAGGCGGCGGGCGCCCCGGTTGGCCTGGCGCGCGATGACGCGGAGGCCCTTCGGCCCGTGGTAGACCGCGTACATCGAGGCCATCACGGCGAGGAGCACCTGCGCGGTGCAGATGTTGCTGGTGGCCTTCTCGCGGCGGATGTGCTGCTCGCGCGTCTGGAGCGACAGGCGGTAGGCGGGGTGGCCGGCAACATCCTGGCTGACGCCCACGAGGCGGCCGGGCATCTGGCGCTCGAGGCCGGCGCGCACGGCGAGGTAGCCCGCGTGCGGACCGCCGAAGCCCATGGGCACGCCGAAGCGCTGCGAGGTGCCGACCGCGATGTCCGCGCCCAGCTCGCCGGGCGACGTGATGACCGTGAGGGCGAGCAGGTCGGCCGCGACGACCGCGAGGCCGCCCGCCTCGTGCACGCGCGCGATGACGGCGCTCGGGTCCCAGATGCGGCCGGAGGCGCCGGGGTACTGGATGAAGGCGCCGAACGCGTCGGGCAGCTCGGCGGGATCCACCGTGGCGAGGTCGTGCGCGACCAGCTCGATGCCGAGCGCGGCGGCGCGGCTGTCGAGGAGCGCGCGCGTCTGCGGCAGGGCGTCGGCGTCGATGAGGAAGACGGGCGTCTTGGCCTTGGAGGCGCGGCGCGCGAGCAGCATGCCCTCGACCACGGCGGTGGACTCGTCGAGCATGGACGCGTTCGCGGTCGCGAGCCCGGAGAGCTCGGCGACCATCGTCTGGAAGTTGATGAGCGCTTCGAGGCGGCCCTGCGAGATCTCGGGCTGGTACGGCGTGTAGGCCGTGTACCAGCTCGGGTTCTCGAGCACGTTCCGGGTGATGACGGCGGGCGTGATCGTGTCGTGGTAGCCGAGGCCGATCATCGACGTGCGCACGCGGTTGCGGCCCGCGATGCGGCGGAGCTCGGCGAGGGCGTCGCGCTCGGTGGCCGCCTCGGGCAGCACGGAGTCGCCCTCGGTGCGGAAGCGGTCGACCTGGATGGTCTCGGGCACGGCCTTCGCGAGGAGCGACGGGATGGAGTCGTGGCCGAGAAGCCTAAGCATGGTGGCGCGGGCCTCGGAGTCGATGCCGATGTGGCGGGCGCCGAACGCGCCGGGCGCGAAGGCCGAGGACTCCTCGGCCACGTCGGGCGCGGAGACGGGGGCGGGCGTGGCCGGGCGCGTGCCGGCGTCGACGGCGGTCACTCGCCCACCAGCGCGACGTACTCGTCGTGGCTGAGGAGCGTCGGGAGCGCCTCGAAGCGCACCTTGACGAGCCAGCCGGATCCGAACGGGTCGCTGTTCACGAGGTCGGGCGAGGCGACGACCTCCTCGTTGACCTCGGTGACCGTGCCGTCGATGGGCGCGAAGAGCTCGCCGACCGACTTGGTCGACTCGATCTCGCCCACGACCTCGCCGCCGGCGAGCTCGTCGCCCACGGCGGGCAGCTCGACGAAGACGACGTCGCCGAGCTTGTCGGCGGCGTAGGCCGTGATGCCGACGGTCGCGACGTCGCCGTCGACCTGCACCCACTCGTGCTCGGCGGTGTACTGGAGGCTGGTCTGGTCGGTCATGCGAGGGCCTTTCGCGAGTAGAAGGGGAGGGTCACGACGGTGGCGGGCACGCGCGTGCCGCGGACGTCGACGGTGAGGCGCGTGCCGGGGGCGGCGAGCGCGGGATCCACGTACGCCATGGCGACGGGGTGGCCGAGCGTGGGCGACAGGGCCCCGCTCGTGACGATGCCGACGGGCGCGACGGCGCCCTCGGTCGCGTCCATCACGGCCTCGAGGGCGTCGGCGGAGTCGCCCGCGACCTCCTCGGCGTAGACGGGGTAGTCGGCGCGGGGCGCGCGGCGGCCCTCGGTGACGAGGCCGACGAGCACGCGGGCGGCGGGATCCGGGCCCTTCTCCACGGCGGCGCGCCCGCGGAAGTCGCCCTCCTTCGCGAGCGCGACCACCTTGCCGAGGCCGGCCTGCACCGGGAGGGTGTGGAGGCCGAGCTCGTGGCCGTAGAGCGGCATGCCCGCCTCGAGGCGGAGCGTGTCGCGGCAGGCGAGGCCGGTGTTCAGCAGGCCGAGCGGCGTGCCGGCGGCGACGAGCGCCTCCCACAGGGCGACCGCGTCCTCGGTGGCGACGTACAGCTCGTAGCCGTCCTCGCCCGTGTAGCCGGTGCGGGCGACGAGCACGTCCTGGCCGGCGAAGCGGGCGGCCGTGGCGCGGTAGTAGCGGAGCGCCTCGAGCGGCGTCGCGGTCTCGAGCCCGGCGGTGGCCTCGAGGATCGCGCGGGACACGGGGCCCTGCACGGCGATGAGCGCGACGTCGTCGCTCGCGTCGTCGACCTCCACGTCGTCGAGGCCTCGGGCGGCCTCGGCGAGGACGGCGAGCACGGGATCGTGGTTGCCCGCGTTGGCGACGACGAGGAAGGACTCCTCGCCGGTGCGGTAGACGATGAGGTCGTCGACGATGCCGCCCGAGGGATCCAGCAGCAGCGTGTACTTCGCCTGCCACTCGGCGATGGCCGAGAGCTTGCCCGCGAGCACGGAGTCGAGGAACCGGGCGGCGCCCTCGCCCTCCACGGCGATCTCGGCCATGTGCGAGATGTCGAAGATGCCGGCGGCCTCGCGCACGGCGCGGTGCTCGGCGAGGTCGCTCGTGTAGCGCACGGGCATGAGCCAGCCCGCGAAGTCGGTGAAGGAGGCGCCGGCGGCCTCGTGCACGGCGTGCAGCGGGGATCGGCGTGGCGGGGCCGGGGCTGCCGCGGCGGGCGCGGTGTCGGCGGGTGCGTCGGTCATGGAGTCCTCCGGTCGTGACCGGCGCGGGCGCCGGATGCGGGACTCCCCCTCTGTCATCTGCCTGAGAGCTTCGCGCCGTCCGAGGAGGGTGCTTTCACCGTGGGCGAGCCGTGCGGGACGACTGCTTTTCAGAGTGGCCAGTGCGTCGCGGTACGTGGACCTGAGAGATTGGCGGGGAGGCTTGCTCCTTCGGTGCTCCCGGAGGAGCTCTCCCGCGATGCGTGCGCGGCCGTGTTACGGGCTCCAGCATATCGAGCGGGACGTTTCGGGCGTGTGACGATCCCGCGCGCGCCCGGCGCGCCCGCCCGGACGCGACGACGCCGCCGCATCCTCGGGATGCGGCGGCGTCGGGCGGTCGGGTCGAGCGGTCGTCAGATCGCGTCGGGCGACGGCGCGGCGGGGGCCGTCGTGCCGGGCTGGCCGTCGTCGTCCTGGTCGATGACGCGGCGCACGTCGTCGGCGAGCTGCGCGACGCCCTCGGGCATCATCTCGAAGCCGTCCGTGGTGCCGACGTTGATGACGAGGCCGGTGCCCTCGGGGATGGCCTGCACGAGCTCGGCGGCCGGGATCGTGGCGACGTGGTCGGCGACGCTCGTGACCTTCTCGTCTATGCGGTCCTCGTGCGTGAAGGCGGCCAGCATGGGCACGCCGTCGCGGTCGAAGAGGACCGGCTGGAGCTGGTCGGTCTCGGGGGTCAGGGGCGTGGCGGTGGGCACCACGACCACGGTGTTGATGAACTCCGTGAGGACGGCGGTCATGTCGGACTCGCCGGCCTGGCCGCGCGCGATGGCCTGCTCGAGGGGGGTGGGCTCTCGGTCCTGTGAATCGGTCATGCTCCCATCGTGCCCGATCGAGCGGCCCGGCGCCTGACCGGGGCGTCACGGCGCCGACCCGGACGGCATCGAGCGGGGGCGTCCCGGGCGCGCGGCGGAGCTAGGATCGACACTTCCCGCCCACCACCCGACCCGAGGGGAGCCGCCGTGCCGATCGGACGCCAGCGCCCCCGCGGCGAGCTCGAGGCCGCCATCATGGACGCGCTCTGGGACGCCGACGAGCCGCTCACGGCCAAGGACGTCGTGGCCCGCATCCCGGATCCGCGTCCCGCCCTCACGACGGTGCTCACGGTGCTGGAGCGGCTCGGCCAGAAGGGCCTCGTCACCCGGTCCGACGAGGCGCGCGCCCTCACGTTCGCGCCCGCGCGATCCCGCACGGACCACGCGGCGTCCCTCATGTCGGGCGCGCTCGCGGCCACGAAGGACCGCGAGGCGGCGCTGCTGCGCTTCGCCGGCACGCTCGACGGCGACGACCTCACGGCACTGCGGCGCGCGCTCGGCGCGGACGACCCGGCGTAGCGCGCCAGCGCTCGCGCGCTCCGGCGCCCCGGCTAGCGCGGGTCGTCGGCCCCGTCGGTCGGCCCGCCGACGCTCCGGCCGTCCTCGCCCGGGAAGCGTCGCGACGAGCGGCGCACGACGCCGAGGACCACGAGCACGGCCGCCCCGAGGATCAGGAGGCCGATGAGGAGGAACACCCAGACGGGCGTCGTCTCCGCGGCGTCGGCGATCGGCACGGACTCGCCCGACTGCGCGTCGGCCGTGGGAGCGGGCTCCGCGGATCCGCCGCCCTGCGTGGTCATGGTGCCCTCGGGCTCGGGCGTCGCGGTGGGCGCGCTGCCCGCCCAGGCGTTGCCGCAGGCCGGGGCCCGGAGGATCGCCGGGCCGCCGACCGTGTCACCCGCGGGCGCGTAGGTGAAGGAGTAGGTGCCGTCGATGGGGTGGCTGTCGCTCGAGACCGCGCGCCAGGTGACCTGGTAGGTGCCGGCCGTGCCGAGCGCGATGCGGCTCGTGGCGGTGGATCCGTCGATCGTGACGCAGCCGTCCTCGTGGAACGAGCCGTCGGAGGCGTTGACGACCTGGATCGCGAAGCCCGAGGCCTGCGCGTCGAGCGCGAGGAGGTCCTCGCTGAAGTCGAGCGCGATGCTGCCGGGCTCGGCCGTGACGGTGGCGTCGGCCGCGGGCGTGGATCCGACGAGCCGGTCGTGCGCCGACGCCGGGCCCGCCGGGATCAGCGCTCCCCCGACGACGAGCGCGGCGACGCCCGCGGCGAGCGCGGCACGGCGGAGGGCGGACGGGGTGCGGGGGTGGAGCGGAGACGCCATGGGTCCATCATCCCCCGCGGCGGGCGCGGGGAGGGCGTGCGGCGGGCACGGGGAGGGCACGGGGAGGGCACGGGGAGGGCCCGCGGCGGGCGAGGTCGGGCCGCGGAAGGCCCCTGCGCACCCGATCCTCCTTCGTCGTCGATTCCTTCGCCCACGATGGGTAGCCTGGCGAGGACGATCGCTGCTGCCGGGGGGTGCTGCGGTGGCCTCGGCCTCGATGCTCCCGGGTGGACGCACCGCTCACGTGACCGGCCGGACGTGGTCCGGCCGCGCGCCCGGCCGACCGAAGGACCACGGACCGCACCTTGCTCGACTCGCTCACGCTCCGCGTCGCCTTCGGCGTCACCTCCCTGGTGCTGCTGCTGCTCTTCGCGCTCGTCACCTACCGCGGCACGCGCTCGTCCTTCAGCTTCTGGTGGTGCGCGGCGCTGGCGCTGTTCATGACGGGATCGCTCGCCTACCTCCTCGACGGCACCGCGAACCAGGTCTGGGGCAACCCGCTCGGGAACGCGCTCATCGTGGCGGGCGCCGCGTCCGTGTGGATGGGCAGCCGCTCCCTCCGCGACCGGCCGACGCCGTGGTGGCTCGTCGTGGGTCCGGCCGCGCTGATCACCGCGGTGTCGAGCGCCGACTCGCCCGCGACGAACGACTGGTCGGGCGGACCCCTCTTCCTCACGCTGATGACGACGCTGATCGGGCTGTCGTGCCGCGAGTTCGTGCTGCTCGACGCGCGGCGCTCGCGCACCCGGTGGCCGCTGCTGCTCGCGTCCGGCGCGCTCGCGCTGTACTACGGCGGCCGCCTCGTCGCCTTCCTCGCATCCGGACCCCGGAGCGACCTCTTCACGGGCTGGTTCGGCACGCCGTCGACCGCCCTGATCACCCTCGTGCTCCTCGTGGTGGTGTCGTTCAGCATGGCGTCGCTGAGCGGCGAGCAGGCCGCGAAGGCGCACGCGGCGCGCGCCGCCCGATCCCGGCAGGAGCTCGACGAGGGCGGCGGCGTGCAGCGCCGGCTCCTCCCCCGCTCGGTGCCGGACCTCCCGGGCTACGAGGTCGCGGGCGCGTGCGTGCCGAGCGGCGCCGTGAGCGGCGACTTCTTCGACTGGCAGCGGACGCCCGACGGCCTCGTCGTCACCCTGGCCGACGTGATGGGCAAGGGCGTGGGCGCCGCGGTGATCGCGGCGACTGTGCGGGCCTCGCTCCGGATCGCGCTGCCGAACGAGGATCCGGGGCGCACGATGTCCGTCGTCGACCGGGCCGTCGAGCCCGACCTCGAGGCGAACGACGCCTTCGTCACGCTGCTGCACCTGCGGCTCGACGCCGGGACCGGCGGCATCACCGCGGTCGACGCCGGGCACGGCCTCGGGGTGGTCTGCCGCGCGGACGGCACCCGGGAGCCGATCCCGTCGCGGAACCTGCCGCTCGGGGCGCTGGGCACGCAGGAGTGGGCGACGAGCGCGGTGCACCTCGATCCCGGCGACCTGCTGCTCGTCTGCAGCGACGGCGTCCTCGACCTCTTCGACGGCTCGGTCGAGTCGCTCGACCTCGCCGTCGACGCCGCGTCGTCGGCCGGGGGCTCCGCGGAGGACGCGGTCGCGGGCATCACGGGGCTCGCGGAAGGGCGGTCGCTGCCGGACGACGTGACGGTGGTGGCGGTCCGGCGCGTGGACGCCGAGGCGCGGGGGTCCGTGCTCCGCTGACGCGGGCGCCGGTCCGGCCGGTGGGCCAGGGTGGAGGGACCGCGGGCGCGCGAGGACGCCCGCCCGAGCACGAGGAGGATCCGTGGCACCGGACGACGACGACATGCCGAGCACCATCCGCCGCTCCCCCGAGCACGCGCAGGCGACCTGGTCGGCGGCGCACCGGGCGGCGGAGGAGCAGTACGGATCCGGCGAGCGCGCCGAGCGCACCGCCTACGCCGCGCTCAAGCACGGCTTCGAGAAGGTCGGCGACCACTGGGAGCCGAAGGACGAGAAGGGCCCGTCGGACGACGGCGCCGAGCGGCGCGGCGCGGGCACGGCCGGCGGCGTCGACGCGAACGCCTCGAAGGCGCACCTGATGGAGGTCGCGCGTCGCCTCGACGTGGCCGGACGCAGCCGCATGACGAAGGACGAACTGGTCGACGGGATCCGGAAGGCGAACGACCGGGAGACCCGGAGGGCCCGCGAGCGCGACAGCTGAGGGGGGAGCCTAGGGCAGGTCGATCCGGAACAGCTCGCACTCCGTGCCGTAGTAGGCGCGCGTGCGGCCGAGGTCGCGCATGCCGATGCGGCGCGCCACCGCCTGCGAGGCCGCGTTCGCCGGGTCCGTCACCGCGAGGACGCGCGCGAGGCCGCCGTCGGCCGCGTGCGCGAGCACCCGGCGGGCCGCCTCGGTCGCGATGCCGCGGCCCCAGGCGTCCGGGTGCAGGTGCCAGCCGATCTCGGTCTCGCCCTCCTCGGGGACGTCGCGCGGGGCGGGGTCGTCGGCGGCGACCGGATCGGGGGACGCCGGCAGGTCCTTGAGCAGCAGCGTGCCGAGGAGGGCGCCGCCGTCGCGGTCGGCGATCGCCCAGATGCCGCGCACCGGGTGGTCGAGCGCGGCGTAGCGGGCGGCGCGCGCGGCGGCCTGGGCGGGATCCGTCTGCACCTGGCCCGAGCCGAGCCAGCGCTGCACGTCGGGGCGGGAGTGCAGGTCGAGCAGGAAGGGCGCGTCGGCCTCCGTGTAGGCGCGCAGGAGCAGGCGGTCGGTGACGAGGTCGGGCATCGGACCAGGGTAGAGGGCGGGCCGCGGGCCGGCGCGTGCGCGGCGCCGGCATCCGCCCACCGAGGGCCGACGTCGGTGGCTCCCCCTACCGTGACCGCATGCCCGAACCGGTGGATGCGTGGTGGGCGCGGCGCCGCTGGTCGCGCGGCCTCGACGTGCCGTACCCGGTGGGCACATACCGGGAGGCGTGGGCGTCGTTCCCCGTGCTCATCCGGCAGTACCACCCCGAGTTCAACCGCGGCATCACGCTCACCCAGGTGCCGCCCGCGGCCGACGTGCTCCTCACCTGGCAGTGCGACGTCGGCCACGTGTTCGTCGCGACCCCCGAGGAGCAGCGGATGCGGCCGGGCCGCGAGCGCCGCCGCTCGTCCTGGTGCCCGGACTGCGCGGAGGCCGCCGCCCCGCGCACGCCCGTGCTGCCGATGGCCGACCGGGTGCGCTGGCCGGGGGCGTCGCCGCTCGTCGCGGGGCCCGTGGCGGGCGGATCCGCCGCGTCGGCCGGCAGCGCATCCTCCTTGTCGCGCCCCTCGCCCGCCGACTCCCCGCGGGTCCGGCGCGGATCGCGCGACGGCATGCCGTCCGCGCGCGGCACCGGACGCGACCGGCGGGGGAAGGACGGCACGCCGGGCGGCGCCGCGCGAGCGGGAGCGTCAGCTACCGCGCCCGCCGCCGCGCCCGCCCGCACAGCGCCAGCTCCTGCCGCTGCCGCTGCCGGTTCCGCACCCGGGCCCGCGGTCCGCCGGTCGGCTCCCGGATCCGCCGCGACCCCCGCCCGCGCGCGCCGCTCCCCCGGCGTCTGCGCGAAGACGCCCGACCTCCCCGTCGGCGAGCCGTTCGCGAGCGCGTGCGCGCCGCCGCCCGCGTCCGCGGTGGAGGAGCGCCTCCGCCGGGACCTCGCCGCGCGCCTGGAGCACACGCCGGGCCTCAACGCCGTGCGCCTCGCGCGGCCGTTCTTCGAGCACCTCGAGGCGTGGCCCGACATCCTGCTGCCGGAGCTGCGGGTCGCGATCGAGTACGACTCCACGGGTCGCCACGGCCTCGAGCACGTCGGCCGCCGCGAGGAGGCCGACCGGCGCAAGGACCGCGCGCTGCGGGCCGCCGGCTGGGAGGTGATCCGCATCCGCACGGGCAAGCTGCCGCCCCTCGGCCCCTACGACCTGTGCGTGTCGGGCCTCACGCGCGGCACGGTGGACGCGCTCCTCGACCGCCTGCGCGAGATCCGCGGGCCGCTGTTCGTGGACGCCTACCTGCGCGAGGCGCCGCCGTCTGCCGCCGCCGGCTGATCCATGCGCGCCCGGCCGTCGGCTCCCGCCCCCGGCTCCCGCCCGCCGACTCCGCGCACGTCAGCTGATCCGCAGCGCCAGCGCCTCGCTGCGCCAGCGCGCGAGCAGCTCCCACGGATCCGGCTGCCCGGCCGCGAGCTCCGCCACGTGCGCGCGCAGCTCGGCGTCGAGGGCGAACCACTCGGTGCGGGCGTACCGCTGCCGCGCGAACCGCTCGTGCCGTGCCCGCTCCACCGCCCGGCCGCCGCGCTCGAAGGCCAGCAGCTCGTCGTGCCGGAGCGCGCCGAGCCGCTGCCGCGGGTTCGCGCTCGTGCCGATCTTCATCCGGTCGCCGAAGCGGATGTAGTAGACGACGTCCACGCGAGGCGGCGCCAGCTCCCCGTCCGGGTGCTCGCCGTGCCGCCACTCGCACACCGCGCACAGCCATGCGGAGGGGAAGCGGACGCCGAGGCGGGATCCGCACGCCGGGCACGGCGACGGCAGCGCGTCCTCCACGCCCCGCTCGCGCTCCGCCCACTCCGCCGCGGCGACGACGTGCGCCGCGCACAGCGGGACGGGGGCGCCGGGCTCGGCCGGATCCCCGCAGTCGTCCGCCCGGCAGGCGACCCCGACGGCCTGGGATCCGGTCTCAGCGCCGCCGCGGGCGACCGCGCGCCGCCCCGGGGATCGTCTCGACGTCATGCCCCGACGCTAGGCGCGGGGTCCGACACCGGCGGCGCGCGGACGGGCATCGACCCGCCGCGGCCCCACCCTCACCGCCGCGCCCGCACCACCACCGGCGCCGCGTCGTCGAAGCCGCGGCGGAGCTCCACGGAGGTCCAGGCGACGGGGGCGTCCTGGAAGATCGGCTCGAGGACCTCCCACATGAGGCGGCGGTCGGATCCCGCGTAGTGCACGTCGTAGGAGTCGTCGCCGAACGCGTTGCCGTCGATCGCGCCCGCCTCGAGCAGCTGCAGCGCGTCGTCGCCCGCGGCCTCGGTCGCCGCCAGCGAGGCGAACGCCTCGTACGCGGAGCCGTCCGCCCCCGCGGCGAAGCGCAGGACGACCCAGTCGTCGGGCTCGGGCGGGCGGGTCCAGGGACGCGCGGCGGCGACGATCGCGGCCGTCAACCCCGTGATGATCCCGGTGAGGATCAGCGCGCGGATCCTCGGCGTCATGCCCGCACCCGGTCGTGCCCGGCAGCGGCATCCGGAGCAGCGCGCATGGGACCTCCTCGACCGTCCGGGCCCCGCGGCGGGCGTGGGCAGCCCTCTCATAGTCCCAGAAAGACACGCCGCCGGTGCATGTCGGCGTGATCGCGACGGGGTACGTTCCCGGAGCGTACGTTCCGGAGTACGAGCAGTCGTCCCATCCCGGGGCGCCGTGACACGCTCCACCAGAGGAGCAGCATGCCGGAACCCCGCACCCACGAGCGTCTAGTCACCTCGATGTCCGCGGTCTTCGACCTCATGGACGCCGCGACCCTCGACGCGTGGACGGGGCTCACCGGGCTGCAGATCCAGCTGGTGCGGGTGGTCGCCACGGACATGCGCGTGGATCGGACCTCGCTCGCCTACTGGACCCGCACGTCCCGCGCGGCGCTGGTCCCCAGCCTCGGCGCGCTGCTGCAGCGGGAGATCCTCGCCGAGGAGGCCGACGACGACGGCTCCCGCCTGCGGATCGCGCCCGCCGGCCGCCGCCTGCTCGAGGACGTGCTCGACGCGCGCGTGGCATGGATCCGCGACGCGGCGAGCGCCGCCCGACCGCCCATCGACGAGGACGACGTGCGCCGCGCGATCGAGTTCATGGAACGGCTCAGCGTCCCGGGCTGAGGCGCCGCGGCAGCCGCGGCAGCCGCTCAGCCCGACATCTCCCCTCCACGCGCGCGATACCCGGATCCGCGTCCCGGCGCACGCCCCTTCACCGGGGGACACCCCGCCCCTAGGGTGGGGAAATGGCGAATCCCATCGAGGCCGAGGCACCCCCGCGCAGCGAGCTGAAGCGCTCCATCACGGTCAAGCAGCTGTACTTCTACGTGGTCGGCGACGTGCTCGGCTCCGGCATCTACGTGCTCGTGGGCCTCGTGGCCGCGGCCGTGGGCGGCGCGTTCTGGATGGCGTTCCTCGTGGGCGTCTCCATCGCGACCATCACGGGCCTCGCCTACGCGGAGCTCGTCACGAAGTACCCGCAGGCCGCCGGCGCCTCGCTCTACATCAACAAGGCGTTCCGCAGCCCGGTGCTCACCTTCTTCATCACCATCTGCATGCTGAGCGCCAACATGGCCGCCGTCGGCTCCCTCGCCGCCGGCTTCGTCCGCTACCTCAGCGACCTCATCGGCCTGCCCGAGTCGGCGATCTGGGCGACCACCGGCATCGCCGTGGCGTTCGTGGCGGTCATCACGCTCATCAACCTCATCGGGATCACCGAGTCCGTCATCGCGAACGTGGTCATGACCTTCGTGGAGATCAGCGGCCTCATCGTCGTCGTCGCCATCGGCGTGATCGCGCTCGTCGAGGGCGTCGGCGACCCGGGCGTGCTGCTGCAGTTCCAGGTGGAGGGCGGCGCCGGATCCGCGGTGCTGGCCGTGCTCGCCGGCGTCTCGCTCGCCTTCTTCGCCATGACCGGCTTCGAGAACGCGGCCAACGTCGCCGAGGAGACGGTGGACCCGTCGCGCGCGTTCCCCCGCGCCCTCATCGGCGGCATGATGACCGCGGGCGTCGTCTACGTGCTCGTCTCCATGGCCGCGGCCCTCGCCGTGCCCATCGGCGACCTCGCCGGCAACACGCTCCTCGAGGTGATCCGCGCCGACCTCTTCTTCATCCCCGCCGCGGTGATGCTCGTGATCTTCGCCGTGATCGCGATGGTCGCCATCAGCAACACGGCGCTCGTGACCGTGGTGGCCCAGTCGCGGATCCTCTTCGGCATGGCCCGCGAGAACGTCGTGCCCGCGGTCTTCGCCAAGGTGCACCCCGCGCGCCGCAGCCCCTACGTGGCCCTGATCTTCGGCGGCGCCGTGGTGGCGTCGCTGCTCATCATCGGCGCGGCGATCCGCTCCAGCCAGGCCGGCATCCCCGAGGACGAGCGGCTCGACATCGTCGACCGCCTCGCGACCATCACCGTGGTGTTCCTCCTCTTCATCTACGCGCTCGTGATCGTGGCGTGCCTGAAGCTCCGCGGCCACGACGAGACGGCGGACACGTACCGCGCGAACACGCCGCTCCTCATCGTCGGGATCGTGGGCAACGTCGCCGTGCTCGTCTACACGCTCGTCGACGACCCGGACGCCCTGTGGTGGGTCGGCGGGCTGCTCGCGCTCGGCCTCGTGCTGTACCTCGCGCAGCGCACCTTCGGGAAGACCCCGCCGGACCTCGAGGCGGCCGCCGACGTCGCCGCGGCCGGCCCGACCGACCGGGAGGTCTGAGCCGTGCACGTCATCGTCGCCACCGACGGATCCCGCGCCTCCCTCGAGGCCGCCCGCCAGTTCCAGGTGATCGCGGACTCCCGCGAGATCACCGAGGTCACCGTGCTCGCCGTCGTGAGCCCCTACGCGGCCGCGCCCTTCGCCAACGAGCTCGGCCCGCGGCGGGCGACCGGCCAGACCGAGCTCAGCTACCGCCGCGACGCCGAGGCCGCCGTCGACGCGGTCGCGTCGGTCTTCGACGGCTGGGGGCCCACGATCCACCGCGACGTCCGCAGCGGATCCCCCGCCACCGAGATCATCCGCGCCGCCGAGGAGCTCTCCGCGGGCCTGATCTCCATGGCCGCGGGCAGCCGCGGCCTCACCGCGACGATCCTGCTGGGCAGCACGGCGTCGCGCGTCCAGCACTCGGCGCCCTGCCCGGTGCTGATCTGCCGGCCGACGGTGCGCGGGCCGGTCTAGCCGGCAGCGTGTGCATCCTCGACTTGCCTGAGATGAAAACGGCACCAGGAGAGCGTCCTAGCGTCATCCGAGTCGGGTGAGAACACCCCCGAAAGGGATCGCTGCTTTTCTCCGCCGCGAAGAGGAAGCCCCATAGGCTCGCAGCATCCCATCACCGGAATGCGAAGGCGCCCATGGACCCGATATACACGACCGAGACAATGGCCACTCGGGCTCTGGCTGCGGAGATCCGACACGATCCGGGCTCATTCACGACATGGGCGGCAGAGAGGCTTACGGTCGCTGCAAACACTCTGGGTCGGGTCACTAACGTGCGCTGCGAGGCGGAGGAGAACATCGACGTCGTGGTCACCTACGACTCCGGCACACGCGTCGGCATCGAGGCAAAATTCGATCACGTGGTCACGGACGGGCAGCTCACCCGGGAATCCCGCGAGGTCACCCATCTGGTGCTCCTGGTGCTAGACCGGGCCGACGCGCACGGGCACGAGGACGAGGTCGACGCGGTCGCCACTTGGGATGAGCTGCTCGCGAGGTTCACCGCCACGCGCCTGAGCCAGGACGACATCGATCGCATACCCGCGACCAAGAAGAAGGTGGAACGGCGGATGCAGGCACTCGATCTCGAAAGCCGCCTCCCGGAGGGATGGACCGCGAACATCATTCGGGGCGACGGAGGCATGTCCTCCATCGTCGTGGACGGGCCCACCCCACAAGGCGGCCGACGGCTGTGCGGACAGATCCAGGTGAGCGGCCGCGACAGCAAGCGTCCGATCGATCAGATCACATTGGAATACCACGTCGGAGTCAATGTCCGGCTGCGTGACAGCGATTTCCCCGAGGACCCGGACGACCGACCGACGTGGCTCGATGACCTTGATGTCCTCGGCAACGTCCTGGACGAGAACGCGTCACGATTCGACGTCCGGAAGAACTCACCCCGGAACGGCACATCGAAACTGGGGAAGCGGAAGATGCCCATCGTGCGCGAGCACCTGAAGGATCGGGAATGGCTCGCCCAGGGCTATTGCGACTGGTCCCTGGGGACGAAGTCCGTGCTCCGCCCTCTCGAAGAGCTGGAGGCTCTTGCGGATGAGGCCGTCGAGCTCTTCGTCGCCTGGGAAGGGGCTCGCCTTTCCCAGCCCGGGGCGCGCGTCTCCTGACGTTCGCGGTCTGCTAGGAGGCGGCCGCCGCGATCAGCGTCGTGAGCGTGCTCGGATCCACCGGACCGAGGATCCGCGAGCTGACGCGGCCCTCCGGGTCCAGCACGAGCGTCGACGGCGTCGTGTTCGGCGCGGTGCGGGCCGCGAAGGCGAGCTGCACCGCGTTGTCCTCCACGTCGAGCACGTTGGCGTAGGGGATGTCGTAGGCGTCCACGAACGCGCGGGCGCTGTCGGCCGAGTCGCGGGTGTCGACGCCGAGGAACGTCGCCGTGTCCGTCGTGGCCGCGCTGACCTCGCGGAGGTCTTTCGCCTCGAGCCGGCACGGGCCGCACGCGGCGTACCAGAAGTTGACGACCAGGACCTTGCTGCGGAACTGCTCCGCGTTCACGTCGGCGCCGGACGTGTCCCGCGCGTGGAAGGAGACCGGGTCGCCGCGCTCGCCCGCCGGGAACTCGGTGACGCGGGCGTCGCCGGTCCCCGCGCCGTCGCCCGAGCGGAAGTCGCTCGCGAGCTGGTCCGTCCCGGTGCACCCGCCGAGCGCCAGCGCGGCCGCGACCGCGAGGGCGGCTGCGGCGGCGGGACGGCGGCGGCGGCGGATCACCCCGTCATGCTACGGCCCGCCCCCGGCCGCCCCGCTCGAACACCGGCGGATTATAAAGCCCTTGTGAACACTTCCCGGCCGGGCCCCTCCCCTGCGTATCGTGCTCAGGACCTCCCGGCCCGACGCGTCGCCGGTGGAGCGGGAGGATCCCCCACCCGAGAACGCCGACACGCACGGAGGCTTTCATGGCACCCGCACCGCAGCTGCACAAGGGACTGACGCAGAGACAGCTCAGCATGATCGCGATCGGCGGGGTGATCGGCGCCGGCCTCTTCGTCGGCTCCGGCGTCGTCATCAACGGCGCCGGCCCCGGCGCGTTCCTCACCTACGCGATCTCGGGCGTCCTCATCATCCTGGTGATGCGGATGCTCGGCGAGATGGCCACCGCGAACCCCAGCACCGGCTCCTTCGCGGACTACGCCCGTCACGCCCTCGGCGGCTGGGCCGGCTTCTCGATGGGCTGGCTCTACTGGTACTTCTGGGTCATCGTCGTCGGCTTCGAGGCGGTCGCCGGCGCGAAGGCCCTCACCTACTGGTTCGACGCGCCGCTCTGGCTGCTGTCCCTCGGGCTCATGGCGCTAATGACGGCCACGAACCTCGTCTCCGTCGGCGCCTTCGGGGCGTTCGAGTACTGGTTCGCCGGGATCAAGGTGGCCGCCATCATCCTGTTCCTCGGCCTCGGTGGGCTCTACGTGCTCGGCATCTGGCCCGGCCGCTCCCCCGACTTCTCCAACCTCACCGCGCACGGCGGCCTCTTCCCCAACGGCGTCGGCGCCATCTTCTCCTCGGTCGTCGTCGTGATCTTCTCCATGGTCGGCGCGGAGATCGCCACTATCGCCGCGGCCGAGTCGAAGGACCCGGCCACCGCGATCCGGAAGTCCACCAACTCGGTGATCCTCCGCATCTCGCTCTTCTTCGTCGGCTCCCTGTTCCTGCTCGCCGTGATCCTCCCGTGGGACTCGACGGAGCTCGGCGCCTCGCCCTTCGTGAGCGCCTTCGACCGCATGGGCATCCCGTTCGCCGGCGACGTGATGAACGCGGTCGTCCTCACGGCCGTGCTCTCCTGCCTGAACTCCGGCCTCTACACGGCGTCGCGGATGCTCTTCGTGCTCGCGGGCCGACGGGAGGCGCCGGCGCGACTGGTGCAGGTGACGTCCCGAGGCGTGCCGCGCGCGGCGATCCTGCTCTCGTCGGTGGTCGGCTTCCTCTGCGTGATCGCGGCGGCCGTCTCCCCCGACACCGTCTTCCTGTTCCTGCTGAACTCCTCGGGCGCGATCATCCTGTTCGTCTACCTGCTCATCGCGATCTCGCAGATCGTGCTCCGCCGCCGGAACGGATCCGCGGGGCTCGTCGTGCGGATGTGGCTGTTCCCCGGCCTCTCGATCCTCACGGTCGTCGGGATCGTCGCGGTGCTGGTGCAGATGGCGCTGGATCCCGAGATCCGCCCCCAGCTCGTGCTGAGCCTCGTCGCCTGGGCGGTCGTGCTCGGCCTGTACGCGGTGACGAAGGCGCGGGGCGGGTCGGTGGATCCGGCGCAGGCGCCGGAGACCGACGAGGCGGAGGTCGCCGTCCCCGCGGCACGCGAGGCCTGATCCGCCCGCCGGGGCCCGCGTGCCCGCTGGTTAGGCTGGCCGCATGGCGACAGTGATCCTCGTGCGGCACGGACGCACCACAGCGAACGCGACCGGGATCCTGGCCGGGCGCACCCCCGGCGTCGACCTCGACGACACCGGGCGCGAGCAGGCGGACCGCACCGCCGAGCGTCTCGCCGCGGTGCCGCTCGCGGCCGTCGTCTCCAGCCCGCTGCAGCGCTGCTGGGAGACCGCGCAGCGGATCCTCGATCGGCAGACGGGCAAGCCCGCTCAGCCCGTCGACCCCGACCTCACCGAGTGCGAGTACGGCGACTGGCAGGGCCGCGCCCTCGCCGACCTCGCCAAGGAGGACCTCTGGAAGACGGTCCAGTCGACCCCGTCCGCCGTCGTCTTCCCCGGTGGCGAGTCCATGGCCGGGATGCAGGCGCGTGCCGTCGCCGCGATCCGCCGGCACGACGCCGCCATCGAGGCCGAGCACGGGCCGGGCGCGGTGTGGGTCGCGGTCAGCCACGGCGACGTCATCAAGTCGATCCTCGCCGACGCGTACGGCATGCACCTCGACCTCTTCCAGCGCATCGACGTGGGCCCCGCCTCCGTCTCGATCGTGCGCTACGGCGCGGGACGGCCGACCGTCCACGCCACCAACACCGACGCGGGCGACCTCTCCTGGTTGGCGGCGAGCGTCGGATCCGGCGATGCGCCGGTCGGCGGCGGCGCCGGGCACAGCACCCCGTGATCGCACGCGCCTAGAGTGGGAGCATGCCCACACGAGCCCTCGAATTCGACTGGCCCGACCGGGCCGTGGTCGGCACCATCGGCCTCCCGGGCGCCCGCACCTTCTACTTCCAGGTGCGCTCCGGTCCCCAGCTGGTGACCATCGCCCTCGAGAAGCAGCAGTCCTCCCTCCTCGCCGAGAAGATCGACGAGATCCTCGACCAGCTCGTCACCGTCGAGGGCAACCCCTTCAGCGTCCCCACGAGCACGCCCCCGGAGCTCGTCGACAACGACCCGCTCGAGGAGGTCGACGAGCGCTGGCGCACCGGTGCCATGGGCCTCGGCTGGGATCCGACGACGGCGCAGATCGTCATGGAGGCCTACCCCCTCGCGGAGGACGACGACAGCGACGACTTCGACCTGCCGAGCGTCGACGACGACGACGTGGACGACACCGAGATGCTCGTCGTGCGCATGCCGGTGGGTGCCGCTCGCGCGTTCGCGAAGCGCACCCACGAGGTCGTGGGCGCGGGCCGCCCGATCTGCGCGATCTGCGGCTACCCCATCGACCCCGACGGGCACGTCCACACCTTCCCCGACGAATGATGTCGGAGACGGACCTCGTGACCGCCGAGCTCACGCTCACCGGCCGCATCCGCACCGCGTCGAACGCGACGTTCCTCGGCACCATCGGCGACGTCGAGGTCGTCTACAAGCCCGTCGACGGCGAGAACCCCCTCTGGGACTTCCCCGACGGCAGGCTGGCCGATCGCGAGGTCGCCGCGTACCGGGTGTCCGAGGCGCTCGGCTGGAACGTCGTCCCGCGCACGTGGATCCGCGACGGCCCCCTCGGCGAGGGCATGGTGCAGCTCTGGCAGGACGAGGATCCGGACCAGGACGCCGTCGATCTGATCCCCACCGACGAGGTGCCAGAGACCGGGTACCGCACGGTCCTCGGCGGCGAGGACCAGGACGGCCGCTCGGTGACGCTCATCCACGAGGACTCCCCCGCCCTCCGCCGCATGGCCGTCTTCGACGTGGTCGCCAACAACGCCGACCGCAAGGGCTACCACGTGCTCGCGATGCCCGACGGCCACCGCTTCGGCGTCGACCACGGCCTCACGTTCCACCAGGAGCACAAGCTCCGCACTGTCCTGTGGGGGTGGGTCGGGGAGGCGCTGTCCGCCGAGGAGCTCTCCGGGATCGATCGGGTGCTCACGGCACTCGACGGGGATCTGGGGCGGGAGCTGGCCGGGCTGCTGACGGTGGAGGAGATCGATGCGCTACGCGCTCGTTGCGCGCGGTTGCGCGAGGAGGCGCGGTTCCCGGCGCCTGCAGGCCAGTCCTCCGCTGTTCCCTGGCCGCTGTTCTAGCCGACCAGGGAGAGATCACGCCGCGCCAACCGGTTATATGCGTCGGGGAGCCGCAGGCGCACGATGCTTGCGTGAAAGTAATTAAGAGCGCGGACAGTAGGGGCGGAGCCGCGAAACGTTGCGCTCGTAAATGCACGCATTGCCGTCCAGCCATTCGAAAAGGCACTGACGCTAAACACTCCACTTTGCCGGGCATCTGCTCCTGCAGCTCCTGGATGATTGCCTTAACGTCTGAAATCTCGCCAGCGTGCCCGAGATAGGAGCCTCATGTTGGTGCATATCTGCAGCACCGGCCGCGGGCCTAAGCGGCGGCGAGGAGTGGGATGAGGTTCGCGGCGGCGCCGCATGCCAGGCCGACGATGACCCACAGGATGTCCCACTTCAGCCACTTGGCTTGCTCGCGCTGCGCGCCGACGAGGTTCATCATGCGGTTGAAATCACCGATGGTAGCAACCTCGGACCCGCGCTCCTTCGCTGTCCTCTCGGTCCCCCTCAGCGACGCGTGAACTCTCGCGAAGAGTAGCCAAAATCCCACAGCTGGGAGCACGAAGGCGAGGACGTTCAGGGCGATCAGAAGGACGGTCATGGTCGAACCGTAGGCGGTGTCGGCGCCCGTTCGTAGCCTCCTGGGGTGACGAACAAGGTGCGACGAGACCCCCCCCGTGCACCTCCCGCCAGCGAGCCTGAGGGACCGGCGCTGGACCGGAGGTTGCCGGGCGGGGCAAGCATCGAGGACCGATCGACTCCGTGGCGGTCCCGCCAGCACCTCCCGACCGTGGTCGTCGACTGGGATGGGTGGATCCTCACCCCGCCGCTCGGGGACGACTCGTACGGTTCCTTCAGCGGCGCCGAGGCGGCGTTCGTCTTGTGGTTGCACCACACAGACGCCCTGCCATCCCCACTAGGCGTATGGCGCAACGGAGTCCCGTGGGAGCCGCAGACACCGACGACAGGAGCTAAATTCGCCGCAACCCCGGGAGGACAGCGGAGTGAGCAACACGATCCAGCTCCGCACTCGGCACTAAGTCAACATCAAGGGCCTGCCACGCCTCCTGAGCAGCGAGAAAAACATCCTGCTGAGCCGAGCGCCTAGAAGACGGCAACTGGTACACCGCCGAAATAGGTACGGCAGAGTCAATTACGACAGTAGGGCCCTGAGGTGCCTCTGAGAGATATCCGCCATCGTTTCGCAGTTTGGTCACGAGGAAAGACCATGCGTGGATATCCTGCTCCAACTTGTCCATGTCTGTGAGATCAAACGACCAAACTTGCGAGAGTTGCGCGACATCATCCTCAAGAACCGCGAAATCGAATCGCCCGCGCTGGCGCCCCACGTGCGCTCGCGGAGAGGTCCGAAGCGAGCGGCCGACGTCGCTGAGAGCAACCGAGTCATACTGTTCACGCAGAGCCGACACGAGATTCCGTCGTGTCATGGAACGCGGCGTAATTGCTGCTTCGGAGACCAAGAAGTCGAAGAGAAAGGCGGCCGAACTCGAGGCAGACTTACCTTCGACGACGACTGGATCCGAAATTTGCAAACTGTTATTGAGCCGGGCCCGCAGTCGCCGGACACGCGCCTCCGTAAACGGGTGAGAACGCTTGTCCACGAACGCCTCCAATGGCGGATGCGAGTAGTCCTCGATTTCCCGCTCTACCGCTTGAAGCCATGGCGCTAGGGAGGCAGCGTCGCCCCCCAGCCGGTTAGCTCGCCTGAAGCTTCGCACTCGACGCAGGGCCCAGTCGCCACCGTCCCTACCCACAAGCACACCGACGTTGACCATCTCGCCACGAACCGTGTCAGGCACGTAGCGCAGAAGCCAGTACGAGTAACGCATCTCAGCCCCTTCCCGTGGCAGTCGGTCTGCTGCTGTAAGCGTGACCTACACGATCGGCGACGGTCGAACGCCGGTTGTAGAGGAACCAACCTAGAGCCTCGAGGTCCGAGTCCGGCACGCCCCATGCGACCGGAACAGCGGCCAGTACGTCCAGGATCTCCTCGACGGTGACGGTCCTGAGTCTAGACGCGCACCGGAGCGCTTCGTCTGCGTCAATGCCCGCCGTCTTGTCGGCCCACGGCCATGGTTCGCGCACGAGGCGCGTCAGAGTGGGAATGTCCCAGTCGCTGCCTTCGCCGCCCAGCCAAAAGCCATGGTCGAAGGACCAAATTGCGTCGCTGCTAGAGGTCTCGTATAGCCACTGTGCGTCTGCCCCTAGGCACCACTCCCACAGCACGAGCAGTCGGGCGCGCCGTTGCGGGTTGCTCCCCCGACGCGGATGCAGGATGTGATCGTCTTCAAGCGCGCCGTCTAGGTGTAGGGACGCGTGCGCGACGCCAGCATGCCAGCTCTCTCGCCTCGTCGGCCCATATTGCGTGCCATCGAGAGACAACGGAATCGTGAGCAGGGCGGTAGGGCGAACCGGTGCACCGATGAGTCGACCCGCTCCTGCGACAACTGTCTCTGTTACCAGCACCTGATCTCCCTGCGGATTCCCGATGACCTTCACCCAGTACCGGCTGCGAGTATCCGTGATCACAAGCGACGCGAACGAGCCATCGCCGTAGGACCGGATTAGGGCTCGAACTGATGCTGCTGCGGTGCCTCTTTGACGTTGCGCCAGCGCGCCATGCCACGACTCGAGGCGCTCGGGCTGTGGCATAGGTGGCACGGTCCGCAGTCTAGGGACCGCACGGCAGGATTGGACGCCAACGCGGAGCGCGCAAGGGGACAGGCACGAGCCTCGCGACAACACTCCGCACACGTCGCCGCCACAACTCCGACGCTCAGCCCGAACAGGGGCTGGGCGGCCTCCCACTAGCTCCGTACGCTCGACGGGACCCAGGAGGACCCTTGACCCGAACATCCCTCACCCTGCCCGTCCTCGCGCTCCTGCTGGCCACCGGCCTCAGCGGGTGCTCGAGCGACACAGCCCCTGAAGCCACGACCACGGCCCCCTCCTCTGCAGCACCCGTCGCAGAATCAGAGATCTCCCTGGCAGCGCAGGCTCTAGTTGGCGGATCCGTCACCGCGGCCACCGAGACCGAGCCCGGCCGCGTCCAGCTCGACACCACGATCGTCGACCCCCGCGGTGACGACGGCAGCCCCGAAGCACTCGAAGCGCTCGACCTGTGCGAGCAGGCGAAGGCCATCCCCGGCGTGGCCCACGTCTCTGTGTTGGAGGCGGACGGCACCAGCTTTGTTCTCGCCGGCCACCCGTCCTACGGCGAGAACTGCGTAGAGGTCTAGCCGTGACAGATCAGGGCATGAGCAACATCATCTCTAGCTTGGCCGTGCTCGTTGCAGCCGGAGCTGCAGTTGTTGCCCTCGTGATCTCAGCAATTGATCGACGAAGCGCGCGCGCTATCGCACAGGCCGACCGACGTGAGGCGTTCCGCCAGGCACACCTCCTCTTCGAGCTCGAGAGTCTGACCAGACTCAGCGCGAACCTAAATCGGGGCGGATCCTCAAATCCGCAGGAGGTCGAAAAGTTAGGCGCTGAGGCGCTCATGCTCGTCGGTGTCCTCGGCCCGGAACGGCTTCCCGCTCAATGGGCCCGCAAAGTGGGTCCAGAAGAGCGCATCCGCGAGTTCTTCGAGATGCCCGATACTCCGGAGTGGAAGCGCGACGCCCAAGAGGCGCAGTTCGCCATCGCTGCGGTGACGGAGGAGATCCGCTCTCTGCTCGGCACAGCTCAGCTGGATCGATCGAGGACCGCGGTCGCCACGTAGACGCGGGCAGTGGCCGCGCGAGTTGACCGGCCGCAACCCGCCGTGCTGCCGGGGACTTCATCGGGGGCGCCCTCGAGGCTCCTGCGGACTTCTCGCGGACCGCAGGGGCCCGAACCCCCTTAGATCCGCGCCAGAGTCACAACGTCAGTTGTTGAACCGGAACTCCACAACATCCCCATCCTGCATGACGTACTCCTTGCCCTCGATGCGGGCCTTGCCCTTGGAGCGCGCCTCGGCGATGGAGCCCGTCTCGACCAGGTCGTCGTAGGAGATGACCTCGGCCTTGATGAAGCCCTTCTCGAAGTCGGTGTGGATCACGCCGGCCGCCTGCGGGGCCTTCCAGCCACGGCCGATGGTCCAGGCCCGCGTCTCCTTGGGGCCCGCCGTCAGGTAGGTCTGCAGGCCGAGGGTCTCGAAGCCGATGCGGGCGAGCTGGTCGAGGCCCGACTCCTCCTGCCCGGTGCTCGCGAGCATCTCGGCGGCGTCCTCGGGGTCGAGCTCGATGAGCTCAGACTCGATCTTCGCGTCGAGGAACACGGCCTGCGCGGGTGCCACGAGGGCGGCCAGCTCGTCGAGACGACCCTTGTCGCCGAGCACCTGCTCGTCGACGTTGAACACGTAGATGAAGGGCTTGGCCGTCAGCAGGCCGAGCTCGCGAACCGGCTCCAGGTCGATGGACGACGCCGACAGCGGCTTGCCCGAGTCGAGCCATTCGCGCGCGGCCTTCGCGGTCTCGAGCACGATCGGCTCGATCCGCTTCGTCTTCAGCTCCTTCTCGTAGCGCGGCTCGGCGCGCTCGAGGGTCTGCAGGTCGGCCAGGATCAGCTCGGTGTTGATGGTCTCCATGTCGCTCGCGGCGTCGACGCGGCCGTCGACGTGCACGACGTCCTCGTCCTCGAAGCCGCGGACGACCTGCGCGATGGCGTCCGCCTCGCGGATGTTCGCGAGGAACTGGTTGCCGAGGCCCTCGCCCTCGCTCGCGCCGCGGACGATGCCCGCGATGTCGACGAAGGAGACGGGAGCCGGGAGGATCTTCTCGGAGCCGAAGAGGCCGGCGAGCACCTCGAGGCGCGGGTCCGGGAGGTTCACCACGCCCACGTTCGGCTCGATCGTCGCGAACGGGTAGTTCGCGGCGAGCACCTGGTTCTTGGTCAGGGCGTTGAAGAGCGTCGACTTGCCGACGTTGGGGAGACCGACGATCGCGATAGTGAGTGCCACGGGAGTCCATCGTACGGGGCCCTCCGGCTCCTCCTCCGCCCGCGGCGGGCCGGGCTGTCCCGGGATCCGGCGTCGGTCGTGCGTGGAACACTCGAACCCATGCCGTTGGACTTCACCGCGATCGACTTCGAGACCGCCAACAACTCGTCGGCGAGCGCCTGCTCGGTGGGTCTCGTCAAGGTGCGCGACGGCGTCGTCGTCGAGACCGCGTCGTGGCTCATCCGGCCGCCCGCGGGGCACGACTCCTTCTCGGTCTGGAACACGCGGATCCACGGCATCGTCGAGGACGACGTCGCGGGCGCCGACGGCTGGGCCGACCAGCTGCCGCGCCTCATGGCCTTCGCGGGCGACGACCACCTCGTGGCGCACAACGCGCGCTTCGACATGGGCGTCATCCAGGGCGCGTGCAAGGCGACGGCGCTCATCCCGCCGCCGTACTCCTACCTCTGCAGCCTCCAGGTCGCGCGCCGCACCTACGACCTGGATTCCTACCGGTTGCCGGTCGCCGCGCGGGCCGCCGGGTTCGAGGACTTCTCGCACCACGAGGCGCTGGCGGATGCGCGGGCGTGCGCCGCCATCGTGGTGCACGCCGCCGGCCGGCACGGAGCGGCGTCGCTGACGGGGCTCGCGGAGGCGGCCGGCGTCGGCATGGGCCGCATCGGCGCGCCGCGCACGCAGACCGTCACGCGCGCGTCGGCCGCCGCGACGCCGCCCATCGACTGGGCCTGATCCTCCCCAGGCGCCCCCGGTCGGATCCGTCCCTCGGGCGCGCGCCCGGCGTCCCGGCCGTGTCGGGGGCCGCTGGCACACTGCACGCATGGATCCCGTCATCGCCCTCCTCGTCGGCCTCGTCATCGGCCTGGCCGTGGGTGCGGTGGTCGGGCTCGCCGTGTCCCGCGCCCGCTCGGGGGTGGATGCGCCGGGCTCCGCGGGCGAGGCCGCGCGCCTCGCCGCTGCGGAGGCCACGGTCCAGGCGCTGCGCGAGCAGCTGGATCGCACCGAGCGGCTCGCCGAGGAGCAGGTCGCCCAGACCACCGCGCAGTACGCGGAGCGCGCGCAGGCCCAGGACGCGCTGCACCGCGAGCGGCTGGATGCGCAGGAGTCCCACCTCCGCGAGCAGATCGGCCAGCAGGAGGACCGCATCGCGGAGCTGCAGACCCGGCTGCGCGAGATCCAGCGCGCCGAGGTCGCCCGCACCGAGGAGGACGGCCGCGTGCTCACCGCGCTCAGTCCGGTCGCCGAGAGCCTCAAGCAGGTGCAGGCGAAGGTGCACGAGCTGGAGGAGCAGCGCCGGCAGCAGCACGGCGAGCTGAGCGAGCAGCTGCGGAGCGCCACCGAGGCCGAGGAGCGGCTGCGCGCCACGGCCGAGACGCTCGCGTCGGCGCTCCGCTCCAACAGCACGCGCGGCGTGTGGGGCGAGACGCAGCTGCGGAGCGTCGTGGAGGCGGCCGGCCTCATCCACCGGGTCGACTTCGACGTGCAGACGTCCGTGTCCACCGTGCAGGGCGTCGGCCGGCCCGACATGGTCGTGCACCTGCCCGGCGGCAAGCACATCGCGGTGGATGCCAAGGCGCCCTTCACCGCCTACCTCGAGGCGAGCGCCATCCCCGCCTCCGCCACCGGGCCAGAGGGCGCGCGACGCGACGCGCTCATGAAGCAGCACGTGCAGGCGGTGCGCGACCACATCACGGCGCTCGGCAGCCGCGCCTACTGGGAGGGGCTCGACGCGAGCCCGGAGATGGTCATCGCGTTCATCCCGAGCGAGTCGCTGGTCTCGTCGGCGCTGGAGGCGGATCCGAGCATCATGGAGTTCGCGTTCTCCCGCCGGGTCGCGCTCTCCTCGCCCGTCACCCTGTGGTCGGTGCTCAAGACCGTCGCGTTCAGCTGGCAGCAGGAGGTGCTCACGGAGGACGCGAAGCAGCTCTTCGACCTCAGCCGCGAGCTGCACGCGCGCCTCGCCACGAGCGGCGAGCACATCGCGAAGCTCGGCCGCTCGCTCACGGGCGCGGTGGGCGACTACAACCGCGTCGTCGGATCCCTGGAGCGCCAGGTCCTGCCCACCGCCCGCCGCCTCACCCGGCTCGACGAGTCCAAGGTCATCGGCACGCTCGAACCGCTCGAGGCCACCGCACGCGAGCTCACGGCCGACGAGTTCACGCGTCCCGCGTCCCCGGTCGCGGACACCCCCGCTGGGTAGAGTGGCGACCACGCGGGGCCCGGCCGCGGGATGCGCTCCCACCGGCCCACGGGTCACCGCGACAGCCGCACGGCGCCGCCGTGGATCCGCCGAAGGAGATGCACCATGCCCGTAGCAACCCCCGAGCAGTACGCCGAGATGCTGGATCGCGCCAAGTCCGGCGCCTTCGCCTACCCGGCCGTCAACGTCTCGTCGTCGCAGACCATCAACGCGGTCCTCCAGGGGCTCACCGAGGCTGGCTCCGACGGCATCATCCAGGTCACCACGGGCGGCGCCGACTACTTCTCCGGCCACACCGTGAAGAACCGCGCGGCCGGCGCGCTCGCGTTCGCGCGCTTCGCCACCGAGGTCGCCAAGAACTACCCCATCACGGTCGCGCTCCACACCGACCACTGCCCGAAGGACGCCCTCGACGGCTTCGTCATCCCCATGATCGAGGCCAGCGAGGAGGAGGTCCGCGCGGGCCGCAACCCGATCTTCCAGTCGCACATGTGGGACGGCTCGGCCATCCCGCTCAACGAGAACCTCGACATCGCGACGGACCTGCTCCCCCGCATGAAGGCCATCAACGCGATCCTCGAGGTCGAGATCGGCGTCGTCGGCGGCGAGGAGGACGGGGTCAGCCACGACACCGGCTCGCACCTCTACACGACCCTCGAGGACGCCATCTCCACGGTCGAGGCCCTCGGCCTCGGCGACAAGGGCCGCTACATGGCCGCGCTCACGTTCGGCAACGTGCACGGCGTGTACAAGCCCGGCGGCGTGCAGCTGCGCCCGTCGCTGCTAAAGGAGATCCAGGACGGCATCCAGTCGAAGTACGGCACGGGCGAGAAGCCGTTCGACCTCGTCTTCCACGGCGGATCCGGCTCCTCCGACGACGAGATCTCCGAGGCCGTGCGCAACGGCGTCGTGAAGATGAACATCGACACCGACACGCAGTACGCGTTCAGCCGCTCCATCGCCGACTCGGTGCTCCGCAAGTACGACGGCTTCCTCAAGGTCGACGGCGAGGTCGGCGACAAGAAGACGTACGACCCCCGCGCCTGGGGCAAGACCGCGGAGTCGGCCATGGCCGCCCGCGTCGTCGAGGCCACGCGCCAGCTCGGCTCGCACGGCAAGTCGCAGAGCTAGCGCTCTCGGCGCGCGCCGCCGCGAGAGACGACGCGTCGCGTCGCGCACGACGGAGGGGCCGGTCCACCAGGACCGGCCCCTCCGTCGTTCACGCTGGTGCGGCGGTCAGGGACCGCGGCTCGACATGATCTGCTGGAAGGCCGGGTCGGCCACGATCAGCGACAGCACCAGGAGGCTCGTGATCACGGTCGCGAGCACGGCACCCGCGATGGGCACCCAGAACGCGATGCGCTTGCGCTTCACGAGCTCGAGCGCGATCCACGCGGTGAGGACGAACACGACGATGTTCACCACGTTGACCGCGATGCCGATGACCGAGGTCTGCTCGGTCGCCGTGTACGTGCCGCCGCCGAACAGCGCGTAGGACTGGTTGATGGCCCGCGCCGGATCCGCGTTCGCGCCGATGCTGCCGACCACGTTCACGAGGCCCGCGGCGAGCAGGCCGATCGTGATGGCCGCGTCGAAGCGCCACGGCGCGCGGCGCGGCGCCTGTCCGGGGAGGTACCCGGGGCGGCCGGGCGCCTCACGGGGAGCGTCCGACGTCGGGGTGCCGTCCCGCTCGTCGCGGGCGGGTGCCGGGGCCTTCGCGGACGACGTGCGCCGAGCCGCGCGTCGCGCGGCCTCCGCGGCCTTCTCCGCCTCGCGGCGCTCGGCGAGCATCCGCTCGCGGGCGGCCTTCCGCTCCTCCGCCATCTGCTCGGCGAGGGTCTGCGGCGCGGACGCCCTGGCGCCCTTCTTCGCGCCGCGGCCGGCGGGGGCGGCGGGCGCGTCGCGCTCGGCCTGGGCGCGCCGGTACTCCGCGGCCTCGGCGACGATGCGCGCATCCGCCTCCGACAGGCCCGAGGCGTCCGGGGACGACGACGACGACGCCGCGTACTCGCCGAAGCGCGGAGCGGGTCGGCCGGGACGGCGCGTGCCGTCGTCGTCGCTCACGCGCGGGTGCGCCCGCCGATGGCGCGGGAGTCCGTGTTGCCGGACTGGTCCTTGCGGAGCTCCTTGGGGAGCGAGAAGACGAGGTCCTCCTCGGCCGTGACGACCGCGGTGACGTCGCCGTAGCCGGCGTCGGCCAGGTCGTCGAGCAGCTCCTGCACGAGGACCTCGGGCACGGACGCGCCGCTCGTGACGCCGACCGTCTGCACGCCGTCGAGCCACTCCTGCTTGACCTCGGACGCGTAGTCGACGCGGTACGACGCCTTGGCGCCGTACTCGAGCGCGACCTCGACGAGGCGGACGGAGTTGGAGCTGTTCGCGGATCCGATGACGATCACCAGGTCGGCGTCGACCGCGACTTTCTTGATGGCGACCTGGCGGTTCTGCGTGGCGTAGCAGATGTCGTCGCTCGGCGGGTCCTGCAGGTTGGGGAAGCGGGCGCGGAGGCGGCGGACCGTCTCCATCGTCTCGTCCACCGAGAGCGTGGTCTGCGAGAGCCACACCAGGTTGTCGGGGTCCTTGACCTCGATCACGTCGGCGTGCTCCGGGGAGTTGACGACGATGGTCTGCTCGGGCGCCTCGCCCGCGGTGCCCTCGACCTCCTCGTGGCCCTCGTGGCCGATGAGGAGGATCTGCATGTCGGCCTTGGCGAAGCGCACGGCCTCGCGGTGCACCTTGGTGACGAGGGGGCAGGTCGCGTCGATGGCCTGGAGGCCGCGGTCCGCCGCGCCCTGCACGACGGCCGGCGAGACGCCGTGCGCGCTGAAGACGACGTGGGCGCCCTCGGGGACCTCGTCGACCTCCTCCACGAAGACCGCGCCCATGCGCTCGAGCGTCGAGACGACGTGCACGTTGTGGACGATCTGCTTCCGCACGTAGACGGGGGCGCCGTAGCGCTCCAGGGCCTTCTCGACGGCGACGACCGCGCGGTCGACGCCCGCGCAGTACCCGCGGGGAGCGGCGAGCAGGACCTTCTTGGGTCCTGCCACCGGGTTATCCTTGAGCCTGTTGCGGACGCCGGGCATCCGCGGCATCGACAGGCTGACGACGGGTGCTCCCACGAGTCGCTGGTCAGTGGTCGCTGTAGTCACGTGTCAATTGTATGCGCCCGATCTGGGCGTCGAGCGGGGTGGACGGATGAGCGAGACGCGCACGGTGTCGATGCCCGCGGCCGGCGCCCCCACGGTGGACGCGCCCTGGCCCGTCTCGGTGCTCTCCGGCAAGGTCAAGGGCTGGATCGACCGGCTCGGTACGGCCTGGGTCGAGGGCGAGATCACCCAGTGGGGCGGATCCGGCGGCAACGTCTACGGGAAGCTCAAGGACCTCGACGTCGACGCCACCATCAGCTTCACCGTGTGGTCGTCGGTGCGCGCGAAGATCCCGGCCGACCTCGGCCAGGGCGCCCGCGTCGTCGCGCTCGTGAAGCCCAACTACTGGGTCAAGGGCGGCACGCTCACGATGCAGGTGCTGGAGATGCGCCACGTCGGCCTCGGCGACCTGCTCGAGCGGCTCGAGCGCCTCCGCCAGACGCTGCGCGCGGAGGGCCTGTTCGACGCCGACCGCAAGCGCCGCCTCCCGTTCCTCCCCGGCTGCATCGGCCTCATCACCGGCAAGGACTCCGACGCGGAGAAGGACGTGCTCCGCAACGCGCAGCTGCGCTGGCCGAGCGTCCGCTTCCGCGTGGTCCACACCGCGGTGCAGGGCGACCGGGCCGCGGGCGAGGTCACGCGCGCCATCGGGGTGCTCGACGAGGATCCCGAGGTCGACGTCATCGTCGTCGCGCGCGGCGGCGGCGACTTCCAGAACCTGCTCGTCTTCAGCGACGAGCAGCTCGTGCGCACGGCGGCCGCGTGCCGCACGCCGCTCGTCAGCGCGATCGGGCACGAGGCCGACCGTCCGCTGCTCGACGACGTGTCGGACCTCCGCGCCTCCACCCCCACCGACGCCGCGAAGCGCGTCGTGCCCGACGTCTCCGAGGAGCTGTCGCGCGTGCAGCAGGCCCGGGCCCGCATCGGCATGCGGCTCACCAGCCAGGTGCGCGGCGAGATCGACCGGATCGAGCAACTGCGGTCGCGGCCCGTGCTCACGAGCACGGCGTGGATCGTCGACTCGCGCGCCGAGGAGCTCGGCCGCTACATCGCCCGGTCCGCGGAGCTCGCCGGCCGCGTCGTCGAGCGCGGGATGCAGCAGACGAGCGAGCTGTCCCGGCAGCTCCGCACTCTCTCGCCGCAGCACGTGCTCGACCGCGGCTACGCCATCGTGCAGACGGCCGACGGATCCGCCCTCCGCGCCCCCGCCGACGCCCCCGACGGCACCGGCCTCGTGCTGCGCCTCGCGGCCGGCGCGCTAGGCGCCACGTCCACCGGCCCCACCGACGACATCCCGTCGTCGGCCGCGCGGCTGCCCACCTCCCCCGCCCCGGGCGCCCGGCCGGCGTCCGGCGCCGAAAGCTAGGATCACCCCCATGCCCACCAGCCCCGCCGACACCGGCGCACGCCTGCCCGACGTCTCCGAGCTCAGCTACGAGGAGGCGCGCGACGCCCTGGTGCGCGTCGTCAACGACCTCGAGCAGGGCGCGTCCACGCTCGAGGAGTCGATCGCCCTGTGGGAGCGCGGCGAGGCCCTCGCGGCCCGCTGCGAGGAGTGGCTGCTCGGCGCCAAGGCGCGCCTCGACGCCGCCCGCACCACCGCGTCCGACGCCGGCTGACCGTGGCGAAGCCCCGCACGCCGAACGTCGTCGCCGAGCTCGGCCGCCCGGAGACGCCCGAGGAGACCGCCGCCCGCAAGGCCGCCGACTCCCGCCGCCACCGCGCGAAGCAGACGTTCCGCAACCTGCTCTACTCGCTCATCGTCACGGTCGCGACCGTCGCGGTCATCATCGCGCTGGTGCCGCGCTCGAACACCACGATCCTGCCCGACGTCGACTACGGCGCGGCGGCCGCCGAGGCGCAGGGCGGCTTCCCGACGCCGCTCGTCGTGCCCGACCTGCCGACCGCGTGGAAGAGCAACGACGCGGAGATCCGCCCGGCCGGCCGCGACGGCGTCGCCGTCTGGTACATCGGCCTCATCACGCCGAGCAACCGCTACATCGGGATCTCGCAGGGCATCGACGCGAACCCCACCTGGCTCGACGAGACGCTGCAGTCCGCGCCCGAGGTGAGCTCCGAGGAGATCGGCGGCCTCGAGTGGACGCTCTACGACAACGCGCAGGCGGAGGACCCGGGCAACGTCGTCCTGGCCGCGAGCGCGGTCGAGGGCGACAGCACCTACGCGATCTACGGCACGGCCGACGCCAACGAGCTGCGCACGGCGATCGAGGCGGTCGCCGCCGCGCGCGCCACCCCGGCCGGGTCGACGCCCGCGCCCACGGGCAGCGGCGGCACGAGCACCGACGAGATCACCACCAGCACCACCGCACCCGGAGAGGGGATCGAGGGATGACCGATGAGGACGAGACCGTGCAGGCGCCCGCCGAGGTGTGGGCCGAGATGGTCGAGGGCAACGCGCGCTTCGTCGCCGGCACGCCCGAGCACCCGCGGCAGGACGTCGAGCGCCGGGCCGCGCTCGCCCACGTGCAGCGCCCCGTCGCCGCGCTCTTCGGCTGCAGCGACTCGCGCCTCGCGGCCGAGATCATCTTCGACAAGGGGCTCGGCGACCTCTTCGTGATCCGCAACGCCGGCCAGATCATCTCCGACTCGGTGCTCGGCAGCCTCGAGTACGCCGTCGGCGTGCTGGGCGTGCCGCTCATCGTGGTGCTCGGCCACGACGAGTGCGGCGCCGTGCGCGCCGCCATCGAGAGCGCGGCGCCGGATGCGGAGGCGCTGCCGCCGCACATCGCGAACCTCATCTCGGCCATCGGGCCCGCCGTGCGCCGCGTGGCGGGCGACCCCGTCGTCCCCTCGGAGGTCGACGCCGGCGAGGTCGGCCGCGAGCACCTGCGCGGCACCGTGACCCGCATGCTGGAGGCGTCCGAGATGATCTCCGACCGGGTGGCGGCCGGTAGCCTGGCCATCGTCGGCGCGAACTACAAGCTCCTCGAGGGCACCGCGGTGCCCGACGTCATCGTGGGCGACATCCCCCGCTAGAGGGGCCGTCCGCACCGACCCCCTCACTCCGGGCCCCCCCGGTCCGGTGCATCACCCGTCCCGAAGGAGAGAGAAACAGCGTGGTCGACACTTCCCCCGGAACCGAGACGAACGGCGCGGACGCGTTCCGCGTCGAGCACGACACGATGGGCGAGGTGCGGGTCCCGAAGGACGCGCTGTACGCGGCCCAGACGCAGCGCGCCGTCGAGAACTTCCCCATCTCCGGCCGCGGGCTCGAGCCCGCGCAGATCCAGGCGCTCGCCCGCATCAAGCGCGCCGCCGCGATCGTGAACGGGGAGCTCGGCATCCTCGACGCCGACGTGGCCGAGGCGATCGTCGCGGCCGCCGACGAGGTGGCGGGCGGATCCCACCACGAGCACTTCCCCATCGACGTGTACCAGACGGGCTCCGGCACGAGCTCGAACATGAACATGAACGAGGTCCTCGCGGCCCTCGCCACCGCGTCGCTCGGGAAGCCCGTGCACCCGAACGACCACGTCAACGCGTCGCAGTCGTCGAACGACGTCTTCCCCACCTCGGTGCACGTCGCCGTCACGGGCGCGCTCCTCGCCGAGCTGATCCCCGCGCTCGAGCACCTCGCGGAGGCGCTCGAGACGAAGGCCGAGGCGTGGAAGGGGCTCGTCAAGGCCGGCCGCACGCACCTCATGGACGCGACCCCGGTCACGTTCGGCCAGGAGTTCGCCGGCTACGCGCGCCAGATCCGCCTCGGCATCGAGCGCGTCCGCACGGCCCTCCCCCGCGTCGCGGAGGTCCCGCTCGGCGGCACGGCCACCGGCACGGGCATCAACACGCCGCTCGGGTTCCCGCAGAAGGTCATCCAGGTGCTCGCGGACGACACGGGCCTGCCGGTCACCGAGGCGCTCGACCACTTCGAGGCGCAGGGCGCGCGCGACGGCCTCGTCGACGCGTCCGGCGCGCTGCGCACCCTCGCGGTGAGCCTCACCAAGATCTGCAACGACATCCGCTGGATGGGCTCGGGCCCGAACACGGGCCTCGGCGAGCTGCACATCCCCGACCTGCAGCCCGGGTCGTCGATCATGCCCGGAAAGGTCAACCCGGTCATCCCCGAGGCCGTGCTCATGGTGTGCGCGCGCGTCATCGGCAACGACGCCACCGTCGCGTGGGCGGGCGCCTCCGGCCTGTTCGAGCTCAACGTCGCGATCCCGGTCATGGGCTCGTCGCTGCTGGAGTCGATCCGCATCCTCGCCTCCTCCACGCGCCTGCTCGCCGACAAGACCGTCGACGGCCTGCGCGTCAACGAGGAGCACGCGCGGGCCCTCGCGGAGTCGTCGCCGTCGATCGTCACGCCGCTCAACCGCATCATCGGCTACGAGGCGGCGGCGAAGATCGCGAAGCACTCGGTCGCGCAGAAGATGACGGTGCGCGAGGCCGTCGTCGACCTCGGCTACGTCGAGCGCGGCGAGATCACCGAGGAGCAGCTCGATCAGGGCCTCGACGTGCTGCGGATGACGGCGCCCGGCCTGTAGCCGCGGCTCCCCCCGACGCCGACGGGCGCCGATCCCCTGGGGACCGGCGCCCGTCGTCATGCGCGGGCGGCGTGGATCACATCGGGTCGCCGTCGAGCAGCCCGGTGACGAGCGCGGCGATCGCGCTCCGCTCCGAGCGCGTGAGCGTGATGTGCCCGAACAGCTCGTGGCCCTTCAGCGTCTCGATCACGCTGGCGACGCCGTCGTGCCGGCCGACGCGCAGGTTGTCCCGCTGCGCCACGTCGTGCGTGAGCACCACGCGCGAGTTCTGGCCGATGCGGCTGAGCACGGTGAGCAGCACGTTCCGCTCCAGCGACTGCGCCTCGTCGACGATCACGAACGCGTCGTGCAGCGAGCGCCCGCGGATGTGGGTGAGCGGCAGCACCTCGAGGATCCCGCGCTCCACCACCTCGTCCATGACGTTCTGCGAGACGACCGAGCCGAGGGTGTCGAACACGGCCTGCGCCCACGGGTTCATCTTCTCGGTCGCGTCGCCCGGCAGGTAGCCGAGCTCCTGGCCGCCCACCGCGTACAGCGGCCGGAACACCATGATCTTGCGGTGCTGCTGCTTCTCCAGCACCGCCTCGAGCGCGGCGCAGAGGGCGAGCGCCGACTTGCCCGTTCCGGCGCTGCCGCCGAGGGAGACGATCCCCACCTCGCGGTCGAGGAGCAGGTCGATCGCGAGCCGCTGCTCGGCCGAGCGGCCCTTCAGGCCGAAGACCTCGCGGTCGCCGCGGACGAGGTGCACGGTGCCGCGGCGCACGACGCGGCCGAGCGCGGGTCCGCGGTCGGAGCGGAGCACGACGCCCGTGTTGACGGGCAGGTCGCCGACGGCGCGGGTCTGCACGGTGCCGCTGTCGTAGAGGTCGGCCATCTGCTCCGCGGAGAGGGTGACGTCGGCCATGCCGGTCCAGCCGCTGTCCACGGCGAGCTCGGCGCGGTACTCCTCCGCCATGAGGCCGATGGAGGCGGCCTTCACGCGCAGCGGCATGTCCTTCGAGACGACCGTGACCGCGAGGCCCTCGGTCGAGAGGTTGAGGGCGACCGCGAGGATCCGGGAGTCGTTGTCGCCGAGCTGGAGACCGTTGGGCAGGCCCGCCATGCTCGAGTGGTTGAGCTCGACCCGCAGCGTGCCGCCGGCGTCGCCCACCTCGATGGGGAAGTCGAGCCGCTCGTGCTCCTCGCGGAGCTGGTCGAGGTGGCGGAGGGCCTGGCGGGCGAAGTAGCCGATCTCCGGGTCGTTCCGCTTCGACTCCAGCTCGGTGATGACGATCACCGGGATGACGACCGCGTGCTCCGCGAAGCGGAAGAACGCGCGCGGGTCGGACAGGAGGACGGAGGTGTCGAGCACGTACGTGCGCTCGGCCTGCGGCGTCCCCTCCCGGGTCCTGTCACGTCGAGCGGTGCTGCTCTGGCTGTCCATCGGGGCCACGGGCCACTCCATCCCCGAGCGTTCGCGCTCGGATCCTGACGGCGATCGGGCCACGGTGGCGAGAAGAGATCCTGCGGCCCTCTCGATCGGGCGCCATGCCCGATGAGTGGAACCTACGTCGCGCACCGCTGCGGTGACCAGAGCGACGCGGGTCCGGATGTGTCGTGGACATTAACTCTTGCTCCGCGCGGGCCGTCGAGGCTGCGCCCGCGGCGCCGGCACAGCCGGGCGCCCGCCTCAGGAGCCGAAGCGGCGCTGGCGCGAGGAGTAGTCGCGGAGGGCGCGGAGGAAGTCGACCTCGCGGAGGTCCGGCCCCAGCGCCTCCATGAAGTAGAGCTCGCTGTGCGCCGACTGCCACAGCATGAAGTCGCTGATGCGCTGCTCGCCCGAGGTGCGGATCACGAGGTCGGGGTCCGGCTGGCCGCCCGTGTAGAGGTGCTCGCCGATGAGGTCGGGCGTGAGGAGGGCCGCGAGGTCCTCGAGAGTGCCGCCCGCGAGGTGGTGCGACTGCACGATGCTCCGCATGGCGTCCGCGATCTCGGTGCGCCCGCCGTAGCCGACCGCGAGGTTGATGTGCAGGCCGGCGTTCCCCTTCGACCGCTCCTCGGAGGCGTCGAGCCGGGCGATGAGCTCGGGCGGCAGGCCCTCGTCGGATCCCACGTGCTTGACGCGCCAGTCGCGGTGCTCGGAGAGGTCCTCCGCGAGCTGGCCGATGATGTCGATCAGCGCCGTGAGCTCGTCGCTCCCGCGGCCCGTGAGGTTGTCGGTGGAGAGCAGGTAGAGCGTCGTGACCTTGATGTCGAGGTCGTCGCACCACTCCAGGAACTCGAGGAACTTGGCCGCGCCGGCGCGGTGCCCGTGGGCGGCGGACTCGAGGCCCAGCTGGCGGGCCCAGCGGCGGTTGCCGTCGAGGATCATGGCGATGTGGTGCGGCAGCGAGCTGCGGTCGAGGCCGCGACGGATGCGCTTCTGGTACGCCCGGTAGAGCAGACCGCGCCACGGTCGGATCGGCTTCTCTCGCACGGAGGCAACGCTATCCCACGCGCCCGGGAGCCCGGATCGCCCGCCCGGGTGACGTCCCCCGGGCTGTCCTACACTCGCAGGATGACGCGCGACGCCTCCTCCCCCTCGCCGCTCGGCGACACCCCGGAGGAGGACGCGTCGGTCGCCCACCTCCCGCTCGTGGAGGACGCGCAGGACGTCGGCCCGGAGCCGAAGCCCACCTGGCGCGGCTGGCTGCACGCGGGCATGACCCCGGTGGCGCTCGTGCTCGGGATCGTGCTCATCGCGGTGGCCGACGGTGCCGCCGCGCGCATCGCGTGCGCCGTGTTCGTCGCCTCGTCGCTGCTGCTGTTCGGCGTCTCCGCGGTCTACCACCGGTTCGACTGGTCGCCGCGGGCGAAGATCCTCCTCAAGCGGATGGACCACGCCAACATCTTCCTGCTCATCGCGGGTTCCTACACGCCCATCACGGTGCTGGCGCTGCCGCACGAGAAGTCGGTGCTGCTGCTCTGGCTGGTGTGGTCGGGCGCCGCGCTCGGCGTGCTGTTCCGCGTGTTCTGGATCCACGCCCCGCGCTGGCTCTACGTGCTGCTCTACCTGGTGCTCGGCTACGCGTCGCTGGTGTTCATCGTCGACTTCTTCCGCGCCGACGCGGCGATGATGACGCTGATCCTCGCGGGCGGCCTCGCCTACACGGTCGGCGCGGTCGCGTACGCGCTGAAGCGGCCGAACCCCTGGCCCGGCCGCTTCGGCTTCCACGAGATCTTCCACGCGTTCACCCTCGTGGCGTTCCTCTGCCACTGGACGGGCATCCTGCTCGTGGCGACGCACCCGCCCGTCGTCTGACCGGGCGGGTGCGTCGGGCACCCGCTACAGGTACGGCTGCACGTTCTCCGTGTAGGCGCTCGTCAGCTGCGTGGCGGCGGCCGGGAACACGGCGGCGGGATCCGCGCCCTGCGTGAGGATCTGCGCCCACGGCTGCTGCAGGTACGTGTCGCCGTTGGGGATCAGCGTCCGCGCCCAGTCCTGCGAGCGGACGTGCTCGAGGCTGTCGTAGACCGTGCGGAACGCCGGGTTCGACGCCCAGAACCCCGTGAGGTCGGACGACTGGCCGGCCGAGGTGCGCACGGGGGCGTAGCCCGTCTTCTTGGCGAAGGCGACCTGCTGGTCGACCTCGGTGACGTGCTTGATGAACATGCCGGCGGCGAGCTGCTGCTCCTTGGTCTTGCTGCCGACCACCGCGAGGCCCGTGCCGCCCGTGGGGACGAACTGGCCCTGCGGTCCGCCGGGGAGCACGCCCGTGCCGATGGGGAACTTGGCGCTCGCGGTGACGATGCCGACGGCGCCCGCCGACGCGATGGTGCACGGCGCCAGGCCGCCCGCGAAGTCGACCGCGGTGTCGCCGCTGGCCGCCGCGACGTTCGCGATCTTGGAGTCGAAGACGAGGCCGCGGGCGTAGCCGGCCGCCTCGAGCGTCTCGGGCTGGTCGAGCTTGAGGTCCCAGCCGTCGGAGTACTGGCCGCCGCGGCCCCAGAGCACGTTGCTCATCGCCCAGGTGCCGATGGATCCCTGCGGCAGGCGGACGGCGGGCGCGCCGCCCGTCACCTTCATGATGGCCGGCGCCCACTCCTCGAGCTCGGCCCAGGTGTCGGGCGCGCGGTCGGGCAGGCCGGCCTTCGACCAGATCGACTTGTCGTAGTAGAAGATCGGCGTCGAGCGGGCGTACGGCACGGCGAAGCGGCTGCCGTCGTACAGGTAGTCGTCCAGGAACACCTTGTTGTAGTCGTCCAGCTCGAAGCCGAGGTGCGCCATGAGGCCGTCCATCGCGATCGACTGCTTGTTCACCATGTAGCGGAACCACCAGGTGTCGCTGGCGTTCACCACGTCGGGCATGCTGTCGGTGCCCGCGGCGGCCTGCAGCTTCTGCGCGATCTCGTCGTAGCTCGCGCCGCCCGTCACGACGTTGACGGTGATGCCCGTCTTGGCGAGGAAGTCGGCGGCGAACTGCGCCTCGAGCTCGGAGGTCTGGCCGGGGTGCGTCGTCCACCAGGTGATGTCGGTCGCGGGCTGGACGCCATCCCAGTCGGTGTCGGGCGCCGCGGTCGCGGCCGGGCCGCCGACCGAGGGGCCGGAGCAGGCGGCGAGGAACGCGGTGCCGCCGAGCACGGCGCCCATCTTCAGGACGTCGCGGCGGTCGAACGGGCGGGATGCGGCGGCGCGGAAGGCCGAGCGCGGGTCGATGGGCATGCTTCTCCTGGGGATCGGGTCGGTGCGGGGGAAGAGGGAGAGGGACGTGAGGGCGGGGCGGCGCGCGGGCTCAGCCCGTGACGGCGCCGGCGGTGAGGCCGCCGACGATGCGCCGCTGGAAGACCAGGAAGACGGCGAGCACGGGCAGCGTGACGATGACCGTCCCGGCCATGAGCACGCCCCAGTTCGTGATGCCCGTCGTGTCCTGCAGGAGGGTGAGGCCCACGGGGAGCGTCATCATGCGCGGGTCGGTCGTGACGAGCAGCGGCCAGAGGTAGTCGTTCCACTCGCCGACGACGGAGACGAGCGCGACGGCGGCGATCGTGGGGCCCGACATGGGGATCACGAACGAGCGGAGGCGGCGCAGGTGCCCGGCGCCGTCCATCGCGGCGGCCTCGAGCACGGAGCCCGGCAGCGTGAGGAAGTGCTGGCGGAAGAGGAAGGTGCCGTAGGCGCTCGCGACGCCCGGGAGGATGAGGCCCGGGTAGGTGTTGATCCAGCCGAGGCCCGCGATGACCTGGTAGTTCGGGATCATCACGATCTGCTGCGGCACGAGGAGCGCGAGGATCACGACGCCGAACCACACGTTCTTGAACGGCACGCGGATGAACACGAGCGCGTACGCCGTCAGCAGCCCGAGCAGCACCTTGAGGCCGGAGCCCACCACCGTCTTGATGACGCTGTTCGTCGCGAGCGTGGAGAAGGAGACCGTGTCCGACGCCGTCTGGTAGTTCGTGGGCGCGAAGGACGACGGGAGGATCGTGAGCGGCAGCGAGTAGATCTCGCTGAACCCCTTGAAGCTCGTGAGCACCATCCAGATGAGCGGCAGCAGCATGACGACGACGGCGAGGGCCAGCGCGAGGTAGGTGCCGGCCAGGGGCGGGCGGGCGGATCCGGCGGGTCGGCGGACGCTGCGGCGGCGCGGGGCGTCGGGTGCGGCCGCGGGCTCCGGCCGGGTGAGGGTCGCGGTCACGAGTAGTGCACCTTCCGCTGGACGATGACGAGCTGGACGAGCGTGACGACGAGCAGGACGAGGAAGAGGATCGTGGCGACCGCCGACGAGTAGCCGGCCCGTCCGGCCACGAAGCCCTCGTGGTAGATCTGGTACATCATCGTGGTGGTGCCCTGCAGCGGGCCGCCCTTGGTCATGGCGCTGATGAGGTCGAAGGTCTGCAGCGAGCTGAGCAGGGTCGTCACGCTGAGGAAGAACGTGGTCGGGCTGAGCATCGGCAGCACGATGCGGAGGAAGGTGCGCATCCGTCCGGCGCCGTCGAGGGACGCCGCGTCGAGCAGGTCCTTCGGGACGGCCTGGAGGCCCGCGAGGTAGATGAGCGCGCAGTAGCCGAGGTCGCGCCAGACCTGCACGGTCGTGACCATCGCGAGGGCGGCGCCCGGGTCGCTGTACCAGTCGGGCGACGGCAGGCCGAGCGCGGTGAGGCCCGCGGAGACGAGGCCGAAGTTCGGGTCGAAGACGTACAGCCAGAGGAAGCCGACGGCCACGCCCGAGAGCACGTAGGGCGCGACGATGATGGTGCGGACGGGGCCGCGCAGGCGGATCCTCCGATTCAGCAGCACGGCGACCCCGAGCCCCAGCACCATCGAGCCCACGACCGTGACGCCCGTGAACACCAGCGTGACGCCGACGACCGTGGGCGTCTGAGGGTCCTGGAACCAGGCGACGTAGTTGGCGAGGCCGACCTCGCGCGCCACCTGCGAGCCGATGTTCCACTGCAGCGTGGAGTAGTAGAAGGACTCGAGCAGCGGCTTGTACGTGAAGACCGCGAGCAGCAGCACGTTGGGGCCGACGAAGGCGAGGAACAGGAGCCCGTCGCGGATCCGGCCCGGTCGGCGGCGGCGGCGCGGACCGGATCCGGGGCGCGTGCCGGCCGGGCGGACGGTCGTCGGGCTCGGTGCCGTCACCGCCTCCGGCGTCGGCGCGACCCGGGTGGGCGCGGGGGCGTGCGTCACGTCGGACCTCCTCGTTCGGGATGAAGAGGGAACGTTCCCTCCGTGCCTGGCCAAGGTACGGAGGGCGGGTTAACGGACGGGGGCCCGCGAGTGGAGAGCGGGCGGACGAGCGACGACCGACGACCCCCGGACGGGGGACGCCGGCCGGGGGTCGCGCTGGTCCTCGGTCGGTCTTCACGCTCCGCCAGACGACGACAGTCTGGAGGTCATGGTGATGGAGCTCCGATCTCGGTGAGGGACGGGGCGAGGAAGCCGACGGATCCGGCGTCCCGGCCCCGGCATGCCGGCCGTCGCGCCGATCAGGCGCGTGGGGTCGGCTGGTCGTCCGAACTGACCATCCAGTTGCGGTAGTCCGTGAACATCGCTCCGACGCCGCGCTTCGTCTTGGAGGTCTCGGCGCACCACGGGCCGGTGTAGCTGGTGATCTTGTACGAGCCTGTGGGCACGTCGACCTTGATGTAGGGCCAGGCATCGATCCCGGGGACGTAGGCGCCCATCGAGAAGCACCGGTTGACGGAGGCACCGGGGAAGCCGGGGAGGCCTTGGATCCTGATCGACCTGACGTTGTCGCCGCGCGGGGTCCAGTGCGTCTGGAGCTGGACTCGGACATACGGGACCGCCGCCGCCGATCGCTCGAGCGTCTGGGCGGATGCGGGCGCAGCACCGAGGCCAGCCGAGAGGACGATCGCGAGCGAGGCGGCGAGGGCAGCCGCCGTGCGGAACCGCCGAGGCGAGGCGGAAGAGGGGGTTTCGAGGGTCATGCGGGTGTGCCTCCTGTGTCGTGTGGACTACGAGATGTGGGTGCCAGGGGATGGAAACGGCCTGGGTCGCGCGCGGGTGGCGAGCGGGCGGACGAGCGACGACCGACGTCCCCCGGACGGGGGACGTCGGTCGTGGGTGGGTGGATCAGCCGCTGATCACCGGTGCCCGCCGTGTTGGCGAAGCCAGTCGTCGACCGAGGGCAGACCCGAGTACTGGCCATCCGGGTCAGCCGGGGCGTGGTTGTGCCCCATGGCGCTGACGCTGGCTCCGTTCGAGGCCGTGGTCGAGGACGCGGATGCGGATGCGTGCGCGATGCCCAGGCCGACCGTGGCGGAGAACGCGATCGCGGCGAGGGCCGTGACGGATGCGGCCCGGACGGGACGCAGCGGGGATCGGCCCGAGGGCGTGGCGGATGACGTGTTCATGTAACTCCGTTCTCGTGGGGGCATGAGACTACGGAGCAGAGGTGCCGAGGGACCGATGCGCGTCCACAGCTCGCGGCCGGGTCCGTGCGCGTGGCGGGCGGACGAGCGACGGTTGATCAGCTGGTCGCCGTCAGCCGTGGAGGTCGCGGTGGTCCCAGGCGCTCCGCGGGGGCGCCCACGCGTACTCGGGATGCGGCTCGGACCGGCTGTGGTCGTGGCCCATGGCGCTGACTCCCTCCGGAGCCGCGGACGCGGTCGCGGCGGCGGACGCGTGCGCGGTGCCCAGGCCGATCGTGACGGCGAGCGCGATCGCGGCGACGGCCGTGACGGATCCGGCCCGGCGGGGACGAAGCGAGGATCGGGTGGTGGGCGTGGGGGATGACATGCGCATGGAGCTCCGTTCTCGTGCGGAGCACGAGACTGAGGATCCCGCGCGTCGGCGGGCCGTGGGGCGTCGACAACCACCCGGAGGGAACACCGCCGCGATCAGCGCGGGTCAGCCGCGGGGCGGGTCCGACGGGTCGTGGGGATCCGCGGTGCCGTCGGTGCCCGTGGGGTCGGTCGTCCGGCGGTCCCGCTCGGGCGCGGAGTCGCGGGCGAGGTCGGCCTCGAGCTTCTCCGCCTCGAGCCGGCCGCGGATCTCCTCCCGGTAGCGCGTGCGGCGGATCCGACGGGTCATGTCGACCATGAGCAGCAGCACCATGACGGCCACGAAGAAGATCGCGATGAAGCCGACGGGGCCGGGCGAGACCGTGTCCGGGTCGAACTCGGCGGTGGGCGTGGGGCTCGGGGTCGTGGCGGCGACGGCCACGCGGAGGAGCAGGTCCCCGCCCATCAGGCGCGCGCCGCCCGGTCGGCGACGGCGGCCGCGGCGGCCGCGTCGTCGTCCGCGATGCCGGCGAACAGGTCGTCCTCGGGCTCCGGCACCGGCACGCGCGACTCGACGAGCTGGAAGTCCTCGAAGGGCCAGGCGCGCTGCTGGAGGTCGCGCGGCCAGCGGAAGAACGTGCTGTCGGGGGCGACCTGGCTCGCGTGCGACAGGAGCGCGCGGTCGCGGGCCTCGAAGTGGTCGGCGACGTGCACGCGCGTGGTGGAGAGGTCGGGGCGGTCGCCCATCCAGCCGAGCATCTCGTCGACGGCCTCGAGCATCTCGGGGCCGGCGTCGGAGGCGACCAGGTGCTCGCGCACGGCGCGGATCTTGGTGCCGTTGAAGATCCGGTCGAAGTAGAGCTTGGAGACCTCCCACGGCTCGCCCGCGTCGGGGTACGAGCCCGCGACGCCCGACTCGCGCCAGGCCTCCATGGCCACGACGTGCGCCTGGATGTGGTCGGGGTGCGGGTAGCCGCCGTTCTCGTCGTACGCCACCAGCACGTGCGGGCGGAAGGCGCGGACCAGGCGGATGAGCGGCTCGGCGGAGACCTCCACCGGGATGCTCGCGAAGGACGCGGGCGGCAGGGAGCCGTCCTCGCGCGCCATGCCCGAGTCGACGTAGCCGAGCCAGCGGTGCTGCACGCCCATCACGGCCTGCGCGCGCGCCATCTCGATGCGGCGGAGACCCGGCAGGTCGCGCTCGGCCATCGCGCGCTCCGCGAGCCCCTCGTTGAGGATGTCGCCCGCCTCGCCGCCCGTGCAGCTGACGACCATGACCTCGGCGCCCTCCTGCGTGTAGCGGGTGTAGGTGGCGGCGCCCTTGCTCGACTCGTCGTCGGGGTGGGCATGCACGGCCATGAGGCGCAGGGTCACGGGGCTCCAAGGGTGGGGAATGTAGTCTTGACCCCCAGAGTACAAGGTGCGTGTGGAGGAGATCGCCGTGACGACCGAGTCCCGCTCCCCCGCGTCCACGGGCCCCCTGGCGGACGACGACGAGACCGTCGAGCACCGCGTGCCCGCCCCCGTCTCGACCGCCGCGCTCGACGAGCGGTACGGCCGCACGCGGCCCGCGCGCATCCGCCAGCGCTGGCTCTACGGCACAGCCGGCGGGCTCGTCGCGCTCGTGTTCGGCGCGTGGGTGCTGTGGGCCGGGCTCGACCAGGCGTCCGGATCCATCGACGCCACCGACCGCGCCTTCGACGTCGTCGACGCGCGCACCATCGACGTCACCTTCTCCGTCGTCATGCCCGCCGGCCAGGAGGCCTGGTGCGCGGTCCAGGCGCAGGACGAGCAGCGCTCCATCGTCGGCTGGAAGGTCGTGGAGCTGCCCGCGCAGGACGGCGTCGAGCGCACCGAGACGGTGCGCCTGCGCACCACCGGCCAGGCCGTCACCGGGTTGATCCACAGCTGCTGGCCCGCCTAGAGTGGGGGATTCGCCTCGACGGATCCGTCGGGGCGTCCGTGCGAGTGCAAGGAGTCCATCGTGGCGCAGGAGCAGGCAGTCACCTGGCTGACCCAGGAGGCGTTCGACCGCCTCAGCAGGGAGCTCGACACCCTCAGCGTGCAGGGCCGCGAGGAGATCGCGAAGAAGATCGAGATCGCCCGCGAGGAGGGCGACCTCAAGGAGAACGGCGGCTACCACGCGGCCAAGGAGGAGCAGGGCAAGATCGAGGCCCGCATCCGCCAGCTCACGCAGCTGCTCCGCACGGCCGAGGTCGGCGACGCCCCGGAGAGCCACGGCGTCGTGGAGCCCGGCACGGTCGTCACCGCGCTCATCGCCGGCGACGAGACCAAGTTCCTGCTCGGCAACCGCGAGATCGCGGGCGACAGCGACCTCGACGTCTACAGCGAGCAGTCGCCGCTGGGCGCCGCCATCATCGGCTGGGAGGTCGGGCGGAAGGGCGCGTACGTCGCGCCGAACGGCCGCGAGATCCCCGTCGAGATCCAGGCCGTGGAGAACTACACGCCGTAGCCCGGCGCGCACGACGACGAGAGGGGACGCGGACCGCACGGTCCGCGTCCCCTCTCGTCGTGCCGGGTTCCTCCGCCGGGCGCGCTCCCGGCGTCAGTCGCGCTGGAGGCGCGGGTCGTAGCCCGCGTCGCGGAGGCGCTGGACGACCTCGGCCGTGTGCTCGCGGCCGCGGGTCTCCACGCTCACCTCGAGCTCGACCTCGCTGATCTGCAGGCCCCGGCCGTGCCGCGTGTGCAGCACCTCGACGACGTTCGCGTTGGCCTCGGAGATGATCTGGGACGTGCGGGCGAGCTGACCCGGGCGGTCGGGCAGCATGATCCGCAGCTTCACGTAGCGGTCGGAGGCGGCGAGGCCGCGGCTGATGACGCGTTCCATCATGAGCGGGTCGATGTTGCCGCCGGAGAGGATGACGACGGTGCGGCCGGCGTCCTGCACGAGGCCCGCGAGGATCGCGGCGACGCCCACCGCGCCGGCGGGCTCGACCACGAGCTTCGCGCGCTCGAGCAGCAGCAGCAGGGCGCGGGCCGTGTCGTCGTCCTCGACCGTGACGACCTCGTCGACGCTCTCCCGGATGATGTCGAAGTTGAGCAGCCCCGGCTTCGCGACCGCGATGCCGTCGGCGATCGTGGGCGTGATCTCGATCTCGGTCGCGCGCCCGGCGGCGAGGGACGGCGGGTAGGCGGCGGCGTTGCGCGCCTGGACGCCGACCACGCGGATCGTGCGGCCCTCCTCGGCGGCGCGCAGCTTGAGCGCGGTCGCGACGCCGGAGATGAGCCCGCCGCCGCCGATGGGCACGACGACCGTCTCGACGTCGGGGGTCTGGTCGAGGATCTCGAGGCCGAGCGTGGCCTGCCCGGTGATGACGTCCTCGTGGTCGAACGGCGGGATGAGCACCGCGCCCGTCTGCGCCGCGAACTCGGCGGCCGCGCGCAGCGGCTCGGCGACGCTGTGGCCGCGGAGCACCACCTCGGCCCCGTACTGCCGGGTCGCCTGGAGCTTCGGCAGCGCGACGCCGACGGGCATGAAGATCGTGGCCCGGATGCCGAGCTCGCGGGCCGCGAAGGCGACGCCCTGCGCGTGGTTGCCGGCCGACGCCGCCACGACGCCGCGCGCCTTCTCCTCGTCGGTGAGGCGCGAGATGCGGTTGTAGGCGCCGCGGATCTTGTACGACCCGGTGCGCTGGAGGTTCTCGCACTTGAGGTGCACGGGACTGCCGAGGATCTCGGCGAGGAACCGCGACGACTCCATGGGCGTCACGTCCGCGACCCGGCTGACCACCTCGCGGGCCGCCTCGATGCGGGCGAGCGTGGGCGCGGATCCGCGGGGCAGCTCCCCGGCGAGCGCCGCCGTCTCCTCCCCCAGCTGCGACGGGTCGACCTCGTCGCCGACGGCGCGGAGCACCGGGCCGTCGGCGGGCACGGCGGCGGGACGGGCGTCGGATGCGGCGGTGGCGGCGTCGGTCATGAGGTGCGCTCCCTGGGGTTCGGACGGCGGGTGGCGTGCGAGGCGTCGGCGGGGACCGCGGGCGGCGGCGGTTCGGGGGTGCCGCGCCAGGCCCCGCTCGCGACGTGCTTGACCATCGAGTTGAGCGTGGCGACCAGCGGCACGGCGAAGAAGGTGCCGGCGATGCCGCCGACCATGCCGCCCGCGGCGACGGAGAGGACGACGGCGAGCGGGTGGACCTTGACGACCGAGCCCATGATGAGCGGCTGGAGGACGTGCCCCTCGACCTGCTGCACGATGAGCACGATGGCGATCATGATGAGCGCCTGCGTCAGCCCGTTGTAGACGAGCGCGACGAACACGGCGAGCGTGCCCGTGACGACCGCGCCGACGATCGGGATGAACGAGCCGAGGAACACCAGCACGCCGATGGGGATCGCGAGCGGCACCCCGATGATGGCGGCCCCGCCCGCGATGCCGACCGCGTCGATGAGCGCCACGAGCACCTGCACCTTCACGAAGTTCTGCAGCGTGGTCCAGCCCGCGCGGCCGGCGCCGTCGACCGCGGGGCGCGCGAGCCGCGGGAACAGCCGCACGACCCAGCGCCACATGCCCGCGCCGTCGATGAGGATGAAGAGGGTGGAGAACAGCACGAGCAGCACGCCCGTGAGCACGTGCCCGAGCGACGACGTGACCGACAGCGCGCCGCTCACGAGCACGCCCGCGTCGCGCTGGATCGCGTCGACCGCCTGCTGGTAGGCGTCGGTGAGCTGCGCCTCGGAGAGCTGGAGCGGGCCGTCGGTGAGGAAGCCGCGCACGTCCTCGTAGCGCGTCAGCGTCTGGGCGCGGATGGAGTCGTACTGGCCGATGATCTGCGTGGTCACGAGGTACACGAGCGCGGCCACCGCGACGATGACCCCGATCTCGGAGATCGCGACGGCGAGCCACTTCGGGACGCGGTGGCGCTGCATCCAGTTCGAGATGGGCACGAGGAGGGCCGCGAGCACGATGGCGAGGAACAGCGGGATGACCACGTACTCGAGCTGGATCACGAGCCAGGCGACGACCCCGAGGACGCCGAGGATGAGCAGCAGGCGCCACGCCCACGCACCGGCGATGACCATGCCGGGCGGGACGGTCTCGGCGACGGGCTGGACGGTGTCGATGTCGGGCTCGACGCGGGGCTCGGCCGCGCGGGCGGCAGCCGCGGCGCGCGCGCGGGATCGCTGGCCGAAGATCATGCTGGGAGTCTAGGACGGGGCTCCGGTGCGGCCGTGCGGGGCGCGGCCCGCGGCCAGCCGCGCGGGTGCGGACGGCCTCCGTCGGGGGCCGCCGGTAGCGTCGATCCATGCCCGACACCGTCTCCCCCGCGCTCGCCCGCCGCGTGGCCCTCGCCGCGCAGGGGCTCGGCCGGCCGCATCCGTCCTCCCCGGGCACGCGCCGCCTCGCCGCCGAGGTGCGGCGCCTGGAGCTGCTGCAGATCGACTCGGTCAACGTCTTCGAGCGCAGCCACCACCTGCCGATGCTCGCGCGCGTCGGCCCGTACGACCGGGCGGTCCTCGACCGGATGCTGTTCGGCGGCGGCGGGGCCTTCACGGAGTACTGGGCGCACCAGGCTGCGGTCCTCCCGGTGGACGACCTGCCGCTGTACGGCTGGCGGATGGCGGCGGAGCGCGAGCGGCGGACGCGGCCCGGATCCTGGGCGCGCGAGCACGCGCCGCTGCTGGCCGAGGTGCGCGCCGAGCTCGGCCGCACCGGCCCGGTCCCGGCGAGCGCGATCGAGCACGAGGCCAACGTGCGGACCGGGCCCTGGTGGGGGTGGTCCGACGTGAAGCGCGCGCTGGAGGCCATGTTCGCGTGGGGCGAGATCGCGAGCGCCGGCCGACGCGGCTTCGAGCGCGTCTACGGCCTCGCGGAGGACGTGCTCCCCGCGGCCGTCCGCGAGCGCGACGTGCCGGAGGAGGACGCCGTGCGCGAGCTCGTCCGCCGGGCCGCCGTCGCGCACGGCATCGGCACGGCGGCCGACCTCGGCGACTACTTCCGGCTCTCGCGCGCGGCCACCGACCGCGCGCTCGCCGACCTCGCCGACGCGGGCGACGTGCTGCCCGTCACGGTGCCCGGCTGGGAGGGCCGCGGGAGGCCGCTGCCCGTGTGGCTGCACCGCGACGCGCGGCTGCCGCGGCGGATCCGGGCCGAGGCGCTGCTCTCGCCCTTCGACCCCGTCGTGTGGTTCCGCGAGCGGGCGCTCCGCCTCTTCGACCTTCACTACCGGATCGAGATCTACACACCCCAGGCGCAGCGGGTGCACGGCTACTACGTGCTGCCGGTGCTGGTCGACGACGAGATCGTGGCCCGGGTCGACCTCAAGAGCGACCGGCAGGCGGGCGTGCTGCGCGTGCAGGCGTCGTGGATCGAGGGACGCCACGATCCCGCGGCCGCCGCCGAGCGGATCGCGCCGCTCCTGGAGCGCGCCGCCGCATGGCAGGGGTTCGGGGAGGTGGGCGTGGTGGACCGGGGCACGCTGGCGCCGGCTCTGCGGGCGCACCTGCCGGGCATCGCCGCGACGCCCGTCGGCTGAGACGGCGACGGACCCGACGGCCGGTCCGGCGACGGGCGTCCGGCGCCGGTCGAGGTGCGGGGGCGGCCCTCTAGAACTGCACGCGCGGCGGCTCGGCGATGGACGCGAGGCTCGAGACCTCGTAGAAGTCCCGCTCGCCGAAGCCCAGCCCGCGCACGAAGAGCGTGTTGGGGAACTGCGTGATCTTGGTGTTGAGCTCCCGGACGCCGCCGTTGTAGAAGCGGCGCGAGGCCTGGATCCGGTCCTCGGTGTCGACGAGCTCGCCCTGCAGCTGGAGGAACGTCTGGCTCGTCTGCAGCTGCGGGTACGCCTCGGCCACCGCGAAGAGCGACTTCATCGCGCCCTGCAGGTGCTCCTCCGCGAGGCTGGCCTCGCTCGGGTTGCCGGCTCTGATGGTCTCGGTGCGCGCGGACGCGACGGACTCGAACACCTGCCGCTCGTGCGTCGCGTAGCCCTTGACGGAGTCGATGATGGTGGGCAGCAGGTCGGCGCGCCTCTTGAGCTGGACGGTGATGTCGCTCCACGCCTCGTCGACCCGCACGTTCAGGGTCACGAGGGCGTTGTAGGTGGCCCAGAGGTAGATGCCGACGAGCACTGCCAGGAGCACGACGACTCCGAGCGCGATCCACAATTCCATGCTCGGGAGTCTACGCGCGGGGCTGTGCGCGACCTCCGTGGGAGCCGCCTGCGCACCCGTATTGGGGGCGTCGGCGGACCGGCCGTCAGCCGCGGGCGCGCAGGGTGTCGCGGAGGAAGAGGTACGAGGTGCGGGGCGTGCGGTCGGAGGTGCGCGGATCCACGCGCACGAGGCCGCGCGGCGCGGTGTGCCCGGCCTCCCACTCGAAGCCGTCGAGCAGGCTGCCGGCGATGACCGCCTCGAGCCGCACGCCCGCCGCGGGGCCGCCGGGGGCGACGGCGGCGAGCGCCTGCACGAGGTGGTCGGAGATCGCGTGCGCGCGCCGCGGGTCGCGCCGGGTGCCGTCGCGGTCGTCGACCTGCTCGGGGTGCGCGGAGTCGAGGCCGGACAGCACGACGGGCGGCAGGGCGTCGCCGTAGCGCGCGCGGAGGTCGGCGAGCACGACGGGGACGAGGTCGGGCGCGACCGGGTGCCCGTCGAGGGAGGCGGGGTGATCCGTCCACGGCAGCTCGACGAAGGGCAGGGCGGCGGATCCGGCGACGAGGCGCGGGACGGCGGCCACGCGGATCGGGTCGGCCAGCTCCACGCCGTAGAGGTCGAGCGGCTGCGCGATGGTGCGGAGGTCGCCCGGGTCGACGCGCGTCAGGCGCGCGAAGGCCTCGGCGTGCGGGCCGTCGAGGTCGGGGTACCGGCCGAGGAGCACGGCGTCGGCGAAGAGGTCCTGGTGCAGGGCGCGGGCGGCGACCGCGGCCGCCTGGTCGTCGTCGTCCGCGGAGGCCGCCTCGACCACGCGGTGGGCGTCCACGATGCCGATGCGGGCCGAGGAGCGCGAGCCGCGGATCGCCTCCGCGGCGAGGCCGTGCGCGAGCAGCTGGTGGTGCACGGTCGGGAGGGCGTCGAGGCCGAGGCGGGATCCGGGCGCGTGCGTGCCCGTGATGTGGCCGCCCATCGTGGTGAGCGCGGGCGTGCGCAGGGTGGTCCAGTCGGGCACGCGGTCCGCGAGCGCCTCCGCCACCAGGTACGCGAGGTCGCCGAAGCGGAGCGCGGTGTCGCGGTGCAGCCAGCCGCCGCGGTCCTGGAGCTCGACGGGCAGGTCGTGGTCGTGCAGCGCGGCCTGGGGTCGGATCCCCGCGGCGAGCAGCGCGTCGACGAGCTCGTCGTAGAACGCGATGCCCTCGCGCCGGAGGCCGCCGCGCGCGTCGGGCTGGATGCGCGACCACGAGATCGAGAAGGAGAGGACGTCCACGCCGAGCTCGGCCGCGAGCGCCACGTCCTCGGGCATCCGGGCGACGTGGTCGGCGCCGCGCTCGGGATCGCCGCCGCCCGCGACGGCTCCGCCGCGCCGGGCGAACGCATCCCAGACCGACTCGGTGCGGCCGCCCTCGTGCGCGCGGCCCTCGACCTTGGGCGCGCTCGTGGCGACGCCGATGCGCGGACCGCCGGCGAGGAGGCCGGCCAGCTCGTCGGGCGTGGGGCGGTCGGGGACGGCGTCGGGTCGGGGCACCCCGTCAGTATCGGGCACGCGGTCGGCCGCGCCCGACGGAGCCCGCGTCCACCCGGCGTCCGAGGCGCACGGACCGCGCGTCCAGCTTCCCGTACCACTTGCGTCACGGTCGGTGCGGGCGGTTGACACGGTCCCGCGATCCCGCGTGAATGGGTGCACGGTGCGGTATCGGGCGAGGATCGAGGGACGCCCCTCCACGGGAATGGACGGGGGCGGTGTCCGGCGATCCCGCGAGACCCCCGCAGCGACGCGTCCGGCCCTCGAGCCGCTGGCCCGCGTCGCCGCCCTGCTGGTCCTCGTCGCCGCGCTGGCCGCGGGCGGCGCGACCGCCGCCGCGGCCGTCACCGACGACACGACGCCGACCCCGAGCCCGGTCCCCTCCGGCGCGCCGCTCCCCGCGCCGACGGTCCAGACCCCCGCGTTCTCCACCGAAGGGTCCATCGCGGTGACGGGCACGCGCCCGTCCGGCCAGGACGTGCAGGTCACCATCGCGAGCGTGCCCGCCGCGGTCACGCTCCCCACCGCCACCACCTGGCGCGCCACGTCGACCGGCGTCCCCGACGGGCAGAGCCCCGTGCGCGTCACCTCGGGCGGGCAGGAGGCGACCACCACCGCGTCCGTGCTGCGCGCCCCCGGCGTCAACAGCTTCTCCGTGGTCACCACCGGGCTGGTCAGCGGCACCGGCTTCCCGGGCGCGACCGTCGACGCGCGCTCCGGATCCGCCGCCTGCCGCGCCACCGTCGGCTCCTCGAGCACGTGGGCCTGCCTCCTCGCCCCGCCCCCGCCCTCGGGCACCGGCGTCCCCGTCACCGCCACCCAGAGCACGCCGTGGAGCACCGGTACCCCCGCGGTCGGCCGCGGCTCGGGCAGCTTCGACACGACCGCGCCGGGCGCCGCGGTGGTCACGGCGCCCGCGGCCGGCGCGACCGTGGACGCCACGGGCATCACCATCTCCGGCACCGCCGACGAGGACGGCGCCACGGTGCGCGCGTACCTCAGCGGGTACGGCGACTCGGCGTGCGCGGCCCAGGTGGTCGGCGGCGCCTGGTCGTGCGCGACGGGGACGCTGCCGCCCGGGCCGCTCGGGATCACGGCGACGGTCACGGATCCGCTCGGCAACATCAGCACGCTGGCGTCCGAGGTGCGCGTCACCGTCGTCGCGCCAGCCGGCACGCCCTCGCCCAGCGCCTCGCCGACGCCCGGCGCCTCGCCGACCCCGCGCGCCACCGCATCGCCCGACGGCGCGGCCGCCTCCCCGACGCCCGGGACCGGCGGCGGCGCGGGCGGCGGATCCGCTCCCGGCGCCGACCCCTCCCCCGACGCCCAGCCCGGATCCGGCGGCACGCCCGCCGCCGCGGCGCCCGGCACCTGGAACGCCCCCACGCGCTTCGGCACCTCCCTGCAGCCGCTCCCCTCCGCGTTCACCGACGGGCGCGGCCTCCTGCCGCTCCTGCTCGCGCTCGGCGCCGTCCTGCTCGTCGCGCTGCCGGCGCTGCTGGTCCGCGGCGCGCTGATCTCGCGCTTCGGCGGGCGGCACCGCTCGGCCGAGGACGTGACGCCGCTGCGCATCGTGCCGCGGGGCGACGCCGGCACCCTCACGACGCGCGCGGCCGCCGCGGCCTTCACCGACTCCACCGCCACCACGGGTCAGCTGCTCGTGGTGGGCGGCCGACTCGACTCCGCGCCCATCCCGATCCCGGCCCGGCGCCTGCCCGAGCCCACGCTGCTCGGCGCCCGCCCGCCGCGCGAGCCCGGTCGCGCCGGACGCTGGGGCGCCGCGGCCGCCGCGCTCGTGCTCGCCGCCGCGTTGGCGTCGCTGTCGCTGCCCGTCGGATCCGACCCCAACGCCGTGCGCCTCTTCCTCGCCGCGCTGGTGGGCCTCGCCGTCGTCAACGGCGTGGGGGTCGTGGCGGTCGCGTCCGTCGCCGGTCGCGTCGGCGCCGCCCCCGCGCGGGTCCGCGCCGTGCCCGCGCTGCTCGTGCTCTCCGTCACGGCCGTGCTCCTCTCCCGCGTGCTCGGCCTCGCCCCGCCCGTCGTCCTCGGCCAGGTGCTCGGGCTCGTGGCCGACGACCGCGACGACCGGTCGCGCGCCCGCCTCGCGCTCGTGCAGTCGGGCTCGCTCGCGACCCTGGGGCTCGTGTCGTGGATCCTGTACGGGCTCGTGCCCGCCGGCGGCGGGATGTGGCCGCAGACCGCGAACGAGCTCCTCAGCGTCATGACGCTCGCCTCCCTCAGCTCGGCCGCCCTCGCCCTCGCGCCGGTGTCGCTGGTGCTCGGCCGGTCGTTGCTCCTCCGCTCCCTCCCCCTCTGGGCCGTGGTGAGCGTCGCCGTCCTCACGCTCGGGTTCGCGGCCGTCGCCACCACCGCGCGCGGTGTCGACGCCGGCCTCTGGATCACCGCCCTCGTCATCGCCGCCGCCTTCGCCGCGGTCAGCGTGGCGGTCTGGCTCTGGATCCGCGTGGTCGAGCCCTCCGTCCGCTCCTAGCAGCGCGCCTCCCCTCCCGTCCCGCTGCCACGCCGCGCCTGGTGCGGACGCGGAGCCGGGTCCACACTGGGATGCGCCGTCACCGCCGACGGCGCGACCCCCCCGGTGGGCGACCCGACAGGAGTGGAGCATGAGCGCAGCCAGCACGTCGTTCTGGACGGCCCTGACGAGACGGAAGCCGGTGGAGGCCATCGAGGCCGAGCCGGGCGCCGCCGAGGAGGGCGGCCTCACCCGCTCGCTCGGCCTGTGGCAGCTCACCGCCATCGGCGTGGGCGGCATCATCGGCACGAGCATCTTCACGCTCGCGGGCACGGTCGCCAACCAGACCGCGGGCCCCGCGGTCCTCATCTCGTTCCTCATCGCCGGCATCGCGAGCGCGGCCGCCGCGCTCTCCTACGCGGAGTTCGCGGGCATGATCCCCCGGGCCGGATCCGCGTACACCTACGGCTACGCGGCCCTCGGCGAGATCGTCGGCTGGTTCATCGGCTGGGACCTGCTGCTCGAGTACACCGCCATCGTGGGGGTGGTCGCCATCGGCGTCTCGGGGTACGCGGGCTTCCTGCTCGACCACGTGGGGGTCGACCTGCCCGCCTGGATGCTCGGCGCCGCCGGCACGGGAGAGGGCCACGTCGTCGACCTGTTCGCCGTGATCCTCTGCCTCGGCACCGCCTTCGTCCTCACGCGCGGCATGAAGAGCGTCGGCCGCTTCGAGCTCTACCTCGTGGGGCTCAAGGTGGCGCTCGTGCTGGTGATCGTCGTCATCGGCTTCACGCAGATCACCGGCGCGAACTACCAGCCGTACTTCCCGTTCGGCGCGGCCGGCGTCTTCACGGGCGCCGCCACCGTGTTCTTCGCGGTCTTCGGGTACGACGCCATGAGCACCGCGGCCGAGGAGTCGAAGGACGCGACCAAGCACATGCCGAAGGCGATCCTGCTGTCGCTCGGCATCGCGATGGTGCTCTACGTGCTCGCCACGATCGTGCTGACCGGCATGCAGCGCTACAGCGAGATCGACCCGAAGAGCGGCTTCGCGACGGCGTTCGAGTCGGTCGGCCTCCCCGCGGTGGCGAACGTGGTGGCGGTGGGCGCCATCGTCAGCGTGGTCACCGTGATGCTCACCTTCATGCTCGGCGCCAGCCGCGTGTGGTTCTCCATGAGCCGCGACGGGCTGCTGCCGAAGTGGTTCGCGGTCACCGACCGGAAGCGGAACGTGCCGACGCGGGTGACGTGGATCATCGGCATCGGCTCGGCCCTGTTCGCGGGCTTCCTGCCGATCACGGTGGTGGCGGAGCTCACGAACATCGGCATCCTGCTCGCGTTCGTGGTGGTGTGCGCGGCCGTGATCGTGCTCCGCTACAGGCGGCCGGAGATCCCGCGGACGTTCCGGCTGCCGCTGATGCCGGTGGTGCCGATCATCGGGATCGGCTTCTCGCTGTGGCTCGTCTCGTCGCTGCCGTGGGAGACGTGGGTGCGCTTCGCGGTGTGGCTCGTCATCGGGCTCGTGATCTACCTCACCTACTCGCGCCGCAACTCGGTGCTCGCGCCGGACAGCCCGCGCAACCGGCGCTGACGGCCGGCGCCCGCGGCGGCGCATCCGCCCGGACGACGACAGGGGCGCCGCCCACCTCGCGAGGTGGGCGGCGCCCCTGCTGCGTCTCGCCTGCGGGCTAGTTCGCGCCGCTGGTGTTGATGCCGCCGTTGACGCCGTTGGGGTAGAACCCGCCCTTCGTCACGGCCTTGTTGTTGAGGTACACGATGTTGAGGACCTGGCCGGTCGTGCGGCTGAACGCGATCGCGTTCGCGTCCGTCGGGACCAGGTTCGCGCCGCCGTTGATCGTGATGCCCTGGTCCAGGTCCGAGGACCCGTCCAGGCTGTCGCGGGCGTTGGAGATCGCGTTCGTCGGCGCCGCGAGGCCCCGTGCGTACAGCGAGGTGCGGATGATCCCGGCGTGGTACGCCTCGACCGCGAGGATGCCGGCGGCCGCCTCCAGGTACGTCTTGTTCGTGATCAAGGGAGCTGCGCCCTTGTAGGCGGTGACTCCGACGTCCTCGAACACGAACGACGCGAGCAGGAAGTTCTCGTCCGACGCGAACGCGTCGAACTTCTGCCCCGGCTGGATCAGGCCCGCCGCGGTCGCGGCCGCGGAGAACGCGGCGTCGAGGTCGATCGCGGGACGCGCGACCTTCGCCGACCCGAGCGCTGCGCGCAGGAACTTCACGTGCGCCTTCTCGTCCTGCGCGATCTCGCGCGCGTACTCGCGGATCGCCCGGTCCTTGAACTGCACCTGACGACCGCCGGTGACGCCACCCGCCGTGCCGACACCGGAGATGTCGTTCGGGACGAGGCCGTTGCCGGTCGACGCGCGCAGGTAGAACTCCGCCTCGAGGTACTCGAGGTTCAGCGCGAAGTTGAGGACCGCGGCGTCGGTGACGGCACCGGCGTCGGCCTCGGCCTGCGCGTCGGCCGCCTGGGCGCCCGTGGCGGGGATCAGGGCCGCGGCACCGACGCCGAGTCCCGCGACGCCCGCGGCGGTGAAGAAGCGGCGACGGTCGAGCGGCGACTGCGCGCTCTTGTCGATGGCCTGGGTGATGAACTTCTTGTCGAACATGGATGGAGCTCCCTTGATCGTCGCGTCCGTATCCCAGATACCGGCGCGTGGTGGTTCGAACGCTAAACGGGTAATAGGCATCCGGCATAGAGGCGCGAGGCAATGTTCCGCCGGATGTCACCCAACCTTCGGAACCGGGCTCGATGCGGTTTGGGTCGGATCCACGCGGATCCGACCCGCGCCGATCAGGTGGGGATGACCTTGAAGAGCACCTTGCGCGTGACCATGAACCAGATCGCCGCCAGCACGAGCGTGTGGACCACTGCCCCCTGCCAGGGATTCGACCTGTCGATGAACGGCAGGCTGCCGACGATCAGCACGAAGAACACGTGGACGATGAACACGTAGAGGCTCGCGGATCCGAGCGGCGTGTAGAACCAGCCGAACGCCCGGTCGACGGGCTTCCACACCCGGGTGAGGAACGTGTACGCCACCACGAGCATCAGCCCCAGGTCGACGAGCCGGCCCGGCTGCAGGAACGTGCGCTGGTACATCGACTCGTACAGCGACGAGTAGAGGCCGTCGGGGACGCCCGGGATCGTGACGCCGTACGTGTGCCCGGCCCACAGCACGGCGAGAGCGCCCACGTACGCCACCACGAGGATCGACACGAGGACGCGCCCCAGCCGTCCCGTGAGGGCGCGCGTGATCTGCCGGCGGTAGTAGCCGATCACCATGCCGTTGAGGAACGCCACCTGCCACGTGAGCAGGGGGAAGACGTCCTCGAACATCGACGGCAGCACGCGGATGTCGAACTGCGCGTTGAGCACGTACGCGGTCCAGCTGACGATGAGCACGACCCACCACATGCGGCGGCGGAGCAGCCACACGATCGCGGGGACGAGCAGGGTCAGCACCACGAACAGGCCCATGATGTTGAACACCCACGGGCCCATGCGCAGGAGAAGCAGGTCGCGGATCGCGTACCAGGGCGGCGGGTAGTCGAGCAGACGCGCGCCGTTCGGGTAGAGGTCGTAGACCTGGCCCGTGGTGACCTTGCCGTCGGCGCCCGTGCCGCGATCGGTGAAGGTCGTGATCACGTCGGTGTCGAGGAACGGCACGAACGTGAGCGCGAACACGATGACGACCACGGCGATCGCCACGATGTACTGCTTGAAGGCGCGCCGCAGGATCGAGACGAGCGCCTTCATCTCGCCGAACCTCTTCACGGCCATCGGGTAGACCATGCCGAGCACGAGGCCGGAGAGCAGCACGAACATCTCGGCGCCCGTGATGGCGCCGATCGCGTTGATCGTCACGTACGAGTACGGGCTCGCGACCTCGATGTGGGTGATGACCACGGCCACGATGGTCCACCCGCGGAACAGGTCGAGGCGGCGGTCCCGCGGGCTGTTCTCGTCCGGGTAGCGCCAGCCGGGCTTGAGGCGGCCGATGGGACCCGAGATCACGAAGAGGAGGAGGAGCACGACCGCGCACAGCACGATCCAGCCCATCTGCTCGTCCTCGGGCGATCCGGGGTCGCGGTACTGCGCGGTCGCGACGTTGGCGCGCTCCTGGTCGAAGACCTGCGTGACGGGGCCGAGCGTGGCGGTGGCGGGATCCAGGTGGGCGCGGAGGGCGGACGCGACCGTCGCGTCGCCGGTGGCCCGCCAGTCGATGACGGCGCCCTGGGCCTCGGCCTCGGTGCGCTGCACCTCGCGCCAGACCACCATGCCGATGCCCGGGTGCGCGGCGCGGATGTCGGCGGAGAGCACCTGGTCCCACCAGGCGCTCTTGATGTCGATCTCGGAGGCCCCATCGGTGCGGGCCGGGTCGTAGAGGGCGCCCGTCTCGATGACGGCCGGCTTGCCGGTGCCCTCGATCCACTCGGCCGCGAAGTCGCGCCCGGCGCCGCTGTCGTCGGCGTACCCGTACCGCCCCGCGAGCTCGCGCGCGAACTTGCCCTCCTCGGGCACGACGTTCTTGCCGAACTCCTGCTGCGGGATGACCTCGCTGCCCAGGTAGTCCTCGGTGGGCTCCCCGACCGTGAAGTCCTGCTCCGATCCGAAGTGGGACGCGGAGAGGCCCACCCAGTCGACGGCCTCGTCGCCCGGGTAGTAGGGGCGGTAGGCGTCGTCGTCCACGTCGACGCGGCCGTTCCCGTCGGTGTCGAGCTCGGCGATGGACCGGGTGCCGGAGGCGTCGGTGAGCCCGTCGGCGGATCCGAACGGGTAGCCGGCCGCGTACGCGGGCGACCACACGGTGACGGCGCCCGCGTCGGAGGCGTGGACGGCGTCGGCGACCTGGCGGAAGGCGGCGACGTACGCCGACGGCTGCTGGCCCCAGGGGGTCCATGAGCCGTTCATCTCGGGGGCGAACCGCACGAGCGCGCGGGAGTCGTACCGCTCGCGGAGCGCCTCGAGCCGGTCGGTGAGGGCGCTGGCGTCCGCCGCCGTGAGCTCGGCGAGCGGCACGGTCGGCTCGAGCGTGAGGAAGAGGAGCGAGCCCTGCTGCGCGGCCTGCTGGGCGAACTGGTCGAGGTAGGTGACGTCGTCGGATCCGAGCGGGTAGCGCACCGACTGGCCGAGCACCGCGGGGGTGGCGCCGAGGCGGTCGGCGTAGCTCTGCGCGTCGTCCGCCGTCCAGTCGATGATGCCGCCGAACCACGGCGCGGCCGGGCCGCGCGTGAGGTCGACGTCGTCGACCGGTGCGGCGGGCGCCGTCGCGGTGGGCTGCGGCGCGGCGAGCGCCGCCGTCGCGGGCACGACGGCGATCGCGAGCGCGACCATCGCCGCGGCCCAGCCGCGGATCCTGCCCCGGGCGGGCGCGCCCCCGCGCGCCCGGTCCCGTCCCCCGACGCCGCGCATCAGCCGCGGAGCCTGACCAGCCGCCAGCGGTTGCTGCCGTCCGTGCGCTCGTACGTGAGGTCGTCGAGGACCGCCTGCGCGAGCGCGAGGCCACGGCCGCTCTCGCTGAGGTCGTCGGGCATGGACACCTGCGTGAGGTCGACGACGGCGGGCTGGCCGTCGTCCTCGAAGAGCGCGACGATGCGGTCGTGCTGGCAGATCACCGTCATGGTGAAGGTCACGGGGTACCCCGCGCGCTCCCCCACCGCGACGCCGTGCTCCACCACGTTGCCCGCGATCTCGACCACGGCCGTCTCGAAGAGCATCCGCTCCATCTCGCTGACGTCGTACGCCTGGTCCCAGACCGCGGAGATCACGGCGTGCACCGCGGCGAGGCTCTCGTCCACCGCGGGGAGCGTGACGTTGGCGCGCACCGGCGGCGCGTGGTGGGTCATGTCGTCACCGGTCACCGAACACGCCCTCGGGGGCGTCGTGCACCGTCAGGACGCGGTTCAGGTTGGTCAGCTCGAGCACCGCCCTGACCTGCGCGTTCGGGCGCGCCAGCCGGAGGTCGCCGCCCGCCTGCCGGGCGCGCTTCAGGCCCGAGACGAGGGCGCCGAGCCCGGAGGAGTCCATGAACTCGGTGCTGCCGAGGTCGACCACGACGAAGGGGCGCCCGCCGTCGATGACCTCGGTCACGACGGTGGTGAGCTGACGGGCCGACACCATGTTGAGGCGCCCGGTGGGCGTCACGACGCTGACCTCCGTGCCCTGCTCTGCCACTGCGATGTCGATCATGCGTCCTCCTTGGCCGGCGTGAAGCCCCGGTAGCGGGCCGCACGGATGATGATGCTGAAGATCGCCAGGTCGAAGACGACCCAGGCGAGGTTGGTGAACGTGCCGAGCGGCGTCGCCTGCCCGATCGCGAGGCGCAGGATGCCTATCGCCGATGCGACGATGAGCGCGCCGATCACGTAGAGCTGCGGCTTCACGAGGTCCCACCGCGGCTTGCCGCTCTCGGCGCGCACCTTGGGCGTCACGGCGAAGTCGAGGGGCTTGCGGAAGAACACGTTGGCGACCGCGGTGGTGACCGAGGAGATCCACACCGGGAAGAGCGCGAGCGAGTACTGCTGCCCGCGCCAGGTGCGCTTGCCGCGGCCGACCACCGCGAACAGCAGCTGGTTCACGAGGAGGAACGGGATCAGCCGGCTGAAGAAGTCGGTCGACAGCGCCTGCACGGGGAGCACGCCGAAGACGAGGTAGATGATGGGCGCCGCCACGTAGACGAGCGCCGTGAATCCGGAGAAGTAGCTCCACATGGTGGCGAAGTACATGAGCCGCTGCGGGATGGAGAGCGCCTTCTGCAGCAGCGGGTTCTCGCGGAAGAACACCTGGATCGTGCCCTGCGCCCAGCGGAGCCGCTGCGTGAGCATGGTCGGCAGGTCCTCCGGCGCGAGTCCGTAGGCGAGGACCTCGTCGTGGTACGCCGACTTCCAGCCGAGGCCGTGCAGGCGCATGCAGGTGGCCATGTCCTCGGTGACGGAGATGGTGGCCAGCGGCATGATCGACTGCGCGTCGTCGTCGCGGTGCACGTCGATGTCGCGGATGATCGCGCGCACCGCGTCGAGCGCCCCGAGCGGCGACCAGTCGCGCTGCGCCAGGCGGGTCATCGCGCTGTCGTCGACGAGCGAGACGGCGTCGCGGTCGGCCGAGTGCCGGCCAGCGAGCGCGGCGATCTCCGCCAGGTCGGCCTTGAGCGCCGACATGTCGTCCTGCACCATGCGCGCCGCGATCGAGTCCACGCGCTTCTGGAACCGGTACGTCACGTCGGCGAGGCGCTGGCCGCGGCGGAGCTCGGCGCGCGCGCGACGCACGTCGTACGCCACGTCGTCGAGCGCCTTGCGGAGGTCGACCTGGTCGGGCTCGAGCTCGAGGCGCGCCTTGTCGAGCACGTCGCCCGCGGTGCGGAGCGCCCGGAACACGCTGATCTCGGTGTCGGTCACGTAGCGCGAGACGCCGAGGAGCATCAGGGCCTCGCGGCGGAGGATCGCGTTGGAGCCGCAGAAGAACGCGGCGTTCCAGCCGTCCTTGCCCTGCTGGATCGGGCCGTAGAACAGGGGCGCCTGGCTGCCGAGCGGATCCGCGTCCGGCACGTTCACGAACACCTGCGGCGTCTGCACGAGCGCCATCCGCCGGTCGTCGAAGTAGCCGAGCGTGCGGTCGAGGATCTCGGGCTCCGGCACCTGGTCGGCGTCGAGGATGAGCATGAACTCGCCCTCGGTCGTCAGCAGCGCGTTGTTGAGGTTGCCGGCCTTCGCGTGCCGGGCGCGGCCCGACCAGTCGGCCGAGCGCGTGATCCAGCCGATGCCCTCGGCCTCCGCCAGGTCGCGCAGCTCCGTGCGGTTGCCGTCGTCGAGCACCCACGTCTTGTGCGGGTAGCGGATGCGCTGGGCGGCGCGCGCGGTCTCCATCACGAGGTCGAGCGGCTCGTTGTACGTCGCGATGAACACGTCGACGGTGAGGCCCGGACCCGGCACGGGCGGCTTCGGGCGCTCGCGGGCGCGCCACATGGTGAGGCCGAACAGCAGCGAGTCGATGAGGCTGTAGGTCTCCGCGAGCACGAGCGGGATGGCGATCCAGAGCGCCTCCGGGTTCACGGAGAACAGGAGCCGCCAGACGATGTAGTTGAGGCCGAGGATCGCGGTGACCACGGCGAGGATCCGGATGATGGCGAAGCGCACCGTCATGCGCTGCGTGCGCGGGCGACGCGTCGCCGTCGTGGTGCTCACGCCCGCCTCACCGCGAGGACGGTCACGTCGTCGAGCGGCGTGCCGGCGGAGGCGAGGATCCGCACCCGCTCGATGAGCGCGTCCACGCCCCCCGCGTCGCGCACGAGAGCCCCGATGAGCTCGAAGGCGGGCGTGCTGCCGCCGAACATGTCGAACAGGCCGTCGCTGAAGGTCACGAACGTGTCGCCGTGGCCGAGCACCGCATGGCGCTCCTCCCACTGGTGCTCGGGGATGATGCCGACGGGCATGTCGGTCGTGCCGAGGTGGGTGACCGAGCCGTCCGGGTGCACGACGATCGTCAGCCCGTGCCCGGCGTCCGCGTAGCGGAGGAGGCCCGACGCCTGGTCGAGGTGCCCGTGCTGCAGGGTGACGAACGAGCTCGTGCGCTCGAGGTCGGCCTCGAGGGAGCGCGCCGCGTCGGTCACGATGAGGCCCGTGTCCTCCAGCACGCCGGCGCCGAAGCGGTCGGCGGTGGCGGCGATGCCGCGGAGGACGGCGCGCACGGTGGCGGTGAGGATGGCCGCACCCGTGCCCTTGCCCATCACGTCGGCGATGGAGAAGCGCAGGCCCGACGGGGTGCGCTCGTAGTCGTAGAAGTCGCCGCCGACCACCTGGGCGGGCACGCACACCGCGGCGATCTCGTATCCGGGCAGCTGCACCTCGGCCTCGGGCAGCAGCGCGGACTGCACCGCGTGGGCGCGCTCCATCTCGGCGCTCGCGACCACCTCGCGCTGCGCCCACTCCGCGAGCTCGGCGAAGAGCACGAGCTGCGCCGCGTCGAACGGCCGCGGACGGACGTCGTAGATGCAGAACGTGCCGATGACGACGCCCTCGGAGTCCCGCAGCGGGTGCCCGGCGTAGAAGCGGATGTGCGGCTCCCCCGCGACGGTCGGCAGGTGGCGGAACACGGGGTGCTCCTGCGCGTCCTCGACCACGAGCACGCGCTCCTCGCGCACGGTCGTGTCGCAGAAGACGGTGCTGATGGGCGTCTCGGAGAGCTCGGCGCCCGCGCAGGACGCGAACCACATCCGGTCGTGGTCGGCGAGGCCGATGGTCGACAGCGGCACGTCGAACGCCGTGCGCGCGAGCCGCGTGACGCGGTCGAAGCGCTCCTCGGGCGGCCCGTCGAGCAGTCCGAGCGCCTCGACGGCACGCTGCGCGGCGAGTGCCCGCGCGTCCTCGATCAGAGTCATCCCCGCCCCTTCGCCGACATGGACCCCCGTCCACGGCACCCGACTCAGCGGGTGCCTCAACAATACGTGCACGGACGTATCGCGTACGACCTCAGTGGCCGCTCGGCGTCGAGATAGGTGGTCGTCCCAGTGGCGGGTCGACGTGCGAGGGGCCGACGGCGGCGGGCGTGTCCCGCTCCGCGCCCTCCCGCTTTCGATGGACATGGCTAGGACGAACCTCTCGACCCGCCCGCCTCAGGTATCGACCTCCGGAGGACCACCATCGATTCCGAACGGCAGGATCTGACTGGCGAGCGTGGTTGAAGCTCCTAGCCTCTCGTCCGTGGTGGCCCTTAGGGGATCACGTTGAGTTGGTGCGTGCAGGGCGACGCGATGGACCAGGCCTCGGTACAGGACCGCTGCACTTTCCATTTGCCCCGCGGCCGTTGCTCTGTCCGTGACGCGTGCCATCCCCGAGTGCCAGCCGGCCCGTGTCGGGATGACTGCACGAGAGGGCCGCCTTCGTCGACAGCCAAGACAGCGGGGGCTGACTCGGAGGCTGCGGTGGCTCCTGCTTCGCGACTGCCGACCGATCAGCGGCCAGCGCTTCCGAAAGGAGGGACAGCAGCTGCTCGCGTAGCTCCTCCCTGATCAGGCGCCGCATAAGCGATTAGTAGTCCGACAAACATTTCTCCTGCTCGATCGGTGGCCGCGGGTCGAGCACCGTGCGGCCACGCCAGCGTCAACCTGGATGCCGTAGCGGCGGGAGCCGTGGCCGCCCCGCAGCTACCAGGACGTGGCTGAGCAACGACTAGGTTGAGCCTTCACGCCAACTGGCGATTCCGGGGGGACCAATGTCTGATCCGCGCACTGCCGTCCACGACGATCGCAAGCTGCCAGCTCTCACCGGCTTGCGCTTCTTCGCGGCGATGACCGTTCTGCTGTCCCACTTCTCACATGCAGGACTGGTGTTGATCCCCGCTGGCGCCGTTGCCTTCGTCGACGGGGGTCGAACCGCCGTCGCGTTGTTCTTCGTCCTGTCGGGGTTCATCCTCGCGTACAACTACTCCGGCCTGTCCGGGACGGCTGAACGCCGCGCCTTCTACGTCAACCGCATCGCGCGCATCTATCCGGTGGTGCTCCTTTCCCTCGCGCTCGGAGCGATCGGGGTCGCATTCGCCATCGCCAACCGCGATCGGGGGTATCTGCTGGAGTGGTACGCCCTACCGCGCGTCGACGTTGTCGCCCTCGTAGTCAGCTTCCTCAGTCAGGCGAGCGTCACCACCGGATGGTTCCCCACCGCGCGCATCAACCAGCCCTGGAACGGGCCAGCCTGGAGCATCGCCTGCGAGATGTTCTTCTACTTGCTCTTCCCGCTCCTCGTCGTCGCTCTCCGGAAGAGGACCACACAAGCCATGTTGTGGATCCTCGCCGCCGCGTTCCTCGCTCAGGTGCTCCTCATCGCCGTCGTCCGCGGCTTCGCCCCCGAGGGACAACGCGGCTTCCTCGTCAGCCAGTTCCCGATCACGCACTTCTTCGACTTCCTCATAGGGGTGGTGGCGGCGCTGATCTTTCTGCGCGGCGGGCGCGAATGGTTGGCCGTCGGCCACCGACGGCTTGCGTTGATCAGCGCTGCCTGCCTCGGTGTGTTCCTGCTGTCACTCACCGCTCCCGTGCAGCCCGCATATCTGCTGCTGACACCGTTCTTCGCCGCGCTCGTCACGGGCCTCGCCGTACCCCCGCGAAGACACCGCACGTGGCTGGGCGCAGGCTGGCTCCTGCTTCTCGGCGAAGCGAGCTTCTCGATGTACCTGATTCACGTACCCCTGATGAACCTGATGAGCGTCGTGCCCGCACCGACGTGGTTCGGGTGGGTCTGGATTCTGCTGACGGTCGCGACAAGCGTCCTCATCTTCAAGGTCTTCGAGACCCCTAGCCGCAAGTTCGTGAAGCGGGCACTAACCCGCACCCGTGGACAGCGAAAGCTGCCTGAGTCTGCTGCATAAGGGACGTGCTCGCGGGGAAACCGTGCTACCAAGCGCCGCGAACTGTGCCGAGAACGACGAATAGCCCCTCAGACGCCCCGGATTGGGGCGCGCAGAAGGCTGATCGTATTGGCTCGCGACGGGGTACTTTCGGACCATGACGGATGTTGAGCGACTGCTGGACCTCGCTGAGGAGTACCGCGAGGCGAAGCTGCTTCCTCAGTACGAGTTCGACCTGCAGCCGGTGCGCACGCCCGCTGAGATCGCAGACGAGTACGCGGCGGTACTGCGGGCTGTCCTCGGGGCCTGAGCTACCGCCCGAGGGCGGCGTCGAAATACGCCACGATCGCCGGCGCGGCGGTCGCGATTGCTCGGGTCTGAAGCCCGCCCGTCGCGGACGACCGTCAGGGCGTTCGTGTCGGCGAGGCGCGTGACGAACTCTTCCCCGTTCCCCGTCGGGTCCACCGCCGCGTCGTCGGGGGCGATGACGACGTATATCGCGACGCTTCGGAACACGGTGAGTGCCGTGAGTGCCGGGTCGTGGCCCACCGTCTTGGCCGCGTAACCGCTGCTGTCCGACGCTGTCCGTGGGCGGTGCGAATTGTGCCGGTGAGGTTCGTGTTCGCGTGGTTGTTCGCGAGCCTGAACATCGGCACGCGGAGCGCGGCCGCGACGATACCGGGGATGCGCCGCTCTGCGAGCGTGAGCATCGTCTCGATGGCGCCCATGCTGTTCCGGTGGACGACCACGCCGGAGACCGCATGAGTGGTCCCGGACGAACCGGTACGCGGCCACGTAGGCGTCGTCGAGGCCGGCCTGGGCGCCCCCGGTGGACACGTTGGGCGTGTTCGCGGCGCCGACGACGGTGTAGCCAGCGGCGACGAGCGCGTTCGCGATCGACGACCGAAGGCCGTTGGACTGCCGTCAGGTCTCGTCGGACCCGTTGCCGTGGAACAGGATCGCGAGCGGCGCCGGGATCCGGGAGTCGTAGATCAGGGGAGCGCGATTCTCGACACCGTTGGGACGACCGTTGTTCAGGAGCGCCCGGCGTCGACTGCGGGTGAAGTGCGGACACGGCAGACTCGAGGGTCGCCGTGATGCCCCAACCCCCGCTGGTTCCGGGCCACAAGCACCTAGTAAGTGGTGCCCCCGCAGGGACTCGAACCCTGACCTGTAGCGATTTTAAGTCGCCCGTCTCTGCCAATTGGACTACGGGGGCATGGCGCCGAGGCGCTCCCGACAGCCTACGGTCGGCTGGCATCCGCGGCGCGCCCGGGCATGACGACGGCCCGCAGGCTGCTGCCTGCGGGCCGTCGTCGGTGGTGCTAGCGCATCACGAGGATCAGGCCGTGCGGTCCTCGTCCTTGGTCTCCGCGCTGGGCGCGGAGCTGTAGCTGCCGGCGAGGGCCGGGGACTTCTCGCCCTCGCTGGGCGCGTCGGCCTTGTCGTCGGCGGCCTTCTTGGCGGGCGCCTCCTCCTTCTTCGCGGGCGCGGCCGGAGCGGCGTCCGCGGCGGGGCGCGGGCGCGACGCGAACGTCTCGAAGGCGGTGCGCGGGGTCTCGCGCGCCTCGAGGGAGACGATGTCGCGGCCCCAGACGAGGTTGTTCAGCCAGCCCGTGACGACGCGCGCCTTGCGCTCGAAGGACGGGATCGCGAGGCCGTGGTATCCGCGGTGCATGACCCACGCCGGGAAGCCGGTGATGCCGAGCTTGCCGGACTGGAACGCGCCCTGGTAGAGACCGAGGCCCGCGACGGCGCCGAGGTTCTTGTGGAAGTAGTCGGTGATGCCTTCGCCGCGGAGGCTCGCGGTGAGGTTCTTCGCCATGAGCTTGCCCTGGCGGACGGCGTGCTGCGCGTTGGGCACGCAGAAGCCGCCGACGCCGCCGCCCGTGAGGTCGGGGGTGGCCGCCACGTCGCCGGCGCCCCAGGCGTCCGCCACGATGCCGTCGTCGCCCTCGACGCGACCGTCGGCGCGCACGCGCAGGCGCCCGCGCTCCTCGATCGGGAGGTCGGTGTTCTTGAGCATGGGGCTGGCCATGACGCCCGCGGTCCAGACGATGACGTCGGACTCGAAGGACTCGCCGGTCGACAGCTCGACGACGCCGCCGACGGCGGACTTGAGCTGCGTGTCGAGGTGCACGAGCGCGCCGCGCTCGGCGAGGTTCTTCAGCACCCAGTGGCTGGTCTCGAGCGACACCTCGGGCATGATGCGGCCCATCGCCTCGATGAGGTGGAAGTGCGTGTCCTCGAAGTCGATCTCGGGGTACTTCTTCACGAGGTCGGTCGCGATGCTGCGCATCTCGGCGAACACCTCGATGCCCGCGAAGCCGCCGCCGACCACCACGAAGGTGAGGAGGCGGTCGCGCTCGGGGCCGGCCGGCAGCGTGGCCGCGCGGTCGAAGTTGGCGAAGATGCGGTCGCGGATGGCGACGGCCTCCTCGATGGTCTTGAGGCCGATGGCCTCGTCCGCGACGCCCGGGATCGGGAACGTGCGGGAGACGCTGCCCGCGGTGACGACGATGATGTCGTAGGAGAACTCGTAGGGCTCGCCCACGGGCGGCGTGATGGTCGCCGTCTTCGACGCGTGGTCGATGCCCGTCACCTTGGCGGTGACGACGTTCGTGGTGCGCAGGTGGCGTCGCTGGGACACCACGGCGTGACGCGGCTCGATGGAGCCGGAGACGACCTCGGGCAGGAACGGCTGGTACGTCATGTACGGCAGCGGGTCGACCATGGTGACCTCGGCCTCGCCGGATCGGAGGTGCGACTCGAGCTTCCATGCCGTGTAGAAACCGGCGTAGCCGCCGCCGACGATCAGGATTTTGGGCACGATGGATGACTCCCTGCAGATTGTGGTCGGATTCAGGCTACTCCCTCCGGAGCAGCCGTCTGAAATGTCGGACGGCCAGGACGGACAGCGCCGCCGCCGCGCCCGCGAAGAGGGAGAGGACGAGGGCCGGGATCCCCACCTGGCGGAGCGCGCCGACGGTCGGCAGCGCGTAGGCCGCAGGGTCTGCTGGCGCGGCGTCCGCGGGCACCGTGGGGGCGGGATCCGCCGTCGCCCCGGCGTCCGCCGTCGGCGTCGCGACGGGCGCGCGGCGGTACAGGCGCACCCACTCCTCGAGGTCGCCGAGCGGCTTCCCGCTGGCGGGCGCGACCTCGGCGGTCACGGCGGCGGCCGCGTCGACGAGCCCGCGGCCGTAGATCTCCGGCTGCCCCTTCTGCTGGGCCGTGGCGAGCACGCGCTCGACCACGTCGTCGGCCTTCAGCTCCGGATGCGCGGCCCGCACGAGCGCGACCACGCCGGAGACGAGCGGCGCCGCCCCGCTGGTGCCGCTCCACTGCACGTACCCGCCGCCGGGCGCGACGCCCACGAGCTGCTCGCTCGGCGCCGCTACCGCGATGGTGATGCCCTGCGATGACGCGTCGAAGCTGGCGGCGCCCGACCGGTCGACGCCCGCGACCGCGAGCACCCCGGGGATCGTCGCGGGCGCGCCGACCTCGGTCGTGCCGCTCCCCCGGTTGCCGGCCGCGGCGACCACCACGACGTCGTGCTGGTACGCGTAGAGGAAGGCGCGGTCCCAGCTCTCCGGCCAGTCGAGCGAGTTGCGCGTGAGCGACATGTTGATGACGCTCGCGCCGTTGTCGACGGCCCAGCGCACGGCGTCGGCGATCTGCGCGTCCTCGTCGCGCGCGCCCGGGGTCGGGCCGCCGAGCGCGACCGAGACGCTGAGGATGCTCGCGGCCGGGGCCACGCCGATCACGCCGGAGCCGGTGCCCGTGCCCCGGCCGGCGAGGAGCGACGCGACCATGGTGCCGTGCTCGCTGGAGGCGCCGACCGGGCGGGTGCCGTCCGCGGATCCGACACCCGAGACGTCCGTGCCGCCCACGACCGCGCCGCGCAGGTCCGCGACCGAGGCGTCGACGCCCGTGTCGATGACGGCGACCTTCACGCCCTCGCCGCGCGTCGTGCTCCAGGCGCGCTGGACGCCGTAGTCGGCCAGCCAGTACTCCCGCTCGCGCACCGGATCCGCGACGGCGGGCGAGGCCGCGGCGAGCACGGAGGCCAGCGCGAGGGCGGCGACGACGACCCCGCGGGCGGCGCCGCGGATCATGCGGCGTCGTGGTCGGCGCACTCGCAGACGTCCGGCGACCAGGAGGCGCGGGCCAGCGCGATGTCGCCGATGGGGTTCACGCCCGGCCCGGCCGCCAGCGCGTGGCCGGCGAGCGCGTGCAGGCACTTGACCCGCACGGGCATTCCTCCCGCGGAGACGCCGGCGAGCTCGGGCACCACGAGGATCGACTCGCGGTCGGCGAGGTACGACGCGTGGGCCGCGGCGTAGGCGTCGCGCATGGCCTCGTCCTCCGCGAGGTCGTCCTGCAGCTCGGCCATCACGTGCTCGGCCTCGAGGTGCGAGATGGCCGCCGTGGCCGCGGGGTGGCACAGGTAGTAGAGCGTGGGGAACGGCGTGCCGTCGCTGAGGCGCGGGGCCGTGCTCACCACGGTGGGGTTGCCGCAGACGCAGCGCGCGGCGATGCCGACCACGTCGCGCGCGGGCCGCCCGAGCTGGGCGGAGACGACGCGCACGTCGCGCTCGGAGGGCGGGTCGAAGGGGGGTCGGGTCACTGGTCGCCTCCCTGGACGGATCCCTGGAGCTGGTCGGGCGGGGTGTCGCTGAGCCCGCTGGTGAGGGCGGAGCCGAGGAGGGCCTGGACCCAGTCCTGCTTCGTCTCCTGCAGGTCGTCGCTGATGGGGGCGCCGTCCGGCGTGGTGGCCGCCGCCTGGCCGCCCGTCGCGGGCAGGCCGCGCACGAGGTAGCTGGTCTCGCCGGGCATCACGTAGAAGAGGCGGTCGCGCACCTGGGCCTTGAGGAAGGCGGGGTCGTCGTAGCGGGCGCGCTGGTCCTGGAGCTGCGCGATGGTCTGCTTCTGCGCGTCGACCGCGCTCTGCAGGCTGCTCAGCTGCTGGCGCTGCTCGAGGTAGATGCGGAGGCCCGGCGCGAGGACCACGACCGTGAGCACGAGGAGCACGAGCACCATCGCGGAGAACCCGGAGAAGCGCATGCTGCGGAGCCAGTTGCCGGCGGGGGCGTCGCCGTCGGGCAGGGCGACGGGGACGCGCTCGGTGCGCGGGCGCTCGGACCTGCGGGACCGGAGGGCGTCGAGGCCGGGGAAGCGGGCCATCGGTCCTCCTTCGTTCATCGGTGGTGCGGTGTCGGTGGTGCGGGTGGTGCGGGACGGCGACGGCGGCGGCGGGGCGTCGAGCCTCATGGCCCGCCGCCCCGCCGCGTCGCCGGTGGTTCGCCGCCGGTCCGCCCGCCACGGTGGGCGGGCGGACCGGGCGGATCAGCCCTGGAAGCGCGGGAAGGCGCCGCGACCGGCGTAGACCGCGGCGGCGCCGAGGTCCTGCTCGATGCGGAGGAGCTGGTTGTACTTCGCGACGCGCTCGCTGCGGGCGGGGGCGCCGGTCTTGATCTGGCCCGCCTCCACCGCGACCGCGAGGTCGGCGATGGTGGTGTCCTCGGTCTCGCCCGAGCGGTGCGACAGCACGGTGGTGTAGCCGCTGCGCTGCGCGAGGGCGACCGCGTCGAGCGTCTCGGTGAGCGTGCCGATCTGGTTGACCTTGACGAGGATCGAGTTGGCGACGCCGCGCGTGATGCCGTCGGCGAGGCGCTTCGGGTTCGTGACGAAGAGGTCGTCGCCGACGATCTGCACCTTGGAGCCGAGCTCGGCGGTGAAGTGGTCGTAGCCGGCCCAGTCGTCCTCGTCCAGCGGGTCCTCGATGGTGATGAGGGGGTAGGACGCGACGAGGTCGGCGAAGTACGAGGTCATGTGCGCCGCGTCCACCTTCTGGCCCTCGAACGTGTACGCGCCGTCGGAGAAGAACTCGCTGGACGCGACGTCGAGGCCGAGCGCGATCTGCTTGCCGGGCGTGAAGCCGGCGGACTCGATGGCCTCCATGAGCAGGTCGAGCGCGGCGCGGTTGCTGTCGAGGTTCGGGGCGAAGCCGCCCTCGTCGCCGAGGCCCGTGGACAGGCCCTTCTTCTTCAGCAGGCTCTTGAGCGCGTGGTACGTCTCGACGCCCCAGCGCAGGCCCTCGGAGAAGGTGGACGCGCCGACGGGCAGGATCATGAACTCCTGGATGTCGACGTTGGTGTCGGCGTGCGAGCCGCCGTTGATGACGTTCAGCATGGGGACGGGCAGCGTGTGCGCGTTCGGGCCGCCGAGGTAGCGGTAGAGGGGCAGCTCGGCCGAGTCGGCCGCGGCCTTCGCCACCGCGAGGGAGACGCCGAGGAGCGCGTTCGCGCCGAGGCGGGACTTGTTCTCGGTGCCGTCGAGCTCGATCATCGTGGCGTCGATGATGCGCTGGTCGGCCGCGTCGAGGTCCTGGATGGCGGGGGCGATCTCGTCGCGCACCGCGGCCACGGCCTTCTGGACGCCCTTGCCCAGGTAGCGGCCCGCGTCGCCGTCGCGCAGCTCGTACGCCTCGAACGCGCCGGTGGAGGCGCCGGACGGGACGGCGGCACGCGTGAACGTGCCGTCCTCGAGGAGCACCTCGACCTCGACGGTCGGGTTGCCCCGGGAGTCGAGGATCTCGCGTGCGTTGACTGCTTCGATGGCTGCCACGGAATGGTCTCCTTGCGTTGCGGTGGGGGGTGGGAAGTCGGGTCCATCCTAGCCGCGGGCCCCTCGCGGGCCGCGGGCGGCGGCGCCCCCGCGCAGGTGTCGCGCAGGTGACGGATCAGCCGCGCGGGCCGCCGTCGAGCGGGCGCTCCTGGAGGCTCGCGGCGTCGGCCGTGTCGGCGTCGACGGCCGCGAACGAGCGGAAGCCCTGCTGCTTGAGCGCCTCGAGGAGCGGCGCGACGTTCTTCGGCCGCGGCTCGAGCCGCACCCGGCGCCCGGAGGCGACGAGCTCGGCCTTCAGGCGCGCGAGCACGGCGACGGGGGTCCGCCGGTCGTGCACGAGCGCGATGGCGTCGGCCTCCTCCGCGGCGGGCAGGACGGCCAGGTCGACGATCCGCTCGAAGCCGATGGAGAAGCCGGCCGCCGGCACGTCCTGGCCGAGGAAGCGGCCGATCATCCCGTCGTAGCGGCCGCCGCCGCCCACCGAGCTGCCGGACGCGGGGTGCGCGATCTCGAAGATCGTGCCCGTGTAGTAGCCCATGCCGCGCACGAGCGTCGGGTCGAAGCGGAGGGTGACGCCCTCGGGCAGGCCGACGAGCGCGTCCGCGAGCGTCTCGAGGTCGGCGACCGCGTCCGGGTCGACGCCGTCGGGGAGGATCCCGGTGATCGCCGCGACCGTGAGCGGCACGCCACCGTCGGCGAGCGCGGGCTCGATGCGCTCGAGGATCCCGCCCAGCACCGCCGCCGCGTCCGCCCCGCCCTCCGCGAGCTCCGCCACGACGCCCGCCGCGCCGATCTTGTCGAGCTTGTCGATGCTGATGAGCGCCTGCGCCTGGCGCTCCGCCGCGAACCCGCAGGAGTCCAAGATGCCCGCGAGGAGGCGCCGGTCGTTCACGCGGATCGTGCAGCCCGTGAGCCCGAGGGCCGCGAGCGTGGCCGCGGTGGCGGAGATCAGCTCGACCTCGGCCAGCTGCCCGGCCTCGCCGATGACGTCGATGTCGCACTGCATGAACTGGCGGTAGCGCCCCTTCTGCGGGCGCTCGGCGCGCCAGACGGGCGCGGCCTGGAACGACCGGAAGACGCCCGGCAGCTCCGCGCGGTGGGAGGCGTAGAACCGTGCGAGCGGCACCGTGAGGTCGAACCGGAGCCCGAGGTCGGACAGGGCGAGCACGTCGCCGGCGTCGGCGGCCGCGTGCAGGTCGTCGCCCGAGAGCCCGCGCTTCAGCACCGAGTAGGCGAGCTTCTCGTTGTCGCCGCCGAGGCCCGCGTGCAGCCGGCCCGACTCCTCGACCACGGGCGTCTCGATCTCGTCGAAGCCGTGCGCGCGGTAGGTGCGGCGGATGATGGCGAGCGCCTGCTCGCGGCGGGCCTTCTCGGCGGGCAGGAAGTCGCGCATGCCGCGGGGCGGCGTGATCTGCTGGGGCATCCCCCGATTCTGTCAGGCGGCGCGGTGGCGGTCAGCCGTCGCGGTGCCGGTCGGGCGAGCCGGGCGCGCGCGGGCGGTCGGGCAGGTCGAGCCAGGGGCGGATCCGCGGGACGAACGCGTCGACGAGCGCCTCGAAGCCGCGCATGGCCCGGACGCGGTCGCCCGAGATCACGAAGTCGAATTGGAGGCCGTAGGAGCCGGCCTGCAGGAGGTCGGCCGTGTCGATCGCGACGTCCTCGGGCACGTCGTGCGCGACCATCCACTCGAGGCCGAACCGCCGCCAGGCCGCGACGCTCGCGATGGCGTGCGGGCGCACCATGCCGTCCCGCGTGCGGAGGAGCGCGGCCTCGAACTCGAGCCGTTGGAAGTCGCGGTTGACGTCGGTGAGCCGCCACCGCCACGCCTGCGTCGCCCAGGCGCGGAGCTCGGTCGCCGGGATCGTGCGCGGGTCGCCCTCCACCATCTCCGCCTGACGCGCGTCGATCGCCTCCATCGCCGCCTCCAGCAGCCGCTCCTTCGTGCCGAAGTGGTACACGAGCACGAACGTGCTCTCGCCCAGCGCGTCCGCGAGGCCGCGGAAGGTCACCGACTGGAGCGGATGCGCGCGGAGGTGGTCGAGGATGTGGGCCAGCAGGTCCTGGCGGCGATGCGGATCCGGGGCTGCCACCGCCTCACCATAACGCCTGTGATGGACGCTCCGCGAAGACCCGTACGGTGTGGGTGCCTGGACTGTCCGCCGTCTCCTTCGGGTGGATGCGGTGGACGAGGCGCCCCGGGATCGGGTAAATCCCGGACGGCGCCCCCGCGGGCCGGACGACGCCTACGCGCTCCGGCCCGCGTCGGGGTCCGGATCGCCGACGGCCGCTGCGCCGTCCGCCGTCCCGTGCTCCCCCGCGTCGTCCGGGCGCTCCGGCTCGGCCGCGCGGATCTCGGCCGTCAGCGAGCGCAGCGTCGTCCGCAGCGCGCGCTCCGCGTCGAGCCCGCGCGACCGCGCCGACACGACGACGGCGAGCAGCAGCCGCCCGAGGTCGTCCTCGTCGTCCACCGGGATCGCGGCGGGCGCGCCCGCGTCGAGCAGGCCGATGCGCTCCGCCCGGCCGAGCAGCTTGTCGGCGAGCGCGAGCGACGGCAGCGCCCGCGGGATCCCGTCGAGCACGCTCGTGCGCGCCGACTTCTCGCGGTCCTTGGCGGCGCCCCAGACCCGCAGGACCTCCTCCACGGTGTCGGCGCGCTCGTCGCCGAACACGTGCGGGTGGCGGCGCACCATCTTCTCCGTCGCGGTGCGGGCGACGTCGGCGAGGTCGAAGCCCTCCCCCTCGGTGCGGGCGATGTCGGCGTGGAAGACCACCTGGAGGAGCACGTCCGCGAGCTCCTCGCGCGTGCCCGGCACGTCGCCGGTCTCGATCGCGTCGACCAGCTCGTGGCTCTCCTCGAGCAGGTACGGCACGAGGCTCCGGTGCGTCTGCTCCCGGTTCCAGACGCAGCCGTCGGGCGCGCGGAGCACGGCCATCGCGTCGGCGAGCGCGGAGACGGCGTCGGCGGGCCCGGCGGCGGGGCTCGCGTCGGCGGGGCTCGCGGAGGATGCCGGGGCGGCGGATGCGGACGGGCTCGCGGGGTCGCTCATCCCGCCATCCTCGCACCGGGCCGCGCACCCAAGCCCGGCGCGCGGCTCCGGGTGCGGACGCGGAACCGCGTGCCCGCGCCGCCGATCACGCCTTCGGCGCCGACTCCTTCGCGGCCGGCGCCGGCTCCACCGTGAAGACGGCGTCGAGCAGCTGCCGCACCCAGTCCACGAGCTCGGCGTCGGGCAGCGGCTCGCCGTCGCGCTTGGGCAGCGGGACCGTCACGGCGTTGGTCTGCGCGAACAGCCTGCTGCCCGGGTACATCCGCTGGAGGCGCACCTGCTTGCTGTCGGCGAGGTCCGCGGGCGCGATGCGGAGGTTCGGCCCCATCGCGACGACCTCGCTGAGGCCGGCCCGCTGCGCCACGCGACGCAGGCGCGAGACCCGCACCAGGTTGTCGACCTCGACGGGGGGCTCGCCGTAGCGGTCGGACAGCTCCTCGATGACCCGGTCGATCTGGTCGTCGGTCGCCGTGGGCGAGGCCGCCGTCGAGAGCTTCTGGTACGCCTCCAGGCGCAGCCGCTCGCTGTCCACGTACTCCTCGGGGATGTGCGCGTCGACCGGCAGCTCGAGCCGGAGCTCGGTCTGGCCCTCCGCGACGTCGCCGCGGAACGTGGAGACGGCCTCCCCGATCATCCGCAGGTAGAGGTCGAAGCCGACGCCCTGGATGTGGCCGGACTGCTCGCCGCCCAGCAGGTTGCCGGCGCCGCGGATCTCGAGGTCCTTGAGCGCGACCTGCATCCCGGACCCGAGCTCGTTGTTCGCCGCGATGGTGGACAGCCGGTCGTGCGCCGTCTCGGACAGCGGCTTGTCGGCGTCGTAGAGGAAGTACGCGTACGCGCGCTCCCGCCCGCGGCCGACGCGCCCGCGCAGCTGGTGCAGCTGGCTGAGGCCGTACTTGTCGGCTCGGTCGATGATGAGGGTGTTCGCGTTCGCGATGTCGAGGCCGGTCTCGATGATGGTCGTCGACACGAGCACGTCGAACTTGCGCTCCCAGAAGTCGACGATGACCTGCTCCAGCATCGCCTCGCTCATCTTCCCGTGTGCCACGGCGACGCGCGCCTCGGGCACGAGCTCCGCGAGCTCGGACGCGACCCGGTTGATGCTCGAGACGCGGTTGTGCACGAAGAACACCTGGCCCTCGCGCAGCAGCTCGCGGCGGATCGCGGCGGCGATCTGCTTCTCGCTGTTCGGGCCCACGAACGTGAGGATCGGGTGCCGGTCCTCCGGTGGCGTCGCGAGCGTCGACATCTCGCGGATGCCCGTGACCGCCATCTCGAGCGTGCGCGGGATCGGCGTGGCCGACATCGCGAGGATGTCGACGTTGGCCTTGAGCTTCTTCAGCGCGTCCTTGTGCTCGACGCCGAACCGCTGCTCCTCGTCGATGATGACGAGCCCCACGTCCTTGAACGCGATGCTGCCCGTGAGGAGGCGATGGGTGCCGATGACGACGTCGACGGATCCGTCCTCGAGGCCCTTGACGGTCTCGCGCGACTCCTTCTCCGACTGGAAGCGGCTGAGCTGGCGCAGGTGCACGGGGAACCCGGCGAAGCGCTCGGAGAAGGTCTCGAAGTGCTGCTTCACGAGGAGCGTCGTGGGCACGAGCATCACGACCTGCTTGCCGTCCTGCACGGCCTTGAACGCGGCGCGCACGGCGATCTCGGTCTTGCCGAAGCCGACGTCGCCCGACACGAGGCGGTCCATGGGGATGGGGCTCTCCATGTCGCGCTTGACCTCGTCGATGACGGTGAGCTGGTCGGGCGTCTCCATGAAGGGGAACGCCTCCTCCAGCTCGCGCTGCCACGGGGTGTCCGGCGGGAAGGAGTGCCCGCGCGACGCCATGCGCGCGGAGTAGAGCTTCACGAGCTCGACCGCGATGTCGCGGACGGCCCGGCGCGCCTTGCCCTTGGCGGCGGCCCAGTCGCTGCCGCCCATCTTGCTGAGGGTCGGCTCCTCGCCGCCGACGTAGCGGCTGAGGAGGTCCAGCTGGTCGGTGGGCACGAAGAGCTTGTCGCCCGGGTAGCCGCGCTTGGAGGGGGCGTACTCGATGACGAGGTACTCGCGCCGGGTCTTCACCGCGTTGCGGCCGCCCGAGGAGACCTCGCGCTGCGTGAGCTCGACGAACTTCCCGATGCCGTGGGTGGTGTGCACGACGTGGTCGCCGGTCTTGAGCTGCAGCGGATCCACCACGTTCTTGCGCCGGGTGGCGAGCTTCTTGACCTGGCGGCTGTCGTAGCCGGCGGCGCGGCCGTAGAACTCGCTCTCGGTGAGGAGCGCGAGCTTCACCTCGGGCATCTCGAAGCCCGCGTCGATCGCGGAGCGCAGCAGGTAGGCGATGCCGGGCTCGGGCGCGGCGGGGAACTCCTCGACCACGCGGGCCGGCACGCCCGCCTCGCGGAGCACGGTGTCGGCGCGCTCGACGAGGCCGGATCCCTGGGCCACGACGCCCACGCTCCACCCGGCCGCGAGGCGCTCGCGCACGTGCTCGATGGCGCCGTCGGCGTTGCCCGCGAAGCTCGGCACCGGATCCGCGTCGATGCGGACGGTCATGACCTCGTCGATCCCGAGGTCCTCCGGCAGCACGTCGGTGGCCTGGAACCCGGACAGCGTCCACCAGCGGCGAGGACCGCGGGCGTCGCGCAGGCGGCCGAGCGACAGGAAGTCGCCGGACGCGAGGTCGATGGGCGCCTGCGCGCCCGCGGTGGCGGCGTTCCACGCGGCGTCGAGGAACTCGCGGTTGGTGTCGGCGAGGCTCTGCGCGCGCGTGGAGACGCGCTCGGGCGAGACGACGGCGATGGCCGCGTCCACCGGCAGGTAGTGCGTGACCGGCACGAGCCGGTCGACGAGCGCGGGCGCCAGCGACTCCATGCCCTCCACCGGGATGCCCTCGGCGATCTTGGCGAGCATCTGCTGCAGGTTGGGGAACTCGTGCTGCATCTCGCGGGCGCGCTGGCGCACGGGCGCGCTCAGCAGCAGCTCGCGGCTCGGCGGCAGCTCGACCGAGTCGACCGTCTCCTCGAGCGAGCGCTGGTCGGCGACCGCGAAGGGCCGCATCTGGTCGACCTCGTCGCCGAAGAACTCGACGCGCACGGGGTGGTCGGACACGGGCGGGAAGACGTCGAGGATGCCGCCGCGCACCGCGAACTCGCCGCGGCGCGTGACCATGTCGACGCGCGAGTACGCGAGGTCGACGAGGCGCACGGCGAGCTCGGACAGGTCGTGCCCGCGGCTGCCGGTGGCGAGCTGCACGGGCGGCAGCTCGGTGAGGTTGTCGGCGACGGGCTGCAGGGCCGCGCGCACCGAGGCGACGATGACGAGCGGGCGCACCTGGTCGGCCGGCACCTCGCGCGCGCCCTGGCCGAGCGCGGCGTGCCACTGCTCCATGCGGCGGAGGGCGTGGATGCGCTTGCCGACGATCTCGGCGCTCGGGCTGAGCCGCTCGTGCGGCAGGGTCTCCCAGGCCGGGAACTCGAGGATCTCGGCGTCCGGCAGCACGGCGTCGAGGCTGCGGCGCATGCCCTCCGACTCCCGGCCGGTGGCGGTGACGACGAGCAGGCACCCCGGGATGCCGCGCTGGATGCGCTGGCGCAGGAGCCCCGCGAGCAGCGGCCCCTGGAGCCCCTCGGTGAGGGAGAAGTCGGCGTCGCGGGAGGCCGATGCGAGGGCGTCGTCGAACGTGGAGGCGCGCGAGAGCGCCGGGATCAAGCCCTGGAGGATCACCCGACGATCGTACGCGCCGCCGCCGACACGACCGGCGTCGTCCGCCGTGGGCGGACGGACCCGCGCCGGGCGGACGCGGGTGCGCGGATCAGGACGCGGCGGTGTGGAAGCGCAGCTGCGCGGCGATGAGGCCGTCGGACGCGATCATCTCGATGGCGTCGGCCGCGTCCTCGAGCACGTTCGGCAGCACCTGCCGCTCGGTGGAGGAGAAGGGCTTGAGCACGAAGTCGGCGGCGTCCTGGCGGCCGGGCGGGCGGCCGATGCCGATGCGCACGCGCGTGAAGTCCCCCGTGCCGGCGGAGGAGATGATGTCGCGGATCCCGTTGTGGCCGCCGTGCCCGCCGCCCTGCTTGAGCTTCATCGCGTCGAACGGGATGTCGAGCTCGTCGTGCGCGACCACGAGCTGGGACGCCTCGAGCGAGAAGTACTTGAGGAGGTTCGCGACCGGGCCGCCGGACAGGTTCATGAACGAGCTGGGCTTCGCGAGGATGAGCTTCGGCCCGCCGGGCACCGCGCGGCCCTCCGCGACCTGCGCGTTGGCGCGGTGCGAGCGGAAGGTGGCGCGCATCCGGTCGGCGAGCACGTCGAGCGCCATCTGCCCGACGTTGTGCCGGGTGCCCGCGTACTGCGGCCCGGGGTTGCCGAGGCCGACCACGAGCAGGGTCCGGTCGTCCACGTGCGCTCTCCTCGGTTCGTCGTGCGCATCCCTCGGACGCGCACTCCTCGGTTCGTCGTGCGCATCCCTCGGACGCGCACTCCTCGGTTCGTCGTGCGCACCCCTCGACGCGCACTCCTCGGTTCGTCGTGCGCATCCCTCGACGCGCACTCCTCGGTAGGTCGGTGCATCCGGGCGGATGCGCGGAGCCCGCCGGCCGCTGCCGGTGTCCCGGACGGCGGCCGACGGGCTCCGTGGTGCTGTCGTGCTGGTGATGCTGGTGGTGCGTGCGCGGCCGGGGCCGCGGCGGGTGCTACTTGTCGTCGCCCGACTGGTCGCCCGTGGCGCCCTCGTCGGTGACGCCGACCTCGGCGTCGCCCTCGGCCACGACGTCCTCGTCGACCGCGTCGGTCGTGAGGTCGAGCTGGGGAACGGAGACCGCGAGGACGAGCGTCTCGGGGTCGGTGACGAGCTTCGCGCCGGCGGGCAGGGTGACCTGGCCGGCCAGGACCTGCGTGCCCTCCTCGAAGCCCTCGATGGAGACGACGAAGCTCTCGGGGATGTGCGTCGCCTCGACGTCGACCGTGATGGACGTGTACTCGAGGCTGTGGATCGTGCTGGGGTAGGACTCGCCCTCGACGTGGATCGGGACCTCGACCTCGACGCGCTCGCCCTGGCGGACGACGATGAGGTCGACGTGCTCGATGATCTGGCGCACGGGGTCCTTCTGGACGTCCTTCACGAGCGCGAGCTGCGGCGTGCCCTCGATGTCGAGCGTGATGATCTGGTTGGCCTTGCGGATGATGAGCATGAGCTCGTGGCCCGGCAGCGTGACGTGCTGCGGGTCGGTGCCGTGGCCGTAGATGACCGCGGGGATCTTGCCGATCGCGCGGATCTTGCGGGCCGCGCCCTTGCCGAACTGCGTGCGCAGCTCCGCGGTGAGGTTGTTGTCAACCATGGTGTCGCTCCTAGTGCGGCCCGTGAGGGCTCGCGTCGTGTGCCTGTCGTCTGCTCGAACGCTTGCGCGTGAGGAATGAGGTGCGAGCCCCGTCCACCGCGTCGATAACGGACCGCCGCCGTGCTCGCGCACGGCTCCCGCGATCCCTCGCCGAAGTTCAACCCCCGATGCTACCGGACGGACGCGTCCCCGGTCGACGGGTCGACGGCGGCGGCCGGCGCCGGGGATCCCGGCGCGGGCGACGTCGACTGCCCCACGCGGAGGCGCAGCCCGTCGTGCACGCCGTCGACGACGTCCTCGAACGCGACCGGGGTGCCGAGCGTGGCCGAGACGTAGACGCTGACGACCGTCGCGAGCGACAGGAACGCGTCGTCGACCGTGACGCCCGCGGGCCGGCCGGTGCGCAGCGCGTCCGCGATGTCGTCGTACTGGCGGTAGTGGCCCTCGAGGTAGGTGTTGTCGAGGCGCGGCGAGCGCGGCAGGTCGGCGTCGTGCATCTCGAGCTCGGCGTCGTTGCGCACGTCCGCCTGCGCGGGCACGCCCGACTCGGGCGCCGCGTGGAAGTAGGTGAGGGATCCGGCCTCGATGACCGCGGATCCGCGGGTGCCCTGCACCTGCACGCGCGTGTCGAGCCCGGGGTAGCCGGCCGTCGTCGCCTGCAGCGTCGCGAGGGCGCCGGAGGCGAAGCGGATCACGGCGACCGCGACGTCCTCCACCTCGATGCCGTCGTGCGCGAGCAGCGCGGTCTGCGCGTACACCTCGACCGGCCGGCCGAGGTAGGAGACGAGCAGGTCGAGCGTGTGGACGCCCTGGTTCATGAGCGCGCCGCCGCCGTCGAGGTCCCACGTCCCGCGCCAGTGGCCGGAGTCGTAGAAGCCCTGGCTGCGCCACCACGGCGCGCTCGCGACCGCGGAGGTGAGGCGCCCGAGGCGGCCCGAGCGCACGGCCCGGTCGACCACGACGCTCGAGGGGTTGAAGCGGTGCTGGCTGATGACCGTGGAGAGGATCCCCCGCCCGGCGGCCTCGCGCGCCAGCTCGGCGATGCGGCGGCCGCGCGCGAGGTCGACGTCGAGCGGCTTCTCGATGACGACGTGCAGGCCCGCGGCGAGCGCCTCCTCGGCGAGGCCGATGTGCAGGCCGCTCGGGGTGCAGATCACGACGAGCTCGGCGGCGTCCTCGCGGATGAGGTCGCCGAGGCGAGCGAAGACCCGCGGGCGCTCGGCGCGCAGCTCGTCGACGACCACGTCGGCGAGCTCCTGCGCGGTGGCGTCCGTGACGTCGACGAGGGCCGCGACCCGGAAGTCGGGGTGCTCGGCGAGGACGCGCGCGTGGTGCGTGCCGATGACGCCGCAGCCGACGATGGCGACGCGGATGGGCTCGTGCACGGCGGCGGCGGGCGCGCCGTCCCCGGTGGCGGCCGCGGGGGCGTCGTCGGCCGCGCGGATGGCGGCGGACGGCTCCGGCGGCGCTCCGGCCGCATGGCGCGGGGGGTCCGCGGACGCGGACGCGGACGCAGCGCCCGACGCGTCGGCGCGCGGCACGTCCTCGTCGGAGCGCGCCTCCCGCACGAGCGCCGGGACGTCGGCCTCGGGGACCGCGGCGGCGGGCTCCGTCGACGTGGCGGGCTCGTCGTCGAGGCGACCGGGCGACGCCGTGCGCCCGCCCGGGAGCAGCTCGCGCACGGCCGCGTCGGCCAGGGCGACGGGGTCGTCGGTGATGTCGAGGGTGATGCCCTGCTCGTCGTCGCCGAGCGGCTCGAGCGTGCGCAGCTGCGACGCGAGGAGGCTCGACGGCATGAAGTGGCCCTCGCGGCCGCCGAGGCGCTCGGCGAGCAGGTCGTGGTCGCCGGCGAGGTGCACGAAGACGGCGTCGGGCGCGGCGGCGCGGAGGATGTCGCGGTAGTCCCGCTTGAGCGCGCTGCACGCGACGACGGGCCCGCCCTCGGGACGTCCGGCGAGCGCACGGCCCACCTCCTCGAGCCAGGGGCGGCGGTCGTCGTCGTCGAGGGCGTGGCCCTCGGCCATCTTGCGGCGGTTCGACTCGGGGTGCAGGTCGTCGCCGTCGAGGAAGGGGACGCCGGCGTCCTGCGCGAGGATCTCGCCCACGGTCGACTTCCCGGAGCCGGAGACCCCCATCACGATCACGGGCGGGAACGGGCGGACGGCGTCGATGCGGATCACTCCCTGCGGTTCGGTGAGGAACTCGTGCGGCGCTCCGTCGTGGTGCGCTCGTCCATCCTACGAGACGCTCCCCGACGCCCCGCTGACGGTCGGGGGCCCGGGCGTAGCCTGAGGACGACTGTCGACAAGGAGGCATCAGATGTCAGATGACCAGCAGGGCACGGCCAACATCGGCGTGGTGGGGCTCGCGGTGATGGGGTCGAACCTCGCCCGCAACCTCGCGAGCCGCGAGGGCAACACGGTCGCCGTGTACAACCGCACCACCCAGAAGACCACCGACCTCGTCGAGGAGCACCCGGAGGCCGGCTTCGTCGCCGCCACCTCGATCGAGGAGTTCGCGGCGTCGCTCCAGCGGCCCCGCACCGCGATCATCATGGTCAAGGCCGGGCGCGGCACCGACGCCGTCATCGAGCAGCTGACCGAGGCGTTCGAGGAGGGCGACATCATCGTCGACGGCGGCAACGCGCTGTTCACCGACACGATCCGCCGCGAGAAGGAGGTCCGCGCGAAGGGCCTCCACTTCGTCGGCGCCGGCATCTCCGGCGGCGAGGAGGGCGCGCTCAAGGGACCGAGCATCATGCCCGGCGGCACCGCCGAGGCGTACGAGACGCTCGGCCCGATCCTCGAGTCGATCGCCGCGGTCGCGGAGGGCAAGCCCTGCGTCACCCACATCGGCACCGACGGCGCCGGCCACTTCGTGAAGATGATCCACAACGGCATCGAGTACGCCGACATGCAGCTCATCGCCGAGTCGTTCGACCTCCTCCGCCGCGTCGGCGGCCACGAGCCGGACGCCATCGCGGACGTGTTCGAGGAGTGGAACGGGGGCGACCTCGAGTCGTACCTCATCGAGATCACGGCCGAGGTGCTCCGGCAGAAGGACGCGTCGACGGGGAAGCCGCTCGTCGACGTCATCGTCGACCAGGCCGGATCCAAGGGCACGGGCGTCTGGACGGTGCAGAACTCGGTGGGCCTCGGCGTGCCGGTGGGCGGCATCGCGGAGGCCGTGTTCGCGCGCGCCGTGTCCTCGAAGCCCGAGCAGCGGAAGGCCGTGCAGGCGACCATCACGAGCCGTCCCGAGATCCAGTCGGGCGGCGACACCTTCGAGGACGACGTGCGCGCCGCGCTCTACGCGAGCAAGGTCGTCGCGTACGCGCAGGGCTTCGACGCGATCATCGCCGGCGCGAAGGAGTACGGCTGGGACATCGACAAGGGCAAGGTCGCGGAGATCTGGCGCGGCGGCTGCATCATCCGGGCCCAGTTCCTCAACCGCATCGTCGAGGCGTACGAGAAGGACTCCGGCCTCGCGACGCTGCTCGAGGACCCGTACTTCGCCAAGGCCGTGGCCGACGGCGAGCAGGCCTGGCGCCGGGTCGTCTCGGTCGCCGCGCTGTCCGGCATCCCGGTGCCCGGCTTCGCGTCGGCGCTGAGCTACTACGACTCGCTCGCCTCCGAGCGCCTGCCCGCCGCCCTGGTGCAGGGCCAGCGCGACTTCTTCGGCGCGCACACGTACCACCGCACCGACAAGGAGGGCACCTTCCACACGCTGTGGTCCGGCGACCGCTCCGAGGTCGAGGCGGAGGACACGCACTAGCGTCCGCCGACCGTCGCCGACGCCCCGCCGCCCCTCGTGGGCGGCGGGGCGTCTGTCAGACTGGGGCGGATGGACGAGGACGAGCACCCGGAGCTGGCCGGCTACGAGCCGCACCGCCCGCGGAGCCTGCGCAGCCGGCGCACGCTGCTCGTGATGCGGGTCGTCGTCGTGGTCGGGATCGTGAGCCTGCTGCTCCCCGGCGTCGTCACCATGGTGCGCGTCGGCGCGAACACGGCCGACATGGCGTGCGCCGACTTCGTCGCCTTCGAGCGCCCCGACTCCCCCTCGTACGAGGTGCGGTTCCAGCTGTTCGGACCCGGCGTAGTGGGCTACGAGTGCTACACGAGGTACGCCTTCGGCGGCGACGAGCACATCACGTCGCTCGGCCTCATCCCCTCGGGCCGCGTCGCGCGCGAGGTCGTCGAGCGGAACTCGCGGGACTGATCCCGGGGTCGCCGGCCGCGCGGGACGCGGCGGCGGCGCGGGCGGTCGGGCCTAGGCCGCGCCGTCGAACATGCTCGTGACGGATCCGTCGTCGAAGACCTCGTGGATCGCGCGGGCGAGCAGCGGCGCGATGGGCAGCACCGTGAGCTTGTCCCAGCGCTTCTCCTCGGGGATCGGCAGCGAGTCCGTCACGACGACCGAGTCGATGTGCGGGCTGTTCAGGATCTGCGTCGCGGGGTCCGAGAAGACGGCGTGCGTCGCCGCGACCACGACGCCCGTCGCGCCGTTCTTCTTCAGCGCCTCGGCGGCCGAGACGATGGTGCGGCCGGTGTCGATGAGGTCGTCGACCAGCAGGCAGACGCGGCCGGAGACGTCGCCGACGATCTCGTGCACGGTGACCTGGTTGTGCACCTTCGGGTCGCGGCGCTTGTGGATGATGGCGAGCGGGGCGCCGAGCTTGTCGCTCCAGATGTCGGCGACGCGGACGCGGCCCATGTCGGGCGAGACGACCGTGAGGGTCGTGGAGTCGAGCACGGAGCGCATGTGCTCGAGGAGCACGGGCATCGCGAACAGGTGGTCGACGGGGCCGTCGAAGAAGCCCTGGATCTGCGCGGCGTGCAGGTCGACCGACATGATGCGGTCGGCGCCGGCGGCCTTGAAGAGGTCGGCGACGAGGCGGGCGGAGATCGGCTCGCGGCCGCGGCCCTTCTTGTCCTGGCGCGCGTAGGGGTAGAACGGCGCGACGACCGTGATGCGCTTGGCGGAGGCCCGCTTCATCGCGTCGACCATGATGAGCTGCTCCATGAGCCACTCGTTGATGGGCGCCGTGTGCGACTGGATGACGAAGGCGTCGCTGCCGCGCACGCTCTCGTCGTACCGGATGTAGAGCTCGCCGTTGGCGAAGGTCCGCGCGTCCGTGTGCACGAGGGTGGTCTCGAGCTCCTCCGCGATCTGCTCGGCGAGCTCGGGGTGGGCTCGACCGGAGACGATCACGAGCCGCTTCTCACCAGCAGTCTTGATTGCGGACACGGGACTCCGTTTCGTCAGTGCTGCTCGGTGTTGTCAGGCGTCGGACGCGTCGTCCGCCCGCCCGTCGGCGGCCTCGACGGCGGCCCGGGCCTCGGGGGTGCCCGGTCGCTTGGCCTCGGTCCAGCCGACCATGTTGCGTTGCGGCGCCACCGAGATGCCGAGTGCGCCGGGCGGGACGTCCTTGCGGATGACGGCACCGGCACCCGTGTAGGAGCCCGTACCGATCCTAACCGGTGCGACGAGGACGTTCCGCGAGCCGAGGTGCACGTGGTCGCCCACCTCCGTGTGGTGCTTCGCGTGCCCGTCGTAGTTGGCGAAGACCGCCCCCGCGCCGATGTTCGTGTGCGCGCCGATGGTCGCGTCGCCCACGTAGCTGAGGTGCGGGACCTTGCTGTGCTCGCCGATCTCGACGTTCTTCGTCTCGACGTACGCGCCGATCTTGCCGTCGTCGCCGAGCCGCGTGCCGGGGCGCAGGAAGGAGAAGGGGCCGACCGTGGCGCGGGCGCCGATGACGGCGAGCTGCGCGTCCGTGCGGCGGACCACCGCGTCCTCCCCCACCTCGGTGTCGCGGAGCGTGGTGTCGGGGCCGACGACGGCGCCCGCGGCGACCGTCGAGGAGCCGAGGATCTGCGTGCCCGGGAGGATCGTGACGTCGGCGGCGAGCGCGGCCTTCACGTCGATCCACGTGGTGCGGGGGTCCTCGATGGTCGCGCCCGCGAGCTGCCAGCGGCGGATGATGCGCGCGTTCAGCTCGGTGGCCGCGGCCGTGAGCTGCACGCGGTCGTTGATGCCGGCGACGAGCCAGCTGTCGCGCACGGGCAGGGCCTCGATGGCGCCGCCCGCACGGCGGATCACGTCGGCCGCGTCGGTGAGGTACTTCTCGCGCTGCGCGTTCTCGGTGCCGATGGCACCGAGGGTCTGCCGGAGCGCCTCGGCGTCGAACACGTAGACGCCCGCGTTGACCTCGTCGATGCGCAGCTGCTCGCCGGTGGCGTCCTTCTGCTCGACGATCGCCTCGAACGCGCCGTCCTGGCCGCGGATGATGCGGCCGTTGCCGGTGGGGTCCTGGAGGCGGGCGGTGAGGAGCGTGAGGTCGTTGCGCGCCTGGCGGTGCGCGGAGACGAGCGAGCGCAGCGTCGCGGCGTCGAGCAGGGGCACGTCGCCGGAGAGCACGACGACCTGGCCGGTGAAGCCGTCGGGCAGGGCGGTGATGCCCACCTCGACCGCACGGCCCGTGCCGGGGATGTCGTCCTGGTCGACGACGAGCGCCTGCGGCGACAGCTCGCGGACGACCTCGACGACCTGGTCCCGCTCGTGGCGGACGACCGTGACGATGTGGCGCGCGCCCAGCTCCTCGGCCGTCGCGAGCACGTGGCCGACGAGCGGCAGGCCGGCGAGGCGGTGCAGGACCTTCGGGAGGCGCGAGCGCATGCGGGTCCCCTGGCCGGCCGCGAGGATCACGACGGCGATGGAGGGGCTGCGCGGCTCGCCGTCGACGTCGAGCTCGCCGGTCACGATGGGAATCTCGCGGGTCCTCGGCGTGCTGTCTGAGTCGGTCATGCGATCTCCCTGATCTGCGTAGCGTCTGTCCGGCGCGGCCGGATGGCGTCGCTCCGCCCCCAGGATTCGAACCTGGACCTCACAGCTCCAAAGGCTGAAGTGCTGCCGTTACACCAAGGCGGACCGCTCACGGCCCGGCCGTGCGCAGGTCGAGTCTGCCAGAGGTGCCCGGGGCGGCCCGCACCGGCGACCGGGCCGGGGCCGCCGGACCGGCATGATGGGGGGATGCCCAGCCGCGACGAGGTCGACCGCATCGTCGACGCGTGGCGGCGCGAGCGGCCCGACCTCGACTTCTCCCCGCTCGAGGTGCTCTCGCGGGTGGGCCGGCTGTCGCGGCTGCTCGAGCGCGCGCGGCGCTCCGCGTTCCAGGAGTCGGAGCTCGAGTCGTGGGAGTTCGACGTGCTGTCGGCGCTCCGGCGGGCGGGCGATCCCTACCAGCTGAGCCCCAAGGCGCTCCTGCAGCAGACGCTCGTCTCCTCCGGCACGATGACGAACCGCATCGACCGGCTGGTCGCGCGCGGGCTCGTGGAGCGGCGGACGGATCCGCACGACGGGCGCGGGATCCTCGTGGTCATGTCGGCCGCGGGGCGCTCGCGGGTCGACACGGCGATCACGCGGCTCGTCGCCGAGGAGGCCGAGCTGCTGGAGACCATGGCAGCGGGCGACCGCGACGTGCTGGCGGGGCTGCTCAAGCAGCTCATCCTCGACTTCGACGACGACGGGGCCTGACCCGCGGGTCCCGTGGAAGGCCGCGCGCGCTCAGGCGTGCGCGACGCAGCGGCGTGCGGCGGGGCGGATCTCGAGCCGGCCGGCGGGGATCGGCTCGCCGCAGACCTCGCAGCGGCCGTAGGTCCCCGCGTCGAGGCGCGCGACCGCGGCGTCGACGTCCGCGAGGCGCACGCGGGCCTCGCGGATCATCGCGTCGGACTGCGAGCGCTCGAACGCGAGGGTCGCGCCCTCGGGGTCGTGCTCGTCGTCGGAGTTCGCGTCCTGGCGCGCCTCGACGATGGCCGCCACGTCCCGGTCGAGGCCGCGGATGAGCGCGAGCGTGTCGGCCCGGAGCGCGGCGAGGGCCGCGCGCGGGTCCGCCGGAGCGGGCGCGGCGTCGTCGGCCACGGGCCGGCTACGCGGCGACGAGGGCGTGCGCGTCCGCGAGCAGCTCGACCGAGCGGAGCCGCTCGGGCGTGCGCTGCGACGCGTGCCCGACGATGACCTCGTCGACGCCCGCCTGCTCCGCGAACCGGTTCGCGTAGTCGGAGACCTCGGCGCCGGTGCCGATGCCCGTGTAGGTCATCATGCTGGCGACGTGGGCGCCGACCGGGGCCTCGAGGAGCCGGTCGAGCTCGTCGTCGGTGAAGGTCTGCGTGGCCGGGATCTGGCCGCTCTGGCGGAGCAGCATCATCAGGCGCGCACGGCGGACCGCGGCGAACTGGCGCTCGGCGTCGGCGCGGTCGTCGGCCGCGATGGCGTTGATGCCCGCGATCGCGTACGGCTCCTGGAGCTGCTCCGAGGGGCGGAAGTCGCGGCGGTAGATGCGGATCGCCTCGAGGAGCGCGTCGGGCGCGAAGTGCGAGGCGAAGGCGTACGGCAGCCCGAGGGCGGCGGCCAGCTGCGCGCCGAAGAGCGAGGAGCCGAGGATGTAGAGGGGCACGCGCGTGCCCGCGCCGGGCGTCGCGGAGACGCCGGGCACCTGGCTCTCGCCGGAGAGGAAGCCCTGCAGCTCGACGACGTCCTCGGGGAAGCGGTCGGACGATCCCGGGTCGCGGCGGAGCGCCCGGAACGTGGCCTGGTCGCTGCCCGGGGCGCGGCCGAGGCCGAGGTCGATGCGGCCCGGGTGCAGCGTCTCGAGCGTGCCGAACTGCTCCGCGATGGCGAGCGGCGAGTGGTTCGGCAGCATGACGCCGCCGGAGCCGAGCCGGATGGTCGACGTCTGGCTCGCGACGTGGGCGATCAGCACGCTCGTCGCGCTCGACGCGATGCTGGCCATGTTGTGGTGCTCCGCGTACCAGACGCGGCGGTACCCGCTCCGCTCGGCCTGCTGGGCGAGGGCGACGGAGGCGGCGAAGCTGTCGCGCGCCGTCTCCCCGGGGGCGATGGGGGCGAGGTCGAGGATGGAGAGCGGGACGGTCATGCAGGGGTCAACAGCGGGACGGCCGCGAGTGTTCCTGGCCGCGTGGGTCGCGCGGATCCGGGCGCGTCGCGGGCGAGCCGCGTGTCGTCAGGCGGTGGGCGCGGGGGTGCGGAGCGGCGCCGCGGCGTCCGGAGCGGGGTCCGCGGCGGCGGCACCGGCGTCCGCGGCGGCAGGACCGGCGGCACCGTCGTCCGCATCCGTCCCGCCGGCGGACGCGCCCGCCGCCGCCCGCTTCCGCCGCGCGACCGACCACGCCGCGACGAGCCCCGCGAGCACCGCGCAGACGCCGGTCGCGAGCAGGATCCGCACGGCCTCCCCCGGCCCGGCGGGCACGAGCGGCAGCAGGATCTGCACGGCGAGCACGAGCATCACCCCGGCGATCACCGTGTCGAGCACGCGCCACGCGGCCGGCCGCGCGAGCACGGGCGCGAAGACGCGCGCGGCGGCCGCGAGGAGCGCGAACCAGACGCAGCTGGCGACCATCGCGCCCGCGCCGAAGGCCCAGCGGCCGTCGCCGTGGCCCGCGGCGACGGATCCGACGAGGAGCACCGTGTCGAGGTAGACGTGCGGGTTCAGCCAGGTGAGCGCGAGGCAGGCGGCGACGACAGCGCCGAGCGACCGGGGCGCGGAGGCGGCGACCGCGAGTCCCCGCGGAGCCGCGGCGCGGAGGAGCGAGAGCGCCGCGTAGCCAGCGAGGAAGCTGGCGCCGAGGACCCGGATCACGACGATCGCCACGGGCGCCGCCTCGATGACCGCGCCGATGCCGCTCACGCCGAGCGCGATGAGGACCACGTCGGAGACCGCGCAGATGAGCACCACCACGACCACGTGCTCGCGCCGGGTGCCCTGCCGGAGGAGGAAGGCGTTCTGCGCGCCGATGGCGGCGATGAGCGAGAAGCCGAGCCCGAAGCCGGAGAGCGCGTGCGCGAGGGGGTGCATGACGACCACGCTAGGCGCGCCCCGCGCATCAGACCAGCTCATGTTCCTGCGGCACCGTTAGCATCGCTGATGATGGACATCCGCACCGAGCACCTGCGCACGCTGGCCGCCGTCATCGACACCGGCACGCTCGACGCGGCCGCCCGCGCGCTGCGGCTGACGCCCTCCGCGGTGAGCCAGCGGATCACGGCGCTGGAGCGCAGCGCCGGCCGCGTCCTCCTCCGCCGCACGCGCCCGGCGACCACCACGGAGGCGGGCGACGCCGTGCTCCGGCACGCGCGCCAGGTGCTGCTGCTCGAGCGCGACCTCGACGGGCTGCTCGGCGTGGGCGAGGCCGACGCGCCGCGCGCCGGCACCGCGGCCGTGCCCGTGGTCGTCAACGGCGACTCGCTCGCGTCGTGGCTGCTGCCCGCCTTCGCGGCGCTCGCGGCCGAGACCGGCCAGGCCGTCGAGGTTCTGCGCGAGGACGAGCACCACTCCCTCGACCTCCTGCGCGACGGATCCGCGATGGCCGCCGTCACGAGCGTGCGCGAGGCGGTGCAGGGCTGCACCTCGGAGCGCCTCGGCCGGATGCGGTACCGCGCGCTCGCGACCCCCGCCTACGTCGCCGCGCACCTCCCCGACGGGCCCACGCCGAGCGCGCTGGCCGTGGCTCCGCTCGTCATGTTCGACCGCAAGGACGCGATGCAGGACCGCTGGCTCCGCGGCCGCCGCGCGCCCGCCGGCCAGCCGCGCCACTACGTGCCGTCGTCCGCGGAGTTCGTCACGGCCGTCACGCTCGGCATGGGCTGGGGCATGCTGCCGGACCTGCAGAGCGAGGAGCTCGTCGCGTCGGGCGCGCTCGTGCCGCTCGACGCGGGATCCCACGTGGACGTCGCGTTGCACTGGCAGCGCTGGAGCGTCGACTCCCCCGTGCTCGCCGACCTCACGCGCCACGTGCGTGCCGCGGCCGCCTCGCTCCGGTAGGTGCGGGCGGCCGCGGTTCGTGCCGTCGTGGCGCACGCGGCGGGCGCGGCGCCGGATCAGCGCCGGAGCGCCGCCCGGGCCAGCGTGTTGCCGAGGAGCTGCACCACCTGCACGAGCACGATGATGATCAGCACGGCCGCCCAGGTCACCACCGGCTCGAACTGCCGGTAGCCGTAGACGATGGCGAAGTCGCCGAGGCCGCCGCCGCCGACCGCGCCCGCCACCGCCGTCATGTCGACGATGCCGACGAAGACGAACGTGTAGCCGAGGATCAGCGGCCCGAGCGCCTCGGGGAGCAGCAGCGTGAAGATGATCCGCACCGGGCTCGCGCCCACGGAGCGGGCCGCCTCGATCACGCCCGGCTGCACCGTGAGCAGGTTCTGCTCCACGATGCGGCTGATCGCGAAGGACGCCCCGAGCGACAGCGTGAAGATGACCGCCGGCTGCCCGATGCCGCTGCCGGTGACGGCACGGGCGAGGGGCTGGGCGGCGACCAGGAAGATCACGAACGGGATGGGCCGGAACGTGTTCACCACGACGTTGAGCACCGCGAACACGGGCCGGTTGGCGAGCAGGCTGCCGGCGCGCGTGAGGTAGAGCCCGAGGCCCATGATCAGCCCGCCGAGCCCGCCGAACAGGAGCGTGAGCAGCACCATGGTGAGCGTCTCGACCGTAGAACGGCCGAGCAGGGGCAGGAGCGGGGTCAGCGCGTCCATCTCAGACCACCTCCGTGACGGTGACGCCGGCGCGGTCGGCGGCGAGCACCTGGTCGATGCGCGGTGCGTCGCCCGTGAGCGCGAGGGTCAGGTTGCCGAACGTGCGGCCCTGGACGTCGGTGATGCCGCCGTGCACGACCTCGAACGCGACGCCCGCCTCGGCGAGCGCGCGGAACACCTCGGTCTGGGTGGCGCCGCCGTCGGCGAAGGACAGCGTGACGAGCCGGCCGGGGTGCCGCTCGCGGAGCCGGGCGACCTCGTCGGCCTCCGGCACGCCCGCGACGACCGTCGAGACGAAGCGGCGGGCCGCGTCGCTCGTGGGCCGCGAGAACACGTCGAAGACCTCGCCCTGCTCGATGACGCGGCCGGAGTCCATGACGGCCACGCGGTCGGCGATGGACTTGATGACCTCCATCTCGTGCGTGATCACCACGATGGTCACGCCGAGCTCCTCGTTCACCCGGCGGAGCAGCGCGAGCACCTCGCCCGTGGTCTCCGGGTCCAGGGCGCTCGTGGCCTCGTCGGCGAGCAGGATCGCGGGGCTCGTCGCGAGCGCGCGGGCGATGCCCACGCGCTGCTTCTGGCCGCCGGAGAGCTCGTCGGTCCGCGCGTGCGCCTTGTCGGCGAGGCCGACGAAGTGCAGGAGGTCGCTGATCCGCCGCTGCTGCGCGTCGCGCGGCATGCCCGCGACCTGCAGCGGGTACGCCACGTTGCCCCACACCGTCTTCGACGTGAAGAGGTTGAACTGCTGGAAGACCATGCCGATGCCGAGGCGCAGCTTCCGCAGCTCGCGCTCGGGCAGGTCCTGGATCTCGCGGCCGTCGACCGCGACCGTGCCGGACGTCGGCCGCTCGAGCGCGTTCACCAGCCGCACCAGCGTGCTCTTGCCCGCGCCGGAGTAGCCGATGATGCCGAACACCTCGCCGCGGCGGATGTCGAGGTCGACGTCCGCGAGGGCGGCGAGGGCCGGCTCGCCCTTCGCGCGCGGCGGGTAGGTCTTGCCGACGCCCCGCAGGGAGACGTGCGGGGCGTCCGTCATCGAGCCGCCTTCTGGTCGGCGACGGCCTTCTCGGTGGTGGTGAGGAGGTCCTGCAGCTCGGCCTGCGGGGTCTTCAGCGGCACGGCCGTGCCGCCCGAGTTCTCGACCAGGGCGTCGATGACCGCGGGGGTGTCCTCGAAGATCCGCGCCAGCTTCGCGTAGGTCTCGTTCGTGGCGTCGTCGGCGCGGCTGGCGAAGACGTTGACGTAGGCGAGGGCCTTGGGGTCGCTGGGGTCGTCCTGCGCGAGGGCGCTGTCGGCGGTGAGGCCGGCGTCGGTGATGAAGTCGTTGTTGATGATGACGGCGTCGGCGTCCGGCAGCGAGGTCGCGGTGAGCGCGGCGTCCACCGTCGTGACGGTGACCTTCGACGCGGCCTGGTCGACGTCGTCGAGGGTGGAGACGCTGGATCCGCCCCCCTTCAGCGTGAGCAGGCCCTCGCGCTGGAGCAGGAGGAGGCCGCGGGCGAGGTTCGACTCGTCGTTCGGCAGGATGACGGTGCCGCCCCGGGGGATCTCGTCGACCGAGCCGTGCTTCTGCGAGTACAGCCCGAGCGGGTAGATCGCCGTGGCGCCGACGGGCGTGAGGTCGTCGCCCGCGCCCTCGTTGTACTGCGCGAGGTAGACGAGGTGCTGGAACTGGTTGAGGTCGATCTCGCCCTCGGACAGCGCGGGGTTCAGCTGCGGGTACTCGGAGAAGTTCACGATCTCCACGTCGATGCCCTGCTCCTTCGCCGCCTCGACGAAGACGGGCCACTGCGGGTCGCTCGCGCCGACGACGCCGATGCGGACGGCCTTGCCGCCGCCCGAGAAGGCGCCGGTCGCGAAGAGGACGGCGCCGACGACCGCCAGGACCACGACGATGCCCACGATCGCGATGACGAGCCGGTTGCGCCGCTTCGGGGCGTCGATCAGGGGGGCCGGGGTGGGCGATGCCGGGGTGGTCATGGGGGTCCTCTCGATGGTGCGCGGTGCGGGGCTGCGGTGCCGGTGCTGTCCGGCGGTGGTGCGGGTGGTGGTCGGTGTCGGTGCTGCTGGGGTGCGGGTCGTGCCGGGGTGCGGGTGGTGCCGCGTGGTCGCGGGCATGCGGACGCGGACGCGGCCGGTCGAGGGCGTGCGGGAGCGGGGCCCGCGCGGACGCGGGCCTCGACGACGCCGTTGCGGAGCGCGGCGGACGCGCGCCTCGCGGGAGCGGGGACGCCGCCCGTGGCCGGTGGCCGCGTCCCTGCAGCACCTCGACGGTAGGCCGCGCCGCCGCGGCCTGTCGAACCGAGCCGTAACACGGGGACACCGCGGGGGCCCGCCCGATGTGGCAGGGTCGGCCACGGAGGTGCCCATGCACGACGACGACGACGCCGTCACCGCGCTCCCCCTCGAGGAGCTGCGGCGCCGCGTGTACGCGCAGGGGGCCGACGAGCGCGACGAGCGGTGGATCCGCGCGGCCGCCGAGCTCGCCCGCCGCGAGCGCGCGTCCCGGCCCGCGGGGTCCGGGGACGAGGACGCGGACGCCGCGGACGCCTCAGACGCCTCCGACCGCGACGGCGACGCCGGCTCTCGCGCGGACGGCGACGGGTCCGGGTCCGACCCCGACTCCCCCGCCCGCGCCGACGGGCCCGCCCCGCGCCGCGCGTCCCGCCGCGCCCTCGCCGGGGCGGCCGCCGCCGTGCTCGCGGTCGGGCTCCTCGCGGGCGGGGCCGTCGGCCGGGCCCTAGGCGGTGGATCCACCGACCCGGCCCCGGACGCGGCCGCCGGCGCGACTCCCGTCCCCGGGGCCGACGCGCCCCCGTCCGCCACCGGATCCGCCGCCGCCGGATCCGCCGCCGCGAGCCCCGGCGCACCCGCCCTCCTCGGCCCCGACTCCACCTCCGACCAGCGCAGCCGCCCGGTGGGCGCGGTCTTCGACGGCCCGCAGGAGGACGCGGACCGTCCGCCGAAGGCCGTGCGCGCCGACGTCGACGCCACCTCCATCCGCGCGGTGCAGACGAGCGTCGGCCTCTACGCGGGGCTGTCGACCACGGGCGACCCCTGCCTCATCGTCTTCCCGAGCGGCGGCGCGGGCGTCGTCACGTGCGCGTCGCCCGACCGCGTCGCGTCCGACGGCCTGCGCGTCGCGTGGACCACGGAGTTCCCGTCGCGCAACCGCGACGGCTCGACCGGCATGATCACGGGCGACGTGGAGGCGACCTGGTCGGGCGACGACCTCATCACCCTGACGACGCCGGACCGCATCCTCGCGTACTGAGCGGACTCGCGCGGCCGCCTCGGGCGATGTGGGAGGGTCGGCGCGGGAAGGGGATCGCGCATGCACCCACGCACGTCCGGCCACGACGACGGGCTCCGCTCGCTGACGACCGACGAGCTCCGCCGGGCCGTCTACGCGCAGGGCGCCGACGCGTCCGACGAGCGGTGGATCCGCGCCGCCGCCGAGCTCACGCGCCGCGAGCGCGCGTCGCAGCGCGCCGCCGACGCCGACGCGGTCGACGCCGCGGCGGACGACGCGGCCGACCCGGCGGATCCGCCCGCCCGATCCCGCCGCGCGCTCGCGTGGGCCGGCGCCGCGCTGGTGGTCGGCCTGCTGGCGGGCGCGGGCGTCGCCGCGGCCGTGGGCGGATCCCCGGCGCCGTCCGCCGACGCCACCGCGACCCCGTCGCCGGACGCGACCGCCGACGCGGAGGACGCCCCGGACCCGGCGCGCATGCGCTCGCTCCTCGGCACCGACATCACCCGCACCTCGGGCGGCGTCGCGGTCGACGGGATCCTCGCCGCCCCGCAGGAGCAGGCCGACCGGCCGCTCCGGTCCCCCGGCGGCGACGTCGACCTCACGACCATCCGCGGCGTGCAGACGAGCGTCGGCCTCTACGTGGCGCGCACGATCTCCGGCGACGCGTGCCTGCTCGTGTACCCGTGGAGCGGATCCCGTCCCGACGCGGACGGCACGCCGGGCTCCGGCGTCGCCGCGTGCGCCCCGCCCGCGCAGCTCGCGGTCTCGGGCCTCGAGCTCACCTGGATCGCGGACATGCCGGTGCGCCAGTTCGACGGCGGCGTGCGGATGCGCGGCGGCGGCCTCACCGCCGTCTGGGCGCCGGACGGGAAGCTCACCCTGAGCTCGCCCGACGTGCCGCTGGCCTACTGACCGCCCGCGCGATCAGCCCTCGAGCAGCTCGCTGAGCTCCATCCAGCGCGACTCGAGCGCCTCGACGTCGGCCTCGATGGCGCGCACGCCCTCGTTGAGCTTCCCGAGCCCGTCGTAGTCGTCCGGATCGTGCTCGGCCATGGCGTCGAGCGCCTGACGGCGGCGCAGGTCGGCCTTCTCGAGCTTGCGCGTGATGCTCGCGAGCTCCTTCTGCGCGTTCCGCAGCTCCGCGCCCTGCAGCTGCGAGCCGCCGGATCCGCCGGATCCGCCGAGCGTGGCCGTGGCCTGCCCGCCGACCTCGTCGGGGCGCGCGACCGTGGAGCGCTCGGCGTTGCCGGGCTGGGACCGCAGCTTCAGGTACTGCTCCACGCCGCCGGGGAGGTGGCGGAGGTTGCCGCCCATGACCGCGTACTGCTGGTCGGTGACGCGCTCGAGCAGGTACCGGTCGTGGCTCACGACGAGGAGCGTGCCCGGGAACGAGTCGAGGAGGTCCTCCATGGCCGCGAGCATGTCGGTGTCGAGGTCGTTGGTGGGCTCGTCGAGGATGAGCACGTTCGGCTCGTCGAGCACGATGAGGAGGAGCTGGAGCCGCCGCTTCTGGCCGCCCGACAGGTCCTTCACGGGCGTGGACAGCTGCGCGCTCGTGAAGCCGAGGCGCTCGAGCAGCTGGCCGGGCGTCATCTCCTTGCCGCCCGCGACGTACGTGGTGCGCTGGCGGCCGATGACGGTGGACACGCGGTCCTCCAGCACGTCCTTCAGCTCGTCGAGCTGCTGCGTGAGCACGGCGACCTTGATGGTCTTGCCGCGCTTCACCCTGCCGGTCGTGGGCTGGAGCGTGCCGGCGACGAGCGACAGGAGCGTCGACTTGCCGGCGCCGTTCACGCCGAGGATGCCCGTGCGCTCGCCGGGCGCGATGCGCCACTCGACGTCCTTCAGGATCTGCTTGTCGCCGTAGCTGACGGACACGTCGAGGAGGTCGACCACGTCCTTGCCCAGCCGCTGCATCGCCATCGACGCGAGCGAGACGGTGTCGCGCGCGGGCGGCTCGTCGGCGATGAGGGCGTTGGCCGCCTCGATCCGGAACTTCGGCTTGGCCGTGCGCGCGGGCGCCCCGCGGCGCAGCCACGCGAGCTCCTTCTTCATGAGGTTCTGGCGCTTGGCCTCGGAGACGGCGGCGCTCCGGTCGCGCTCGACGCGCTGCAGGATGTACGCCGCGTAGCCGCCCTCGAACGGCTCGATGAGGCGGTCGTGGACCTCCCACGTGGCGTTCGCGACCTCGTCGAGGAACCACCGGTCGTGGGTCACGACGATGAGGCCGCCCGAGCTCGGCGCCCAGCGGCGGCGGAGGTGGCCGGCGAGCCAGGCGATGCCCTCCACGTCGAGGTGGTTGGTGGGCTCGTCGAGGAAGAGGAGGTCGTGGTCGCCGATGAGGAGCTTCGCGAGCGCGACGCGGCGGCGCTGGCCGCCCGAGAGCTGGGCGACGTCGGCGTCCCACGGCACGTCGGAGGCGAGGCCGTCGATCACGTCGCGGACGAGCGGGTTGCCCGCCCACTCGTGCTCGTCGATGCCGCCCACGATCGCCTCGCCCACGGTCTGGCCGTCGGGCAGGGTGTCGCTCTGGTCGAGGACGCCGACCGTGACGCCGCGGCGGCGGGTGACGCGGCCGCGGTCGGGCTCGAGGCGCCCGGCGAGGAGGGAGAGGAGGGTCGACTTGCCGTCGCCGTTGCGTCCGACGATGCCGATGCGGTCGCCCTCGTTCACCCCGATGGTCACGTCGTCGAAGATCACGCGCGTCGGGAACTCGAGGTGGAGCGCTTCGGCTCCCAGCAGATGGGCCACCGCACGAGCCTAGGTGACCCTCGCCCGGGGAATTCCCGCGAGCGGTCCGCCGTTGGCTCCCCTCGTGGCCCGCGAGGGCCGCGCGCTCGACGGGGAGCGGCCCGCCCGGCGGCTCGTCCCCGGGATCCGCCGACCGCGAGGAGCGCGCATGACCACCGACACCCGAGCCGTCCCCGCCCGCCGCGAGTCGGCCGCCGGCCTCCTCGTCTACGCGCTCACGCTGCTCGTCCTCGTCGCCTCGGGCGCCGCGCCCTCGCCCCTCTACCCCGTGTACCAGGCGGAGTGGGCGCTGCCGCCCGTCGTGCTCACGGCCGTGTTCGCCGTGTACGTCGCCGGCCTCCTCGCGACGCTGCTCACGGCCGGCCGGCTCTCCGACCACATCGGCCGGCGGCCCGTGATCCTCGGCGCCCTCGCCGTCTCCACGGTCGCGATGCTCGTGTTCGCCTTCGCGCACGACGGGCTCGCGCTCGTCGTCGCCCGCATCCTCCAGGGGCTCGCGATCGGCCTGGCCACGGGCGCGCTCGGCGCCGGCATGATCGACCACCAGCCGCGCCGCCGCTCCGGCCTCGCGGCGTTCCTCAACGGCGTCGTCCCGCCGGCGGCGCTCACGGTCGGCGCGCTCGGCAGCGGCTTCCTCGTGGCCTACGGGCCCGCGCCCGAGGAGACGGTGTTCGTCGTGCTGGCGGCGCTCATGGTCGCCGCCGGGATCGCCGTCGCGTTCGTGCCCGAGCGGCAGCCCCGCCGGGCCGGCGCGCTCCGGTCGCTGATCCCGTCCGTCGCCGTGCCGCGCGACGCCCGCGCCGTGTTCACCGCGGTCGTCGGCGGCATGATCGCGAGCTGGGCGCTCGGCGGCATGTTCCTCGCCTTCATCGGATCCGTGCTCGGCGACACCTTCGGCCTGCACAGCGCGGCGCTCACGGGCGCGGCCATCGCGCTCTTCACCGGCACCGGCGCGATCACCGGCGTCGTGATCCGCACCCGCGACGCCCGCCGCAGCCTCGTCGTCGGCGTGGTCGCCCTGGTGCTCGGCCCGGTCGGCCTCGTCGCCGCCATCTGGACCGCGTCGCTCCCCCTGTTCGCGGTCGCCGCGGTGGTCGGCGGGGTCGGCTTCGGCGCCGGCTTCCAGGCGGGCCTCCGGCTCGTGCTCGCGGAGGCGCCCGTCGACCAGCGCGCGAGCCTGCTCTCCTCCGTCTACGTCGCGAGCTACCTCGCGTTCGGCGTCCCGAGCGTGGTCGCCGGGGTGTTCGTGCAGGCGGACGGACTGCCGATCGTCCTCAGCGTCTACGGCGCGTTCGTCGCGGCGAGCGCCCTGGTGGCGCTCGTCCTGCAGCTCACCGGCCGCCGCACGCGCCGGGCCGAGCGGATCGCCGACGCGCTGGACGCCGCCGCCGTCTCCTGATCGTGCCGCGCACGGACGCCGGGCCGACATGCGGGACCCCCTCTCGAGCCGGTGCCGCGAGCGGGACGCTACGGGGTACCATCGGGGCGCCGAGCGGCCCGCTGCACCTCCTGCGCCGCCCGTCCCCCGGCCGGCATCCCGTCCGGCCGCGCCCGAACCGAAGGAAGACCCCCGTGGCATTCATCGTCGTCCTGCTCGTCCTCTGGCTGATCCTCACGGTGGTCGGCTTCGCCATCAAGGGCCTCGTCTGGCTCGGGATCATCGGCATCATCCTGGTCATCGGCACCATCGTGCTCGGCGCCCTCCGCCGCCGCTACAACGCGGCGAAGACGCCCAAGGCCTAGCCGCCGCCCGCCCCGGCCTCCGGGTCAGCCGAGCGACGCCACCCACTCGCTCGTGCCGTCGTCGAAGGCCTGCTGCTTCCAGATGGGGACGCGCTGCTTGACCTCGTCCACCAGCAGGCCGCACGCGGCGAACGCGTCCGCCCGATGCGCGGAGGAGACGGCGCACGTGAGCGCCACGTCGCCGATGGCGAGGCGGCCGATGCGGTGCTCGACGGCGATCCGCACGCCGGGGTGGCGGGCCGAGACGTCGAGCGCGACCTGCCGGATCGCCTGGCGGGCGGCCGGATGCGCGGAGTAGTCGAGCCACAGGACGCCACGGCCGTCGTCGTGGTCGCGCACGACGCCCTCGAACGTCACGACGGCGCCGGCGTCGTCGGCGCGGACGGCGTCGGCGCAGTCCTCGACGCGGATCGCGCCGCCCGCGATGCGCGCGAAGAGGACGCGGTCGGCGGTCACGAGGCGGCTCCCCGGTCGGCGACCGCGTCGTCGTCGGCGCCCGAGTCGAAGTCGGCGCCCGCGTCCGTGTCGGCCGCCGTGTCCGTCGCCGGGTGCACGGAGCCGCGGATCTGCGCGAGCACGTGGTCGAGGATCCGGTCGAGCAGCCCCAGCCCGTCGCGCACGCCGCCCGGCGAGCCGGGCAGGTTCATCACGAACGCGCCGCCCGCGACGCCCGCATGCCCGCGCGTGAGCACGGCCGTCGGCGTGTGGGCCGTGCCGATGCGGCGGGCCTCCTCCATGATCCCGGGGATCTCGAGGTCGAGCAGCGGCGCCGTCGCCTCGGGGGTGCGGTCGGTGGGCGTGATGCCCGTGCCGCCCGTGGTGAGGATCACGCGCGCGCCGCCCGCGACCGCCTCGGCGAGCGCGGCAGCCACCCCGGGTCCGTCGGCGCGCACGTGCGGGCCGTCGACCGCGAAGCCGCGCTCGGCGAGCCAGGCGGCGATGACGGGACCGGTGCGGTCCGCGTACTCCCCGGCGGCGGCGCGCGTGGACGCGACGATCACGACCGCCCGCCCGCGCGGATCCGCCCCGCTCATGCCCGCTCCCAGTCGCCGGACTTGCCGCCCTGCTTCTCGCGCACGAGCACGTCGGTGATCACGGCCCGCGCGTCGACGGCCTTGAGCATGTCGTAGAGCGTGAGCGCGGCGACCGACGCCGCGGTGAGCGCCTCCATCTCCACGCCCGTGACGCCCGTGGTGCTCACCGACGCGACGACCGTGAGGCGGTCGTCGGCCCCCGTGATGTCGATCTCGATGCGGCCGATCGGCAGCGGGTGGCACAGCGGGATGAGGCTGGATGTCTGCTTCGCCGCCATGATCCCCGCGATGCGCGCCGTGCCGACCGCCTCGCCCTTGGGGAGGTCGCCCGAGATCACGGCGGACACGACCTCCGGCCGGGTCACGAGCACGGCCTGCGCGACGGCGCGGCGCTTCGTGACGGCCTTGTCGGTGACGTCGACCATGTGCGCGGACCCGTCCTGCCGCAGGTGGGTGAGGGACGGCGCGGCGGCGCTCGTCGCGGGATCAGTCATCGATGCTCCAGACGGTGACGGGGTCGCCGGCCTCGAGCCGGGCGAGACCTGCGGGGATGTGGACGAGATGGGTGGCGGTCGCGTACGCGTGCAGGAGGTGGGATCCGGGGCCGCCGACCGCGACCACCCGACCGTCGGCGTCGAGGCGCCCGCGCCGCACCTGGTGCTTGCCGGCGGGCGAGTCGAGCGGCTCGGCCAGCGGCAGCTCGCGGGACGGGCGCTCCGGGTGCGCGTGCCCGGCGATCCGCCGCAGCACGGGACGGAGGAACAGCTCGAACGAGACGAGGGCGCTCACGGGGTTGCCGGGGAAGGCGACGACCGGGATCCGGGAGCCACCGAGCTCGGCCGTGCCGAGGCCCTGCGGCCCGCCCGGCTGCACGGCGACGGAGGCGAACTCGACGCCGCCGCCCTCGAGCACGTCGCGGACGACCTCGTAGGCGCCCGCGCTCACGCCGCCCGTGGTGACGAGGAGGTCGACGCCCGTCGCGGCATCGCGGAGGGCGTCGCGCACGCGGTCGGGGTCGTCGGAGGCGACCCGCATCGGGCGGACGACGGCGCCGGCCTCCTGCAGGGACGCGGCGAGCGCGACGGAGTTGGCGTCGTGGATCTGCCCGGGCGCGAGCTCCTCGCCGGGCCCGCGCAGCTCGAGGCCCGTGGAGAGGAGGAGGACGACGGGACGGCGGCGGACGGCGACGTGCACGACGCCGGCCGATGCCAGGACGCCGAGGTGCGCAGGCAGGAGGCGCGTGCCGGCGGCGACGAGCACGCCGCCCGCGGCGAGGTCGCTGCCCTGCGCGCGGACGAAGGCGCCCGGATCCACGGGGGCGACGAAGGAGACGGTCGCGTCGGTCGCCGTCTCGTCGACGAAGCGGTCGGGGATCGCGGCCTCGATGGGGACGATCGCGTCGGCGCCGGACGGGACGGGCGCGCCGGTCATGCAGGGGGCCGCGGTCCCGGGCGCGAGGGGCGCGGGCGCGACGCCCGCGGGGACGCGCGGCGCGATGCGGAGGACCGCGGGGCGCGCGTCTGTCGCGGTCGCGAGGTCGGCGACGCGCACCGCGTAGCCGTCCATCTGCGAGTTGCGGAAGGGCGGCAGGTCGATGCCGCTCCGCACGTCGTCGGCGAGGACGCGGCCGGCGTGCCGGTGCGGATCCGCCGCGAGGGCGTCGGCGTCGACCGCGAGCTCCTCGGAGGGCAGGTCGGCGAGCGGGGCGAGGAGGGCCGCGACCGCGGATCGGTGCTCGGCGACGCTGCGGCGCGCTCGGCCGGCGGAGCGGTCGGAGGTCATGCCCCCATCATCCCCCGGGGCAGGCGGGGCTCGGGGGCGGCGCTCGGGGGCGGCGTCGGCGGACCCATGCGCGCCCGGGCCCCGCGCACCGGCCCCGGCGGGCCTTGCCACCGTCGCCGAGCACGGGCGACCATGGGCCCATGGACCCGCACGAGCGCCGATCCGCCGTCATCCGCCGCGTGGCCGCCGGGGTCGGCGGCGTCCTCGTCGTCGCGGCCGTCGTGCTGGGCGTGGTCGGGGTCGTCGTCTCGACGGGCGGATCCGACCTGGGCCTCCTCGCGCTCGTCGCGGCCCTCGCCCTGGTCACCGCGGGGGCGGGGCTGATCGCCGCGGCCGTCCGCTCGGCGGCCGGTCGCCGGGGCTGAGCCCGCCGCGTCCCCGGACGGGCGCCGTCCGCTCCTCCCCAGGCGTCCGCGGCGGATGCGTGTCCGGGTCCCGAAGCCGCCCCTGCCGTCCGGCGCCCGCCCGTCCTAGGGTCGGACCATGACCATCGCCGCCCGCGGGCAGACCCTCGTCGACCTCCACACCGCACCCGAGCTCCTGAGGGTGGTGAACGTGTGGGACGCCATCACCGCGTCCGCCATCGGCTCGCTCCCCGAGACCAAGGCGCTCGCCACCGCGAGCCACTCCATCGCCGCCACATTCGGCTACGAGGACGGCGAGAAGATCCCGCTCGACCTCCACCTCGACATGATCGGCCGCATCGTCGCGGCCGTCGAGCAGCCGGTCTCGGCCGACCTCGAGTCGGGCTACGGGGACGCGGGCGAGACCGTGCGCCGCGCCATCGGCGTGGGCGTCGTCGGCGCGAACCTCGAGGACGGCATGCGTCCCCTCGACGAGTCGATCCGCGCGGTCGAGGCGGCCGTCGCCGCCGCGCAGGCCGAGGGCGTGCCGTTCGCGCTCAACGCCCGCACCGACGCCTACGTGCTGGGCGGCGACCGCGACCGGTCCGACGTCCTCGCCGACGCCGTCGAGCGAAGCCGTGCCTACATGGCCGCGGGCGCCACCTCTATCTTCGTGCCCGGTCCGCTCACGGAGGACGAGGTGCGCACCCTCGTCGACGCGCTCGGCCCGCAGGTCCTCACGGTCATCGGCGTCCCCGGGTCCCTCTCCCCCGCCCGATTCGAGGAGCTCGGCGTCGCGCGCATCTCCTACGGCCCGTGGACCCAGCGGGTCGCGCTCACCGCGCTGCAGGACACGGCGAAGGACCTCTACGCAGGCGGCGCGCTCCCCGAGGGGACACGCCCGCTCAACTGACGCCGTCACGCGGACCCGGGCTCGGCCGTCGCGGCGGAGCCCGCGTCCGGCGTGCACTGGTTGACTGCTGCCACCGCCCCCGAAGGAGCCCCCGTGACCGACACCCCCGCACCGGCGGACGCCGCCGCACCCGCATCCACCCCGCGCGCCGACATCGGCGTCATCGGCGGATCCGGCCTCTACGCCCTGCTCGACCCCGCGACCAGCACGTCCCATCGCATCGAGACGCCGTTCGGCCCCACCTCGAGCGAGGTGACCATCGGCGAGCTGGCCGGGCGGCGCATCGCGTTCCTCACCCGCCACGGCGCCGACCACTCGGTCGCGCCGCACCTCATCGACTACCGGGCGAACGTCTGGGCGCTCGCCTCGCTCGGCGTCTCGGCCATCGTGTCGTCGTCGGCCGTAGGCGGCGTCTCGCCGGACTACCCGCCGGGATCGCTCGTGCTGACGGACCAGCTCCTCGACCGCACCTGGGGACGACCGGACACCTTCTTCGACCAGGGCGCGGTGCAGCACCTCTCCGCCGCGGATCCGTTCGACCCCGAGCTGCACGGCCTGGCCGCCGCCGCGCTCGTGGAGCTGGAGGGCGGCGACCGCGCCGATCCTGCCGGGCCGCTGCGCACCTCGGGCACGGTCGTCGTCATCCAGGGACCGCGCTTCTCCACGCGCGCCGAGTCGCTCTGGTTCCGCCAGGCGGGCGCCCACATCGTCAACATGACGCAGTACCCGGAGGTGGTGCTCGCGTCCGAGCTGAACATCGGCACGGTCAACCTGTCGTTCGTCACCGACGCCGACGCCGGCCTCGCGCCGCTCCCCGGCGAGCAGGGCGACGCCGTCACCGCGGAGCTCGTGTTCGCGCGGCTCCGGGACGCGCAGCCGCGCATCGTGCGCGCGATCGAGGCGGTCATCCGCGCGATCCCCGCCGACTACCGCGGCCGGCCGCTCATCGACCCGGATGCGGTCGCCTCCGTGCTCGCGCGGCCCGCCTCGGGCGCCGACGACGCGGCGGGCGCGCGCTCGTGAGCGACGGGATCCTCCTCGTCACGGGCGGAGCGGGCTTCATCGGCGGCACCGTCGTCGCGGCGGCGCTTGCGGAGGGCCGTCGCGTGCGGATCCTCGACTCGCTGCGGGCGGACGTGCACGGCGGCGCACCCGAGATCGATCCGCGGGCGGAGCTCGTGCACGGCGACGTCACGGATCCGGACCAGGTGGCCCGCGCGCTCGACGGCGTCGACGTCGTGTGCCACCAGGCCGCGAAGGTCGGCCTCGGCGTCGACTTCCTCGACGCCCCCGACTACGTGCACACGAACGACGGCGGCACCGCCGTGCTGCTCGCCGCCATGACGCGCGCCGGCGTCGACCGCCTCGTGCTCGCCAGTTCCATGGTCGTCTACGGCGAGGGCGCCTACGCGGGCGCAGACGGCCCGGTGCGCCCGCCCGCGCGCCGCGTCGCCGACCTCGACGCCGGGATGTTCGACCCCGTCGATCCCGCCACGGGCGAGCCGCTCGTGCCCGCGCTCATCGGCGAGGACGTGCCGCTGGATCCGCGCAACGTCTACGCCACCACGAAGCTCGCGCAGGAGAACCTCGCGAGCTCGTGGACCCGCGCCACGGGCGGTCGGGCCGCCGCGCTCCGCTACCACAACGTCTACGGGCCCGGCATGCCGCAGAACACGCCCTACGCGGGCGTCGCGTCGCTGTTCCGGTCGGCGCTGGCCCGCGGCGAGGCGCCCCGCGTCTTCGAGGACGGCCGGCAGCGCCGCGACTTCGTGCACGTGCGCGACGTCGCCGGCGCGAACCTCGCCGCCCTCGCCTGGACCTCGGAGCGCGAAGCCGGGTCCTTCCGCGCCTTCAACGTGGGCAGCGGCACCGTGCACACCATCGGCGAGATGGCCGAGGCGCTGGCGCGGGAGGCGGGCGGATCCGCGCCCGTCACCACGGGCGAGTACCGGCTGGGCGACGTGCGGCACATCACGGCGTCGTCCGACAGGCTCCGCACGGAGCTCGGCTGGGAGCCGCAGGTGGGCTTCGAGGAGGGCATGCGCGAGTTCGCGACGGCGCCGCTGCGGAGCGCGGTCGGCTGAGGGGCGCTGGGTCGGGTCGGGCCCGGTCGGGTCGGGTCCGGGCGGGTCGGGTCCGGGCGGGTCGGGTCCGGGCGGGTCGGGTCGGATTGCGCCACGGTGCGTCGTACCCGGGTGCCGCCCGGCCGTCGACCCCGGCACCTCCGGCCGACGACGCCCACGCGGCGTCGCACGAGACTGGGAGCATGACCTCCGCATCACGCCGCCGCATCGCCGCGCGCTCCGGGATCGCCCTCGCCGTCGGCGCCGCGTCCCTCGCGCTCGCCGGCTGCTCGGGCATCACCGACGACATCGCCGACATCTACTCGATCACCTACGAGGTCACGACCACCGGCCCCGCCGACGGCGGGCTGACCGACGTGTCGTACGCCGAGGCGTCGCACCGCGGACGACCGTCGATCGTCCAGGAGGTCGGGCAGGCGTCGCTCGCCCCCGGCGACGACTCGGCGAGCTCCATCTGGTCGGTCGAGTCGGTCGTCACCGCGGAGGACTGGGCCTTCGTGCAGGCGACGCCGGTGGACGGGGAGGCGCTCACCTGCCGGATCCTCGTCGACGGCGTGAAGGAGATCGCCTCGTCGACGGCCGCGGCCGGCCAGCCCGTGACCTGCCAGGTGCCGACCGCGCCGTTCAGCTGACGCGGCCGGCCGACCTGAGCGACCGGCCGGTCCGCATCCCGCCGCTCAGTACTTCGCGGACTGCCCGCCGTCGATCGGCAGCACGGCCGCGTTCACGTACGCCGCGTCCGAGGACAGCAGGAACGCGACGACCGACGCGATCTCGTCCGCCTCGCCGTAGCGCTTCGTCGGGTTGCCCTGGATGAACTGCTCCGCGGCGCCGCGGGGGTCGTCGGCGCTGATCTGCTTCATGGAGGCCTCGACCATCGGGGTCCAGATGGCCCCGGGCGCGATGGCGTTGACGCGGATGCCGAACTCGCCGTACTCGACGGCCGAGTTGCGGGTGAGGCCGACGACGCCGTGCTTCGCGGCCGCGTAGCCGGACTGGTTGCCGACGCCGCGGATCCCGCCGACGCTCGCGGTGTTCACGACCATGCCGGAGCCCTGCGCGCGCATGACGGCGAGGACCTTCTCGAGGCCGAGGAAGACCCCGCGCAGGTTGATGGCGACGACCTTGTCGAACTCCGCCGCGGTGAAGTCCTCGGTGAGGTTCTGGCGGCCCTCGATGCCGGCGTTGTTGAAGAAGCCGTCGATGCGGCCGAAGCGCTCGACGGTCTGCTGCACGTACGCATCGACGTCGGACTCCTGGGACACGTCGGCGATGACGGTGAGGACCTCGGCGTCGGACGCGGCGGCGGTGACGGCCTCGACGGTGGCCTGGAGGCCCTGCTCGGAGATGTCGACGAGCGCGAGCTTCGCGCCCTCCGAGGCGAGGCGGACGGCGGCGGCGCGGCCGAGGCCGGATCCGCCGCCGGTGATGAGGACGACCTGGTCGGTGAAGCGGGTGGTGGTCATGGGGTCTCCTGACGAGTCGGGGACGGCGGCCCGCGTCTCGTGGGCGGAGCCACTGGTCCATGCGATCGCATGGACATCCTTACCGTAGGTCGGTTTCCTGGACACGGCCTCCGCGCGCGGCGCGCCGCACACCGCGTACCGCCCATAGCCCGGGCGCCCGCCGCCCACAGCGCGCCACGCGCCACGCGCCGACGGCCGCCGCCGTCCTCGTCCCTCCGGACCGCGACGCCGGCGCCGGCGCCGGCGCCGGCGCCGGCGATCTCGGGGTCATGTGCTCAGGCCCCGGACGCCGCCGCGGGCCCGTCCGGCTCCCCGCCTTCCGTGAAGTCGAACACGAGCACCCCGTGCGGGTCCGGCGCCAGCAGCGGGCCGACGTGGTCCTTGAAGGCGGCGTGCTGCGGGTCGATGCGCGTCGGATCCGCGATGAGCGGCTCCCCGAGGTAGAGGTTGCGGTCGCCCTCCGAGGAGAAGGTGAGCACGAACCCCAGCTCGAAGCCGCGGCCGACGCCCTCGGGGCTCGACTGCCGACCCGCGTGCAGGGACCGGATGTACGGGCCGGATCCGTCGGGGTGCGGGGAGTCGGCGAGCGCGCGGAAGCGGCGCTCGACCTCGTCGCGGTCGGCGTCCGTCGCGTCGTCGCGGAGGCGGAACAGCACGACGTGGTGCACGAGCCCGGGGACGTGGTCGCGGGCGGTGAGCTCGGCGTCGGTGAGGGAGGGGCCAGGGGTGACGGGGGTCATGGATCGAGCCTGGCCCGCCCGCCCGCGATCGGCACGGCCGCGGGGCGACGACCCCCGTCCGGGCCCTGTCGCCGGGGGCGCGCGGCACGTAGCCTCGGAGGATCCGGCGAGGCGACGAGGAGGCCGCATGCGCGCATCCGGCACCGACCGCGCGGCCGACGACGACGCGCTCGCCCGACGCCTCCGCGACGACGACGCCGCGACCCGCCGCCTCGACGACCTCCGCGGCGCCGCCTACGGCCGGGACGCGTCCGCGGCGCCGCTCGTCGCCGTGCCCGCCGTCCTCCGGGAGGCGACCGGCATCGAGGATGCCGCGCTCCCCGCCCCGCTGATCGCCCTGCTGACCGAGGAGGCGCGGCTCGTCGCCGAGGGCCGCGCGCTGCTCGACGGCGAGCGGCGGGCCTCGGCGTCCCCCGCGCGGGCCGCCGTCACCGCCGCCGCAGACGGATCCACCGGTCCCTCGTCCGGAGACGGAGACGGAGACGGAGACGGAGACGGAGACGGAGACGGAGACGGAGACGGAGACGGAGACGCCGACGCCGATACAGACGCAGACGCCGACGCCGACGCCGACGCCGACGCTTCCGCCGCGGCCGAGCCCCCGACGACCGCACCCACGGCGCAGCCGGACGACGCGCCGCCCGCCCGCGCCGACCGCCGCATCCGGCCGGGCGTCCTGGTCGCCGCCGTCACGGCGGCCCTCGCGCTCGGCGGCCTCCTCGGCGCCTCCGGATCCGGCCTGCTCGACGACGCGGTCCCCGCCGCCGCCCCGACCGCGTCCTCCCCCGCCGACGGCCGCGGATCCCGCGTGGAGGCGATGGGCACGCCCGACGGCCGCCGCGCGTCCGCCGTCCCGCCCTTCACGGCCTCGCCGCCGCCGCACGTCAGCGCGACCGACGAGGAGATGGCGTCCGTCTACCGCCGCGAGGCCGACGCGAGCTGGGAGCTGCTCGCGTCCGGCGTCCCGGGCGCCGTGCGGCCCGAGGTGGCCCTCGAGCGCGTCGTGTCCGAGGAGGACTTCCCGGAGCAGCAGGTCGAGTGCCTCCGGGCCGCGGGAATGGAGGCGTCGGTCGTCGGCGGGGGCGGCATCACCTACCAGGACGCGGATCCGGTCGAGGTGTGGTCCTGCTACGCGCGCTTCCCGATGCAGCAGCCCGACCCGCGCACCGACGCCGAGGTCGCCTACGAGCACGACTACCTCGTCTCCTTCCTCCTGCCCTGCTACGCCGTCGCGGGCCGGCCGTACACGGACGCGGTGCCCGGCCGTGAGGAGTACGTGGCGCGCGCGAAGGCCGGGGACCCGTGGCTCCCGACCCCCGACGGCATGGACGGCGCGCTGTCGTCCCGGTGCCCGGCGCAGCCGCCGGCGTGGGAGTGAGCGCCGACCCGGCTCCGGATGGCGCCCTCCGTCGGCGCCTCCGCGACGACCCGGACGCCGCGGCGCACCTGGCCGAGCTGCGGCGGGCCGTCTACGGACGCGACGGATCCGACGACGCGACCCGCGACGCGCTCCTCGACGCGGAGCGGCGGCTGACGGCCGAGGGCCGGCGGATGCTCGAGCGGGACGCGGCGGCGGACGCGGTCACCCGAGGCCCAGCGCCGGGGTCCGGCAACGCGGGCACCGCGGGCCCCGCCGGCACCGCGGGCCCCGCCGACACCGCATCGGCCCGCCCGCACGGCTCGGCCGCGGCCTCCGCGACTCCGCCCGCCGACGCAGCCCCCGACGCCGCGCCCGCCCGCCGCCGCCTCCTCCGCCCCGGCCCGCTCACCGCCGCGCTCGCCGCCGTCTGCCTGGTCGCGGGCCTCGCATCCGCCTCCGCCGCCGGCTTCCTCCCCGGCGGCACCAGCGACGGCACCGGCGACGGCGCACGCGACCGGGCGCCCACGTCCACGCCGGGCCCGCCGTCCGCCTCCGGTCCCCGGCTCGGCGTGCCCGCCCCCGACTTCACGCCCCAGCCCCCGACCGAGACGCGCGGGGAGCTCAGCGACGCGGAGACCGCCGCGGCCCTCCGGGGTGCCGCGGACGCCGCCTGGGAGCAGGTCATCCGGGAGCGGCCGGACGCGGTGCGCCCCGACGTGCCGGTCGAGCGGGTGCTCGCGGGCGAGGCGTGGGTGCGGCAGCAGGCGTCGTGCCTCTTCGAGTCCGGCGTGCGCGTGCAGGTGATCGGCACGGGCGACGACGCGCGCCTCGGCACCGACTCGGCGGATCCCATCGTGCGCTACGTCTGCCGGGTCCGCTTCCCGGTCGCGCCCGGAGGCCCATGACGGACGCCGGCCGGGATCGGCTGCACGGCCGCTCCGCGGATCGCCCGCTCCCGCCGCGGCTCTCCCAGGGGAGCGTCCGCGCCGCGGTTAGGGTGGTTCCCGTGCGACCGCCCCTCGGACCCCGGCCCCGCGCCACCGGTCCGCGATGACGGACCGGCACAGCCCCTTCGCCCCGGACGACGACGGCGCCTCGCCCTTCGACCGGCCCGCGCGCGCCTCGCGTCCTCGACGGGAGCGGATCCGCGACCGGCGCCCCCGCGACGTCGACGCGGCAGCCGGCACGACGCCCGGCACCGCGACCGCCACCGCCACCCTCACCGCACCGCCCCCGCCCGCCGCGCACGACCACGACCACGACCACGACGCCCCGCGCCCGTCCGCCTCCGGGATCCGCACCGGCCTCGTCACGGGCCTCGCCCTCGTCCTCCTGCTCCTCGCCCTCCGCGCCGCCTCCCCCGCGCTCGGCGACAGCGTCCTGCCCGACCGCCTGCAGGACCTCGTCACGCTCTCGGTCAGCGTCATCGTCGAGTCGCTGCCGTTCGTGATCCTCGGCATCGTCCTGTCGATCGTCGTGCAGGTGTGGGTGCCGCCCGGCGTCATCGAGCGCCGCCTGCCGCGCAACCCGTTCGCGCGCCGCGCGTGCATCTCGTTCCTCGGCATGGCGCTGCCGGTCTGCGAGTGCGGCAACGTGCCCCTCGCCCGCGGGCTCGTGGTGCGCGGGTTCACGGTGCCGGAGTCGATCACGTTCCTGCTGGCCGCGCCGATCCTCAACCCGATCACCATCATCACGACGCACGCGGCCTTCGGCTGGGACGGCTGGATCCTCGTGGCCCGCCTCGTCGGCGGCTTCCTCATCGCGAACGTGGTCGGCTGGCTGTTCAGCCTCCACCCCGAGCCCGACCGCCTCCTCACCGACGAGTTCCGCGCCGAGTGCGCCCTGCCCGATCCGCACGCGCACGGCGGCGCCCGCGTCCGGAAGTCGATCTCGCTGTTCGGCCGCGAGGCGACCACGATCATGCCGGCGCTCGTCATCGGCTCCCTGCTGGCCGGCCTCATCCAGGTCGCGGTGCCGCGCGAGGTGCTCGTGACGCTCGGCGGCAGCCCGATCCTCTCGGTGCTCGCGCTGATGCTCCTGGCCTTCGTCGTCTCGGTCTGCTCCAACGTCGACGCGTTCTTCGTGCTCTCGTTCGGATCCGTGTTCCTGCCCGGCGGCATCGTCGCCTTCCTGGTCTTCGGCCCGGTCATCGACGTGAAGATGCTCGCGCTCATGCGCACCACCTACTCGACCCGCACGCTCGTGATGATCACCTCGGTCGTCGCGCTGATCAGCCTCGCGCTGGGATGGGGTGTCAATGCGATCGCCTGACGACCGGACGGACGACGACCGGACCGCCGACGACCGGACCGCCCCCGCCCTCCGCCGCGCCCGCCGCCGCCGCGCCGCGGGCGGCCGCGCCTCCTCCACCGTGGGCCTCGTGCTCCTCGCCGCGTGCATCGTCTCGACGCTGTGGCTCACGATCACCGGCCAGCTCGGCCTCTACATCCACCCGCGCTACTTCGTCTTCACGGCGATCATGGCGGTCGTCGGCCTCGTCGCCACCGTCGCCGGCTTCGCCCTCCGCCCCGCCGAGGCGGCCGACGACCACGACCACGCGCACGACCACGACGGCGGCGGATCCGCGTCCCCCGCCGCCCGACGCACCCTCCGCGCCCGCGCCTCCCGCGTCGCCGTCGCGACGGTCGTCACGATCACGGTCGTCGCCGTCCTCGTGCTCCCGCCGCGCACGCTCACCCAGAGCACGGTGACGCAGCGGGCCCTCAACTCGAGCACGGTCGCCTCCGACGCCGCGCCCGACCAGGAGCTCCTCGGCACGAGCGACTTCTCGACCCTCGGCGTCAAGGACTGGTCGCAGCTCCTCGCGCAGACCACGGATCCCACCTTCTTCACCTCGAAGTCCGTCGACATCACGGGATTCGTCAGCGCCGACCCCGACGACCCGGACGACGTCTTCTACGTGACCCGCTTCGTCGTCACCTGCTGCGCGGTCGACGCGCAGCCGGTCGGCGTGCCCGTCTACCAGCCGGGCTGGAAGTCGACGCTCCAGACCGACGAGTGGGTCGAGGTGAAGGGTCCGTTCGCCTCGAACCCCAGCGCGAAGAGCCGGCAGCCGCTCGCCGTGATGCCGCAGGGCGTGACGAAGGTCGACCAGCCCGCCGACCCCTACGTCTACTGAGCCGCCCGTGACCGACGCCGCCCGATCCCCGCGCGCCTTCCGCCGGGCGTTCACCGCCGTGATCCTCGTGCTCGTCCTCGTCGCCGGCGGCCTGCTCGCGGTCGCGGGCAGCCAGGGGCCGCGGCTCGTGCGCACCGACGTGGATCCGCTCGCCGTCGTGCAGCAGTCGCGCCAGCGGCTCGTGCTCGCGGCGAACCGGCCGGTGGAGCCGATCGACGCGTCCCGCGTGCGGATGGAGCCCGGCGCCGACTTCACCGTGGACACGCAGGCCGACCGCATCATCCTCGACTTCACGCGCCCGCTCGCCTACGACGCCGACTACACCGTCTCCATCGACGGCGTGCGGGGCGTCGGCGGCGGCCCCGCGTCGGACCTCGCGACGTCGTTCCGCACGGGCGACCCCGGCATGTACGTGCTCGTTCGGGGCGGCGAGCAGCAGGCCGACCGGATCCTCCGCCAGAGCGTCGCCGGCAGCGGCGGCGAGGGCACGAGCGACGTGGTGTTCCAGGCCACGAAGATCCAGGAGTACGCGGTCGTCGGGAAGTCGCTCGTGGTCGCGACCCTCCAGGACGACGGCACGAACGGCCTCGTCATCGCCGCCCTCGACGGATCCGGCCAGGCCGACCTCCCGCTCCCCGGCCGCGGCACGCTCGACGACCTGCACGCGGAGGACGCGGGCACCACGGTCGGCTTCCGCTTCACGAGCGCCGACGGCGGCGCCTACGACGACACCCTCATGGTCGACGACGTGGGCGCCGGCGCCGCCCCCACCCCGGTGACGGGCCTCGACGGCCGGGAGCTCAGCGTGCAGGCGTGGGGCTTCGTGCCCGGCCGCCCGCAGCTCGTGGCGCACGGGCAGGACGGCGACATGTACCTGGTGACGGTCGACGGATCCGCGCCCATCGTGCCGCTCGGCCGCCACGGGACGCTCGGCCCGTTCTCCGCGGACGGCACCCGGCTCGCGGTCACGGATCCGGGCTCGACGACCGAGATCGACCTCCGGACCGCGCAGCAGACGCAGCTGCCCACCGAGACGGGCGGGGCCGACCTGCAGTACGACGGCGCGATCTCGTTCGTCCCGGGCGACGACGCCGCGGTGCTCCGCGTGCGCACCTCCCTCGACGCGGCGACCGGCACCGCCACGCAGCGGCTCGTGGTCGTGCGCGACGGGACGGCGAGCGATGTGTACGTGCCCGCGGATCCCGCGACCCGCATCACGGGCCTGAAGGTGACGCCCAACGGCCGCTTCGCGCTGCTCGAGACGGTGCCGGATCCGGCGCGCGGCGCGAGCGACGACTACCCGCGGAACCCCCGCGACTCCACCGTCACCACGCTGTTCGTCGAGCTAGCCACCGGCACGGTGACCCGCAGCGTCGCGGGCTTCGCGGTCACGATCGGCTGAGCCCGCCCGACCGCCCCGGCACCGGCGAGGATGGCTCCATGACGCATCCTCCCGTGACCGACATCGCCGCCGAGCTCCGCGAGGTGACCGCCCACTGGACGCCGCGGGTCGTGGGGCGGGTGAACGACCAGTACGTGAAGGTCGCGAAGCTGCTCGGCGAGCTGACGTGGCACGCGCACGACGCCGAGGACGAGATGTTCCTCGTCGTCTCGGACCGGCTCCGGATCCAGCTGCCCGACGACGAGGAGGTGGTGCTCGGTCCCGGCCAGTTCCACATCGTGCCGCGCGGCATGCCGCACAACCCGGTCGCCGACGAGGAGGTGGAGATCATCCTGATCGAGACGGTCACCACGGCCCACACGGGCGACGTGGTCGTCCCGGGCACGGTCCCGGTGGAGCGCCAGGTCGGCGACTTCCGCTGACGCGCCGCCGCGGGATCCGCCCCCGCACGCGCCGACGGCCCCGGCTCCCGGTGAGGGAGACGAGGCCGTCGATGCGTTCTGCTGTGAGCGCAGGTGGTGCGTCCCGGCGGAGCCGGGTGGGTGCTACTTGGTGTTGACGGTGATCTTGGCGATGCCGACGACGAGCTGGTCGGTGACGGCGGTGGTGCCGAAGGTGCTGTTCAGCAGCGACGCGGCGTCGGGGCTGACCTTGACCGTGGTGCCCTCGAGGACGGCGTTGTCGCCCTCCATGGCGAGGGGCTTCAGGGTCGTGCCGTCGAGGTTGAAGATGTAGACGTCCTTCATGACCTCGCCGTCGCCGACCTGGACCGACCCGGTGAGGCGGCTGGTGCCGGGGTCGATGACGAAGTCGGTGAGCTTCACGACGGTGGAGCCGGCGGTGAGGCTGATGCCGGAGCCCGAGTGGTCGATCTCGCCCTGGACGTAGGGGCGGTAGGACTGCTGCGGGTCGAAGTACTTCACGTTGCCGCCGGTGATGGGGAACGCGAGGGTGCCGGTGGCGCCGTCGAGGGTCGCGGTGCCGATGACGCCGGGCGTCAGGCCCAGGGTCGTGAGGGCGCCGGTGAAGCCGGAGTCGAGCGTGACCTTGGTGTCGACGCCGGTCAGGGTCGGGATCGACGCGAGCGGCGTGGGGTTCGCCTCGGTCGTCGCGGTCGCGGCGGGCTTCGACGAGGACGAGGAGGACGAGCCGGAGTCGGAGGGGGTCGAGCAGGCGGCGAGGCCGACGACCAGGAAGCCGGCGGTGGCGAGGCCGAAGACGGACTTGGTGAGGTTGCGCATGATGTTTCCTTCGCTGTGTGGGCTGGGATCCACCCGGTTCCCCCGGGCGACACAGGGACTTCGGCGCCGCGGCGGAACGGGTTGGGACGGGTTCTCCTTTCCCAGGTGAAGGCCAGGTTCACGACGCGCTCCCCCGGGATCACGGGAAAGCGCCGTCGCCGTCCCGAGCGAGGCTGTTGACTTCCGACTGTCGGCGACATATCGTCGATGCATCGCGACAGCACGTCGCGATCCCCCGACATCCCGACCGGAAGGAGCGCGACATGCGCACCCACGACCAGCACGCGGACCACGACCCGCGCCACGACCACCACGACCACGACCACCACGGCCGCGCCCGCGCCCGCGACGGCGTCCCCGCCGACCGCCACGAGCCCCGCATGCAGCACCACCGCGGCGGCCGCCCGCGCATCATGCCCGGCCACCCGCTCGCCCGCGGCTTCCACCCGGGCGAGGGCGGATCCGGGTTCCCGGGCTTCCCCGGCGCCGGCGGCTTCCCCGGCATGGGCGGCTTCCCGGGCATGGGCGGCTTCGGCGGCCCGGGCTTCGGCCCGGGACGCGGACGCGGCGGACGCGGTCGCGCCCGCCGCGGCGACGTCCGCCTCGCGATCCTCTCCCTCCTCGCGGAGGAGCCCTCGAACGGCTACGGCCTCATCACCGGCATCGCCGCGAAGAGCGAGGGCGCCTGGCGGCCGAGCCCCGGATCCGTCTACCCCACGCTCCAGCAGCTCGTCGACGAGGACCTCATCGTCGCCGACGAGAGCGGATCCAAGAGCGTCTACTCCCTCACCGACGCGGGCCGCGCCCACGTCGAGGAGAACCGCGCGGGCATCGACGCCGCCTGGGCCGCGACCACCGACCGCTCCGAGGGCGAGGACGCGTTCCAGACGAGCCTCATGAAGCTCGCCGGCGTGATCAAGCCGCTCATGCACGACGCGACCGACGCCCAGCGCCAGGCCGCGGCGGCGAAGCTCGACGAGACGCGGCGCGCGCTGTACGCGATCCTCGCCGACTGATCCCGGGCATGACCCGGAGACGACGACGGCCCCCGCTGGTGCGGGGGCCGTCGTCGTGCGCGGGGCGGGTCAGCGCGTGGCCGCTCCGGTGTCGAGGTCGTCGCCGGCCTCGAGGTCGGGGCCGTCGGACTCGGTGATGTCGATGCCGAGGCCGCCGTCCTCGTCGTCGCCCGCGTCCACGGCGTCGTCGTCGAGCGGCACGACGCGCTCGGCGTCGATGGCCTCCTCGGCGTCGCGGGCGTCGGTGCCGACGAGCTCCTCCTCGTCGACGCCGGTGTCGTCCAGGTCGCGGTCGGCGGGGTCGCGGGGGTTCTCGATGTCGCTCACGGTGCTCTCCTCTTCTGGTCGATGCGGCGCGGTGGCGCCGTGCATCGACCGTACGCGTCCCCGCTCCGCGCGTCCGGGGAGCGGCGCCCGGCGCGAGGACGGCAGCGTCATGGCGGACGGGTCAGGAGACGCCGACGGTGATCCGGTGCCAGCCCGTCGCGCCGTCGGGGGCGGGCGGCGCCTCGTCGGAGGTCTGCGTGGCGCCCGTGGTGTCGGTCGCGCGCACCTCCACGCTGTGGGATCCGCTCGCCGCGTCCCACGCGTACGACCACTGCCGCCAGGTGTCCGTGCCCACGCCGTCGCCGAGCGTCGCCTCGACCCAGTCGCCCTCGTCGACGCGCACCTCCACCTTCTCGATGCCGGTGTGCTGCGCCCAGGCCATGCCGGCGATCGCCGTGCGGCCGGCGTCGACGCGCGCGCCGGAGCGCGGGGTGTCGATGCGGGAGCCGGTCTTGATCGGGCCGCGCTCGGTCCAGCCGCGGGTCGACCAGTACGCGACGTCCTCGGCGAAGGTCGTGACCTTGAGCTCGGTGACCCACTTCGTGGCCGAGACGTAGCCGTAGAGGCCGGGCACCACCATCCGCACCGGGAAGCCGTGCTCCTGCGGCAGCGGCTCGCCGTTCATGCCGACCGCGAGGATCGCCGCCCGGTCCGCGTCGGTGAGCGCCTCGAGCGGCGTGCTGGCGGTCCAGCCGTCCTGGCTCGTGGAGAGCACCATGTCGGCGCCCGCGGTGGGGCGGGCGCGCTCGAGCAGCAGCCGGATGGGGTACCCGAGCCACAGCGCGTTGCCGATCAGGTCGCCGCCGACCTCGTTCGAGACGCAGGTGAGGGTGGTCACGTGCTCCTCGAGCGGGAGGGCGAGCAGCTCGGCGAAGGTGATCTCGACCTCCTGCTCGACCATGCCGGTGATCCGCAGCGTCCAGGAGGCAGCGTCGACCGAGGGGACCTGGAGCGCGGTGTCGATGCGGTAGAAGTCGGCGGCGGGCGTGACGAAGGGCGCCAGCCCGGGGACGCCGAGCTCGGCGGACGCGGGGATCGCGGCGGCGGGGGTCGCCGCGCGCGGGAGCACGAGGGTGCGGCGGAAGTCGTCGACGCGGGCGGCGGCGGCGTTGACGCCGCGAGCCACGGATCCGGCGACCACGGAGGCGGCGCCGGCCACGACCGTCATGAGGAGGAAGGTGCGCCGCTCGACGCGCGCGCCGGATCCCGCGGTGAGCGGGGCGCGGGCGGCCGGGCGGGCGATGCCGCGCACGGGCTCCGCGGTCTGCGCGGCGGAGGAGGCCGAGCGGGCGGAGGCGTCGCGCCAGTCGCGGAGGCGGTCGGCGCCGCGGTGGAGGACGAAGACGCCCGCGATCATGCCGACGATGGTGGGGATCGCGGCGGCGCCCGTGGCCCCGGCGCGCGTGGTGGCGGCGAGCACGGCGATGCCGGCGAACAGCGCGAGCACGACCACGCCGAGCGGCGGGCGGCGCACCTGGAGGATGCCGGCGAGCGCGGCCGCGGCGAGCACCACGACGCCGAGCACCACGATGAGGGCGACCTTGTCGCCCGTGCCGAACAGGGCGATCACCGCGTCCTTGACGCCCGCGGGCACGAGGTCGATGACGAGCGCGCCGACCGCGAGGACCGGGCTCGCGGCGGGCGCCACGAAGGCCGCCGCGATCTCGGCGACGGCCAGCACGGCGAGCGCCGCGACGACCCCCAGGAACGCCGACCACGCGCGGAGGGCCGCGCGGGTCACGGGGCGACCGGCTTGCTGTACGGCAGGATCACGTCGAAGCGGCAGCCGCCGTCGATGTTCTGGACGGTCACGTCGCCGTCGTGCGCGCGGACGATGCCGCGCACGATCGCGAGGCCCAGCCCCGCGCCGCCGCCGCCCGACGCGTAGCCGCCGTCGTGCGAGCCCTCCGCCTGCACGGCGGGATCCGGCGCCGCGGCCTCCGCCGACGGGGCCGGGAAGTCGGGTCCGAGCGCCGCCTTCGCGGCGGCGCTCGCGCCGTACGCGCGCGGGGTGCGGGATCCGGTGCTGCGCCAGCCGGCGTCGAACACGCGCGGGAGGTCGGCCTCGGGGATGCCGCCCGCGGTGTCCTCGACCGAGAGCACGGCGAGGTTGCCGGAGTCGCGGTGCGCGGAGATGACGATGCGGCCGCCCGGCAGCGACTGCTGGATGGCGTTCATGACGAGGTTGCCCACCACGCGCGAGAGCTCGCGCGGGTCGCCCTGGACCACGAGGTCGTCGTGCGCGGTGACGCCGCGGAGGTCGACCTGGCGCGCCTGGGCGACCGGCCCGAGCTCGGCGACGGTGTCGCTCACGACGTCGTAGAGGGAGACGCGCTCGACGGCGAGCTCGAGGCTGCCGGAGTTGATGCGCGAGAGCTCGAACAGGTCGTCGACCATGCCGTTGAGGCGGTTCGCTTGCACGCGGATCTGGCGGAAGTAGCGGTGCTCGTCGTCGACCATGCCGTCCTCGAGCGACTCGGCCATGGCGCGGATCCCGGCGAGCGGCGTGCGCAGGTCGTGCGACATCCACGCGATGAGCTCGCGGCGGCTGCGCTCCTGCGCCTCCATGCGGTCGCGGGCGTCGGCGAGGCGGCGGTTGGCCGCGCTCAGCTCGCGGGCCAGCTGCGCGAACTCGGTGCTCGTGGGGCGGCCGGGCTCGACCGCGGCCTCCTCGCCCATCGACGCGGCGTAGCGGCCGAGCTCGCGGCTGCCGCGCACGAGGGTCATGCCGAGCATCGCGGCCATCACGAGGGAGACGAGGGCGGAGACCGCGGCGACGGAGAGGAACGCGGTGAGGCCGGCGTCGTCGACCAGCATGCCGGCGGTGACGGCGACCATGCCGCCCACGACCGAGAGCACGGCGGCGAGCGCGACGACGCAGATCTGGAGCACGAGCGACCGGCGGCGGAGGAGGCGCAGCAGGACGCTCGCGCCGAGGCCGACGATGGCGGCGCAGACGAGCGCCGTCAGGACGACGATGAGGAAGGAGTCGGGGGTCACGCGTCGTCCCCGGGGGCGGGGGCGGATGCGTCGGCCGGCTCGGCGGCAGCGGCAGCGGGCGCTGCGGGAGCCGCGGGCGCCGCCGCGTCCGGGTCGAACCGGTACCCCACGCCCCAGACGGTGCCGAGGAGCACGGGGTGCGCGGGATCCGCCTCGATCTTCTCCCGCAGGCGCCGCACGTGCACGGTGACGGTGGAGAGGTCGCCGATCTCCCAGCCCCACACGGAGCGGAGGAGGTCGTCGCGGCCGAAGACGCGGCGGGGGTTCCGCAGCAGGAAGGCGAGCAGGTCGAACTCGCGGGAGGTGAGGGAGAGCATCGCGCCGGCCTGGTGGATCTCGCGCGCGCCCAGGTCGAGCACGAACGGGCCCGCCACGAACGGCGGCTCCGGCACGGCCTCGGGCACGGTGCGGCGCAGCACGGCGCGCACGCGCAGCACGAGCTCGCGCGGGGAGAAGGGCTTGGCGAGGTAGTCGTCGGCGCCGGCGTCGAGGCCGTTGACGCGGTCCTCGCCCTGGCCGAGCGCGGTGAGCATCACGACGGGGACGGGAGAGTCGGGGTTCTCGGCGCGGATCCGGCGGCACACTTCGAGGCCGTCGAGCCCGGGGAGCATGCGGTCGAGCACGACGAGGTCGGGCATCCGCTCGGTCGCGACGCGCACGGCCTCGAGGCCGTCGGCCACGGTCTCCACCTGGAAGCCGGAGGCCTTGAGGTAGCGGCACACGACCTCGTTGACGGTCGGGTCGTCCTCCACCACGAGGATGCGGCGGCCGCGGAGCGGATCCTGCCGCGAGGGATCGGGCCGCGCGGCGTCGGGGCGGGCGGCGTCGGCGCGCGCGGGGTCGTAGGTGGGGCTCACCCGGCCAGACTATGCGCGCTCCCTGGGGCCGGACCCGCGCGGTGTCCGGCTTGCGAGCGAGCCGTCACCCCTGCGCGGACGCCCATCCGCGTGCTCCTAGGCTCGACGGATGACGGAAGCGCTCGTGGACGTGGTCCTCCCCTGCCTCGACGAGGAGGAGGCCCTGCCCTGGGTGCTCTCGCGCCTGCCGGAGGGGTACCGCGGGATCGTCGTCGACAACGGCTCCACCGACCGGTCTGCCGAGGTCGCGCGGGAGCACGGCGCGCTCGTCGTCGCCGAGTCGCGCCGCGGGTTCGGGGCGGCCGCGCACGCCGGCCTCGAGGCCGCGACCGCGCCGCTGGTCGCGTTCTGCGACGCCGACGCGTCGATGGATCCGGCCCTCCTCCCCCGCGTCGTCGACCCCGTCCGCCACGGCGAGCGCGACCTCGTGCTCGGCCGCCGCGTGCCGTCGGCGCGCGGCGCCTGGCCGCTGCACGCGCGCATCGCGAACCTGGAGCTCGCGCGGCGGCTGCGGCGGATCACGGGCGTACCGCTGCACGACCTCGGCCCGATGCGCTGCGGGCGGCGCGAGGAGCTGCTGGCCCTCGGGATCCTCGACCGGCGCAGCGGCTATCCGCTGGAGATGCTGCTGCGCGCGTCGGCGGCCGGGTGGAGCATCCTGGAGGTGGACATGCCGTACGCGCCGCGCGTGGGGCGGTCCAAGGTCACCGGCACCGTGCGCGGGACCGTCACGGCCGTCCGCGACATGTCGCGCGTGCTCGCGGAGGCGCGGGCCGCCGCGGCCGACGCCGACCACGCACCGGGAGGATCCGCATGACCGCCGTCGTCGTCATCGCCAAGGAGTGCATCCCGGGCCGCGTGAAGACGCGCCTGCACCCGCCGTTCACGCTCGAGCAGGCCGCGGAGCTCGCCTCCGCCGCCCTCGCGGACACGCTCGCCGCCGTGGACGCCGCCGCCGCCGAGCGCCGCGTCCTCCTCTTCGACGGCACGACGCCGCCTGCCGAGGCCGCGGGATACGACGTGATCCCGCAGGTCGCCGGCGACCTCGACGAGCGCCTCGCCGCCATGTTCGACGCGCTCGACGGGCCCGTCCTCCTCGTGGGGATGGACACGCCGCAGCTCACCGCCGACCTCCTCCGTCCCGTGCTCGACTCGTGGGCCGACGGCGGGCGCGGACCCGACGCCTGGTTCGGACCGGCGAACGACGGCGGCTTCTGGGCGCTCGGCCTCCGCGACCCGGACGGCGCGCTCGTGCGCGGCGTGCCCATGTCGCGCGACGACACCGGCGCCGTGCAGCTGTCCCGCCTGATCGACGCCGGGCTCGACGTCGCGATGCTGCCCGAGCTCACCGACGTGGACACCGTGGACGACGCGCGCGAGGCGGCCGACGCGGCCCCCGCCCATCGCTTCGCCGCCGCGCTCCGAATCCTGATGACCGGCGCGGGCACCCCCGCTGCCGCCGCCCCGCACGTCGCATCGCAGAGGGACCCCGCATGAGCCTGGCCGTCGAGCACCCCGAGGACCGCGCGACCGCGCGCGACCGCACCTTCGGATCCGGTGGCGGCGAGCCCTACGCCCGGGCCCTCCGCGACTCCGGCGAGGTGCTGTTCCTCTCCCTCACGGCGGACGACGACAGCGCCGAGGTCATCGACATCAGCCGGTGGAGCGCCGACGCCGACGAGGTGGACGCGAGCCTGCTCGCCGACGCCTGCGGCCCCGTGCTCGACATCGGCTGCGGCCCGGGCCGGATGGTCCGCGCCGCGATGGACGCCGGGCTCGGCGCCCTCGGAATCGACGTCTCGCCCACCGTGGTCGAGATGGCCGCCGGGCAGGGCCTCCCCGTCCTGCACCGCTCGGTCTTCGAGCGCCTCCCCCGCGAGGGCGGCTGGGGCACGCTCCTCCTCCTCGACGGCAACATCGGCATCGGCGGCGACGCCGGCGCGCTGCTCGCCCGCTGCGGCGAGCTGCTCGACGACGACGGCGCGCTCGTGGTGGAGACCCACCCGGATCCCACGCGCGACCGCACCTTCGAGTGCACGGTCGAGGACGGCCAGGGCCGCGCGAGCGATCCCTTCCCCTGGGCGCAGGTCGGCCGCGACGCCGTCGCGCGCCTCGCCGGGGGAGCCGGGCTCGCGCCCGCTCAGTCCTGGGTGACCGGGGGCCGGTCCTTCTCGCGCCTCGTCCGCGCGTAGAGCGCCGCGACGACGGCCGTCGCCACCGCGGTGGCGACCCACATGAGGGCGAGCCGCGGCGCGTAGTCGGCGATGAGGATCGTCGGGTTGTCGTTGCCGATCGCCCGCGCGCGGATCTCCGGGACGACCACGAGGGTCATCACGGCCATCACGACCACGCCCGCCTGCACGATGACGACCGCGCCGGGCGGCACCCGTCGGCCCGCGCGGCGGATCAGGAGGCCCGCGACGAACACGACGGGCGACAGGATCGCGTCGTGCACGAGGATCGCGACGAGCAGGAACACCGCCACGCCCACGACCTGGTCGACGCGCTGCGTGTCGAGCAGGGTGCGCGCGCCGAGGACGAGGCCGGCGACGCCGATCGCGATGAGCGCGACGCGGATCGCGAGGACGCCACGGGTGCCGCTCATCACATCGCCTCCAGGGTCGAGAGCCACTTGGTCTGCAGCACGCCGGGGCGCCCGGGCGCGATCATGCGCGCCGGGTAGCCGTGCTGGATGTCGAGGGGAGCGCCGTCGAGCTCGAGCGCCACGAGGGTGAGCGGGTCGCGCACGTACTCGGGTCCCATCTCGGTGCGCCGGAAGCCGCCGCGCTCCTCGAGGCTCGTGACCCGGAGGCGCGCGCCCGGGTCGGCGCCGACCGCGTCCATCAGGTCCTTGAGGCGCACGCCGCGCCAGGTCGCCGACTGGCTCCAGCCCTCGACGCAGGCGATGGGGAGCGTGGCGGTGACGAGCTCCATCGCGCGCAGGTCGTCCATCGTGAAGGCGCGCGAGGAGGATCCGGTCGAGACCGTGAGCGTCCACCCGGGGTCGACGGCCGTCTCGGTGACGCCCGCGGCCTCGGCCGTGCGGTTGACGGGGAGCGCCTGCGGGCCGGTGCCCATGACGCGGGGGCCGAAGGCGTTGAACGGGGCGAGGATCCGGAAGGACTGGCCCGCGGTGAGCGCCACGACGGCGGCCACCGACGCGCCCACCGTCACGAGGAAGCCGCGGCGGGCGACCGGCGTCGGCGGGACGGGCGTGCCGTCGATCCACGCGGTGACGCGGCCGGTGATGCCGCGCGGGGCGTGCCCGGCGGGCGCGTCGGCATCCGGCGCGGCGGCGTCCGGCGCGGCCGCACCCGGCGCGTCGGCGACGATGGGCGACTCGTCGGCCTGCCCGCGCCGCCAGTGGCCGGCGATGGCGGGCAGCTTCACGCCGATGTGGATCGCGAGCGACCCGATCACCACGAACGCCAGCGCGTAGTGCGTCTGCCGGAAGTAGAAGGGGAACGGCACCCACTGGAAGGTGTTGAGGAGGCCCATCGTCACCTCGAGGAGCGACGCGCCCACGAAGACGGCGATGGACGCGCGCTCGAGGAACGAGACGACCCCGGTGACCGGCGGGTACGTGAGCAGCTCGGGGAAGACGATCCAGAGCTTGGCGAGCAGCAGCGGCACGCAGGCGATGCCCGCGGTGATGTGGATGCCCTGCGTCACCCGGTACAGCGAGACGGGCGCGGTCGGGAAGCGCATCCACGGCAGCGGGTCCTGGAGGAAGTGGCTGTAGAGGCCCGTGCCGAAGCAGACCAGGAAGGCGAGGCCCAGCAGGCGGCCGATGACGACCGCCATCCGGGTCGTGCGGGCGGGCGACGCGAGCCGGCGCCGTGCCTCGTGCATCAGCGTCCGCATGGGGGCCTTCCTTCGCCTGCCGGACGACGGGCGGCGCCCGGTCGGCGGTCGTCGAGCCGCGCGACGACACAATGGGGTGTGCGCACCGCCCTCACCGCCTTCGTCCTGCTCGTGATGTCCGTGCTCACCGGGTGGTCGGTGGTCGCGTTCGATCTGTTCGGCGACGCCGACGACGAGGCCTTCTTCCGTCGCGAGGGTGCCGCGCCGTTCTTCTGGCTCGTGGTCGTCATCTGGGTGGTGTTCGGAGCGGCGGTCCTCCTGGTGCGGAAGCTGCCGGCGCGATCCGCCGCTGCGCTCATCATCCTCGGATCCGTGGCCCTCGGCGGCGCCGCCATGGCCGGACCGCCGAACACCAGCACCGACTCCGCGCGCTACGCGTGGGACGGCATCGTGCAGAACGCGGGCGAGTCGCCGTACCGGTACACCCCCGCCGACCCCGAGCTCCGCGACCTCCGGCCCGAGTGGTTGTACCCCGAGACGGTCGTCGGGTCCGACGGAGCGGCGACCTGCGAGGGGAAGCGGATCATGGGCGTGCGCGAGGAGGAGACGCACGAGCCCATGTGCACGGCCCTCAACCGCCCGAAGGTGCCCACCATCTACCCGCCCATGGCCGAGCTGTTCTTCGCCGGCGTGCGCGCGGTCGTGCCCACGGGCGTCGAGTACGGGGCGTTCCAGGTCGCGGGCCTCCTGATGATGACGGCCGTGACGCTCCTGCTCCTGCGCGCGCTGCGGAAGCGCGGCAGGCCGCTCTGGTGGGCCGCGCTCTGGGCGTGGTGCCCGCTCGTGGCGAGCGAGGTCGTGACGAACTCGCACGTCGACGCGCTGGGGGCGCTGCTCGCGCTCGCGGCGTCGCTGCTCGTCGCGGGCGGGATGCGCTGGCGCGGCGGCATCGCGCTCGGGGCGGCGATCGCCACCAAGCTCATCCCGGTGATCGCGGCGCCGGCGCTGCTGCGGAAGCAGCCGTGGAAGGTGATCACCGCGGCGATCGTGACGTTCGCCCTGCTCTACGTGCCGTACGTCATCAGCACCGGGATCGCGGTGCTCGGCTACCTTCCCGGCTACCTCCAGGAGGAGGGCTACGACGACGGCGGGCGCTTCCCCCTCATCGAGCTCGTGGTGCCGGGGCGGTTCGGGCTCATCGCGGTCGCGGTGATCCTCGCGGTGACCGCCGGGCTCGTCTGGTGGCGCACCGACCCGGCGGATCCGTGGCTCGGCCAGCTCGTGATGATCGGCGTCACCCTGCTCGCCGTGAGCCCGCGCTACCCCTGGTACGCGCTGCTGCTCATCCCGTTCATCGCCATGACGGGCCGCGGCGAGTGGTTCGCGGTGGTGGCGGCGCTCGCGCTGCGGCTGTTCGCGCCGGACGAGTGGGCGTGGCAGATCGCGCTCGCGGCCGCGGTGGTGGTCGTCGTGGTCGGCTCGGTGGTGCGCCTCGGGCCGGACGGGCGGCGGCGGCTCGTGCCGGCGGCCGTGCGGCGACGGCTCGGGCGGGATCGCGACCGGGACGGCGACCGCGTGGCGGCGGACGGGCCGGGCGCGGGCTGATCCGGCGCGGCGCGGGTTGGTCCGGCGCCGCCTGCGCTGGTCTGGCCCCGCGCGGGTCAGGCCCCGCCGGGGTCAGGCCCCGCGCGGGATCCGCACGCGCAGCAGCTCGCCGGTCGCGGGACGCAGCGCCGCGAAGGCCGCGGCGTCGAGCTCGGCGGTGACCTCGGCGCCCGCGACGGGCACCGGGCCGGGCGACGTGCCGGGCATCACCTCGGGCACCGCACCCGCGCCGAGCGGCGCCGGCGCGACCAGGCGCAGGGTGACCCGGATCCGCCCCGCCGCGGCCTCCACGCGCCGGACGGCGCCGGTCGCGCGCACGTGCCCGGGATCGCCCTGCCCCTGCTCGCCCGTGCCCGAGTCCCCGTCCCCGTCCGCGTCCGCGGGAGGGCCGACGCGGGACAGCTCGACGTCGGCGGGCGCGGCGAAGAGCACGCCGGGGTGACCCGCCGCATCCCGCACCGCGACGCGGTTCATGCCGAGGAGGCGCGCGACGTAGCCGGTGGCCGGGCGCGTGGCGACGTCGGCGGCGGTGCCCTCCTGCACGGCGCGGCCGTCCTCCAGCACGAGGATCCGGTCGGCGAGCGCGAGCGCGTCCACCGGGTCGTGCGTCACGAGGACCGCCGCGCCGCCGAACCGACGGAGCTCGTCGGCGAGCAGGTCGCGCACGTCGAGGCGCGTGCCCGCGTCGAGCGCCGCCATGGGCTCGTCGAGGAGCAGGAGCGGCGGCTCCAGCACGAGGGCGCGGGCGAGCGCGACGCGCTGGGACTGGCCGCCGGACAGCGCGGCCGGGTGCCGGTCGGCGAGGTGCGCGATCCCGAGCCTGTCGAGGAGGGCCCGGGCGCGGCCCTCGGCATCCGCCCGCGGCACGCCGTGCGCGCGCGGCCCGAACGCGACGTTCCCGAGCGCCGACAGGTGCGGGAAGAGGAGGTGGTCCTGGAAGACGACGCCGATCCCGCGGCCCTCGGCGGGGATGCGCATGGCCGGATCCCCGTCCCCCGCGCGCTCCAGCTCGCGCCCGTCGAGCGCGAAGCGTCCCGCCGTGAGCGGCGCGAGGCCGGCGAGCGCGCGGAGGAGCGTGGACTTCCCGGCGCCGTTCGGCCCGACGACCGCGGTCGTGGATCCGGCCGGCACCCGCAGCGCGACGTCGAGGCGGAAGGCGGCGCGCTCCACGACGACGCGAGCGTCCAGGCCGTCCGGCCGTTCCCGGCCGTCCGGGCCGCACGGGCTCGGCGCGGCGGCCGGGCTCACGCGTGCACCCCCGAGGCCCACCGGTCGCGCAGGCTCACGAGCACGACCACCGACACCGCGAGGAGCACGAGGCTGAGGACGACCGCCGCGTCCGGATCCGTCTGCAGCGCCAGGTAGGCCGACAGCGGCACCGTCTGCGTCACCCCCGGGAAGCTGCCCGCGAACGTGAGCGTCGCGCCGAACTCGCCCAGCGCGCGGGCGAAGCAGAGCACCGCGCCCGCGCCGATCCCGGGCGCGACGAGCGGCAGGGTCACGCGGCGGAGCACGGTCCAGCGGCTCGCGCCGAGCGTCGCGGCGGCGTCCTCGAAGCGGCGGTCGGCGCCGCGCAGCGCCCCCTCCACCGCGAGCACGAGGAACGGCATGGCCACGAAGGTCTCGGCGATCACCACGGCGGGCGTCGTGAACGGGATCGTGATCCCCGTCAGCGCCTCCAGCGGCCCGCCCACCAGCCCGCGCCGCCCCAGCAGGAGCAGCAGCGCCACCCCGCCGATCACGGGCGGCAGCACGAGCGGCACGGTCACGAGCGCCCGGAGCATCCGCTGCACCACGGGCGGCCGGCCCGCCGAGCGCGAGAGCACGAACGCGAGCGGCACCCCGAGCACGAGGCTCAACGCCGTCGCGCCGAGGGCGCTGCCGAGCGAGAGGCCGAGGGCGCGTGCGATGCCGGGATCCGCCAGCCGCTCCCCCAGCGTCGCCCACGGCGCGCGCACCACGAGCGCGGCGAGCGGCAGCACGAGGAACGCGAGCGCGACGCCCGCGGGGATCCAGAGGAGGGCGGGCACGCGGTCGGCCCGCGTGTCACGGGGCACGGAACCCCGCGGCGTCGAAGCGGGCGCGGGCCGCGTCGCCGGCCACGAAGTCGGCGAAGGCCGCGGCGGCGGCGGGCGACGCGGATCCGGCGAGCGGCGCCACCACGCAGTCGGTCGTCACGTTCGCCTCGTCCGGCAGCGGCACGCCCTGGACGCGGTCGCCGGCGGCGCGCACGTCGGTCTCGTAGACCACCGCGGCGTCCACCTCGCCGAGCTCGACGCGCGTGAGGGCGGCGCGCACGTCCTGCTCGAGCGAGTCCGGCCGCGGCGTGACGCCCGCCTGCCGGAACGCCTGCGCGGCCGCGGCGCCGCACGGCACCTCCGGCGCGCAGAGCGCGAGCGTGCGTCCGGCGTCCGCGAAGTCGGCGAGGCCCCGGACGCCGCCCGGGTTCCCCGGCGGCACCGCGATCTCGAGGGCATTGCGGGCGAACACGCGCGGATCCGCCGCCGTCTCCCCCGCGTCGACGACCGTCGTCATCGTGGCCGTGGAGGCGGACGCGAACACGTCGGCGGGCGCGCCCTGCACGATCTGCTGCGCGAGCGTCGAGCTGCCGCCGTAGGAGACCGTGACGGTCAGGCCCGGGTGCTGGGCCTCGAAGTCGGCGGCGACCTCGTCCATGCTGCCGGTGAGGGAGGCCGCGGCCTGCACGACGAGGGTGCCGGAGAGGGAGTCGGGGGCGGGATCGGGGACCCCGGCGGGCGCGGATCCGCCCGCGGAGCATCCGGCCAGGAGCGACGCGGTGAGCGCGCCGACGGCGACCGCGCGCAGCCCGCGCGTCACGCCCGCCCGCCCGTCAGCGACTCGGGCGCGAGCGCCTCGACGCCGACGTTGGTGGCCTTCACGGTCGCGACCGCGGGCGAGCCGACCTCGAGGCCGAGCTCGTCGGCGGCCTCGCGGCTGATGAGCGACACCACCCGGAACGGCCCCGCCTGGATCTCGACCTGCGCCATCACCCCGTCGCGCACGACGCGCGTGACGATGCCGGGCATCCGGTTGCGCGCCGAGGCGAGCGGCCGACGGGAGCCGGATGCGGCGAGCGCCCCGTCCGCCGCGAGCTCGGTCGCGAGGTGGGCGAGCTGCACGCCGTCGACGAGGATCAGCCGCCCCTCGCCGCGCACGAGGTCGAGCCGGCCGGCGTCGGCCCAGCGGCGGAGGGTGTCGTCGCTCACGCCGATGAGCGCGGCGGCCTCGCTCACGCGGTACCGGGTGGGCGCGGCGGCGGCGCGCCCGCGGTCGGCGGCCTCATCGGCATCCGCGGCTCGACGGGGCGTCCGGTCCCTGTTCTGCGTCATGCAGCGATCCTAGGCACCGCGCACGCGGCGCGCGGCGAGTCGGCGGATCCGCCCGGCGTCGGACCCGCCGCGGGGCGCGCGTAGCCTGGACGCATGAGCACCTCGCTGGGGATGCCGGCGATGCCGCGTCCCGCCGCCGCGCCGGGCCCCGCCCGTCCCGACGACCCGGCGCTCCTCGACACGCACGGCCGCCGCGCGACCGACCTCCGCATCTCGCTCACCGACCGCTGCAACCTGCGCTGCACGTACTGCATGCCGGCCGAGGGCCTCCCGTTCACGCCCGACCGGCAGGCGCTGCAGCTCGCCGAGATCGAGCGGCTCGTGCGCATCGGCACGCGCGACCTCGGCGTGCGGCAGGTGCGCTTCACGGGCGGCGAGCCGCTGCTCCGCCGCGACCTCCTGGAGATCATCGCCGCGTGCGCCGCCCTCCCCGACCGGCCCGAGATCTCGCTCACCACCAACGCCATCGGCCTCGCCTCGCGCGCGCAGGCCCTCAAGGACGCCGGGCTCGACCGGATCAACGTGTCGCTCGACTCCGTGCACGCCGAGACCTTCCGCCTCATCACGCGCCGGCCGTTCCTCGACCGCGTGCTCGAGGGCATCGACGCCGCGGCGGCCGCGGGGCTCGCGCCCATCAAGATCAACGCGGTGCTCGTGCGCGGCGTCAACGACGACCAGGCCGCCGACCTCCTGGAGTGGGCGGTCGCCGGCGGACACCAGCTCCGCTTCATCGAGCAGATGCCGCTCGACGCCGACCACGCGTGGGACCGGGCGGAGATGATCACGGCGGCCGAGATCCGCGGGCGCCTCTCGGAGCGCTTCACCCTCGTCCCCGACGACGACCCGCGCGACGGCGCCCCCGCCGAGCTGTGGCGCGTGCACTCCCGCGAGGGCGGCGCCGGCACCGCGATGCTCGGCCGCGTGGGCGTCATCGCGAGCGTCACCGAGCCGTTCTGCGCCGACTGCCGCCGCACCCGCCTCACCGCGACGGGCGGCGTGCGCAGCTGCCTGTTCTCGCACACCGAGACCGACCTGCTCGCGCCTCTCCGCTCCGGCGCCTCGGACGCCGAGGTCGCCGACCTCTGGCGCCAGGCGATGTGGGCGAAGCCGAAGGGCCACGGCATGGACCAGGCCGACTTCATCCAGCCGGCCCGTTCGATGAGCGCGATCGGGGGCTGACGTGATCGTGCCCGTGGAGCTCTTCGCCGCCGCGTCCGCCGCGCTCGGCCGCACGACCGACGACCTCGACCTGCCCGACGGCGCCGTGCTCGGCGACCTGATGGACGCGCTCGACGCCCGTGCGGCCGCGAGCCCGGATCCGGCGAACGCGTCCGCCGTCCTCGCCCGCTGCACCTACCTCGTCGAGGGCGTCGCCACCACCGACCGTGACGCGCCCCTCACCGCGGGCAGCGCGGTGGACGTGCTGCCGCCGTTCTCGGGGGGCTGATCGGGCGTCCTGCCGGTAGGCGACGGACCGCGTCCGCGGGAGGCTGGGGCATGAGCGACGGATCCGACCCCACGCGCGTCCGCGACCAGCCCGCGATCCGCAGCGGCCGGCGCCGCGCGTGGCTCGTGCCCGCGGGGCTGCTGGCCGGGATCACGATCGCGCTGCTCGCCGCCTCGCTGTCCTTCGCGACCACCGTCCCCGTCGTCGGCATCGCCGCGACCGCCGTGCTCTACGCGGCGATGGTCGTGGTCGCGATCGCGGTGCGCCCGGTCCGGGCCCGGAACGCGGCGCTCGCGTGGCTCATGATCCTCATCGCGGTCCTGGCGCTCGGCTCGCTCCTGCTGCTGCTCGGCGTGGCGCGCGCGGCCGCGTCCTGACCGCGGGCCCCCGCGGGCGCCGAGCTCGCGGCGCGCTACGCGGCCACGGCCGCCGCACCGCCGAGCTGATCGGCGTCAGCGCCCGTCGTACGCGGCCTGCAGCTCGGCCACGACGAGCCGGCCCATCCCCATCATCGCGGCCATCGCGCGCGCCCTGCCCTCGGGATCGGGCCCGCCGATCGTGGTCGCCATCGCCTCCGGGACCACCTGCCACCAGAAGCCCCAGCGGTCGCGCACCCAGCCGCACCGGCCCTCGGTGCCGCCGTCGGCGAAGGCGTCCCAGTAGCGGTCGACCTCCTCCTGGCCGCCGACCGAGATCGACAGCGACAGCGCCTCGGTCGCCTGCATCCCGGGGCCGCCGTTGAGCAGGCGGATGCCCTGGCCGTCGAGCTCGACGTCCATCACGAGGGCGGTGCCGCGCAGGGCCGGATCCGGGAAGTCGTCCGGATAGCGCGACACGTCGGTGATCCGCGACCCGGGGAACAGGTCGACGTAGAACCGGGCCGCCTCCTCGATGTCCTCGCCGAACCACAGGGTGGGGGTGATGCGCGGCATGGCTGCTCCTCGTGTCCGACGGCGGCCTCGTCGCGCGCCGTCGGGGCCACGCTAGCCAGCGGGGGGCGCGGGGGCCATGGCCGCCGGGCGCGGATCAGCGGCCGGGCCTCAGAGCACCGGATCCCCGGGCGCCTGCTCGTCGGCGTTCCGGATGACCGTGAGGAGCAACGCGTTCAGCTGCGCGCTCTCGGCCGCGCTCATGCCGTAGCCGCTGAGGTCGTTCGTCCCCGTCGCGATCTCCTGCGAGGCCGCGAGGGCACGCTCCCCGGCGTCGGTGATGCGGACGGGGTTCCGGCGCCCCTTCGACCGGACGCCCACCCGCTGCACCAGTCCACGGCGCTCCATGCCGTCGAGCACCTCGGCCATGCTCTGCGGCCGCACGAACACGGCCCGGGCGATGTCGGCCGACGTCATCTCCGTGCCCCCGGCCAGGCAGGACAGCACGCCGAACTGCACGAGGCTGATGTCGTGCGCGGCCAGCTCCGCGGTGATCCGGTTCCCGATGATGCGCGCGACCTTCACCGCGTTCCACCCGAGGACCGCCTCGAGCTCCCCGTCGTCGTTCCTGACCATGTGCCGATCCTCGCGCATGTCCGCGCCCGCCTGGACCAACAGGACCCTGTTGGTGAGTAACATGCAGGTACCTGCTTCTGCAGGATCCCGGAGCGCCCGCCCCGGATCGCGTCGACCCGACAGGACACCGCACATGACCGCACCGGACACCGCACAGCCCGCACAGGCCGCGCAGGCCGCGCAGCCCGCGCACTCCCCCCTCCCCGACGACCGCGGCCGCTGGGGCACCGACGACGAGCTCGGCACCCTGAACCTCGTCGACGACGACGCCGCACGCGCCCGCGCCGCCGCCGCGGTGCGGACCGGCCGCTGGGTCTCGCTCGCGCTGCCCGTCGAGCCCGCGTCGATGCTGGGCGGGCCCTTCGCTCCCCCGTCGCCGCCGGCGCCGCCCGTGCAGCAGGCGCTGCTGCACACCGGCACCCCGCCGATGGGCATGTCCGAGGTCCTCGTCGTGACACCGCACCACCCGGCCGTGACGCACATCGACGCCGTCGTGCACATGCCGATCGACGGCGTCGTGTACCCGGGCCGATCCCTCGCGGAGGCGGTGCCGGGCGGGCACGTGGCCTCCGGATCCACGACGGCGTTCGCCGCGGGCATCGTCACGCGCGGCGTCCTGCTCGACCTCGCCCCCGAGGGCCGGCTGCCGTCCGGCCACCCGATCACGGCAGCCGACCTCGACGCTGCGGAGGCGCGTGCGGGCGTGGCCCTCGAGCCGGGCGACGCCCTGGTCGTCCGGAGCGGGTGGGCGTTCGCCTGGGGCGCCGCGGAGCCCGGTCCCGGCATGACCGTCGAGGCCGTGCGCTGGATGCACGCGCGCGGCGTAGCGGTCTACGCGGGCGACGTCAGCGACGGCTTCCCTCCGAGCGACCCCGAGGTGCCCATGCCGATGCACATGGTGGCGCTCGCGCGCCTCGGCATGCCGCTGATCGACAGCGCGGCCGTGGAGGAGCTCGCGGCGGCCTGCCGCGAGCTCGACCGCTGGTCGTTCCTGCTCAGCGTCGCGCCGCCGCGGATCCACGGCCTGACGGGCGTGCCCGTGAACCCGATCGCGGTCTTCTGACGCCGGGCGTCACGCCGACTCGCGCACCACCAGCTGATGCCGCACCGTGCGGACCACCTCGGGGCCGGATCGCGGCAGCTCGCCCGCGATCATGGCGACCGCGAGGTCGAGCGCGTGCCGGGCGAGCTCGTCGAGGTCCACCGCGAGCGTCGTGAGCGTGGGCGCGAGCAGGCGGCCGAGCGACAGGCCGTCGATGCCGACCACGCGCACGTCGCCCGGCACGTCGACGCCCGCGCGGCGGCAGGCGGAGAGCACGCCGAGCGCGCACACGTCGTTGAACGCGACGATCGCGTCGGCCGTGCGCGGCCGGGCGACGATGCGCTCGGTCGCCTCCGCCGCGGCCTCCGCGGTGGGCGCGGACGCGCGCACGACGGACACGTCCATCCCCCGGGCCTCGAACGCGCGCACGAGTGACGTGGCACGCGCGCTGGGACCCGCGGCGACCGCGGCGTCGAGCACGACCGGATGCGTCACGCCGGCCGCGCGCAGGTGGTCGGCGAGCGCGTCGATCGCGTCGGAGGGATCGAGGAGGACGGCGGCGCGCACGGGCTCGCCGTGCGGATCCAGCTCCACGACCGGCACCGAGCCGAGCCGCGCGATCCACTCGCCGGCGCGCGAGCCGAGCGTGCCGATGACCGCGTCGGTCTGGGCGCCGAGCGCCTGGACCATGCGGTCGGAGTCGGCGGCGAGACCCACGTCCGCGAGCGACACGTTCCAGCCGCGCGCCGCCGCGACGCGCACGACCGCGGAGGCCAGCTCCGGCGACCACGGGTTACGGAGGTCGTCGACCACGAGGCCGAGCTGGTGGTCGCCGCCCGTCACGAGCCCGCGGCCGAAGCGCGACGGCCGGTACGCGAGCGCGTCGGCGGCGTCGAGCACGCGCCGCTTCGTCTCCTCGCTGATGCCCGGCATGCCGTTCATCGCGCGCGTCACGGTCTGGCGGGAGACCCCGGCGGCCGACGCGACGTCGTGGATCGTGGCGCGGCCGGCGGGCTCCCGGCCAGCCGCGCCCTGGCCAGCGGCGCCCCGCCCGGCGGCGCCCCGCCCGGCGTGGCCGTCCGACCCGCTCAGCCGCGCAGGTCCAGCCACGCCACCTGCTCCGGGGTGAGCTCGACGGAGAGGCCCCGCATCGAGGAGCGCACCTCCGAGATGGTGCGCGGGCCGAACAGCGGGAAGGTCGGGAACGGCTGCGCCAGCACGTAGGCCAGCGCGATCGCCGTGGCCTGCACGCCGTGCTCCGCGCCCAGCTGCTCGGCGCGGCGGAGGCGCTCGAAGTTGTCGTCGCCGTAGTAGCAGCGCACGAGCTCCGGGTCGCTCAGGTCGTCGGGTCGGGCGCGGCCGGTGAAGAAGCCTCGGGCCTGCGACGACCACGGCAGCAGCGGGATCTGCCGCTCCTCGAGCCAGGCCTTGGACGCCGGATCCGTGACGTGCACGCACCCGGCCCACGGCACGTCGTACGCCTCGGCCAGGCCGAAGTGGTCGCTCAGCGCCTGGAAGCCCGCGCGGCCGTTCGCCCGCGCGTACGCCTGCGCCTCGTCGAAGCGCTCGGGCGTCCAGTTGGAGACGCCGTAGGAGCGGATCCGCCCCGCGCGCTGGTGCTCGTCCATCGCGTCGACGAACTCCCCCACCGGCACGTCGAGGTTGTCGCGGTGCATGAGGTAGATGTCGGCGTAGTCGGTGCCCTGGCGCTCGAGGCTCTCGAGCAGCTGGCGGGTGAGCGACTCGGGATCGCAGTGCGGGGTGTGGGCGCCCTTGGTGATGACGACCACGTCCTCGCGGATGCCGCGGTTCTGGATCCACCTCCCCAGGCGCCCCTCGAGCACGCCGCCGCCGTAGATGTAGCCGGTGTCGAAGGCGTTGCCGCCCTGCTCGACGAAGTGGTCGAAGATCGCGGACGCGTGCGCCAGGTCGGGCTGGTTGTCGACGCCCATGACGAGCCGCGACATGCGCTTGCCGACGCCGGGGATCTCGCCGTAGAGCATCGGGCTGTCGTCGCGGACGCTCAAGGGGCGGCCGGAGACCGTGGGGATGTCGGCGTCCTCGGCCTCGAACGGGTAGCGCAGGTCGAGCGCGGCGCGCCAGCGGTCGAGGGTGCGTGCGGTGGCGAGCGTCTCGTCGAGCGTCATCTGCGCGGCCTCACCGAGGCCGGCCGCGAGGGCGTCGGTCGTGGCGTCGGCCTCGATGGCGTACGGCTTCGCGCCGGTGAAGGTGAGCGTGCGCGACTCCTCGCCGACGACCGAGACCTCGATGGTCGGGGCGTCGCCGAGGGTCCACGGGTCGCTGAGGTGGATGCGGCCCTTCGAGCCCAGGATCGTGAGCGCCTGCGGCTCGTCGAGGGCGACGCCCGTGCGGAGGGTCGCGGTGATGCCCGGCTTCCCGGCCCCGCCGCGGTAGGCCACCCGGGCGACCGACCACTCGTCGACGCCGGTCGGCCCGACGGTGCCGTCGACCTCGAGCGTGAGCGGCTCGGCGACGGCGATCCCGGTCGCGGCCTGCACGACGGCGGCCGCGGCGGTGACCGTGTAGCCGCCGACGTCGAGGATCCCGCCGCCCGCGGTCGCGGTGTCGTAGAGGCGGCCGGTGCGGGATCCGGTGCGGAAGGAGAAGGAGGCGTCGACGTGCGCGACCTCGCCGATCACGCCGTCGCGGATCAGCTCCAGGAGCGCCGCGGTCTGCGGGTGGAAGCGGTACATGTACGCCTCGACGAGCGGGAGGCCGGCCGCGCGGGCCGCGTCGACGAGCGCCATCGCGGTGCCGTGGTTGACGGCGAGCGGCTTCTCGCAGAGGACGGCCTTGCCGGCCTCGAGCGCGCGGACGACGAGGTCGGCGTGGCCGGTGTGCACGGTCGAGATGTAGACGGCGTCGACGGCCGGATCCGCGAGGACGGCGTCGTAGTCGCCTCCCGTGACGTCGGCGAAGCCGTGGTCGGCGGCCTCGGCGGCGAAGGCCCCAGCGCGCTCGGCGCTCGAGCTGCCGGCGGCGACGAGGCGCGCGTCGCGCGTGCTCGCGGGGAGCTGGGAGAGGAAGCGGCGGGCGATGCTGCCCGGGCCGAGGACCGCCCAGCCGGGTGCGGTCGGGGTGGTCGGGGTGGGGTCGGTCATGGGTGGGCCCTTCGCGGCGTCGTCGGCGTGAACGTTCACGACGACGCTACGGGCGGGGATCCGGTCGCGTCAAGGGGTGCGGGGCGGGTGGCGCGTGAACGTTCACGGCGGCGCCGTCGCCGGATCCCGGACGGGATGCCGGCCGCCGCCGCGTCACGTTCCGTCACGCGGGCCCGGATCGCCGCGGGCCTGCCTATCGTCGAGCGCACCACGGCCGACCGGCCGTCCCCGACCCGCACGACGAAGGAGCGCACCATGCCGCAGCACCCCAGGGGATCCGTCCTCGAGTTCGACCTCCGCGGAACGGGATCCGGCGTCCTCCAGGAGATCTCCATCGCGGGGAGCCCGCACACCGTCCGCGCCGAGGGCCACCCTGCGTTCGGCGGCACGGACAGCGCGCCCAGCCCGCTCGACCTCGTGCTCTCCGCGTACGTCTCGTGCAACCAGGTGACGGCGACGATCGTCGCGCTCGGCCAGGGGATCACCCTGGGGGCGTTCGAGGGCCGCGTGCAGGCCGAGCTCGACAACTCCGTGCTCGTCTTCGGCGCCGAGGGCGACGGCACCTTCCAGCGCCTGACCCTCACGGTCGACCTCGAGACCGAGCTCGACGACGCCGCCTTCGACGCGTTCGTCGCCGAGGTCGCCCGCCGCTGCCCGCTGACGCAGCTCTTCGAGCGCGCCGGGGTGGAGATCACGAACGTCTGGACGAACCGGGCGCTCGCGCGGGTGTGATCCCGGCGGCGGGGCCGGGGGCCGGGCCGGCTTGCGCAGTCAGCCGTCCGCGGGCGCGGGCTCGGGCTCGGGCTCGGGCCCGGGCTCGCCGGCGGCCTCGGGCGCCCGCAGCGTGAGCCACTCCTCGTCGATGCGGTAGCCGAGCGCGGTGCCGGCCGCGATGATCGCTGCGTTGTCGCGGGATCCGCCGGTGCGGAAGGCCCGGATCCCGGCGTCCCGCAGCGCGAGGATCGACGCCGCCTTCACGGCGCGGCCGAGCCCGCGCGCGCGGTGGTCGGCCGCGACGACCGTGACGTCCGTCTCGGCCCGGGCGCCGGCCGCCTCCACGTCGACGACCGTGAGGGCGACGAGGCGCCCGTCCGCCTCCACCGCCCCGAAGGCCCGCCGCGCCGGCGTGCCCACGAGCGCGGTCTCGGGCGTGAACGGCGCGTGCCGGGTGGCCGGGCCGCCCGGGTAGTCGTCGATCGTGGCGGCGTCGAGCGCGAGGATCCGGTCCCGGTCGTCCGGCCCGAGCTCGCGGATCCGCAGGCCGGGCGCGATGGCGGCCACCGACGCGCGGAGGGCCGCCTCGTCGACGCGGTCGGCGTCGAGCTGCGCGCCCCACGACCGCGCGCCCACGCTCCAGCCGTCGGCGAGCAGGCCGCCGAGCCGCGGGTCGTCGGAGCGGAGGATGACGGGATCGGGGCGCATGCGCCGAGCCTGGCATGGCCATGCGCTCCTTTCGGGGGGCGTCGCCGACGGCGGGACCGGTGGGAGACTCGGCGCACACCCGACCGGGCTCCTCGCCCGCGCCCGAACAGGAGCCCCCGTGGATGACGACGTCCAGCTGATCAGCGACGGCGACGGCCTGGCCGTCATCGGCGAGCCGAGCGCCGTGGAGCGCTTCCTCGCCGCGAACGAGCTGCCGACGGGGCGGGACCTGGGACTGAAGAAGCTCTGGCCGGTGATCGGCATGGCCGCGTCGGTGATCCAGAGCGGTTCTGAAGTCGCCGCGAATCACGGCCGCTGGATCAAGCTGACCAAGGAGTCCGCAGCGGCGCTCGCGAACAACCCCGCGATGAAAGGCTCAGCCGACCATCTCAGCCGCGCGATCGTCATGCACGGCGGGAAGACGAAGAAGATCCTCGAATTCGCAACCGGCCCGGGCAAGGCGTTGGCGAATCCGAACGTCGCTGCCGCCGTCGGCGCCGTCATGGCCCAGTACGCCATGCAGCAGGCCATGGACGAGATCAGCGACTACCTCGCCGTCATCGACGCCAAGGTCGACGACATCCTCCGCGGGCAGAAGGACGCCGTGCTGGCCGACATGATCGGCGTCGAGATGGTGATCGACGAGGCGATGATGATCCGCGAGCAGGTGGGCCGCGTCTCCGAGACGACGTGGTCGAAGGTGCAGGGCACGTCCATGACGCTCGGGCGCACGCAGGGCTACGCGCTCCGGCAGCTCGACGCCCTCGCCGAGAAGATGGAGCGGACGACCAAGGTCGACGACCTCGTGCGCGTGACGAAGGAGGCCGAGTCGACCGTGCGCGAGTGGCTCGCGGTGCTCGCCCGCTGCTTCCAGCTCCAGGAGGCCACCGGAGTGCTGGAGCTCGACCGTGTGCTCGACGCCGAGCCCGGGGAGCTGGACCAGCACCGCCTCGCGCTCCGCACGGTGCGACAGAACCGGCTCGCCGTGATCGGCCGCACGACCGACCGCCTCTTGGAGCGCATGGATGCGGCCGCCGGCACCGCCAACGCGAAGGTGCTGCTCAACCCGTTCGACTCACGCGCGGTCGTGGGGTCCAGCAACCGCGCCGCCACCGGCGTCGTGCAGTTCAACGGCCTGCTCGGCGTCGCCGACGAGCGGGAGTCGCTGGAGGCGCGCCGCTGGCTCACGGCCGTGGGCGACACCTGGGACTCGGCTCGCGGCCAGGGCGCCGAGGGTGTGGACGCCGCCCGGCGGATCGGCACCGCAGCCCTGGGGCGAGGCCGTGCGGCAGCCGACGGCCTGTCCCTGAAGCTCGCAGGAGGCGCCCTCCGCCGCCGCAAGGGCGGTCAGGAGACGGACGCCACGACCGACGACGAGAGCTGACCCGCGCCGGGGAGCGCGACGCCGCCCTCCACGCCCGTCACGCCCGCCCCGCCACGCTCCGCCACGACTGGATCCCGCCGCGCAGGCTCACCGCATCGCGCCCCGCTTCGCGGAGCGCCGCCGCGGCCGCCCGCGAGCGCACGCCCGACGCGCAGTAGACGATGACGCGGTCGGTGATCGCGCCGGGCACCGCGCCCGGGTCCACCGTGACGATGCGCACCGGCACCGCGACGTGGCCGGGGATGGAGTCGACGAGGCGCTCGTCGGGCTCGCGCACGTCGAGGAGCACGACCTGCTCGTCGGAGGCGAGGATCCGCTCCACCTCCTCCGCGTCCAGCTCGGTGCCGTCGGTGGCCGCGCCCACGCCGCAGAACAGGTCGTAGTCGGCGAGCGCCGTGACCCGCTGGCGGCCCTTCGCGCGCTTCACGCCGATGGTGCGGCTGGTGCCGGCGAGCGCGTCGAGCACGACGACCCGGCCGAGGAGCGGCGTCCCCGCTCCCGTGACGAGCTTGATGACCTCGGTCGCCATGAGCGCCCCGACCGTGCCGCACACCGCGCCGAACACGCCCGCCTCCTCGCAGGAGAGCACGGCGCCGTCGGCCGGCGGCTCCGGGAACACGTCGCGGTAGTCGATGCCGCGGCCGTCGGGCGCGGCGTCCCAGAAGACGGTGACCTGCGCGTCCCAGCGGTACACGGATCCCCACACGCACGGGACGCCGACGAGCGCCGCCGCGTCGCTGATGAGGTACCGCGTGGCGAAGTTGTCGGTGGCGTCGACGACCACGTCGTATCCGCCGAGGATCCGGAGGGCGTTGTCGTTCGTGAGCCGCTCGGCGTGCTCCACGACCTCGATGCCGGGGTCGGTGCGGTGCACGGAATCCGCCGCTGACGAGGTCTTCGGCCGGCCGACGTCGGGCGTGCCGTGGATGGTCTGGCGCTGGAGGTTGGAGAGGTCCACAGCATCGTCGTCTACGATTCCGAGGGTCCCGATCCCCGCTGCGGCCAAGTACTGCAGCACCGGGGAGCCCAGTCCGCCCGCGCCGATCACGAGCACGCGCGCCTGGTCGATGCGGGACTGACCCCCCATCCCGATGCCGGGAAGGGCGAGGTGCCGGGAGTGCCGTTCGCGCCGCTCGTGCGCATCCTGCCCGGAGCCATGACCACCCAGGCCCCGCCCTCCGGGGTGCGTGCCGTCCAGATCGACGAGCGGCAGAGACGACCCCATGACAGACCTCCGTACGGACGGCGGACGCGGACCCGCGTCGACCGGACCCAGCGTACGACGGCCCGCCGACGGTCCCCCCGGCGGGCGTCCCTCGGGCCCCCTCGGCCGCTTCCACCACCGCCGCTGGGGCGACGCCTGGCTCATCGGGCTCCTCGGCTTCCTGCTCGCGCTCCCCCTCGCCGGCGCGCCCTCGGTCTGGTACGACGAGGCCGCCACCGTGATCTCCGCCACCCGCGGCTGGGACGACCTCCTCCGTGAGCTCAGCACGGTCGACGCCGTCCACGGCCTCTACTACGCGGGCATGAAGGTGTGGTTCGAGCTGGTCGGCTACTCCCCCACCTCGCTCCGGTTCCCGAGCGCCGTCTTCATCGGCCTCGCCGCCGCCGGGGTCGTGCTCCTCACCCGCACCGTCTCGACGCGCGCCACGGGCATCGTCGCCGGGCTGGCCTTCGTCGTGATCCCGCGCTCGGCCTGGATGGGCACGGAGGGCCGGTCCTTCGCGCTCGGCACCCTGATCGCCGTCGCGCTCACCATCACGCTGGTGCTCGCGGCCCGCCGGGCCGGCGCGCGTTGGCAGGTGCAGGCCAGGTGGTGGGCGCTCTACGGGCTGCTCGCGTGGCTCGGCGCGTCCACGTTCGTGTACCTGGCGCTGCTCGTCGGCGCGCACGGCGTCGTGATCCTCTGGGCGATCGCCTCCGCGCGCGCCGGCCGCCGCAGCCGGCGCCCCATGGTCGTGTCGCTGCTCGGCTGGGCGCTCGCGTCGATCACGGCAGGTCTGCTGTCGCTGCCGCTCGTGCGCGTGGTGACGGAGCAGTCGGGCCAGGTCGGCTGGATCAAGCCCATCGGCCCGAACACGATCACCCAGGTGATCTCGACGCAGCTCTTCTACCAGAACGACGTCTTCGGCTTCCTCGCCTGGGCGCTGGCGCTCGTGGGCCTCGCGCTGCTGGTGCGGCGCGGGATCCGCCTGGTGCGCGCCCGCCGCGCGTCGCGCGTGGAGCCGGAGGGTGCCCTCGCCGAGTACGAGTCGGCGTACCTGCACGCCGGGTGGTCGCCGACGATCCTGCAGCTCGCGGTCGTCTGGTTCGTCGTGCCGACGCTGCTGCTCATCGGCGCGTCCACGCTCATGTCGCCGCTGTACTCGCCGCGCTACATGGCGTACACGGCGCCCGCGTTCGCGATGCTCATGGCGGTCGGGATCCTCGCGCTGAAGTGGAAGCCGCTCGTCGCCGGCGTGACGGCCGTGCTCGTGGCGCTCTCGGTGATGCAGCTCGTGCACGACCGCACCACCACCCGGAAGGCCGACTCCGACTGGGCCGCCATCGCGCGGATCGTGTCCGAGGAGCGCGCGCAGGAGGCGCCGGGCACGAGCGAGGCCGTGATCTTCGGGCCGGTGCGCCGGCACCCGAAGGCGACCTCGCGCATCGTCGCGTACTCCTACCCCGACGCGTTCCGCGGCATGGACGACATCCTGCTGCGCACGCCGCCCGGCGACACCGACGGCCTCTGGGAGGAGACGTACCCGCTGGCCGACCGCGTCGACGAGGTCGACGGCGCCGACGTCGTGTGGCTCGTCACGAGCGACAAGCAGGACATCCGGGACGACGTGGCTGAGGCCCTCACCCCGCGCGGCTTCGCCAAGACCGACGACTGGCACGTGATGAACGCGAACGTCGAGCGCTACGAGCGGGTCGCGGCGGGCTGATCCGGGCGCGTCTCACATGGCGTCCTGCCACTCGCCGATCGTCCGGACCACGAGGTCGAGGTGCGACTCGAGCAGGAAGTGCCCGCCGTCGACCAGCTCGATGCGCGCGTGCGGCGCATCCCGACGGAACGCCTCCGCTCCCGCCGCCGCGAAGATCTCGTCGTTCCGTCCCCAGATCACGAGCAGCGGCACCCGGGACTCCCGGAGCCACGCGTGCACCGCGGGGTACAGCTCGCGGTTCGTGGCGTAGTCGCGGAAGAGCGCGAGCTGCACGTCGTCCTGGCCCGGCCGGGCGAGGAGCGCGAGGTCGTGCTCCCAGGCGTCCGGATCCACCACCGACGGGTCCGGCACGCCGTGCGTGTACTGCCACTCGACCGCCTCGCGGCCGAGGGCCGGGCGGAGGGCGTCGCGCGTCGCGTCGGTGCGCTGGGCGGCGTCGGCCCAGATCGGGTCCCAGAAGGACGGCACGAAGCCCTCCTCGTACGCGTTGCCGTTCTGCGTGATGACGCCCGTGACCGCGGTCGGATCGGCGAGCGCCAGACGCCAGCCGACGGGGGCGCCGTAGTCCTGCACGTAGATCGCGTACCGGGACACCCCGATGGCGGCGAGGAAGCGGCCGGTCATGTCGGCGAGCGCGGCGAACGTGCACTCGACGTCGTCGACGGACGGCGCGGACGAGCGCCCGAACCCGAGGTGATCCGGCGCGATGACACGGAAGCGGCCCGCGAGCGCGGGGATCAGGTGCCGGAACATGTGCGAGCTCGACGGGTAGCCGTGCAGGAGCAGGAGCACGGGCGCGTCGACCGGTCCGGCCTCGCGCCAGAAGACGTCGAGGCCGTCGATCGAGACGGTGCGGTGGTGGACGGCGACCATGGCTAACCTCTTTGAGTTGTTTTGGTGGTTAGCAGGACGGTAGCATGGATCCATCGCGCCACCCGTGCGCGGAGGATCGAGGAGCCGGTGGACCGGGACGAGGAGTTGCTGCTGGCCGTGCTGAACAGCGCGCCGGTGGTCGACGGGCAGCGCGAGGACCACCTCGCCGGCGGATCCGGTCGGCAGCTCGCCCTCACCTGGGGTGGCACCGGCACCGCCGCCGAGCTCGAGCGCCTCCGGCGTGCACGCGATGCGATCCAGGCCGTCGTCCGCGGGGGCGGCGCGGCACCCGCCGCCGTCGAGGAGCTCGCGGCCGTCGTCGACGGTGCCGTGCGCACGCCGCGCGTGTCCGCCGACGGCGTGGCCTGGGAGCTCTCCGCGCCCCGCGACGACCGGCTCCCGGTGGAGGCCGTGCTCGCCTGGTCGAGCGTCGCCGCCCGGCTGCCCGGCCGCCTCCGCCCGTGCGCGAACGACGAGTGCGAGCTGTTTCTCGTCGACCACAGCCGCCCGGGCACGGCGCGGTGGTGCTCCATGTCCACGTGCGGCAACCGGATGAAGGCGCGCGCGCACGCCCAGCGGACGCGCTGACCCGGGCACCGGCCCGGCGTCGGCCTCGCGGCGGGCATCGGCCGGGCACGCACGAGGGGCGCGGCGCGATGGCGTCGGGCCCCTCGTGGTGGAGCGGGCGGATCATGTGCGGCCCCCTCCGGACCGACGGTGACGTCGGCCCGCTCGGGCGCCGCGGGGAGGATCAGCGGAGCGGGATGCTGCCCGCGAATCGCGCCGTGGCCTTCAGGGTGGTGATGTCCTCCGACTGGACCACGTGGTAGTCGAGCTCCCTGTGGCCGGCGGCGTCCTTCGTGATGACGGGGTTCGGGAACTCGGTGACCATCGACCAGTCGCCCGAGCCGTCCACGTGCGCGCGCTTCGAGACGGTGGCGATGCCCGCGGCCCCGCGGTTGGAGTACAGCGGGTCCTTGGTGACCTGGTACGTGACGACGACGGTCTGGCCGGGGACGCCGGTGCCGCGGAACGCGACGCACTTGGTCGTGCCGACGCAGATCGCCCGCTGCGACACCTCGACGGTGAGCGGAGCCAAGCCGTCGTCGGGGCCCGTGAGGCGGACCGGTGCCGTCAACGCGACGCGAGCGGTCGGATCCGCCGACGCGGCCGGAGCGCGGTGGGCGACCGAGGCCGCCGCGTGCGGAGCGGCGTGGGCGGTGGTGGGCGCGGCGAGTCCGAGGGACAGGCCGCCGGTGAGGGCGATGGCGGCCGCGGCGGCGGTGCGGATGACGATGTGCATGGATCCTCCAGGGTGTGCGAACGGGGGGACGAGCAGATGCGCACGCGGAGGCTAGGCGAGCCGCCGCTCCCCGCGTCCGGCGTGCTCACAGGCACGCCCGCGTCCCGGCGTCCCGGTGTCCGCGGGATGCGCCCCCGCCGCTCAGGCCCCGGTGCGGGGCCCCTCGCCCACCGCGGTCCCGCGCCCCTCGTCGCCCGCATCCGCCGCCCGCGCCGCCCGCGGCCGCAGCTCGCTCACGAGCGTGCCGGCGACGATGAGCGCCGCGCCGAGGATCGCCAGCGCGGGCAGCCGCTCACCCGCCACGCGACCGACGACGCCCGCCCAGACCGGCTCGCCCGCGTAGATGATCGTCGCGCGCGTGGGCGAGACGGAGCGCTGGGCCCAGTTCATGGTGAGCTGAATGAGGCAGCTGCTCGCCCCCAGCGCCAGCGCCGCCACGAGCCACACCCACGAGAACGCCGGGATCGCCTCGCCCGCCACGGGCATGCACACGAGGGCGAGGGCGCCGGCCACGAGGAGCTGCACCACGGTCACCCGCCCCACGTCGACGCGACCCGCGAAGAGGCCGATGAGGATGATCTCCGCGGCGATCGGGAGCGTGCTGACGAGCGTCGCCAGCTCCCCCGCCCCCAGCGCCACGCCCTCCTGCGGACCCGCGATGAGCAGCAGCCCGACGAACGCGAGCGCCACCCCGACCAGGGCGAGAGCGCTCGGCCTCCTCCGGAACGCGGCCCACTGGAGCAGCGGCACGAGCGGCACGTACAGGGCGGTGATGAAGGCGGAGGTGCTGCTCGGGATGGTCTGCAGCCCGTACGTCTGGAGGCCGTAGCCGAGGAAGATCATGACGCCGATGGCCGCGCCCGCGCCGAGGTCGACCCGGCGCATGCCGCCGAGCGTCCGCCGGAAGACGATGGCGCTGATCAGCCCGGCCGCGAGGAAGCGCAGCCCCACGAAGAAGAGCGGCCCGCTGTGCTCCATCGCCACGTGCACCGCGAGGAACGTGCCGCCCCAGATCGCCGTGATGCCGATGAGCGCCCACTCGGGGCGCGTCGGCCGGACGGCGCGGGGCAGCATCGTGCGCATGGGGTGGAGCGGGCCGGCTCAGCCGGTGATGATGCGGGCGCCGTGCACGGGCCCGGTCGCCCGGATGACCGTGAGGCGGGCGGCGCTCAGCGCGATCTGCAGCTCGAGCGCGCCGTCGAGGTCCGCCGCGAGGAACGCGACCGTGGGGCCGGATCCCGAGACGATGCCCGCGAGCGCGCCGTTCTCCTCGCCGAGCTGCAGCACCTCGCCGAGGCCGGGCGCGAGGTGGAGCGCGGGCGCCTGGAGGTCGTTGTGCAGGACCTCGGCGAGCATGTGCGGATCCCCCGCCCGCAGCGCCTGCAGCACGCCCGAGTCGACCTGCGGGATCTGCTGCGCCGGGAAGATGTCCTGCGCGTGCCGCTCGCGGTGCTTGTCGAGCTCGCCGTAGACGTCGGGCGTGGAGACGCCGAACTCCGCGATGGCGAGCACCCACTGGAAGGTGCCCTTGGCGAGCGCGGGGCTGAGCCGGTCGCCGCGGCCCGTGCCGATGGCGGTGCCGCCGGCGAGCGCGAACGGCACGTCCGCGCCGAGCTCCGCGCCGAGGGCGAGCAGCTGGTCCCGCGTGCGCTCGGTGCCCCAGAGGGTGTCGCAGGCGAGGAGGGTCGCCGCGGCGTCCGCGGATCCGCCGCCCATGCCGCCCGCGATGGGGACGTTCTTCTCGATGCGCAGGTGCACGCCGCCGCGGTACCCGGTGCTCCGGGCGAGCAGGCGCGCGGCGCGGATGGCGAGGTTGTCGGCGCCGACCGTGAGGTGCGACGTGTCGATGGACCCGCCGAACTCCACCGAGAACCCGTCGGACCGGGTGGCGTACACGTCCTCGTAGAGGCTCACGGCCTGGTACGCGGTGGCGACGTCGTGGTAGCCGTCCTCCTGCAGGGCGCCGACCGTGAGGGACACGTTGATCTTGCCCGGGGCCCGCGCGTGCACCACATCTGAGGTGGTGGCCGCGGAGGTCATGTGCTCCAACCTAGCGGAGGCTGAGAGGCACTCCGACCCCGTCCCGATCGGCCCAGGCACGGGCCACGCGGAGGTAGTCGTGGACGCTCAGCTGCTCGCCCCGCGAAGTGGGGGCGACCCCGCCGGCCTCGAGGAGCGCGGATGCCGCCTCGCTCCCGCCGAGCAGCTCGGCGAGGGCCTGGCGGAGCATCTTGCGGCGCTGCTGGAACGCGGCGTCGACGATCTTGAAGGTGCGCTTCCGCAGCTCCTCGGAGGCGAAGGGCTCCGCGTGCCGCTCGAACGCGACGAGCACGGAGTCGACGTTCGGCACCGGCCAGAACACCTGGCGGCTGACCTGCCCGGCCGTGCGCCAGGCGCCGTACCAGGCGGCCTTGACGCTGGGCGATCCGTAGACCTTGGATCCGGGTGCGGCGGCGATGCGGTGCCCGACCTCGGCCTGCACCATGACGACGCCCGTGCGGATCGCCGGGAAGTGCTCGAGCAGGTGCAGCAGCACCGGCACCGAGACGTTGTACGGGAGGTTGGCGACGAGCGCGGTGGGGTCCCCGGGCAGCTCGGCGACGCGGAGCGCGTCCTCGTGCACGACGGTGAGGTCGGCGTCCGGCTGGTAGAGGCCCACCGTGATCGGCAGCTGCTCGGCGAGGCGGCCGTCGATCTCGACCGCGATGACGCTCGCGCCCGTCTCGAGGAGCCCGAGGGTGAGGGATCCGAGGCCGGGGCCGACCTCGACCACGTGCGTGCCGGCCTCGACGCGGGCGACGCGCACGATGCGACGGACCGTGTTGGCGTCGATGACGAAGTTCTGGCCGAGCTTCTTGGTGGGCGCGACGCCGAGCAGCTCGGCGAGGTCGCGGATCTCGGCGGGGCCGAGGAGCGTGGGGGCCGGCGCCGGGGCTGTGGAGGCGTCGGGCGCCGGGGACCCGCCGGCGGCCTCGGGGACGCCGCCGGTCGCGTCGTCGCTCACGCGCGGCCCGCCGGGTCGAGCTCGGCGGGGTCCTTCGCGGGCGACGTCACGGGCTCGTCGTCCCAGCGTCCGTAGACGAGCTCGGTGTTGGAGGAGATCTGCGCGGCGAGCATCGACACGTCGGTGCCGAGGTGCGCGGCCATGGCGCGGAGCGTGTTCGGGATCAGGTACGGCGCGTTCGGCCGGCCGCGGAACGGCACGGGCGTGAGGAACGGCGCGTCGGTCTCCACGAGCAGCAGGGAGCGCGGCGCGAAGGCCAGCGCCTCGCGGAGGTCGTGCGAGTTCTTGAAGGTGACCGTGCCGGAGAACGACATGTACCAGCCGTTCTCGGCGCAGATCCGGGCGAGGTCCTCGTCGCCGGAGAAGCAGTGGAAGACGGTGCGCTCGGGGGCGCCGACGCGCAGCAGGGTGGCGACGACCTCGTCGTGCGCGTCGCGGTCGTGGATCTGGAGGGCGATGCCGCGCTCCTTGGCGATGCGGATGTGCTCCTCGAACGAGCGCTGCTGGGCCGCACGGCCGTCCTCGCCCGTGCGGAAGAAGTCGAGCCCGGTCTCGCCGACGGCGCGCACGCGCGGGCGTCCGGCCAGCTCGTGGATCTCGGCCAGCGCGTCGTCGAGCGTGCCCGCCTCCTCGTAGGCCGGGGCCTCGTTCGGGTGGATCGCGACGGCCGCGAGCATGCGCGGCTCGTGGGCCGCGGTCTCCGCCGACCAGCGGGAGGTCTCGAGGTCGCCGCCGACCTGGATCACTCCTCGGACGCCGACCGAGCTCGCCCGGTCGAGGTGCTCGGTGAAGTCGATGGGCGACTCGCCGTCCGCGATCTCGAGGTGCGTGTGGTTGTCGTAGACGGGGACCGTGAGCGCCTCGGGCAGCGGCGGGTACGTGAGATCGCGCGTCTGGCCGTGGGCCGAGGAGGTGTCGCGCTGGCGCACGTAGTTCGATTCGGACATCGCGCTCACTCTACCGACGGGCGGGTGCCGCACCCGGCGGGGCGCGGCACCCGGACGCCGGGCGACGGGTCAGGCGACGGGCGTCGCCGGCTCCTGCTCGATGCGCGGGAAGAGCGGCGCCTCGAGCGGGGTGACGAGGCCTGATCCGGTCCACTCGTCGGCGAGGTCGATGCGCTGCTGGCCGACCGTGCCGGTGCCGCCGAGCGCGGTCCAGAGCTTCGCGGTCGCGCCGGGCAGCACGGGCGCGAGCAGCACGGCGAGCGTGCCGAGGCCGCGGACCGCGGTGTGCAGCACGGTCTCGAGGCGCGCGCGGCCGTCCTCCTTCTTGGCGAGGGCCCACGGCTCCTGGCTCGTGATGTAGCCGTTGAGCTCGTCGACCAGCGTCCACACGGCGGCGAGCGCCTCGTGGATGGCGAGCCGCTCGATGGCCTCGTCGGCGGTCTCCGCTGCGGAGCGCGCGACCGAGAGCACGCGCTCGTCGGCCTCGGTGAGCGCGTTCGCCTCGGGGATCCGGCCGTCGAAGTAGCGGCCGACCATGGCGATCACGCGGGAGGAGAGGTTGCCGAAGCCGTTGGCGAGCTCGGCCTGGTAGCGGGCCGACAGGTCCTCCCAGCTGAACGAGCCGTCCTGCCCGAAGGCGAAGGCGCGCATGAAGTGGTAGCGGAACGCGTCGATGCCGAAGGTGTCGGTGATGGTCTGCGGCACGATGCCCGTGAGCTTCGACTTCGACATCTTCTCGCCGCCGACGAGCAGCCAGCCGTGGCCGAAGACGCGGCGCGGCGGCTCCTCGCCGAGCGCCATGAGCATGGCCGGCCAGATGACCGCGTGGAACCGGAGGATGTCCTTGCCCACGAGGTGGGTGGCGGGCCAGCGGCGGCGGAACTCCTCGTCGTCCACGCCGTAGCCGATGGCCGTGACGTAGTTCATCAGCGCCTCGAACCACACGTAGACGACGTGGCTCTCGTCCCACGGGATCGGGATGCCCCAGTCGAAGCTGGAGCGCGAGATCGACAGGTCTTCCAGTCCGCGGCGGACGAACGACAGGATCTCGTTGCGCGCGCTCTCGGGCTGGATGAAGTCGGGGCGCTCCTCGTAGAAGGCGAGGAGCCGCTCGCCGAAGTCGCTCATGCGGAAGAAGTAGTTCTTCTCCTCCAGCAGCTCGACGGGCTTCGAGTGGATGGCGCACACCAGCTGGCCCTCGAACGGACCAGTGCCCTCGAGGAGGTCGGAGGGCTGCTTGTACTCCTCGCATCCGACGCAGTAGTAGCCCTTGTACTCGCCCGTGTAGATGTACCCGGCGTCGTGGAGGCGCTGCAGGAACACCTTCACCGACTCCTCGTGGCGGGCGTCGGTGGTGCGGATGAAGTCGTCGTTGGAGATGTCGACGGCCGCCAGCAGCGGCTGCCAGCTCTCGGTGACGAGGCGGTCGGCCCAGGCCTGCGGGGTCGTGTCGTTCGCGGTGGCGGTGCGGAGGATCTTCTGCCCGTGCTCGTCGGTGCCCGTGAGGAACCAGGTGTCGTCGCCGCGCTGGCGGTGCCAGCGCGCGAGGACGTCGGCGGCGACCTCCGTGTACGCGTGCCCGATGTGCGGGACGTCGTTCACGTAGAAGATCGGCGTGGTGATGTAGAAGGGCTCGCCGCGGGACATGGGCTCCATCCTAACGATCGGCGGGAGCGCTCCCGGCCGTGTGACCGGGGCCCGCGGGGCGGCTCCTGCGGTGGATCCGACGGGGCCGTCGGCGGTCAGGACAGGTGGCGCTCGGCCGGTCCGTCGTACTCGGAGAGCGGCCGGATGAGCGAGTTCGACGCCCGCTGCTCCACGATGTGGGCGGTCCAGCCGACCACGCGCGCGGCGACGAACAGCGGCGTGAAGGCGCGGGTCTCGAAGCCGAGGAGCGCGTAGGCGGGGCCCGACGGGTAGTCGAGGTTCGGCAGGATCCCCGTGCGCTCGGCCATGCCGCGCTCGAGCGCGTCGTACAGCTCCATGGTGCGGGTGGCGGACTCCCCCGTGGGGCCGCCGTCGGCGACGCGGGCCGCCACGAGGTCGTCGAGCGCCGCCTTCATGGTGGGCACGCGCGAGTCGCCCGCGCGGTAGACGCGGTGGCCGAAGCCCATGACCTTGCGCTTGGCGGCGAGCGCCTCGTCGAGCCAGGCCTCCACGCGGGACGCATCGCCGATCTCGTCGAGCGTCTCGAGCACCGCCTCGTTGGCGCCGCCGTGCAGCGGGCCCTTGAGCGCGCCGATGGCGCCCGTGACGGCGGAGTGCAGGTCGGCGAGCGTGGAGGTGATGACGCGGGCCGTGAAGGTGGACGCGTTGAAGGAGTGCTCGGCGTAGAGGATGAGCGACACCTCGAGCGCCTTCGCGTCGGCCTCCGTGGGCCGGTCGCCGTGCACCATGAGGAGCAGGTTCTCGGCGAGGCCGAGGTCGTCCCGCGGCTCGACCGGCGGGAGACCCTGGCGGCGGCGCTGGTCGTGGGCGATGAGCACGGGGATCTGCGCGAGGAGGCGCACGGACCGCTCGAGGTCGGTGTCGGCCGAGTGGTCGTCCGGTGCCGGATCCGCGGCGCCGATCGCGCTGACGGCCGTGCGCAGCACGTCCATGGGGTGCGCGTCGACGGGCAGCGCGTCGATGATCCGCAGCACGGCCGCGGACGGCTGCCGCTCCGACCGCTCCTGGTTCTCGAAGTGCGCGAGCTCCTCGTCCGTCGGCAGCTCGCCGTGCCAGAGGAGGTACGCGACCTGCTCGAAGGAGCACGCGGCGGCGAGCTCCTGCACCGGGTACCCGCGGTAGAGGAGGGAGTTGGTGGCCGGCTCGACCTTGCTGATCGCGGTCGTGTCGACGACGACCCCGGCGAGGCCCTTGCGGATGTCGGCCATGGTGCTCCTTCGCGTCATGCCGCACCCGCGTCGGTCGGGCGGATCGGGTCGCCTCGGGGTGCGCTCGTCACTGTATCGGGGCGGGTGGCGCGGGGGCGAGGGGCGGCGACGACCATGCGGTGGACGCGCGGCGGCGGGCTGGGGAGGAGCGGACGGACGCGCCTCGCAGGGGACGCCCCGGTGACGGGCGCCTCCGCACCCGGGCCGCCGCGGGATCCGCTCGGTAGCCTCTCGATCAGGCGCACCCGAGGCGCCGCCCGCACCGCCGCGCCGACCTATGAGGACGCCATGCCCGAGATCCACGACCACCGCGATCCCGCCGACGGCACCGCGGACGCCGACGCCCCCGCGCACTACGACGTCGCCGTCATCGGCGCCGGCCCCGCGGGCACCGCCGCCGCCCTCCGCGCCGCCGAGCTGGGCGCGTCCGTCGTCGTGCTGGAGGCCGGCCGCGTCGGCGGCACGTGCGTCAACACCGGGTGCGTGCCCACGCGCGTGCTCGCGAAGACCGCGCGGCTCGTGCGCGAGGTGCGCTCCGCGGGCGAGAGCGGGATCGGGGTGGGCGAGCCTGCGCCGCACTGGCCGTCGATCGTCGCGCGCGTGCACGAGCAGGTCGACCGCGTGCGCTCGCTCAAGGACGAGGCGGCGCGGTTCGAGGCGGCGGGCGTGACCCTGGTCCACGAGGGCCGCGCGCGCTTCGTCGACGACCGCACGCTCGAGCTCGACAGCGGCCGGCGGATCACCGCCGGCTCGATCATCGTGTGCGTCGGCGGCCACTCGAAGCGCCTGCCCGTGCCCGGCGCCGAGCTCGCGACCGTGCCCGAGGACGTGCTCGCGCTGCCGGGGATCCCCCGCCGTCTCGCCGTCATCGGCGCGGGCAACACGGGCGCGCAGCTCGTCACGGTCTTCCGCTCGTTCGGATCCGAGGTCACGCTGCTCGACGTCGCGCCGCGCGTGCTCACGGCGTCGGACGAGGCGATCTCGGAGGCCGTCGCCGACGCCTTCACCGCGCAGGGCGTGCGGGTGCGCACCGGCATCGACACGGTGACCGGCCTCACCCGGACGGGCGACGGATCCCTCACGCTGCTCTGGCGCGAGGGCGACCGCCCGCAGTCCTCCAGCTTCGACGCCGTGATCATGGCCACCGGTTGGCCGGCCGACGTGGAGGACCTCGGGCTCGAGCACGCCGGCGTCGAGGTGGAGCGCTCGGCGATCCCGGTCGACCGGTACCTCCGCACGCGCGTGCCGCACATCCTCGCGGTGGGCGACGCCAACGGCAAGGACATGCTCGTGCAGGCCGCGCAGTCGGAGGGCGAGGCCGCGGCGGAGAACGCGGTGCTCGGGGTCAACCGGCGGATCCCGCTGCAGCTCCTCCCGGCCGGCGGCTTCACCGACCCCGACTACGCGGGCGTCGGCCTCACCCAGGCCGAGGCGCGGGAGCGCGACAGCGCGTGCGTGGTCGCGCGGGTGCCGTTCGCCGAGGTCGACCGCGCCGTGATCGACGACCGCGAGGCTGGCTTCCTGCTCCTCATCGCCGACCGCCGCCGCGAGCTGATCCTCGGCGCCCACGCGGTGGGCGAGAACGCGGTCGAGGTGATCCAGTCGGTCACCACCGCGATGGCCGCCGGCGTCGACGTGTCCACCCTCGCGCACGTGCGGTTCGCGTACCCCACCTACAGCGCGATCATCGGGATCGCGGCGCGGCGCCTGCTGCAGGAGGACGAGCGCGCGGGCGAGCTGGACTGACGCGCGGTCGGGCGGCCCGGCGACGCGTGGTCGGATGGACGCATGACCGCGCTCATCGTCACGGCCCACCCCGATCCCGACTCCCGCACCCACGAGGTCGCCCGCCGGCTGGAGGCGGCGCTCGGCGCGGCGGTCGGGTCCGGCGGAGCAGACGGGGCCGGGGCATCCGGCGTCACGACCGCGCACCTCGCGCAGGAGGGCTTCGACCCCGTGTTCGGCACGGCCGACCGGGGCGCGTACGCGGGTGACTCCCCCGCGCCCGCGGACGTCCTCGCCGAGCAGGCGCGACTCGACGCGGTGGACCACGTCGTGCTCGTCTTCCCCGTGTGGTGGTGGTCGATGCCGGCGCTGCTCAAGGGCTGGATCGACCGCACCTTCATCGCCGGCTGGGCGTTCGGCATCGACGACGACGGCCGCATCGAGAAGCGGCTGCAGCGCCTCACCGTGCACCTCGTGCCCGCCTCCGGCACGAGCCGGGAGTCGTTCGCCCGGCACGGGTACCTCGCGGCCTTCGAGACGCAGATCGGGCACGGGATCCTCGACTACTGCGGCGCGCGGCGGGGCGCGACCGCGTTCGTGCACGACTCCGAGTCGGGCGACCGGGACACCGTGGGCGCCGAGGTGGAGCGGGCCGTGGCCGAGGTCGTCGCGGCGGTCGGCTGATGCCGCTCTACGCGCGCGCCGGCTTCGCCGTGGACGAGACGTACCGCGTCATCCGCCTCTGAGGATCCGGCGCCGGATCAGGCCGAGGCGCGTGCGGCCCGCCGCCGCTCGACCGCCGTCATCACGAGGTACAGCGTCGTCCAGAGCACGAGGCCCGCGGCGAGGAAGATCCCGACGACCGCGAGCACGCCGCCCGCGGTGTCCACCGGGAACCAGCCGCTGAGGAGGAGCGCCGGGAGGACGGTCGCGAGCATGAGCGCGAAGTGGGCGACCGACTGCCGCGGGAGGCTCCAGCCGCGCACCTGGTAGAGGAGCGAGCCGGCGGCGGTCGCGGCGACGATCACGCCGACCGCGAGGGTCGAGCGGCCGTCCGCCGTCTGGCCGTCGTGGAGCAGGTAGGCGCCGATCGCGGACATGACCGCGAGCGGGATCCCGCCGAGGAGCACGGCGCGGAGGAGCAGGCGCGGGCGCGGGCGGCGCGGGGCGCTCGCATCGCGGACGGCGCGGCGGACGTCCGCCGTGCCGGGACGTGCCGGGTCGTCCGCTCGCCGCATCGGGCCTCCTCGTCCCGGCCAGTCGATCACGGACGCCCAGCGCGACGGAACCCCCGGTCCGGGTGGGTGCGCGCCTCCCGCGGCGTCGCCCCGCTCGCTACGGTGGGTCTCGGCCTCCGCACCGGGTCGCATCCGCCCACCAGGGAGTCCGCCGTGCTCATCACCCTCACCTCCACGGCGCCCTCGGCGTCGGACCTCAGCCACCTGCTCCGGAAGCACCCGGGCCGCGCCCAGTCCTTCGATCTCGCGGTGGGCACCGCGCACGTCGTCTACCCCGAGGCGACGGAGGAGTGCTGCACCGTGGCGCTGCTGCTCGAGGTGGACCCGATCGCGCTCGTCCGCGACAAGCGCTTCCGGAGCGCGGGCGCGTCGAGCATCGCCCACTACGTGAACGACCGGCCCTACGCCTCGTCGTCGATGCTCGCCGTCGCGCTCGGGCACGTCTTCCGCACGGCGATGGGCGGGCGGAGCGAGTCCTTCCCCGAGCTCGCCGCGGGGACCCTGCCGCTCCGCATCACGGTCGCCGCCCTGCCCGCGCGCGGCGGCGCCGACCTCGTGCACGCGCTGTTCGCGCCGCTCGGCTGGCACGTCGAGGCGACGCCCGTGCCCCTCGACCCCGAGCGCCCGGAGTGGGGCGCGTCCGCGTACGTCGATCTCGTGCTCACGGGCGACGTGCGGCTCGCCGACGCCCTCCGCCACCTCTACGTGCTGCTGCCCGTGCTCGACGACGGCAAGCACTACTGGGTGTCCGACGACGAGGTCGGCAAGCTGCTGCGCGCGGGCGACGGCTGGCTCGCCGAGCACCCGGCGCGCGACCTCATCACCCGCCGGTACCTCGCGCACCAGCGGGACCTCGTCGGCGACGCGGACGCGCGGCTCGACGCCCCGGCCGCGCACGCGAACGAGCGGCTCGACGCCCCGGCCGCGGACGCGGGCGACGCCGGATCCTCGGAAGCCCCCTCGCCCGCCGACGCCCCGGCCGACGCCGGCCCCCGCTCCCCCTCCCTCGCGCGCCTCCGCGCCGAGACCGTGCACGCCGTGCTCACGGAGGTCGGCGCCCGCACGGTCGCCGACGTCGGCTGCGGGTCGGGCGCGCTGCTCGCGCACCTGATGGCCGACCCCGCCTGCACGACGATCATCGGCACGGACGTCTCCGCCCGCGACCTCGAGGCCGCCGCCCGCCGCCTCGGCCTCCGCGACGCGAGCGACCGGGTGCGGGAGCGGATCCGGCTGCTGCAGTCGTCCGCGACCTACGAGGACCCGCGCATCGCCGGCCTCGACGCCGTCGTGCTGATGGAGGTCGTCGAGCACGTGGACCCCGACCGGCACGCCGCCCTCGAGGCCTCCGTGCTCGGATCCGCCGCGCCGCGCGTCGTGGTCGTCACCACCCCGAACGCCGAGCACAACGCGCTCTACCCGGGCCTCGCCGCGGGCGCGATGCGCCACCCCGACCACCGCTTCGAGTGGACCCGCGCCGAGTTCGCCGCGTGGGCCCAGGGCGCGGCCGGCCGCCACGGCTACCTCGTCGAGATCCGGCCCGTCGGCGACGAGCACCCCGTCCACGGCTCCCCCACCCAGCTCGCCCTCTTCCGGAAGGCCACGCGATGACCGACGCCCCCGCTCCCGCCCCCGCTCCCGCCGCGCTGCCGATCCCCCGCATGTCGCTCGTGCTGCTCGTGGGCGCGAGCGGATCCGGCAAGTCGACCTTCGCGCGCACGCACTTCGGTCCCTACGAGGTGCTGTCGAGCGACGCCTTCCGCGGCCTCGTCTCCAACGACGAGAACGACCAGAGCGCGACCTCCGCCGCCTTCGAGGCGCTCCGGCACGTCGCCGCGCACCGCCTCCGCCGGGGCCTGATGACCGTGATCGACGCGACGAACGTCCAGCCCGAGTCGCGCCGCTCCCTCGTGCAGCTCGCCCGCGACCACGACGTGCTGCCCGTCGCGATCGTGCTCGACGTGCCGGTCGGCGTGTGCGTCGAGCGGAACGCCGCGCGCACCGACCGGTCGTTCGGCGCCTCCGTGGTGAAGCGCCAGCACGACCAGCTGCAGCGCTCGCTGAAGGGCCTCGGCCGCGAGGGCTTCCGCAAGGTGCACGTGCTCCGCGGCGGGGAGGAGATCGCCGCCGCGCGCTTCACGGTCGAGCCGCTCCTCAACGACCTCCGCCACGAGCGCGGGCCCTTCGACGCGATCGGCGACGTGCACGGCTGCCGATCCGAGCTCGAGACGCTGCTCGGCGAGCTGGGCTACGAGATCGAGCGCGACGAGCGGGGCCGACCCGTCGACGCCGCGCACCCCGAGGGCCGCCGCGTCGTGTTCCTCGGCGACCTCGTGGATCGCGGACCCGACACCCCCGGCGTCCTCCGCCTGGCGATGGGCATGGTGCGCGCGGGCCACGCGTTCGCGGTGCCGGGCAACCACGAGGACAAGCTCGTGAAGGCGCTGCAGGGGAAGAAGGTGCGGGTCGCCTACGGCCTCGCGGAGTCGCTGGCGCAGCTCGCCGAGGAGGACGACGCGTTCCGCGTGGACGTCGAGCGGTTCTGCCGCGAGCTCGTCTCGCACCTGGTGCTCGACGGCGGCGACCTCGTGGTCGCGCACGCGGGCCTCATCGAGGCCTACCAGGGCCGCGCGTCGGGCCGCGTGCGCGCCTTCGCGCTCTGGGGCGACGCCACCATCGGGGAGGCGGACGAGAACGGACTGCCGGTGCGGCGCGACTGGGGCCGCGACTACCGCGGATCCGCGACCGTGCTCTACGGGCACGTCGCCGGCGTCGGCACCGAGTGGGTCAACGGCACCATTTGCCTCGACACCGGATGCGTGTTCGGCGGCGAGCTCAGCGCCCTCCGCTGGCCCGAGCGCGAGGTCGTCGCCGTGCCCGCCGAGCGGGTCTGGTCGGAGCCGGCCGTGCCGCTCGGGCGCCGGTACGCGTCGGCCGACCGCGGCGCCGGCGCGGCTGCCGGCGCGGAGGGGCCGCGCGACGCCGGTCTCCTCCGCATCGACGACGTGCTCGGGAAGCAGGTCGTGGAGACGCGCGCCTTCGGCCGGGTCGGGATCCGCGAGGACGCCGCCGCCGGCGCCCTCGAGACCATGAGCCGCTTCGCCGTCGACCCGCGGCACCTCCTGTACCTGCCACCCACGATGAGCCCGCCCGCGACCTCGTCCCGCGACGACGTGCTCGAGCACCCGGCCGAGGCCTTCGAGGCGTACCGGCGCGACGGCCTGGAGCGGGTGATCTGCGAGGAGAAGCACATGGGATCCCGCGCGGTCGTGCTCCTCACCCGCGACCCGGCCCGCTTCGACGCGCCCGCGGGCTGGCGCGGCGTCGTGCACACCCGCACGGGCCGCCCGTTCTTCGACGCCGCGGAGACGGACGCGCTGCTCGCGCGGCTCGACGCCGCGGTGGAGTCGGCCGGCCTCTGGGCGGAGCTCGACACGTCGTGGCTGCTCCTCGACGCTGAGCTGCTGCCGTGGTCCGTGAAGGCCGGGCCGCTGATCCGCGACCAGTACGCGTCCGTCGGCGCCGCCGCGACGGCCGCGCTGCCCGCCGCCGTCCGCACGCTCGAGCAGGCGGCCGCCTCCGGCATCGACGTCGCCGACCTCCTCGACCGCACGCGCGCCCGGGCCGACGACGCGGAGGCGTACGTCGCCGCGTACCGGCGCCACGCCGCGCCCTCCACCGGCCTCGACGACGTGCGCCTCGCGCCGTTCCAGCTCCTGGCCACCGAGGGCGCGACCCACCTGGCGCGCGAGCACGCGTGGCACCTGGCGCTCGCGGACCGGCTGGCGGTCGCGGATCCGGGCCTCGTGATCCCCACCCGCTCCGTCGAGGTCGACCTCGCGTCGCCGGAGTCGGAGGAGGCCGCCACGCGCTGGTGGCAGGAGCTCACGGACGCGGGCGGCGAGGGCATGGTCGTGAAGCCCGTCGCGGGTCTCGTCCGGGGGCGGACGGCCCTCGCGCAGCCGGGCGTCAAGGTGCGCGGCCGCGAGTACCTGCGCATCGTCTACGGGCCCGACTACACGGAGCCCGCGAACCTCCGCCGCCTCCGCGACCGCGACGTGGGCCACAAGCGCTCGATGGCCCTCCGCGAGTACGCGCTCGGCGTCGAGGCGGTCGAGCGCTTCGTCGCGGGCGAGCCGACGTGGCGCGTCCACCAGGCGGTCTTCGGCGTGCTCGCGATGGAGTCCGAGGCGGTCGATCCGCGACTGTGAGGCCGGGCGCATGTGGACGCGCCCGCTCCCTGCTGCGCGCCCGCGGCTAGCCTCGCCGGGTGCCCGCCGCCCCCGCCGCCCGATCCGGCGGGGTGCGTGCGGTCACGCGCGCGGGACACGTCCTCGCATCGCTCGCGATGGGGTTCCTGCTGGCCGTGCTCGCCCTCGGCCTCGCGCTCGACGGGTCGCTCCACGACCTCGACCTCGACCTCGACCTCGACTAGGCGCCGCGCCGCGCCGCGCCCACGGCGGCCCTCCCGTCGCCCGGCGTCGGATCGCGCGAGATCGTCCCGATCAGGATCTTGCACGTGCCTGAATTTCGCAGGACACTGAAATAGCGGAGGAGGGGCTCGATCCCGTGCCCGTCGGACACGTCCCGCCCCGCCGCCGCAGTCCCGTCAATGCGCACAGATGCGACCAGGAGACCGCGATGGACAGTGCATGCGTCGTAGGAGAAGAGGTCGCCCCCGGGATCCCCGGAGGCACCGCCCGAGCTGCCGGCAGGGGGACGCGGCTCAGACCCACCGCGTCGGGCCCCCTGCGCCGCGGGAGACCCGCGGCACGACGGGCAGGTGCGGAGGCCCTCCGATGAGGGCGACGCTGGCCGGGGCCGTCGCGGCGATCGCCGCGGGCGGCGCCGTGGTGCTCGTCGAGCGGAACCGGCAGCGGTCGGCGTCCCAGGCGGGCCCGTCGTCCGGATCCGAGACGCGGTGGCACTCCGTCACCGTGGACCGGCCCCGCGAGGAGCTGTGGCCCGACGGCCGCGTCCCCGCCCCGCTCGCCGCCCTGGGGTCCTCGGTCGAGGTCGAGCTCCACGACGCGCCGGGCGACAAGGGCACCGAGATCCGCGCGCGCCTGCAGGCGGGTGCGGATGACGGGCGATCCCCACGCGGACGCGGGGAGAGCCGGGAGGAGCGCGTCCGCCGCCTGCGGCGGGCGCTGCGGGAGGCGAAGCAGCTCGTCGAGGTCGGGGAGGTCCTCCGGGTCGACCCGACGCCGCACGGCCGGCGCGCGCGCACGCCCCTGGGAGCGGTCGTGGAGGTCGCGACCGATCGAGCACCCGAGGAGGGACTGCTGTGAAGGCGCTCTGCTGGACCGGGGTCGACGAGGTGGCGGTCGAGACCGTCGACGACCCCCGGATCCTCAACGAGAGGGACATCATCATCCGGGTCCGGCTGAGCACCACGTGCGGCTCGGACCTGCACCTGCTGGGCGGCTACATCCCCACGATGCGCTCGGGCGACGTGCTCGGGCACGAGTTCATGGGCGAGGTCGTCGAGGTCGGTAAGGCCGTGGAGAGGCACCGCGTGGGCGACCGCGTCGTGGTCTGCTCGTTCATCGCGTGCGGCCGGTGCTGGTACTGCCGGCACGAGCTCTTCTCGCTCTGCGACAACGGCAACCCGAACCCGGGGATCACCGAGACCATGTGGGGATCCCCCATCGGCGGGTGCTTCGCCTACAGCCACGCGCTCGGCGGGTTCGCGGGCAGCCACGCGGAGTACGTCCGCGTGCCCTACGCCGACCAGGGCGCCTTCCCCGTCCCGGACGGGGTGTCGGACCTCGCGGCCCTGTTCGCCTCCGACGCCGCGCCCACCGGATGGACGGGCGCGGACCTCGCGGGCATCACGCCCGGCGACACCGTGGCGGTCTGGGGAGCCGGCGGCGTCGGCCAGATGGCGGCGCGCGCCGCGATGCTGCTGGGCGCCGAGCAGGTGGTCGTCATCGACCGGATCCCCGAACGGCTCGCGCAGGTGCGCCGGCACATCGGCGCGGACACCCTCGACTACGCGCAGGACGAGGTCCTCGCCGACCTCAAGGAGCGCACGGGCGGCCGCGGGCCGGACGTGTGCATCGAGGCCGTGGGCATGGAGGCGCACGGCACCGGGCCTCTCCACGTGTACGACCAGGTCAAGCAGCAGCTCCGCCTGCAGTCCGACCGGCCGACCGCCCTCCGCGAGGCGGTCTACGCCTGTCGGAAGGGCGGCAGCCTCTTCGCCCTCGGCGTCTTCGGAGGGGTGGTCGACAAGTTCCCCTTCGGTGCCGTGATGAACAAGGGGCTGACCCTGCGCGGCGCCCAGCAGCACGGGCACCGCTACATCCCGACCATCCTCGACCGCATCGCGGCCGGGGACATCCAGACCGAGCATCTCGCGACGCACGTCCTGCCTCTCGAGGAGGGGCCGAAGGGCTACGCGATGTTCAAGGACAAGGAGGACGGCTGCGTGCGAGCCGTCTTCCAGCCCGGGACCTGAGCCCGGGCTGCCATCACGACGGATCCATCACCACAGATGGGAGGAAGGAAGGTGAAAGCCGTCGTCTACGACGGTCCGCGGCAGGTGAGCATCCGAGAGGTGCCGGACGCGCGGATCGAGAGGCCCACGGATGTGCTGGTGAGGATCACGACCACCAACATCTGCGGGTCCGACCTGCACATGTACGAGGGACGGACGGACTTCGAGACCGGCCGCTGGTTCGGCCACGAGAACCTGGGGCAGGTGATCGAGGTCGGCGACGCGGTCGACCGGGTCCGCGTCGGCGACTACGTCGTCGTGCCGTTCAACGTCGCGTGCGGACACTGCGAGAACTGCGAGCGCGGGCTCACGAACTACTGCCTCACGGCGCAGCCGGTGAAGGAGTGGGCCGGGGCCGCGTACGGGTTCGCCGACATGGGCCCGTGGGCCGGAGGCCAGGCGGAGCTCCTGCGGGTGCCGTGGGGGGACTTCAACTGCCTCGTGCTCGGGGAGGACGCCGAGGAGCGGCAGACGGACTACGTCATGCTCGCGGACATCTTCCCCACCGGCTACCACGCGACGGAGATGGCGGGCGTGCAGCCCGGGGACCAGACCGTGATCTACGGCGCGGGTCCCGTGGGCTGCATGGCCGCGTACTCCGCGATCCTCAAGGGCGCGAGCAAGGTGATGGTCGTCGACCGCCACCCCGACCGCCTGGCGAAGGTCGAGGAGATCGGGGCGATCCCCATCGACGACTCGGCCGTCGACCCGGTCGAGGCCGTGAACGAGATGACCATGGGGCTCGGCGCCGACAACGGCTGCGAGTGCGTGGGCTACCAGGCGCACGATCCCGACGGGGACGAGCATCCGGACGCGACGCTCAACCGGCTCGTACGGTCGGTCCGGTTCACGGGCCGCATCGGCGTCGTCGGCGTGTACGTGCCGCAGGATCCGGGCGGGCCCGACGAGCTCGCCCGGAACGGCCGGGTGGCGTTCGACTACGGCCGGTTCTGGTTCCGCGGCCAGTCGATGGGCACCGGGCAGTGCCCGGTCAAGCGGTACGACCGGCGCCTGCGCGACTTCATCGCGGCCGGGAAGGCGACGCCGTCGTGGATCGTGAGCCACGAGCTCGCCCTCGACGAGGCGCCGTCCGCCTACGAGCGGTTCGACAGCCGGGACGCGGGCTGGACGAAGGTCGTCCTGCACCCGGACGCGGCGCGGGCCGTCTGACGCCCGACCCCCGCGTCGCGCCCCGGCTGCCCGCCGGGTCGCGACGCGGCGCCCACCCGGATCGGCCGAGGAGCGCGCTCCCCCTGCGCCCTCGGCCGGTCCGGCCCCTCGGCCGACCCGGCCGATCACGCACCACCCCCGAGGAGACCCCATGTCCACCCGGATCCTCTCCGGCCGACGCGCCCTCGTGTGCGTCGCCGTCGGGCTCGCGGTCGGCGCCGTCGCCGGCGTCGTCGCGTCCCCGTCCCTCGTGCCGCTCGTGACCTGGTGCACGGCCGGCGTCATCGCCCTCGTCGGGGTCTGGCGCCTCTGCTGGCGGCAGGATCCCGAGGGGACGCGGCGGCTCGCGGAGGAGGAGGCCTCCTCCCCCGTCACCGACCACGCCATCGTCATCGCGTGCCTCGCGAGCATCGTCGCCGTCGTCGTCGCGCTCGTGCAGTCCGGAGGGAGCGGCGGCGAGCCGGTGTCGGTGGCCCTGGTCATCGTCGGGGTGCTCGGCACGATGGTCGCCTGGGCGCTCGTGAACACGGTCTACGCGCTGAAGTACGCGCGCATGCACTACCTCGACGCGGACGAGGACGCCTTCGACGTGAAGCAGGAGGCGGATCCGACCTACAGCGACTTCGCCTACTTCGCCTTCACGATCGGCATGTCGTACGCCGGGCCCGAGATCGAGCCCACCGACAGCGAGGTGCGCCGCAAGGTCCTGCCCCACGCCCTCCTGTCCTACTTCTTCGGCACCGTCCTCATCGCGGTGGCCATCAACCTGGTGACGAACCTGGGCCAGGGCGGATGAGGGAGGTCAGACGACCCCGCCGCGGTTCCCCTCCAGCGTGAAGGTGAAGACGTCCTCGTCGAACGCGCTGTAGCCCGCGTAGTCGAGGAGCTCGTAGAGGCGGGCGCGGGTCTGCATCTCGGGCACCTTCGACGCGAGCGTGCCCTCCTCGAGGATCGCGTCGAGGCCGCGCTCCGCGGCGCCCATCGCGAGGCGCAGGAGCGACACCGGGTAGATGACGATGTCGACGCCCACGTCGCGGAGCTGCGACGTGGTGAACAGCTCGCTCTTCCCGAACTCGGTCATGTTGGCGAGGATCGGCACGTCGACCGCGGCGCGCATCGCCTCGAACTCGGCGAGGTCGGCCATCGCCTCGGGGAAGATCGCGTCGGCGCCCGCGTCGACGAGCGCGCGCGCTCGGTCGACCGCCGCGGCCATGCCGTCGACGCCGCGCACGTCGGTGCGGGCCATGATCAGCAGGTCGGGATCGCGGCGGGCGTCCACGGCGGCCCGGATCCGCTTCAGCGCCGTCGACTCGTCCACGACCTGCTTGCCGTCGAGGTGGCCGCAGCGCTTGGGGTTCACCTGGTCCTCGATGTGGAGGCCCGCGACGCCCGCGTCCTCGAGCATCTGCACGGTGCGCGCGACGTTCATCGGCTCGCCGAATCCCGTGTCGGCGTCCACGAGGCACGGCAGGTCGGTGACGCGCGCGATCTGCTGCGAGCGCCCGGCCACCTCGGTGAGCGTGGTGAGGCCGATGTCCGGCAGGCCGAGGTCCGCCGAGAGCACGGCGCCGGAGATGTAGACGCCGTCCATGCCCTTGTCCTGGATGAGGCGGGCCGAGAGCGGGTTGAACGCGCCGGGCATCCGGAGCAGCTCGCCCGATGCCAGCCGCTCGCGGAACGCGCGGCGCTTGGCGGCGGAGGTGAGGGTGGAGTGCAGCACTAGAGGAGTCCCTTCGGGGAGCCGGCGCCGTCGAGCAGGCCCGGCCGGGCGGTCACGGTGAGGCCGGCGAGCTCGTCGGCGGTGAGCTCGGGCAGGCGCTCGACGAGGGCGAGGAAGCGGTCGACCTCGGCATCCTCGAGCACGCCGTCGGCGAGCGTGCGGAGCTTGCCCACGTAGTCGGCGCGCGCGAACGGGCGGGCGCCGAGCGGGTGCGCGTCGGCGACGGCGATCTCGTCGACGATGGTCGAGCCGTCCGTCAGGCGGATCTCCACCCGGCCGCCGAACGCCTTCTCGGCCGGGTCCATGGAGTGGTACCGGCGGGTCCACTCCGGGTCCTCGGTCGTGGTGACGCGGCGCCAGAGGTCGACCGTGTCGGGGCGGCCGGCCCGCTCGGGCGCGTACGAGTCGACGTGGTGCCAGGCGCCGTCCTGCAGCGCGACCGTGAAGATGTACGGGATCGAGTGGTCGAGCGTCTCGCGGCTGGCGCGCGGGTCGTACTTCTGCGGGTCGTTCGCGCCGGATCCGATGACCACGTGCGTGTGGTGCGACGAGTGGATGAGGACGCGGTCGATGGCGTCCGCGTCCGCGAGCACCGGGTGGGCCTGGTGCAGGCGGCGGGCGAGGTCGATCCACGCCTGCGCCTGGTACTCGGCCGAGTGCTCCTTCGTGTACGTGTCGAGGATCGCGCGCTTGGCTTCGCCGGGCGCGGGCAAAGGCACGTCGTAGGAGGCCGCCGGGCCGTCGAGCAGCCACGCGATGACGCCGTCCTCGCCCTCGTAGATGGGGGTGGGGCTGGTCTGGCCGCGCATCGCCCGGTCGATCGCCTCGACGGCCATCTTCCCGGCGAACGCGGGCGCGTGCGCCTTCCACGTGCTGATCGCGCCCTTGCGCGACTGGCGCGTGGCGGTCGTGGTGTGCAGGGCCTGGCCGACGGCCTGGAACACCGTCTCCTCGTCGAGGCCGAGGAGCGTGCCGATGCCGGCGGCGGCCGACGGGCCGAGGTGCGCGACGTGGTCGATCTTGTGCGCGTGCAGGCTGATGGCCTTCACGAGGTCGACCTGGATCTCGTAGCCGGTGGCGATGCCGCGGATCACGTCGGCGCCCGTCAGCGCGCGGCCGTCAGGCCGGCCTCCAGCGGCGGCGTGCTGCGCGGCGGCGAGGATCGGCGGGATGTTGTCGCCCGGGTGCGAGTACTCCGCGGCGAGGAAGGTGTCGTGGTAGTCGAGCTCGCGCACGGCCACGCCGTTCGCCCAGGCCGCCCACTCGGCGCTGACGCGGGTGGCCGGATCCGCGCCCACGACGGTCGCGCCCGCGCCGCCCGTGGACGGCCCGTGCGCGAGGGCCTGCGCACGCGCCGCGATGACGGGAGCCCGCGTGAGAGAGGCGGTGGCGACCGCCGCGTTGTCGATGATGCGGTTGACGACCATCTCGGTGACGTCGGCGTCGACCTCGACCGGATCCGCGGCGACGGCGGCGATGCGCCCCGCCAGCTGCTCCCCGGGAGGCAGGGCCTCGTCGCTGCGGTGGACGCGGACGCGGTGGATCTGCATGCTCTTCCTCACGGTCGGGCGCCTGTCGCGGAGGGCTCATGGCCCCGTCCGCGCGGCACCGGTCCAGCGTATCCACCGCCGAGCCCGTCCTACGCTGGGGCGTGCTCACCGTCGACCCGGAGTCCCCCCGCACCGCTGACGTGCTGCCGCTCCTGCGGCAGGCCGACGAGTTCGCGCTCGCCCTCTACCCGGCCGAGAACTACCACGCGCTCGACGTCGGCGACCTCGAGCGGCCCGGCGTCACCTTCCTCGTCGCGCGCGACGACGGCCGGGCTCTCGGCACGGCGGCGGTCGTGGACGGCGGCGACGGATCCGCGGAGCTGAAGCGCGTGTTCGTGACCGACGCCGCGCGCGGCCTCGGCGTCGGGCGCGCGCTGCTGGTCGCCGCGGAGGAGCGGGCGCGCGAGCTCGGCGCCGACGTCATGCGGCTCGAGACGGGCCTGCCGCAGACCGCGGCCATCGCGATGTACGAGCGCGGCGGCTACCGGCACGTGCCGCGCTTCGGGCCGTACGCCGCGGATCCGACGAGCGTCTGCATGGAGCGCGACCTGCGGGTGGCGCCCGCGCCGCTCCCCCGCTGGATCCTCCGGCCCGCCCTGCCCGACGACGCGACCTGGATGGCGGAGCTGCGCGCCGTCGCGCTGCGGCCCGACCTCGAGCGGCTCGGGAGGTGGGATCCGGTGCGGGTCCGCCGCCGCTTCCTCGACGGCTGGGCGCCCGAGCGCACCTCGGTGATCCGCGTCGCCGGCCGCGACGCGGGCCTCATCGCCCGCCGCGACGAGCCCGACGCCCACTGGATCGAGCACTTCTACCTGGACCCCGCGGTGCAGGGCCGCGGCATCGGCGGCGAGGTGCTCCGCGATCTGATGGCCCGGTTCGACGACGGCCGCCCGTACCGCCTCGACGTGCTCCAGGGCAGCGCGGCCCGGCGCCTCTACGAGCGGGCCGGCTTCCGGGTCGAGCGGGAGGATGCGGTGGATGCGTGGCTGGTGGCGTTGCGATCCTGTGGGTGACTGCCCGCGTTCGTCTGAAAGCCGCCCGAGCGCAGACGCCTCGTCTCGACGGGAGATCCGAGACGCGACGGCGGCGATGCTGCGGCGCCCCCTCCGCTGACACCATCCATTCCTCGAGTGGATCGCGCGATCGCGCGGTCGCGTGATGTGCCCGTACCACACGAGAACGCCATCATCACGTCTGCGCGAGAAGCCGCTGCGGACGCCACAAGGCTGCTACCGTCCGGCGCTATGGACGGCTTGGGGCCGCTCTTCAGCAGGCCTTCTCGCACTGCTGACATCGGGGATCACGACGAATGGGAGAGCTACGACATGGACGCATCGGCAGAGGTGGTCGGCGTCGCATCCGAGAGCGCCGCACGGGTGAAGCGGAGGCGGTCTCGTGCACTGGCCGCCCTCTCCGTCACAGCAGGGGTGGCCCTCGCCTCCGTGACGGGTGCATCGTCGGCGCAAGCGGTGGGACCGGCGTTCGAGATCTTCTACGGACCGGACTGCAGCGGAGGCGGAACGGCCTCGCGCGTCTACACGGGCATCAATCAGGGCGAGGCCTGGATCGACGACACCTTCGACAAGACGACCTGGGGTTCCACCGGCAGCGGCCAGCTGATCCGGAACAACGCCGCGTCCATCTACGTCAGTCACGCCAACGTCGCGCTCTACCTCGACGGCAGCTCCTACATCGGGTGGGACGCCCAGGCGAGCGGGGCCTGCTTCAATCTGACGGACGGCATCCGCAACCACAACACCAGGTGGAAGACCGCCAGCTACTACGGATCCTGAACGGGCCTCGAGCGCTTCGGCGACACGAGCGACTCGCACGGAACCGCCGGCCGCGAGGCAGTCAGAGGGGCCGCGCGTGACGCTCGCGCGCGAGGAGGGCGTATCCGTCGAGGGTGATCCACTCGCCCTTGGACCGGTCGGCCTCGACCTGCCTCGATTCCCGCCGGAAGCCGATCCGCGTCAGCAGCCGCGCCACGGCGTCGTTGCGGGAGTCGCAGGAGGCCACGACCCTGTGGGCGCGCTCCTGGCCGAAGACGAGGTCCAGCACCGCCCCCAGCGCTTCGGAGGCGATGCCACGACCCTGTGACGAGCGCGCCAGGGTGACGCCGACCTCGAACGTGTCGGGCTGCGCGTCGAGGAGGTGCAGCGCGACGTCCCCGAGGAGCCCGCCCGACCCGGCGTCGCGGACGGCCAGCTGCAGCCAGCCGCCGGGCGAGGGGAGCCGACCTCCCGGCTGGGCCGCGACCAGGCGCTCGGCATCCGCTCGGGAGTAGTCGATCCCCCACGACTGGTACCGGGCGACGTCCGGATCCCGGCGGTACCGGACGAAGTCGTCGACGTCGCGCGGCTCGAGCGGCTCGATCAGCAGGCGGCAGGTCGTCAGGGCGATGCGGTCGTACGACGAGGGCATGCTCCGAAGCTAGCGGGCGTGCCGGTAGCCGATGCGACGGGCTGCTCCGCGTGACCTGCGACGCCAGCAGGGCGGGAGCAGCGTCCACCACGTGACCGGCCGGGCGTCCCCCGCCGGATCGCTGCCGCCGCATCGCCGAGCCGGCCCACGGCATCACCGTTCGAGGACTCCCACACCGTCCAGGGGGGGTGATCGTGGCCCGACGCCCCCATGTCGCGGAGGTACGACCGTCGATGAGGAGTGGTACCGCTAGGGATTCCCTCCCCGTCCGCTCGCTCGGCGGCGACGAGCAGCAGCGCGAGCTGCCCCGGTGCCGTCCCCGGGCCCTCTAGCCGTCGGGGTGCAGACCCGCGTCCGCCGGCCCGGTCCGCCACGCGGTGAACAGGACCTCGAAGCCCGCCCGCGTCGGCGCGCAGCACATGGGGCCCGCGGTCACGGCGGCGTCGGGATCCAGCGGCGACACCCGCACGAGGCGCCACGGCTCGTCGTCGACCCGGGCGCGCACCGTCAGCGCGTCGCCGGAGCGGCTGGCGCGGATCGTGACGAGCCGGCCGTGCCAGTCGGGGACGGGCGCCAGCGACCAGTCGGACATGCCGCGCGTGACGACGGCGCCGAGGCCGTCCTGGCCGTCGCTGCGCTCGACGCCGGCCTTGGTCCACGTGCTGTCGTCGACCTTGACGAAGACGCCGGCCTGGTCGAACTGGGCGGAGAAGTCGAGGCGGAACGCGACCTCCACGGCCGTGTCCTGGTCGAGCGGCGCGAGGAGGGCGTGCTCCGTGTCGTGCACGAAGCCGTAGGAGGTGGTGCGCCAGGCGTCGCTGCCCTCGACGGCCGTGACGCGCATGCCGTCGTCGGCCACCTCGACGTGCGCGGGCGCGGTGGTCCAGGAGCCGGAGGTCCAGTCGATGTCGATCATGGGGCCGAGTGTACGCTTGTACACATGACTGTCGACCACTTCGCCGGAGACGACCGCACCAACCGCGAGCGGATGCTCGCGGGCGACCTCTACATCGCCGACGACCCCGAGAGCGCCCGCATCGCCCAGCGCGCCGTCCGGCTGGCCGACGCGTACCACCGCGCCAGCATCGCGGACGAGGCGGCCGCGCGGCCCCTGCTCGAGGAGCTGCTCGGCTCGCTCGGCGCCGACGCCGTGGTCCGGCCGCCGCTGTCCGTCGACTACGGCGAGAACATCCGCATCGGCGCCCGGACCTTCATCAACTTCCACCTCACCGCCCTCGACGTCGCGGCGATCACCATCGGCGAGGACTGCCAGATCGGGCCGAACGTGCAGCTCCTCACGCCCACGCACCCGATCGACCCGCAGCCCCGACGCGACCGGCTCGAGGCGGCCCGCCCGATCACCATCGGCGACAACGTGTGGCTCGGCGGCGGCGTGATCGTGTGCCCCGGCGTGAGCATCGGCGACGACAGCGTCATCGGCGCGGGATCCGTCGTGACGCGCGACATCCCCGCGGGCGTGGTGGCCGTCGGGAACCCCGCCCGGGTCATCCGGGAGATCGCGCCCCGGGGATGACGGCCCCGGTCCCCGCCCGGTCGCCCCGGCGTTCGGATCCCGGCCGTCGCGACCGGATCGTCGAGGCGTGCCTCGACGTGATCGCCGCTGCCGGGGTCGACGGGACCACCCATCGCCGGGTGGCGGCCGCGGCCGACGTCCCGCTCGGCTCGATGACGTACCACTTCGACAGCATGGACGATCTGCTGCGCGCGGCGTTCGCGCTGTTCGCCGACCGCGCCGCCGACCGGATGCGCCAGCGCCTCGGCGACGCCCGCAGCGCCGCGGAGGTCGAGGCGGCCGTGGTCGACGCGATCCTCCACGACGTGCTCGGCACCCCGCGCGACCTCGTCCTCACCCACGAGCTCTACACGCTCGCCGCCCGCCGGCCCGAGTACCGCACCATCACGCAGGACTGGATGGCCCGCAGCCGCGCCGCCCTCGAGGAGCACGTCGACCCCGTGACCGCGCGCATGCTCGACGCGCTCGTCGAGGGCATCAGCATCCACCGCGCCCTCGATCCCGAGCCGCCGGGCGAGGCCTTCGTGCGCGAGGCGGTGCGGCGCATCCTGGGATCCTCGCTCGCACCGTCGGCACCGGCCCGACCGTCCCGGTAGCGCCGCCGGCGATCGGACTCGGGTCCGGCGACGTCGGCCGTCATCCCGGGAGTTCACGGAAGCAGAACATCGCGTTCATGCACGGGGTCGCGCCGCGCCCCATGATCCTGATGCCGAGCTCCCGCGCGCCTGCGCGCGCCGGCCTGCGCGACCCCGCGCGCATCCCCATCACAGAAGGACGAACGTGAAGATCCCCCCTGCCCGCCGTGCCGCCCCCGCGCGCATCGGCGCCCTCACCGCGGCGGCCGCCGCGGTCGTGCTCTCCGTCGGCATCGGCGCGCCCGCGCACGCCGCCGCCGACCCCGCGCTCCAGCCGGCCCCCACGGCCAGCGACCACCTCATCACCGACGTGCCCGGCCTCGTCAACGGCCGCGAGCTCGGCGCCTTCCGGGGCCTCGACGGGCGCACGGTCGACGCGAGCCGCCTGATCCGCACCGAGTCGCTCGACAAGATCACCGCGGCGGGCGCCGCGACCCTCGCGACCGCGCACCACGTCGACCTCGTGATCGACCTCCGCACGCCCGGCCAGATCCAGAAGAAGCCCGACGTGCCGATCCCCGGCGCGAAGACGGTCGCGATCTCGCTGTTCGGCGCCGACGGCGACTACCCGGACGACACCGTGATGTACCAGGACCTCATCGACAAGGGCCACGTCGACGCCGCGCACCCGGGCGTGATGATCAGCGCGTACCGCCAGGTGCTGCAGGCCATCGCGTCGCACGCGGGCGACGGCACGATCCTCATCCACTGCTCGCACGGCATGGACCGCACGGGCACCGTGGTCGACCTGCTCGACCGGATCCTCGGCGTCGGCAGCTCCGACATCCTCCACGACTACCTGCTCTCCAACACGCAGCTCGGCGTCGACTGGGCGAAGCCCGCGCTCCTCCAGGGCACCTTCGAGGCCGGCATCGCGTCGCGCTACGCGGGGATGGACTCCTACATCCGCACGACGCTCGGCGTCGACGACCAGGAGATCCGCGCCCTCCGCGCGGAGTTCCTCGTCTCCGACGACGCGGCCGCGACGTCCATCACCGTGGGCGGCGTGACCGTGCCGCTCGACGGCGCGGCCGCCTCCGCGGGCGCCACCGTGCCCGTCGGCCTCGCGTCGATCGCCCCCGCCGACGTGCACGTGGCCCTCGCCGACGCCGGCAGCCGCGCCTCCGTCACCGTCGCCGGCCGCGTGGTCACGGTCGTCGTCACCGCCGCGGACGGGCGCAGCACGCGCACGTACCGCGTCACCGCCGGGCTCGCGCGGATCGAGCTGCCGGGCGGATCCTCGCCCGTCGCGGGCGGGACGGTCGCGGTCCGCGCGTCCGGCCTCACCCCGGGCGCGGCCTACCGGGTCGAGCTCCACTCGACGCCGACCGACGTGGGCACCCTCACCGCCGCCTCCGACGGCACGGTCGCGGGCACCGTCACGATCCCCGCGGGCACCGAGGCGGGCGCGCACACGCTGACGCTCCTCGACGCGTCGGGCGCCGCCGTCACGGATCCGGCCGCGCTCACGGTGAGCGCCGCGCAGGTCGCCGGCACGACGACGACGGGCACCACGGGCACGACGACGGCCGCGCACCATGCCGGCCCCGCGGTCGCGACCGGCGGCACGACGCTCGCCGCCGCCACCCCGTGGCCCGGGATGGCGCTCGCGGGCCTCGGCCTCGGCGCGCTCGCGGCCCTGGCCGTGACGCGTCGCCGCCGGGCGTCGACGCAGCGGTGACGAGGGATCCGCGGGCGACGCGGCGGCGGGCGCTCACCGCCGCCGCGGTCGTCGCGGCGTCCGCGGCCGTGGTCGTCGGCACCCTGTCGGCCGTGGGCGCGCTGCCCGCGGCCGACGCCCCGCGCGACCTCGCGGGCGCGCCGGTGCAGGCCGACGTGCCCGTCCCCGCCGACGGAGACGCCGACGGATCCGCGCAGCCGGCCGTCGACTCCGGCCTCGGCCGCCTCCGGGCGCCGTCGGTCGGGCTCGACGTGCCGCTCGGCGCGGTCGACGTGGTCGGCGGCGTCGTGGATCCGCCGGGCTTCACCTCCGCCTACCGCGTGCGCGACCTCGGGGTCGCCCCCGAGGATGCGGCCTCCGGCACCGTGTTCGTCGTCATGCACTCGGTGCGCGGCGGCGGCATGGGCCCGGGCGACCTCCTCATCGACGACCAGGCCGGCAGCGCGCGCATCGCGCCGGGCGCGGTCATCGAGGTGGCGGGCGTCGACTACGCGGTCGGATCCAGCCGGGCGGTCGCCAAGGGCGCGCTGCCCGACGACGCCGCGGTCTGGGCGGACACCCCGGGCCGGCTCGTCGTCATCACGTGCCTCCAGCGCGCCGACGGCACCCCGTCGCGCGACGACATGGTGATCGAGGCGACCCGGGCCTGACCGCACCTCCGCTCGGGACGAGGGCGCGCGACCCGACCCGGTCGCGCGCCCTCGTCGCCGCTAGGTTCGGGTGGTGAGCATCACCCGCGTCCGAGACGCCGTCGTCCGCGCGTGGCGCGCCGCGACGTCCCCGGGGCGGCTCATCCTCGCGGCCAAGACCGCGCTCGCGGTCGGCATCGCGTGGGCCGTCGCCCCCTACGTGCCCGGCGTCGCCAACGAGTACCCCTACTACGCGCCGCTCGGCGCGCTCGTGAGCATGTACCCGACGCTCATGGGCTCCGCGCGCACGGGGCTCCAGACGCTCCTCGGCCTCGGCGCGGGCATCCTGCTCGCGACCGCGGTGATCATGACCACGGGCCCCTCGTGGTGGTCGATCCCCGTCATCGTGGGGATCGGCGTGATCCTCTCCGGCTCCGGCTGGTTCGGCGCCGGCCGCGAGTACGTCCCGATGGCGGCGCTGTTCGTGCTCATCATCGGCGGGCAGGACGCCGACCAGTACTCGCTCGGCTACCTCGTGCAGATGGCGGTCGGGGTGGTGACGGGGCTCCTCGTCAACGTGCTCGTGATCCCCGAGCTCGGCAGCGCGGCCGCCAGCCGCCGCATCATCGACTTCCAGCACCAGCTCGCCGAGCAGCTCCGCCGGCTGGGCGACGCGCTCGAGGCCGACACCCCACCGGAGCACGCCGACTGGCTGCAGACCGGCGCGGAGCTCGACGCCACCGCGCACGCCGTCCGCTCCGAGCTCGTGGAGGCGGATGAGAGCCGCAAGGGCAACCCGCGCGCGCTCCTCCACCGGCGTGACGCGCGGACGGACCACGAGCGGCTCGCCGCCCTCGACCAGATCGTCTTCCACGTCCGCGACATCTCCAGCGTGCTCGCCGACACCATCTGGGAGCGGCCAGGCGCGTTCGGGCTGGATCCCGACCTCACCCCGCCGCTGCGCGACGCCTGCCGTGCGGTCGCCGACGTGCTCGACCTGGAGGACCCCGAGTCCCCCGAGCGCCACCGCGCCCTCGCCGAGGCCGCGCGCGCCGTGCGCCTCCTCGTGGAGACCGTGGACCGCGAGGCGGTCGCGCTCGGCAAGGCGATGGGCCCGGGCGTCCTCACCGCGATGCACCTGCGCCGCGTGCTCGGGCACCTGCGCCCGGCGGAGGAGGACGACGCGACGGTGTGATCGGCGGCTCCCGGTAGCGGATCCGGACGGATCCGATGTCCGTCGCCGACGACGGGCACGAGGCACGATGCGTGCGTCGCCGGGGACGATGACGCACGCGTCGCGCGGTCATCGAGCGGCACGCGCACCCGCGCGCGTCGATCGGCGATCGCTGCCTGGGAGGTCAACCCCCGATCCCGAAAATTCTTCCTCACGCGGGGAATACGGTCGAAGCCACATCGACAGAAGCTCCGGCACGACTCGACAGGAGGACATCCTCATGGAGAAGAAGCGCATCATCGGCGGCCTGCTGGCCGCGACGGCACTCACCCTCGGCAGCCTCGTGGCCGCCACGCCCGCCTCCGCCGCCAACCAGTGCGGTCCGATGGGCCTGACGAAGGACGGGCCGCTGGCGTCGTCCGGGTACGTCACGCAATCCTGCGACGCCGGCACCCAGGTGACCTACGAGGTGGACTGCCTCACCGGGGACGTCCAGCAGTCCCGCTACTTCCCCCAGGGGCTCAGCGCCCTGACGCGCATCTCCTGCCCGGGCGGATCGGGCGACCTCCTGCTGGGCGTGACGCCCGTCTTCAGCTGACCGATCCCGAACACGAGGAGGACAGACATGCACGACACGACCACGACGACCCCGACCACCCCGACCGAGGGCGCCCGCCCTCGTCGCCGCATCGCGACGGGCATCGCCCTCGCCGCCTCGGCCCTGGCGCTCGGAGCGGGCATGAGCACGGCGCCCGCCACCCCCGCCCAGGCCGCCGGCCTGACGTGCGGGCAGGTGGGCGTCGACACCGACCACGACCGCATCACCCACAGCTGCGACGGGACGGGCACGGTCCAGTACACGGTCCACTGCTTCCTCGGCCCCGACTACACGTTCAACCACACGTGGACGTCGTCCGCCAGCCGCGTGTTCTCGTACGACTGCGACAACACGATCGGCCAGGGGGCCTTCACCGCGGAGTTCACGCTGCTCTGATCCGCCGGGGTGCGGGAGGGAGAGCGGCCGGTCCTCCCGCACCTCCTCATGCGACGTCCGGGCGGCTGTCGCCGACCGCGAGCGCCGGAACCGGCGCCGCCAGCGCCGCATCCGCCCGCACGTCGAACCGCACCGCGACGATGCCCGCGACGATGAGCGCGCCGCCCACGAGCTGGAGCGCCGTCAGCTCCTCGCCGAGCAGCAGCCACGCCCAGGCGCCGGCGGCCGCGACCTCGAGCAGGCCCGTGAAGGACGCGAGGCGGGATCCGAGCATCGCGCCCGCCGTGATCCCCGCGCCGTACGCGAGCGCCGTCGCGATCACGCCCACCACGAGCATGGGCACCCACCACGGCACGACGCTCCCGAGCAGCACGACGTCGGCGACGGATCCGGTGAACGGCAGGATCCCCGTGACGCCGACCAGCGCGAGCAGCACGGTCGCGACGAGCAGCCCCGCGGCCGCGAGCGCCACCGGCGGCAGCCCGTCCGCGCCCCGGGCCGCGATGGCGAAGTAGCCGGCGCAGCCGACCATCGCGCCCAGCGCGAGGAGCAGGCCGACGGGATCCAGCGCCCCGCCGCCCGACGGCGCCACCACGAGCGCGAGCCCGCCGGCCGCCGCGACGGATCCGACGAGCACCGGCACCGCGGGACGCCGCCGGGTCATCGCCCACGCCACCCCCACGAGCAGCAGCGGCGCCATGAACTCGATGAGGATGGCCGTGCCGACGGGGATCCGCTCGATGGCCGCGAAGTACATGACCTGCGCGCCGGCAACGCCCACGAGCGCCATCCCGAGCACCCGGCGCCACGCGCGCAGCACCGGCCGCAGGTCGCCGCGCAGCTGCACGAGCGCGATCGGCGCCAGCAGCAGCCCGCCCACGAGCGCGCGCAGGGTGACGGCCGCGACCGGGCTCCAGCCCGACGACAGGAGCGGCTTCACGAACGCGCCCGAGAGCCCGAAGGACGCGGCGGCGACGATCGCGAGCACGAGTCCGGTGGTGAGGTGGCGTCGGGGCATGGTGCTCTCGTCTCGTCAGGGGCCAAGCGGCCTACGGTCCTGACGCTAGACTGGTCACGGATAAGGAGTCAACTTGCATTTCACCCCTGACACCGAGGACGTGCTCGCGTTCGACGCCGTCGTGCTCAACACGGCGCCCCGGGCGACCCGCAGCGGCGAGGACCTGCTCGCGACACCCGAGCAGCTCGCCGACCTGATGACCCGCAGCGGCTTCTCCGGCCGCTTCGACCGCGACGACCGCGAGCTGCAGGAGGTGCGCCGCGCCCGCACGCGGCTCCGCGAGATCTGGACCCTCGACCGCGACGACATGGTCGACGCCGTCAACGGCCTGCTCGCCCGGCACCGCGCATCGCCCCGGCTCGTGCGGCACGACGCGCTCGACTGGCACCTGCACGCGACGCCCGACGACGCCCCGCTCGCCGACCGGATCCTCGTGGAGGCCGCGATGGCGCTGGTCGACGTGATCCGGTCCGACGCGACCGACCGCCTGCGCGAGTGCGCCGCCGACGACTGCGACGGCGTGCTCGTCGACCTCTCGCGCAACGGGTCCAAGCGCTTCTGCAGCGTGCGCTGCGGCAACCGGATGAACATGGTCGCGTTCCGCGAGCGCCGCGCGCAGGATCCGACGGGCTAGGCCGCCGGCCTCACTTCGCCTGCAGCGCCGCCTGGTACAGGTCGCGCTTGCCGAGGCCCGTCGCCTCGGCGATGGTGCCGGCCGCGTCCTTGAGGCGCGCGCCGTCGGACACCAGCTCGAGCACCTGCGTCACGCCCGTCGCGAGGTCGACCTCGAGCGCCGCGGCGCCCTCCGCGACCACGACGATCTCGCCGCGCACGCCCTCGGCGGCCCAGGCGGCGAGGTCGGCGGCGGATCCGCGGCGCACCTCCTCGTACAGCTTCGTGAGCTCGCGGCACACGACGAGCCGGCGGTCCGGTCCCCACTCGGCGACGACGTCCTCGAGCGACGCCTGCAGCCGGTTGGGCGACTCGAAGAACACCATGGTGCGGCGCTCCCGCACGAGCTCGCGGAGCACGCGGCGCCGGTCGCCGCCCTTCCGCGGCAGGAAGCCCTCGAACGTGAAGCGGTCCGTGGGGAGGCCGGACACGGCGAGCGCGCTGAGCACGGCGCTCGGGCCGGGGATCACCGTGACGCGCACGCCCGCCGCGGCCGCCGCCTCCACCAGGTGGAAGCCGGGGTCGGAGATCGCGGGCATGCCGGCGTCGGAGAGCACGAGCACGTCGGCCTCGCGCGCGAGCTCGACGAGGTCGGCCGAGCGCTCCTGCTCGTTGTGGTCGTGCAGCGCGATGAGGCGCGGCCGGTTCTCGACGCCGAGCGCCGTGAGCAGGCGGATGGTCGTGCGGGTGTCCTCGGCGGCAATCACCGTGGCGGAGGACAGCGCCTCCACGAGCCGCCGCGACGCGTCGCCCAGGTTGCCGATGGGGGTCGCGCCGAGGATGATCACCGGTCGATCATCCCATCCGGCGTCGGGCGGTCCCGGCCGCGCCCGCCGGCGTCCGCCGCACCCGCGTCCGGGAGGCCCGCCCGGTCGCCGACGTGCTCGGGGTCGTCGACCTCCTCGTCGCCCGGGTCGCTCCAGCCGCGGATCCAGTTGGCGATCCCGCATCCGATCGAGAGGAGCCCGAGGGGCACGCCGAACAGGACGATGGTGTCGAAGCGTCCGGCGCTGCTGATCTCCCCGAAGGCGCCCGTGAGCCCGAGGACCGAGATCACGCACAGGGCGATCCCCAGGATCCACAGCCCCAGCGTCGCGCGCCACCGGGCCCGGCTCCGCAGGAACACGCGTCAGCCCGCGTCGGGCGCGTCCACGCCCGCATCGGGATCGGTGTCGGCGTCGCCCGCGCCCACCGCCGCGAGCACCACCGGGTCCGCGCAGCCGCGCGCGTAGCCGTCGATGCGCCGGTCCATGTCGCGCTGCAGGATCCACGCCCCGATGCGCTCGGCGACGGGCGCGAGCCAGGCGGGCCGGCACGCGAAGTTGTAGCGCCAGATCGCGAGCGTCTGCCGCGGCTCGCCCTCGACGGGCGCGAACCGCCAGCCGCCGCCCATGCGCGCGAAGAACCACGACCCCTGCGTCATGCGCATGCCCACGTTCGACGGCGGCTGGTGCGAGACGTACTCGCTCACCATGCTGAGGCCGAGGCGCGAGACGGTGAACGTGCGGACGCCCTTGGCGGGCTCGGTCGCGCCGCCCATGAGGTGCTGGTGCGCGATGAAGGGATCCCACCGCTTCCGGATCTCCCCCTGGGTCTGCGAGATCGCGAACGCCACGGCGGGCTCCACGGGGACGATACGGCGGGACTCGACGACGGGCACGGATCCATGCTGGCACGGCGCGCGCGGGCGACGGCGGGCGGGCGCCCCCGTCGACGGGCGGCCGACTTGACGGCGCGGGACCAGGGCACGTACGTTCGTTGAGCGTTCAACAATGAGCGCGAGGGGCTGGGGGCACCGGGGACCGCGCCGATCGCGCGGCGGTCCCGCCGCGGCATCCGCCTGATGCCCGCATGGACCTCGATCGCCCCGGCCCGGTCGTCGGGCGTCCACCCGGGCGCGACGGATGAGGTCGCGCGGCCTCCGCACGGCGTGATCGTCGTGCGCGGCGCGATCGTCGTGCCCGAGGAGACCGCCGCGGACCGCTACGCCCCTCGTCGGCGGACCCCCGCGGCCGCCGGCCCACCACCAGGCACCACCGAACGAAGGAGAACCCCGCATGCGCACGCTGCTCCACCCCGCCCGCACGTCGCCCGTCCTCCAGGACGCCGCCCTGCTCCTCGCCCGCGTGGCGATCGGCTTCATCCTCATGGCCCACGGGCTGCAGAAGTTCTTCGACTACACGCTCGACGGCACCGCCGCCTCCTTCACGCAGATGGGCATCCCGGTGCCGGCCGCTGCGGCGGTCTTCGCCGCGACGGTCGAGACCGTCGGCGGGGCCGCGCTGATCCTCGGCCTCCTCACGCCGGTGGTCGCGGCACTGAACGTCCTCAACCTGCTCGGCGCCTTCGTGGTCGTGCACGCCGACAAGGGCGTCTTCGTCGACGGCGGGGGCTACGAGCTCGTGCTCGCCCTGATCGCGGGCCTCGTCGTCGTCGCACTGCTCGGCGCGGGCCGCTTCAGCGTCGACGGGCTGCTCAGCCGCCGCCGCACCGCCTGATCCGACGCGCGGCTACAGCCCCCGCCGCGCCATCCACCGGTACACGAAGACCCCGATGACGCCGAGCGCCATGAGGGCGGGCCCGGTGATGAGGAAGATCGAGCCCAGCTCCCCGGTCGCGCCGCGGTAGGTCGCGATCGCGCCGCCGACCACCGCGGCCCAGGCCGCCACGCGCCGCGGGAAGTCGAAGCGCTTCGGGCGTCCCGGGCGGCGGTCGCCCGCGTCGTCGCTCACGATGCGTCCGCGATCCCGGGCATCAGCTCGACGAGGGCCGGGTGCGGCCGGGCGCCGTCCGGCATCAGCGCCGCGAGCGGCTCGTAGGCCATCAGGTAGGCCCGGAAGTTCGCGATGCCCAGCACCGCGAGATCGCGGTCGTCCAGCGTCTCGCCGCGGTGGAGCCTCCCCAGCGCCGGGCGCGCGCCCGTCGCGTCCACGATGACGGACAGGTCCACCGCCCCGTCCTCGTCGCCCGCGACCCAGGGGCGCAGCGGGTGGTCCGCCGGCCCCGGGTTGACGATGATGCGTCCTGCGCCGTCCATGGCGTCCCCCTCGTCGGCACCCGCGGCCCCGATGTCCAGCATGCCCGGACCCGGGACCGGCGACGACCGCGGACGCATCCGCCCGCGGCGCGCCCGGCCGCCCCGCCGCCCCGCACGGCGCCGCCGCATCCTGCGTACGCTCGGGACAGCGGCCCCGCGGGCCGACGGCGCCCGGATCGGGCACGACGCACCACCACCCCGAGGAGCACCAGTGGACGACGCCACCGAGCAGAACGCGATCCCCGAGCCGGAGCCCACCGAGATCACCTACGACGAGGACCGCTTCCCCGCGCGCCCCGCCCGGCTCCGCTCCCGCCCCCAGATGCGCGCGAGCGGGATCCGCCGGTCGTCGTCCGACCCGCGCGCCGCCGACGCGTCGAACCCCTCCTACGTGGAGTGGCTGCGCCGCCAGTCGATGCTCGGCGACGCCGACGTGCTGAGCCGCGGCCTCTCCGGCTCGCCCAGCATGTGGTCGAACCCGTACGCGCGCCCCGACGCCCGCCGCGCCATCGACACCGCGTCGGTCTGGTTCACCGCGTACCCGATCTCGCTCATCACCAAGCCCGGCGAGACCTACCTCAGCGCGCTCGGCGACCCCGAGCTGTGGGCGATCTTCCAGTCCATCGGCATCGAGGCCGTGCACACCGGGCCCGTGAAGCTCGCCGGCGGCATCACCGAGTGGTCGCAGACCGCGAGCGTCGACGGCCACTTCGACCGCATCAGCACCCAGATCGACGCGGCCTTCGGCACGGAGGACGAGTTCCGCCGCCTCACCGAGGTCGCCGACCAGCACGGCGGCAGCGTCATCGACGACATCGTGCCCGGCCACACCGGCAAGGGCGCCGACTTCCGCCTGGCCGAGATGGGCTACAAGGACTTCCCCGGGATCTACCACATGGTCGAGATCCCCGAGGAGGACTGGCACCTGCTGCCCGACGTGCTCCCGGGCCGCGACGCCGTGAACCTCGACGTGGCCGCCGAGCAGGCGCTCGCCGACCAGGGCTACATCATCGGCCGCCTGCAGCGCGTGATCTTCTACGCGCCCGGCGTGAAGGAGACCAACTGGAGCGCCACCGCGCCCGTGCTCGGCGTCGACGGCCGCACGCGCCGCTGGGTGTACCTGCACTACTTCAAGCAGGGCCAGCCCTCCATCAACTGGCTCGACCCCACGTTCGCGGGCATGCGCATGGTCATCGGCGACGCGCTGCACTCGCTCGGCGACCTCGGCGCGAGCGCGCTGCGGCTCGACGCGAACGGCTTCCTCGGCGTGGAGAAGAGCGTCGAGGGACCGGCGTGGTCCGAGGGCCACCCGCTCTCGGAGGCGGCGAACCACCTCATCGCGAGCATGGTGCGCAAGGTCGGCGGGTTCTCCTTCCAGGAGCTGAACCTCACGATGGAGGACATCCGCGACACCGGCCGCGTCGGCGCCGACCTCTCCTACGACTTCATCAACCGGCCCGCGTACCAGCACGCGCTCGCGACCGGCGACACCGAGTTCCTGCGTCTCACGCTCCGCACCTCGCTCGAGGTCGGCGTCGAGCCCGTCACGCTCGTGCACGCCCTGCAGAACCACGACGAGCTCACCTACGAGCTCGTGCACTGGGCGACCGAGCACTGCGCGGACGTCTTCCCGTTCCGCGGCGACGAGATGACGGGCGCGGACCTCGCGGAGACCATCCGCGGCGACCTCCTCGAGGAGCTCACGGGCGAGAGCGCCGACTACAACCACGTGTTCACGACGAACGGGATCGCCTGCACCACGGCGTCCGTCATCGCGGCGGCACAGGGCTTCACGACGCTCGACGCGATCGGCGACGACGACGTGGACGGGATCCGCGCCGCGCACCTGCTGCTCGCCAAGTTCAACGCGTGGCAGCCGGGCGTCTTCGCGCTCTCCGCCTGGGACCTGCTCGGCGTGCTGCCGCTGCAGGCGTCGCAGGTGGCCGACCTCATCGAGGGCGGCGACACGCGCTGGGTCCACCGCGGCGGGCACGACCTGCTCGACGGGGCGCCCGAGGCGACCGGATCCGCGTCCGGCATGCCGCGCGGCCGCTCGCTCTACGGGTCCCTCCCCGCGCAGGTCGACGACCCGGAGTCGTTCGCCTCGGGCCTCCGCAGCGTGCTGGAGGTGCGCGAGCGCTTCGACGTGGCCGTCGGCACGCAGGTCGACGTCCCCGACGTCGGCCACCACGGCATGCTCGTGATGGTGCACCGCCTCGACAACGGCGACGCGGCGGGCGACGCGCGCCTGCAGCTCACGGTGCTGAACTTCACGGGCGAGCCGATCCTCGCCACCGTGCGCTCCGAGGAGCTGCCCCCGCGCCGCACCGTCCGCGACGCCACGACGGGCGAGGAGGTCGGCACGGTCGACGACCTGTCCAGCTTCCCCGTGCAGCTCGAGCCCTACGCGGGCCTGTTCCTGCTGCTCGACGAGGCGCCCGAGGTCGAGGGCGACGACGAGGACGACGCCGACAGCTAGCCGTCGGGAGCCGCGACCCGGCGGATCAGCAGCGCGCCTCGAGGGCGACGTCGCGGATCCGCCGGTCGCGGATGTCCGCCCACTCCACCGCGAGGCGGGGCGCGGCGACCGGGTGCCGCACGAGGTCGACGACCCGGTTGGCGAGCAGCCGCGGCGCCGGGCAGCCGGACGCGAGGATCCCCGTCACGGCGACGTCGGCCGCGCGCGTGCGCTCGATCTCGGCGTGCATCCGCAGCACCCACGCGTCGAGCGCCCGGATGTCGCGCCCGATGGCGCCCTCCCGACCGCCCACCACGACGACCAGGTGCCGCAGCCCCGGCAGGTGGTCGGGCACCGCCACCGCGCGCAGGCGGCGCGTCGAGGCCCGCACGCCGCGGAGGCCCGGCGCCGCCGCGTCGACGCCGACCACGAGCGCGCGGACGGGACGCGGATCCGCCTCCGCCCGCTGCTCGGCGAGCGCGGCGGCGAGGTCGGCCAGCACCGGCAGCGCGTCGCCGGCGAGCGCCATGCGCGGTGTGCGCGGCCGGTCGCGGCTCGCGAGCGGATCGACCAGCGCGCTCCGCACGTCAGGGCCTCCGCCGGCGACGCGGCGGGACGCGGCGCTCCCCCGCGCCGCGACCGCCCGGGACGCGCTCCGTGCCGACGGGCCGCCCGCTCAGCCGCACGTCGTGCAGCGCCGGCGCGCCCCCGCAGGGGACGACCACGAGGTCGCCCACCGCGAGGTCGGCCGGGAGCGGGACGACGTCCGCGTCGGCCGACGGCCGGCCCGCGACGACGCGCGCCGGGGCGAGCCCGGACATGGCCGTCGACCTCCCGAGGACGCGCGCCCCCTCCCAGCGGGCGTCCACCCCGTCGAGGTGCCCGTCGACGCACACGACGCGCTCCCCGGCGATCCCCGCCAGGACCGCCGTGACCGCGACGACCACCAGGGCGCCGCATCCCGCGGCCGGCCCCGGGAGCTCCCCCGGCTCCCCGGAGTGCACGCACGGCGTGCCGCACACCTCCACGAGCCGCCGCACGGAGACCCCGGCGACCACGACGTCGTCGGGGACGACGGGCGACGGGGCGGGCGGGGCGGCGGGAGGCAGGGTGAGGGTCGCGGTCATGGATCCACTCCAGCGCGCGGCGGGCCCGTCGCGCGAGCGCGCTCACGACACCCGTACGCCTCCCGGGCGGAACCTCACGGGCTCCCGACGGGACCGGCCTCGCCGTCGCCACGCAAGGCGCCCGCCATGCCCCGCAGGAGGCGGCGCGCGGTCCGCTGCTCGGCCTCGGTCATGCCGCCGAGCATCCGCCGCTCGACCGAGCGCACGGCCGCCGAGGCCGCCGCGATGTCGCGCCGCCCCTTCGCGGTGAGGCGGGCCGGGATGGCGCGGCCGACGGCGCCCTCGGGCGGCCGGGTCACGGATCCGTCGCGCTCCAGGGACTGCAGCAGCACGTTCATGGACTGCCGGGTCACGAACGCGCCGCGGGCGAGGTCCGAGTTCGACGAGCCGGGCCGCTGGGCGAGGATCTCGAGGCACGAGTAGTGCGTGACCGTCATGCCGAGCGGCCGCAGCACCTCCTCCAGCGCCAGCCGCAGCGCGGTCGCGGTCTCCTTCAGCAGGTAGCCGAGGGAGGTCTCGAGGTCGATGCCGTCGTCGCCTTGACTCATGTCAGCAGTCTGACATACGCTCCTCCATGTCAGGCATCTGACATCTACATCAGGAGGATCCATGCCCGTCACCGGCCCCGACTTCGTCTCGCTCCAGGTCCGCGACCTCGACGCCTCGCAGGCGTTCTACGAGCGCCACCTCGGCCTCGTCCGCTCCCCCGCGGGCCCGCCGCACGCGGTGGTCTTCACGACGACGCCCGTCGCGTTCGCGCTCCGCGACCTCGTCCCCGGCACCGACCTCGACGCCGTCGCCCAGCCCGGCGTGGGCGTGGCCCTCTGGCTGCACGCGACGGACGTGCAGGCGATCCACGACGGGCTCGTCGCCGACGGCCGCACGATCGTCCAGCCGCCCGTCGACGGGCCCTTCGGCCGCACCTTCACGTTCCAGGACCCCGACGGCTACCACGTGACGCTGCACGACCGGGCCTGACGGCGGGTCGCCGCCGAGTCGGGCCGCCGGCGAGTCGGCCCGCCTGCCGGGCCGGGCCGCCCGCCGGACCCGGCCGCCGGTCGGGTCGCCGCCGAGCGTCCGCGGCCCGGGCGCCCCGGCTCGTGCATGCGATGATGAGCCGTGCCCGACATGCCCCACCGCCCCGCCGAGCCCGGGGGCGCCGGCACCGGCATCGAGGGCGCGGCGGACGACCGCGGCACGCACCGCGGAACGCACAGCGGCACGCACGGCGGCACCGCCACGCGCGTCGGTCGGCGCGCGGACGAGCGCGCCGTCGCCGCCCGCGGATCCCGCCTCGACGACCTGCTGGCCCGCCTCGTCACCACGCCCGGCCGCCGGCGCGCGCTCGAGTGGGGCACGGTCGTCGCGATCGCGCTGCTCGCCGCGGTGCTCCGCATCCAGTCCCTCGGCCACCCCGACACGCTCGTCTTCGACGAGACCTTCTACGTGAAGGACGCGTGGACCCTCCTCCACCTCGGCTACGAGGGGTCGTGGCCCACGGATCCGAACCCCGCCTTCATCGCCGGGCAGACCGACGGGTACCTGCAGGCGCCCGGGTTCGTGGCGCATCCGCCGCTCGGCAAGTGGGTCATCGCGCTCGGGCTCGTGGTCTTCGGCGCGGCGGATCCGGTGGGCTGGCGCATCGCGACGGCCGTCGTCGGCACCCTGGCCGTCGTGCTCCTCACGCTCATCGCCCGCCGGCTCACCGGATCCGCGGTGGTCGCCGCCATCGCCGGCCTCCTGTTCGCGATCGACGGCCACGCCATCGTCATGAGCCGCATCGCGCTCCTCGACACGCACGTCATGTTCTTCGGCCTCCTCGGCTTCGTCGCGATCCTCCTCGACCGCACCTGGCACGAGCGCCGGTTCGCGCGCCTCCTCGCCCTCCGCCGCGACGCGCGCCCCGAGAGCGCGCACCCGCTCGAGTTCGGTCCCGTGATCCTGTGGCGCCCGTGGCTGATCGCCGCCGGCGTCGCGTTCGGCGCGACCTCGTCGGTCAAGTGGTCGGGCGTCTTCTTCCTCGCGGGCTTCGGCCTCTACGTGGTGCTCAGCGACATGCTGCTGCGCCGCCGCCACGGGCTCGCCGCGTGGTTCACGGCCGGCGCCGTCGTGCAGGGCCCGGTCTCCTTCCTCCTCCTCGTGCCGGCCGCGGTCGCCGCGTTCCTCGCGTCGTACGCGGGCTGGTTCGCCACCTCGAACGGCTACTTCCGCGGCTGGGCCGCGGAGGGGGCGAACGCGTGGCAGGGCGGGCTCGCGTGGGTGCCGCTCTCGATCCAGAGCCTGTGGCACTACCTCTCGCAGCAGTACGCGTTCAACGTCGGGCTCGACGTGACGCACCCGTACCGGGCGGATCCGCGGCTCTGGCTGCTCCTGTACCGGCCGACGCAGTTCTACTACGAGGCGTACGGCTACGGGCAGGCCGGCTGCACGGTCGACGCGTGCTCGGCCTCGATCACCTCGATCGCGAACCCGATCATCTGGTGGCTCTCCGTCGCGGCGATGCTCTACCTCGTCTACCGCCTGGCCGCGCGCCGCGAGTGGCAGGTGGGCCTCGTGCTCATGGGCATCGCGGTGGGGTACCTGCCGTGGCTGCTCTACGTGAACCGCACGGTGTTCCAGTTCTACTCGATCGCCTTCGAGCCGTACCTGCTGCTGTGCCTCGCGATGGTGCTGGGGCTGGTCCTCGGCGACCGGCGCGACGCGCGTCCGCGGCGGACGCGCGGCATCGTCGTGGTCGTCGCGGTGCTCGTCGTGTGCGCGCTCGTGAGCGCCTTCTTCTACCCGATCTGGGTGGGGCAGCTCGTGCCGACCTGGTTCTGGCGGCTGCACGCGTGGATCCCGTCGGGCTGGATCTGATGCCCGCCACCGCCGCACGCCTCCACCCCGCGCTCCCCGGCCTCGGCGCCGCGGCGACCGCCGCGCTCGTGGCGTGGGCCGTGCACGCGCTCGTCCCGGCGATCCCGCTGCTCACGGTCGCGGTCGCGCTCGGCATCGTCGCGGCGCAGATCCCGGCCGCCCGGCCCGCGCTCACCGGGCCGCTGAAGCCCGGCCTCACGCTCGCGTCGAAGCGGCTGATGCGGATCGGCGTGGTGCTCCTCGGCCTGCAGCTCGGGCTCTCCGACATCGTCGGCCTCGGCTGGCGCGCCGTGCTGCTCGTGGTCGCGGTCGTGGTGCTCGCGTTCGCGGGCACCTACGCCATCGCCCGCGCCCTCCGCATGCCCGGCCAGCAGCCGCTCCTCCTCGCGACCGGCTTCTCCATCTGCGGCGCGAGCGCGATCGGCGCGATGGCGGGCGTCACGCGCGCCAAGCCCGCCGACCAGGGCGCGCCCGTCGCGCTCGTCACGCTCTGCGGCACGCTCGCGATCGCCGTGCTACCCCCGCTCGCCGGGCCGCTCGGCCTCGACGACGTCGCCTTCGGGCACTGGGTCGGCGCGGGCGTGCACGACGTAGGGCAGGTGGTCGCGACCGCGCAGATCGCCGGATCCGCCGCCCTCACCATCGCCATCGCCGTGAAGCTCACGCGTGTGCTCCTGCTCGCGCCCGTGGTCGCCGTCGCGGGCGTCGTGATGCGCCGCCGCGAGGGCCGCGTGGAGGGCGCCGCGCGTCCGCCGATCGTGCCGCTGTTCGTGCTCGGGTTCCTCGCGGCCGTGCTCGTGCGCACCTTCGTGCCGCTGCCGGACGGCGTGCTCGACGCCGCGCAGGTCGCGCAGACGGCGCTCCTCGCCGTCGCGCTCGTGGCGCTCGGATCCGCGGTGCGCCTCCGCGAGCTCGTCGGCCAGGGCGGATCCGCGCTCGCCGCGGGCCTCCTCTCCTGGGCGCTCATCGCGGGCCTCGCGCTCGCGGCCGTGCGCCTGTCCTGATCCGCCGCGGCCCGCCGTCGCCCGCCCGCCGCGACCCGCCATCGCCGATCGGCCCGGTCGCGCCGCCCTGCGTGTCGCCCCGTTACGACGCGGCCAGGGCGGCGTCGGGAGCGCGGGCTAGCGTGACCCCATGGTCGATCGCGAGTACGGGTTCAAGACGAGGGCGATCCACGCGGGCAACATCCCCGACGCCACCACGGGTGCGCGTGCCCTCCCCATCTACCAGTCGAGCGCGTTCGTCTTCGACGACACCGCCGATGCCGCCGCGCGCTTCGCGCTGCAGAAGTACGGCAACGTCTACTCGCGCCTGTCGAACCCCACGGTCGCGTCGTTCGAGGAGCGCGTCGCGAGCCTCGAGGGCGGCCTCGGCGCGGTCGCCACGGCGAGCGGGCTGAGCGCGCAGTACATCACCTTCGCCTCGCTCGCGGGCGCCGGCGACCACATCGTCGCCTCCGCGAACCTCTACGGCGGATCCATCACCCAGCTCGACGTGACCCTCCGCCGCTTCGGCGTGGAGACCACGTTCGTGCAGTCGAGCGACCCGGCCGACTACGCCGCCGCCATCACCGACCGCACCAAGCTCGTCTTCGCGGAGACGGTGGCGAACCCGTCGGGCGAGATCGCCGACATCGAGGGCCTCGCCGCCGTGGCACACGCGGCCGGCGTCCCGCTCGTCATCGACTCCACCATCGCGACGCCGTACCTCAACCGGCCCATCGAGTGGGGCGCCGACATCGTCATCCACTCGGCCACCAAGTTCCTCGGCGGGCACGGCACCACCCTCGGCGGCGTGGTCGTCGAGTCGGGCCTCTTCGACTGGGAGAGCGCGCGCTTCCCGCTCCTCGACCAGCCCGTGCCGAGCTACGGCGGCCTCAACTGGACCGGCAACTTCGGCGAGTACGCGTTCCTCACCCGCCTCCGCGCCGAGCAGCTCCGCGACATCGGGCCCGCGCTCGCGCCGCACTCCGCGTTCCTGCTCGCGCAGGGCGTCGAGACGCTGCCGTACCGGATGCAGGCGCACATCGACAACGCGCGGGCCGTCGCCGAGTGGCTCGATCAGGATCCGCGCATCACCGCCGTCAACTGGGCCGGCCTCCCCGCGCACCCGCACCACGAGCGCGCGCGCAAGTACCTGCCGACCGGCCCCGGATCCGTGTTCACGTTCGAGGTCGCGGGCGGCCGCGCGGTCGGCCAGCGCTTCATCGAGTCGGTGGAGCTCGCGAGCCACCTCGCGAACATCGGCGACGCGAAGACCCTCGTCATCCACCCGGCCTCCACCACCCACGCGCAGCTGAGCGAGTCGCAGCTGGTCGACGCGGGCGTGCTGCCGGGCATCGTCCGCATCAGCGTCGGCATCGAGGACGTCGCCGACATCATCCACGACCTGGACCAGGCGCTGGCCGCCGCCACGGAGGGAGCCAAGTGAGCTTCGACACCGGCGGGGTGCCGCCCGAGCGCACCGGATCCACGCCGCACCCGGCCGCCGACGCCGCGGACCTCGCGCCGCTCGACCCCGCCGAGGAGACCGCCGACCGCGCGGCCGGCGACGCGGCGGAGGCGCAGGCCGACACCGAGCACGCCGACGCGTCCGCACCCGTCGAGCCCGTCGCGACGGTGCCGACTGGAGGGGGCGACGCCGACGGCACCCAGACCACGCAGCTCCAGAACGGCCTGACCTGCGCGATCCCCCGCTCCAGCCCGCTCGCGGCGCTGCTCCGCTCCGAGCGCACGTGGACCGGCCCGAGCGCCAAGGAGCGCCAGGCGATCCTCCGCCGCGCGAAGTCCGTCGCGATCGTCGGCGCCTCGCCGAACCCGGCCCGATCCAGCTACTTCGTCGGCACGTACCTCCAGCAGTCGAGCGACTACCGCGTCTACTTCGTGAACCCGAACGCCACCGAGATCCTCGGTGAGAAGGCGTACCCCGACCTCGCGTCGCTGCCCGAGGTGCCCGACATCGTCGACGTGTTCCGCAAGGCGAGCGACATCCCGTCCGTCGTGGACGACGTGGTCGCCGTCGGCGCGCCCGTCATCTGGGTGCAGCTCGGCATCTGGAACCAGGAGGCGGCGGAGGACGCCGAGGCCCGCGGCCTCACCGTGGTGATGGACCGCTGCGTCAAGGTCGAGCACGCGCGCTTCCACGGCGGCCTGCACCTGCTCGGCTTCGACACCGGCGTGATCAGCTCGCGGAAGGCCGCGGGCTAGCGGACGGGTCCCGGACGCGGATCCGGAGGGGGCGCGGTACGCCCCGCCCGCGTCACCAGCCGAGCGTGCCCGGCGCGCCCTTGAAGGGACCGACGACGCGCGGCGTGATCCAGCCGCCGTAGAAGTCGCCCTCCTGCGCCTCGACCACGACGCCGTCGACCGTGATGCGGTCCATCGCCGACGGGTACACGGCGACCATGTCGGCGAGCACCTCGAAGCCGCGCGTGGGCGACGGGTACCACCAGGCGGAGCGCTCGGCCGTGACGGATCCGGCGGAGAGGGAGAGGTACGACGCCTCGCCCTTGTACTCGCACCACGACCGGCCCGCGGCGGAGGAGAGCACGCCTGCCGCGAAGTCGGCGGAGGGGATGTAGTAGACCGGCGGATGGCTCGTCTCGAGCACCCGGACGGCGGCGCGGGTGTCGGCGACGACGCGGCCGCCCAGCTGGATCACCACGTGCTCGGCGCTCGGGTCGACGCGCGGCGGACGCGGGTAGTCCCAGACGGATTCCTGCCCCTCGCCGGGGATCTCGCGGGGACGACGGGCCGGGGGGATGCGCATGCGCCGACGGTACCGCGGGCTCCTGAGCGCCCCGGATCCCGCGGGAGCGGGCCTCCTGCACCCCCGTCCCGTAAAGGCGTATCCACTAAACGTTTTTGCACGAATGGTCCTCAGGGTGCTTGACTGGGGCACGTCCACCCGCATTCGGGTGTCACACAGCACGAAATCTTCGAGGAGTAACGCACATGGGCATCATCGGTTTTCTGGTTCTGGGTCTGATCGCCGGAGCGCTCGCCAAGCTGATCCTCCCGGGCAAGCAGGGTGGCGGAATCATCGTCACGCTGATCCTGGGCGTCGTCGGGGCCTTCCTCGGCGGCTTCATCGGCAGCGCGCTCTTCAACAAGCCGGTCGACGGCTTCGACCTCGGCTCGCTCGCGCTCGCCATCGTCGGCGCGATCATCGTCCTGCTGGTCTACGGCGCGATCGTGGGCCGCAAGAAGGCCTAGTCCTTCTGCACCGCGGAGCCCCCGTCGCCTGATCCGGACCGGATCGGCGGCGGGGGCTCTCGTCATGTCGGGCTCCTGATCCCGGCGGGTCGCGACGCGGGGCCTGCCTACGATGACCGCATGCCCGACGCCGTCTCCCCCACCCGCTCCCGATACCGCACGGCCGCCGTCCTCGTGGCCGTCGCCCTCCCGCCGCTCGCCCTCGCCGCCGCGGGGCTCAGCCACCCGAGCCAGCTGACCGACGCGACCGCGATGCACTGGCGCGACATGCACATCGCGCTCCTGCCCGTCTTCCCGCTGCTGGCGATCGCGCCGATCCTCCTCACGCGCCGCCACGACCGCCGCCTCGGGATCCTCGCGGTCGTCCTCGGCTTCGCCTACGCCGTCTGCTACCAGGCGCTCGACATCCTCGCGGGCATCGCGGCGGGCGCCCTCAAGATGGAGGGCGGTCAGGGCGTCACGACGATGTACGCGCTCGCCGACGGCATCGTCGTCACGGGCGTGTGGGCCTACGTCGCCGCGACCGTCCTCGCGAGCGCGCTCGTGATCCGGCACGCGGGCCTCCGCGCGCTGCCGGGCGCCGTCATCGCGGTGATCGCGGCCGTCTCGTTCGTCGACAGCCACATCTTCTTCCCGCGCGGGGTGGTCACCATGCTCGGCCTCGCGGTCGGCTGGACCTGGCTGGCGCTGGCCTCGTCCGGCCCCGCCCGTCGCGCCGCCCGCGGATCCGGCGCCTCGGCGGACGCCCCCGTCGCCGACCGCGCGGAGGCGGCGGCATAGTCTGACGGGATGACAGCGTACGTCTCGGCACTCGACCTCTTCTCCATCGGGATCGGGCCGTCGAGCTCGCACACCGTCGGCCCCATGCGGGCCGCGCTGCTCTTCGCCCGGGAGTGCGAGGCGTCGCCGCGGTTCACGGAGATCACGCGCGTCACCGTGCGGCTGTTCGGCTCCCTCGGCGCCACCGGCCTCGGTCACGGCACCCCCGACGCGGTCGTCGCGGGGCTCGCCGGCCTCGCGCCCGAGACGTGCGACCCGGACGAGGTGCGCGGCCGCTGGTCCGGCCTCGGCGAGGGCGTCGACGTGCCGCTCGCCGGCGTCCACCCGGTCCGCATGGTCGGCCGCGACCTCACGTTCGAGCCGTTCACGCGCCTCCCCCGGCACCCCAACGCGATGCACCTCGCCGCCCTCGACGCCGACGGCGGCACGGTGCTCGAGAGCACGTGGTTCTCGGTCGGCGGCGGGTTCGTGCTCCGCGAGGACCAGGCGCCGTCGGCCGTGCTGCCCACGGGCCTCCCGCACTCGTTCTCCAACGCCGACGAGCTGATCGCGCTGGCCGAGTCGACCGGGCGCTCCATCGCCGACGTCGCGCGCGACACCGAGGAGTCGATCCACGGATCCCGCCGCGCGGTCGCCGGGCTCGACGCGATCTGGGACGCCATGGCCGCGTGCGTGACCGCGGGCCTCGGCGGCCAGGGCACGCTGCCGGGCGGGCTCAACGTGCGGCGGCGGGCGGCGCGGGTCGCCTCGCAGCTCGCGACCATCGACGCGGAGGGCCAGCGCGACACGTCGCACGAGTGGCTGCACGCGTTCGCGCTCGCGGTGAACGAGGAGAACGCGTCCGGCGGGCGCGTCGTCACGGCGCCCACGAACGGCGCGGCCGGCATCATCCCCGCCGTCGGCTCCTACTACCTGCGGTTCGTGCCCGGCGCCGACCGCGACGGGATCCGCGACTTCCTGCTCACCGCCACCGCGATCGGCTCGCTCGTCAAGGCCAACGCGTCCATCTCGGGCGCGGAGGCCGGCTGCCAGGGCGAGGTCGGCACGGCGTGCGCGATGGCGGCGGGCGCGCTCTGCGCGGTGCTCGGCGGATCCCCGCGCCAGGTCGAGAACGCCGCCGAGATCGCGATGGAGCACCACCTCGGCCTCACGTGCGATCCCGTGGGCGGGCTCGTGCAGATCCCGTGCATCGAGCGGAACGCGATCGCCGCGTCGACCGCCGTCAACGCCGCCCGCATGGCGCTGCACGGCGACGGCACGCACCTCGTGTCGCTCGACACCGTGATCGAGACCATGCGGCAGACGGGCCTCGACATGTCCACCAAGTACAAGGAGACGTCCACGGGCGGCCTCGCGGTCAACGTCATCGAGTGCTGAGGGCGGCGGGCGCGTCCCGCCGTGACAGGCTGTCCGCATGGGCGCTCCCGCACTGCTCCTCGCCGTCGCGGCGCTGCTCATCCTCGGCACCACGCAGATCGCCGCGTGGGGCGGCCTCAAGCGCAACGGCTGGATCGGGATCCGCACGCGACCGCTCATGGCGAGCGACGAGGCGTGGCGCGCCGGCCACCGCGCGGCCCTGCCGGCCCTCCGTGGCACCTGCATCCCCGTCGCGATCGGCGGCGTGATCGGCGCGGCCGCGAGCGGCGTGGGCATGAACAGCGTCGCGACCTGGGGCGCGCTGCTGCTCGTCGCGGGGATCGCGTGGGGCACCTTCCGGGCGGGGCGCGCGGCGAAGGCCGTCACCCGCCGGCGCGAGGCCGAGCGGTACGACGCGCCGCCGCGGATCCGCCGGGACTAGGCCGGGTCGGCCGCCGCGCTCAGGGCGTCGCCGATCGCCGTCAGCCGCGCCCGCCCCACGAGGCCCAGGTGGTAGACGTACGCGTCGTCGAGCCCGCGGACGGCGGCGGGCCAGCCGTCGCGGATGCTCGTGGCCGTGGCCGGGGGCAGCGCCCAGAGCCAGCCGCCGATGCGGGTGCCGGGCAGCCGCGCGCGGAGCGCGCGCATCGCGTCGGCGTCGTGCGCCACGGCGTCCAGCACGACGACGCCGTCCACGAGGTCGACGTCGTCGAGGAGCGCGGCGAACGGGCCGGTGCCCCACGGATCCTCCTGCGCGTGCACCACGACGCGGCGCACCCCGGCATCCCGCGCCGCCGCGACGCACGCGACGAGGAGCTCGCGCCGCGCCCGGGCCCGCACGCGGAGCACCGCGTCGAGCCCCGCGAGGCCGCCGTCGCCGTCGACCCGTGCGCGGACCTCGGCGCGGAGCGCGTCCGGATCCTCGCCCTCCGCCGCCAGCAGCTCCACGCAGACCCCGCAGAAGCAGATGGACATGAGCGCCTCCGCCTCCGCCGACCAGTCGGCGCCCGCGGTCTTCTCGTGGTGGCCGAGGTGGCCGAGGCCCATGGGGCCGCACGCCTCGAGCATCACGCCGTCGAGCTCGGCCGCCCGGGCCGTCTCGGCGACGAGCGCCGTCGCATACGCGCGCACCTCGGGGCGCGCGGGGCAGAGCGCGTACGGGTACGCCTCGCCGAACGCGTTGACCACGCGGGACCCCGGGTTCCGGGTGCCGACCGAGGTCGAGTGCGTGAGCACGATCCAGGCCTCGACGCCGAGGCCCGCCGCGCGCGCCACGGCGGCGGCGCGGGCGAAGGCGTCCGGGCCGACCCAGGGCGTGCGGTCCTCCGGGCGGAGCGCGCCGAACGCCTCCGCGCGGGCGGGCAGGTAGAGCGCGGCCGAGGTCGCGTCGACGATGCGGTGGCGCGGGTGCAGCGGCGTCGCGGCCCGCACCGAGTGGTACGCGGCGGCGATGGCGACCCCCTCTCCCCCGGCGGCCCGCACGCGCCCGACGGCGTCGGGGTCGTCGATCAGGTCCCACGGGTACGCGCAGAAGGAGACGCTCACCGGACGCCCGCCGACCGGAGCTCCTGCGCGAGGCGGCCCGCGTGGGAGCCGATGATGCGGGCGACCCGCTCGACCTCCGCGGGCGTCGCGCGTTCGATCGGCATCGAGCAGCTGATGGCGTCGGTCGCGGGGATCCGGTATCCGACGCTGACCGCGACGCAGCTGACGCCGAGCAGGTTCTCCTCGCGCTCGTGGGCGTGGCCGCGCTCGTGCGCCGCGTCGAGCTGCGCGTCGAGGGCGCGGCGGTCGGTGACCGTGTTCTCCGTGAGCGCCGCGAGCGGTCCGTCGCCCAGCGCCTCCGCCCGCTCCTCCGGGCTGAGCTCGGCGAGCAGCGCCTTGCCGAGCGAGGTCGCGTGGGCGGGCAGCTGGCGGCCGACGCGGGAGGTGGCCCGGCGCGACTCCGTGGTCTCGCGCGTGGCCAGGTACAGCACGCGGGCGCCCTCGCGCCGGGCGTAGTGGGCCGTGTAGCCCGTCTCGTCACGCACGCGCTCGAGCACCGGCAGCGCGTGCGGCAGCGCCCGGTCGCGGTCGAGGTAGGCGGTGCCGACGACGAGCGCGCGGGATCCGATGGAGACGTGCGTGCCGTCCTGCAGCATCTCGATCCAGCCGCTCGCCGCCATGGTGTGCAGCAGCTGGTGCAGGCTCGAGCGCGGGTAGCCGGACGCGCGGTGGAGGTCGACGACCGACAGCGGCTCGCGCGCCTGGGCCAGCCGCTCCAGCAGCGCGAGCGTGCGCTCCGCCGACTTCACGGGCCGGGCGGCGCGGTCGTCGGCGGGATCGGTCGCGGGGTCGGTCGCGGCGTCGGCCGCCGGGTCCCTCGTCACCATGCGTCTCCCAGTGCGTGCTGCGGCGCGGCCCACTCGCCGCCGATGAGCCCGTTCGCGTCGGCGTCGTCGCCGTCGACCACGCCGTCCGCGAAGGCTTCCGCGTCGTCCTCAGGGTAGTAGCCGATCCGCTCGCCGGCACCGGGGAGGAACCACGCGCGGGTGTTCCGCGAGACGCCCCAGACGACGTGGGCGCCGGGCTCGTCGAGCGCCGCGGCCGCCTCGATCAGCCGCGCCAGGTCGGGGAAGGAGAGCCAGGTGGAGAGCGAGCGGCGGCCCGTGGGGCGCTCGAGGAGCGTGCCGATGCGCGCGCTCACGACGCTCATCCCGTGGCGGTCGGCGTAGACGGATCCGAGCGCCTCCATCGCCGCCTTCGTCACGCCGTAGAGGCTGTCCGGCCGCGGCGGCAGGTGGTCGACCGGCTCCGCGGGGATCGGGTGGAAGCCGACGGCGTGGGTGGAGCTCGCGAGCAGCACGCGCCGGACCCCCTCGTCGCGCGCGGCCTTGAGCACGCAGCGGGTGCCGTCGGCGTTGGCCGCGAGGACCTCGTCCCACGCGCGCTCGCGGCTGATGCCGCCGAGGTGCACCACGAGGTCCGCGCCGCGCACGGCCTCGCGCACGGCCTCGACGTCGCGCACGTCGGCGACCACGGCGCGCTCGCCGTCGACGGGGTCGGGATCCACCAGGTCGAGGAGCACGAGCTCGTGCCCCGCCGCCCGCAGCAGGGGCCGGACACCCCGCCCGGCCATGCCGGCCGCTCCCGTCAACGCGATGCGCCTCACGTCCGCCATCCCATGCCTCCTCGCAGGTGATCCCGGCGATTGACATCCCCGGGTGGTCCACCTACGGTAGCAGCGCATTCACACTGACGTAATGCATTCACCCATGTAAATGGAGTTCCGATGATGAAGTTCCAGCTCGCGCGGCGGACGGTCGCCCTGGTCTCCGTCGCCGCGCTCGTGGGCGGCCTCAGCGCCTGCTCCCCGGGCGGCGGCGGGCAGACGTCCGCCGACGACCGCTCCCTGGAGGTGTGGACCCGGAGCACGCCGGAGGACGCCGCCTCGTACCAGCTGGTGTTCGACGCCTTCACCGCGAAGACGGGCATCCGGATCGACTACCAGCCGGTCCCCGAGTTCGACACGCAGCTCCAGGCCCGGGCGCAGCAGAGGAGCCTGCCGGACGTCATGGTCAACGACGCCGGCAGCCTCGGCACCTACGTCTCCCAGGGCTTCGTCCTCCCGGTCGACCGCGCGACGCTCGCGGGCGCCGACCAGATCTCCGACGCCACGTGGGACAGTACGCTCGGCACCGACGGCGCGTACTACGGCGTCCCGTGGTCGCGCCAGGCGAACGTCACGGTGATCCGCAAGGACTGGCTCGCGAAGCTCGGCCTCGCGGTGCCCACGACCTGGGAAGAGCTCTCCGCGGTCGCGAAGGCGTTCGCCGACGACGACCCGGACGGCGACGGCAAGGCCGACACCTACGGCATGGTCGTGCCGGGCAGCGCCGAGAGCGGCTACATCGCGCGCTGGTCGGCGTCCTACATCTTGCAGGCCGGCGGCGACATCCTGAAGGACGAGGGCGGCGGCACCTACTCGGCCGACTTCGACAATCCCGGGACGGAGACCGCGGTGACGTGGATCCGCGACCAGTTCTGCACGCCCGGCGTGGTCGTCCCCGGATCCGTCAACCTCACCACCGCGAACACCCCGTTCTTCGCGCAGGGCACCGCCGGCATCTACCAGACCGGCCCCTACAACATCAGCTCGTTCGACGAGGCGGTGGGCGAGGACAACGTGGAGGTGATCCCGACGCCCGCGGCCCCCGGCGGCGGCACGGACTCGCTCGCGGAGGGCGAGAACGTGTACTTCGGCGCGGCCTCGAAGAAGCAGGACCTGCAGAAGGAGCTCGCCGAGTTCATGATCACGCCCGAGGCGCAGGAGCTCGCCATGCAGGTGAAGACGAACGCGCAGGGCGTGACGGCGCAGCCGGTCGTGCGGATCCCCGTCAACACCTCCGTCGACATCGGCCAGGTGAAGCAGGACCCGCGCTGGGACACGGCGAAGGAGGTCTACGAGGACCACGGCCGCTCCTTCCCCTGGGCGATCGACTTCACGCCCTACCGGCAGATCGTCGCCGACGGGCTGAACGGCGTCATCGCGGACTGCTCGAGCGACATCCCGAAGGCCATGCAGGACATCCAGTCGCAGCTCTCCGACGAGCTCGACGAGCAGGGGGTCCAGCGATGAGCATCGGCGCCCCCGCGCCGCTCCTCGTGGATCCGGAGCGCCGCGCCGTGGCCGCGCCGAGCCCGGTGCAGCCGCGCGGCCGCCTCCCGTTCCGCGGGCGCGCGCTCATCCCGTGGGCGTTCCTCGTGCCGGGCCTGGTGCTCGGGGCGCTGTTCAAGTTCCTGCCCATGCTCGACGGCATCCGGATGAGCTTCGTCAAGGTGCAGCCCTTCCTCGGCGACCGGTTCGTGGGGCTCGCCAACTACGCGCGCGTGCTCCGCGACCCGCGCTTCACGGAGGCGCTCGGGCACACCGTGCTGCTCGGCGTCGGGCAGACCGTGGGCGCGCTGATCGTGGGATCCGCGCTCGCGCTCCTCCTCGAGGGCACCTCGCGCCGGCTCTGGTTCGTGCGGACGGCCGTGTTCCTGCCCGTCGTCACGGCGCTGGCGGTGGTGGGCGAGATCTGGCGGATCCTCTACTTCCCCACCGAGACCGGGTTCGTCAACTCGGTGCTCGGCGCCGTGGGGATCCCGCCGCAGCAGTTCATCAGCGACCCGTCGACGGCCCTCGGCTACGTGATGCTCGTCGGCATCTGGACGGGCGCGCCCTACAACATGGTGATCATCCTCGCGGGCCTCACCGGGATCGACCGCACGCTCTACGAGGCCGCCGCGGTGGACGGGGTCACGATGCGCCAGCGGTTCCGGTACATCGTCATCCCCGCGCTCCGCCCGGCCGTGAGCGTCGTGCTCACCCTCGCGGCGATCCGGAGCCTCCGCACCTTCACCGAGGTGTACGTGCTCACGGGCGGCGGGCCGGCCGGATCCACCGAGGTCTGGATGACCCGCGTGTTCTCGCTCGGCTTCAAGGCCAACGACCTGGGCGTCGCGTCGGCGGCGTCGGTGCTGCTGCTCGTGGCGACCCTGGTCCTCACCGTCGGCGTCCGCGCCCTGTCGTCCCGCAAGGAGGAGGCCAAGTGAGCATCCTCGAGCGCCCCACGGGCGCGGTGCGTCGCAGCAGCGACGGCCAGTTCGACAGCGCCATCGGCTGGAAGCCGGGGCTCCGGCCCTCCAACGCCCTGCGGCTCGTGCTGTGCGTCGTCGCGTTCGCGGTCTTCGCGGCGCCGTTCGTCATCATCGTGTCCGGCGCGTTCGACGCCTTCACCTCGTCGACGAGCGTGCACCTGCTGCCGCAGCGGCTGTCGCTCGAGTCGTTCCGCGTCGCGATCGACAAGGGCGTGCTCGGCTACTTCGCCAACTCGCTCGTGATCGCGGGCGGCGGCCTGGTGCTGCAGGTCGCGGTGGCGATCCTCACCTCCTACGCGCTCGCCCGGCACCGGTTCCGCGGGCGGTCGTTCGTGCTGCTGCTGTTCCTGCTCACGATGATGCTGCCGGAGGAGATCATCGCGATCCCGCTGTCGCAGGCCATCGGCGACGTGGGCGGCACCGGGATCAGCCTGCGCGGGACGCCGTTCGGCGTGATCCTGCCGGTCGCCGTGTGGGGCTTCTCGATCCTCATCATGACCGAGTTCATGAAGGACATCCCGCTGGAGATCGAGGAGGCCGCGCGCCTCGACGGCTGCGGCGAGCTGCGGATGCTGTGGAGCGTCATCCTGCCGCTGTGCACGCCCGTGCTCGGCGTCGTGACGATCTTCGGCTTCATGATGATCTGGGACCAGTACCTGCTCCCGCTCATCGCCGCCGACAGCCCGAGCGACTACACGCTCACCGTGGCGCTCAGCGTGCTGCGGACCGACGCCACCGTCGGATCCGGCGTCCTCCTCGCGGGCGCGCTGCTCGCCCTCCTGCCCAGCCTCGTCATCTACCTGCTCATGCAGAGGTCGCTCATCCGGGGGATCACCTCGGGCGCGACGAAGGGATAGCACCATGATCATCCGCGACGTCGTCGTGACCCCCATCGCCTTCCGCGATCCGCCCCTGCTCAACGCCGACGGCGTGCACGAGCCGCTCGCCCTCCGCACGATCGTCGAGCTCGTCGTCGACGGCGGCGTCATCGGCCTCGGCGAGGGCCAGGGCGGCGCGGACGTGGCCGAGCGCCTCGCCGCCGCGCGCCCGGCCGTCGTCGGGCTCTCCGTGTTCGACCTGCACGGCATCGAGCGGGCGGTGGACGCCTCGCTCGGCGGCGACGCCGGGCCGCTCAGCCGCCAGCAGCGCCGGGTCGTCTTCTCGATGCTCGAGGTCGCCGCGCACGACGCGCAGGGACGCATCACCGGCCTGCCCGTGAGCGAGCTGCTCGGCGGGCGCGTGCGCGACGCCGTGCCGTACAGCGCGTACCTCTTCTACAAGTGGGCGGCGCACCCGGGCGAGGAGCCCGACGCGTTCGGCGAGGCCCTGGATCCGGCGGGCATCGTCGCGCAGGCCCGCCTCCTCATCGACCGCTACGGCTTCGGCTCCATCAAGCTCAAGGCGGGCGTGTTCCCGCCGGACGAGGAGGTCGCGGCGATCCGCGCGCTGGCCGAGGCGTTCCCGTCGCACCCGCTGCGCATCGACCCGAACGGCGCGTGGACGCACGAGACGGCCACGCGCGTCGCGGCCGAGCTCGACGGCGTGCTGGAGTACCTCGAGGACCCGGTGCTCGGCATCGCCGGCATGGCCCGCGTCGCCGCCGAGGTCGCGCAACCCCTCGCCACGAACATGTGCGTGGTGACCTTCGAGCAGATCCGCGAGGCGTTCGCGGAGGACGCCGTGCAGATCGTGCTCTCCGACCACCACTACTGGGGCGGCCTGGCGCACACACGCGAGCTCGCCGCCATCTGCCGCACCTTCGGCGTCGGGCTGTCGATGCACTCCAACTCGCACCTCGGCATCTCGCTCGCGGCCATGACGCACCTCGCCGCGGCGAGCCCGGAGCTCGCGTACGCCTGCGACACGCACTACCCGTGGAACCGCGACGACGACGTGATCGTGCCGGGCGCGCTCGAGATCGTCGACGGCGCCGTCGCGGTGCCCACGGGCCCGGGCCTCGGCGTCGAGCTCGACCGCGACGCCCTCGCGCGGCAGCACCGGGTGCTCCTCGACGCGGGACGCACCACGCGCGACGACACCGGCTACATGCAGCGCATCCAGCCCGACTACGACCCCACGCTCCCGAGGTACTGATGACCGACCCCGCCCCCTCCGCTCCCTCCGCCGCCGGGCTCGCGCCGTTCGACGGCGTGCTCTTCTTCCCCGTGACGCCGTTCGACGCGGCCGACCGGGTCGACCAGGACGTGCTCGCCGCGCACGTCGCCGACGGGCTGGCGCACGGCGCGGGCGCCGCGTTCGTCGCCTGCGGCACGGGCGAGTTCCACGCGCTCGGCATCGACGAGCACGCGCAGGCCGTGCGCGCCGGGGTCGCCGCCGCGGGCGGGCACCACGTCGTGATCGCGGGCGTCGGCGGGCCGCTCGGCCACGCCCGGCGCTGCGCCGAGATCGCCGCGGATGCGGGGGCCGACGGGATCCTCGTGCTGCCGCCGTACCTCGTGGCCGGGCCGCCGTCCGGCGTCGCCGCGTACGTGGAGGAGGTCGCGCGCGCCACGCCGCTGCCGATCATCGCCTACCACCGCGGCACCGCCCAGTTCACCGACCAGACCGTGGAGCGGCTGCTCGCGCTGCCGACCCTCGCGGGGATCAAGGACGGCGCGGGCGACGTGGCCCTCTTCCAGCGCTTCGTGCTCGCCGCGCGCCGGGCCGGCCGCCACGACGTGCAGTTCTTCAACGGGCTGCTGACGGCCGAGGCGAGCCAGGCCGCCTACCGGGCGATCGGGGTGCCGCTCTACTCGTCGGCCGTCTTCGCGATGGCGCCGCGGATCGCGCTCGCGTTCTACGCGGCCTACCGCGCCGACGACGCCGAGCGGCAGCGCCTCCTCCTCGACGAGTTCTACACGCCGCTCGTGCGGCTGCGGGACGAGACGCCCGGGTTCGCGGTGTCGCTCATCAAGGCGGGGCTGCGGCTGCGCGGCGTGGACGTGGGATCCGTGCGGGCGCCCCTCGTGGATCCGTCGCCCCGTCAGCTCGCCGAGCTCGAGCGGATCCTCGCGCACGGCGAGGAGGTGGTCCGCTGAGCTAGCGGACGGCGCCGTCCAGCTGCTCCCGCAGCGCGTCCGGCGTCGTCACCGGGAGCCGGCAGACGAAGTCGGCGCAGAGGTACGCGGTGGCGGTGGATCCGGCCGCCCGGTCCGCGAGCAGCTCGAAGCCCGCGTCGGCCCACGCGCGCGCGGCCGTCTCCGTGACGACGATCGAGACGTCGGGCGGGCGGATGCGGCCGCGCGCGATCCCCGCCAGAGGACCGCCCGCCGCATCCCCGCCGTCGGGCAGCACCACGACGAGCTGCCGCGACGCCGCGTCGTTCGCCGCCGCCTGCTCGAGCGCGCCGCCGAACGCGATCGGCCGCGTCGCCCCTCCGGCCGCCACCGTCGCGAGCGCGGCACGCGCGGCCCGGTCGTAGCGCGGATCCGCCGTCAGCTGCCCGAGCACGCGCGCCGCCGAGGCCGCCGCCGTGAGGCCCGACGGGTACGCGCCCTCGGACGGGTCGCTCGCGAGGTCGAGCCCGAAGCCCGTGAGCACCGGATCCGCGCCCGTGGGCACCCGGAACCCGGCCGCGCCCGGCTGCGCGCCCGCCGAGGCGATGCCCGCGGCATCCGCGCCACCGGCAGCGCCCGCAGCACCCCCAGCGCCCGCGGCACCCGCATCCGCCCCCGCGATCAGCGCGTCCACGATCCCCCGCGCCCGCACCGCGTACGCGACCTCGCCCGTCGCCAGGGCGAGCGCGAGGAGCCCGTCGGCGAGCATCCCGTGGTCCTCGAGCGTCGCGACGGCGGGCGACACGCGGCCGTCGATCGACGCGCGCACGAGCGATCCGTCGGCCCGCACGTGCTCCGCGAGCAGCATGTCCGCGGCGGCGCGGGCCGCGTCGATCCAGTCCCCGCGTCCGAACGCGCGGCCCGCCCGGGCGAGCGCGCCGATCGCGAGCCCGTTCCAGCCCGTGAGCACCTTCCCGTCGACCGCGGGCGGCTCCTCGGCGGCGCGGCCCGCGGCGTCCAGCGCGTAGTACCCGCCTTCTACGCGGCGCCCGCCGACCGTGCTCTCCGAGTCCTGCGCCGACGCGAACCCGCCCGACGCGCGCCGCAGCGTGCCGGTGAGGAAGGCGACGATCCCCGCGGCGACGTCCTCGTCGCCCGCCCGCGCGTACGCGTCGAGGAGCAGCGCGTTGTCGTAGAGCATCCGCTCGTAGTGCGGCTCGGACCAGTCGCGGCGCGTGGAGTAGCGGAAGAAGCCGCCCTCGACCGGGTCGCGCAGGTCGGATCCGGCCATCGCGTCGAGGGTGCGGCGCACGAGCGCGCGCGTCGCCTCCGCCCGCGGCGGCGCGAGCACGCCGGACTCGGCGAGCGTGTCGAGCAGCAGCACGACGGGCGCGACGGGGAACTTGGGCGCGGATCCGAACCCGCCGTGCTCGGCGTCCTCGAAGCCCGCGAACTCGGCGGCCACGCGGTCGAGGGCGGCGGCGTCGGGCAGCGGCGAGGCGGCGGATCCGCGCGCCGAGGCCTCGCGGATCGCCGCGCTCAGCTGCCCCGCGCCCTGCTCGACCTGGTCGCGGCGCGTGGTCCACGCGTCGGCGACGGCATCGAGCACCTGCCGGAACGACGGGTGCCCGGCGCGCGGCTCGGGCGGCGAGTACGTGCCCGCGTGGAACGTGCGTCCCTCGGGCGTCGTGAACACGTTGAGCGGCCAGCCGAGCTGATCCGTGAAGGCGCCGGCCGCGGTGATGAGCGCCGCGTCCACCTCCGGGTGCTCCTCGCGGTCGACCTTGATCGCGACGAACCCAGCGTTCAGCCGCTCCGCGAGCGCGGGATCCGAGAACGTCTCGCGCGCCATGACGTGGCACCAGTGGCAGGTCGAGTAGCCGACCGAGACGAGCACCGGCACGTCGCGGCGGCGGGCCTCGGCGAACGCCTCCTCGCCCCACGGCCGCCAGTCGACCGGGTTGTCCGCGTGGCTGAGGAGGTACGGGCTGACGGCGTCGGCGAGGCGGTTGGGCATGCCCTCCACGCTACGCGCGGCGCGCACGACGGGACCGGGCGGACGGGACCAGTCCGACGGGCCCGGCTCAGATCCAGTCGCGCTTGCGGAAGATGCCGTAGAGCACGCCGCTCACGCCGAGCATGAGCACGATCGAGAACGGGTAGCCCCAGTCCCAGTGCAGCTCCGGCATGATGTCGAAGTTCATGCCGTAGACGCTCGAGACGAGCGTGGGCGCGAAGAGGATGGCCGCCCAGCCGGAGATCTTGCGGGTCTCCACGCTCTGCCGGTTGCTCGACTCGCTGAGCTCGCGCATCTCCTCGTTCTGGCGCTGGCCGACGAGCGTCGAGTTCACCGTGAGGATGTCGCGGAGCAGCACGCGGAACTCCTCCACGCGCTCGTTCACGACGATGACGTGGTCGGCCACGTCGCGGAGCGCCTGCTGGAGGTCCTCGCTCACCTCGTACTTGCCGGATCCCGCCTGCAGCTGCTGCAGCATGCCGCCGAGCGGACGCACCGCGCGCTGGAAGTCGATGACCTCGCGGCTGAGCTCGTAGATGCGGCGGGACACGGCCGGGTCCCCGTCGAACACCTGGTCCTCGATCTCGTCGATGTCGTTGGCGAGGCCCGTGACGACGGGCGCGTACCCGTCGACGACCGCGTCGAGGATCGCGTACAGCACCGACTGCGGCCCGTGCGAGAGGAGCTCGGGCCGCTCCTGCATCCGCGTGCGGATGGCCGAGAGGTCGGGCGACTCGGCGTGCCGCACGGTGATGACGAAGTTGCGGCCGAGGAACACGTGCAGCTCGCCGAACTCCACCTCCTCGCGGTCGTCCACGTACCGGGCCGCGCGCAGCACGGTGAAGAGGGTGGAGCTGTAGCGCTCGGTCTTGGGGCGCTGGTGGGCCTGCACCGCGTCCTCCACCGCCAGCTCGTGCAGGTCGAACTCCTCGGCGAGCGCCTGGAGCTCCTCGACGGTGGGGCGATAGAGGCCGATCCACGCCATGGCCTCGGGCCGCTCGTCGAGCTCGCGGAAGGTGTCGGCGAGCGTGGCGGGCGAGGCGACGCGGCACCCGTCCACGTACACGCCGTTGTCGACGAGGCTGGGGCGGCGCCCGCCCGCCTGCTCCGTCGGACGCTCCCGTTCCGACCGCGCCCGCGACGCCCCGCCCGCGTGCCCGCCGCCGAGGGGCGCGACGCCCCGGGAGACCACGGACTTGAGGCGCGTGCGGATGCGGTGCTGGGACATGACGGACACCGTACCCGGCGGACATGTCGCCTCCGCGCCGCCCGAGGGCGTCTGGGGAGCGGCCGGGTCAGACCACCTGGTCGGGGTGGCTGCCGACGCGTCCGGCGGTCTCGAGCGCGGTGATCCCGGCCATCTCGTCGTCGGTCAGCGCGAAGTCGAACACGTCCGCGTTCTCGATCAGGCGCGCGCGGCGCGTCGTCTTCGGGAAGACGACCGTGCCGCGCTGCACGTGCCAGCGGAGCACGACCTGCGCGTCCGTCCGCCCATGCGCGCGGGCGGCGTCGCGCACGGCGGGCGCGTCGGCGACGGCCCCGCGCGCGAGCGGGCTCCACGCCTGCACCGTGATCCCGTGCTCGGCCAGGTAGAGGCTCGTCTCCCGCTGCTGGTGCCGCGGGTGCAGCTCGATCTGGTCGACCGCGGGCACGGGCAGGCCGGCCGCATCCAGCGCCTCGAGGTGCGGCACGAGGAAGTTGGAGACGCCGATCGAGCGGGTCAGCCCCTCCTCGCGCGCCGCGGCGAGCGCCTCCCACGTCTCGACGTAGAGGCCGCGCTCGGCCGCCGGCCAGTGGATGAGGTGCAGGTCGACCGCGGGCAGGCCGAGCCGGTCGAGGCTCCGGCGGATCGCGTCGCGGGCGCGCGCGCGGCCGTGGTCGTCGTTCCAGACCTTGGTCGTGACGAACAGCTCGTCGCGCGGGATGCCGGACGCGCGGATCGCCCGCCCGACGCCCTCCTCGTTGCCGTACATGGCGGCGGTGTCGATGTGCCGGTAGCCGACCTCGAGGGCCTCGGCGACGATCCGCTCGGCGTCGTCGTCGGACACCTTGTAGGTGCCGACGCCGAACTGCGGGATGGGGACGCCGTCGCCCATCGGCACCGACGGGATGGGCGTGCGGATGGCGTCGTCGCTCACGCGCCGAACCGGTCGACGAGCTCGCGCTTCAGCACCTTCCCGCTGGGCCCGAGCGGCAGCGCGTCCACGATCTCCACGCGTCGAGGGTACTTGTACGAGGCGATGCGCTCGCGGAGGAACGCGATGACCTCCTCCGGATCCACCTCGGCGTCGGCGCGCACCACGATCGCCGCCGCCACCTCCTGGCCGTGCAGCTCGTGCGCGACGCCGAAGACCGCGCACTGCGCCACGCCGGGGTGCCTGGCGAGCACCTCCTCGACCTCGCGCGGGTACACGTTGTAGCCGTTGCGCAGGATCATGTCCTTCGTCCGGTCGACCACGCGGATGTAGCCCTCGTCGTCGATCGTGCCGAGGTCGCCCGTGCGGAACCAGCCGTCCACGATCGCGCGGGCGGTGTCCTCCGGGCGGTGCAGGTAGCCGTTCATGAGGTTGTGTCCGCGGATCACGATCTCGCCCAGCACGTCGCGCTCGAGCAGCTCGATCCGGTCCTCGTGCTCGGGGTCGGCGATCTCGATCTGCACTCCCCAGATGGCCTTGCCCACCGTGCCGGGGCGGGCCACGACCCCCACGTGGTTGAACGAGGCCACGGGCGAGGTCTCCGTGAGGCCGTAGCCCTCGTGGATCTCGGCGTCGAACGCCTCCCGGAACGCCTCGATGACGGCCACCGGGAGCGCGGCGCCGCCCGAGATGGCGTAGCGCAGGTGCGGCCGCGCGGGGTTCCGCCCGGCGGCCGCGAGCAGCGCGAAGTACATGGTCGGCACGCCCATGAAGACCTGCGTGTCGTGCTCGACCATGAGCGCGAGCGCGGCGTCGCCGTCGAAGCGCGGCACCATCACGATCGTCGCCCCCGCCCGGAACGACGCGTTCATGGTGCAGGTCTGGCCGAAGGTGTGGAACAGCGGGAGGCAGCCGAGGATCCGGTCGCCCGCGCGCAGGTCGAAGGTGTCGAGCAGCAGCACGTCGACCTGCATCACGAGCGCGAGGTGGCAGCCCTCGGCGCCCTTGGGCTGGCCGGTGGTGCCGGACGTGTAGAGGATCGTCGCGGGGTCGGACGGCCGGCGCGGCACGTAGGTGCGGACGGGCGTCGCGGCCTGCGCGAGCTCCTCCAGCCGGTCGGGTCCGCCCTCGGTCGCGGCGGGCACGAGGACGCTGATCACGGGCACCTCGGCGAGCGCCGCGCCCTTCCCGCCCTGCTCGAGCAGCGGACCGGCGCAGACCAGCAGCGCGGATCCGGAGTCGCGCAGCACGTACGCGATCTCCTCGCTCTTGAGGAGCGCGTGCACGGGCACGACGACCCCGCCGAGCGCGAGCACCGCGTAGTACACGCGCGGGAAGTCGGCCACGTTCGGGATGAGCATCGCGACGCGCGTGCCCTCGCCCACGCCGCGGTCGCGGAGGGCGCCCGCGTACGCGCGGGTCTCGTCCCACAGCTGGCGGTAGGTGGTGGAGACGTCGCCGACGACCACGGCCACCCGGTCGGCGTGGCGGTCGGCCGACTCGGCGAGGATCGCGGCGACCGAGACCGAGGAGAACCCGGTCCCCGCCTGCTCGCGGTCGTGCTCGGGGAGGAGGGGCGTGTCGGAGGTCATGGGCGGATCCCGTCGGTCGTCGTCGACTCGGGAGGCGGTGCCGCCCGCGCGCCGGTGAGGCCGGCGCCTTCTCCCGAACATATCCACCGCGACCCCCGCCGGGGAGGGTCGACGGCCCGCGGATAGACTGACCCCAGCATGGAATTCAGCATCGCGTACCCGCCGGAGCTCCCCGTCAGCCGGATGCGCGACGAGATCGCCGACGCCATCCGTGACAACCAGGTCGTCATCGTGGCGGGCGCCACGGGCTCCGGCAAGACCACGCAGCTGCCGAAGATCTGCCTCGAGCTCGGCCGCGAGAGCATCGGCCACACGCAGCCCCGGCGGCTCGCCGCGCGCACCATCTCGGAGCGCATCGCGGAGGAGCTCGGCGGCGAGGTCGGCCAGCTCGTCGGCTACCAGGTGCGCTTCACCGACAAGGTCTCCGCCGACACCCGCATCAAGCTGATGACCGACGGCATCCTCCTGAACGAGCTGCAGCGCGACCGGCTGCTCAGGAAGTACGACACGATCATCATCGACGAGGCCCACGAGCGCAGCCTCAACATCGACTTCCTGCTCGGCTACCTCAAGCAGCTGCTGCCGCGCCGGCCCGACCTCAAGCTCATCATCACGTCGGCCACCATCGACCCGCAGAGCTTCTCGCGGCACTTCGGCGACGCGCCCATCGTCGAGGTCTCGGGGCGCACGTACCCGGTGGAGATCCGCTACCGGCCGCTCGTCGCGGAGGCCGCGGTCGCGGGCGAGGACGACGACCTCGCCGACGCCCCGATGGAGCGCCCGGCCGACGACCGCGACTACCTCGAGGGCATCAACGCCGCGCTCGACGAGCTGGCCGCCGAGTCATCGGGCGACGTGCTCGTGTTCCTCAGCGGCGAGAACGAGATCCGCGACGCCGAGGACGCGATCCGCAGCCGGAACCTCCCGCACACGGAGGTGCTGCCGCTCTACGGCCGGCTCTCCTCCGCCGACCAGCACCGCGTCTTCCAGCCGTCGACGCAGGCCGGGGTCCGCCGCCGCATCGTGCTCGCGACGAACGTCGCCGAGACGAGCCTCACGGTGCCCGGCATCAAGTACGTGATCGACGCCGGCACCGCGCGCATCTCGCGCTACTCCGTGCGCTCCAAGGTGCAGCGGCTCCCCATCGAGGCCGTCTCGCAGGCGTCGGCCAACCAGCGCTCGGGCCGCTCCGGCCGCACGAGCGACGGCATCGCGATCCGCCTCTACTCGGAGGAGGACTTCCTCCGCCGACCCGAGTTCACCGAGCCCGAGATCCTCCGCACGAACCTCGCGGCCGTCATCCTGCAGATGGTGTCGCTCGGCCTCGGCGACATCGCCGCGTTCCCGTTCCTCCAGCCGCCGGACTCGCGCGGCATCAAGGACGGCGTGGACCTGCTCACCGAGCTGGGCGCGGTCGTCCGCTCCCCCGACGGCACGCCGGCGCTCACCAAGGTGGGCCGCGACCTGTCGCGCCTGCCCATCGACCCGCGGTTCGCGCGCATGGTCGTCGAGTCGCGCAAGCACGGCGTGAGCCGCGAGGTCATGATCATCGTGGCCGGCCTCACCATCCAGGACGTGCGCGAGCGCCCGCTCGAGAAGCGCCCGCAGGCCGACCAGCAGCACGCGCGGTTCGTGGATCCGTCGAGCGACTTCATCACCCTCCTCAACCTCTGGAACCACCTGGAGGAGAAGGAGGCCGAGCTCTCCTCGAGCGCGTTCCGCCGCATGTGCAAGGCCGAGTTCCTCAACTACGTGCGCGTGCGCGAGTGGAAGGACGTGTTCCGGCAGCTGCGCCAGCTCGCCCGCCCGCTCGACCTGCAGATGAACGAGCCGAAGGCCGACCCGGACGGGATCCACAAGTCGCTCCTCGCGGGCCTCCTCTCCCACATCGGGCTGAAGGACGCGCAGAAGAAGGACTACGTGGGCGCCCGGCAGGCCCGGTTCGTGGTGTTCCCCGGATCCGCGCTCGCGAAGAAGCAGCCCGACGCGATCATGAGCGCCGAGCTCGTGGAGACCAGCCGCCTGTTCGCGCGCACCAACGCGGCCATCGACCCGGCGTGGGCCGAGCCCATCGCGGGCGGGCTCGTGAAGCGCACCCACAGCGAGCCGCACTGGGAGAAGAAGCAGGGCGCGACCGTGGCGTGGGAGCGGGTGACGCTGTACGGCGTGCCGATCGTGCTCAAGCGCCGCGTGCAGTTCTCCCGCATCGACCCCGCGTACGCGCGCGAGCTCTTCATCCGGCACGCGCTCGTCGAGGGCGACTGGGAGTCGCAGCAGGCGTTCGACCGCGCCAACCGGAAGCTCCGCGAGGAGCTCGCGGAGGTGGAGGAGCGCACGCGCCGTCGCGACATCCTCAACGACGACGAGGCCGTCTTCGAGTTCTACGACAAGCGCATCCCGCGCGACGTCGCCTCCACGCGCGCCTTCGAGGGCTGGTGGAAGAAGCAGCGGCAGGAGACGCCCGAGCTCCTCACCATGACCGCCGAGGAGCTCCTCGCGGAGGACGCGGTGGACGTCGACGAGGCCGCGTTCCCGCCCACCTGGCAGCAGGGTGACCAGCGCCTCTCCCTCACCTACCGCTTCGAGCCGGGCGCGCCCGACGACGGCGTCACCGTGCAGGTGCCGCTGGCGCTCCTCGCACGCCTCAGCCCCGCCGGCTTCGACTGGCAGGTGCCCGGCATGCGGCACGACCTCGTCACCGCCATGATCAAGGCGCTGCCGAAGGCGCTGCGGAAGAACGTGGTGCCGGCGGCCGACTGGGCCGCGCGCCTCATCGAGGGGCTGCCCGACCCGGATCCGCAGCACCCCGTGGCCTTCACCACCACCATCGCCGGCCTCATCATGCGGAAGGCGCACGTGCGCGTCGCCGACGACGACTTCGACCTCGACCGGATCCCCGCGCACCTCCGCATGGCGTTCCGCGTGGTCGACGAGCGCGGCCGCGAGGTCGCCGCGGGCCGCGACCTCACCGAGCTGCAGGCGCGGCTCTCCAGCCGCGCGCGCGACAGCGTGGCCCGCGCCACCGCCCGCCCGGTCGAGCGCGTCGCCGGGGCGAAGGGCGGAGCCGCGCGCGGCATGGAGCGCACCGGCCTCACCACGTGGGACCTCGACGAGCTGCCCCGCTTCGTCGACACGGCGCAGGGCGGCACGGGCGACAGCCGGCACGTCATCCGCGCCTACCCCGCGCTCGTCGACGAGGGATCCACCGTCGCGATCCGCCTCATGGCCACCGCGGAGGACCAGGCGCGCGCGATGCCGGGCGGCGTCCGGCGCCTGCTGGTGCTCGCCATCGCGAACCCCTCGGCCTACGTGAAGCAGCACCTCACGAGCCAGGAGAAGCTGATGCTCGCGACGAGCCCGTACCCGAACGTGCAGGCGCTCTTCGACGACTGCCTGCTCGCCTGCATCGACCAGGTTCTCGAGCGCGTGGCCCCCGGCGGCGCGATCTACTCCAAGGAGCTGTTCGAGACGGCGCGCGACCGCGTCTCGGGCGTCGTCATGGACTCCATGTTCGACACGGTGGCGCTCGTCAACCGGATCCTCACGGGGTACCGCGACGCCGAGCGCGCCATCAAGCAGGCCACGAGCATGCAGCTGATCGGCGCCCTCACCGACGCGCGCGAGCAGCTCGCGGGCCTCGTGCACCCGGGCTTCGTGTCGGCGACCGGGCTCGCGCGGCTGCAGCGCCTGCCCGCCTACCTCTCCGGCCTCACCCACCGCGTGCAGCGCCTCCCCGACCAGCCCGCGCGCGACCGCGCCTGGATGACCGAGGTGCAGAAGGCGACCGACCTCTACCGCGAGGCCGGCGGCGTCATCCCGTCCGCGCCGCACGCCCCCGAGTCGCTCGTGCACGCCCGCTGGATGCTCGAGGAGCTGCGCCTCAGCCTCTTCGCCCAGCACCTGCCGACGGCCGAGCCGGTCTCGCTGCAGCGGATCCGGAAGGTGCTCGCGGGCTGACGCGGCGCGTCCGTTTCCCCACGCGCGTAGACTCTGGGCATCCCGCACGACCGGCCGGACAGGCGGCGTGCGCGATGCGCGGATCGGGGGATCCACGGTCGACGGCACAGGGGGGACCGCATGGACACCGACCTCCGGGAGCGCCAGCGGCTCGAGTCGCTGGAGGCGCTGCACGTCTTCGGCACGGCTCCCGAGACGCGCTTCGACCGCATCACGGTGATGATCGCCGAGTTCTACCGCGTGCCGATCGCCGCGGTGGGCATCATCGGTGCCGACGCCATCTGGATGAAGTCCAGCATCGGCCTGCCCAGCCCGCGCTGGGCCCGGAACGGCACGTTCACCGAGGCGGCCCTCGACGCGGACGGCATGCTCGTCGTCGAGGACGCGCTGGAGGATCCGCGCCTCGCCTCCTCGCCCAGCGCCACGGGCTCGCTCGGCATCCGCTTCTACGCGGCGCAGCAGCTGCGCGCGCCCGACGGCAACGTCATCGGCGTCTTCTTCGTCGCCGACACGGCGCCGCGGTCCTTCGACGAGTCCGACCGCGCTCGGCTCGCCCTCATCGGCGACTTCTTCTCCGAGGAGCTCGCCCGCGAGACCGACAGCCACCGCGCCGCGGAGGTCGCCCGCGCGCTCTCGCCGCAGCCGGCCCCGCACCTCGACGGCTACGAGGTCGCGGGCACGAGCATCCCCGCGCAGACGGTCGGCGGCGACGTGCACGACTGGTTCCTCGAGGGCGGCGACCTCCGCCTGACGCTCGCCGACGTGATGGGCAAGGGCGTGGGCGCCGCGATCCTCGCCGCGGGCGTCCGCGCGACCATCCGGCTGGCGGCCCGCACGGACGGCGTCCGCAGCACGATGGTGCGCACCGCCACCGCGCTCGTCGACGACCTGGCGTCCGCGGGATCGTTCAGCACGCTCTTCCACGCCCGGCTCGAGCTCACGACGGGCATCCTCACGTACGTCGACGCCGGGCACGGCCTCACCCTCGTGATCCGCGCGGACGGCAGCACCGTGCGCCTGCGCGGCCGCCACCTGCCGCTCGGACTCGAGGCGCCGGACGCGTGGCAGGAGGAGTCGATCCGGCTGGAGCCCAGCGACACCCTCCTCGTCTTCAGCGACGGCATCCTCGACTTCTTCGACGACGAGGTGGCCGCCCAGGCGTACCTGGCGGAGTTCCTGCGGCTCCACGGCTCGCCGCGGCGGTTCATCGACGCGCTGAATGCGCGCACGCCGGTCAGTCAGGCGGACGACTGCACGATCGTCGCCGTGTAGCGCCTGCCCCTCTGATCAGCGGTCCCCGTCCGGCGCGGCACCCGTCGCGGCCGGCAGCTCCGGGCGGTTCGACCAGGCGGACCAGGACCCCGGGTACAGCGCGGCATCGATCCCCGCGATCCGGAGCGCCGCCACCTCGAGGCCCGCGCTGACGCCCGACCCGCAGTACACCGCGACCTCGCCCGCCTCGGGCACCCCGAGCCCGGCGTACCGCGCGCGCAGCTCCTCCGGCCGCCGGAACGCGCCGTCGGCGGCGAGGGCGTCCGAGGAGGGTGCGCTGCGGGCACCGGGGATGTGGCCGGCGCGCGGATCCCACGGCTCGACCTCCCCGCGGTACCGCTCCCCCGCGCGCGCGTCGAGCAGGACGCCGTCGTGCGCGACGCGCGCGGCGCCGGCCTCGTCGACCACCGCGAGGAGCCCGCTCGTGAGCGTGACGTCGCCGGGCGTCGGCGCCACCGGGCCGGTCGCGAGCGGCAGGCCGGCCGCGATCCAGGCGGGCAGCGCGCCGTCGAGGATCCGGACGTCCGCGATCCCGGCGTCGCGCAGCACCCACCACGCGCGCGCCGCCGCGATGCTGCCGCCGCCGTCGTACGCGACGACGACGTCGCCCGTCCGGATGCCCCAGCTCCGCGCCGCCTCCTGCAGCGCCGCGGCGTCGGGCAGCGGATGCCGCCCCTCCTCGGGCGAGCCGTGTCGCGACAGCTCCGTGTCGAGGTCCACGTAGACGGCCCCGGGGACGTGCCCGGCCTCGTGCAGCGGCCGGCCGGGAGGACCGCCGAGCGACCAGCGCACGTCGAGCACGCGCACGTCGTCGCGGGTGCGGAGGGCGTGGTCGAGCTCGGTCGGCGCGATGAGGATGTCCATCACCCCATCCTCCCCGGGTCGGCCGCCGTCAGCCCAGCGGCTTCTCGAAGCAGACCGAGTTCGTGACCGGGATGTACGGCGGGTACACGTCGATGGGCAGCCACCCCGCGGTGGCGTAGAGCTGGATGGCGTCGGGCTGCCGGTCGCCCGTCTGCAGGATCAGGCGGTGCGCGCCGCGCTCCTGCGCCACGCGCTCCAGCTCCGCCATGAGCACGCGGGAGAGGCCGGTACCGCGGTGCGCGGGATCCACGACGACCTTCTTCAGCTCGAGCTCGTCGCCGAGGTGCCGGATGACGCCGTGGGCGGCCGCGTCCCGGTCGTCCCCGTCGAGGACGAGCAGCACGATCGCCTCCACGTCGGCCGGGTCGAACGCGAACGCCACCGCGGCCTTCGCGGGCCAGTCGGGATCGTCGGCGTGCCGCCCCTCGTACCGCACGTCCATCTCGGCCTCCATGGCGGCGCGGATCCGCGCCCCGCGCGGGTCGTCCCAGCCGACCACCTCGGTGCGGTACACCCGCCCGTCGCGCGCCAGGTGCCGGGGCCCGGTCTCCTGCTCGGTCATGCTCCCTCTCCCTGTCCCTCCCGGCCGATGCCGGCGCGGGCATGACGACGCCCGCACCGGCATCCGGGAGGATGCGCGGCGCGGGCGGCGTCGGGTCGTGCGATGCGGCGCGGGCGCGCCGGTCGGTCCTACTTGGCGCCGACGGTGGCCGACGCGTTCGACTCGTACGACGTGTTCGTCGACTCGAAGAAGTTGACGAGCTGCAGCGTGTCGTTCGCCGTGGCCATCCACTTGGCCGGGTTGGAGACCTTGTACTCGGCCTCGAAGCCGAGCTCCTCCAGGCGGCGGTCGGCCAGGTACTTCACGTACTGGTTGATGTAGTTCGCGTTGAGGCCGAGGATGCCGTTCGGCAGGAGGTCGCGGTTGTACTGCTCCTCCATCTCGACGGCGTCGAGGATCATCTGCTTGATCTCGGCGGCGAACTCCTCCGTCTGCAGGTCGGGGTTCTCCTCGAGCACCGTGAGGATGAGGTTGATCCCGAACTTGAGGTGCAGCGACTCGTCGCGCACGATCCAGTCCATGAGCGAGCCGAAGTTGCGCAGCAGGTTCCGCTGGCGGAACGACAGCGACACCATGAAGCCCGAGTAGAACCAGATGCCCTCGAGGATCACGTTGTACGCGACGAGGTTCCGGACGAAGTCCTTCTTGCCCTCGGTGGTGGTGATGTCGAGGGTCTGCTCGGTCATGCGCTTGATGAACTTGACCTCGAACTCCTCCTTGCGGGCCATCGACGGGATGTCGACGTGGGAGTTGTACGCGGCCTCGCGGTCGATCGGGAACGTCTCCAGGACGTACTCGAACGACATGCAGTGGTTCGCCTCCTCCCACATCTGCTTCGCCAGGTAGAGGTGGCACTCCGGCGCGTTGATGTAGGGGTAGACGCCGAACGCGAGCGCCTTGTTCACGAGGAGCTCGTTCGGGTTGAAGTAGCTCATGAGGAACGTGATCGCGTGGCGCTCCTCGTCCGTCATCTTCTTGAAGTCCGCGATGTCCTCGCCGAGCTGGATCTCGTTGGGGAACCACGTGTTGGCGACGGCCTGGTCGTACAGGTCCATGGCCCACTGGTAGTTGACGGGCTTGAGGAGGAGGCCCTCCTGGATTCCCGTGCCGAGGATCTTCGACATTGGTGTCTCTACTTTCGCGCTGCGTTACGGGTCGTGCGGGTGGGTGCGGCTGCGTTCACCGCGACGATGCTCTTAAGTCCGCGTCCCGCCTACTGGCAGGAGTCGCACTGGAGCTCGTCCATGGGGTCCATGGGGACGACGTAGTCGCCGAACGTGTCGTCGTTCATCAGCGTGCACCTCCCACTCCGCCGAAGCCGAAGCCCTTGCGGGGCGCGGGAGCGGACTGCGGGGCCGGGGCCTCCGCGGTCGCGGTGGACGCGGGGGCCGACGCGGGCGCGGCCGCGGGAGCGCCGCCGCCGAATCCGCCGAAGCCCTTGCGCTTGGTGCCGTCGGCGTCCTGCGACTTGTCGACCTTGACGGTCGACTGCTCGGCCGTGTGACGCGGCTTCATGTGCAGGTAGTACGTGGTCTTGACCCCGCGCTCCCAGCCGGCGAAGTAGATGTCCATCATGTCGCCGAGGTCGCGCGTCTCGAGGTACATGTTGCGGCTGATGGCCTGGTCGATCCACTTCTGCGCGCGTGCCGCGACCTCGAGGAACGCGTACGGCGAGAGCTGGAAGCTCGTGCGGTACGTGGCCTTGACCGAGTCCGGGATGGCGGCGATGTTCTGGATGTCGCCCTGGCTGCGCAGGATGCTCTCGCGCACCGTCTCCCAGAGGCCGAGCTCCTGCAGGTCCTTCACCAGGTTCCGGTTGACCTCGAGGAACTTGCCCGAGGAGGTGGAGCGGCTGAAGATCTGCGAGAACTGCGGGTCGAGGCCGGGCGTGGTGCCGGCGACGAGGCCGATGGACGCGGTGGGCGCGATCGCCATGAGCGTCGCGTTGCGCATGCCGCCCTTGACCTTGGCGCGCAGCGCGTCCCAGTCGAGGCGCGTGGTGCGGTTGACCTTGACGGGCACGCCGCGGTCGGCCTCCATGAGCGCGATCGAGTCGAGCGGCACGAGGCCCTCCGACCAGCGCGAGCCCTCGAAGTTCGGGTACGCGCCGCGCTCCTTCGCGAGGTCGGCCGACTCGTCGATGGCCGCGTAGGAGACGTGCTCCATGATCTCGTCGATCAGGTCGTACGACTCCTCCGACTCGTACGAGAAGCCGAGCTTCTCGACGACGTCGGTGAAGCCCATGACGCCGAGGCCCACCGCGCGGTTCTGCTGGTTGGAGAAGTCCGCCTCCTTCACGCTGGAGCGCGTGATGTCGATGAGGTTGTCGAGCTGGCGCACCGCGAGGCGGGCGCTCTGCTCGATCTTCGCGAAGTCGATCTTCCCGTCGGCGAAGTGCTGCGACAGGTTGATGGACGCCAGGTTGCAGACGGAGACGTTGTCCTCGTCCTGCGGCAGCGTGATCTCGGTGCAGAGGTTCGAGAGATGGATCGTGCCCGTGTTGTTGTTGAGGGCGCGGTTGTTGATCGTGTCCTTCCAGGTCAGCCACGGGTGGCTGGTGGTCTGGAGCGAGATGAGGATCGACTTGAACTGCTCGCGCGCCTTGATGCGCTTGAACATCCGGATGCGCCCGGCCTCGGCCTCGCCGACGTAGAACGCGTAGCGCTCCGAGAACGCCTTGCCGTACAGCTCGTTGAGGTCGGAGACCTCCAGCGGGTCGAAGAGGTACCAGTCCTCGTCGTTCTGGACGCGCTTCATGAACTCGTCGCTGATCCACACGGCCGTGTTGGCGGTGCGGGTGCGGCGGTACGGGTCGCCCGAGTTCTGGCGGAGGTCGAGGAACTCGGGGAAGTCGAGGTGCCAGTTCTCCATGTAGAAGCACAGGGCGCCGAACTTCTTGCCACCGCGGCTGACGGCGCGGAGCACGGAGTCGATGGTGTGCATGAACGGGATCGGGCCCGTGGAGGTGGTGTTGTTCGAGCGGATGGGCGAGCCCTGCGCGCGCAGCTTCGAGACGGAGAGGCCGATGCCGCCCGTGCCCTTGGTGAGCCACATGACGTCGCGCGTGGTCTTCGCGATGTGCTCGATGTCGTCCTGCATCTCCATGACGAAGCAGTTCGCGAGCTGCGGGTAGATGGTGCCCGCGTTGACGAGGGTGGAGCCGGCCGCGAGGTACTCGAGCTTCGACATCTTCTCGTAGAAGGCGATGGCCGTCTCGGTGGGGTCCTGCTCGTTGAGCGTGAGGCCCATCGCGATGCGCATCCAGAAGTACTGGGGCACCTCGAGGGCGTCGCCGTTGCGGCCCTTGATGCCGTAGCGGTTGTTCAGCGTGACGACGCCGATGTACTTGAGCAGCTCGTCGTGCGCGGGCTCGAGGGCCTGGGCGAGGCGCTCCAGGTCGAACAGCTGCACCAGGCGGGAGTCGAGGAGCATCTCGTCGACGCCGCGCTGGATGTTGCGGGCGAAGTGCTCCGCGTGGAGGCGCTTGAGCTCCTCGGGCGACGAGTAGTCGCCGAGGACGCGCTTGTAGATGGTCTTGAGGAGGAGGCGCGCGGCGACGGTGTCGAACGCCGGGTCGTCCTTCACGTTCTGGAGCGCGACCTGGATGACGGCCTCATCCAGCTGCTGCGTGGTGATCCCGTCGAAGAGGGTGATCTCCAGCTCGGACGCGATCTGCGTGACCCAGCCGATGTTCTCGTCGAGGCCCTGCGTGGCGTCCTCGATGGCCAGGTTGATGCGGTTCGCGTCGTACGGCTCCCGCGTGCCGTCGCGCTTCACTACGGTGATGGACACTCTGCTCCTCGTCGTCTTCGTCGTCCGCCCTGATCGGCTGCGGACCGTCCTGCTGTCGGCGGCGACGCGGTGCGGGTCGTGCCCGCCGCGCCATGTGCCTCACCAGCCCTGGTCCTCACCAGGGGAAATGCTCGGCGGGCCCTCATCCGCCCGGCTCCAGGGAGCCCAGGCGGCGGGGTGTCCCGCGGTCCCATCACTATATATGCGGGCCCCCGGCCGAGCCCAACCCCATATGTAGTGGGCGTGTCGTCCACAGGTGTGGACAACTCCGCGGACTTGTCCACAGGTTCCACAGGCTACGGAGCGCCGCCGACATCCCTGTCCGGTGGCGCCCGGGGCTGCGGGCGGATGCCTGCCGGACGGTAGGATCTGACCCTCGTGAGCACGTACGGAAGCCTCCTCAAGACCCGCGGCGTGGGCCGAATCATCGCCGCCCAGCTCGTGGCGCGCTTCCCCGGCGGCATGCTCTCGCTCGCGTTCCTCATGCACGTCGAGCGCATCCACGACTCGTACGGCGCGGCCGGCCTCGTGCTCGCCGCGACGAGCATCGGCCAGGCCGTCGCCGGCCCCCTCACCAGCCGGTGGATGGGCGTCTGGGGAATGCGGCCCGTCCTCATCCTCACGTCCCTCGTCTGCACCGTGGCCGTCGTCGCGGTCGCGCTCGGCGACGCGGGCACGTCCGTGCCGGTGTTCATGGTGCTCGGCCTCGTCGCCGGCCTTGCCAACCCGCCCGTGCAACCGGCCGTCCGCACCATCTACCCGAAGATGGTCAACTCGAAGCAGCTCACGCCCCTGTTCTCGCTCGACGCCTCGGCGCAGGAGATCATCTGGGTGCTCGGGCCCGTCATCGCGACGTTCCTCGCCATCCAGGTCGACACGAGCGCGGGGATCCTCGTCGCGGCCGCCTTCCTCGTCGGCGGCGGCGCGTGGTTCATCTCCTCCCCCGAGCTCGGCCGGGTGCGCATCCCGCGCAGCAAGCGCCGCTTCGGCGTCGTGCTCGGCCGCCCGCCCGTGCTGCTCAGCACCGTCGTCGGCTTCCTGCTCATCGCCGCGTGCTCGGCCATCGAGGCCGGCGTCGTGGCGGTGTACGGGCACGGCGGACCGGAGGCCGGCTTCGTCCTCGCGATCTTCGCGGTCGGCTCGCTCATCGGCGGCCTCTCGCTCGGGCACATCCCCATCAGCCCGTGGGCCATGGCCCGGCGCCTCACGATCATCCTGGTCGGCACGGCCCTCGCCGCCGTGTGGATGCAGTTCGCCTGGCTCTCCGTGTTCCTCTTCCTCGCGGGCGTCGGCATCGCGCCGGCACTCGCGGTGCTGTTCGCGGTCGTCTCCTCGTCGGTGCGGTTCAGCGACACCGCGGAGGCGTACGGCTGGGTCGGCACCGGCCAGCTGATCGGGGCCGCGCTCGGCTCGGCGGCCGCCGGCTTCGTGATCGACGCGCAGGGGGCGCAGGGCGCCTTCGTCGTGGCGGCCGTCCTGCTCGCCGCGGGCACCGCCATCGCGGCCGTGTTCCACCGGCACAGCCCCGATCTGCGGGGGCGCGACGCCGGCCCCATCCCGGACACGGAGCCCGTCGCCATCGTCACCTGACGCGCCGGTCCCCTTCCGCACGGCAGGCCCGGACGCGCGCCGCCTGCCGCGCCCCAGAGTTCCCGCCCCCGGGGAAAATGACGTCGTCCGGCTGGATAGTGTGAGGGCATGACCTCTCAGCAGACCCCTCTGACCACGCGACGCCTGCGGGCCGGGATCGCCGGGCTGGGGCTCGTCCTCGGCCTGACGCTCGCCGGGTGCAGCTCGCCTGCCGCCGACGACGCCGCGACGCCCACGCCCTCCGCCTCCGCGAGCGCATCCGCCGAGGCCGCGACCCCCACGCCCGACGCGAGCGCCGACGCCGGTTCCGGTGACGCCGCCGCGACCGGATCCCGCGAGGCCATCGCCGCGAAGACCCGCGACATCGCCTGCGGCCTCAAGGACAAGTCGACGCTCGAGGAGTCCGACGTCCAGGCGTTCCGCGACCTCGGCACCGAGATCTCCGCCTCACCCGAGAGCGGCGCCGCCGCGGCCGGCCAGCAGATCACGGCCCTCGCCGACCAGATCGCGCCCGGCGTCGGACAGCCCATCAGCGCCGACCTGAAGACGCAGATGTCGAGCGCCTGCGACTCGCTCCAGTAGGTCCCGCACGCCAGACGGCCCCGACCCGCGCAGAGCGGGTCGGGGCCGTCGCACGTCCGGGCGGCTACCAGCGCGGGTGCACGGCCTCGCGGAAGTACCGGTCGTAGACGTCGGCGACCTGACGCTCGAACACCTCGCCGAGCGCGGGGGCGTCGCCGGCGCGGGCGTTGGCCTGCGCCTGCTCCGCGTTGCGCGCGCCGGGGATCACCGTGGAGACGCCCTCGCGCTGCACGATCCAGGCCAGCGCGACCTGCGCCGGCGTGAGGTCGGGCGCGGCCTCGTGGGCGGCGGAGGCGAACTCGCGCGCCGCGGCGACGCCCTGCTCGTAGTCGACGCCGGAGAAGGTCTCGCCGACGTCGAACGCCTCGCCCTTCCGGTTGAAGTTCCGGTGGTCGGTCTCGGCGAAGGTCGTGTCCGCCGAGTAGCGGCCGCTGAGGAGGCCCGAGGCGAGCGGGACGCGCGCGATGATGCCGACGCCCGCCTCCGCAGCGGCGGGCAGCACGCGGTCGAGCGGCTTGAGGCGGAACGCGTTGAGGATGATCTGCACGCTCGCGACGCCGGGGCGCGCGATGGCGAGGAGGGCCTCGTCGGTCGTCTCGACGCTGACGCCGTAGGACGCTATGGCGCCGTCGGCGACGAGCTCGTCGAGGGCGTCATAGACGAGGTCGCTCGAGAAGACGGGCGTGGGCGGACAGTGCAGCTGGACGAGGTCGAGCGTGTCGACCCCGAGGTTGCGGCGCGAGCGGTCGGTCCACTCGCGGAAGCGGTCGAGGGTGAAGTTCGCGGGGTCCTGCGCGTCGCGGCGGCCCATCTTGGTCGCGACCGTGACGCCCGAGTCCGGGTGCGCGCGGAGCCAGGATCCGATGATCGTCTCGCTGCGGCCGTCGCCGTAGACGTCGGCCGTGTCGAAGAAGGTGATGCCCGCGTCGGCCGCCGCGTCGAGCACGGCGAGCGCGTCGTCCTCGGCGACGTCACCCCAGTCCCCGCCGAGCTGCCAGGTCCCGAGTCCGATGACCGAGACGTTCCGATGGGTCCTGCCGAGGCTTCTCTGCTCCATGCGTCGAGCCTACGCGCGGGGCGGGCGGCGATCGCCGGACTGCGGCGGCCCGGGATCCATGGCCGACGCTCGTGCTCGTCATGGGGTGCTCATAGGGACGGGCGGTGTGATCTCCTCATCGCCCCCATCGGGCCACCCCAGACACGAAGGACCGTCATGAACGAGACACCGCAGGAGCCGACCGGACGCCCGGACGAGGCCCCGGCCGGCGACGCCGGCACGACCACCCCCGCGCCCTCCGCCGACGCGACTCCCACACCCTCCGTCACGCCCTCCGCCGACGCGACTCCCACCGCCGCCGCCGGCACCTGGGCCGCCCCGAGCGGCCCCGCCGTCGGAGGCCCCGCCGCCCCGACCGCCGCCTACGCCACCGCGTCGCCGTCCGTCGGCCACGGTGCCCCCGCCGGATCCCCCTGGCCCGCTCCCGCGACCGACGCGTTCGGCCGGCCCCTGCACGTGGACGGCGCGGGCCACCCGGTCCCGCCGAAGCGCATGGGCCGCGGCCTCCGCACGGGCCTCATCGCTGGCGCATCCGCCCTCGCCCTCCTCCTCGCCTTCGGCAGCGGCACCGCGGTCGGCTTCATGGCCGACCTCGGGCGCCACTCCTCCGCGGCGGGCGAGTCGCGCGTCCAGGACCCCGGCTCCTTCGTCCCCGGGCAGGGCCACGGCCGGGGCATGGGCGGCACCGGGCAGGGCTCCGGCAGCGGGTCCGGCACGCAGCGCGGCTCGGGATCCGGCACCGGCACCTCGGCGACCTCCCCCGAGGCGTCGGCCGAGCAGATCGCCGGGGTCGTCACCGTCGACTCCGCCCTCACCTACGAGAACGCGGCGGGGGCCGGCACCGGCATCATCCTGTCCTCCGACGGCACCATCCTCACCAACAACCACGTCGTCAGCGGCGCCACGAGCATCCGCGTCACGGTGGAGTCCACCGGCAAGGCGTACGTCGGGAAGGTCGTCGGCACCGACGCCACGAACGACGTCGCGGTGCTCAAGCTCGAGGGCGCGTCGGGCCTCACCCCGGCGAAGATCGACACGGACGGCGTCCAGGTCGGCGAGGCCGTCACGGGCGTCGGCAACGCCGGCGGCACCGGCACGCTCACGGCGGCGTCGGGCTCGGTCACGGCGCTCGGCCAGTCGGTCACGACGCAGTCCGAGGGCACGGCGGCGGGCGAGACGCTCACCGACCTGATCCAGACGGACGCGCCCATCGTCTCCGGCGACTCCGGCGGCCCCCTCCAGGACGCGGACGGCGAGGTCGTCGGCATCGACACGGCCGCTTCGAGCGGGTCCGCCGACATCACCGGCTTCGCCATCCCGATCGACCGCGCGATGTCCATCGCGAAGCAGATCGAGAGCGGCGTCGAGTCCGGCACCGTGAAGATCGGCTACCCCGCCTTCCTCGGCGTCCTGCTCGCGAACCAGCCGGGCGCCGTCGCGGGCGCGCCGCTCTCCGGCGTCGTCGACGGCTCCGGCGCGGCGAAGGCCGGGCTCGCCCAGGGCGACGTCGTCACCTCGGTCGACGGCAAGCCCGTCGCCTCCGCATCCGAGCTCAGCACCGCGGTCTCCGGCCACAAGCCGGGCGACCGCGTGAAGCTCGGCTGGACCACCGCGGCCGGCGCGCAGAAGACGGCCGAGGTCACCCTCTCGGAGGGCCCTGTCAGCTGACCGGCGCGCCCCACCACCACGACGGCCCGTCCCGCATCGCGCGGGGCGGGCCGTCGTCGTGCGCCGGGCGTCAGCCCCGGGGAGCGCGGGTCACTGCCCGCCGAACCCGGTCGTCGAGATGCCCTTGATGATCTGCCGCTGGAAGAAGAGGAACACCACGATGAGCGGCAGGGCCGCGAGCACGGCCGAGGCCATGTTCTGCGCGTACTGGATCCCGTAGGCGCTCTTCACCGTCTGCAGCCCGACGGGCAGGGTCATGAGGCTCGAGTCGTTGGTCGCGATGAACGGCCAGAGGAAGTTGTTCCACGCGCCGATGAAGATGAAGATCGCCACCGCCGACAGGATGGGGCGCGACAGCGGCATCACGATCTGCAGGAACACGCGCACGCGCCCGGCGCCGTCGACGCGCGCCGCGTCCTCGAGCTCGATGGGGATCTGGTCGAAGAACGCCTTCAGGATGAAGACCATGGCCGGGTGCACGAGCTGCGGCAGGATCACCGCCCAGAGGGTGTCGATGAGGTCGAACGAGAGCATCTGGTAGAAGAGCGGGACGATCAGGATCTGCGGCGGCACGATGATCGCCGCCACGATCGCCCCCATCAGCACCTTCCGCCCGCGGAAGTCGATGCGGCTGAGCGCGTAGCCGGCGAGCGCGGAGAACACGACGGCCACCGCCGTGATCACGCTGCTCGTGAGCAGGCTGTTCCAGGTCCACAGCGGGATGGTCCCGCCGTTCAGCACCGAGGCGTAGGCGTCGAGCGTGAAGCCGCCCGCGGGGAAGAGGGTCACGGGGAAGGCGGCTGCGTCGGTCTCGGACTTGAACGACGTGAGCACCGCCCAGAGGAACGGCAGCAGCCACGCGGCCGCGAGCACGATCAGGATCAGGAGGGCCGCGACGCGGGAGGGCGCGAACCGCGGCGTCCCCGTGCGCCCGGCGCGCGCGGCAGAGGTGACGGACGGCTTGCGGGCGAGCGTGCCGGCGGAGAAGGCGGGTCGGGTGGCGGTGGTCATGGCTTCCTCCGGGTGGCCGTGAGCTGCACGATCGAGATGACCACGATCAGGGCGAAGAAGATGTACGAGATGGCGGCCGAGTAGCCGAAGCGGAAGCCGGTGAACCCGGTCTCGAAGACGTACTGGACGATGGGCCGGGTCGCGCCGCCGGGGCCGCCCGCGGTCATCTGGTAGATCTGGTCGAAGACCTTGAGCGACGCGAGCACCTGCAGGATCGCGAGGAGCGCGGTCGTCGGCGCCAGCTGCGGGATCGTGATGGAGAACAGCTGCCGCCACCTCCCGGCGCCGTCGAGGGCCGCGGCCTCGTACTGCTGGTCGGGGATGTTCTGCAGCGCCGCCAGGTAGATGAGGAAGTTGAACCCGACGGTCCACCACACGGTGGTGATCACGACGCTCGCCATCGCCAGCGACGAGTCCTGCAGCCAGGCCGGCTGCGGGAGGCCGAGCGACCCGGCGATCGCGTTCACGACGCCGAGCTGCGGGTTGTACATCCACAGCCAGAAGAGCGACACCACGGTGGAGGCCAGCAGGAACGGCAGGAAGAACGACAGCCGCCACAGCCACTGGCCCGGCAGCCCGAGGTTCACGAGCAGCGCGAGGACCAGGCCGACCACGAGGAGGGGCACGGTGCTCGCGACCGTGAACACCACGGTGTTGCCGAGCGAGCGCCACATCTGGGAGTCGCCGAACGCCTCCGCGTAGTTGGCGAACCCGATGAAACCGCCGTTCGCGCCCGTCAGGCTCTGGCCCGTGAGGCTCTGGTAGAAGCCGTAGAGCACGGGCCACACGAGGAAGAGCAGGAAGGTGACGAGGAAGGGGGCGATGAAGAGCATCCCCTGCATCTGCTCCTTCGCGCGCGGACGGGGACGGCCGGCGGCGGGGCTCGGGGAGGCGGGACCGGTCGCGGGCGCGACCGGGGCGGGTGGTGCTGCTGTCGTCACGAGAGGACTCCTTCGTCGTTGCGCTGGGAGGATGCGCCGGGCCGCGGAGGCGGCCGCCGGCCGCTACAGGGGGTTGGGCTTGGCGAGCAGCGCGTCGATCTGCGCGATGAAGGCGTCGAGGCCGGCCGCCGGATCCAGCCGGCCGAGGAACACGTTCTGCATGTTCTCGGCGAAGAACGTCTGGAAGTCCGAGCCGGACCCGGTGAAGTACGCGACCGGGTCGTACTCGATCTGCTCGGCCGCGTACGCGTAGTGCGCCTGCGGCAGGAGCTCGGCGTACTCGGGGCTGTCGATCACGGGCTTGTACGCCGGGATGTGCCCGGCGCCCGCCCACTGCAGCGAGTTCTTGAGGAGGTCGGTGACGAACTCGTAGCTCTTGCGGCGCTTCTCCGGGTCCGGCGCGTTCTGGTGCGGCAGCACGAACGCGTGCGAGTCGGCGAAGGACGCGGGCGTGCCGTAGAGCGTCGGGATCGGCATCGCGTCGAACGGCAGCTTCGCGGTCTGGAACGTCGGCAGCTCCCACACGCCCGTGAAGATGGCGCCGCTCTTGCCGCCCGCGAACTCGGCGATGGCGGTGCCGGCGTCGCCGCTCGGGGTGGCGATGGTGCCGTCGAGGAGCGTGCGGATGAAGTCCACCGCGGCGAGCGCCTTCTCGCGGTCGTAGACCACCTGGCCGCCGGTGGGCAGCTCCATCTGGCCGCCCATCTGCTTGTAGAGCGTGTAGAAGAGCCGCCACATCTGCGTGCCGTCGCCGAGGTAGCCGTAGCTGAGCCCGTGCACGCCCGTGACGCGCTGCATGGCGCGCATCGCGTCGGCGAACGCCTCGGGCGAGCTGAGGGGGGCGAGCTGGCCGTCGTCGCCGAGGAGGCCGGCCTGGCCCGCGATGTCGGTGTTGTACATCATCACGAACGGGTGGCTGTCGAGCGCGATCGAGTAGAGCTCCCCGTCCACCACGCCCTTGTCCCAGACGCGCGGCTCGAAGTCGGCCTGCGTGACGCCGAGCTCGGCGAGCACGTCGAGGTCCCACGGGTCGAGGAGGCCGCCGGGCGCGAAGCCGGGCACGCGGGCCGCGTGCATCACGGCGACGTCGGGTGCGCGACCGCCGACCGAGGCCATGGCGAGCTTCGTGTAGTACGGCTGGCCCCAGGCGAGGACCGTGGCGGTGACGTCGAACCCGTCGCCCGTCTCCTCCGCCTCGCGCACCATCTCCGTCATGCGGATGCCGTCGCCGCCGGACAGCAGGTGCCAGTACTTCAGGTCGACGATGCCGCCGGCGGATGCCACCTGGGGCGCGCAGCCGGAGAGACCCCCGACCAGGAACGCGCCGCCCAGGGCGGCCGCGCCGCCCATGATCAGCTGACGCCTCGACCATGCCGTGGGACGTGCCCCGGCCTCTCCTGCAACAGGATCCATTGACCACTCCTTCGTGATGCGATGATCATTACATCGTTGTAATGCCGAGTGCAATGTTTCGTGGGGCCGATCTCGGGAGTCGGCGGACAGCGGAGCGATCAGGCCGCGGGCGCCGGGCGCGTGCTCCCGCGCGCGACGATGCGGTGCGGGATCACGACGTGCACGGGCGGGCCCTCGCGCTCCTCGATGCGCCGCACGAGCTGGGCGACCGCCGCCTCCGCGTAGGCGCGGATGTCGAAGTGCACGGTCGTGAGCGTGGGGATCGAGAAGCGCGACTGGTCGACGTCGTCGAAGCCGGCGACCTGGACGTCCTCCGGCACGCGGACGCCGTGGTCGGCGAGCGCGCGGAGGGCGCCGAACGCGAGGCCGTCCGTGAAGCAGAACAGCGCGTCCGGCGGGGCGTTGCCGCCGGAGAGCCACGCGTCGACGGCCTCGGCGCCGGACGCGCTGTTCCAGCCGGTGCGGTCGATCTCGATCGGCGCCTCGCCCGCCTCCTCCATCGCGCGCCGGTAGCCGATGCGGCGGAGGTCGCCCGCCGCCGACTCCTCGCGCGTGGCCGTGCCGACGGCGGCGATGCGCCGGGCGCCGGTGCCGAGCAGGAACCGGGTCATGTCGTAGGCGGCCTGGACGCTGTCGACGCCCACCCGGTCGGCGATCTCCTGCTCGACCTCGCCGATCACCACGACGGGCGGCAGCGACTCGGCGCGCACGATGGCGCTCTTCGACAGCAGCACCGGGTTGAGGATCAGGCCGTCGACCAGGTGCTCCCGGGCGCGCGACATGAGGTCGCGCTCCCGGTCCGGCCGCGACCCGGTCTCCTCCATCTGGATGCTGTAGCCGGCCTCGTGCGCCACCTCCACCAGGTGGTGGGCGAGCTCCGCGGAGTACGCCGTGCCGAGGTCCGGCAGCGCCACCGCGATGACGCCCGTGCGGCCGTTGCGGAGGCCGCGGGCGGAGAGGTTGGGCACGTAGTCGAGCGCGGCCACCGCCTGCTCGACGCGCTCGCGGGTGGCGGGGCTCACGGCGACGCGGCCGGTGATCACGTTGGAGACGGTCTTCGGGGAGACGCCGGCGCGCGCGGCCACGTCCTTCACTGTCGCGCGCATGGTCCTCCCGGGCCCGGACGGCGGCGATCGGCGGCCGCGGTCGGTGCCCCGAATCTAATGCACCCGCATTCCCCCACCTGCGGAGGCGACGCCCGGGAGCGGCGGGCATACTGCACGGATGATCTCCACCGCGCACGCCACGACCCTCCTGGAGCTCGGCCTCGAGTGGAGCCCCGAGCCCGGCGACCGGTTCCGGATCCGCGGCCAGGGCTTCGAGTCGGACGTCTTCACCATCAGCGAGCTCACCATCGAGGCGCACGAGCACGCGACCGGCACGGTGCTCGGCTTCAACGGTACGACCGAGTGGGCGCTCGACTCCGTCGCGCTCGAGGACAGCCTGTGGCTGCCGCGGGAGGACCAGCTGCGGTCGCTGCTCGGCGGCGCCTTCCGGTCGCTGCGCCGCCAGATCGGCGGGGCCGAGGACGGCGCCCACGTGGTGCTCGTCGTGATCGACGGCGAGGAGGCCGAGCACCGCGACCTCGAGGCGGAGGAGGCCTACGCGAAGGCGCTCATCGCCGTGATGGAGGCGGCGGCCGCCTAGCCGCCGGCCCGTCAGCGCCGGGGACGGCGACAGGTGCGGATCAGGCCCGCGCCCGGCGGCGGACCGCCACGGCGGCGATCCCGCGCCAGCCGAGGAGCAGGATCCCCAGGATGATCGCGGTCGTGATCACGAACGGCACCACCACGCCCTCGCCGGTGAGCGCGCGCAGCACCATGCCCACGACGATCGTGACGCCCCACACCATGAGGCCCGTGGGCACCACGCGGGACGGCGCCCGCCAGGCGCGCGCCACGATCCAGCCGACGACGCCGGCCGCGAGGAACGGCCACGCGGTGCCGAGCACGCCCGACGGCGCGAGGTCCTCGCCGTGGCTGGCGCGCCCGATGAGGACGAAGACGACGACGAGCGCGGCGTCGAGCACGGCGGCGCGGAGGATCTCGGGACGGGCGGCGGGGCGGGCGGTTCGGCGGGTCACCCGGAGATCCTAGGCGTCGTCGCCTGGGCGGGCGGCGCCCTGTCCCGCATCCGCGTCCGCCGTCGCGTCCGGCAGCAGCAGGAAGCCGTCGGCGACGAGCCCGCGGATCCGCGGCAGCAGCTCCGCGCGGAGGGCCGCGGCGTCGACGGAGGTCAGCTGCGCCACGGCGTCCGCGATGGCGCCCACGGTGAGCTCGCCGTCGCAGGCGCCCACGAGCGCCGCCAGCCCGGTGTCGAGCGGCACCTCGCGGCCGAAGCCGGCGCCCTGGCGGAGGATCATCACGGTGGGGTCCTCGGCGCCCGGCCAGTGGTGCCGCTCCTCGGTGACGTCGCCCGCCAGCACGAGCGCGGTCGCGGCCAGCGCGTCGTCGTCGAGGAGCGCGAGGGCGTCGTGCGCGGCGTACGACGCGGCGAGGTGCTCGCCCAGGCCGGTCGGATTGTGGCCGAGGCCGCCGGGCAGGCGCTCGAGGCGGCGGAGCGTCGGCGCGCCCGCGGCGGGCCGGCGCAGGGTCAGGTAGCCGAAGCCGACGGCGTCCACCCCGCGGGCGGCGAAGTCGTCGAGCCACGCGCCCATGAGCGACTCGGACTCCGGCGTGCCGGCGCGGGTGCCGCCGTCGCGGATCCACGTCTCGGCGTAGAGGGCCGCGTCCTGCACCTCGCGCTCCACGACCCACGCGTCGAGGCCGGACCCCGTCCGCGCCGCCGCGCGATCGAGCCAGCCCGCGACCCTCTCGAGGCCCGGCTCCCCCGCCCGGTGCTCCCAGTTGCCGAGGAGCTGCGCGACGCCCCCGGGCGTCAGGTGGTCGGCGAGGTCCGCGATCACGCCCTCCACGAGCGCGTCGCCGACGAGCCCGGCGTCGCGGTACTCGTACGCCGGGACGCCCTCCGCCCTCGGCGTGATCACGAATGGCGGGTTCGAGACGATGTGGTCGAACCGCTCCCCCGCGACCGGCTCGAACAGGCTGCCGAGCCGGAGCTCGATGGTCGTGATCCCGTTGAGCGCCGCGTTGAGGGCGGCGAAGGCGAGCGCACGGGCGGAGATGTCGGTGGCGACCACGCGGTCGGCGTGGCGGGAGGCGTGCAGGGCCTGGATGCCGCAGCCGGTCCCGAGGTCGAGCGCGCTCGCGACGGGGGTGGAGATCATCAGGCCGCTGAGGGTGGCCGACGCCCCGCCGACGCCGAGCACGTGGTCCTCGTCCAGCGCGCCGCCGGTGGCGAGCTCGCCGAGGTCGGAGGCGATCCACCACTCGCCGACCCCGTGCGCGTCGATGAAGCCGTAGGGCCGCAGGTCGACCGCCGGCCGCACGCGCTCGCCGTCGACCTCGACCAGCCCGAGGCGCACGGCGCCGTCCACGCCGAGGGACGGCAGGGCGGCGCGGAGGTCGGCGGCGTCGACCGGGTCGCCGAGCACGAAGAGGGCCGCGAGGGCGGCGGGAGCCGGGAGGCCCGCCGCGGTGCGCGCGGCGGCGACGGCGCGGCGGGCGGGGATCCGGTTGCCGCGGTGAAGCGCCTGGCCCGCCGCGTCGCCCCAGACGTCGAGCGCCGAGGCCAGGGTGAAGGGCGCCGCCTCGAGGTCGGCGCGCAGCGCCCGCACCTCCGGGGTCGCGACGGTCACGGACGGGATCGCGGGGCGGGGCACCGGTCGAGCTTAACGAGCGGAGGCGCCGGCCGCCGGGCGGATGCCCGACGACCGGCGCCGTGGAGGGGTGGCGGTCAGCGACTCGTGACGGTGAGCGTCGGCGCGCTCGGCGCCTGCGTCCCCTGCACGTTGAGGCCGACGTGCATGGTCTGTCCGGCGGGGATCCGCGCCGCCCAGTCCGCTCCGGTGCACGTGATGCGGCTGGAGGCGACGCTGCAGGTCATCCCCCAGCTGTTCGGCACGGCCGTGACGCCGGGGCTGTCCCAGGAGACCGTCCAGCCGGAGACCGCGGAGCCCGCGGTCACGGCGAGCTCGGACGAGTACCCCGTGCCCCACGATCCGTTCAGCTTGTAGCTGGCCGTCGCTCCACCCGAGGGAGCCGGCTGCGGCTGCGGCTGCGGCGCGGGCTGCGGCTGCGGCTGCGTGCCGGAACCCGAGCCCGCGCCAGAACCCGAACCGGAGCCGGAACCCGAGCCGGAGCCCGAGCCCGCCGCTGAGCCCGAGCCCGACGATGCCGCCGGGTGCAGGATCGGCGCCATGGCGTCGAGCTTCGCCTGCTCCGGGGTCACCCAGTCGCTCTTCACGAGCCCGCCCGTGTCGTTGCTGTCGGGGTTGAACGACCAGAAGGACGAGCTGATGCCGGTGGTCTGCAGGTAGGACACCAGGGTGGACAGCCACTGCTTGTCGCTGGTGGTCTCCAGCCGGGTGCCGAACTCGCCGAGCAGAACGGGGGCGATGTTCTTCTTCGCGAGGTAGCCCCAGTGGGTGTCCCACACGCTCGTGAGGTTGTTCGGGTAGTCGGGCGAGCTGAACCACGACTGCGCGTAGATGCTCGACGGGTAGTCGTGCGGGGAGTAGACGACGCGGTTCGCCACGCTCAGCTCCACGGGCTTGTCGCCCGCGGCGCCGAGGGCCCCGCCCCACCAGGTGCCCGAGCCGTCGGGCTGCTTGTCGGTGCCCTCGACGATGACGAGCAGCTTCGGGTTCACGGACAGCACCGCGTTCCCGCCGCGCTCGGCGGCGAGCCGCCAGTCGGTGGCCGTGTCGCCCGTGCCCCATGATGCTTGGCCGTGCGGCTCGTTGTGCAGGTCGACGCCGATGACCGTCGGGTCGTCCTTGTAGCGGTCCGCGAGCATCTTCCAGTCGGAGATCCACTGCGACTCAGGGAGGTCGTTCGAGTACCACAGCTCGGACTGGCCGTCGGTGGTGGGGCGATGCTGGTCGAGGAACACGTTCAGGCCGTTGGCCTTGGCGGAGGCGATGGCGCGGTCCATGAGCTGCAGCGGGGTCAGGCCGCGCAGGTCCGGGTTCGCGTTCAGCCAGTCGGCCGTGCTCGATGCGTGGAGGCACGTGTTCGAGAAGGGGAACCGCACCGTGGTGAAGCCCATGTCGTGGAGGTGCTTCATGCCGCTGTCGAGGGTGATCTTGTCTAACCCATGGACGACGCAGCCCGACGACTCGAGCCCGAACCAGGCGGCGCCGCGGATCGTGTAGGTGGAACCGGTGGAGTCGACGATCTTCCCGCCGTCGGTGTGCAGCCACCCGGAGGCGGTCGTGGCGGTGGTCGTCGCGGCGGTGCGAGCCGACGTGGAGCCCGGATCGGCTGCGGAGGCCGAGGCAGCCGATGCTCCCGCCGCCGCGAGAGCGACCGGGAGGAGGAGTCCGAGCAGAGCTGTGGTGAGGCCTCTTCGTGTCTTCATGGCGGAAGGCTAGGAGTCCCGCAGGATCCGCGAGGACATCCCTCACAGGAGGTGAGGGTGAAATCCCGGTGAAGGGGGAAAGCAAAAACCCCGCCGGAGCGGGGTTCTTGTGGACCTAAGGAGATTCGAACTCCTGACCTCCTCGATGCGAACGAGGCGCGCTACCAACTGCGCCATAGGCCCTGACAACTCCACGAGACTACCACGTCGCGGGGAGCCCTCCGAACCGCGCGGCCCGGAGGAGGCGGAAGCAGCCGACGACGCGGCGCCGGCCCTCCGAGGTACGGACCGGCTTCCTAGCCGACGGCGCGGCGACGTCGCAGGACCTCGTCGAGGTCGCCCATGCCGGGCTCCGCGTCGTCGACGATGCCCATGCGGGAGAAGCGGCTGACCGGAGCGGTGCGCGCGGCGGGCGCGACCGGAGCGGCGGATGCGGCGGGCGCGGCCTCCTCCTCGGCGGCCAGGCGGGCGACCTCGGGCTCCATGTGCGCACGGCGCAGCGTCTCCTCGGACGCGGCGGCGGCGCGGCGCATCTCCTCGACGGGCGACAGCGGCGTGCGCGGCGCGTTGCCGGCGCCGGGGCGCGGACCGGGCGCCTGCGAGCGCGAGAGGTAGAGCGGCTTCGGTACGGGGACGGGGGTCCACGACTCCCCCTCCTCGCGCTCGGCCACGGGGGCGGCGGGCTGCTCGGTCGACTCATGGAAGTCGGTGAAGCCCGTCTGCGGTCGCGGACGCGCCTCGGGCGCCTGGAGACGGCGGGCGGCGGCGACCTGGGACATGCGCTGCAGGATCGCGAGCGAGCCCATCGTGGCGAGGGAGGAGATCACGAGCAGCGTCCACGCGGCACCGCCGGCGACCTGGGCGAGCCCGGTGACGACGCCCACGAGGGCGAGCACGAGGATCGCGGTGGCGACGAGCCGGGTGCGGCGGAGGCGCGTGGCGGCGGAGGGCGACGTTGCGGACACGGGGGCCACTTTCGGTAGGGCGCGCTGGGCGGCGGCGTCTCTCGCGCGCGCGGCGGCTTCGGCTTCTTCGGCGGCGCGGCGGAGCGCGCGCTGCTGCTCGACGACGCTGCGGGCGCTGGTCTCGGCCCGCACCGCGTCGGGGACCTCGGCCGTCTCGGCCAGGATCCGCAGGGTCTGCTGCAGCCGCACGGCGTTGCGCTCGGTCGCCATGTACTGGCGGCGGTGCAGCCACGTGGGCAGGAGGTAGGCGAGCCAGAGCACCGCGGAGAGCGCGATGATGATGCCGCCGGATTGCATGTCCCGAGGCTAGGAGGTCGGGGGCGCACCGCGCGGGAAGCGCGCCGCGTGTCCACCGCCGGACCGGCGCATCCGCAGGCGGGGACGGCGCGTAGCGTGGCGCCCGCGGATCAGATGCGGCGCTGCACGGCGAGCGGTGCCGCGGCCGCCTGGACGTCGGCCTCGGGCACGCGCGACCACTCGGGATCCACGCCGCCCTGCTTCCACCGGTCGAGCACGCTGGTGGACAGCTCCTCCACGACGAGGCCGAAGCAGAAGTGGTCGCGCCAGTCGCCGTTGATGTGGATGTAACGGCGGCGCAGCCCCTCGTACCGGAAGCCGAGCTTCTGCACGACGCGGAGGCTGGGGGCGTTCTCGGGGCGGATGCAGATCTCCATCCGGTGGAGCCCCAGCGTGGTGAAGCAGTGGTCGGTGGCGAGCGCGACGGCTGTGGGCGTCACGTTCCGGCCGGCGAAGTCCTGGCCGACCCAGTAGCCGATGGTCGCGCTGGACAGCGAGCCGTAGGCGATGGACGACACGTTGAGCTGCCCGGCGAACTCGTCGTCGTACTCGATCACGAGCGGCACGCCGAGCCCCGCCCGCGCGTTGGCCTGCAGCGACCGGATGCTCGCGCGGGTGTCGAACGCCATGGGCGCGTACGGGCTGGTCGCCTCCCACTTGCGGAGCCACGATCGGTTGTCGAGCAGCGAGCGCTCGAGGGCCCGCGAGTCGCGGAGCCGGATGGGGCGGACGGAGATGCGCCCGTCCCGCATGGTGGGTACGGTCTGCGGCACGTCCATGAGCCTAGGCCCGACCGGGACGGGCGGGGATCCGCCCCGACGAAGCCGCGCGGAGCGGATCGAGGGAGGCGGGCCGACCGCCGGACGCGCGGATCAGCGCTCGAGCGTCTTGACGAACTCGGGCAGCCACTCGCGCAGGCCCTCGCCGAGGTCCTCGTGGTCGACGCCGAGCTGCACGATGGCCTTCAGGTAGTCGAGCCGATCGCCCGTGTCGTAGCGGCGGCCGCGGAAGACCACGCCGTAGACCCCGCCGGTCCACTCAGGCGCGGCGGCCATCTTCTCGAGCGCGTCGGTGAGCTGGATCTCGCCGCCCTTGCCGGGCTCGGTCTTGTGCAGCACGTCGAAGACCTCGGGGCGCAGCACGTAGCGGCCGATGATGGCGAGGTTGGAGGGGGCGGTGCCGGCGGCCGGCTTCTCGACCATGCCGGTGATGCGCACGACGTCGTCGTCGTCGGTCTCCTCGACCGTGGCGACGCCGTAGAGGTGCGTCTGCGAGGGATCCACCTCGAGGAGCGCGACGACGGAGCAGCCGCGCTGGAGCTGGACCTCGATCATGCGGGAGAGGAGCACGTCGCGCTTGTCGATGATGTCGTCGCCGAGGAGCACGGCGAACGGCTCGCGGCCCACGTGCATCTCCGCGCGGAGCACCGCGTGGCCGAGGCCCTTGGGGTCGCCCTGGCGGACGTAGTGCATGTCGGCGAGGTCGGTGGACTCGTTGACCTTGCGGAGCTTCGCGTCGTCGCCCTTGAGCTGCAGGGTGGCCTCGAGCTCGGCGTTGCGGTCGAAGTGGTTCTCGAGGGCCGTCTTGTTGCGGCCCGTGATCATGAGGACGTCGTGGAGGCCCGCGCCCACGGCCTCCTCCACCACGTACTGGATGGCCGGGCGGTCGACGACCGGCAGCATCTCCTTCGGCATCGCTTTCGTGGCGGGCAGGAATCGCGTCCCGAGCCCCGCCGCGGGGATGACAGCCTTCGTGATGTGGGTGACCATGCGATCGAGCGTATCGAGAAAAGCTACCTAGACTCGACCCATGCCGAGCGATGTCCCCACCGAGAAGAGGGCCCTGCGCGCCCAACTGCGGGAGCGTCGTCGCCAGATGACCTCGACGGAGCGGGACGACGCGGCCCACGGGCTGACCAGCAGGCTGACGGAGCTCGTGGGGAACCACGACGCGCGGCGCGTCGCCTGCTACCTCTCCACCGTCGACGAGCCGACCACGCGCCCGTTCCTGCAGTGGCTGCACGCGGACGGCCGCCGGGTGCTCCTGCCGGTGTCGCGCGACGACGGCCTGCTCGACTGGGTCGTCAGCGACGGCACCGAGACCGAGGGCCTGTTCGGCCTGCCGGAGCCGGTGGGCGAGCTGCTCGGGCCGATCGCCATCAACGACGTCGACCTGATCATCGTGCCGGCCGCCGCGGTCGACCAGGGCGGCATGCGCATGGGCTGGGGCCGCGGCTACTTCGACAAGACCCTCGGATCGATGGAGGCCTGCCCCCCGGTCTACGCTGTGGTGTTCGACGCCGAGTTCGTCGACGAGCTCCCGCGGGAGAAGCACGACATGCCGGTCGACGGCATCGTGACCCCGACCCTCATCCACTCCTTCTAGGGACCCATGCCCACGTACTCCTACCGCTGCACGGTGTGCGGCAACGCCTTCGACATCGTCCAGGCGTTCACCGACGACTCCCTCACCGAGTGCCCCGTGTGCGGCGGCAAGCTCCGCAAGCTCTTCGCGGCGGTCGGCGTGAGCTTCACGGGCAGCGGCTTCTACCGCAACGACTCGCGCACCGAGGACGCGGCCAAGCGGTCGCGGTCGTCGTCCGGGTCGTCGTCGGCGAAGTCGGGCGACGCGTCGTCGTCGTCCTCTTCCTCCAACTCATCCGCGTCGTCGTCCGGATCCTCGGACTCCTCGGGCTCGTCCGGATCCGGCACGACGGGCCAGGGGTCCGGTACCGTGACCCCCAGCACCCCCTCCGGTCCCGCGTCCTCGGGCTCCGGTCCGTCCTCGCCGTCCACCTGATCGGGCGGCCCGCACGACAGGAGCACCCGTGAAGGGCTTCAAGGAGTTCATCCTCCGCGGCAACGTCATCGACCTCGCGGTCGCCGTCGTCATCGGCGCCGCGTTCACCGCGATCGTGACGGCCATCGTCACCAACCTCATCAACCCGGTCATCGCGGCGATCGTGAACTCGTCGTCCCTCGAGACCGCGCTGCGCGTCGACCTGCCGACCGCGTCCGGCGAGCCGTCGCCCATCTTCTTCGGCGCGATCATCGCGGCCGTCATCAACTTCCTCATCGTCGCCGCGGTCGTCTACTTCGGCCTCGTGCTCCCGGTCAACCACCTCAAGAAGGTGGCGTTCGCCAAGCAGAAGGCCGAGGAGGAGGCGACCCCGAAGGACGTGCCGCCGACCGAGGCCGAGCTGCTCATCGAGATCCGCGACCTGCTCGCCGGCCGCCCGTCGCCCGAGGGCGCGCACACGATCCCGTCGACCGCCGGCCAGCACGCGGCCGAGCCCGGCAAGCCGGCCTAGCCCGCCCTCCGCACGACCCGACCGCCTCCGGCGTCGACCCGTCAGCCCCAGTGGGGCGGGCGGTCGAGCCGGAGGCGGTCGTCGTTGGCGTCGGATGCGGCGGGCGCGTCGCCCCAGCCCTGCGGCGCGTCCTCGGCGGCGCGCACCGCGGGCGCGTGCGCGTCGGCCTGCGGCGTGGGGTCGGATCCGGGCACGGGCGGCGTCGACGCGCGACGCGACCGGCGGGCCGGGCGGCGCTCCCCCGCGGCGTCGGCCGCGCGGTCGGCGTCCGACGCGTCGCGCTCCGGCATCAATCCGCCCGGTGCGCGCCGGCCTGCACCTGCACGGGCGCGGTGACCGGATGCGCGTCCGAGATGGCGCCGAGGGCGGTGGCGATGCGGCGGGCGACGGCGTCCGGATCCGCGAACAGCTCGAAGGAGTGCACGCGCAGGTAGTGCCAGCCGAGGCGCTTGAGCATCTCGGGGCGCAGGCGCAGCGACTCGCGGAGGCTCGTCTGGTTGACGACCGGATCCGTCTCGATCGCGATCGCCCGGCCGCCGTAGGAGGCGACGAGGCCGAGCTTGTCGCGGTGGCCGAGGGCGGGCGCGAGGCCGAGGCCCTCGAGGCGGCGGGCGAGGTCGACGAGCATGGCGTCGCCGTCGTCCGGGATCGGGTCCTCGCGGAAGCGCGCCTCCGCCTCGGACAGGATCTGCGCGAGCGCGACGATGCCGTGCTTCATCCGGTCCTGGTCGATGTCCGACGGCTGGAAGCAGGAGACGACCACCATCGAGCGACGGGCGCGCGTCATCGCGACGGCGAGCAGGCGCTCCCCGCCGGGCGCCGCGAGCGAGCCGAAGTTCGACAGCACGCGGCCGTGCGGGGTGCGGCCGTAGCCGACCGAGAAGATCACGCGGTCGCGGCTCTGCGCGACGCACTGCTCGAGGGTCGCGACCATGAACGGCTCGGCGCGGTCGCCGATGAAGAACTCGGTGACGTCGCTGCGCTTGGCCGCCGCGTGGAGCACGGCCTGCTGCACGCGCACGGCGTGCCGGGCGCTCGCGGTGATGACCATGAGGGACTCGCGCGGGCGGTGGCTCGCGTGGTCGAGCACCAGCTCCACGACGCGGATCACCTCGGCGTCGACGCTCTCGACCGCGCCGGTGTCCTCGTCGGGCATGCCGTGTCCGTCGGCGACGAAGTCGAGCGACAGGCTGCCGTGGCCGAGGAACGTGCCGGCCCACGGGAGGGACTGGATGCGGCCGCCGTAGAACCGGCGGTTGACGAGCTCCGCCAGGTCCTCGCCGCCGGCGCGGTAGCTGCGGGTGAGCGCGAGGGACGGCAGGAGCTCGCCGAGGCGCGCGAGGGCGGAGTCGGCGTGGCGCTCCTCGAGCGTCGAGTCGTCGTCCGCGAGCTGGGGCGTCGAGCGCTCCGGCTGCGGCACGACCGCGATCGTGAAGGGCGACGGGGTCTGGGTGACGGGATCGCCGAAGACCACGGTCTGCTTGCCGCGCCGGATGCCGCCGAGGGCCTCCGCGAGCGTCATCGCGCCGGCGTCCACGAGGAACACGGCGTCGAACGGCATCTCGTCGGTGATCGCGGGCACCTCGTAGGGCGACGCGAGCCAGACCGGCGCGATGGTGCGGGAGAGGTGGGGCGCGGAGTGGTGGAGGGCCGCGGCGTCGACGGGGGCGGATCCGCCGAGCAGCTGACGCAGGTGGTGCGCCTCCTCGGGCCAGTCGACCACGCCGATCTTCCACGTCTCCGCGAGCTGCCAGGCCAGGAGGCCCGCGCTCGCGGTCGCGTGCGCCTCATCGACGAGGCGGAAGTCGGACTCGAGCCGGTCGAGCACGCTCGTGTTCGCGTTGAGGAGCGCCTTGTCGCCCGCGAGCATCTGCTCGAGCACGGACTGCCACCAGGCGAGCTCGAGCTCGGCGGCGACGGCCTCCTGCGGCACGTGCCGGTCGGAGAGGTCGCGCAGCAGCGGGTCGAGGTCGAGGCGGCGGAGCTCGGCCAGCAGGGAGGTGCGCTCCTGCAGGTTCTGGAGCACCTCGCTGTCCTCGGCGAGCTGGGCGACCTTCTCGCGCAGCTCGTCGACGGGCAGCTCGGCGAGCGGGGTGGGGCGCGTGAGCATGCTCAGCGGCTCGTCGAGCACGCGGAGGTCGGCGGCGACCTCTTGGTAGCGCACGTGCACGTCGGAGATGCCGCGCGGGACCTCGGGGGTCGAGCCGACCGCGACGTAGCGCTGCCACAGGATCCGCTGCTTCTGGATCGCCTGGAGGCTCTCGTGCATGTCGGAGATGTGGACGCCCGGGCGCACGTACTCGCGGGCGAGCTTGCGGAGGCGACGGCGGGTGATGCTCGTCATCTCGGGGGCGTCGCGGCGGGATCCGGTGGCCGCGATGATCTCGCTGAGCGACCGGTCGAACACCACGGGCTGGAACTTGTCGAGCGTCTCGCGCACGTCGAGCAGGAGGCGGAGGTACACGCCGAGCTCGTCGATGGAGCGGTAGGCGCGCATCCGGGTCTGGCCGATGAGCTCGTCGGCGCGCTCGAGGAGGCGCGGGAGGCCGTCGGCGGAGAGGGACTTCGCGAGGTCGTGGGCGTGCGTCGCGGCGGCGCTCGTGGGGAAGGTCGCGCCGTACCAGGGCGAGTCGCCCGGGCCGTAGCGGAACTCGCCGAGGCTCGCGGCCTTGACGAGGGAGGCGGCGGCGCTCGCGCGGTCGTGCGCGATGGCCTTCACGGCGTCGCGGGTGAGGCGCGCGGTGGTGGCCGGCGGGCTGGGGAGGAGCGCGAGGCGCGAGAGCTCGCCGAGCGCGTCGAGCACGGAGACGCCGAGGTCCGCGTCCGGGCGGCCGAGCGCGAAGCGGTAGTCGAGCAGCACGTGCCGCAGGCGCACGAGCGCGTCGTCGACCTCGGCGGTCTGCGCGGGCGCGGCCTTCTCGTTGCGGACGATGGACTGCACCACGTCGCGCTTCAGCGACTTCGGCGCGACGGCGAGGCCCGGCAGGCCCACGTCGGCGAGGCGCTGGCCGATGCCCTTGAGGGAGGAGGCGCGCGGGCTGACCACGAGCACGCGCTTGTTCTGCGCGACGAGGCAGCCGATGGAGTTGACGATGGTCTGCGTGCCGCCCGTGCCGGGCAGCGTCGTCACCACGAGCGAGTTGCCCGCGTTGATCTGCGCGATGACGTACTCCTGCTCCGGATCCGCGTCGAGCAGCAGCGTGTCGGTGACGGGCGGGCGCTGGTCCTGCGGGATCGGGTCGACCGGCGCGTAGGCCTCCCCCACTCCCCACTTCGCGGTGGGGTTGCCGGCGATGGCGTCGATGACGAGGTGCTCGAGGTGCTCGGCGTCCTCGGCGAGCGCCCGGCCGACCTCGGCGAAGGAGGAGACGACGAGGCGCGGCTGCACGGCGAACGCCGGCAGGTGCGAGGTGAGGCCGCGCAGGCGGTCGATGACCGGCTGCGGCTTGAAGGCGCCGTTCTGCACGGCGAGCGCGACGAACGACTCGGCGTCGAGCGTGATCTGGAACTGCTCCTCGAGCGCCCGGGCGAGCGCCGGGTTGAGGAACGGCTGGCCCTTGAGGCGCACCTCGTAGTCGCTGCCGTGACGGCGGATCGCGAGCGGGCGCAGCAGCACGGGCGCGCGGAACTGCTCGTCGGCGAAGCGCCACTCGGCGAGGCCGATGGCCAGGTGGATCGACTCGATGCCCCGCGCCGAGACCAGCTCGATGCCCTTTTGGGTGATCCGGTTGGCGGCCTTGCGCGCGCTGCGGAGCGCGAGCTCGTCGCGGATGAGGGACGACAGCAGCGTCGTCTTGCCCGTGATGAACTGCGCGAGCCCGCCCGGGTGCGTGGTGCTCAGCTCGATGCGGGAGCCCGGGTTGTCCACGAAGTGGAGGAGGGGCGAGGGCCCGCCGATGCCGGCCAGCTGCTCGCGCCACTCGCGCCAGCGGGGCTCGGCCACGTTGCCGCTGCCCAGCTGCACGTCGCCGACGCGGAGGTCGTGGGGGCTGGTGCTGTTGTGGGAAGCATTCACGTGGGGGTCCTCTAGAGGCTCGGCGGCGAACCCGGAGAGCAGGTCGTCGTCGTCGTCGGATCGTTCATTGGCACGCCACACCCGGCAACAGTACGACGCGGCAGGTGGGGAAACCGGCAGGCGACGCCGTGCGGGCGCGGATCCGGGAGCCGTGTCGGCTACTGGTTCGCGGGCGGGGCCGCGCCCGTCGGCCAGCCGGCCGCCCGACCCCGCGGGCCTCGGCCGGGCCGGCTCCCCTCCGCTACCATGGGCCCGTCAGCCTCTGTAGCTCAACGGAAGAGCAGTTCCGTCCTAAGGAAAGGGTTGGGGGTTCGAGTCCCTCCAGGGGCACCTCTAGTCGGGTCGACGCAAGTCAAGGTGTGCCGATTAAAGCCCTGCACATTCCAGTCACACGAACGCGACGAGCCCGCTCATGCGAGCCCGATTGAATATATAGCCGCAAAAGCGTTCCTGTGCGCGTCCTTCTCGAGAGTCATCAGCGATGACGCTGCGACCGCTTCCAGCACCACAGCCACACCCACAGTAGCTGTAGCAGAGGTGGCGTACTGCTCGCATCGCGTCTGCCAAAGCTTTGCGCGCGCACCAGTCAGTTTTGCATCAACCTTCGAGGTCGTCCGGGAATCACGCTCATCCCAGAGAATTACGTAGTTCTCAACCGCCAGTCGACTATCCTCAGCAATGTCCGGGTCATCTTTGACCGCGCGATAGATATCACGCGCCAGATGGAGCTTACGAGAGTCGCCGTCCAGCTTCTCGTCGCGCGGCGTCGGTCTCGCAGCCGGCCTTGGGTCGCTTTTACCGAACTCAATGCGCGTTTCAACTCGATCCTTCTTCGAAAAAAGAGACAGGTCGACGTGGATCTGCCGCCAGTTCTTGTGATCGTCGGGGACATAGGCCAGCGGTCGCTCCCACACTGCATCACTGCCGTGCGCTTCGAAGTCATGCTGGGCCAGCTGCGAGAACTCGTACACCACACTCGTCTCGTAGACAGCGTGTCGGTATTGCGCAAGCTTGCCTCCAACCCAGGCAGGTGGGGCACCTGCGGAAACAGAGCTTAAAGCTTCGCGTCGAGTACTGGCCAATTCGACCGCGCCCAAGGTGAGTCGGAGCAAGTCCTGCAAATTCGACGTTCTTGTCGGCGGCCTGCCGAGTCGTACCTGATTACTCCAGTACATCGGACACTCATTTCAGTCAAAGTCAAAGAATCAATGATCTCGTTACAAAGCTGCGTACTGCCACGAAGAGCACCACGCTTGATGGCTGTTATTCGCCGTGCACCCGGATCGCCTCGCGGATCGCATCCGCGTGCGCGTAGATCTCGTCGAGGAGCCGATGGGGTGGCGCGTCTCGACCTTGTGCGCGTCGAACAGGCCGAGGTACTTCTGCTTCTTGCCGTTGAAGTGGAGGCGCGCGATGGGCTTGCGGTTGTTGTCGTCGAGGAGGATCGCGAGGTACGACTTCGCGTCGCGGTGCACCACGCGCTGCGGCTTCACCTCGCTGCAGGCGATGGCCTTGACGATCTGGTAGCCCTCGAGCTCCTCGAGCGTCGTCTCGATCTCCGTGTCGCGGTCGAGGTCCGCCTCCACGACCTCCTCGCTGGTGATCACGTCGGCTGATGCGGCGGTCGGCGCCGAGGGGAACGCGGGAGCCCCGAGCGCGGTCTTGAGCCGATCGTTCACCTGCTCGTTCAGGTACTGCTTCGACGCCTTGCCGACGAGGGTCGTGAACTGGTCGCGCACCTTCTCGGTGAACATCCCGTCGTAGACACGGCGGGTGAGGAGCTTCACCCATTCCGGCGTCGGCTCGCGGAACTCCGCGGCGATCGCGCGCTTCAGCGCACCGACGTACTTGAGCTCGCCGGCCGCGCTAATGATCGAGTCGAGGTCGAACACGTCCTTCGTGAGCTTCATCAGCTCGGGCAGGAGGGTCTCGTCGATGTCGGCGAGGTCGAGCACGAGGAACGGCTTCTCGTCCATGCGGTTCGGCGCGTCGAGGTCCGTGTAGAAGTGGTAGGTCTCGCCGTTCGTGAGCACCGCGATGCGGGCGTTGGTCACGGCGAAGTAGCGGAACAGCTGCGACGCGTGCTCGATCTTCAGCGGCTCCGTCGACTTCTTGCACTCGATGAGGATCTGCACCTCGCCGTCGCGCATGATCGCGTAGTCGATCTTCTCGCCCTTCTTGAGGCCGAGGTCCGCCGTGAACTCGGGGACCACCTCGAGCGGGTTGAACACGTCGTATCCGAGGATCGTGGAGATGAACGGCATGATGAACGCGTTCTTCGTCGCCTCCTCCGTCTGGATGGCCTCGCGCTGGTTGCGCACCTTCAGGGCCAGGGCGGCCAGTCGTTCGGCGAATTCCATGGGGACTCCCTCGTCTCGGTGATCCCGACGATACGGAGGTCCATGCGCGTTCATGGATGTGCCAGTGCCCCCATTTCGGGATGCATGCCCTCCGAGCCACATCGGCCGGATGCTCGCGCACCCGGTCCGGTGGACAACCGGATCGACCCCGGTCCCCCTCCGCGCACACTGGGGCGGTCCCGAGCGCGCCGCGACGATGCGCCCCACGGATCGCCTCGACGGCGCGGCTCCGGGCAGCAGCCATCGGCTCGGCGGGCGTCGCCGGGCAGGCCCGCACCGCCGATCCGAGGAGCCCCGCCCATGACCCCTGCGAGCGACCGGGTCGACTCCCGCACGCGCGTCCCGCTCTCCGTCCTCGACCTCGTCCCCGTCTCCGCCGGGTCGTCGTCCGCCCGGGCGCTGCGCGACAGCGTCGACCTGTCCGTGCGCGCGGAGGCCGCCGGGTACGCGCGGTACTGGCTCGCCGAGCACCACATGAACCCCGGGCTCGCGGGATCCAGCCCGCACGCCATGCTCGCCGCCGTCGCCGCGGCGACCCGCTCCATCCGCGTCGGCTCGGCCGCGACCCTCATCGGGAACCACAGCGCCCTGCAGGTGGCCGAGGCGTTCGGCACCGTCACGGGGCTGTACGGGCCGCGGTTCGACCTCGGGCTCGGTCGCAGCCCGATGCCGCCGAAGCGACCGGCGGGGACGGGAGCCGCCGCCGACGCCGAGGCCCGCGTCGTCGACGGCCTCCTCGTCCCCGCGCGCGCCGTGATGTTCCGGGACCGGTCGCGGGCCCAGCTGCAGGCGCGGCTCCTCCGCCGCGGTGACGCCGACGTCGCGCCGTTCGGCGAGACCGTGGACGACCTCCTCGCGTTCCTCGACGGGACGTACGCGGATCCCGCGGTGGGGCCGGTCGCGGCCCCGCCGGCGGACGGGTCCGCGGTGGAGGTCTGGGTCCACGGATCCTCGGCAGGCGAGAGCGCCCGTGTCGCCGGCATCCGCGGCCTCCCCTTCGGCGCCAACTACCACTCGACCCCGTGGGGCGTGCTCGACGCCGTGGCGGCGTACCGGGAGGACTTCGTGCCGGGCGTGCTCGCGGCCCCGCACGTGATCGTCTCGGCCGACGTGCTCGTGGCCGACACGGACGCGGAGGCCCGCCGCCTCGCCTCCGGCTTCGCGCGCTGGGTGCTCTCGATCCGCTCGGGTCGCGGGGCGATCCCCTACCCGGCCCCCGACGACGAGGGCGCCGCGCCGCTCGACGCCGCGGAGCTGGCGCAGGTGCAGGACCGCCTCGACACGCGCATCGTCGGGGATCCCGCGAGCGTCGTGCGGCAGTTGGAGACCCTCCGCCGCGTCACGGACGCCGACGAGCTGCTCATCACGACGACGACCCACGAGCACGCCGCGCGGGTGCGGTCCTACGAGCTGCTCGCGGAGGCGTGGGGGCCGCGCGGCCGCTGAGCGGTCCACCGCCGCCGCGACGGATCAGCGCGGGTCCCCATCCCCTCCCGCCTCCTGGCGCTTCCGCTCGATGGCGTCGCGGTACCTCTGCATGCTCCGTTCCCCGGCACGACGGCGGATCTCCTCCACGTCGGGAGCGAAGGTCTCCTTCGTCATCTCCTTCAACTCGACCCACTTGGCATCGTGCTCAGCCTGCGTCATGCCGGGCTCCCACGGGCGGCCGATGGCGATCCCGACCGCGGATGCCAGCCCCCAGGCGGCTCCCACCGCCGTGCCCATCTCGAGCGAGCCGCTCATGAGCCAGCCGAGGGCCACCACCGCGATCAGCGCGACGAGCGGGGGCACGAGCGCGAAGTCCCAGCCGCCCGGCGACGAGAGCTTCCGCCGCCGGGCGAAGGGGTCCTCGACCAGGACCTCGATCAGCGCGCCGATGCCGATGGCCACGGCGACGAGCCCCACCAGGTCACCGGCTCCCCGCGAGGGGACGGCGGGCAGGAGGGTCGCGAGCCACAGGAGCACCAGCACGACCGGCGCCGTGACCAGCCCGTGGACGAGATGTCCCGACAGGGGCGCCCACAGGCCGGGCGGATCCCACGAGTCGGGGTTCCGAGGTCGCGCGTCGTCCATGAGGCTCCCGATGCTCGCAGGCTCGGAGCTGGCCCGCCCGCGCTCTCCCCCAGCACTCCGCCCCGCTCCCCGCCCCCGACGGGGCACTCTGCACATGGCGCCCTCCGCGGGCGGATCCCTACGCTGTGGCAACCCGTCGCCACACCCGAGGAGACTCCCCATGGCATCCACCGCACCCGACGACTACGCGCTCGCGCGGGTCCCGCAGGAGGCGCGCTACCACTGGTTCCCCATCGCGACCCAGCGCGTCGGCCAGCTGTCCGCGCTGAGCGCGTTCGTCGTCGCCGCCACGCTCGGCTTCAGCATGTCGTTCTGGGATGCCTTCTGGGCGATCACCATCGGCGCCGTGATCCTCGAGGTCGTGTGCGTCTTCACGGGCCTCATCGGGCAGCGCGAGGGGCTCAATACCTCGATCCTGTCGCGGTGGACGGGATTCGGGCACGCGGGCTCCGCCGTCATCGGCCTGGCCATCGGCGTCAGCCTCATCGGCTGGTTCGGGATCCAGTCCGGCGTCTCCGCCTCCGGGCTGCACTCGATCATGCCGTGGCTCCCGGTGTGGGCCTGGTCGCTCGCGTTCGGCCTCATCATCACGGCCGTCGTGATGCTCGGCTTCCACGGCATGCAGTGGGTCGCGAACGTCGCCGTCCCCCTCTTCCTGCTGCTCGTCGGCTGGGCCGTCGTCATCGAGCTGCAGAAGCACGACATCTCGGAGCTCGTGACGCAGCCGGCACCGGGCCCGCCCATGTCGATCCTCGCCGGCGCCTCGATCGTCGCCGGCGGCTTCATCGTGGGTGCGCTCATCTCGCCGGACCAGACGCGCTACAACCGGTCGGCCATCGACGTGGTGAAGCAGACGGTCGTGAGCATCACGGTCGGCGAGTACCTCACGGGCCTCTCGGGCGTGCTGCTCGCGCACGCGGTGCGCACGGCGGACGTGTCGGCGATCATCCTGTCGTCGGTGGGCTGGGTGGGCGTGCTCGTGATCCTGCTCGGCACGATCAAGATCAACGACTGGAACCTGTACTCGTCGGGCCTCGGCATCGTGAACTTCATCGACACCGTGTTCGGGCGGCGGGTGAACCGGGCGCTCGTCACCGTGGTGGTGGGCGTGATCGGATCGGCGCTCGCGGCCGCGGGGATCCTCGGCCAGTTCACCGCGTTCCTCACCCTGCTGGGTGTGGCGTTCCCGCCCATCGTGGGGATCATGATCGCCGAGTACTTCGTCGTGAGGAACTGGCGTCCCGTGCTCGACGCGTCCCGCGCGTCCGGCGCGCTCCCGGCGAGCGCGCCGCGCTGGGTGCCGGTGAGCCTCGGCATCTGGCTGGTCTCGGCCCTCGTCGGCTACTACGCGACCTTCGGGCTCGGCAGCCTCAACGCCGTCATCACGGCCTTCGTGCTCTACGCGGTGCTCGGCAAGGCGGGCCTGATCCGCGGGTTCGGCGAGGTCGTCACGGAGGCCGCCGCGCAGCCGGCGCCGGGAGCCGCGACGCCGGTCGCCGCCACGGCCGCAACGGGGGCGACGCGATGAGGATCGGCATCGACGTCGGCGGCACCAACACGGACGCCGTGCTCATGGACGGCGACCGCGTGGTCGTCGGCATCAAGTCCTCCACCTCCGAGGACGTCACCTCCGGCATCGTCGGCGCGCTCGCGGAGCTCGACCGGCAGCACCCCTTCGACCCGGCCGCGATCGACGCGGTCATGATCGGCACGACCCACTTCATCAACGCGCTCGTCGAGGCGCGGCGGCTCGCGCCCACCGCGGCCGTGCGGCTCGCCCTGCCGGCGACCGCCTCGCTGCCGCCCTTCGTGGACTGGCCGCGGGAGCTGGTCGACGCGGTCCGCGGCACCGGGTACCTCGCGCACGGCGGCCACGAGTTCGACGGCCGGGTCATCGCGCCCCTCGACCACGACGAGCTCAAGCGGCACGCGGCCGACATCGCGCGGCGGGGCCTCCGCTCCGTCGCGATCTCGTCGGTGTTCGCGCCCGTCAACAGCGAGTTCGAGGTGGAGGCCGCTGCCGTCCTCGCGGCGGAGCTCGGACCGGACGTCGCCATCTCGCTCTCGCACGAGATCGGCCGCATCGGCCTGCTGGAGCGCGAGAACGCGACCATCATCAACGCGTCGCTGCGGGAGCTGGCCGACGGCATCGTCGGCGGGCTCGAGGAGGCCGTGCGCGGCCACGGGATCACCGCCCCCCTCTACCTCTCGCAGAACGACGGCACGCTCATGGGCGCCGACTTCGCGCGCCGCTACCCCGTGGCGACCTTCGCGTCCGGACCCACCAACTCGATGCGCGGTGCGGCCCTCCTCTCCGGCCTCGACACGTGCGCGGTCGTCGACATCGGCGGCACCACGAGCGACGTCGGCGTGCTGGCGGGCGGGTTCCCGCGGGAGGCGACGACCGAGATCAGCGTGGCGGGCATCCGCACGAACTTCCGCATGCCGGACGTGCTCTCCATCGGCATCGGCGGCGGATCCCGGGTGCGCGGCGACGGCGACCTGGTCGGCCCCGACTCGGTCGGCTACGAGCTCGGCCGACGCGCGCTCGTCTTCGGCGGCGACACACTCACGACCACGGACGTCGCGGTCGCGGCCGGCATGGTCGACGTGGGCGATCCCGCGTGCGTGGCCCACCTGTCGCCCCAGCTCGTGCGGCGCACGCTCGACACCATCGCGGTGCGCGTCGCCGACGTCGTCGAGCGCATGCGCACCTCGTCCGCGCCGCTGCCCGTGGTCGCCGTGGGCGGCGGCTCGATCCTGCTGCCCGACGAGCTGGAGGGCCTCGGCCGCATCACCCGGCCGGCCGACTTCGCCGTCGCCAACGCCGTGGGCGCGGCCATCGCCCAGGTCTCCGGCGAGCTCGACCGCGTCTACAGCGTCAACGAGGGGTCGCGCCAGCAGGCCCTCGACGACGCCCGGCAGGAGGCCGTGGAGCGCGCGGTCGCCGCGGGCGCCTCCCCGGCGAGCGTCGAGATCGTGGACTTCGACGAGCTCGTCATCCCCTACCTGCCCGGCAACGCGATCCGCATCCGCGCCAAGGCCGTCGGCGACCTCGACATCAGGAAGGCCGCGCATGTCTGACACGACCGTGCCCCGCAGCCGCCTCACCGAGATCCGGCTGGAGCACCTGCCCGCCATCGCGCGCGGCGCCGCCATCCTCGGCACGGGCGGCGGCGGCGACCCCTACATCGGGCGCCTGCTCGCGGCCGAGGCGATCAAGGAGCTCGGCCCCATCCCGCTCGCCGACCCCTTCGACCTGCCGGACGACGCGGTCGTGATCCCCGTCGCGATGATGGGCGCGCCCACCGTGATGGTGGAGAAGCTGCCGACCGTCGAGCAGCTGCAGGGCGCGATCCTCTCCCTCGCCCGCTACCTCGGGGTGACGCCCACGCACGTCGCCTGCATCGAGGTGGGCGGCGCGAACTCCACCATCCCGATGGTCGCCGCCGCGCGCATGGGCCTGCCGCTCGTGGACGGCGACGGGATGGGACGCGCGTTCCCCGAGATCCAGATGGTGATCCCCACGATCGACGGCATCCGCGCCACGCCCATGTCCTTCGCCGACGAGAAGGGCAACACGGGCGTCGTGGACACCATCGACAACGCCTGGGCCGAGCGCCTCACCCGGCCGGTGGCGGTGCAGATGGGCAGCTCGATGATCATGTCGAACTACGCGATGACGGGCGCCCAGATCAAGACGTCCTTCGTGCCGCGCACGCTCTCGCTGTGCCACGAGCTCGGCACGCTGGTGGAGGAGGCGCGCGACGCGCTCGTCGACCCGGTGGAGGCGGTGGCCGGGCGGCTCGGCGGCGCGGTGCTCCTCGGCGGCAAGGTCGTGGACGTGGCCCGGCGCACGGTCGCGGGCTTCGCGAAGGGCGAGGCCAGGATCCAGGGCACGGGCGCCGACGAGGGCCGCGAGATCGTGCTCGGCTTCCAGAACGAGATGCTGCTCGCGTCGATCGACGGGGTCCCCGTGGCCTCGACGCCCGACCTGATCATGGTGCTCGACAGCGAGACGGGCGAGCCGATCACGACGGAGACGCTGCGCTTCGGCCAGCGCGTGCGCGTGGTCTCCGCGCCGGCCGACGAGCGCTGGCACAGCCCGCGCGGCATCGAGCTCGCGGGGCCGCGGTACTTCGGCTACGACATCGATCCCGTCCGCTCCCCCGTCGACGCCTTCCCGCGGTAGGCGGGCGACGGTCGCGGGCGGGCGGGTCCGGGCGGCGCCCGGGGAGGGCGGACGGCCGGGTGCTACCGTGACGCCGGTGAGCCGGGACCTGGGAGCGGACGACCTCCCCGACCTCGTCGCCGGGCTGATGCTGCTGGGCTCCGGCGGCGGCGGCGACCCGCGGATCCTGGCGGCGGCCACCGCGCGGCAGCTCGCCACGGCCCCGGTGCGCGGCATCGGGCTCGACGACCTCGACCCGGACGACCTCGTGGTGCCGGTGGGCTACATCGGATCCACGTCGGTGCTCCGCGAGAAGCTGCCGTCCGGCACCGAGCTGCCCGAGGCGGTGCAGGCGCTCACCCGCTGGACGGGCACCCCGCCCGCGGCGCTCATGCCGCTCGAGATGGCGGGCGTCAACGGGCTCGCGCCGCTCGCGGCGGCGTCGATGACCGGCCTGCCGCTCCTCGACGCCGACCTCATGGGGCGCGCGTTCCCCCGCATCGACCAGTCGAGCCTCGTCGTCTCCGGCCGCGCCATCTCGCCGTGCGCCGCCGCCGAGCCGGGCGGACGCACCCTGCTGCTCGACGGCGTCAGCCCCTCGGAGGTGGAGAGCCTGCTGCGGCTCGCGATCGCGCACTCCTCCGGCTGGGCCGCGCTCGCCCTGCCGCCGCAGCGCGCCGCCGACCTCCGCGCGACGGCGATCCCGGGCACCGCCGAGCGGGCCCTGCGGCTCGGGCGGGCCCTGCGCGCCGCGGACGACGCCGCCACGCCCGCCGGCCTCGCCGAGTCGCTGGGCGGCACGCTCCTCGGGCACGGCCGCGTCGCCGACGTCGTCACCTCGCCGCGCCGCGGCCGCTTCGACGTCACGACCGTGAGCGTCGTGGACGAGCGGAGCGGCGCGATCCTCCGGCTCGAGGCCGAGAACGAGTTCGTCGTCGCGCTCGCGGACGGCGTCCCCGTGGCGGCGGCGCCCGACCTCATCGCCGTCATCGCCGTTCCGGGCCTCTCCATGGCGGGCGCCCAGGCGCTCCTCGTCGACGCCGTGCGGCCGGGCGCGAAGGTCGCCGTCGTCGCGCTGGAGGCCCCCGCCTGGTGGACGGCGAGCGACGCGCGCCGGGCCGCGGTCTCCCCCGCGTCCTTCGGCTTCGGCCCCCTCGAGGTGCCCGCGTGATCCGCGCGGTCGCGCTCTCCGCGCTGCTCGACCACGCGTCGCTCGCCGACGTGCGCCGCCTGGCCGGATCCGCGGACCCGGCCGTGACGCGCGTCCAGGGCGCGCTGATGGACGCCCCCGCCGACGAGCCGCTCCCCGACGGCACGGACGTGCTCGTCGTCCTCGACCGCGCCCCGCGCACCACCTGGCGCTTCGACGCCCGGCTGCGGCGCCTCGCCGACCGCGGCGTGTCCGTCGTCGTGCTCGACGCCGCCGTCGCCGTGGATCCCGCCACGGCCCTCCTCGCGGCACGGCTCGGCGTCGTCGTCCTGGCCTGCGACGACGCGTGGGCCACCTCGCTCGCCCTGCACGACCGGCTCGGCGACGCCCGCTCCGCCGCGGGCCGGGCCGCGCTCGACGCCGTCTCGGCGCTCGCGGACACCGACCGGGATCCCGCCGACGCTCTCGCCGCCGCCACCGCGCTCCTCGGTCGCCCGGCGCTCCTCGTCGACTCCTCCGGCCGCGTCCTCGCACCCGAGGGCGCCGTGTCCTCCCCGGATGCGCGGGCCGCCGTCGCCGCGGGGCTCCCCGGGCACGTCGACGCGCGTCCCGTCGGCGAGCGCGGCACCCTGGTCAGCGCCCGCGTCGACTCGGGGCTGGTCGCGCCCAGCTGGCTGGTGGTGGAGGTGCCCGGATCCGTGCCCGCGGAGGTGGACGCCGTGGCCGGCGCCCTGCCAGTCGTCGCGCTCGCGCTCGGTCACCGCCTGTCGCTGCGGCGCGTGGTCGACGAGCGCGAGGCCCGCTGGCGCATCGCGCTGCTCGGCGAGCTGCTGGAGGCGGGGGACGCGCCCGGCGCCGGACTCCTGCGCCGCGCCCTCGAGCTCGGCTGGCGCGTCGAGGGCTGGCACATGGGGATCCGCGTCGTCGCGCGCCAGGACCCGGACACCGTCGGCCGCCGCTACGAGGTCATCGAGGCGCTCGCGGCGGAGGGCCTCGACGTGGGCGTGGTCGAGCAGGGCGACGGCTGGGCGGCGTGGATCACGTTCGACCTCGAACCCGACGTCCCCGCGGCCCAGGAGGCCGCGCGGGCGGTGCGGCGGGCGCAGCAGCGGTGGGACGACGACCTGCCGAGCGCGGTCGGCGTCGGCCGCGTGCACCACGGCCCGGCGGGGATCGCGCGCTCGCTCACGGAGGCCGCCGACGCCGCGCGGCTCGCCGCCTTCCGGCCGCAGTCCGGCCGCTTCCTCCACGTCGACCGCCTGGGCCTCGCGCAGCTGCTCCTCGCCTGGACCCAGACGGACACCTTCCAGCCGGCCGCGCTCGAGCTGCTCGCGCCGCTGCGCCGCCCGACCGCGGGCGACCTCCTCGCCACCCTCGCCACCTACCTCGACGCCGAGTCCTCGGTCGCCGAGACCGCCTCGATCCTGGCGGTGCACCGCAACACCGTGGCCGAGCGGATCCAGCGCGTGCAGCGCATCCTCCAGGTCGACCTCGCGGACGCCGAGACGCGCCTCGCGCTGCACCTCGCCTGCCGCACGGTGCTCGCGGCGGAGGGCTAGGACACGGGAGGGAGCAGCCGCCGCAGCCCGGCCTCGTCGACGATCTCGATGCCGTACTGGCGCGCCTTCTGCGCCTTGCCGGAGAGGCTGTCGGGATCCGCGGCCGCGAGCAGCGTCGTCCTCTTGGTGACCCCACGTCCGACCTGGGCGCCGCTGGACGACACGAGGGCCTCGAGGACCTCCCTCGACTCGGACATCTCCCCGGTCAGCACCACGACGTCGGATGCGTCGACGCGTCGCGAGCGAGGCCCGGCGACGCGCGCCACCCCGTCGTCCACGACCCGCTTCCGCAGCGCCGCCTCCACCGCGCGGGACGGGATGTCGAGCATGGTGCCGACCGCCTGCACCTGCTTGCGCTCGGCGAGGGAGAGGACGCCGTCGCCCCAGGCCGCGTCGGCGAGGGCCTCGAAGTACCGCAGCTGGACATCGCGCCGCGAAGGCTCGGCGAGCCCGACCTGCGCCGCGAGCTCACGCAGCTGATCGGACTCGTCGAGGGACAGGTAGCCGTCGGCGAGCGCCTGGTCCAGCATGGCGGCGTAGGCGATCTCCGCAGCGCTGCCCGCGAGCGGGGCGGCGCGGTCGGTGGCCCTGTCCAGCAGGGTGGGAGGCGTGGGGCCCGCCGAACCGCGTGAGCGCGCGAGCCAGTCCTGCGCGGGGTGCGCGGGAGCCGGCCATGTCGCCCGCGCGGCGAAGTCACCCCACTGGTCCCACCACTCCGCGTCACCGCGTCCGGCCTCCAGATACGCGCCGAGCAGCATCGCGGTCGCCCGGGCATCCGCCAGGGCCTCGTGCGCATCCTCGAGGGGGATGTCGTAGGCGGCGCAGCAGTCCGCCAGCTTCCGCCCGGAACCGGGGAGGAACGTGCTCGCGAGCTTCATGGTGCAGAGCGCGTGGTCGTCCTGGACCGGCGACGCCATCCCCGACCGCTCCATCTCCGCGCGCAGGAAGGTCGTCTCGAAGCGCGCGTTGTGCGCCACCAGGACACGACCTCGCAGCAGCTCGACGAGGCGTCCGGAGATGGCCGAGAACGGTGGCGCGTCGCGGACGTCCGCTCCCCGGAGCCGGTGGATGTGCGTCGGCCCGAGGTCCCGCGAGGGATTCACGACCGTCTCGAAGGAGCCCTCCACGGTGCCGTCCGGCGCGACGTGGACGACACCCACCTCGATGATGCGGTGATGATGCGCCGGGGACAGCCCCGTCGTCTCGAAGTCGATCACCGCGTAACCGCCGTGGGCCATGTCGTTCCTCTCGTCATCGCCAGGCTGGCATGCTCTTGAGCACGACCGGTGCTGCGGCCCCTCCCCAATCGGGGTCACAGGGCGTCTCCCTGTGGACGCTCACCAGCTCCGCCCAGCCACCGCGCCTACCGTCGATCGCACCGCCTGATCGCCGCACGCGCGGCACGGCGCACCCCGGCCCGACGCAGGTGCGCCCGGGCTCCTCCATCCCCCGACATGCACGAGAGGCACGCGCCCATGACCGACACCACCCGCACGATCCCCTGGGACGGCAGCCTCGACGAGCGCGCCGCCGCCGCGATCGAGGCCCCCGGCGGGCTCGTCGTCGCCGCCACCAAGGTCGGCTACATCCTCATGACCACCGACGGCGCCGGCCTCGAGCGCAAGTTCGACGCGAAGCAGCGCAACCGCGACAAGCCGGGCGTGGTCCTCTGCACGAGCATCGAGCAGCTGCAGCAGCTCGCCGTGCTCAACGACGAGATCCTCGCCTTCTACCAGGAGCACTGGGACGCCGACGTGCTCCTCGGCTGCATCCTCCCCTGGCGCGAGGACGCGAAGCACCTGCTGCCCGACGAGACGGCGGCCCAGCTCGCCATGGACCGCCGCGGCACGAGCTGCTTCGTGATCCGCTTCGGCCGTCCCGCGGAGCAGCTCGCCGAGCACCTGTGGGCAAGCGGGCGCCTCGCGTTCGCCAGCTCGGCCAATCCGTCCGGCAAGGGCAACCGCGGTCGCGTCGAGGGCATCGGCGAGCGCATCGAGCAGCAGGCCGACGTCATCGTCGCCGCCGACGAGTACGTCGCCTCCATCCAGCCGGGCCTCGACGAGACGAGCCGGCACGAGCAGGGCGTCATGGTCTCGATGGTCGACGCGTCCGGCGCGCTCGTCCCCGAGCAGCGCGGCGAGCGGTCCGTCACGCCGAGCCCCACGCTCATCCGCCGCGGGCTCGCGGTCGACGTCATCATGTCGGCGCTCGCCCGGTCGTTCCCGTCGTGGGACTACCGCCACGGCGAGTACTACTGATCCCGCATCGCCGTCGGATCGGCGCCGAGGGCCCGCGGAGCGCGTCTCCGCGGGCCCTCGCGCGTCCGGCCGGCCGCGTCGGACCCGGAGCGACGGGACCGCGGATCCGTTGCGGCACGCATCAAATTCCTCACATTCCGAAAATAAGCGGCGAGAACGCGGGAGCGGTCGTCCGCGACGTCCCGGAAACGGCCGGGTCGCGCAGACCGGACGGCTCCGGAATGCGAATGCGGGGGCCGGCAGACGCGCATATCACGTAATCGGGGAGCGGATCGCCCGTCACGTTTCGGAATTCCCGTCGTGAACGGGTATCGTGTGGAACGCAGGCATCGTGAGGATGCATCATCCGCAAGGAAAGGAATGGACGTGGCTCGCAAGGTTGTCACCACGCTCGTCGACGACATCGACGGCGTCGTCATCGATGAGGGAAAGGGCGAGACCGTCCCCTTCGCACTCGACGGCGTGAACTACGAGATCGATCTGAGCGACGCGAACGCCGCGAAGCTCCGTGAGGCGCTGGACACGTACGTCGACCGCGCACGCCGCGTCGGCCGCGCCTCCTCCGGGCGCTCCTCCAGCCCGCGTCGCTCGTCCTCGAGCGCGCCCAAGGAGGACCTCGGCGCCGCCCGCGAATGGCTGCGCGCGCACGGCCACAAGGTCTCCGAGCGCGGCCGCATCTCGGCCGACCTGCTCGAGGAGTACCGCTCCAACAAGTAGTCGCACCGCTTCCCGCGCCCCGCGCGGAATGCATCCGAGAGGGCCGATCCGCATGCGGATCGGCCCTCTCCGCGTTCACGCCGGACTCATGTAATGAATGGCCCCCGCGCCGCGCCCGTGGGCATCCGGCGCCGCGGCGCGCCGGGTGTCACGCGCCGGTCACGCAGATGTCGCGGCCATGTCGCGCACCTGCGAGCACGCTCGCTCCCGAACAAGGAGCACCGTGCCGAATCACCTCGCATCACCCGGGTCCGCCGTACCCGCCACCCGAACCACCCGCCCCCGACGCCCGCTGCGCGCGCGTCTCGTCGCCGCCGGTGGAGCCGCCCTCATCGCCCTCGTGGCCGTGGTCGGCATCGGAGTCGGCGTCGGCAGCTCCCTCGACTCCGCGTCGGCCGCCACCGCCACCGCGGTGCAGCAGTGCGACGGGCTCTCCAACGTGGGCGGCCAGCAGGTCACCTGCTCGGTCACCGTCGTGAACAACCTGAACGTGGCCACCGGCAACGGCTCGTCCACCGTCACAACCGTCGTCTGCGTCGGCGCCGCGAACACCGCCGGCACCTGCACCACGGACGTGCAGCGCGCGCAGACGATCGTCACCTCGGTCGACCAGTGCAACGGATCCGGGAACGGCGGCGGCGGCGAGGTCGACTGCACCGTGAACGTCACGAACAACATCACCGGCACGAGCACCACCACGCCGGCGACGGTCAACCAGTGCATCGGCGCGGGACAGGGCGGCGGCGCGAACGCCGTCAACTGCTCCCCGGTCGCCAGCACCACGAACGCCGACATCACACAGTGCAACCAGTCCGGCAACGGCGGCGGCGGGGCCGGTCGCGTGACCTGCACCGTGCCGACCTCCACGACCAGCACCGCCCTCGTGGTGCAGGTCGACCAGTGCATCGGATCCGGCAACGGCGGCGGCGCGACCGTCACCTGCTCGGCGCGCATCCGCAACTTCGTGACCGCCGTCGTCACGCCGACCGTGACGCCCACCGTGGCTCCCACGGTCGCGCCGACCACGTCGCCCACCGTGGCCCCGACGACGTCGCCCACCGTGGCGCCGACCGTCGCTCCCACGCCGACGCCGACCGCCACGGCGCCGACCCCGACGCCGACCGCCACCGCGCCCATCCCGACGCCCACGGCCACCGCGCCCACCCCGACGCCGACCGCCACCGCACCGACGCCGACGCCCACTGCGCCGACGCCCACCGCCACCGCGCCGACCCCGACCGCGACGGCTCCCACGCCGACCGCGACCGCCCCGACTCCCACCGCGACGGCACCGACCCCGACGGCGACCGCTCCCACGCCCACCGCCACGACGGGCACCCCGACGCCGACGGCCGGCACCCCGACCGCGACGCCGAGCGCCACGCGCACACCGGTCACGCCGATCGTCCCGGGCGGCACCACGCCGGGCGGGAACCTCCCCGTCACCGGCTACGACCCGACGCCCACGATCGGCTGGGGCCTCGCCGCCCTGGTCCTCGGCGCCATGGGCCTCGGCATCCACGCACGACGGAGGACCGCGAAGGCCTAGCCCCTCGCGCTCACCCGTCGCCCCGCCCGTCGATCCCTCGACGGGCGGGGCGACGCTCCTAGCCCCAAAAGCACCTACATATTCGGCTTTCGTCGTCGAACGGATACGTTGACGACGACGGAGGTTCCCGATGCACCATCACGCGCACGACGGACGCACCCTCGTCGCGCGCCCGGATCCCCGGGCCCTGACCGGGCCCGCCGCCCCCGCCGCTTCTCCCCCCGAGGCCGGAGCCGCCCGGTGATCCGCGTGGACCTGCTCGGCGGGTTCCACGTCTCCGGCCTCGCCGCGCCGTCATCCGAGATGCAGGGCACGGCCGCCGTCGTCCCGCCGGCCACCGCGATGTCCGACGGCACGCAGCGCCTCATCGCCGCCCTCGCGCTCCGCACGCGCCCCGCCGACCGCGGCGCGCTCGCGGCCGAGCTGTGGCCGGAGGCCCGCGACGGGCGTGCCGCCTCCAGCCTCCGCTCCGCGGTCGCGCGCCTCGGCGACGCCGGCCGCGAGATCGTGGAGACGACGCCCGGCGGGCTCCTCCTCCGCGACGACGTGCGGGTCGACCTGCGCGTCGCGCGCGTCACCGCCGCCCGGCTCCTCGAGCCGCGGATCGTCGATCCGGACGACGCGGACCTCGCCCCGGACGCCGTCGCGCTCTTCGGCGCGCCCCTCCTGCCCGACTGGTTCGACGGCTGGCTGGAGCCCGCGGCCGACGAGTGGCGGCACCTCCGCGTCAACGCCCTGGAGGCCCAGTCCGACGCCCTCTGCACGCGCGGCCGGCTCCACGAGGCGGCCCAGGCGGCCCGCCGGGCGATCGAGGTGGATCCGCTCCGCGAGACCGCCCAGCGCTGCCTCATCTCCGTGCACCTCGCCGCCGGCAACCAGTCGGATGCGCTGCAGGCCTACGGCGCGTACCGGACCCGGCTCGAGCGCGAGGTGGGGCTCGCGCCGACGGCGATGCTCTCCGACCTCATCTCCGGGATGCACCAGCGCTCGCGGGCCCTCGACCGCACCGGCTGATGCCGGCCGGACGGACGCCGGGGCGCGAGGAACGCGGCCTGACGACGCCGACGGGTCAGCCGCGCGCGCCGAGCCGCTCCCACAGGAAGCCGTGGATCAGCGACTGCAGCCGCGCCGTCGCGGGGTTGTCCGCGGATCCGCCGTGCCCGCCCGCGGTGTTCTCGAAGTACCAGGCGTCCTCGACGCCGGTCTCGTGCAGCAGCGCGACCATCTTGCGCGCCTGCACGGGCCCGACGCGGTCGTCGCTCGTCGCCGCGTAGACGAGCGTCGGCGGGTACGCGACCCCCTCCCGCACGTTGTGGTACGGCGAGAACGTGCGGATGAACTCCCAGTCGGCGGGCACGTCCGGGTCCCCGTACTCGGCGATCCACGACGCCCCCGCCGACAGCCGCGTGTACCGCCGCATGTCGAGGAGCGGCACCCCGCAGACCACGGCGCCGAACAGCTCCGGGTAGGCGGTGAGCATGTTGCCCACGAGCAGGCCGCCGTTGCTCCGCCCCTCGCAGCCGAGGCGCGCCGGCACGGTGACGCCGCGGGCCACGAGGTCGCGCGCGACGGCCGCGAAGTCCTCGTAGGCGCGGTGGCGGTCCTGCCGGAGCGCGGCCCGGTGCCACGCCGGCCCGTACTCGCCGCCGCCGCGGATGTTGGCGAGCACGTAGACGCCGCCGCGCGCGAGCCAGCCGCGCCCCCGGACGCCGCTGTACGACGGCAGCAGGCTGTTCTCGAAGCCGCCGTAGCCCGAGAGCAGCGTGGGGGCGGATCCGTCGAGCGGCAGGTCCCGCGGCCCCACCTGGAAGTAGGGCACGCGCGTGCCGTCGTCCGAGACGGCGAAGTGCTGCGCGACCTCGAGCCCCGCGGCGTCGAAGGACGCGGGCTGGTCCTTGACGGCCCGCGGCGCGCCCTCCCCCACCACGCCGCGCAGGAGCGTGGGCGGCGTGAGGAAGCCCGTCACCGCGAGCCAGTACTCGTCGGTCTCGCGGTCGGTGGCCACGACGGAGACGGAGGCGAGCGGCGTCCCGACGGGCACGTCCTCCTCGGTCCAGCCGCCGGATCCGCCCGCCGTCGGCGGCGTGAGCACGCGGATCCGGCTCGCCACGTCCTCCAGCAGCGTCACCACGAGGTGCCCCGCCGTCCACGCCCAGTCCTCGAGGCTCCGCGACGAGGTCGGGGCGACCAGCACCGCGAGGGCCCGGGATCCGGCGAGGAAGTCGTCGAGGCGCGCCGCGAGCAGCGACCCGCCGGCGTGCACGACGCCGCCGATCTCCGTGTCGCGCCGCGGCCGCAGTAGGAGCCACTCGCGGTGCAGGTCCACGTCGACGTCGTCGGGCACGTCGATCGGCACGGTCCCCGCGTCGGTGAGCAGCAGCGTGCGCGACGTGAAGAAGTCGGGCACCTCGCGGACCACGTCCCTCTCGAAGCCCGGCGTGGGGTCGTGCGTCACGTGGACGAGCATGTCGCCCGCCGCGACGGCGTGGACCTCGGCGGCGTCGGCGAGCGCCTGGCCGCGGCTCCAGCGCCGTGCCGTGCGCGCGTAGGAGCTCTCGGTGAGGCTGCCCGGCCCGAAGTCGGTGCCGACGAAGACGGTGTCCCGGTCGATCCACGACACCATCGTCTTCGCGACCGGCACCGCGAAGCCGTCCTCGACGAAGCGGCCGGTGGCGAGGTCGAGCTCGCGGACCGCGACGGCGTCCCCGCCGTCGGGCGAGAGCGACACGAGGGCGCGGTCGCGCGTCGGCGACAGCAGCTGCGCCCGGGAGAACTGCCACGGGATCCCCTCGGCGGCGCCCAGCGCGTCGAGGTCGAGCAGGACCTCCCACTCGGGCGACGGGGCCCCGTACTCGTCGAGCGTCGTGCGCCGCCAGAGTCCCTGCACGTGCTCGGCGTCGCGCCAGAGGTTGTACAGGTGGTCGCCGTGCCGGGTCACGTACGGGATGCGCTCGTCCGACTCGAGCACCTCGAGCAGCTCGGAGGTGAGCCCGGCGCGCGCGTCCTCGGGAGAGCGCGCGAGCGTCCGGTCGTTCTCGGCGCGCACCCACGCCAGGGCGCGATCGCCGTGGATCTCCTCCAGCCACAGGAACGGATCGTCGGGGGTCGCGGGGCCATGGGCGTCGTCGGTCATCCCGTCAGCCTACGGACGCGCGCTCGGCGCGGCCGCGGGGCGGACGCCGCCCGCGTCGCCCCGGGTCAGGCCGCGGGTGCCAGGAACTCGTCCCAGCCGGGCGCCGGACGCTCCATGCCGCTGACGACCCAGCCGCTCCCCTGCGGGGCGCGCGGCGAGGTGCGCAGCGTCCACCCCATCTCCTCCGGCGTGCGGTCGCTCTTGCGGTTGTTGCACGACAGGCAGCAGGCGACGAGGTTCTCCCACGTGTCCTTCCCGCCGCGCGAGCGGGGCAGGACGTGGTCGATGGTGGTCGCGTTCCGTGCGCAGTACGCGCAGCGGCCGCCGTCGCGCCGCAGGACCCCGCGGCGCGAGACGGGCACGCGGCGCGCGTGCGGGATCCGCACGTACCGCGTCAGGAGGATGACCGACGGGCGGCCCCACGCCCCTCCGCTCCCGAGGATGGGGTTCTCCTCGTCCTGGGCGAGCATGGTGGCCTTGCCGCTCAGCACGAGCACCAGGGCCCGCTTGAACGACACGACGGCGAGCGGCTCGAAGCCCGCGTTGAGTACCAGTGTGCGCACGACATCCCTCTCAGACCGGCCTGGACGGCTTCCAGGAATCCGAATGAGGCGTCCCCGCCCCCGGGAACACGCGAAGGCACCGCCGAGTGCTCGGCGATGCCTTCAGGAGAGCGGGTGACCGCTCGGGTGGACCAGGTGGATGCCCACCCGGGGATGGTGCCGATGACCGTGGCGCACGTGCGCATCCATGGTGCGGATGTCGCGTGCGGTGGTCATCGGGGCTCCCGGGCGGGTCGAGGGACGTCTCACCGCACAGGGTAGCCCAGCGATCCCCATTTGTCCCGGGTGGACGACGGAGGCCGGCGGCGCATCGGGTGGATGCGAGCCGCCGGCCTCCGGAGGTCGGTGCGCGGGTCAGCCGAGGAGGCGGACGTAGTGCACGTTGGAGCTCCACACGGGGCGCTCCTTGACGTGGTCGCCGGGCTTGGGCGCGTCGATCATGATGCCGTTGCCCGTGTAGATGCCGTCGTGGCTGCCGTCGTTCCAGACGACGATGTCGCCGGCGCGCGCCTCGGAGGCGGGGACCGTGACGCCGGCCGCGCCCTGCGCCCGCACGGAGTGCGGCAGGTTCAGGCCGAACTGCGCGAACACGTACTGGACGAGGCCGGAGCAGTCGAAGCCGTTGGGCTGGTTGCCGCCGAAGACGTAGGGCACGCCGAGGTACTGGCGGGCGACCGCGGCGACGCCGGTGGCCGACGTCCCGGGGTAGATCGGGTTCTGCGCGAGCTGCGAGGCGGATGCGCCCGTGAAGCTCGTGGCCGAGGACGCGAGCTGCGTGCGGCGCTGGTCGGCGAGCGCGGCCCGGGCGGCCTCGGCCTTCTGGGCGCTCAGCTCGGCGACGGAGGTGGCGGTGAAGCCCTCCTCGTCGACCGGGGCGGACGACGCGTTGTCGGCGTTCACGACCTGGGCGTTGGCGGCCGAGTAGTCCTGGAGCGAGGTGCCCTTGACGCTGGCGGTGTGCTCGAGCGACGCGCCGGTGGCGTACGCGGGGAGCGCGAGCGCCCCGATGACGCCGGTGACCACGGTCATGACGAAGACGTTGGCCGTCTTCGTGCGACGGGAGCGGGGCGCGGGCGCCGGGCTCACGCGGGGTGCGGGTACCTGGAGCGTGCGAGCGGCGGAGTCGCGACGCGGCCGGACGGCCTTCGCGGTCTCCGCGGCGCGGAGCTCGCGGCGGGTGGGGAGGCGATCCATCCCGGGTGCGGGCGGTCGGGTCGGGTCGGACGGGTTCCCGACGGAACCGCTGATGTCACCATGGGCCAAGTTGTCAACCTCCTGCGTCTCGACGCCGGGCATGCTGGCGCCCCGTCCCTCCAAGGTCGTCGAGGGGTACACGCGCAGGGGACGGGTGTCGAGACGCCCTGCACCGGGCCCGGGACCTCTGTGGTGGTCGGTCGGGCCTGTTCGAGAGTAAGGGACAGGCCCCCGTTTGTCATCCTGAGGGACCATCTTTCTAACGAATCCATAACGGGAGACGTCATCCTCGCGAGGGATGCGGAGCAGAACCCCCGGTGAGCACGGTGTGCCGTGCGCGTGTGCCCAGTCCGGGGGTGGTCCTGTGGATCCACCGACCGCCACCGGCCCCGCGGGGCGCCGGTCAGCGCTCGATGAAGATGTGCCCGGCGACCTCGAGCGGCAGCTCGAGCCCGGACTCCACGCCGTCCACGCGGACGAGCACGTAGGCGCCGTCACGGGAGAACGAGCCGGATGCGCCGGGCAGCACGCCGGCCTGCTTGAGCTGCGAGAGCAGCTCGGGGTCGAACTGCACGGGCTCGCCGAGGCGGCGGACGACGCCGCGCGCCGGGGCGTCGGCGGTGACCCCGAGGGTCGCCTCGACGATGCTGACCACGCCGGCCATGAACGCGACGGCCGGGGAGTCGCCCAGCTCGTCGAGGCCCGGGATGGGGTTGCCGTACGGCGACTCGGTGGGGTGCCCGAGGAGGTCGAGGATCTTGCGCTCCACCTGCTCGCTCATCACGTGCTCCCACCGGCAGGCCTCGTCGTGGACGAACTCCCACTCGAGCCCGATGACGTCGCTGAGCAGGCGCTCCGCGAGGCGGTGCTTGCGCATCACGTGGACGGCCTTGCTGCGGCCCTCCGGCGTGAGCTCGAGGTGCCGGTCGCCGCTGACGACCACGAGGCCGTCGCGCTCCATGCGGGCGACCGTCTGCGAGACGGTGGGGCCGGAGTGCCCGAGGCGCTCGGAGATGCGCGCCCGCAGGGGCACGATGGCCTCCTCCTCGAGGTCGAGGATGGTGCGGAGGTACATCTCCGTCGTGTCCACGAGATCAGTCATCGGGGCCTCCCTTGCGCCAGCGACCAGCCTACTTCCCCGGGTGCCGGATGACCGGCGAGGGGGCGGCCGCGGCGCCGGACGGACTCCGGGGCGCGCGGAGGCGTTCCCCTAGCATTGCCGCATGCCGACCACGACGATCCCCACCGAACTGCTGCCCCTCGACGGACGATTCGGCTGCGGCCCGTCCAAGGTCCGCCAGGCGCAGCTCGACCACCTCGCGCTCGCGGGCGCGCAGATCCTCGGCACCTCCCACCGGCAGGCGCCGGTCAAGGACATGGTCGGGCGCGTGCGCGCCGGGCTCTCCCGCTTGTTCCGCCTGCCCGACGGCTACGAGGTCGTGCTGGGCAACGGCGGGTCCACCGCGTTCTGGGACGCCGCGGCCTTCTCCCTCATCGAGCGCCGCAGCCAGAACCTCGTCTTCGGGGAGTTCGGCGGGAAGTTCGCCAAGGCCGCGGCCGCGCCCTTCCTCGAGGCCCCCGACGTGATCACGGCCGACCCCGGCAGCCGCGCGTCCGCGAACCCGGTCGAGGGCGTGGACGTCTACGCCTGGCCGCACAACGAGACCTCGACGGGCGTCATGGCGCCCGTCACCCGCGTGCACGGCGACGACGGCGCGCTCACGGTCGTCGACGCCACCAGCGCCGCCGGCGGCATCGACTTCGAGGCCGCGCAGGCCGACGTCTACTACTTCGCCCCGCAGAAGAACCTCGCGAGCGACGGCGGCGTGTGGCTCGCGCTCTTCTCCCCCGCGGCCCTCGAGCGCGTCGAGCGCATCGCGGCGTCCGGACGGTGGATCCCCGAGTTCCTCAGCCTCAAGAACGCGGTCGACAACTCGCGCCTCGACCAGACGCTCAACACCCCGGCCCTCGCCACGCTCCTCATGCTCGAGGACCAGCTCGACTGGATCGAGCGCGCCGGCGGGCTCGCCTGGGCCGACGCCCGCACGCGCGAGTCCTCGGCCGTGCTCTACGACTGGGCCGAGCGGATCGACTACGCACGGCCGTTCGTGACGGATCCCGCGCACCGCTCGCAGGTGGTCGTCACGATGGACTTCGACGACGCCGTCGACGCGGCCGCCGTCGCGAAGACGCTCCGCGCCAACGGCGTGGTCGACACCGAGCCCTACCGGAAGCTCGGGCGCAACCAGCTGCGCGTGGCGACCTTCACCGCGATCGAGCCGGACGACGTGCGGGCGCTCGTGCGCTGCATCGAGTTCGTGGTGGAGCAGGGCGCGGGCTGATCCCGACCCTCCCGTGCACGACGACGGCGGCGGTCCCCTCGGGGGCCGCCGCCGCCGTCATGCGGGACTCGCGTCAGCGATCGGCGCCGTCGAAGCTCGTGTCGTCGTCGTCGTCGTCGTCATCGTCGTCGTCGTCATCGTCATCGTCGTCTTCGGTTGCCGGGGCGCCCTCGAAGTCGACGCCGTCGAGGACGTCGTCGGCGTCCTCCGCGTCGTCGTCGGAGGCGTCGTCCGAGTCCTCGTCGTCGTCCTCGTCGTCGTCGTCCGACTCGTCGTCGTCGTAGTCGTCGTCGTCGGATCCGGACTCAGCCGCGAGGCGCTCCGCCTCCTCGTCCGCCTCGATCCCCGCCAGCCGGTCGGACCAGGGCAGCCACTCGGGCGAGAGCAGCGCGCCCTCGCCGGGCATGAGCTCGGCCTCGAGGACCGTCGGCGCCGCGTCGTCCACCCGGGCGAGGGTCACGGTCCAGTACCAGCCGGGGTAGCCCGCCATGGTGTTCGCGAAGAGCAGGGAGAGCACGCGATCGCCCTCGATCGTGGACCCGGCCGGGTCGCCGACGGTGTCCGCGGGCGTGATCTCGAGCAGCGCGGCGCGCGCGAGGTCGACGGCGGCGAGCAGCTCGGCATCGGGGACGGCCGGTGCGGCCGGCTCGCCGGCGGCCGCGTCCGGGGCGTCGCCGGCATCAGCGGCGTCCGCGTGCGCAAGCGGCGTCTCCTCGGGCACGTCGCCCGTCGTCGTCTCCTCGACGGTCTCGTCCTCCACGCGATCAGGCATCGAGCTCCTCCGCGACCCGGCGCAGCAGCGCCGCGATCTTCCGGCTGTGGGCGTCGTCCGGGTACCGGCCGCGCTTGAGGTTGGTGCCGATGCCGTCGAGCACCTTCACGAGGTCCTCCACGATGACGGCCATGTCGTCGGCGGGCTTGCGGGACATGCGGACGAGCGAGGGCGGGGCGTCGAGGATCCGCGCGGACAGCGCCTGCGCACCGCGCTTGCCGTCGGCGATCCCGAACTCGAGCCGCGTGCCGGCCTTCACGCCGGCGACGCCCGAGGGCAGGGCCGACGCGTGCAGGAATACCTCCTGGCCGTCGTCCGAGCTGATGAACCCGAACCCCTTGTCCTCGTCGTAGAACTTCACCTTGCCGGTGGGCATGCGATCCTCTTCCCTCGCCCCTGCCAGGGGCTCCGCGCCCCGGTCGGGGCTCGATGTGCTGGTGGGCGGTCCAGTCTATTCGTCCGTGCCCCACGCGGCCCGGGCACGGACGGCTCCCCTGACGGCGACGTCCCGGAGCCGACGCGATCCCGATCCCCATGCCGACGCGCCCGGGCGGGCACCACGGCGTAGTCTGAGCGGATGGCATCCGAGACCGCACCGAGCGAGGGACGGGCCGAGCGCATCCTCGCGTACATGCTCGCCGGGATCCTGCTGGTCGCCGTGCTGAGCATCCTCGCGATCCTCCTGGCCCCGCTCATCGCGGTCGACGCGTCGCAGTACAGCACCCCCGTCTGGCAGGTGATCCTCCTGCTCCCGGCGGTCGGCATCCCGATCGCGGCGCTCCTCTTCATCGCCATCCTCATCATCAGCGTCCGTCGGCGGCGTCGCATGGACGGCACGTCCCGCTAGCGGGACGACCATGACCGACGCCCTCGTGCTCGCGTCCCGCCTGCGTGCGCTGGACGACGATGCGCTGGCCGACCTCGTCCGCGACCGCGGCGTCGACGCCGCGCGCGTCGACGACCTCTTCGACCTCGCCGACGCGCTCCTCGCCCCGGACGCCGTCGCGCGGGCCCTCGAGCAGCTCGACCGCACCTCCCTCGCCGTCCTCGCCGTCGCCTGCGCCGAGGGCGCGGCTTCCCGGCGCGTCCCCCTGTCCGTCGTCCGCGACGCGATCGCGCGGCGGTCGGGCGAGGACCCGGTCGACGCGGAGGTCGTCGCCGACGCCGCCCGACGCGCATCCGCGACCCTCCTCGCGGGCCTCGACGAGGACGGGATCACGACGCATCCCGAGGTGCAGGCGGAGCTCGCGTCCTGGCCGGACGCGGGCCGCCCCGGCACCGACGAGCTCGCCCGCCTCTCCCCTCCCGCCCCGCTCGCCGCCGTGCCGAGCGTCGACCCGGACGAGGTGGACCGCCGTGCCGGCGAGAGCGCCTTCGCCTCGGTCGTCGCCGTCGCCGCCCTCGTGGACGAGCTGGCGCGGGAGCCCGCCCGCGAGCTGAGCCGCGGCGGCATGTCGCTGCCGGACGCGCGGCGCCTGTCGGCCGCGCTCGCGGTCGACCTCGACGGCGTCCCCGTGCTCCTCTCCATCGCCGCCCGCGCCGGCCTGGTCGCCCGGGCCAGCCGCGCCTGGTCCGCCACGGGGGCCGCGGCCGAGTGGTCGGCGCTCCCGACCGCCGAGCGCTGGCGCGCGCTCGCGTCCTCCTGGCGGGACGAGCTGGCCCCGACGACGCGCGAGATCCTGGCCGAGCGGGCCGACGCCGAGTGGGGCCCCGGCCTCGTCGACGGCGTGCTCTGGCGCTTCCCCGGCGGATCCGCCTGGATCGCCGATCGCATCACCGCGTTCACCCGGGACGCGGGCCTCCTCGGCATCACGACGGGCGACGTGCCCAGCTCGGCCGGCCGCGCCCTCCTCACCACGGGCGCGGACTCCGCGGCCGCGGAGCTCGCGGCGCACCTGCCCGCGGAGGTGGACCGGGTCTACCTGCAGCACGACCTCACCGTGGTCTCCCCCGGCCCGCTGGATCCGCGCGTCGAGTCGCGCCTGCTCGCGGTCGCCGACGTGGAGGGCCGCGGGCTCGCCGCCAGCTACCGCATCTCGGCCGGATCCGTCGCCCGCGCCCTCGCCGCCGGCGACTCCGGCGACGACATCCGCGCGTTCCTGGCCGGCGTCTCGCTGACCGGGATCCCGCAGCCGCTCGACTACCTCATCGACGAGGCCGTCGCGCGCTTCGGCCGCCTCCGGATCCGGCCCGCGGACCTCCCCGGGGCCCCGGACGCCCGGACGGCCGTGCTCTCCGACGATGCCGCCCTCCTCGCGACCCTCCTCGTCGACCGCGACCTCTCCTCCCTGCGCCTCGTCCGCGTCGACGACGCGACCCTCGCCTCCGCCGCGACGCCCGAAGCGGTCGAGCGGGCCCTCGTCTCCGCCCGCCTCGGCCCCGTCCGCGAGGACGCCGAGGGCCGGCCGGTCGCGCCCGTCGTCCGCGCGACGACCGGGCGGTCACCCGTCGCGGATCCCGGACCCGACCCGGCCGACGCCCTGGTGGCCCGCATCCGCGCCGCCGACGGCCCGGACGACGGCACCGCCTGGACGACGCGGCAGCTCGAGGTCGCGATCCGCGCGAAGGCCGCCCTCTCCGTGCGGGTCCGCCTGCCCGACGGCCGCGAGGTCGACCACGTGCTCGAGCCCGCGAGCGTCGCCGGCGGGCGCCTGCGCGCCCGCGACCGGGTCGCCGACGTCGAGCGCACCCTGCCGCTCTCGAGCATCGTCTCCCTCTCCCCCCGGCCGATCCCCTCGTGAGCGCGCCTAAGCTGGCGAACGTGTCCGACGGCCCCCTGATCGTCCAGAGCGACCGCACCGTCCTCCTCGAGGTCGCCCACGCGGACGCCGAGGACGCGCGCCACGACCTCGCCGTCTTCGCCGAGCTGGAGCGGGCGCCGGAGCACATCCACACGTACCGGATCACGCGGCTCGGCCTTTGGAACGCCCGCGCCGCCGGCCACACCGCCGAGGACATGCTCGCCACGCTCGAGCGCTACTCCCGCTTCCCCGTCCCGCAGTCCGTCACGGTCGACGTGACCGACACCGTGGGGCGCTACGGCCGTCTCGTCATCGGCCGCGACGCCGAGGGCGGCCTGCAGGTGTCGAGCACGGAGAGCGCGGTGCTGTCCGAGATCGCGAGCGCCCGCCGCATCGCCCCGCTGCTCACCGAGCGCGTCGACGCGACGACGTACCGCGTGCAGGACTGGGCGCGCGGCCAGCTCAAGCAGGAGCTCGTGAAGATCGGCTGGCCCGCCGAGGACCAGGCGGGCTACACGCCGGGGACGCCCCACGACATGGCGTTGGTCGAGGACGGCTGGACCCTGCGCGACTACCAGACGGACGCGGTCGACCACTTCCTCGACGGCGGGTCCGGCGTGGTCGTCCTCCCCTGCGGCGCCGGCAAGACGCTGGTGGGCGCGGCGGCGATGGCGCGGGCCAAGACGACGACCCTGATCCTCGTCACGAACACCGTCTCCGCCCGCCAGTGGCGCACCGAGCTCCTCAAGCGCACGACGCTCACCGAGGACGAGATCGGCGAGTACTCGGGCCAGTCGCGCGAGGTCAAGCCGGTCACCATCGCGACGTACCAGATCCTCACCGCCAAGAGGAAGGGCGAGTACGCGCACCTGGCGCTCCTCGACGCGCTCGACTGGGGGCTCGTCGTCTACGACGAGGTGCACCTCCTGCCGGCGCCCGTCTTCAAGCTCACCGCCGACCTGCAGGCCCGCCGCCGCCTCGGGCTCACGGCCACGCTCGTCCGCGAGGACGGCCGCGAGGGCGACGTGTTCAGCCTCATCGGCCCGAAGCGGTTCGACGCCCCGTGGAAGGAGATCGAGGCGCAGGGCTTCATCTCCCCCGCGGAGTGCTTCGAGGTGCGCATCGACCTGCCCGACGACGCCCGGCTCGCGTACGCCGCGGCCGCGGACGACGAGCGCTACCGCCTCGCGGCGACCGCGCCGGCGAAGCTCGACGTGACGCGCGCGCTGGTCGAGCGGCACCGCGGCGAGAGCATCCTCGTCATCGGGCAGTACCTCGACCAGATCGACGAGCTCTCCGAGGCCCTCGGCGCGCCGAAGCTCACGGGCGCGACCCCCGTCGCCGAGCGCGAGCGGCTCTACCAGGCCTTCCGCGACGGCACCGAGAAGGTGCTCGTCGTGAGCAAGGTCGCGAACTTCTCGGTCGACCTCCCCGATGCGACGGTCGCGATCCAGGTGTCCGGCTCCTTCGGCTCGCGGCAGGAGGAGGCGCAGCGCCTCGGCCGCCTGCTGCGCCCCGAGGCGTCCGGCCTGTCCGCCAGCTTCTACACGCTGGTGTCCCGGGACACGGTCGACCAGGACTTCGCGCAGAACCGGCAGCGCTTCCTGGCCGAGCAGGGCTACGGCTACACGATCCTCGACGCGGCCGGCATCGCCGCCTGAGCGCTCGGACGAGTCCTCGCCACAGGCTGTTCGCTGCATCCAGGCAGCTCCCAGCGAGCGCGCAGATACTTCATCCCATGAGCGATGGCCCGAAGATCCTTATCGTCGATGACGAGCCCAACATCCGCGACCTGCTGACCACGAGCCTCCGGTTCGCCGGGTTCGCTGTCCGCGCCGTCGGCAACGGCGCCCAGGCCATCTCGGCCGTCCTCGAGGAGGAGCCCGACCTCATCATCCTCGACGTGATGCTGCCGGACATGAACGGATTCGGCGTCACCAAGCGCCTCCGCGCCGCTGGCTACACCGCGCCGATCCTCTTCCTCACGGCGAAGGACGACACCGAGGACAAGATCACGGGCCTCACGGTCGGCGGCGACGACTACGTCACCAAGCCGTTCAGCCTCGACGAGATCGTGGCCCGCATCAAGGCCATCCTTCGCCGCACCATGCACGCGGACGAGGACGCCATCATCCGCGCGGGCGAGCTCACCATGGACCAGGACACCCACGAGGTCCTCGTCGGCGAGGAGCCCATCGAGCTGAGCCCCACCGAGTTCAAGCTGCTCCGCTACCTCATGCTCAACCCGAACCGCGTGCTCTCGAAGGCGCAGATCCTCGACCACGTGTGGGAGTACGACTTCAACGGCGACGCCGGCATCGTCGAGTCCTACATCTCCTACCTGCGCCGCAAGCTCGACCAGCACTCCTCGGAGCCGGTCATCCAGACCAAGCGCGGCTTCGGCTACATGCTGAAGGCCGCCAAGTCCTGACCCGCCCGACCCCCGCCGGGTCGCGCACCTCCTGATCGGCCGGACGCCCGCTGGGCGCCCGGCCGATCCCACATCCGGCGTCGCCTATCCTCATGGGACACGGTCACCATGACGGAACACGAGGTGCGGCCAGTGCACGACTACGTCTCGGAGAAGTGGAACAACGTCTCCCTGCGCACCAAGATCACGGGCGTCACGGTGCTCCTGCTCCTGCTCGGCCTCCTCGTCTCCGGCGCCGGCACCATGTACCTGCTCCGGCAGCAGATGGTGATCCAGCTCGATGCGCAGCTCCGCATCGCCGCGACGCAGCTCCCGAAGATCCTCGGCACCGACCAGGCGACGCCCGAGACCTTCACCCAGGACGACGTGGAGACGGCGGACTCCACCTACTTCGTGCTGCTGCTCGACGCCCAGGGCGACGTCATCGCCGACAACTGGGCCGGGGGCTCCGCGTCCCACCCGCGCGTCTTCGACCTCGACCTCGCGCGCGCCTCCGAGCGCAACGAGCAGATCGTCCAGTTCTCCGACAACGCCGGGAAGGCCACCTGGCACGGCATCGTGCGGGTGTCCCAGAACGCCGGGCCGAACACCACCGCGTACTCGACGCTCATCGTCGCCAAGCCGCTCAGCGAGGTCGACGACCTCGTGGCGACCTACATCGTGATCTTCGCGAGCTTCGGCCTCGCCGTCGTCGTGCTCGGGGCGGCGGTCACGCGCATGCTCGTCACGAGCACGTTCGGCCCGCTGCGCCAGGTGGAGCGCACCGCCGCGGCCATCGCCGAGGGCGACTTCGGCCAGCGCCTCGGCGGCGCCACGCCGAACACCGAGGTGGGGCGCCTCAACCGCTCGCTGAACACCATGCTCAGCCGGATCGACCGCGCCTTCGCCGACCGCGCCAAGACGATCGACCAGATGCGGCGGTTCGTGGGCGACGCGAGCCACGAGCTGCGCACCCCGCTCGTGTCCGTGCGCGGCTACGCGGAGCTCTACCGGATGGGCGCGCTGCAGACGCCCGAGGACGTGTCGCAGGCCATGGAGCGCATCGAGAAGGAGGCGATCCGGATGGGCGGGCTCGTCGAGGACCTCCTCGAGCTGGCGCGCCTCGACGAGACGAAGCCGCTGCAGCTCGCCCCCGTGGACCTCTACCCCATCGCCCGCGACGCCGCGCTCGACGCGATGGCCTCATCCCAGACCCGCACGGTGACCGCGCTCCCGCCCGTGCTCGTGAACCCGGTCGGTCCGATCCTCGACGCCGACGGCCTCGAGCCCACGCAGGAGATGTCGCCCGACGCCCTCCGCGGCGCCGCGGCGGGGAACGACGTCACCGGCCCGATCGCCTTCGCGGGCGCCACGCTGTCCCGACTGCGGGCACGACGCACGCGCCGCCCGGGCGAGACGGCGACCGACGCGCTCGCCTCCGTCTCCCCCGACGCCGGTGGCGCCCCCGCCGCCGAGGGCTTCGCCATGGTCTCGGCCGAGGAAAACAAGATCCGCCAGGTGGTCACGAACCTCATCGGCAACGCCGTCCGGTTCACGCCCGCCGGCAGCCCGATCGAGCTCGCGACCGTCGTGGACGAGCGAGCTCGTGAGGCGCGCATCGAGGTGCGCGACCACGGCGACGGGGTCCCGCCGCAGATCCGGGAGAAGATCTTCCAGCGGTTCTGGCGCGCGGACACCTCGCGCACCCGGGAGACCGGCGGAAGCGGCCTCGGCCTGGCCATCGTGTCCGCCATCGTCGCGGCGCACCGCGGCCGGGTCGACGTCGTGGAGACCGAGGGCGGCGGCGCCACCTTCCGCGTCATCCTCCCGCTCCTCCCCAGCTCGGACGCCCCTTCGCCCTCCACCACGACGCCGCAGACCGACCCCGCCGACTGAAGCGCCCCTAGCCTCCGGTCGTCCGTCGACCAGGAGGAGGAGCACATGACGAGGTACCAGGTGGACAGCGAGGCTGTCGTCAGCGCGACCGCGGCGGTCCAGGGCAGCATCGGCCGCATCCAGGCGGAGGTGTCCGGCCTGCACGGCCAGCTGGCGGATCTGCAGGGCTCGTGGTCCGGGAGCGCCGCCACCGCCTTCCAGGGCGTCGTGGCGGAGTGGAAGGGCACCCAGCAGCGGGTGGAGGAGGCTCTCGCGAGCATCAACCAGGCGCTGAGCTCGGCCGCCCGGCAGTACGCCGAGGTGGAGGAGGGGAACGCGCGCATGTTCGCGCACTAGGGCTCCCCACCACCCGGATCGGTCGCGCGGCCGGCCCCGGGAGGGGAGCACGACGAAGCGGGCGGCCCCGGAGGGACCGCCCGCTTCGTCGTGCTGGTGGTGATGCGGGGCGGGAGCGTCGCCGCTCCCGCCCGTGGGGACTAGAAGTCCATGCCGCCCGTGGGGTCGCCGGCCGGAGCCGGGTTCTTCTCGGGCTTGTCGGCGACGACGGCCTCGGTCGTGAGGAACAGACCGGCGATGGACGCCGCGTTCAGCAGGGCCGAGCGCGTGACCTTCACCGGGTCGTTGATGCCCGCGGCGAGCATGTCGACGTACTCGCCCGTGGCGGCGTTGAGGCCGTGACCCGAAGGGAGGTTGCGGACGCGCTCGGCGACGACGCCGGGCTCGAGGCCCGCGTTGATCGCGATCTGCTTGAGCGGAGCGTCGACCGCGACGCGGACGATGTTCGCGCCGGTGGCCTCGTCGCCCTCGAGCTGGAGCTTCTCGAACGCGAGCTTGCCGGCCTGGATCAGCGCGACGCCACCACCGGCGACGATGCCCTCCTCGACGGCGGCCTTCGCGTTGCGGACGGCGTCCTCGATGCGGTGCTTGCGCTCCTTGAGCTCGACCTCGGTCGCCGCGCCGGCCTTGATGACCGCCACGCCGCCCGCGAGCTTCGCGAGGCGCTCCTGGAGCTTCTCGCGGTCGTAGTCGCTGTCGGTGTTGCCGATCTCGTTGCGGATCTGCTGCACGCGGGCCGCGATCTCGGTGGCGTCTCCGCCGCCCTCGACGATCGTGGTCTCGTCCTTGGTGATGACGACCTTGCGGGCCGTGCCGAGCAGGTCGAGGGTGACGTTCTCGAGCTTGAGGCCGACCTCCTCCGCGATGACCTGGCCGCCGGTGAGGATCGCGATGTCCTGCAGCTGCGCCTTGCGACGGTCGCCGAAGCCGGGGGCCTTGACGGCGACCGACTTGAAGATGCCCCGGATCTTGTTCACGACGAGCGTGGCCAGGGCCTCGCCGTCGACGTCCTCGGCGATGATGAGGAGCTGCTTGCCCGACTGGATGACCTTGTCGACGATCGGCAGCAGGTCCTTGATGTTCGAGATCTTCGAGTTGACGATCAGGATGTACGCGTCCTCGAACACGGCCTCCTGGCGCTCGGGGTCGGTCACGAAGTACTGCGACAGGTAGCCCTTGTCGAAGCGCATGCCCTCGGTGAGCTCGAGCTCGGTGCCGAAGGTGTTCGACTCCTCGACGGTGACGACGCCCTCCTTGCCGACCTTGTCGATCGCCTCGGCGATGATGGCGCCGATGGTGGAGTCGCCGGCGGAGATGGACGCGGTGGCGGCGATCTCCTCCTTGGTCTCGATCTCCTTCGCGGCGGCCTTGAGCTCCTCCGTGACGGCCGCGACGGCCTTCTCGATGCCGCGCTTGAGGCTGATGGGGTCGGCGCCCGCGGCGACGTTGCGGAGGCCCTCGCGGACCAGGGCCTGCGCGAGGACGGTCGCGGTGGTGGTGCCGTCGCCGGCGACGTCGTCGGTCTTCTTGGCGACCTCCTTGACGAGCTCCGCGCCGATCTTCTCGAACGGGTCGTCGAGCTCGATCTCCTTGGCGATGGAGACGCCGTCGTTCGTGATGGTGGGGGCGCCCCACTTCTTCTCAAGGACGACGTTGCGGCCGCGCGGGCCGAGGGTCACGCGGACCGCGTCGGCCAGGATGTTCAGGCCGCGCTCGAGGCCGCGGCGGGCTTCTTCGTCAAAAGCGATGATCTTAGCCATGTGTATCTCTCGTCCCTCCCGGACGTCAGGAAAAAGGCAGTCTTCTAGCACTCCCCGTGAGGGAGTGCCAGAGACGATTCTGGCACTCGCCCTACGGGAGTGCAAGCGAGCCGCTCACAGGCGAGGTCGCGGGGAAGGGGACGCGGGAGGCATGCGCGACGCCGCCGTCCGGGGACGGCGGCGTCGCGGGAGAGCAGAGTCAGCCCAGGGTGACCTTCTCGGCCTGCAGGCCCTTGGACCCCTGGCCGATCTCGAAGACGACCCGCTGCCCCTCCTCGAGGACCTTGTAGCCCGCCATCTCTATCGCCGAGTAGTGGACGAACACGTCCTGCTGGGCGGCGCCGCCCTCGACCGGGTCCACGGTGATGAATCCGAACCCCTTCTCCCCGTTGAACCACTTCACGGTTCCGTTGGCCATGTGCTTCTCCCAGTGCGACTGCGCGATGACGGGGGCGCGGTGCCGCCACCCCCGGGTCGACCGCGGAGCCCGGCATCGGCCCCGCGACACGCCCTCGGACGGCGGCGTGCGGAGCCGGGCGCGAGGGGCATGCGACCAGGCAGCACGATAGCCAGGCCGGCGGATCCGGGGCCCGGTTTCCCCACGGGTGCCCGACCCGGACGACGCCTAGCCGCGGGCCGCGTAGTCCGCGCCGAGGACCGCGGTGAGGCGCGCCGCCTGCGCGGCCGGCGTGCCCTGCGCCGGGCGGAACTGCTCCGACTGCTGCACGTCGCCGACGCCGAGCTGCGCCACGAGCCCCCGCGCCGCGCCCTCGTCCGCGGCGTCGTAGTAGTAGACGGTCGTCGTGGCGATGTCGTTCGTGCTCGCGTTGAGGCGGGATCCGATCTTCCAGCCGCTGGCCTGGATCGACGTGGCCGCCTTCGCCGAGAGGCCCGAGGTGCGGGTGCCGTTGAGCACGGTCACGACCATGCCGGGGACGGTGGTGGGCGCGACGGTCGGCGCCTCCGTCGGAGCCGCGGCCTCCTCGGAGGCGCTGTCGTTCGGGATGATGTCGGTGAAGGACACGCGGTCGTCGATGACGAACAGGCCGACGACCCCGAGACCCACGAGGAGCCCCGTGGCGAGCGCCGCCCAGGCGAAGGCCCGGAAGCGGTGGTGGCGAGGACGCGGGGCGCGGTGCGCGCCGACGCGGCTGAGGTCGCCGGGGACGTCGTCGAACCGGTCGGGAGCGTGGGAGGGCATGGCGGTCTCGAGTCTCCTCGGTAGGGCGCGGGTCAGCGCGCGGTCGGGCGGTTCGGGAGACCGGCGGGGAGGGCTCGCGCGGCGCGGGCCGTAGCACGCGTCTCGCGCAGTCGGAGCAGCCGGCCGACGAGGAGCGGGTCGTAGGCGAGCGCCGGACGCGTCTCGATGAGGGCGCCGAGCAGCTGGTAGTAGCGGGTGGCCGAGAGGCCGAAGGCCTGGCGGATGGCCTCCTCCTTCGCCCCCGCGTGCCGCGTCCAGTCGCGCTCGAAGTCGAGGACCGCGCGGGCCCGGTCGTCGAGCTCGGCGGCGGCCGGCTGCTCGGGCGCGGGAGCGGTGGCGGAGCGGGCTTCGCGGTGGTCCACGGCATGCTCCTTCCCCGACATCCCCCACATACTAGGTGCGGGATCCTGGGCGCCTCGCGAACGCGCACGGGGTGTCCCGCCGGGTGGCCGACGCCGCGATCCGCCCGCGCTGCGTGGGGGACGCATCCCCCGCCCGAGGAATCCTCCGGACGTCGCGACGGTTGACCGGGGAGGCGCGCTGGGACGCCGCCCCTAGGATCGACCAGCGAGAAAGGACCCGCACCATGGCCTACGAGATCGAGAAGACCGACGACCAGTGGCGTCAGGAGCTCTCCCCCGAGGAGTACGCGGTGCTGCGCCAGCAGGCCACCGAGCGTCCCTGGACGGGCGAGCTGCTGGATGAGGACCGCACGGGCGTCTACGGCTGCAAGGCCTGCGGCGCCGAGCTCTTCACGAGCGACACGAAGTTCGACTCCCACTGCGGGTGGCCGAGCTTCTACGCGCCCAAGGAGAGCGACGCGGTCAAGCTCTACACCGACACCAGCCTCGGTATGAAGCGCGTCGAGGTCGTCTGCGCCCGGTGCGGATCGCACCTCGGGCACGTCTTCGACGACGCGCCGCAGACCCCCACCGGCGACCGGTTCTGCATGAACTCGGTCTCCATGTCGTTCCGCACCGCGGAGTGACCGCCATGCCGCGGCACCGGGCGGGCGGCGACGCCGACCCGACCGGGCCCGGCACCCCCGTCCTCGACGCGCTGCGCGGGCGACGCTCCCGCTCCTCCGTGGGCGGAGCATCGCCGTCGCACGAGGACCTCGTCCCGCTCGTCGAGGCCGCGTCCCGGCTGGCCGACCACGGGGGCCTGCGGCCGTGGCGGGTCATCGAGATCCGCGGGGCCGCACGCGATCGCCTCGGTGCCGCGATGGACGACGCCGCGGGAGACCCCGGATCCGGCAAGCACGGCAAGAAGGTCCACCGCGCGAGCCTGCTCGTCGCCGTGGTCGTCCGCCGCACGCCCAGCCGGAAGGTCCCGGACTGGGAGCAGGAGGCCGTCGCCGCCGGCGTGGCCCACGCGCTCACGCTGCTGCTCGAGGAGCAGGGCTGGGGCGTCTTCTGGCGCACCGGGGGCCTGACGCGCAGCGACGCGCTCCGGCACGTGCACGGGCTCGTCGACGGGGAGGACCTGCTCGGCTGGCTCTACGTCGGCGACGTGGAGCCGGAGGGCAAGGGGCCGCGCTCCGTCGTCGACGGCGATCGGATGATCACCGTCCTCGACTGAGGGGCCGCCTCGAGCCGGCCACGGGACTCGAACCCGTAACCGCCGCATTACAAGTGCGGTGCGCTACCAATTGCGCCAGGCCGGCCGACCGCCCTCGCGGGCCGTCGATCCATCATAGGAGCCGGTCGGGACCTAGGGCGCGGTGGTGGGGGTGGCCTCGGGTGCGGGCGTCGGCGTGGACGTGGCGTCCTGACCCGCGGCCTGCAACACGAAGGCCGCGAACGCCTTGGCGTCGTCCGGCTGTCCCGTGTACTGGCGCTCGCCGACGACGATGACCGGGGCGCCGACGACCTTCTCGACGTTGGAGTCGGGGATGTCGCCGTCGAGGACGCGGTCGGTGGCCGCGTTGACCCACGACTGGAAGCGCTGCTCCGAGATGCACTTCGCCACGTCGTCCGACGAGGCGCCGGCCTGACCCGCGAGCTCCGTGATCCGCTCGTCGCTGAGGCCGGTGCTCTGCTCCGCCGGCTGCTCCGCGAACAGGGACCGGTTGAACGCCCAGAAGTCGTCGGGCGAGGTGTCCGCGACGCAGGCGGCCGCGTTGGCGGCGCGCTGCGAGTAGCCCTGCGACTTGCTCGTGAGGATGGCGACGGGGTGGACCTCGACGGTGGCGGCGCCGGACTGCAGCCAGCCCTCCATCTGCGCGCCGTTGGTGTCCTGGAACTCCTTGCACGCGGTGCAGAGGTAGTCGACGTAGACGCGGATGTGGGCGACGCCGGCGGCCTCGGACTCGGTGGGGACCGGATCCTGCTGCGGGTCGAGCGCCTGGGTCGGGACGGCCGCGAGGTCCTTGCCGATGAGGATGCCGTCGCTCGCCATGTTCTGGGGACCGGGGCCGGCCGGACGCGCGCCCTGCACGACGATGAGGCCGACCACGACCACGACGGCCACGAGCGCCACCGCGATGCCGCCGCGGACGAGGCCGCGCGTCGCGACGTCGCGACGGCGCTGCTTCCTGCGGTTGAGCCGGGCCTTCTCGCGCGCCGCCTCCCGGCGTCGACGATGACCGCCGTGCGGTTCGTGCGCGGGCGGCGTGCTGCTCATGGATCCTCGCTCAGGGGAATGGGGACGTCGGGCGCGGGCGGGCTCCCGCACGACCTCAGGACTCTAGGCGGACAGCCTGGGAAAGCGATGACGCAGCCGCGCGAGGAGGTCGTCCGTCCGACGATACAGGCTCGGCGGCGGCGGTCCCCAGGTGGGGAATAGCCGCCGATCCGCACCATGGCGCGCTTCCCGGTCCCCTGGCCTCGTGCAATACTCATCGGGTGGTCGTCGTCGCCCACAGCGATGAGCCATGAGCATCACATCCATCACCACGGATCGTCGGGCACGTACCTGCCCGTGAAGGAGAACACCGAAATGGCATCTGTAACTTTCGACAAGGCCACGCGCCTGTACCCGGGCTCCACGCGCCCCGCGGTCGACCAGATCGACCTGGAGGTCGCCGACGGCGAGTTCCTCGTCCTCGTCGGACCGTCCGGCTGCGGCAAGTCGACCACCCTCCGCATGCTCGCGGGCCTCGAGGAGGTCAACGACGGCAACATCTTCATCGGCGACCGCAACGTCACGGACGTCCCGCCGAAGGACCGCGACATCGCGATGGTCTTCCAGAACTACGCGCTGTACCCCCACATGACCGTCGCCGAGAACATGGGCTTCGCGCTCAAGATCGCGGGCGTCGGCAAGGACGAGCGGGCCACCCGCGTCCTCGAGGCCGCCAAGCTCCTGGACCTCGAGCCCTACCTCAGCCGCAAGCCCAAGGCCCTCTCCGGCGGCCAGCGCCAGCGCGTCGCCATGGGCCGCGCCATCGTGCGCCAGCCGCAGGTGTTCCTCATGGACGAGCCGCTGTCGAACCTCGACGCCAAGCTCCGCGTCCAGACCCGCACGCAGATCGCGTCGCTCCAGCGCCGCCTCGGCGTCACCACGGTCTACGTCACCCACGACCAGACCGAGGCGCTCACCATGGGCGACCGCATCGCGGTCCTCAAGGACGGCGTCCTGCAGCAGGTCGGCACCCCGCGCGACCTCTACGAGAAGCCCCAGAACGTCTTCGTGGCCGGCTTCATCGGCTCGCCCGCGATGAACCTCTTCACCGCGAGCGTCGTCGACGGCGGCGTGCAGTTCGGCTCGGCCGTGGTGCCCGTCGAGCGTGACGTGCTCACGAACGCGACCGGCAACGCCGTCACCATCGGCGTGCGCCCCGAGGACGTCGTCGTCTCCACGACGCAGGGCCAGGGCCTCTCGGTCACGGTCGACCTCGTCGAGGAGCTCGGCGCGGACGGCTACCTCTACGGCCACACCGACATCGAGGGCAAGCGCACCGACCTCGTCGCGCGCGTCGACGGCCGCCTGCACCCGAACGCCGGCGACACCGTGTTCATCACGCCGCAGCCGGGCCACCTGCACGCCTTCGACGCCGAGAGCGGGCTCCGCCTCAACGCGCCGGTCGCCGCGAGCTGACCCGCTCCACCGCACGCCCGCTGCCGCGGTCCCCTCGCTCCCCCGGGAGCGCCGGGGCCGCGGCAGCGGCGTTTCCGCGGTCGGGTAGGGTCGCACCATGGCCGGATCCCTCAACATCACCGCGGCGACGGTCGACCCCGCGCTCCTCGACCTGCCGTGGCAGCTGCCGCTCGACGAGTGGCCGTCCTCGGCCATCGCGACCCTGCCGAAGGGCATCTCGCGGCACCTCGTGCGGTTCGCCAACCTGTCCGGCTACGTCATCGCCATCAAGGAGACGACGGACGAGATGGCGCGCGGCGAGTACGACATGCTGCGCACGCTGCAGCGCCTCGAGATCCCGTGCGTGGAGCCGGTCGCGGTCATCACCAACCGCACGGACGAGGACGGCGACCCGCTCAAGTCGGTGCTCGTCACCCGCCACCTCAAGTTCTCGCTGCCGTACCGGGCCCTCTTCTCCCAGCAACTCCGGCCCGACACCGCGACGCGCCTCGTCGACGCGCTCGCCGTGCTCCTGGTGCGCCTGCACATGATCGGCTTCTTCTGGGGCGACGTGTCGCTCTCGAACACCCTCTTCCGCCGGGACGCCGGCGCCTTCGCGGCCTACCTGGTGGACGCCGAGACGGGCAAGCTCTTCAACGGCGGCCTGTCCAACGGGCAGCGCGAGAACGACCTCGAGATCGCGCGGGTCAACATCGCGGGCGAGCTCATGGACCTCGAGGCCGGCGGCCGCATCGAGGAGGGCCTCGACCCGCTCGAGACCAGCACGCGCATCGTGGCGCAGTACCGGATGCTCTGGAAGGAGCTCACGGGACGCGAGGAGTTCCCCACGTCGGAGCGGTGGCGCATCAACGAGCGCGTCGACCGGCTCAACGACCTGGGCTTCGACATCGAGGAGCTCGCGATCCGCACGACCGCCGAGGGCTCGCAGGTGCGGATCCAGCCCAAGGTCGTCGACGCCGGGCACCACCAGCGGCGCCTGCTGCGCCTCACCGGCGTGGACGCGCAGGAGAACCAGGCCAGGCGCCTCCTCAACGACCTCGACTCGTACACCGCGGCGGCCGACAAGCAGGACCTCGACGAGGAGATGGTGGCCCACGAGTGGCTCGCCCGCGTCTTCGAGCCCGTCGTGCGCGCCATCCCGCGCGACCTCCGCGGCAAGCTGGAGCCCGCCGAGGTGTTCCACCAGCTGCTGGAGCACCGCTGGTACATGTCGCAGAAGATGAACCGGGACATCCCGCTGGCGGAGGCCGTGACGGCGTACGTGCAGGACATCCTCCGCCACCGCCGCGACGAGGCGACGGTCATCGACCCGCCCACGGAGTCGATCGGCGTGATCGAGGACGAGTCCGAGGTGCCCATCACCGAGGCCGAGGCCGCCGAGGACTGGCGCGCGAAGGTGTGATGCCGTGCGGCGCGGGCCGCAGGACGACGACGAGCCGGGACCCGAGGGTCCCGGCTCGTCGTCGCGATGGGGCTACTTCCGGCGGGCCGCCGCGCGCAGCTTGCCGATCTCGTAGAGCGTGACGCTCGCCGCGATGCCCGCGTTGAGCGACTCCGTGGAGGCGCCGATGGGGATGGAGACGACGGTGTCGCAGGTCTCGGTGACCAGGCGCGACAGGCCCTTGCCCTCGGATCCGACGACGACCACGATCGGCCGGTCGGCGAGCGTGAACTCGTGCAGCGACATGTCGCCGCCGCCGTCGAGGCCGACCACGAAGACGCCGCGCTGCTTGAGCGCCTTCAGCGTCTGCGTGAGGTTCGACGCCATGGCGACGGGCGTGCGCGCCGCAGCTCCGGCCGAGGTCTTCCACGCGCTGGCGGTGAGGCCCACCGAGCGGCGCTGCGGCACGATCACGCCGTGGCCGCCGAACGCGGCGACCGAGCGGATGATGGCGCCGAGGTTCCGCGGGTCGGTGATGCCGTCGAGCGCGACCATGAGCGGCAGCTGGCCGCGCGAGATCGTCTTGTCGAGCAGCTCGATCGCGTCCGCGTACTCGTACGGCGGCACCTTGAGCGCGAGGCCCTGGTGCACGGCGTCGTGGCCGGCGATGCGGTCGAGCTCGGGGCGCATGACCTCGAGCACGGGGATCCCGCGCCCGGTGGCGAGCGACAGCACCTCCTTCACGCGGTCGTCGTACTCGATGCGCGAGGCGATGTAGAGCGCGGTCGCCGGGATCTTGGCGCGGAGCGCCTCGACGACCGAGTTGCGGCCGGTGACGACCTCGGACTCGTCCTGCTGCTTCGCGCGGCGGGCGCGCGGGGCGTCCGCGCCGGCGGGGCGGTCGGTGGCGCGCGCGCGCGGCGGGGCGGATCGCGGTGCGGGCGAGCGCTCGGAGCGCTCGTCGCGGCCGCGGTTGGCGCCCGCGGACGCCGCCTCGTACCGGTCCTTCGCGAGCTTCCGCTTGCCGGCGGGGTGGTACGGCCGGTCCTCGGCCTTGGGCGTGGGCTTCTTGCCCTCGAGGGCCTGCCTTCCCTGTCCCCCCGACCCCTTGAGCGGGCCCTTCTTGGTCTTGCGTACCGCGCCTGATCGGCTGGGCTTATTCGCCATCGATGCTCCAATGCGACCCGCCGGGCGAGTCCTCTATCGTGATGCCGGCCTCGGCCAGCTCCTGTCTGATGCGGTCGGCGAGGGCGAAGTCCCTGGCCTCCCGCGCGGTCTGTCGCTCGGCGATCCGGTGCTCGACCAGCGCCTGCAGCGCACGGCGCGCGGGCTGGTCGGACGCGGTGCGCCACTCGTCGGCGAGGGGGTCGATGCCGAGCACCGCCACCATCGCGGAGACGTCGGCGCGCTGGGAGGCGGCCTCCGGGAGGTCGCCGGCGTCGAGGGCGGCGTTGCCCGCGCGGACGGCGTCGTGCAGCACGGCGAGCGCCTGCGGGACGCTGAGGTCGTCGTCCATCGCCTCGGCGAAGGCGGCGGGCACGACGGCGGGCGCGCCATCCTCCGCGGCGGCCTGGAAGCGCGTGCCCGCGAGGCGGCGGGCGCTGCGGTCGAGGAAGGTCTCGATGCGGTCGAGGGCGGCCTCGGCCTCGGCGAGCGCCCCGTCGTGGAACTCGAGGGTCGACCGGTAGTGAGCGGATCCGAGGAAGTAGCGCACGACGACGGGACGGGCCGATGCGAGCAGGTCGGCCGCGAACAGCGAGTTGCCGAGCGACTTGCTCATCTTCTGGCCGGCGACGGCGACGAGCCCGTTGTGCAGCCAGTACCGGGCGAACGGGTCCCCCGCGGCGCGCGACTGCGCCAGCTCGTTCTCGTGGTGCGGGAAGCGGAGGTCGAGGCCGCCGCCGTGGATGTCGAACTCGGCGCCGAGGTAGCGCGTGGACATGGCGGAGCACTCGATGTGCCAGCCGGGTCGGCCGGCACCCCACGGGGAGGGCCAGGACGCGCTCGCCGGCTCGCCCTGCTTGGCGCCCTTCCAGAGCGCGAAGTCGCGGACGTCGCGCTTGGCGCGCGGGTCCGCGTCGGTCGCGGCCTCCATGTCGTCCGCGCGCTGCCGGGTGAGGGCGCCGTACTCGGGCCAGGAGGCGGTGTCGAAGTAGACGTCGCCGGATCCGTCGTCGGCCGGGTAGGCGTGGCCGCGCTCGACCAGGCGCGCGATGAGCGCCTGCATCTCCCCGATGCTCGCCGTGGCGCGCGGCTCGTAGCTGGGCGGGAGGATGCCGAGAGCCCCGTAGGCGCGCGAGAACTCGAGCTCGACGCGGTAGGCGAGCGCCCACCACTCCTCCGTGCCGCCGGCCTCCTGGCCGCGGCGGGCGTTGTCGATGACCTTGTCGTCGATGTCGGTGACGTTGCGCACGAGCGTGACGTCGAGGCCGCGGTACGTGAGCCAGCGGCGCAGCTGGTCGTACGCGAGGGCGGAGCGCAGGTGGCCGATGTGCGGCGCGGACTGCACCGTGGGGCCGCACACGTAGATGCCGACCCTGCCGTCGACGAGGGGGACGAAGTCCCGGAGGGACTGCGTCTGGGAGTCGTGGAGGCGCAGGGTCACACACAGATCCTAGTCAGCGCGCCTCCGCGCCCCCGCCGGGTGACGGCCGGTGCGACGGGCGCGGCCGCCGCGGAGGAGCCGGGTCAGACGCGCTCGACGAGCGCCGTGGCGACCGCGGCGACGCCGTCGCCGCGACCCGTGAAGCCGAGGCCGTCGGTGGTGGTGCCCGCGAGCGAGACGGGTGCGCCGACGGCCGCCGCGAGGATCCGCTCGGCCTCGGCCCGCCGCGGCGACAGCTTGGGGCGCACGGCCATGACCTGCACGGCCACGTTGACGATGCGGTACCCGGCGCCGCGCACGAGCTCCGCGGTGCGCCGGAGGAAGACCTCGCCGTGCGCGCCGTCGAGCTCCGGGTCGTCGGTGCCGAAGATCCCGCCGATGTCGCCGAGCCCCGCCGCGGAGAGGAGCGCGTCGCACATCGCGTGGCTCACGGCGTCGCCGTCGCTGTGCCCGGCGAGTCCGGCCTCGCCCGGCCAGTGCAGGCCGGCCAGCCAGAGCGGCTGGGACGCGTCGACCGCGTGCACGTCGGTGCCGATGCCGGAGCGGAGGCGCGAGGCGGCGGAACCGCCCCCCGCTGCGCGCGCGACGAGCTCCTCCGCGCGGCGCAGGTCCCACGCCGTGGTGACCTTGAACGCGAGCGCGTCGCCCGGGATCACCCGGACCGCGCCGCCCGCGGCCTGGAAGAGCGCCGCGTCGTCGGTGTGCTCGGCGTCGGCCGACGCGTACGCGGCGGCGAGGGCGGCGCGCGGGAAGCCCTGCGGGGTCTGGACGCCCACGAGGTCGCTGCGGTCGACGGTGCCGAGGCACTCCCCCGCGGCGCCGACGCGCTTCACTGTGTCCGTGACGGGGAGGCCGGGGACGACGCCCGCCTCGTCGTCGCGGACCGCCCGCGCCACCGCGGCGAAGAGGGAGGTGGGCGTGAGCGCGCGGGCCGCGTCGTGGACGAGGACGGTGTCGACGGACGCGGCGAGCGAGTCGAGGCCGGCGCGCACCGATCCCTGCCGGGTCGCCCCGCCCGCCACGACGTGGACGGACGCCCGGGCCGCGCCCGCGACGGCGTCGACGACGGCGGCCGTCTCCTCGAGGTGCGTCGCGGGCGCGACGACGACGACGCGCGCCTCCTCCTCGAGGCCGAGGATCGCGGACAGGGAGCGCGCGAGCAGCGTCGCGCCGCCGACCTCGACGAGGGCCTTCGGGATCCCCGCGCCGAGGCGGGTGCCGCTGCCCGCGGCCACGACCACCACGCCGAGGCGGGGTCCGTGCGGCTCCCCGTCGACGGTCGCGCGGTCGGAGGGGGCGACGGGGTCGTGGCTCATGCGGTCAGGCTACCGGCGGGCCGCCGCGCGACGACCGCGACGGCGGTCCGCCGAGCGCGCCGGCCCTCGACGCACGACCGGGCCGATCAGGACGCGAGGACCTCGTCGAGCAGCGTGGACGCGTGCTCCTCGTCGGTCTTCTCGGCGAGGGCCAGCTCGCCGACGAGGATGCCGCGCGCCTTCTGCAGCATGCTCTTCTCCCCCGCGGACAGGCCGCGGTCCTGGTTGCGGCGCCACAGGTCGCGCACGACCTCCGCCACCTTGAGCACGTCGCCCGACGCGAGCTTCTCGAGGTTCGCCTTGTAGCGCCTCGACCAGTTGGTGGGCTCCTCGGTGAACTCCGCCCGCAGCACCGCGAACACGCTCTCCACGCCCTCGCGCCCGATGACGTCGCGCACGCCGACCATGTCGACGTTCTCGGCGGGGACCTCGATCTGCAGGCCGCCCTGGTTGACGTCGAGCTTGAGGTACAGCTTCTCCTCGCCGCGGATGACGCGCTTCTTGACCTCGATGATGGTCGCCGCCCCGTGGTGCGGGTACACGACGGTCTCGCCGACCTCGAAGATCATGGGTTCCCCGTTCTGTGGACTGCCGATCAGGATACCAGCCGGGTCGGCCGCGCCCGCGGGCCGCCGGCCGGCAGCGCATCCCGTAGGCTGGGCGGGTCAGCTGATACACGCGCGGACGCCCCCGGACGCCCCGGCGCCGGCCCCGTGCGACAACCGGAGGGTCCCGTGAGAGCGCGTACCGCATCGTCCATCGTCCTCGCGGCCCTGATCGCGGTCGGCACGTCGTCCTGCACCTTCATCACGCCCCAGGCCACGCAGATCTCCTACTTCCCGAGCGACGGCTTCGACGCCACGGTCGGCGACATCGAGGTGCGGAACGCGATCCTCCTCACCGAGGGCGGCAGCGCCACGGGCGCGAGCCTCGTCGTCACGCTGGTGAACAACTCGGGCGACAGCCAGCGCGTGTCGTTCCAGCACGAGGTGTCCGAGGGCAGCGCGGACCGCGAGACCCGCACGGTCACGGCGGCGCCCGGGCTCACGAAGTTCGGCGCGGAGGACTCGCAGCGCATCACGTTCGACACGGTCGAGCCGACGCCCGGGTCGCTCACCAAGATCTACATCCAGTACGGCGACGCCGAGGGCGTCGAGATGGACGTGCCCGTGCTCAACGGCGACCAGGAGACCTACACGAACCTGGTGCCCGGCGAGACGGGCTCCACGCCCGACACGACCGTCACCACGACCCCCGTCTCCCCCGAGGGCGACGAGGGCCTGGGCGACTCCACGAACTAGGCGCCGGGCCGCACGCGCGGCTGGCCGCACGACGGGAGGCCCCGTCCCGCGAGGGACGGGGCCTCCCGTCGTCTGCGGCGTCCCGGCCGCGGCGGCCTACGCCTCGAAGCGGTAGCCGAGCCCGCGCACGGTGACGAGCAGCACGGGGTCGGACGGCTCGCGCTCGATCTTGGAGCGGATCCGCTTGATGTGCACGTCGAGCGTCTTGGTGTCGCCGAAGTAGTCGGAGCCCCACACCCGGTCGATGAGCTGGCCGCGCGTGAGCACCCGGCCGGCGTTGCGCAGCAGCAGCTCGAGGAGCTCGAACTCCTTCAGCGGCATGGCGATCTCGCGGCCGTCGACCTCGACCGTGTGGCGCTCCACGTCCATGCGCACGAGCCCGACCTCGAGGACGTTGAGCGGCTCGTCGTCCACCTCCACACGGCGGCGGAGCACGGCGCGGATCCGCGCGAGCAGCTCCCGCGTGGAGTACGGCTTGGTGACGTAGTCGTCCGCGCCGAGCTCGAGGCCCACGACGATGTCCACCTCGGAGTCCTTCGCAGTGAGCATGATGATCGGCACCGCCGAGCGCGTGCGGATCTCGCGGCACACCTCGGTGCCCGGGAGTCCCGGGAGCATGAGGTCGAGCAGGATCAGGTCGGCGCCGTCCTTGTCGAACGCCGCCACGGCCGCGGGGCCGTCCTCGACGACGTCGACCTCGTAGCCCTCGCGCTGGAGCAGGAAGGCGAGCGGCTCGCTGAGCGACGCCTCGTCCTCGACGAGCATGATGCGTGTCACGTGGGTTCTCCGATGTCCGTACCGGCGAGCGCCGGGGTCTGCGATGCCTCGGGGAGGCGGATGGTGAAGGTCGAGCCGCGGCCGGGGCGGGACCAGACCCGCACGTCGCCGCCATGATTCTGCACGACGTGCTTGACGATGCTGAGCCCGAGCCCCGTGCCCCCGGTGTCGCGGGCGCGGGCCTGGTCGACGCGGAAGAAGCGCTCGAAGATCCGGCCCTGCTCGTCCTCCGGGATGCCGATGCCCTGGTCGGTGACCACGACCTCGACGGCGCCGTCCTCGTGCATCACGCCGATGCCGACGCGGGATCCGTCCGGCGAGTAGTTGACGGCGTTGCTCAGGAGGTTCGCGACCGCCACCACGAGGAGGGCCTCGTCGCCGTAGACGGTGGTGCGCGAGCGCTTGCCGCGGGCGAGCTCTATGCCGCGGAGCTCCGCGCCGAGCCGCACCTGGTCGAGCGCCACGCTGATCACGTGGTCGACGTCGACGGGCTCCGCCTTCTCCAGCGCGTTGGCCGCCTCGAGCCGCGACAGCTCGATGATCTCCTGGGTGATCCGCGCGAGCCGGGCCGACTCCGTGGTGAGCCGGGCCGCGAAGCGCCGCACCTGCACCGCGTCGTCGGCGCACGAGTCGAGCGCCTCCGCGAGCAGCCCGACCGCGCCGATGGGCGTCTTCAGCTCGTGGCTGATGTTCGCCACGAAGTCGCGGCGCACCTGGTCGAGGCGGTGGGACTCGGTGCGGTCCTGCGCGAGGAGCAGCACGTAGCGGGTGCCGAGCCGGGCGACCCGCACGTGCATCTGGAACTCGGCCGCGCCGAACGGGCCGCGCGCGAGCGACACCTCCTCGGCCATCGGCTCGCCGGATCGCCGGACGCGGTCGACCATGGCGACGAGCTCCGGGTGCACGAGCGCCTGGTGGAAGACGAGGCCGGAGGAGATCGCGCCGGGCGACGCCTTCATCACGTTGTTGGACGGGTCGAGCACGATGCCGGCGGACTCCAGCGCCTCGAGCACCTGGTCGACGCCGTCCGGGACGACCGGGTTCGTGATCTCGACGGCACGGTCGCCGCGGTCCGCCGCGTGGTGCAGCAGCCACACGAATCCCGCGCCGACCGCCAGTCCGATGAGGAGGCAGACGAGCACCAACGCACCGGTGTCCATGCGCCCACACTAGGAGACGGCGTCGGGCGGTCCCGGCCCTCCGCCCGTCGCATCGGGGCCGCGAGTCCGCGAATTCAGCTCGACGGCACCGTGCGTTAACCTCGCATGACCAGAGTCGACTGGACGCGGACCCGGCCCGGGGTCCGCCATGCCCGAGAACCACCCCGCCCCTCCTGCAGCGGGGCGGACTGAGAGGACGTCCCCCATGCGCGAAGTGTTCCAGCAGGAGCTCCACGAGGTGCAGGAGCGTCTCATCGAGATCTCCGCGCTCGTCGCCATCTCCATCGAGAACGCGACGCGCGCGTTCAACGAGTCGAACGTCAGCCTCGCCGAGACGGTCATCGAGCAGGACCGCCGCATCGACGAGCTCGCCACGAGCCTCGACGAGCTGGCCATCAACATCCTCGCGCGCCAGCAGCCGGTGGCCCGCGACCTCCGCATCGTCGTGAGCGCGCTGCGCATCAGCGCGTCGCTCGAGCGGATGGGCGACCTGGCCGAGCACATCGCGCAGCTCTCGCGCTACCGCTTCCCGGACAAGGTGGTGCCGAAGTCGCTCCGCCCCACGTTCCTCGAGCTCGGCCAGCTCGACGTCGCCATCGCCCGCAAGCTCACGGACCTCCTCACCACCGAGGACCCGAAGCTCGCCGAGGAGATCCGCAACGACGACGACCGCATCGACGAGCTGCACCTCAGCGTCTTCGACAAGGTGCTCGGAGAGACCTGGAAGGGCGCGGCCGTCGACACGGTCGACTCCACCCTCGCCAGCCGCTACCACGAGCGCTTCGCCGACCACGCGGTGTCCATCGCGAAGACCGTGCAGTACCTCGCGACCGGCGACTGGGTGCAGGCCGACGCCTGATCCGCGTCCGCCGGCCGCGCGCCGGCCCGCCGCCTCCGCGGTGACATGACGAGAGCCCGACCGGATGATCCGGTCGGGCTCTCGTCGTGCGTGCGGGTGGGCCTACTTCGTGCTGCCCTGCGCGGCGACGGCCGCGGCGCCCGCTGCGGCGGCCTCCGGGTCGAGGTACTCGCCGCCGGGGACGATCGGGCGGAAGTCCTCGTCGAGGCGGTACACGAGCGGGATGCCGGTCGGGATGTTGAGCTCGGCGATGTCGGCGTCGGAGATGCCGTCGAGGTGCTTCACGAGCGCGCGCAGCGAGTTGCCGTGCGCCGTGACGAGCACCGTGCGGCCGGAGGCGAGGTCGGGCTGGATGTCGGACTCCCAGTACGGCAGCATCCGCTCGATGACGTCCTTGAGGCACTCCGTGCGGGGCAGGTCGTCGCCGAGGTCGGCGTAGCGGGGGTCGGCCGACTGCGAGTACTCGTCGTCGTCGGCGATGGGGGGCGGCGGCACGTCGAACGAGCGGCGCCAGGTGGCGAACTGCTCGGGGCCGTACTCGGCGAGGGTCTGCGCCTTGTCCTTGCCCTGGAGCGCGCCGTAGTGGCGCTCGTTGAGGCGCCAGGTGCGCTGGACGGGGATCCACGAGCGGCCGGCGCGCTTGAGCGCGATGTTGGCGGTGTCGATGGCGCGGATGAGGACGGAGGTGTGCAGCACGTCGGGGAGGATGCCGGACTCGGCGAGGAGCTCGCCGGCGCGCCGGCCCTCCGCGACGCCCTGCTCGCTCAGCTCGACGTCCACCCATCCGGTGAACAGGTTCTTCTGGTTCCAGTCGCTGTTGCCGTGACGCAGCAGCACGAGGGTGCGGGGTTCAGCCATGCCGCCAGCCTACCGAGCGATGGGAGACTGGTCCCATGCCGGGCGCCGCCTCCCCCGTCGGCTCCGTGACCCGCGGGACGACCAACACGAACCGCCTCCGGCGCGTCGACAGGTGGATCGCGACCCTCGACGCGCTGCGCACGGCGGCCGACCCGCTCGTGGTCGACCTCGGCTACGGCGCGAGCGGGATCACGGCCCTCGAGATGCACCGGCGGCTGCGCGCGACGCGGCCGGACGTGCGCGTCGTGGGCATCGAGATCGAGCCGGGGCGGGTGGCGCGGGCGCGCGAGCAGCTCGCCGCGTGGCCCGACGCGGACGCCCGCGAGCGCGTGTCCTTCGTGCGCGGCGGCTTCGAGGTGCCGCTGCCGGGCGGCGAGCGGCCGACCGCGATCCGCGCGTTCAACGTCCTGCGGCAGTACGACGAGGCGGAGGTGCCGGCCGCCTGGGCGCGGATGACGGCGCGGCTCGCGCCCGGCGGATCCGTGGTGGAGGGCACCTGCGACGAGATCGGCCGGGTCGCCAGCTGGGTCGACGTGCGCGCCGACGGGCCGCGCAGCCTGACGATCTCGCTGCGACTCGCGGGGCTCGAGCTGCCGTCGATCGTGGCCGAGCGCCTGCCTAAGGCCCTCATCCACCGCAACGTCCCCGGCGAGCGGGTGCACGGGGTGCTCGCCTTGCTCGACCGGAGCTGGATCCTCAGCGCGCCGCTCGGCGTCTACGGACCCCGCCAGCAGTGGCTCGGCGCGGTGCGGCGGATGCGCGACGCCGGCGTGCCCGTCGAGGGCGGCCACGCGCGCTGGCGGCTCGGCGAGCTGACCGTGCCGTGGTCCGCGGTGGCGCCGGCCTAGACCTCCGGCAGCGCCGCCCGGGCGGTCTCGGCGTCGACGCCGGCCGCGACCTGCAGGTCGACGAGCAGCGGGCGCAGCAGCATCACGAGCATGACCTCGCCGACGGGCGCGCCGGGGATGAGCTCGCGCGGGTCGAGCCGCACGGCAACGAGCACGAGGTTCTGCTGCGCCAGCGGCGCGGCCGACGGGTCCGACAGGCTCTGGCCGAGCAGGTTCACGCCGTTGGACACGGTCGCGAGCAGCTCGGCGAGCACCGGCCGCCGCACCCCGTCGACCACGAGGAAGTCGATGCGCCGCGAGATCACCCGGAGGTTGCGCACCGCGAGGTCCATGCCGTCGAGCACGCGCCGCTGCGCCCGCAGCTCCGCGAGGTGCCGACGCAGGAACGGCGAGATGCGGGCGATCGAGAGGGCCGAGTCCGCGGCCGCGCTCCACGCGTCGATGAGCGGCTGCGTGCGGCGGAGGCGGTCGAGCGCGCGGTCGGCCGCGGTCGCGTCGCCGAGCCGGAGCGCCGTGACGAGCGACGTGAGCGCATAGGAGCACTCGGAGAAGACGCGGCGAGCCTCGCGGACGGCCTGCCGGCGCGGATCCCGCGGGATGAGCGCCGTCGCGAGCAGCGCGACCGCGCCGCCCACGAGCCCGTCGACGCTGCGGACGAAGACGCCGCCGGGCGGTGCGGGCAGGAGCGCCACGAGCACCGCCTGCACGCCCGCCGCCACCGCGAAGGCGGCGTTCGACGACAGCAGCCGCGCGACCAGCAGCGTCGCCAGGATGATGACGAACAGCTGCCACGCGCCGCGCCCGATCCCGAGGAGCAGCACCTCGCTGAGCGTGATGCCCACGGTCATGCCGATCGCCGTCTCGAGCACGCGCACGGGCCGCGCGTCGCGCACGAAGCCGAGGCTCGTGATGGTGACGGTGGTCGCGAGCAGCGGGGTGTCGTGGCCGAGGACGTGGTGCGCGAAGGCCCAGCCGCCGGTGGCCGCGATGGCGATCTGCAGCGCGGCGGGCGCGGATCCCCACAGGCGCAGGAGCGCGGCGCGGGGATCCGCCCGGTGCCTCAGGGTGCGGGCGGCACGGCGCGACCGCTCCCGCGCGCGCTCAGCGGCGGACCGCACCGAGCCGCGGCAGGCGGGGGACGTCGGCGGAGCGGCCGGCGTCGGTGGGCACGATGACGTCCTGCGCGGCCTGCACGCGCACGTCGTCGGCGACGACCTCGAGCTGCGCGGCGGGATCCACGTTGCGGCGGACGACCGCGAGCGCGACCGGTCCGAGCTCGTGGTGCAGGGCGCTCGAGGTGACGGCGCCGACGACCTCGCCTGCCGTCCCGTCGGCGGCGGCGGGGAGACGCACGTCGGATCCGCCGCCGGGGAGGACCGCGTCCGACCCGTCGAGGTGCAGCAGCACGAGGCGGCGCGGCGGCCGGCCGAGGTTGTGCACCTTGGCGACCGTCTCCTGGCCGCGGTAGCAGCCCTTGCTGAGGTGGACGGCGCTGCGCAGCCAGTCGAGCTCGTGCGGGATGGTGCGGTCGTCGACCTCCGTCGCGAAGCGCGGGCGCCACGCGGCGATGCGGAGGGCCTCGGCGGCGAGCGCGCCGGCGACCGACAGCTCCCCGGCGGCGGCGCGGGCGACGAGCGCCGGCAGCTCCTCGCGCGGCACGAGCCGCTCGCTCCAGGTCCAGCCGGCGGCCGGATGCGCGGACGCCGTCGCGTACTGGTGCCCGCCGGGTGCGACGTGCGTCCAGGGGTCGCGCCACACGAGCGGCACGCCGGCGGGCGCGGCGACGGGCAGGTCGGGCTCGCCGAGCGTGCCGATCACCGCGAGCTCCGCCGTGCGGTCGGCGGGCTCGACGCGCAGCATGAAGCGCATCCGCTGCAGGTAGGCGAGGAGGGCCGCGGCGTCGCCCGCACCCAGCAGGAGCCACGTGCTGACGCCGTCGTCGAGCACGCCCACCGCGTGCTCGAGCCGACCGTTCTGGTCGAGGAAGAGCGTCTCGGCGGAGTCGCCCGGGGCGAGGCCGCGGAGCGACTGGCTGGTGATGGAGTCGAGCCAGGTGAGGCGGTCCTCGCCGGTGACGGAGAGCACGGCGCGATGCGAGAGGTCGACGACCGCGGTGCCCGCGGCGAGCGCGCGCTGCTCCGCGACGAGGGACCCCAGGTGCGCGGGCACGCCCGCGTCGGGACCCTCGGACGCGACGGCGCCGGGGAGGTCGAGGAACGGGGAGCGGAGGACGGCGGGATCCGGGTCAGTCGACATGCGCCACCCGCCCGGAGGCGTGCGTGCGCAACGTCTGACCGAGGGCCGCGATGTCCCACGCCCACAGGAGGTCGCGCTCGACGAGGCCGTAGAGCCGGGTGGCGCCCGTGTACTCCTTCGCCCCCTCGGTGCGCAGGACCGCGTCAGTGGCGAGGTCGATGCGCGCGCTCTTCACCTGCCCGACGTAGAGCTCGCTCACGCCGCCGGGGTGCACGAGCGCGACCTCGACGTCGAAGCCGCCTTCGGCGTTCCGGAGCGTCTCGACCTCGTCGGCCGTGGTGAAGGGGCGCTCGCCCGTGGGCGGCAGCATGGCCGGCCCCGGGTCGCCGTCGGTGACCCGGCGACGGAGGCGCCAGTACCCGGTCTCGGTGACGAAGGGCACCGGGCCGTCGTCGCCCTCGAGCCAGGCGTAGGAGGAGTAGTTGAGGTGCGGCAGGCCGTCGTGGCTGAAGCTGATGCGCTGCCCGAACTCGCGGCGGACGACCTCGTCGCCGACCGCGTACTCGATGACCCCGGACCCCTCCCAGACGCCGAGGAGCCAGGAGAGCGGGACGAGCTCGGCGGGGAGGCCGGTGGGGATCTCGATCATGCGGCGCGCGGTCAGCGCTGGCCGCGGAAGAGGTTGTAGACCACGACGAGCGACACCCAGCCGATGGAGAGGCTCGCCAGGACCAGCAGTCCGGTGAAGAGGAGTTCCAGAGCAAGCAGCGACGACATGGCCTCAATCTACCCCACGGGCGGCCGCTCCGACCGGCCGGACCGGCCGGATCAGCTCGCGGCGGCGAGCAGGAGCACGACCGCCGTGGCGGCCGCGAGCACGACCACGGCGCCGACGACGCTGCCGGTGGCCCGGTCGACGAAGCCGGTCTTGCGGGGCAGCGCCAGCTGGATCACGAACGTCGCCACGACGCACGTCGCGAGCACGAGCGGGAACCAGCGCGGCGACTCCGCCGGGCCGACCGCGACGGCCACGACGACCGCGCCGACGACGGCGGCGAGCCAGACGGGGACGATGCTGCGCAGCGGGGAGGTCACCCTGCAATCCTGCCCCACGTATCATGGGGGCAATTCATCCATGGAGGATCCCTGTGGCCCAGCTGTTGATCCTGACCTCGTCCGCGGACACCGACGTGCTCCCGGCGCTCGGGCTCCTCAGCCACCGGACGCGGCACATCCAGGCGGATGCCGCGAGCCTCGTCAACGCCCCCGCGGCCGACCTGGTGCTCGTCGACGCCCGCCGGGACCTCGCCAGCGCGAAGTCGCTCTGCAAGATCCTCACCACCACGGGCGGCGGCACGCCCCTCATCCTCGTGCTCACGGAGGGCGGCCTCACGGCGGTCAGCGCCGACTGGGGCGCCACCGACGTGATCCTCGACTCCGCCGGCCCCGCCGAGGTCGACGCGCGCGTGCGCCTCGTCATCGGCCGCGCCGCGCAGGAGCACACGGGCAGCCGGATCCAGGCGTCCGGCGTGGTCATCGACGAGGCCAGCTACTCCGCGAAGGTGCACGGCAAGCCCCTCGACCTCACGTTCAAGGAGTTCGAGCTGCTCCGCTTCTTCGCGAGCCACCCCTCGCGCGTCTTCACGCGCGAGCAGCTGCTCAGCGAGGTGTGGGGCTACGACTACTTCGGCGGCACGCGCACGGTCGACGTGCACGTGCGGCGCCTCCGGGCCAAGCTCGGCGACCTCGAGTCGCTCATCGGCACGGTGCGCAACGTCGGCTACCGCTTCAACGTGTACGAGGAGGACAGTGAGCGCGTTCCCGCCCCCGTCGGCAGCTGACGTCCCGCGCGTCGCCGCCGTCGACGCATCGCCCGAGGCCGCCCGGCGCGTGCTCGCGCTGGCCGACCGCGCCCGCGCGGCCGACGGGCCCGCCGCCTTCAACGAGCAGACCCGCCTGACGCTCGGCGCCGAGGGCGGCCCGCGCGCTCTCGTGGCGCACGGTCCGGACGGCCTGCTCGTCGGGGCCGCGGTCGTCGCCCGCGGGGACGAGGGCGTCGAGGCCGAGCTGGTCGTGGATCCGGAGCACCGGCGCCTGGGCGTCGGCCGCGCGCTGCTGGACGCCGTCCTCGCCGAGGCCGCCGGCTCCCCCGTCTCGGTGTGGGCGCACGGCGACCACCCGGGCGCGCGCGCCCTGGCCGCGGCGACCGGCCTCGACCGCGCGCGCGAGCTGCTGCAGCTGCGCGCGTCGGTGTCCGAGGCGCGCGCCGGCCTCGGCGAGCGCCGGATGCCCGCCGGCCTCGCGCTCTCCTCCTCCACGCCCGACGACGCGGACGACTGGGTCGCGCTCAACGCGCGCGCCTTCGCCAGCCACCCGGAGCAGGGCCGCATGACGCGGCGCGACCTCGACGACCGCATGGCCGAGCCGTGGGGCGACCCGACGACGCTGCTCCTCGCCCGCGACGGGGACGGACGGCTCGTCGGGTTCCACTGGCTCAAGGTGGACGGCGGCCAGGCGGAGGTCTACGTGCTGGGCGTGGATCCCGACCGCGCCTCCCGCGGCCTCGGATCCGCCCTGCTCGCCGCCGGCCTCGACCTGCTCGCCGAGCGCGGCCACGACGAGGTCGACCTCTACGTCGAGGCGGACAACGCGCCCGCCCTCGCGCTGTACCGACGGGCCGCCTTCCGCGACGCCGCGGTCGACGTGCAGTACCGCCGGGCCTGATCCGCCCTCCCCAGGACCCTCCCGGAGGCGGTTCACCGTGCGTTCACCTGCCGGAGGGTCGAGCGCGCACCGCGATGCCATGATGGGCGGATGGACAGCGAGACGTACATCGGCGACGCGAAGGCGGTCGCCGAATCCCTGGACGACTTCGACGAGGACGAGATCCTGGAGGACGACGGGACCCTCCCCGAGGGGCGCTTCCTCGACCGGGAGCTGAGCTGGCTGGCCTTCAACCGCCGCGTGCTCGAGCTCGCCGAGGACCCGCAGCTGCCGGTCCTCGAGCGCGCGAACTTCCTCGCCATCTTCGCGAGCAACCTCGACGAGTTCTTCATGGTCCGCGTGGCCGGCCTCAAGCGCCGCATCGCCACCGGGCTCGCCGTCCCCACCAACATCGGCCGCACGCCCGCGGAGGTGCTCTCGGCCATCAACGAGACCGCGTACCGCCTGCAGGTCCGCCACGCGGCGGCCTTCAACGACAGCGTCCGCCCGGCGCTCGAGGAGCAGGGCATCCGCATCGTCCGGTGGGACTCGCTCGACGAGGCCCAGCAGGACCGCCTGCACGAGCTGTTCTCCGAGCAGGTCTTCCCCGTCCTCATGCCCCTCGCGGTGGATCCGGCGCACCCGTTCCCCTACATCTCCGGCCTGTCGCTCAACCTCTCGGTGCGCATCCGCAACCCGAAGACGAACCGGCAGGAGTTCGCGCGCATCAAGGTGCCGCAGATGCTGCCGCGCTTCATGCCGCTCACGCCGGACACGCGCTCCGGCCCCATCGACTTCATCGCGCTCGAGGACCTCATCGCGAATCAGCTCGAGACGCTGTTCCCGGGCATGGAGATCGTCGAGCACCACGTCTTCCGCGTCACGCGCAACGAGGACGTGCAGATCGAGGAGGACGAGACCGAGAACCTCATCCAGGCCCTCGAGAAGGAGCTGCTGCGTCGCCGCTTCGGCCCGCCCATCCGCCTCGAGATCTCGGACGACATGGACGCGGTCACGCTCGACCTCCTCATGCGCGAGCTCGACATCACCGAGCAGGAGGTGTTCACGCTCCCGTCCCCGCTCGACCTCGGCGGACTGTTCGACCTCGCCAAGCTCGACCGTCCGGCGCTGCACTACCCGAACAACGTGCCCACGACCGCGGTGGCCCTGAAGCCCGCCGAGGACAACTCGCGCGCCGACATCTTCCGCTCCATCGCGCAGCAGGACATCCTGCTGCACCACCCCTACGAGTCGTTCACCACGAGCGTGCAGGCGTTCCTGGAGCAGGCCGCCGCGGATCCGCACGTGCTCGCCATCAAGCAGACGCTCTACCGCACGAGCGGCGACAGCCCCATCGTCGAGGCGCTCATCGACGCGGCCGAGGCGGGCAAGCAGGTGCTCGCGCTCGTGGAGATCAAGGCGCGCTTCGACGAGCAGGCCAACATCACGTGGGCGCGCAAGCTCGAGAAGGCCGGCGTGCACGTGGTCTACGGCGTCGCGGGGCTCAAGACGCACTGCAAGCTCGCGCTCGTCATCCGCCAGGAGAAGGGCGGGGTGCTCCGGCACTACAGCCACATCGGCACGGGCAACTACAACCCCAAGACGAGCCGCATCTACGAGGACCTCGGGCTGCTCACGGCGGACGACGTGGTGGGCAAGGACCTCACCCGCCTGTTCAACGAGCTCTCCGGCTACGGCATCGAGAAGAAGTTCAAGCGCCTCCTCGTGGCGCCGCTGCACCTGCGCAAGGGGCTGCTCAAGCGCATCGCCGTGGAGACGCAGAACGCGCTCGAGGGCAAGCCGAGCGGCATCCGCATCAAGGTCAACTCCATCGTCGACGAGGCCATCATCGACGCGCTCTACCGGGCGAGCAACGCGGGCGTCCGGGTGCAGGTTTGGGTGCGCGGCATCTGCTCGCTCACGCCCGGGCAGCCGGGCCTCAGCGAGAACATCGAGGTGCGGTCGATCCTCGGCCGGTACCTCGAGCACTCGCGCGTCTTCTCGTTCGTCAACGACGGCGACCAGGCCACGTACATCGGCAGCGCCGACATGATGCACCGCAACCTCGACCGCCGCGTCGAGGCGCTCGTCCGCCTCGTGGCCCCCGCGCACCTGCAGGAGATCGAGGACCTCTTCGACCGCGCCATGGCCGACACCACGTCGGCGTGGGTCCTCGACTCCGACGGCGAGTGGACGCGCCGCAACGAGGACGCCGAGGGCAACACGCTGGAGGACCTGCAGACCGCGGTCATGGGCATCGTCTCGAAGCGCAAGCGCCGCGTGCTCCGCTGAGCGCGTCCGCGCACGGGCCGTCCGGGGGCGCCGACCACGTCGCCGATCCGGCTAACGTGGCAGGGATGACGCCCCGCCCCACCGTGTTCGCCGCCGGCGCCGTCGTCTGGCGCGTGGTCGACGGCCGGATCCGGGTGCTCATCATCCACCGCACGCGGCGCCGCGACACCTCCCTGCCGAAGGGCAAGGTCGATCCCGCGGAGACCCTCCCCCAGACCGCCGTCCGCGAGGTGCACGAGGAGACCGGCTACCGGGTCGCGCTCGGCGTGCCCCTGGGCGCCATCGAGTACGGCATCTCGGGCGGCCGTCGCAAGGCCGTGCACTACTGGGTCGCCGAGGCGACCGACGCGATCCTCGAGGCCGGCCGCTTCGAGCCCGACGACGAGGTCGAGAGCATCGAGTGGGTGTCGGTCCCCAACGCCCGCAAGCGACTCGACTACCCGGGCGAGATCGACATGCTCGACCTGTTCGCGGGACTCGTGGAGACCGGATCGCACCGCTCGTTCGCGCTCATCGCGCTGCGCCACGGCCACGCCGTCCAGCCGTACGAGTGGGACGGCCGCGACGCCGGCCGGCCGCTGAGCGCGCGCGGGCGCGCGGAGGCCGCGTCCATCGTGCCGACCCTCGCCGCCTTCGGGCCCCGCGTCATCACGAGCAGCACCGCCGAGCGGTGCCTGCAGACGGTCGCGCCGCTCGCGGAGGCGCTCGGCCGCCGCGTCAAGGAGGACGCGGGCATCAGCCAGGACGCGTACGAGTCCGACGGCGGATCCGTGCGGGCGACCGTCGCCAAGCGCGTGCGCAAGGCCCGGAGCGCCGTGCTCTGCAGCCACAGCCCCGTGCTGCCGGAGATCCTGCACGAGATCGCGCTCGCGACCTCCACCCCCGCCGCGAGCCGGATGCCGCGGGCCGGCATGCTGTCGCCCGCCGAGTTCTCCGTGGTGCACCTGTCGGCGTCCGACCCGGAGGCCGGCATCCTCGCGGTGGAGACGTACGGCCCGGTCGCCTGAGCCGTCGACCGGCCCCGCCGGCATCGGCCCGACCGACCACTGTGCGCCCGCGCGGCTGAGCCCGTGCCGATCCGCGCGGTCTGTTCACCTCCCGTTCACCGGAATCCGCCGAGCCGGTCAAGAGCCCGACATAGCGTCTCGGAGGAGCCCGCACCGGCTCCGTCACAGCACGAATCACCCGGAAGGCTCTCCCCACGTGAAGATCTCGCGTCTCGGCAGCGCAGCAGCGCTCGCCGCCGTCACCGCCCTCGCCCTCTCGTCCTGCGCCGCCAACGAGGCCCCCGCCGAGGGAGGCGCCTCCGCGTCGACCCTCGAGGGCACGCTCAACGGCATCGGCTCGTCCGCCCAGGGCTCCGCGCAGGAGGCCTGGACCAAGGCCTTCCAGACGGCCAACACCGGCGTCACGATCAACTACTCGCCCGACGGATCCGGCGCCGGACGCGAGGCCTTCATGGCCGGCGGCCAGAACGCCAACTTCGCCGGCTCCGACCGCGCGCTCAAGACCGACGAGCTCACCGGCACCTTCGGCCAGTGCGCCGACGGCACCTCGGCAATCGACCTGCCGAACTACATCTCCCCCATCGCCATGGTCTTCAAGATCGACGGCGTGACGGAGCTCAACCTCGACGCCGCCACGGCCGCGGGCATCTTCAAGGGCACCATCACGAAGTGGGACGACCCGGCCATCACGGCCCTCAACCCCGACGCGAAGATGCCCGACGCCGCCATCACGGCCGTGCACCGCTCGGACGACTCGGGCACCACGCAGAACTTCGGCGACTACCTCAAGGCCGTCGCCCCCACCGTGTGGGACGCCGACTCCAGCGGCAAGTGGCCCTACGAGGGCGGCGAGGCGGCCCAGGGCACGTCCGGCATCATCGACGCCGTCAACGGCGGCACCAACGTCATCGGCTACGCCGACGCGTCGCGCGCCGGATCGCTCGGCACCGCCAAGATCAAGGTCGGCGACGACTTCGTGGCGTACTCGCCCGAGGCCGCGTCCGCGATCGTCGAGGCCTCCCCGGAGGAGACCGGCCGCGCGGAGAACGACATCGCGATCAAGATCGACCACACCTCCACCCAGGCGGGCGTGTACCCGATCGTCCTGGTCAGCTACCTCATCGGCTGCCAGCAGTACAAGGACGCCGCCGTCGGCGAGCTCGTCCGCTCGTACTTCGAGTACGTGACCGGCACCGAGGGCCAGAAGCTCGCCGCCGAGAAGGCCGGCGCCGCGCCGCTGTCCGACACGGTCGCCGCGCAGGTCAAGACCGCGGTCGAGTCCATCAAGTAGCACCCGCCGTCCGCCCCCTGGTCCGCTCCCGCGGGCCAGGGGGCGCTCCCACGGGCGGCCCGCCGCCCACTGCCCCACCATCACGACCGTAGGGAACCCGACCCATGACGACCGCCGCCCCGCAGCCTCCCCAGGCCCCCGAGTCCGATCGGCCGCGCGACGTCGCCGCCGCCCCCCGCAGCACCCAGGGCGTGAAGGCCAAGGCCCGCCTGGCCGACCGCGTGTTCTCCGGCCTCGCGTCCGGATCCGGCGCCCTGATCCTGGGGATCCTCGCCGCCGTCGCCCTCTTCCTCGTCGTGCAGAGCCTCCCCGCCCTCACCGCGCCGCCCGCCGAGGTCTCCGGCGGCGGCGGGTTCTGGGCGTTCGTCGGCCCGCTGATGTTCGGCACCGTCTACGCCGCCGCGCTCGCCATGCTCATGGCCGTGCCCGTGGCCGTCGGCATCGCGCTGTTCATCTCGCACTACGCGCCCCGCCGCCTCGCGCAGGGCCTCGGCTACGTCATCGACCTGCTGGCCGCCGTGCCCTCGGTGGTCTTCGGCCTCTGGGGCATCACGGTGCTCGCCCGCTTCCTCCAGCCGTTCTACGCGTTCCTCACGGACTCGTTCGGCTGGTTCCCGCTCTTCGCCGGCCCCGTCTCGGGCACCGGCCGCACGATCTTCACGGTCGCGGTCGTCCTCGCCGTGATGATCCTGCCCATCGTCACGGCGCTGTGCCGCGAGGTGTTCCTCCAGACGCCGAAGCTGCACGAGGAGGCCGCGCTCGCCCTCGGCGCCACGCGCTGGGAGATGATCCAGACCGCGGTGCTCCCCTTCGGCCGCCCCGGCATCATCTCGGCCTCCATGCTCGGCCTCGGCCGGGCGCTCGGCGAGACCATGGCCGTCGCCATCGTGCTCTCCCCCGCCGCGGTCGTGAACTTCGCGTGGTTCCAGTCGACGAACTCGAACACCGTCGCCGCGAACATCGCGCTGAGCTTCCCCGAGGCGTACGGCCTCAAGATCAACGAGCTGATCGCCTCCGGCCTCATGCTCTTCATCATCACGCTGGCCGTGAACATGCTGGCCCGCTACATCATCAGCCGCCGCAAGGCCTTCTCCGGAGCGAACTAATGGCGACGACAGCCCCCTCCCGCACGCGGCCCGTCGCGAGCACGCTGCCCAACTCCCTCACCGCCGGCAAGCTGCACCGCTTCACGGCGCCCGCGATCTTCCTCGCGTCCTGGCTCGTCATGGCCGTCATCTTCCTGGTGCTCCGCGTCTCGGGCGCCGCCGAGGACTTCAACTACGTCGGCACCGCCGTCTTCGGCACGCTGCTGTTCGGCGTCGCGCTGTTCGCCATCTCGCTCGCCGTGGAGGGCGAGCGGAAGGCGAAGGACCGGGTCATCACGATCCTCGTCACGGTCGCCTTCGTGCTCGCGCTCATCCCGCTGGTCTCGCTCGTGTTCACCGCCGTCACGAACGGCTCCGGCCGCTTCGACCCGCTGTTCTTCAACTCGAGCCTCCGCAACGTGGTGGGCGCGGGCGGCGGCGGGCTGCACGCCATCATGGGCACGCTGATCATCACGGCCATCGCCGCGGTCATCTCCATCCCCGTGGGGCTCATGTCGGCCATCTACCTCGTCGAGTACGGCCGCGGCCGCCTGGCGCGGGCCATCACGTTCTTCGTCGACGTCATGACGGGCATCCCGTCCATCGTCGCCGGCCTCTTCGCCTACGCGCTGCTCGTGCTGTTCCTCGGCCCGGGCGTCCGCATGGGCTTCGGCGGCGCGCTGGCGCTGTCCGTGCTGATGATCCCGGTGGTCGTCCGCAGCGCCGAGGAGATGCTGAAGCTCGTCCCCAACGAGCTCCGCGAGGCGTCCTACGCGCTGGGCGTGCCGAAGTGGCTGACGGTCGTGAAGATCGTGCTGCCGACGTCGCTCGCCGGCATCGTCACGGGCGTCATGCTCGCGATCGCCCGCGTCATCGGCGAGACGGCGCCGCTGCTCATCGTCGCGGGCTTCACGCAGGGCATGAACTACAACCCCTTCAAGGACCAGATGATGACCCTGCCGGTGTTCGTCTTCCGGCAGTACGCGGACCAGGGCGCGGACGCGGCGGCCTACGTCGACCGCGCGTGGACGGGCGCGCTCGTGCTCATCCTCATCGTCATGGCGCTGAACATCATCGCCCGCCTCATCGCCCGCATCTTCGCCCCCAAGCTCGGCCGCTAGCGCCCGCTCCCCCGGCCACGAACCCGAACGGTTAGGAACACCCCTTGTCCAAGAGCATCGAAGTCAACGACCTGAACGTCTACTACGGCAAGTTCAAGGCGGTCGAGGACGTCAACCTGCGCATCGAGCCGCGCACCGTCACCGCCTTCATCGGCCCGTCCGGCTGCGGCAAGTCCACGTTCCTCCGCACGCTCAACCGCATGCACGAGGTCATCCCCGGCGCGTACGTGGAGGGCGAGGTCCTCGTCGACGGCAACGACCTCTACGGCCCGGGCGTCGACCCGGTGCTCGTGCGCCGCCAGGTCGGCATGGTCTTCCAGCGGCCGAACCCGTTCCCCACCATGTCGATCCGCGACAACGTGCTCGCGGGCGTCAAGCTCAACAACCGCAAGATCTCGAAGTCGGACGCCGACGCGCTCGTCGAGCAGTCCCTCATGGGCGCCAACCTCTGGAACGAGGTGAAGGACCGCCTCGCGCTCCCCGGATCCGGCCTCTCGGGCGGCCAGCAGCAGCGCCTCTGCATCGCGCGCGCCATCGCCGTGCAGCCCGACGTGGTGCTCATGGACGAGCCGTGCTCCGCGCTCGACCCGATCTCCACGCTCGCCATCGAGGACCTCATCGAGGAGCTCAAGACGCAGTACACGATCGTGATCGTCACGCACAACATGCAGCAGGCCAGCCGGGTCTCCGACCGCACCGCCTTCTTCAACATCGCGGGCACCGGCAAGCCGGGCAAGCTCATCGAGTACGACGACACCACCACGATGTTCTCGAAGCCGAGCGTGCAGGCGACCGAGGACTACGTCAGCGGCCGCTTCGGCTGATCCGCCGCCGCACGGACGAAGGCCCCGCATCCTCGGGAGGATGCGGGGCCTTCGTGTCGTGCGGGAGCGGCGGATCAGGTGACGGTGACCGCCACGATGGGCTCGCTCGTCGGCTGCTCGGAGCCCCCCTCGGGCTCGACGGTGATGGCCACCGTGTCGCCCGGCGTGTACGTGCCGTCGAGCACCGCGTGGCCCGCGCCGTCCGTGGACGACATGACGCCGGCCGACACGGGGCCCGACTGGCCCACGTACCACATCTGCAGCACGCGGCCCTCGGGGAGCGGAGCGGCGTCGTTGAGCACGACCGCGGTCTTCGCCTCGGAGGCCGAGAAGTAGACCGTGGCGGTGCCGCCGCCGACCACGTCGCGCTTGTCGATCACGACGTCGGACGCCGTGGTGACCCGCTCGTACGCGGAGGCGACGGGAGCCTGCGAGGAACCGGGCCCGCCGGGGCTCGTGCCGACGACCACGCCGCCGACCACGAGGACCACGGCCGCGGCCGCCACGCCGATGAGGGCACCCGGCTTGCGGAACCAGCGCTCGGACGCGCGGGACGACGCCGAGCCGAGCCGGCCGCGCGGAGCGGTCGGAGCGGCGGACGCCGAGCCCGGACGCAGCTCGGTGACGGGAGCGGCACGACGGTCGTCGACGGGAGCTTCCGCGGGCGCCTCGAGCGGAGGCAGCTGCGGCGTGGCGTCGAGCATGGCCATGAGGTCGGACTTGAGGCGCGGGGACGGATCCACGGGCTCGGTGGTGAAGGCGAGGACGGCCGCGGTGGCACGGATCTCCTCCACCTCCGCGCGGAGCACGGGGTCGCCCTCGAGGATCGCCTCGAACTCGGCCGCCTCGTCGGCGTCGACCGCGCCGAGCGCGTACGCCGCGGTGAGCGAGCGCAGGTCGTCGTCGGTGGTCATCATGCGACTCCCATCTCATCGCGCAGGCGGATCATGCCGTCGCGCAGACGCGTCTTGACGGTGCCGATGGGCACGTCGAGCATCGACGCGACCTCGCTGTGGCTGTAGCCGCCGTAGTAGGCGAGGGAGACGGCCTGGCGCTGGATCTCTGTGAGCTTCGTCATGGCCTTCTTCACCCTCTCGTGCTCGATGCTGATCTCGACGGTCTCCGACACCTGGTCGTAGCCGTGCTCGTGGTCGCGGATGCCGATGCGCACGTCGCGATCACGGCTGGACTGGGAGGCGCGCACGCGGTCCACCGCGCGGCGGTGGGCCATGGTGAGGACCCACGTGGTCGCGGCGCCCTTGGCCGGGTCGAACCGCGATGCGGACTGCCAGATCTCGAGGAAGATCTCCTGGGTGACCTCCTCGGACTGCGCGTGGTCGACGAGGAGACGGCGCACGAGTCCGAGGACGCGCGGCGCGAGCTGGTCGTAGAGCTCCGAGAAGGCGCGCTTGTCGCCCTGGGCGACGCGACCGAGGAGGGACTCCTTCGACTCGGGGTCCGCCGACCCGGGCAGGTCGGGACGCTCGATCGATGAAGGCACGAGCCCCAGCATCCCAGACCCGACCGGGTTCCGCATGCAGGCGCATCGACGCCCGTGGGGCGGAGGTGGATCTGCGGGGAGGTCATGTGGGGCTTCCGGGTGGTGGGGCGGATGGTGCGGAGGATGCGGGGAGCCCCGCACCGGCCGGATCCCGCGGGAACGCGGCATCTGGGATGGCCGGGCGGCCTGCCGCGCAGCAGGACACGACCGATGCGGGTCGCACCCTCGCGGGTGACGGATGCGAGGCGGGTGAGCGCCTCACGATGACTCTTCGGGGCGGGGCGCGTCACGGATTGGTCACAGGACGGCCGGGGCACGATGCCGGGGCGCGGGTGGCGCTCGGCTCCGATCGGAGGGGACGGGGGTGGCGTCCGGTCGGGTGGGGACCCGGCCTCGAGGGCATCTGTCGGGATGAGTCGGGATAAGAGGAGCCGGACCGCAGGAACGCCTCTCGGCGCGAGGCCGCTCGGAGCGGCGAATATTGGAGCCCGGGGTTACTGCGGCCCGACCCCATCCACTGTAACCGAGTCGGCCGGAGCTGTCGCCCGGGGTCCGGCGCTCACAGCGAACGCGGCGGATGCGACGCGCGCGGCAGCGCAGGAGGACCCGCCCACGCCCGGTCCTGCCTCAGTCGAGCCGGTCGCCCCGCCACAGACGGGCGCACTGCGCGAGGTCCGCCGCCATCTGCGACAGACGGAGGGCACGCGTCGTGAGGTCGCCGGCGCGCTCCGGGGAGGCCGTCGCATCGAGGTCGTCGGCGACGCTCGTGGCGCCGAGCGCGGCGAGCCGGCTGAACGCGCCGGCCCGGTCGAGCGCCACGGCGAAGTCGCCCGTGAAGAGGCCGCGCAGGATGCTGTCCGCGAGCTCGACGATCTCCGCCGGTCCCGTCGGCGCCGTCGCGCCCGCCACGACCGGGTCGATGGTCGTCGCGACCTCGGTGCCGCGCTGGTAGAGGTGGCTGATGCCGTCCGGATCCTGGCGGATGAGCGCGCGCATGAGGTACAGCCGCCAGAGCGCACCGGGCAGGCTGCGCGGGCTCGCGCGCGACCACAGCTCCGCCACCGCGTCGATGCCGTGCTCGTCGGTGTACGCGATGAGGCGCTCGACGACCGCGGGGTCGGGATCCGCCCGCACGCGCGCCAGCAGCGCCGACGCGGTCTCGTGGGCCACGCGGCTGATCATGGCGGGGTCCTCGCCGCCGAGCATGCTCTCGAACTTGGACCCGGAGAACTTGGTGGGCTTGTGGTAGTCGCCGGACATCCCCGTCAGCGTACGCCGCGGTCGGCTCCCGTCGCCCGGCCGGCGCCCGGGACGCCCCCGTAGGCTGGGGGCATGAGATTCGTCGCCGCCCTGGTGGTCCTGTGGCTCGTCCTGGTCGTCGTCGGCTTCGTCGTGAAGGCGCTCGCGTGGCTGGTGGGCGTCGGGATCTTCCTCGTGGTGGTCACGGTCGTGGCCGGTGCCGTGGTGCGCCGCGGCTCCTCGCGCGACGTCGACCGCCTCTGATCGGCCGCTCCCCCATCCCGTAGAGTCGGGCGCACGGGCCTCTAGCTCAGTTGGTAGAGCAAGGGACTTTTAATCCCTGGGTCGTCGGTTCGAGCCCGACGGGGCCCACCGGATCCGCCTCCCCGTCGTCCGCCCGCCGGGCCGGACGGATCGCCCTTCCGAGGCTCCGACGCGCTAGAGCTCGCGGATGAGCTTCGCGGGGAGGCCGCCGTGGATCGCGTCCTCGGGGACGTCCTTCGTGACGACGGCGCCCGCGGCGACGACCGCTCCGCGACCGATGGTGACGCCCTGCAGGATGACGACGCCGCTCCCGATCCACGCGCCGTCGCCGATCGTGATGGGCGCGTACCGCATCTTGCCGGCGCGGACGGACGGGTCCGTCATCTCGTGGGAGCTCGTGATCATCTGCACGCCCACCCCGACGCCGACCCGCTCGCCGAGGACGACCGGCACCCAGTTGTCGATGACGCAGCGGAGGTTGATCGTGGAGGACGCGCCCATGGTGAGCTGCGCCGACTGGAACAGCGCCCCGGGGAACACGCGCGCGCCGGGGGCGATGCGCGCCCCGCAGGCGCGGTAGACGCGCATCCGCACGGGCATGGGGACGAGGAGCGACCCCGCCAGGTTCATGAGGAGGGCGCTGCCGCGCCGTCTGATCCCTGCGATGTTCATGAGGCCCCCGATGCTCGGGACGACGCTAGCAGCCGGCCCCTGGAGGGGCCGGCCGCGGTCCCGCGGGATCAGGCGATGAACGACACCTTCGGCAGCGCGCGTCCGAAGTGGTCGACGCTGCGCAGGCCGCTGTTGCTGACGACCGCGTCGTACTTGGCGTCCGGGTTGTTCGGCGTCGACGGCTTCTCGACCCGGGTGTCCCGTCCGTCCGGGCCCACGACCACGACCTTCTGCTTCGGGTACTTGGTGGGAGTCATGAACATGGTGCCGCGGCCGACGAGCGTGTCCATGGCGAGCCGCGTGCCCGTGTTCGTGAGCCCGACGCCGATGCCGTGCGCGCCCCCGTCGCCGCCGGTGACGATGTTGTAGCCGTGGATCGTGGCGCCCACGCCCGCGCCGATCTCCATCTGGTAGCCGCCCTGGCCCGAGTTGCCCTCGAGGCGGATCCCGTCGATGCCGAGCTCCGAGATCATCGACGACGCGTTGGTCGTGGCGATGGCCACGAAGCCGCGGGCCGCCTTCACGCCCGCGCCGCAGCCGATGATGCGGGTGTTGCCGAAGCGCGAGTTCGTGGGCGCCATGCGGATGCCGCCCGCGACGCAGTTCACGATCTCGGTGTCGCGCATGACGATGTCGATCGCGTTCACGCCGTCGCAGTCGACGCCCCAGGTGCCCGCGGTGATGACGCGGAGGCCCTCGATGACGTTCGCGTACGAGTACTCGTCGTTGGCGGCGGTGAAGTTCGGCCGTGCGAAGTAGACGCCCGCGGCACCCGTGGCGTTGAGCTCGAGGTCGGTGATGCGGCTGTGCAGCAGCGAGCGCAGGTAGAGGCCGTGGCGCCCCGTGCGCGTGCCGACGAGGCTGAAGCCGCTGAGCGTGACCGTGGCCTTGTTGTTCGCGGCGGGCCCCGCGTCGGCGCCGAGCTTGCCCTGCACGGTGAGGATGTCGCCCGTGGCGCCGGCGATCTGGCGGATGGTGGTCACGCGACGGCCGTAGCCGTGGACCTCGATGGCCGGGAAGCCGTAGGGCGCGCCGGACAGGGCCTGCTTGGGCCACTGCGCGCCGGAGTAGTCGATGCCGGTGGAGGTGACGCGGATCTCGCCGGGCGGCAGGATCCCCGTGCCGCCGGTGCGCATGAGGGCGGCGAAGAAGGCGGACATGGCCGCCGTGTGGTCGGCGTCGGAGGCGACGAAGCCGTACTGCTCCGGGTAGTAGACGCGGCTCGTGTCGCCGACGACCACGGTGGCCGCGGGCGTCTCGGCGGCGGCGGCCGCGGTGCCGGCGGCGGGCGCGGGCGTGGCCTGGGCGGGCGTGGCCTGCTCGGCCGGTGCCGCGACGGCCCGCGCGGCGGGCGCGGCGACGAGCGCGGCGCCCGCGGTCGCGCCGACGGCGGCCAGGAAGACCGCGCGGCGCCCGAGGAGCGGCGGTCGCTCGTCGGGAGCCGGGGCGGTCTCGACGAGGGCGCCCGAGGGCGGGTCGGAGACAGGAGCGTGCGCGTCGGCGCGAGGGTGGGACACGAGGAGCCTTCCGGGTGGGCCGTGCTGTCGGGCGCAGTCGGGCCGCGCCGAGCCGCTCCCCCTGAGCTGCGGACGCTTCACGCTGGATGCGACAAGGCTGGTGCCTGTCGCCGCGCGCATCGTATCCCCAGTTCGGGGAAGCAGGGCCGGGAGTGTCCCCTGGCGATCCGATCCGGTCCGATCCGGGCGCCGCGGGCCCCGCCACCGCGTCGCGCCGGTGCGATGCTGGGGCGCATGAGCATGCAGGCCGACGAACTCGTGATCGCGATGCTGACCGCCGAGGAGACCTCCGAGCGCTACGACCTGCTCAAGGCCGCGCTCGAGGAGCACGACGACCGGGGCGTGCAGTACCTCTCCGGCGTCGTCGGACGGCTGCTCGCCTACATCGACGGCCTGCGCGAGCCCGAGGAGAACCGGATCGCGCTGGAGCAGTACACGCGCCGGGTCGCGCTGCAGTGGGCGCAGGAGGACGCGGGCTAGCCTCGCGGACGGCGGCGGCTCCGGAGGGCGTCGACCAGCGCGCCGACGGCGAGCACCGCCCCCGCCGCCCAGCAGGCCGCAGCGAGATCGGGCACGAGGTGCGCGAGGAGGGGCATCGGCGCCGCGACGAGGGTCATCGCGACGACCGCCCGACGCGCACGCGGGATCGGCGGAGCGGGCGGGCGTCCGGTCATGCGGGCCTCCGTGCGTCGGGGGATGCCCCCAACAGACCATGGCAGCGCACCAGCGCGCTCGTCGCGCGCACAGGCGCGGCGCGATCCCGGTCAGGCGCGGGGCCAGGAGCCCGTCGCGCGGATGCCCCAGCTCAGGGTCCACTCCTCGCCCGGCGCGAGGAGGCGGACGCCGCGACCCGAGTTGAAGGCGTCTGCCGGCGCGGTCATCGGCTCGATGGCGACGGCCTGGCGGCCGTGCGTCGGGAACTCGCGCGGCGTGTAGACCTGCAGGAAGCGGAAGGACCCGTCGGCCCACAGCTCGACGCCGCGGCCGTCGGGCGCGGTGAGGCCGTGCCGGCTGGTGCCGCCCTCCACGTGGACGTCGCCGTAGCCCGTGTTGAGGTCGAGGCCGCCGACGACGCGGCCCGCGCGGAGGTCCTCGTCGGCGCCGTCGACGGGGTGGTCGGCGACCGGGATCAGCGCGTCGTCGACCTCGGACCACGTGTCCGCGCGGACCGTGAGGGTGAGCTCGGAGGACGGGACGCCGCCGATGGCGAGGTACGGGTGCGCGCCGACCGCGACGGGCGCGGGGCGATCGGAGTCGTTGCGGATCCGGTGGGTGACGACGAGGCCGTCGTCCGTGAGCCGGTACGTGACGGAGGTGTCGAGGAGGAACGGGTAGCCGTGCTGCGGGAAGACGGTGGCCGAGAGCGTGACGCGGTCGTCGGCGCGGTCGGAGGCCGCGTAGCCGGTGTTGCGGAGGAGGCCGTGGGACGCGTTGCCGAGCGACGGCTCGGTCACGTCGAGCGCCTGGGCCTTCCCGTCGAGCTCGTAGCGGGCGCCGCGGATCCGGTTGGGCCACGGCACGAGCACCATGCCGGCGCCCATCGGGGCCACCACGTCCTCGCCGTAGGGCTCGACGAGGTCGACGCCGTCGAGGGTCAGGCCGCGGATCGCCGCCGCGAGCTGCACGACGGTGGCGCGGAGCTCGCCGGACGGGCCGGCGTGGACGAGGTGGTGCTGCTCTCCGGTGACGGGTCTCATGGGATCCACGTTACGGCCGCCCGGCCCCGGTCGACCCGCCGGTGTCGACGACCCGCAGGCCGGCGTCGCGGAGGCGGGCCACCTCGTGCGGGTCGGCGCCGGCGTCGGTGAGGAGCGTGTCGACGAGGTCGAGCGGGGCGACGGATCCGAGGTGCGTGCGCCCGAGCTTCGCCCCGTCGGCGACGACCACGGTGCGGGCGCTCGCGGCGACCATCCGCCGCTTCACCTCGGCCTCCGGCAGGTTGACGTTCGTGACGCCGCGGTCGACGTCGATGCCGTTGCAGCCGATGAACGCGACGTCGGGGTGGAGGCGGTCGAGGACGACGGTGGCGAGCGGATCCACGAGGCTGTGCTGGAGCGCCCGGAGCGTGCCGCCCGTGACGACCACGGTGAAGCGCGGCATGGCGCGCTCGAGCTCCAGGGCGAGGGTGAGCCCGTTCGTGATGACGGTGACGTCGACGAGGTCCTCGCGGGCCACGAGCGCCCGCGCCACCTGGAGGGTCGTGCTGCCGACGTCGAGGAGCACGCTCTGGCCGCTCTCGACCATGTCGGCGGCCGCGCGGCCGATGGCGCGCTTGGCGTCGGCCGCGGACTCGAGCGTCACCTCGAGGCTCTGCTCGCGGGCGGCGAGGCCCGAGCGGAGGACGGCGCCGCCGTGCACGCGCTGGAGGGCGCCGGAGTCGGCGAGCGCGTCGAGGTCGCCGCGGATCGTCACCGCGGAGACGCCCGCGTCCGCGGCCAGCTCCGCGACGGTCGCGAAGCCGCGGTCCGCGAGCCGCTCGAGGATGCGCGACCGGCGGGTCGCCGCGGGGACGGGAGCGGAGTCGTCGGCCATGCCGCGAGCCTCCCGCACGCGGTTGCCGGAACGCAAGCCCGGCCTTTCGCCGACGCAGATCGGGACGCTCGGAGCCCGTAGGATCGGAGGATCATGCATGCCGACCAGACCGTCACGACGTCGCCGTCCGGGATCACGCAGCGTCGCACGCTGCTGTCCGACGGCCGCGAGCTCGTCTACTTCGACGACGCCGACACGACCCTCCCGCCCGAGCGCGCCGTCGACGCGCGCCCCGCGGCCCCTCGACCGCCCACCGCGACGATGCGGCAGGACGTCCTCACGGGCGAGTGGGTCTCCATCGCGGCCGCCCGCCAGAACCGCGCGCACCTGCCGCCGGCGGAGCTGGACCCGCTCGCCCCCGCGAGCCCCACGAACCCGTCCGAGATCCCGAGCATGTACGACGTCGCGGTCTTCGAGAACAAGTCGCCGTCCTTCGGGCCGGCCCTCGCCGACGCGGAGGGCGTCGACGCGCCCGTCGACGACGACGACCTCACCGCCATCGGCCTGGAGCGCACCCGCACCTCGGTCGGCCGCTGCGAGGTCGTCTGCTTCAGCCCCGCGCACACCGGCTCGTTCAGCGGCCTCACGCCGTCGCGCGCCCGCACCGTGGTGGAGGCGTGGGCCGAGCGCACGCGCGCCCTCTCCGCGATGCCCGGGATCCGCCAGGTGTTCCCGTTCGAGAACCGCGGCGAGGCCATCGGCGTCACGCTGCACCACCCGCACGGGCAGATCTACTCGTACCCCTACATCACGCCGCGCACGCGCCGGCTCGTGGAGTCGATCGAGCGGTTCGGGCCGGGCCTGTTCCAGCGGATCCTCGAGACCGAGCAGGCGTCCGAGCGCGTCGTGCTCCGCGGCGAGCACTTCACGGCGTTCGTGCCGTTCGCGGCGCGCTGGCCCGTGGAGATCCACCTGCTCCCCCACCGCCACGTGCCCGACCTCGCGGAGACGACCGAGGCCGAGCGCGACGAGCTCGCGACGATGTACCTGAAGCTGCTGCAGGGGATGGACCGGCTGTACGACACCCCGACGCCGTACATCGCCGCCTGGCACCAGGCGCCCGTGGGCGCGCACCGCGACGAGATCCGGCTGATGCTGCAGATCACGTCGCCGCGCCGGGCCACCGACAAGCTCAAGTTCCTGGCCGGATCCGAGGCGGCCATGGGCGCCTGGATCGGCGACGTGCCGCCGGAGAAGGCGGCCGAGATGATCCGGAAGGCAGTGGAGGACGCATGACCGACATCCGAGACGACGTGCGCGAGGGATTCCGCGCCCGCTTCGAGCGCGAGCCGCACGGCGTGTGGTCCTCGCCCGGGCGCGTGAACCTCATCGGCGAGCACACCGACTACAACGCCGGGTTCGTGTTCCCGTTCGCCATCGACCGCCGCACGGTCATCGCGCTCGCGCCGCGGGACGACGACCGGATCCGCCTGGCCAGCTCCTTCTCCGAGGAGGTCGTGGAGGCGCGCCTCGCCGACCTCACCGGCGAGCGCATCGCGGGCTGGCAGGCGTACCCGCTGGGCGTCGCGTGGGCCCTCGGCCAGCGCGGGGCCGACCTCGCCGCCGTGCCCGGGTTCGACGTGTTCATCGACAGCGACGTGCCCGTGGGCGCGGGCCTGTCCTCGTCGGCCGCGCTCGAGGGATCCATCGCCCTCGCGCTCGACGACATCTGGCGCCTCGGCCTCGACCGGCCGACGCTCGCCGCGGTGGGGCAGCTCGCCGAGAACGAGATCGTGGGCGCCCCGACCGGGATCATGGACCAGTCCGCGAGCCTCTTGGGCCGGCAGGACGCGGGCGTGTTCCTCGACTGCCGGTCGTTCGAGGCGGAGGTCATCCCGCTCGGGCTCGAGGCCGCCGGCCTCACCATCGCCGTGATCGACACGCACGTCGCCCACGCGCACGCCGACGGCGGCTACCGAGCGCGCCGCGAGTCGTGCGAGAAGGGCGCGCGCCTGATGGGCGTGGAGACCCTCCGCGACCTCTCGGTCGACGACCTCGTCCGCGCCCGCGAGGTGCTCGACGACGAGACGTTCCGCCGCGTGCGCCACATCGTCACCGAGAACCAGCGCGTGCTCGACACCGTGCGCACGCTCCGCGAGGAGGGCCCGCGCGCGATCGGCGAGCTGCTGGACGCGAGCCACCGCTCCATGCGCGACGACTTCGAGATCAGCGTCCCGGAGCTCGACCTCGCGGTCGAGGTCGCGCAGAACGAGGGCGCGATCGGCGCGCGCATGACGGGCGGCGGCTTCGGCGGATCGGCCATCGCGCTCATCGACGTCGACTCGCTCTCGCGCCTGCAGGTCGCCATCGACGGCGCCTTCGCGGAGCACGGCTACACGGGCCCGACCGTCTTCACGGTCACGCCGTCGGACGGGGCGAAGGCGGAGCAGTAGGGGCCCGGCCGCCGCGTCGCCCCCCCTAGGCTCGGCGGCATGCGACCACCCGAGGGCCTGACCGAGATCGCGGACGACCGGGACGAGGCCGTCCGCGACATCGCGCCCGCGCTGTCCGCGTGGTTCCCCGCCTCCACGCACCCCGGCGGGTTCGCGTGGGAGGCGTCCACCGGGCAGCTGCCCGAGCGGATGGCCGTGGTGCGCGACGCGGCCGGCGCCCTGATCGGCTGGGCCGGCTTCTCCACGGACGACGCGCGCGTCGAGTGCGCGCCCGGCGACGAGGCCACCACCGACCTGCTGGCCGCGTGGGTCCTCGACGCGGCCGGCGACGGAGGCGTGAGCGTCGCCGTGCACCGCGGGCAGGACCGGCTGCGCGGGATCCTCGCCGGCCGCGGCTTCGTCGACGAGGCCGTCCCGCTCGCCGGGCTCCGCCACCCGGCCCGCGACACCGGCGCGCGGCCGCCCGCGGGGTACCGCATCCGCCCGGTCGCGCCCGGCGAGGAGCAGGCGAAGGTCGACGCCCACCGCCGCGCCTGGAAGCCGGTCGAGCTGCCCTTCACCGACGGATCCGGCGACGGCATCGACCCGGAGGCCGAGAGCCGCTTCGACGCGGACGGCTACGCGGCCATGCAGACCGCGGCCGTCTACCGGCGCGAGCTCGACCTCGTGGTCGAGGCACCCGACGGCTCGCTGGCCGGCACCTGCACGGCCTGGCTCGACCCGGCGAGCGGATGGGCGGAGCTCGAGCCGCTCGGCATCGTGCCCGCGCACCGCCGCCGCGGCCTCGCGCAGACGCTCGCGCTCGACGTCTGCCGCCGGGTCGGCGAGCTGGGCGGGCGGGACGTCTTCATCAACGCCTCGCCGCTCCCCTACTACCGCGCACCGTGGGACGCGTACGTCGCGGCGGGCTTCACGCCGATGGAGCGCGGCACGCGGATGCGCCCACGCGCCTGACCCGCGGCCTACCCTGGCCGCATGACCGTCGATCCCCAGGCCACCGTCCGCGCGCTCCCCGGATCGCCCGCCCCCGTCATCGCCGACGACGCGCTCGTGGCCGCCGGCGCGCGCGTGGTCGGGCGGGTGACGCTCGGCGCCGGATCCAGCGTGTGGTTCAACGCCGTGCTGCGGGCCGAGGCCGCGGACATCGCGATCGGCGCGGGCTCGAACCTGCAGGACAACGTGAGCTGCCACGTCGACGCGGGCTTCCCGCTCGCGGTCGGCCGGGGCGTGAGCGTCGGCCACAACGCCGTGCTGCACGGCTGCACGGTCGAGGACGACTGCATCGTGGGCATGTCCGCCACGGTGATGAACGGCGCCGTCGTCGGCCGGGAGTCTCTGCTCGCGGGCGGCACGGTCGTGCTCGAGGGGCAGGTGATCCCGCCGCGCTCGCTCGTCGCGGGCGTGCCCGGCAGGGTGCGGCGCGAGCTCACGGACGAGGAGGTCGCGGGGCTCCGCGCGAACGCCGCGCACTACGTGGAGAACGCCAGGATCCACGCGGGCGCCATCCCGACGCCCGCGGTCCTGCTCGCCGCGTCGACCGACCCCGGACGCGCGGAGGGGACGACCTGACCGGCCGTCCCCTCCTCCATCACCGCCGCCCGGTCGAGTCGGACGCTGTCGCGGCGCGCGCCGTCAGCCGCGCAGCTCGGCGGCCAGGCGCGCGTCGCGCTCGGCGGCCAGCACCACGTTCACCAGCAGCATCGCGCGGGTCATGGGCCCGACGCCGCGCGGGTTCGGCGACAGGTGGCCGGCGACCTCGGCGACGGCCGGGTCGACGTCGCCCGTGAGGCGCGCCTTCCCGGTCTCGGGATCCACGACGCGCGTGATGCCGACGTCGAGCACCGCGGCGCCCGGCTTGACCCACTCCGGCTGGATGAGGTGCGCGACGCCCACGGCGGCGACCACGATGTCCGCCCGGCGGACCTCCTGCTCGAGGTCGCGCGTGCGCGAGTGCGTGAGCGTGACGGTGGCGTCGAGGCCCTTGCGCGTGAGCAGCAGGCCGAGCGGGCGCCCGACCGTGAGGCCGCGGCCGACGACGACCACGTGCTGGCCGGCGATCGGCACGTCGTAGCGCTCGAGCATCTCGACGATGCCGGCGGGCGTGCACGGCAGCGGCGAGGTGAGCTCGCCCTGCACGCCGAGCACGAGGCGCCCGAGGTTGGTCGGGTGGAGGCCGTCGGCGTCCTTCGACGGGTCGATGAGCTCGAGCATCGCGTTCTCGTCGATGCCCGCCGGCAGCGGCAGCTGCACGATGTAGCCGGTGACGGCCGGGTCGGAGTCGAGGCGCTCGATCGCCTGGCGCACATCGTCCTCGGAGGCGTCGGCCGGGAGGTCGACGCGGATGGACTCGATGCCCACCTCGGCGCAGTCCCGGTGCTTGCCGGCGACGTACGAGCGCGATCCCGGGTCGTCGCCCACGAGGAGCGTGCCGAGGCCGGGCACGAGGCCCTGCTCGCGGAGGGCGCGGATCCGGACGGCGAGCTCCGACTTGACGGCCGACGCGGTGGCGACGCCGTCGAGCACGACCGCGGTCACTGGGTGAGGCCCTCGTAGAGCGGGAAGCCGTCCGTGAGCGTGAGCACGCGCGCGCGGAGGGCGGCGAGGTCGCTGCCCGGCTTCAGGGTCTCGGCGATGATGTCCGCCACCTCGGTGAACTCGGTCTCGCCGAAGCCGCGGGTGGCGAGCGCCGACGTGCCGATGCGGACGCCGGACGTGACCATCGGCGGGCGCGGGTCGAACGGCACCGAGTTGCGGTTGACCGTGATGCCGACCTCGTGCAGCGCGTCCTCCGCCTGCTTGCCGTCGATGGGCGAGTCCCGCAGGTCGGCGAGCACGAGGTGCACGTCGGTGCCGCCCGTGAGGACGGAGACGCCGGCCTCGGTGGAGTCGGCCGCGACGAGGCGCTCGGCGAGGATCTGCGCGCCCTGGATGGTGCGGCGCTGGCGGTCGGCGAACTCCTCGGTGGCCGCGATCTTGAACGCCGTGGCCTTGGCCGCGATGACGTGCATGAGCGGCCCGCCCTGCTGGCCCGGGAAGACGGCCGAGTTGAGCTTCTTGGCGAGCGCGGTGTCGCGGCTGAGGATCACGCCGGACCGGGGACCCGCGAGGGTCTTGTGCACGGTGGAGGAGACGACGTCCGCGTACGGGACGGGCGAGGGGTGCACGCCCGCGGCGACGAGGCCCGCGAAGTGCGCCATGTCGACCCAGAGCTTGGCGCCGACCTCGTCGGCGATCGCGCGGAACGCGGCGAAGTCGAGGTGGCGGGGGTACGCCGACCAGCCGGCGATGATCACCTGCGGGCGGTGCTCGAGCGCCTTCTCGCGCACGACGTCCATGTCGATGAGGAAGGTGTCGGGGTCCACGCCGTACGCGGCCGCGTCGTAGAGCTTGCCGGAGAAGTTGAGCTTCATGCCGTGCGTGAGGTGGCCGCCGTGCGCGAGCTCGAGGCCGAGGATCGTGTCGCCGGGCTGGGCGATGGCGGCGAGGACGGCCGCGTTGGCGGTGGCGCCCGAGTGCGGCTGGACGTTGGCGAACTCCGCGCCGAAGAGGCTCTTGGCGCGGTCGATGGCGAGCTGCTCGGCGACGTCGACGAACTCGCAGCCGCCGTAGTAGCGGCGGCCCGGGTAGCCCTCCGCGTACTTGTTGGTGAGCACGGATCCCTGGGACTGCAGCACCGCGCGCGGCACGAAGTTCTCGCTGGCGATCATCTCGAGGGTGCCGCGCTGGCGGCCGAGCTCCTGCTCGAGGACGGCCGCGATCTCCGGGTCGACCTCGGAGAGGGGGGCGTTGAAGGACTGGTCGACGGGCATGGGACTCCTTGTGCACGGTGGACGAGAGGATGCGTCGTGGCCCAGGCGTACGGCCACCAACCGTGTGAGTCGCTCCCCGATGGTGACCCATCCGAACGCCAGTCGCGACGCCTGCGAGCCTACCCGGGCGGGGGCGCCCGCGCGAGGCGGGGAGGAGGGCTCGCAGGCGGTCGGGAGGCTGCGGCACACGCTCCGGTGGATGCGACGGGGGGCCGCGCGCCTGGCCGCCCAGCGCCGCATCCGCGCGGGCGCCCGCGCCCGGCCGGACGACGGCGCCCCCTCGCCCGTAGGATCAGGGGGTCGGGCGACGCTGCCCGCCGGATGCGGAGGAAGGACCGAGCATGAGGAGCACCGAGCTCACGACCGATCCCGCAGCAGGCGGATCCGGTCGCGACGACGACCGCGCGCACGACGCGCGCCCCGCCGCCGACGGCGCCCCCGTCGTCGCCGCTCCCGCGCCCCCGCTCGACCGCGCGGCCCTCGTCGCCGACCTGGCCCTGCTCGCGGGCGGGCAGGCGGATGCCCTCGCCGACGCGCTCGTCGCCGACGCGGCCGACGCCGACGCGCTCGGCGTGCCCTCAGCGCGCCGCGGATCCGCCGACGCGGACCTCGACCGCCGCACCGGCGGCTCCTGCTACGTCGACCGCTACGCCGGCGACCTCGCGGGCCTCACCGGGCGGATCCCCTACCTCGTCGAGCTCGGCCTCTCGCACCTCGAGGTGACGCCCGTCGCCGAGCCCGCGGCCGACGACGCCCCGGCCGACGCGCTGCTGGCGCCCGGCCTGCGCGTGCGCTCCGGGCTCGGATCCGCGCGCGACCTCGCCGACCTCGGCGACGCCCTCCACGACGCCGGACTCACGCTCGCCGTGGAGCTCTCCGCGACGGACGCCGCCGGCGCCCTCCCCGACCGGATCCGCGCCGTCGCCCGCGAAGCCGCCGCGCTCGCCTCCGCCGGCGCCGACCTGCTGCGCGTCGACCCGCGCGCGATCCTCGCCGACGCCGACGACGACGACACCGACGACACCGATCCCGCCCGCGCGTCCGCCCTCCTCCGTGTGCTCGCCGCCATCGGCCGCCGCGTCGCCCCCGGGGTCGCCCTGGCCGTCGCGGCCGACGCGCGCGGGGCGTCCGCCGTCCTCGACGCCGACGCCGCCGCCGCCGTGCGCCTCGTCGACGATCCCGAGCGCACCGCCCTCGTCTGGGAGGCCCTCGCCACCCGCTCCCCCGCGCTCCTCTCCCGCTCGCTCGAGCGCCGCGGCGAGGCGCCCGCCGGCACCGCGTGGACCACGCGCGTCCGCGACCACGACGCGCTGCGCTGGGCCTTCGACGACGACGACGCGCGCGCCCTCGGCATCGACCCGGACGAGCACCGCCGCTTCCTCACCGACTTCCACCTCGGCCGCTTCGCCGGCAGCCACGCGCGCGGCGTCGCGCACCCCGCCGGCGTCGCCGGCACCACCGCGTCACTCGCGGGCCTGGAGCAGGACGACCCGGGCGCGGTCGAGCGGATCCTCCTCGCCCACTCCATCGCGCTCAGCACGGGCGGCCTCCCCGTCCTCGTCCTCGGCGACGAGGTGGGCCAGCTCAACGACTACGGCTACGACGACGTGCCCGCGCACGCCGACGACAGCCGCTGGATCAACCGCCCGCTGCACCCGTTCGAGCGCTACGACCAGCGCGAGGACCGCACCACCAGCACCGGTGTGGTGCACGCCGGGATCCGCCGCCTCGTCGCCGTCCGCGGCGCCACGCCGGCGCTCGGCGGCACGCGCGTCGTCGGGTTCGACGCGCATCACCCGCACGTGCTCGGCTACCAGCGGCCGCACGCCGACGGCACGGTCCTCGTGCTCGCGAACCTCGGCGACGAGGCCGCGACCGTGGAGGCGGAGACCCTCGGCGGGTTCGCCGAGCACGCCGTCGACCTCGTGCGCGACGAGCGCCTGCGACTCACCAAGGGCATCGTGCTCAGCCCGCGCACCTTCGTCTGGCTCCAGGCGGCTCCCGACCTCGCGTGACACACTCGCAGGCACAGGCGGGTCGGCACGGAGGAACGGCATGAGCGACGAGGGACGCGGCACGGGCCGGCCTCCGGGGAGCCCGGGCGGCGCCTCGGGGTTCGCCTGGCCCATGTGGGTCAACATCGGCTGGATCGCGCTCGGCGCCTGGCACGTGCTGGCGCCCGTGAACGACGCGTCCGGCTGGCTGGGCCTCTTCCAGATCGCCGTCGGCGCCTTCGGGATCCTCGCGTCCCGCCGCCGCGCACGCCGCCTCGCGGAGGCCCGGGCCGACGCGATGCCGCTCGAGGAGGCCACGCGGATCCCCGCCGAGGTCGACGACGAGCGCGCCCGGCTCGACGAGGCGGCCGCCGCGCACGCCGAGCTCGACGCCCGCCTCCGCGCCCTGGCCATGCAGCTCGAGCAGCCGGGCACCCCCGGCGCCGACCCCGACAAGCCCGAGCCGCCGCACCAGCCCGGCGCACGCGGACGGGGCCGCTGGCCGCGCGCGCGCGACCGGAGCCGCGACGGCGGGCTCGCGGACGACGGCCTGCCGCCGGTCGCCCGCTGGTAGCGACGCCCGCTCGCTCCCGCGCGACGCCCGCACCGCTCCGCGCGACGCCCGCCCTCAGCTCGCCCGCGCCACCCCGCGCGACATGATCGCCGACGTCAGCGCCTCGATCGACTCCCGCGGCCCCGCCGGGTTCGCCATCAGCACGTAGTCCACCTCGTCGAGCTCGGGGAGGGCGAGGCGCGTGGTGACCTTCACGAGGTCGGTCGGGATCAGCGCCTGCGGGAGCACCGCCACGCCCATGCCCGCGCGCACCGCGGCGAGCACGCCGTTCACGTCGCGCGTGCTGCAGGTGACCCGCCAGGTGCGGCCGGCCCGCTCGAGCGCGTCGATCGCCATCTGCCGGCTGATGCTCGGCGCCCGGTACGCGATGAGCGGCACCGTGGCGCCGGGCTCCACGAGCGTGCGCTCGAGGCCCACCCACACCATCCGGTCGCGGCCGACGCGGCGCTCGGCGGGCTGCTCGTCCACGGTCGTCTTGGTGAGGATCAGGTCGAGCTGCCCCGCGAGCAGCCGCCGGTGCAGCGGCCCGCTCTGCGTGACCGTGAGCTCCAGCTCGATCTGCGGGTGCAGCTGGCGGAAGTGGCGGAGGATCCGCGGCAGCTGCGTGATGGCGAGGTCGTCCGCGGTGCCGAAGCGCAGGCGGCCGCTCACCTGGGATCCGCCGAAGTAGCTCTCGGCCGCCCGGTGCGCGGCGAGGATCGTGCGCGCGAAGCCGGCCATCGCGTCGCCCGCGTCGGTGAGCTGCATGTCGCGGGTGTCGCGCGCGATGAGCGTGCGGTCGACCGCCCGCTCCAGCCGCCGCACCTGCTGGCTGACGGTCGGCTGGCTGATGCCGAGCCGCGCGGCCGCCTGCGTGAAGCTGCGGGTGTCGGCCACCTGCAGGAAGGTGGCGAGCAGGGTCGGGTCGAGCATCGGCGCTCCATTCGAGATCGTGATGCCACTCATCATGTCGAGACGGGATCCGAATGGGAAGTCCGGCGGTAGCTTCGGTGACGGCCCCACGAGGGCCGCACCCATACGGAACCGATCCGCCGATACGCAACGCACACCGCAGGACAGATGACACCCCCGCCGAACGCCTTCCCCCCGACCGCCCCGCTCCCGATCCAGACCCGCCGCCCGCCGTGGCGCCACACGCTCATCGCCCTGAGCGTGCCGAACTTCCGCCGGTTCACGGCCTCCAACGTCATCGCCATGACCTCGGGCTGGATGCAGCGCATCGCCCAGGACTGGCTCGTGCTCGAGCTCACCGGCAGCGTCACCGCGGTCGGCATCACGGTCGCGATGCAGTTCGCGCCCATGCTGTTCTTCGGGCTGCTCGGCGGCGTCATCGTCGACCGCTGCTCGAAGCGGATGCTGATGATGATCACGCAGGGCACCTACGCCCTCCTCAGCGCGCTGCTCGCCGTGCTCACGCTCTCGGGCGCGGTCGAGGCGTGGCACATCTTCGCCATCGCGTTCGCGACCGGGCTCGTGACCGTGATCGACAACCCGGCCCGGCAGGTGTTCGTCACCGAGATCGTCGGGCAGGAGCACCTGCGGAACGCGATCAGCGTCAACTCCTCGGTGTTCCAGCTCGGCGGCATGGTGGGGCCCGCGCTCAGCGGGATCCTGCTGCTCGCGGTCGGCGCCGGCTGGTCGTTCGCGATCAACGCGCTCGCCTGCGTGGTCGTGGTGCTCACCCTCTGGAGCCTGAAGACCCGCGACCTGATCCGCATCCCGCCCGCCCCGCGCCGCCGCGGCCAGCTCGCGGAGGGCCTCCGCTACGCGCGGTCGAAGCCGACCATCCTCTGGCCCGTCGTGCTCGTGGCCGTGTTCAGCGTCTTCGGCCTCACGATGCCCGTGCTGCTCGCGGCGTTCGCGAGCGACGTCTACGACGTGGGCGCGGGCGGCTACGGCTTCTTCAACTCGATGGCCGCGATCGGCGCGCTCACGGGCGCCCTGCTCTCGACCCGGCGCGCGACCGTGCGGCTCCGGACGATCGTGGTGGGCGTCGGCATCACCGGCCTGCTGCAGGCGGCCGCGGGGGTGATGCCCGGCATCGCGCCGTTCGCCGCCGTGCTCGTGACGGTCGGCATGGCGTCGCTCCTCTTCCAGACCGCCGCGAACTCGCTCGTGCAGCTCTCCAGCAACGTCGCCATCCGCGGCCGGGTGATGAGCGTCTACGTGCTCGTGCTCCTCGGCGGCCAGGCCATCGGCGGACCGCTCATGGGCGGGATCGTCGAGGCGTGGGGCGTGCACGTCGGCATGGTCGTCTCGGGCGGCGTGCCCGCGCTGGCCGCGATGGTCGTGGCCGTGGTGCTCGCGCGCCGCGGGCAGCTGACCCTCGAGGTCGTGGTGCGCCGGCACGTGCCGCGGGTGCGGATCACGCCGCGGGCCGAGCGCCCGGGGCCGGACCGCGCCGCGGGACGCCCGGACAGACGCCCGGAGCCGGCACCGGCCCCCGCCACGACGCCGATCCCGTCGCCTGCGGCGACGGCGACCGGCGCCGTCCCGGTCAGCCGCGCACGTCGATCGCGCGGTGGCGCTGCTGCACGCCGGCCGGGCCGTACGGGTAGTCGGACACCACGGGCGCGCTCACCGCGCTGAGCGACGCGATCTCCTCGGCCGTGAGCTCCAGGTCGGCGGAGGCCATGTTGTCCTCGAGCTGCTCCACGGTGCGGGCGCCGAGGATCACGCTGGTCACGGCCGGCTGCGCCTCGAGCCACGCGAGCGAGACGCGCGCGGAGCTCGATCCGTGGGCGTCGGCGACCCGGCGCACCTCGTCGAGGATCGCCCACGTGCGCTCCTGGCCGTTCCGCGGCGTGAACGCCTCCATGCCGCGCTCCGGGTCCTCGCCGAGCCGCGTCGCACCGGTCGGCGCCTCGTCGCGGCGGTACTTGCCGGTGAGCCAGCCGCCCGCGAGCGGCGACCAGGGCAGCAGGCCGATGCCGGCGTCCAGCGACGCGGGCACGATCTCCGACTCGATCTCGCGCACGAGCAGCGAGTACTGCGGCTGCAGCGTGACGGGCGGCGTGTACCCGAGCGCCTTCGCGAGCCCCACGGCCTTCGTCAGCTGCCAGCCGAGGTAGTTCGAGAAGCCGTAGTACGAGATCTTGCCGGCGCGCACGGCGTCGTCGAGGAAGCGCAGGGTCTCCTCGAGCGGCGTCACCGCGTCCCACGCGTGCATCTGGTACAGGTCGATCGTGTCGACGCCGAGGCGGCGCAGCGAGTCGTCGAGCGCCCGGGTGAGGTGGCGGCGCGAGGTGCCGACGTCGTTGTTGCCCTCCCCCATCGGGAAGCGGCCCTTCGTGGCGACGACGAGCTGATCGGCCTCGGTCGGATGCGCGGCGAGCCAGCGGCCGACGATCTCCTCCGAGACGCCCGACGTGTAGACGTCCGCGGTGTCGATGAACGTGCCCCCGCCCTCGACGTACGCCTCGAGGATGCGTCCCGAGGTCTCCTCGTCCGCCTCCGCGCCGAAGGTCATGGTGCCGAGCGCGTAGGTCGAGACGACCGCGCCGCTGTTCCCGAGATTCCGGTACTGCATGTGGTTCCTCCATCGGATCCGCCGCGGGCGTCCCTGCCCGCGGTCCTCGTCCAGCATGCACCGCCCGGGCAGCCGGGGCCGGGCGCGGGCGCTCGGTACCATGGCGGCATGTCCGTCGACGAGCTCTCCAGCGCCGCGCAGGACTACCTCAAGCTCATCTGGTCGGCGACCGAGTGGACCGACCAGCCCATGACCGTGTCGCGGCTGGCGGAGCGGCTCGGGATCCGGCCCGCCACCGCGTCCGACGGGATCCGCCGCCTCACGTCTCAGGGCCTCGTGGAGCACCGGCCGTACGGCAGCATCGAGCTCACGGAGGAGGGGCGCCGGCACGCGATCCAGATGGTGCGCCGCCACCGCCTGCTCGAGACGTTCCTCGTGGACGTGCTCGGCTACGGCTGGGACGAGGTGCACGACGAGGCCGAGGTGCTCGAGCACGCGGTCTCCGACGACTTCGTGGCGCGCATCGACGCGCACCTCGGGCACCCGTCGCGGGATCCGCACGGCGACCCGATCCCCTCGGCCGACGGCGAGCCGCACCTCCCGGACGCGACCGTGCTCGCCCTCGCCGCCGCCGACCGCCCCCTGCGCGTGCGCCGGATCTCCGACGAGGACCCGCGCCTGCTGCGCGAGCTCGCCGAGCACGGCATCGGGCTCGACGCGACGCTCGTGCGCGCCGGCGCGTCGGGCGACCCGCACGCCGTGTTCGTGACGGTCGATGGATCCGCGGCACGTCCCCTCACGCCCGCAGCGGCCTCCGCGGTGTGGGTGTCCGCGGCCGACTGATCTACGGCCGGTCCGCGCGCCGGGACGCGCTCAGCCCGTGACGGTCAGCACCACGAGCGCGACGTTCAGCACCACCACGAGCGACACCGCGACCCACGCCGCGATCCGCGTGAGCGGCCGGTCGACGTGGTCGCCCATCACGCGGCGGTCGCCCGTGAGGCGGATGAGGGGCACGAGCGCGAACGGGATCCCGAGGCTCAGCACGACCTGGCTCACGACGAGCGCGGTGGTCGGCTCGACGCCGATCGCGAGGATCGCCAGCGCCGGGATCAGCGTCACCACCCGCCGCGCGAGCAGCGGCACCTTCACGTGCAGCAGGCCGCCCATGATCGCCGCCCCCGCGTAGGCGCCGACCGACGTCGACGCGAGGCCGGAGGCGAGCAGCCCGACCGCGAAGACGACGCCCACGACCGGCCCGAGCGACGCCGTGATGGCCGCGTGCGCGCCCTCGATCGAGTCGGTGCCGGGCACGCCGCCGAGGCTCGCGGCCGCGATGAGGAGCATGGAGATGTTGACGGCGCCGGCCACGGCGAGCGCCGTGATCACGTCCCAGCGCGTCGCGCGGAGCAGCCGCCGCAGGACGCCGTCGTCGGTCTGGACGCCGTGCCGGTCGCGGCTGAGCGAGGAGTGCAGGTAGACGGCGTGCGGCATCACGGTCGCGCCGAGCATGCTCGCGGCGAGCAGCACGCTGTCCGGCCCGTCGAAGCGCGGCACGAGGCCGCCCGCGATGCCGGATGCGGAGAGCGGGCTCACGACGAGGCCCGTGAGGAAGCCGATCGTGATCACGACGAGCAGCGCGCCGATCACCAGCTCGAACGGCCGCTGCCCGTGGCGCGACTGCACGGCGAGGAGGCCGATGGAGACGAGCCCCACGATCACGCCGCCGGCTAGCAGCGGGATCCCGAACAGCAGGTGCAGCGCGATGGCCCCGCCGATGACCTCCGCGAGGTCGGTGGCGGCGGCGATCAGCTCGGCCTGCACCCAGAACGCGCGGCGTCGCGTGGTCGGGAGCCGCTGGCCGAGCAGCTCGGGGAGGCTCCGGCCGGTGACGAGCCCGAGCTTCGCCGACTGGTACTGCACGAGCACGGCGATGAGGTTCGCGGCGACGAGCACCCACACGAGCAGGTAGCCGTAGCGCGCGCCCGCGGTGAGGTTCGCGGCGACGTTGCCCGGATCCACGTAGGCGATGGCCGCGACGAACGCCGGCCCGAGCAGGAGGACGAGCCGCGGACCCGAGATGGGCCGGCGCGCGCGGCGCTCGGGGGCGGTGCGGGTCATGGCGGCCTCTCCGTCGAAGTGTTAGCCGAGGCTAACATCCGTTCGCGCGCACACGGAAGGGCCCGTCCGACATCGGACGGGACCGGGTCGTGCCGCGCCGCGGACGTCCGCGGCGGATCAGCTCGCGGAGCGTCCGGGCGCCAGGAACGCGGAGTCGTCCGCCTCCTCGCCGCGCACGATCCGCACCCAGTGCGCGAGGAACGCGGCGCCCGCGTGGTCGTGCACCAGGTCGCCCGCGGTGAGCACCGGGTACGGCGTCGCCGGGATCCCGTCGGCGGGCCGCACGTCGACGTGCGCGACCTCGTGGCCGTGCTCGTGCAGCCAGCCGGCCATCGCGTAGTCGGTGCGCGAGTCGCCGACCGTGCGCCAGCGCAGCGGCAGCGGGCCGCTGTCGGCGAGGAGCTCCAGCGCGCGGGCGGCGCCGAGGTCCTTGCCGAGGCGGATCGACTCGATGTCCGTCGAGATGATCGTGGGATCCACGCGCACCTGCACCTCGCCGTGCGCGTCCGGCACCTCCACGCCCTCGAGCACCGAGCCGAGCCCGTGAGCGGTGAGCATCTCGACCGCGCGCGCGTCGAGGTCGGGCTGCACGGCGAGGTAGTCGGCGGACGACACGCTCGTGAGCTGCTCGAGCGAGACCATGGCGTGCTTGGTGGCGTCGAAGAACATCCAGTCGGCGAAGCGCTCGGCGACGAGCCGCTCCATGTCGCGCATGTAGGCCTCCGGTAGCGCGAGCGACCGGTCGACGTGCACCTCGCCGGCGCCCGCGGGCGTGATGGAGAACCACGACGCGCCCTTCTCGCAGACGGCGTGCACGCGGGCACCCTCGGGCAGGCCGGCCGCCAGGAGCGGCCCGACGACCTGCTCGCGGATGAAGGCGTCCGAGCGGCCGGTGTTGAAGACGATGGGCACGCCCGCGGCGGCGAGCTCCACGAGGTCGGTCGCGATGCTCGGGATGGCGAGGGTGCGGGTGATCGGGCTGGCGATGGGGCCGTCGACGTCGAGGAGGAGGCCGAGGGGCGCGGGGGTCGTGGTCACGGCTCCCATCCTCCCGCAGGCCGACGGCACTCCGCGGCGGCTGGGGAACCCCGACGGCCTCCCGCAGGCCGACGGCGCTCCGCGGCGGCTGGGGAACCCCGACGGCCTCCCGCAGGCCGACGGCACTCCGCGGCGGCTGGGGAACCCCGACGGCCTCCCGCAGGCCGACGGCACTCCGCGGCGGCTGGGGAACCCCGACGGCCTCCAGCAGGCGTCCGCCGCCCCGGGACGAGTGGGGATCGCCGACGGCCTCGCGTCAGGCGCCCGCGGCGGCCGAGCGACCCCGGGCGGCCCGCCCCGCGGATCCGACCACGAGCACCACCGACACCGCCATGACCACGAGGTACGCGACGGGCAGCGCCGGGATCCCCAGCCCGTCGAGCAGCGCGCCCCCGGCGAGCGCCCCGCCGCCGATGCCCACGTTGAACGCGGTCGTGTAGAACGAGCTCGCCGTGTCGCGGAAGGACGGGTGCGCCGCGTGCAGCATGCGCGTCTGGAGGAGGGACGGGATCGCGCCGAACGCGAGGCCCCAGAGGAGGAAGCCGGGGATCGCGACGGCCCACATGCCCGGTGCGAACGCCAGCGCGCTGACGCCCAGGGCCGCGGCCACGAGCCCCGAGACCACGCCGAGCTGCGGCCGGCGGGAGAAGAGCGTGCCGGCGAGGAGCAGCCCCACGGCCCCGGCGATCCCGTAGCCGAACAGCATCGCGCTCAGCTGCTCCTCGGGGATGCCCATGACGCGCGTGACGAACGGGTCGACGTACGTGTAGAAGCCGTACTGGCCGATCATGATCACCATCGCCGTGACGCAGACGAGCAGCACGCCGCCCACGCCCTGCCCGGCCATGCGCGCGCGGAGGGGCACGCGGCCCCCGCCCGACGCGGCCGCGGGAGCCTCGCGCTCGGGCCGGCCCACCGCCGGCAGGAAGCGCCAGGTCAGCAGGATCCCCAGCACCGTGAGCACGCCGATGCCCGCGAACGCCGCGCGCCAGCCGAACGCCTGCCCGGCCGCGGTGCCGAGCGGCACGCCGAGCACGAACGCGAGGCTGCCGCCGCCGACCGTGAGCGCGACCGCCCGGCCGATGAGCGCGGGCGGCACGAGGTGCGCCGAGTACGCGCCGACGACCGCCCAGAACAGGCCGTGCGCGAGCCCGCCGAGCACGCGCGTCGCGACGACGAGCTCGAACGTGGGCGCGAGCGCCGTGAGGAGGTTGCTCGTCGCGAAGACCGCGAGCACCGCGAGGAGCAGCGCGTGCCGCGGGACCCGCCGGGTGAGGGCCGCGAGCGGCGCGCTCGAGACCACCACGGCGATCGCGAACACCGAGACGAGGAGGCCGACGCGCGACTCCTCCACCCCGAGGTCGCCGCTCATCTCGCTGAGGAGGCCGGTGGGCAGCGTCTCGCTCGTGACGCTGAGGAACACGCACGCGGCGAGGGTGAGGATGCCGACCCAGGGGAAGCGGAAGGCCGGATCCGACGGGTCGTGCGGCGGCACGGGCGTGCGCCGGCCGGCGTGCGCGACGCGGTCGGGATCGGGCAGGAAGATGGGGGAGGTGTTCGTCATGGAGACCCACGGGACGTCGACGGCGGGAGAGCTCCCGGGGCCGGCGGGATCCGCCCGGCCAGTCGCTAGCCTAGACGGATGACCGACCAGGCCACCCCGGCGCGTGCCCCGCACCGCGTCCTCAGCTTCTCCTGCGACGACCGGCCGGGCATCGTCCACGCCATCGCCGGGGCCATCGTCGAGGCCGGCGGCGACATCACCGAGTCGCAGCAGTTCTCGAGCGCCGACACCGGCCGCTTCTTCATGCGCCTGCAGATCCAGAGCGCGGCCGACGACGACCGGCTGGCCGACGCCCTCGCCGCGGTCGTCGAGCGGTACGACGCGACCTGGCACCTCGACGAGGTGGGCCGGCCGCTGCGCACGCTCGTGCTGGGATCCACCGCCGAGCACTGCGTGAACGACCTGCTCTTCCGGCAGCGCGCGGGCCAGCTGCCCGTCGAGATCCCGCTCGTTCTCAGCAACCACGGGAGGCTCGCCGACCTCGCGGGCTTCTACGGCGTGCCGTTCGAGCACGTGCCCGTGACGGACGAGGCGTCGAAGCGGGCCTTCGAGGAGCGCGTGATCCGCGCGGTCGAGGAGCACGACGTCGAGCTGGTGGTGCTCGCGCGCTACATGCAGATCCTCTCCCCCGAGCTCTGCGCGCGGCTCAGCGGCCGGATCATCAACATCCACCACTCCTTCCTCCCCGGCTTCAAGGGCGCGAACCCCTACAAGCAGGCGCACGCGCGCGGCGTCAAGCTCATCGGCGCGACCGCCCACTTCGTCACGAGCGACCTCGACGAGGGGCCGATCGTGGAGCAGAACGTCGTGCGGGTGGACCACTCCCGCAGCGCCCGCGAGCTCATGGCCATCGGCCAGGACGAGGAGTCGCGCACCCTCACGCAGGCCGTGCGCTGGTTCGCGGAGCACCGCGTGCTGATGGACGGGGCGCGCACGATCATCTTCCGCTGACGCCGACGCCCGACGCCCGACGCCCGACGCCCGACGTCGGGCTCCGGCGTCGGCGTCCGCCCCGGCCGCGCGCACCGCGTCGCCCGCCCCGCGCACGCCACGAGGGGGCGGGCGCCTCACGGCACCCGCCCCCTCGGCGGTCACTCCCGGTCAGTCGCGGATCAGCGGCTCACGTAGAGGTACTTCGGCGCGCTGGTCTTCGGCGCGTTCGCGTCGTCGCCCGCGTAGGCGGCGGTCACGGCGTACCGGCCCTTCGCGTACGCCGGCAGCTCGACGCGGCCGGTGCCCGACGCGTCGAGGGTCACCTCGTACGCATCCGTGCCGACCGTCACGGTGACGGTGCCCGTGGGCGCCGCCTTCGCCGCGCTGTCGACCTTGACCGTGACGACGGCCTTCTGGGCGCTGGTCAGGACGGACGGCTTGATGCCCACCGTGACCGTGCTGGCCAGCTTGACCACGACGGGCTCGCTGGTCGCGGTGCCCGTGGGACCCGTGGCCGGCTTCGCCGTGACGACGACCGTGATCGCCTTGCCCGCCACCGACTGCGAGACCCGGTAGGTCGCGCGCGTCTGGCCGGCGAGCGGCTTGCCGTCCGCGTACCACTGGTACGAGAACGCCAGGCCCTCGGCGTCCCACGTGCCGGGCGACGCGGTGAGCGTCTGGCCCACGGTGGGCGTGCCGGTGATCACGGGCGGCGCGGTCGCGACGGGGGCCGGGATCGCGCCCGACTCGACGCGCACGTAGGTAGTCGACGCGGAGCCCGAGTAGGCGACGCGGCCGAGGTACGCGGTCTCGGGAGCGAGGTCGCTCCACGACGCCGTGTAGGTGGCCGGCCGGCTCTGCGTCGCGTCGATCGGGTTCGGGGACACCTGGAAGGCGCCCTCGTCCGTCGTCGTGGACAGGTCGAACTTCGTGACCGTGTACTCCTCCGTCGTCTCGCCCTCGGGGATCGAGAAGACGTCGACCTTCACCACGTAGTCGCCGGCGGTCGGCGTCTCGATGGTGACGGACTCGTCGGCGGACTCGGTGGCCGACGTGTACGTCGCCACCACCTTCCCGTCGACGACCCGGGTGACCGTGAGGTCGAGGTCGGCCGCGTCGTCCGCGGAGTCGAGGTCGATCCGGGTGGCCAGCTGGCCCGCGGGGACGGTCACCGGGTAGGTGGCGGACGTCTTGGCGGGACCGGATCCGGTGAAGGGCGACGAGGCGTCCTCCGGGTCCGGGATCACGACGCCGGCGGCGAGGCCCTCGGCGGTCAGCGCGATCGGTCCGGTGGTGCCGGGCGTCACCGTCACGTCGACGGATCCGTCGATGCCGGTCCCCTGCACCTCGGCCGGGGCCGCGATGGTGACGGGGTTCACGGCGACGGGGCTGCGCACGACGTGGTCGGCGCTCGTCCAGGTGAGCGATCCGGTGGCGTAGCGGTCGACGGCCGCCGTGGTGCGCGTGAACGACACCTCGAACGACTTCGTCTGGCCCGCCTCGGTGAACTCGAGCGTGGACGGGGTGACGTCCGCCGTGACGCCCGCGAGGCCCTGCACGCTGGCCGCGTAGGTGCCGGGACCGGTGGAGGTGACCTCGCGCGTCACGGTCTCGGAGCCCGTGAGGGTGCCGATCGCGATGCTCGCCAGATTGAGCTCCGACGGGTCGACGGGGTCGATGCCGGTGGCGTAGCCGAGGGCCGCGAGGTACGCGACCCAGTCGCTGCGGTCGTTGAGGTACAGCAGGCCCGCGTCGAGGTAGCGGCGCGGGTCCACGTGCCCGGCGCCCTGGGTGAAGGGATCCGTGACCGTCTCGCCGTCCGCGTCCTTCGTGTCGTACGCGGTGGTCATGAGGGCCGACTTGATCTCGGAGACGGGCGCGTTCGGGCGCTCGCCCAGGTACAGCAGCGCGAGGCCGGCCACGTGCGGGGCGGCCATCGACGTGCCGGACAGCAGCGCGTAGGTCGGGTCCTCCCCCTCCGCGTTGGCCGTCGCCGCGATGATCGAGACGCCGGGCGCCGTCACGTCGGGCTTGAGGATGTCGCTGCCGTCCGCGAGGACCGGGCCGCGCGAGCTGAAGCCGGCGACCTGCGGGGTCGGGGCGGAGACGCCGGTCGTGTTGTCGGGCACCAGGGTGACGGTCGCGCCGGGCGTCGCCGCGTAGGCGGAGACGGCCGCGTAGACGTCCGCGTCGAGGTGCACGGTCGGCACGGCGTGCGTGTCGGCGTCGACGGAGTTGGGCGTCGGGTTCACGAGCACCATGCCGATGCCGCCGGCCCGCTCGACCTCGGCCGACTTGGCGACGCGGTCGAAGGTGCCGCGCTCGCACAGGACGATCTTGCCGGCCGCCTTGGCCGGGTCGAGGGATCCGGGTCCGCACAGGTTCGGCGTGGTCGCGCCGGCCGCGGCGACGGAGGCCGCCGTGACGAAGGCACTGGTCACCGGCTCGGTCACCGTGATGGACGAGCCCGCGTACTGCTGCCCGTCGCCGAGCTTCGCGGTGGCCTCGAAGTTGCCCGCGACCGTGCTCGCGGCGACCGTGGTGATCCACGGCGACGCGTTGTCGAGGGTGGAGGCGCCGGGGCCGGAGTTGCCCGCGGAGGCGGACACGAAGATGCCCGCGCTGGCCGCGCCGAGGAACGCCGCGTCGGTCGCGGAGAACGTCGTCTGCGCGGAGCCGCCGCCGATGGAGTAGTTGATGACGTCGACGCCGTCCCTCGTCGCCTGCTCGATGGCGGCGACGAGGTCCGCGCCGGCGCAGCCGTCGTCGGTCTGCACGGCCGGGTCAGGCCCGGACCAGCAGACCTTGTACGCCGAGATCTTCGACGCCGGGGCGACGCCCGAGATGTCGCCGAGCGGGTTGCCGTCGATGGTGGCCTCCACGCCGGCGTTGCCCGCCGCGGTGGATCCGGTGTGCGAGCCGTGCCCGTCGCCGTCGCGCGGGGAGACGTACTCGCCCGTCGCCGCGGTGCCGATGTTGGCCTTGCCGAAGCCGTTCACGTAGTAGCGCGCGCCCACGATCTTGGTGCTGCAGTCGGCGGCGGTGAACTGCTCGCCGGTCTGGCACAGGCCCGTGAACTGCTTGCCGTCGCCCTTGTCGAAGCGGATCGTGGATCCGTCGAGGTAGGGCTCGTCGCCCTTCGCGGTGCCGAGCGGCTCGCCCGCGAACGACGGGTTCTCGGGGGCGATGCCGGTGTCGATGACGCCGATCACCGCGCCCTCGCCCGCGCTCTCCTGGCCGCCGGTCTTCGCCCAGACCCCGTCGGGGCCCGTGAGGCCGAGGAAGTCGGCCGCCGGGGTGGAGGTGGGGTGGTAGATGCGGTCGATCTCGACGCTCTGGACCTTCCGGTCGCTCGAGAGCTCCGCGGCCTGCTCGGCGGTGAGGTCGGCCGAGAAGCCGTTGACCGTCAGGGAGTACGAGTAGTCGATGTCGGCGCCGACGCTGGCCGCGACATCCTGCTGCTGCTCCTCGAGGTGGTCGGTGTACTCCACGACGGGAGCGGACCGGGCGTCGAGCTGCGTGCCCGAGCGGGCCTGCGTCGCGGGGAGACCCGCGATGCCGCCCTGGTAGGTCGCGGCGGCCTGGTCGACGAGGGTGACGATGTAGCGGCCGTCCTCGAGGTCGGACGCCTGCTTGGCGACGGACGGCGCGGGCGCGGCCATCGCGCCCCCTGCTCCGAACGTGACGAGGCCGGCGGCGATGAGGGCGGTGGCGGCGACGGAGGCCGTCGCCCTGCGCAGGGAGGATGCGCGGTCGGACTCCGGACGGAGCCGAGGGGAGCGTGGGATCACGAACACGTCCTTCAGATGGGGATCGGTGGCCCGAACGCGCCCCTTGCGACGCGCACGAAACCTCAACATACCCCGGGTATTCACCCTGAGAAAGGATCGGTGTTACCGCTGTGTAACAGTTCCGGATCGGGCGCGATCACCGCCATCTCGGGCATCTACGCCGGCTCGCACGCCGTCCGCCCCTGAGCGCCGACCCCTCTCACGGGGACGCCTTTCAGGCTCGCCCCCTCCGTCCCATGTAGGCGCGCACTGCGCACGCGCGACGAAGGGCGGGTGCCCTGCGGCACCCGCCCTCCGTCGTCAGCTCGCGACGATCAGCGCACGACGATCCTCTGCGTGCGGCTCGTGCCCGCGCCGACGAGGTGGTCGCCCGCGTAGGCGGCCCGCACCGTGTGCGTCCCGGGCGCGATCCCCGTGAGATCCGCGCAGCCGTTCCCGGAGCCGTCGAGGGGCACGTCGTGCTCCGCCCCGTCCACGGTCACCCGCACCGCCCCGGTGGCCGCCTGCGCCGCGGCCGACGTCACCGACACCTGCACGTGCACGCCGCCGCTCGGCGTGCCCTGCGGTCGCGTCGCCTGCAGGTGCACCGTCGCCACGTCCCGTGCGGTGACGGTCGGGCTCGTGGCGACGCCCGTCTGCCCGTCGGGCGCGGTGGCCGTCACCTGCACGGCGAGCGACGTGCCCGCGACCGCGGGGGTCACGCGGAACGTGGAGCCCGTCGCCCCGGCGATCGGCGTGCCGCCCGACAGCCACTGCGTGGCGAGCTTCACGCCCTGCGGCGTCCACGTGCCCGTCGACGCCGTGAGCGTCTGCCCGACGTCCGGCGTGCCGGTGATGGCGGGAGCCGTGGTCGCGGCGGGCGCGGCCGAGGCGGCGGGCGTGGTGACGTCCACGATCGTGCTGGCGGTGCTGCCGCCGTAGCCCACGACGCCGACGTAGGACGCGCCGGCGGCGAGACCCGACCACGAGGCCGTGTAGGTGGCCTTCTTCCCCGTGGTGACGGGGAGCGAGGCCGGTGAGACCGCGAACGCCCCCTCCCCTCCCGTGCCCTGCACGTCGTACGCCGTGAGGTCGTAGTCGACGCTCTTCGCCGAGCCCGCGAGGTTCGCGGCCTCCACGGTGACGACGTAGTCGCCAGCCGCCGGCGCCGGCACGACGATGCGCTCGGACAGCGACGACGTGTTCTGCAGCGTCACCAACGTGCGGTCGTCGTCGGTCTTGCCCGCCTTCTCCAGCTGCATCACGAGATCGGAGGCCCCGTCGACCGGCACCGCGTCGAGGACGAGCGCCTTCTCGCCCGCCTTCACCGTGATCTTGTTCTCGTCGCCCTCGCTGGTGCTGACGGTACCCGTGTGACCGGTCTTCCCGTCGCCCAGCAGCTGGCCGCGCGCGAGCCCGGCGGTCGTCAGCGGGACCTTGCCCGTGATGCCGGCGTCGACGGACACGTCGACCTTCCCGCTCGTGCCGGTGCCGTCGACCGTCGCCGGGGCGGAGACCGCGGTCGGCCGCACCGCGATGGGGCTGCGGACGGTGCCGGCGGATCCGCTCCAGGTGAGCGAGCCGGTCGACCACGTGTCGGACGGCGCCCCGCGCTTCGCGGTGATGCGCACCTGGAAGGACTTCGTCTGGCCCGGAGCCGTGAACGTCAGCCGCGCGGGCGTGACCTTCACGTCGGCCTGGGACACCCCCTGGACGGATGCCGTCCAGGTGCCCGCGGTCAGCGACGTCACGGTGCGCGTGACGGTCGTGGATCCCAGGAGCTTCCCCACGCCGATGCTCGGCAGGTTCAGCTGGGACGGGGCGACCGGCGCCACCGGGTGCGGCAGCGCGAGCCCCGTGGCCGCGGCGTAGGCGGCCCAGTCCTTCGCGCCGCTCGGGTAGAAGAGGCCGGGCTGCAGGAACCGGTCCGGGGCGATCTGCCCCGCTCCCTGGGCGAAGGGATCGGTGACGGTCTTGCCGTCCGCGCCGACCGTGTCGGTCGCGGTCGTCATGATCGCCGACTTGACCTCCGCCGGCGAGGCCTTCGGGTGGACGCCGAGGTAGACGAGCCCGAATCCGGCGATGTGCGGCGAGGACATGGACGTGCCCGAGTACGCGGCGAATGCGGGCTTGCCGCCGTCGTCGCTGATCGCGGCCAGGATGCCCACGCCCGGGGCCGTGACGTCCGGCTTGATGGTGTCACCGCCGTCGACCACCTCCGAGGGGCCGCGGGAGCTGAAGCCCGCGACCTGCGGCGCGGGCCGCTGGACGCCCGTCGTGTTCCCCTTCGTCAGGGTGGCCGTGGCACCCGCCTTCGCCGCGTACGCGTCGATCGCCGCGTGCGAGTCGGCGTCGAGGTGCACCGTGGGGACGCTGTGGAGGTCGAGGTCCTCGGAGTCGGACGTGACGTTGCTGAGCACCATGCCGATGCCGCCCGCGCGCTTCACCTCCGCGCTCTTGTCGACGCGGGCGACCACGCCCCGGTCGCACAGCACGATGCGGCCGCGCACCTTGGCCGGATCCAGCGTGCCGTCGCCGCACGCCTCGGGGGACGTGGCGCCCTTCACGCCGGAGTCCGCCGCCCGCACGAGGGGTCCCTTCACCGGGGACCCCACGCTGATGGAGGCGCCGCTGAAGGCCGCCCCGCTGCCGAGGGTGACCGTCCCGGAGTAGTTGTCCGGCACGCTGCTCGCGGCGACGGTGGTGATCCACGGCTCGGGGTTGGAGACCGTCCCGGCGTCGGGGCCGCTGTTGCCCGCCGACGCCGCGACGAAGACGCCGGCGTTCGCGGCGCCGAGCAGGGCCCGGTCGAACGTGTCCTCCGGCTTCCCCGCCCCGCCGAGCGACATGTTGATCACGTCGACGCCGTCCGCCGTGGCCTGCTCGATCCCAGCGACGATGTCCGACGTGGCGCAGCCGTCGTCGGTCTCCTTCTTCGGGTCGGGCCCGCTCCAGCACACCTTGTACGCTGCGATCTTCGCCGCGGGGGCGATGCCGGCGATGGTCTCCTGGACGGCGCCCGTGGTCGCCGTCACGCCCGCGTCACCCGCGGCCGTGCTCGTGGTGTGGCTCCCGTGCCCGGCGGTGTCGAGCGGGGAGACCTTCTCCTGCGGCCCGATCGGGCTGCCGCCCGCGGCCCAGCCGGCCTCGAACGCCCGGGCGCCGACGATCTTGGTGGAGCAGTCGTCGGCGGTGAATCCATCACCCGTCTGGCACGTCCCGTGGAAGACGCTGCCGTCGCCCTTGCGGAAGTCGATGCGGGATCCGTCGCGGTACGGCTCCGCCCCGGGCGTCGACCCGAGGGGCGTGCCGGCGAAGGAGGGGTTGTCCGGGGCGATGCCGGTGTCGAGGACGCCGATCACCGTGCCCTTGCCCGCCTCCCCGACGCCGCCCACCTTCGACCAGAGGCCCTTGTCGCCCTCGAGCCCGAGGAAGCGGGAGTCCGGCGTGGACATCGAGTGCATGATCCGGTCGGGCTCCACGCTCAGCACGCGGCTGTCGTGCGCGAGCGCCTGGACCTGAGCCGCCGTGAGCTTCGCCGAGAACCCGTTGACCGTGAGGGCGTATCGGTTGGTCGGGGTGACGCCCGCCGCGGTGGCCGCGGAGTCCTGGAGGTGCGTGAGGTGGTCGGAGTAGCGCTGGACGGCGTCCGACTGCGCGTCGAGCCGGGCGCCCGGGTCGACCTTCGTGCGCGCGAGCCCGTCGAGGGTGCCGTCGTACGCCGCGGCGGGCTGGTCCCGCAGGGTCACGAGGTAGCTGCCGTCCTTCGCGCCGACGGGGACGGACGCGGTCGGCGCGTCGTCCGCCGTGGCGGTCGTCGTGCCGGCGGCGACGAGCGCTAAAGCCAGGGCGCACGCGGCGAGGGGCCGGGCCGCGTGCAGCACGCGCCTCCTGCCGGGCGGGAGCGGGTCTCGATGGATGGGCATGGCTGTTCCCTCCTGTCGCCGGGGGGCCGGCATCCGGATCCGCGGCGCACCTCGTGCGCTGCACGGCGGTCGCCGCCGTCGCGGACTCGCGTCGTCGACGCGATGGGGAGAACCGTAGGGAGGAATCCACAGCCCCCGTCGGCCCTCTGCACACGCGATGCGCATCCGGGCATGCGAGAGGCCCCGCCCCCGTATCGGGGGCGGGGCCTCTCGGCGTGCGGTGGCGTCCCGCGACGCCGCGGGATCAGGCCAGGCGCGCCTGCAGGTTGTCCGCGAGCGACGCGAGGAACTCCTCGGTCGTCTGGTAAGGCTGGTCGGGCCCGACGAGGAGCGCGAGGTCCTTCGTCATCTTGCCGCTCTCGACCGTCGTGATGACGACGTCCTCGAGCGTGTCCGCGAACGTCCTCAGCGCGTCGTTGCCGTCGAGCTTCGCGCGGTGCGCGAGGCCCCGGGTCCAGGCGTAGATGGACGCGATCGGGTTCGTCGAGGTGGGCTTGCCCTGCTGGTGCTGGCGGTAGTGGCGCGTGACCGTGCCGTGCGCGGCCTCCGCCTCGACGACCTTGCCGTCGGGCGTGGTGAGCACGCTCGTCATGAGGCCGAGCGAGCCGAAGCCCTGGGCCACGGTGTCGGACTGCACGTCGCCGTCGTAGTTCTTGCAGGCCCAGACGTAGCCGCCCTCCCACTTGAGCGAGGCGGCGACCATGTCGTCGATGAGGCGGTGCTCGTACGTGAGGCCGGCGGCCGCGAACTGCTCGGCGTACTCGGCCTCGAAGACCTCCTGGAACAGGTCCTTGAAGCGGCCGTCGTAGGCCTTGAGGATCGTGTTCTTCGTGGAGAGGTACACGGGGTAGTTGCGGGCGAGGCCGTAGGACAGCGAGGCGCGCGCGAAGTCGCGGATCGAGTCGTCGAGGTTGTACATGCCCATCGCGACGCCGGATCCGGGGCTCTGGAACACCTCGAACTGCTGCGGCTCGGAGCCGTCCTTCGGGGTGAAGGTCATCGTGAGCGTGCCCTCGCCCTCGAAGCGGAAGTCGGTGGCGCGGTACTGGTCGCCGAACGCGTGGCGGCCGACGATGATCGGCTTGTTCCAGCCGGGCACGAGGCGCGGGATGTTGCTGATGATGATCGGCTCGCGGAAGATCGTGCCGCCCAGGATGTTGCGGATGGTGCCGTTCGGCGAGCGCCACATCTTCTTGAGGCCGAACTCCTCGACGCGCGCCTCGTCGGGCGTGATCGTCGCGCACTTGACGCCGACGCCGTGCTTCTTGATGGCGTTCGCCGCGTCGATCGTGATCTGGTCGTCGGTCTCGTCGCGCTTCTCGATGCCCAGGTCGTAGTACTCGAGGTCGATGTCGAGGTACGGGTGGATGAGCGTGTCCTTGATGGACTGCCAGATGATGCGCGTCATCTCGTCGCCGTCGAGCTCGACGACGGTCCCCTCTACCTTGATCTTCTCCACGAAGTCCTCCTCATGCTCGTCGGTGCCCTCCGTCCGCGCGTCTCCGTCGGCGCGCGGCGGGTCCGGCTCGTCGCCGGTGGATCCGTCGGCCAGCCTACCCGGCGAGGTGGTTGTCTCGACATCGAGACATCCCGGCTCCCGTGATCCGGCGGGGCCCGCGGCGTCCTGGCCCGGCCGGGCGCCGGGCGATACTGTGTGCGCATGAGCGACATGACACTCGAAGAGCTGAGCGCCCGCACGATCGTGGCGGCCAACACGCTGACGCTCAAGCCGGGGCAGGAGAACTACGTCGCCCCCGTGTCGCACTCCATCGCCGAGGCGTACGTGAACCCCACCACCGCCTGGCCGCGCGTGGTCGTGGAGGACGGCGAGGTCGTCGGCTTCATCATGGGCAACTTCGACCCCGAGGCGCACGAGGAGATCTTCCGCAGCTGCATCTGGCGCATCAACGTCGACGCGGACGCGCAGGGCCACGGCGTCGGCCGCTTCGCCGTGCTCTCGCTCGCCGACGAGGCGCGCTCGCGTGGCTTCGACCGCCTCACCGTCGTGTGGGAGCCGGGCGAGGACGGTCCGGAGGAGTTCTTCACGCACGTGGGCTTCGAGGTCATCGGCGAGACCCAGTACGGCGAGGCCATCGGCGCGCTGGCGCTCTAGCGCGTGGCCGTCTTCACGACGCCGGGCGAGTACACCGACCGCGTCCTCGAGGTCGTGGCGGAGATCCCGGCCGGCCGGGTCATGACCTACGGCGACGTCGCCGCCGTCTTCGGCCGTCGCGGCGCCCGCGCCGTCGGCATGGTGATGCGGTACCACGGCTCGGGGCTCCCCTGGTGGCGCGTGCTCCGGGCGGGCGGGCACCCGCCGACCGGCCTCGCGGACGAGGCGCGGCCCCGGTACGAGGCGGAGGGCACCCCGCTCCTCGACGCTCCGACGGACGCGGGCTACCGGGTGGACCTGGAGGCGGCGCGCTGGTTCCCGTGACGGGCTGAGGGGCGGCGCCGCCTCGTCGCCGTCGCTGCCGACCGGTCGTCGCCTCGTGCCGCGCTCCGTCCGGCGCGCTGCGTCCGCCGCACGGCCGAGCCCGGATCATGCTCCGGGACCACCGCCGGGGCCTCGCGGCCGATGCGCCGATCCCGCTCGTCCGCTGGACTGGGAGCATGCCCCGACGCCCGTCCGCCCGCTCCCTCGCCGCCCTCCCGATCGCCGTCTCCCTCGTCCTGGCCCTCGGCGGCTGCGGCGCCGCGAGCACGGTCGGCGGCATGACCAGCCCGGCCGACGCGCGCATCTACGCCACGGCGGCGGACGCCGACGGACGCATCCCGGCGTGGATCCCCGCCGACGCGACCGACATCCGCATCAAGACCTCGCTGCGCGGCGAGGGCGCGATCCTCGGGTTCCGCTCCGAGACGCCGTCCGACCGGCTGGGCTGCGCCGCCGCGCCCGCCGACGCTCCCGCGCCCGCCGTGCAGGACACCTGGTGGCCGGATCCGTCGCCCGCCGCCGCCATGACGTGCGGCGACGGCTGGCTGGCCGCCGCCGACGGCGACGCCGTGCACGCATGGCTCCCGACCGGGTCCCCCGCGCTCGACCTCTGAGACCGGGCCGGACGCCTCCCGCGCGGGAGGCGTCCGGCACCGACGTGGCTAGACCAGCGACTCCCGCCAGGCCGCGTGCAGCTGCGAGAACCGGCCCGTGCCCTGGATGAGCGACTCGGGCGTCCCGTCCTCGACGATCCGGCCCTGCTCCATCACGAGCACGCGGTCGGCGATCGCGACCGTCGAGAGACGGTGGGCGATGATGATGGCCGTCCGGTCCGCGAGCAGCGTCGTGAGGCCCTGCTGCACGAGCCGCTCGCTGGGGATGTCGAGCGAGCTCGTCGCCTCGTCGAGGATCAGCACCGCCGGGTCCGCGAGGAACGCGCGCGCGAACGAGACCAGCTGCCGCTGCCCCGCCGAGACGCGCCCGCCGCGCTTGTTCACGTCGGTGTCGTAGCCGTCGGGCAGGCTCGCGATGAACTCGTGCGCGCCCACCGCGCGCGCCGCCTCCTCGATCTCGCCGCGCGTCGCGTCGGGCTTCCCGATCGCGATGTTGTCCGCGACCGAGCCGGAGAAGAGGTACGCCTCCTGCGTCACCATGACGATGGCTCGGCGGAGGTCCTTCGGGTGCAGGTCGCGGAGGTCCACGCCGTCGAGCGCGACGCGGCCGGCGGACGGGTCGTAGAACCGGGAGATGAGCTTCGCGAGCGTCGTCTTGCCGGCGCCCGTGGATCCGACGAGCGCGATGGTCTGCCCCGCCGGCATGTCGAGGTCGAACGTCGGGAGGATGGTCTTCCCCGTCCCGTAGCCGAACGCGACGCCCTCGAACGAGACGTGGCCCGTGGAGTGCCACAGGTCGACGGGCTGCACCGGGTCCGGCACGCTCGGCTCCTCCTCGAGCACGCCCGAGATCTTCTCGAGCGCGGCCGAGGCCGACTGGTAGCTGTTGTAGAACATGGCCATGTCCTGCGCGGGGCCGAAGAACTGGCGCGTGTAGAGCACGACCGCGAGCAGCGCGCCGATGCCGAGCTGGCCGTCCGCCACCCGCAGGCCGCCGACGAGCAGCACCACGGCCACCGTGATGTTGCCGATGAGGATGAGGCCCGGGTCGAAGACGCCGAAGACCTGGATCACGCGCATGTTCGTGTCGCGGTACCCCTCGACGTGCTCGGAGAACTCGTCGGCGTTGCGCTTCTCCTTGCGGAACGCCTTCACCGCGCGGATGCCGGTCATGGTCTCCACGAAGTGCACGATGAGCCGCGCCGACTTCACGCGCGTCTGCCGGAACAGCGCCTGCGACTTGAGCGCGAACCAGAGGCTGAGGAAGAACAGCGGCACGAGCGCCGCGAGCAGCACGAGGCCGGAGACCCAGTCGAAGGAGAACAGCGCGATCGCGGTGAACGCCATGTACAGCGCGCCCTGCACGAGCTGGTTGATGCCGCCGTTGAGCAGCTCGCGGATGGAGTCGAGGTCGCTCGTCTGCCGGGAGATGATGCGGCCCGACGTGTAGGTCTCGTGGAACTCGAGGCTCAGCTTCTGGGTGTGCAGGAACATGCGCTTCCGGAGGTCGATGAGGATCTCCTGCGCGATGCGCGCCGACATCACCTGGTACTTCGCCACCAGCACGGCGCCCGTCACCGCGACGAGGACGTACGCCCCGATGACGAGCGCGAGCAGCGTGAAGTCGCCCGTGTCGAGCAGCGACGGCAGCGCGCGGTCGAGGCCCACGCCGATGAGCGCGGGGCCGGCCACGTTCGCGGCGGTCGCCACGAGGATCGTGGCGGCCGTGAGGATCAGCGTCCGCTTGACGGGCTGGACGGTGCTGACGAGCAGCCGCGTCGAGCGGCGGCGGATCTGCCTGCTCTCGGCGCGGGAGAAGTCGTCCCTCTCCTCGCCGGTGACTCCGGTGACGCTCATGCTGAGGCCTCCTCGCGCACGGTATTCCCTTCCACGTCCAGGCTCGAGATGACGAACCGGTAGTGCTCGCTGGTGGCGAGCAGGTCGGAGTGCCGACCGACCGCGGTGATGCGGCCGTCCTGCATGAGCGCCACCCGGTCCGCGAGCATCACGGTCGAGGGGCGGTGCGCCACGATGAGCGCGGTGGTGGAGGCGAGCACGCGACGCAGCGCCGCCTCGACGAGCGCCTCCGTGTCGACGTCGAGCGCCGAGAGCGGGTCGTCGAGGACGAGCACCGAGGGCGCCGCGGCCACCGCGCGGGCGAGCGCGAGGCGCTGCCGCTGGCCGCCGGAGAGGCTGAGCCCCTCCTCGCCGACCGTCGTCTCGATGCCGTCCGGCAGGTCGCGCACGAAGCCCGCCTGCGCGATGTCGAGCGCCTCCTGCAGCACGCGCTCCGCCTCGGGACCGCCGTCGGCGAGGTCCGGTCGCCCGAGCAGCACGTTGTCGCGCACGCTCGAGGAGAACAGCGTCGCGTCCTCGAAGGCCATGGCGATCCGGCTGCGGAGCTCCTCGAGACGCAGGTCGCGGATGTCCACGCCGTCGAGCTCGATGCGGCCGCCCGTCACGTCGTAGAGCCGGGTGGTCAGGGCCGTGAGCGTCGACTTGCCGCAGCCCGTGACGCCCACGAGCGCCATGGTCTCGCCGGGCAGCAGCTCGAGGTCGATGCCGTCGACGAGGTCCGCCTGCCCCGCGGGAGCGTCCTGGTAGCGGAAGTGCGCGTCGCGGAAGACCAGATGCCCGCGGGGACGGGCGATGGTCGCCGGCGCGTCGGGGTCCGTGATCGCGTCCTCCTCGTCCATCACCTCGAAGTAGCGGTCGATGGCCGTGCGCGCGTCGAAGGTCATCGACAGCAGGAAGCCGACGGACTCGATGGGCCAGCGCAGCACCGCGGCGGTCGCGAAGAACGCCACGAGGTCGCCCACCGAGATCTGGCCGGCGGACGCGAGCAGCACGCCGCCGAGCAGCGCCAGGGCGAAGGTGATGTCCGGAACCAGCAGCAGCCACAGCCAGATGCCGGCGATGGCCTTCGCCTTCTTGATCTCGGTGCCGCGCAGCTCCTCCGCCTGCTCGGCGAACGCGTCGTGCATGTGCTTGCCGCGGCCGAACGCCTTGAGGACGCGGATGCCGTGCACCGACTGCTCGACGCTCGTCGCGAGGTCGCCGGACTGGTCCTGGCTGAGGCGGGCCACGGACGAGTACTTCTGCTCGAAGAGGTAGCCGTAGACCCAGAGGGGGATCGAGCAGACCAGGAAGCCGATGCCGAGGCGCCAGTCGATGGAGACCAGGAACCCGATGCCCACCAGGATCGTGAGGATGTTCACGACGAAGAGCACGAGCCCGAACGCCATCCACCGGCGGATGAGGTTGAGGTCGCTGACCATGCGGGACAGCAGCTGGCCGCTCTGCCACCGGTCGTGGAAGGCCACGGGCAGCCGCTGCAGCTTGCGGTAGAAGGCGTTGCGCATGTCCGCCTCCATCAGGGTGCCGGGCTTCAGCACGAACCAGCGGCGGAGCGCGATCATGGCGGCCTCGAGGATGCCGAGGCCCAGGATCAGGAGCACCGCGGGCACCACGGCCGCGCCGTCCCCGTCGCCGAGGGGTCCGTCGACGAGGCCGCGCAGGATCTGCGGGATGATCAGCGCCAGCAGCGAGCCGACGAGGGCGACCACCATGCCGGCGACGATGCTCGGCATGGCCGGGCGCGCGAACGGCAGGAGGCGCATCAGCACCGCGATGGTGCCGGGCCGGGGGCCGTGGCGTTCGGAGGGGGGCGCGGCCTGGTCGGCGGGCGGTGTGCTGGGCACGAGGCGTTCCTTCGATAGGCCCGATCCATGGCGGTCGGGCGGTGGTGCGGCGGCGGTCGGCGTCAGGACGACGACGGCGAGGTCGTGGTGGAGCGGTGCGGGCATCCGGACGCGGCCTCGAGGGGAGGTCGGCGCCGGGTGACGACGGCAGGCGGTGAGGACGACGGCGGGCGCGGGGCGCCTACGTCGGGACGGAGGGAGGCGGGTGGACCCGCGGCACGGATCCGGCGGGAGGTGGATGCGTGGGCGGCGCCCTCCCGGCAGCGTCTATCGGGCGGTGCCCGGGCGGAGGCCGTGGAGGCGCACGCGGAGCGCGCGAGCGGAGGTCGAGTGCGTGCGTGCGTCTGTCGTCGATGTCGTGGTCATGACACCCTCCCTGGCTGCGTATGCGATTCACGTGTGGGCCGCACCGACCGGACCATGTGGATGTCCGCTATGGGCAGCCTTTCAGGATACGCAGCGGGGTCGAGACGCACAAGAGCCCGCCGCGCATCCGAGGATGCGGGGCGGGCTCTCGTGCGAGGAGCGCACGGCGCGGGACGCGCGGCTCCGGTGGCCGGGATCAGCCGATCCGCACCGAGAGGCAGGTGACGCAGCCCTCGAGCTTCTCGAACTCGCTGATGTCGACGGTCACCACCTCGTATCCGAGGCTGCGGAGCAGATCCGCGGTCCGCGGGGCCGCCGCGGAGAGGAGCAGCGTGTGCTCGTCCAGCGCGACGACCGCGGTGCCCGCCGCCTCCGGCACCGGGAGGAACGAGGGGAAGAGGCGGGCGGCGTCGACCAGGGGCTCGTGGCCGATGACGGTCCCGTCCGGAAGCGCGGTCACCTGCGACTTGAGGTGCAGCGTCGAGGACACCGGGACCGCGACGACGGCGTAGCCGAGCGGACCCGCGATCTCCCGGAGGCGGCGGATGCCCGCGGGGTTCGTGCGGGAGCTGCTGCCGACGTAGAGCGTGCTGCCCACCTCGAGCACGTCTCCCCCGTCGACCGTGGCGGGGAGGTCGATGGAGACGACGTCGAGACCGAGGTCGCCGAGGGCCTGCTCCACCCCCGGCCGCTCCCCGCGACGCGAGTCCGCTCCGGAGGTGAGCACGACCGCGGTGCCGCCCAGGACGACCAGGGCGTCCTCGACGAAGACCGAGTCGGGGTTGGCGTCGGCCGGCGGGACCTCGCGCGTGGCCCATCCGTGCTCCTCGAGGGCGAGGACGTAGCGCTCCCACTGCTGGTCGGCGAGCTCCGCGTCGACGGGCTGGCGGTCCAGGTGCGTGAGCTCGCCGTCGGCCAGATGCGACGAGGGGATGCGCACCAGCGCCACCCGCTCGCGCGGGCGCTCCTCCGCGTCGCCGGACAGGCGCAGCCACAGTCGACGCCCGAGGAGGACCGACGCCAGGCTCACGCCGAGGACGAACATGAGGTTGAGACCGAGGATGGTCTCGAGGAGCGGGCCGACGATGTCACCCGTGAGCGGGGCTCCCTGTCCCATGGCGCCGACGAGGCTCCCCAGGACAGCGGCGACGACGGCGGCGAGCACGGAGCCGACGATCGCGCTCCACACGCGCCGGTAGGCGCCGACGCCCGCGAGCGCCGCCAAGAGGACGAAGGCGATGAGCGTGTGCACGGTCCAGTAGTCGAGGAGCGTGACCAGGACGGCGGCACCCGGCTGGTTGGCGCTGAAGAGCGTGAGCACGCTGAAGAGCAGGCCGAGGACGGCGGACACCCCCGCGGCGACCAGGGCGGCGGAGAGGGCGCGTCCGAGGGAGGTTCCCCCGCTGCGCGTCGTCGTAGCGGTGCGGGCCGACGGAGCGGTCGCGGCGGCGGATCCGGCGGATCGCCCCGAGCCGGCGGCCGGCGTAGTGGACGTCGCCGCGCGTGCGGCCGAGGTGCCCGCCTCGCTCGTCGGCTCCTGTGCATCGGGGACGGAGGAGCGGTGGTCGTCTGGGTCGTTCTCACGGGGATCGGTCACGACCCACGACCCTAATCCCCGGGCGCATGGCCTCGATGGGAACGACCTGGACGAACGGAATGCATGAGCATGACGCGGTCCTGTGGCACGAGCGGCTCGCACCTCCACCCGGTGTCCGTTAACGCAGAAAGGCCCGTCGCGCGAATGCGACGGGCCTTCCCGTTTACCCAAGTTAAGTCCGGCGGTGTCCTACTCTCCCACAGGGTCCCCCCTGCAGTACCATCGGCGCTGAGAGTCTTAGCTTCCGGGTTCGGAATGTGACCGGGCGTTTCCCTCTCGCTATGGCCGCCGAAACACCTCATACACACCCACAAAGGGCATGAAATCTGTGATGAATCGACCAGTCAAGCTGGTTGTTCAATTGATACCCGACCGTATATCGGGAACCACATAGTGGACGCAAGCAAAGTGTTTTCAAGATATCGGCTTATTAGTACAGGTCAGCTCCACGAGTCTTTAGTCCTCGCTTCCACATCCTGCCTATCAACCCGGTAGTCTAGCCGGGAGCCTTCACCCTAAAAGGGATGGAAATCTCATCTCGAAGCCGGCTTCCCGCTTAGATGCTTTCAGCGGTTATCCGTTCCGAACGTAGCTAATCAGCGGTGCTCCTGGCGGAACAACTGACACACCAGAGGTTCGTCCATCC